>Ga0315338_1000046_pt1 | contig 599949 bp, 561 predicted proteins | sample ASW8metaG_FD_204518 | JGI IMG/M metagenome (GOLD analysis project Ga0315338, IMG submission 204518) | Ammonia-oxidizing marine archaeal communities from Monterey Bay, California, United States - ASW #8 | ecosystem: Environmental > Aquatic > Marine > Coastal | place: USA: California | collected... | reverse complement strand
AGCCGGCGGAAGCACACCGCACCGGACAGATGCCGGGCATGGACAATCATCCCGTGACCCTGATCAAGGAAGGCCGCATCCATTACCGCGACACGCCGAAACAGCAAACCCTCGAAGACTGGAACGAGTTCTGGTCTGAATACAAGAACGCCTAAACCGCAAATACGCAGGCGGGCCGGATAAAAACCGGCCCGTTCCTTTGCGAGACACTATCGGCAGGTTCACCGATCCTGACACTGCGTCCACAAAGAACCGTGATCCAACCCGAAAGACTTGAAGCAGCGCAGATGCTCAGCAGTCAAAGGCCAATGTCTTTGACACGGTCTGAAAGCAACATCGAAGCGAGCATCCCGTCCGTACCCGGAGCAGCAAACAGCATGGCACCGATCGGCATGCCGGTCGGCACATCCTGACCGGCACGGACCGTCGCGACCGGACCACCAAGAACCGTGGTGGGGATGACGAAAGATGGATCGCCCGTCGTGCCATCGGCCGGCGCAATATCAGGCGCGGCCGGCATCAAGATAAACACGCGCGCGCCGAATTGTTCCCAGAACCGGCGCCGACCTTCCGCAAGTCGGTTCAAGGCGGCGTGATACTCATCTGCACACAACGCCAGACCCTTCTCGACATCCTCCGCAAACCGCTGCGAGAGAAGGTGACGTGGTGCAGTGCCATGAATGCGTGCCATCTCGAACCAGAGCACTGTCCGGTGATCGGCAATCAATGCGTCAAGCGGCACGGGAGTGGCAGCAGGTTCCACGGTAAAGCCCGCTTGGCCCAGACCATCCGCCAAAGCCTTAACAGTAGTCATCGTCGATGCCGCCGCCTTCTCTTTGATCAGCGCGTCTTCCAACAAGATTATGCGCCGTACCTCGGGCATGTCGACATCGCCGAGACGCAACTGTTCCGGTGCGAATGCCGCCGCTAACAAAGCCGCGTCTTCCGCCGTGGATCCAAACGCGCCGACCGTATCGTAGGTGGGCGCGAGCGGAACAACACCGGTCCCACCGATTGAACGGGTCGATGGCTTGAACGCGCCGATACCCGTATAGGCCGCCGGCCGGTTGACCGATCCCGCCGTCTGTGTGCCGAGGGCAAGCGGCACCATGCCGGCCGCCACCGCGGCGCTTGAACCGGCGGATGAGCCTCCGGGCGTGCGGGTGAGATCGTGCGGGTTTCGGGTTGGAGGAATGGACTCGAAATAGGCAAATTCCGTGGTGTGCACTTTTCCAAGGATGATTGCACCGCCCGCTCGCAGGTGCGCGACAACTGTCGCATCGGCGGCAGCGGGTGGAGCATCGGTCAGGCTGGCGCTGTTGGCGCGAGTCGGCAGACCGGCCACGTCCATGATGTCTTTCACGGCAATCGGGATGCCGTGCAGAGGCCCGCGTGCGCCGGTTGCACTGCGCTCGGCATCAAGCGACTTGGCCGCAGCAATCGCCTCATCGGCCAGCACATCGATCCACGCCAGCACGGAACTATCGACCTCATCGATCCGGTCCAGACACCGCCTGACGAGTGTTTCCGAGGTTAGAGCCCCCTCGGCAATGGCTTTTGTTAGATCGCGAACGTGACCCGGATCTTTCACCAAACCCATTATGCCGATGCTCTTTCTTTGCGCAGCTTGGTTCGACGTTTTTTCGTTGCCGCCAGGTCTACATCCAGACTGTCGTCGTCTATCTCACCGGTCAGCACGACACCGTAAATGTCTTCCGCCTTCGAACGACTTTCCCAACTTTCGAGTACATCTTTGAGGACCCGTTCCGGTTCCCGGTCCAGCGGATCACCATAGCCGCCGCCGGCTGAATCGCGCCCTCGCAGGCCCTCGCCCTTCTTCATCACCACCTGAATCACATTGTTCAGCTTCTCCAGATCGCCATTGCCAGTGACCCGCCAGGTGGACCCTGACGTACCGGGCAAGCCCCCGACAACACCGCGCGGTTGTGCATGCTGACCGTCACATGAGATGACCGCCATGACATCGTTGCCGGTTGGCGTCAGCTCAATCTGCTGGGCGGGCGCACCACGCCTGCGGCCGGCGCCGGCACTGTCCTGCACGATCTCGAGACTTTCCACGCGCAGCGGGTGTTTCAGTTCGTCCACTTCGACGCTATCGCGGTACATCAGTCCGGCAATCACCGGAATCGCATAATTGACCCACCCATCGGCGACCGGTGAGGACGGTCCGCCATTTGTAGACAGCATCATGCGATTGACGAATGGCGTATCATTACGCCGGTGATCCTTGCCTGAGATCACCGCCATACCGACGCCAAGCCCGGTGCCACCTTCGGACAACCCGTGCCCGTCTCCAAGTTGGGCAAATGCCGACTGTGTGATGTTGACGAGGCGCTCGCAAACATTGGTCGTCGCCACAGAGCACGAGTGCGGAAACTTCGGAGCCGCAACGACACTTTCCTCAGCATAGGTAAAGCGCAGTCTGCGGAACGACCCGGCATTGCGCGGCAAGTCATCGTCAAGTGCGTTGAACACTGCGCCGACAACGGCAGAGGTTGCCGCTCCAAGCGACGTATTGAGCCCCACATCGACACAGGGTGGATTGTCGGAAAGATCGACGTGGATCATCGCTTCATCGGGATCGATTTCAATCTTGACAGTTAGCTCCAAACCATCCGGTAATATGCCTTCCAACGGATCGGATTGGCCCTTGTTGACGAGATTTGCTTTCGGTAGACGCCGGATGTTGTCGATCATGCGGCGCTCGGAGTAGTCGAACCAGTCCCGTGTAAACTTCTTGATCGTGTCCACACCATACTTGGCGCAGAACTCCTCCAGGCGCCGTTCGGCCACGCGGGCGCTACCGAGGCCGGCGAGATAATCTCCATACCATTGGTCCGGAACGCGGATGCGTGCCCGGCACATTCGCATGATGTCCTCTATGTTCTTAAAGTCCCGCTGTATACGCACCCCGGGAAAGACCAGGGCACCTTCGTGATAAACGTCGCGGGCCAGCACGAAGTAAGAGGACGGTATGGAATTTCCGATGTCCGCCATATGGCACTTGGCAACGCTGGTAAAGAGATGCTCGCCCTCCCAGAACACCGGAACCATATAGGTGTGATCCGCGGGATGGGTGTTGCCGCCGTATGGGTCATTGTCGAGATAAGCGTCACCTCGGCGAATGTCACCTTCGTGATACTTGCGCATGTTTGCCGTCTGGATATGGCAGCCGAAGATATGGACCGGCAGGCCTTCCGCCGGTGCCAGCAGTTGGTCATCACCGGTGACGATGCAGCAGGAAAAATCGCGCGCCGAAGAAATCACGGCGGAACGCGCCGCACGCAGCAATGTGTTCGTCATCTCACGCACAATGCCGTCAAGACGGTTGGCCATAACAGTCATCAAAACGGGATCGAGATCCGTATCGGTCTTGTCGCTCATCGAATTACCCTTTGCTGCAATTCAAAATGTAGTTGCCGGCAGCCGACAGCGTCACTGCCAGATCCGGATAAACGACGATCGTTGTCGTCGGCTCCTCGACAATGGCCGGCCCGGCGATCTGAACCCCGGGTTTCAAGCCTCCGCCGCGGTAAATCGGCGTGTCGAGACGACCGGTTTCGAGGAAGAAGCATGACCGCGTCGCATCCGGGGACGGCACATGATCGGTCGCCGCCGATGCCACCAGCGGCGGCGGATCAAACATGCGGATTGCGATGCGGCCCTTCCAATTGACGAATTCCACCGGGCTGCCCTCATCACGCACGGCATAGACGCGCTCGTGTACCTGATGGAAACTTTCAGCAAGTGCCGCTACATCGGCGGCGCCGTCAAACTTCGCCTTTGGTACCGGCGTGTCGAGTTCCCAGACCTGCGCGCGGTAGCGTGATTCGACCCAGAACTGTATTTCTGCCGTAGCCTCCGCACCACCTTTCAGGTTGCCGCGGAACTCGTCGAGCTCGCTGGCGATTTCCGAAAGTGCAGTGTTGACTGCATCGCAATCGAACGCGTCTGAGTCCATAAATCGGCTGCGGGTGGCCTCGAATACGATGTCACTGTAGTGCATGCCGCAGGCTGACAGAGCCGCGGCGAAACGCGGCAACACAACTGTATCGCATCCGAGTTCGCGCGCGATGGGCATGATATTGAAACCCGCGGCTCCACCTCCAGCAACCACAACGCTTTCGCGCGGATTGACCCCCTCGTTGACCGTAATTTCTCCAATGGCTTTGATCATCAGTTCATTGGCTATCGTCATGATCGCTGCGGCGGTCTCATCTGGAGTGCGTCCCATTTTCGCAGCAAGATCGCCAATTACACGTTCAGCCGCGGCTACATCGAGCTTAAGACGTCCACCGTTGAAGAACGTCGGATCGACATATCCCAGGCAAACCGCCGCATCGGTCACAGTCGGCTCGTTGCCGCCGTTACCGTAACAGGCAGGTCCTGGCGTCGAGCCTGCCGATTGCGGGCCAACCCTCAAGAGATTGCCGGGATCGATCCACGCAATCGATCCACCACCTGCCCCGATCGAGCGCATATCGACACTCGACGTCCCCATAATATCACCCAGCCAACGCGGTCCAAGCCAGCTGTCGCGTGTGTGGACGAGGTGTGAGTCCCGCACCAAACCGACGTCAAAAGTCGTCCCGCCGGTGTCGCAGACAATTGCATTGTCACCAAGCTTCTCAAGCTGGACGTAGGCGCGACCGGCGACCGGCGCCATCGCCGGCCCGGACTTCAGCGTATGGATTGGTCGGGCAATCAACTCTTCGACATCCTGGCAACCACCAACCGAAGTTGACATCAGCAGATCGCCGGCAAAACCCGCGTCACGCAAATCGGAGGACATTTCCCGCAGGTGTTGCTGCATAAGTGGTTTCAACGATGCATCGATCGCAGTTGCCGAGGCGCGGCGATACTCGCGCAGGATCGGCACCAGCTGATGTGATAATGTATAGGGGATGTCCGGCAACAACTCATCCAGCAATGCGCCAATCGCAAGCTCGTGATCCGAGTTCGCAATTGACCACAGCAGGTTGACCGCCACCGCTTCGAAGTTGCGCTCAGCCAGCAACGCAATAACCTCGCGCACCTTATTCTTGTCGAGCGGGCGGACAATTTCCCCTTCTGAACCGATACGCTCGTCAATCTCAAACGTGTAGCGACGCGGAATGTAGGGATCAGGATAATCATAGGAGTAATCGTGCGGCCCGTGCTTGCCACCTTCCTTGAAGGTCAACGTGTCCTTGAACCCGGAGGTGGTCAGGAAGGCGGTTTTCGCGGTGCGCTTGGTGACGACGGCGTTGGTCGCGTGGGTCGTTCCGTAAATCAGAATATCGGAACCTGCGAGCAGGTCGGGGACAGTCAGACCCAGATCCTCCGCCACCACCGATATGCCTTCGCTCATTCCCTGAAAGATGCGCTCAGGCGTCGTCAAGGCCTTGCCGATATGCAATTGCCCGGCTTCGTCGAGCACCATGATGTCTGTGAACGTCCCCCCAGTATCGACCGCAATTCGATATCCCATGACTAATGCTCTTGCTCCTGGCGTCTTCTTATTGAACTATAACTGAGGCGTTGCGACCAAGCGGTCGTTTCGCCACCCGCGATTTTACCTGTTACCGTTGACCACAAATTGGAGTCGATACGATCGAAGATATTTATGCCGAACGTGGTTATGGCAGCGCTCCCATCGGTTTCGGTGAGAAACCTGCTGTCGTGGTGGTCGACTTCCAACGCGGATTTACCGATCCGAAGTTTCCGATGGGCTCCGCCCCCATGGTCAATGACGCGGTCAACAACACCGTGCCGGTCATGGAGGCCGCCAACCGCGCCGGCTTGCCCATTATCGCCTGCGTGATTGCATTTGAGAACTCGCAGGATGCGCCGCACTGGAAGGTCGGTCCCGTGCTCGAACTCATTGCCGGCACCGAGGCGTGTGAACTTGACCCGCGCATTTCCGAGGCAAAGCCTGATGTTGTCCTCTCGAAGACGGCACCGTCCTTGTTTTTTGGAACGCCGGCTGGTGCAATCCTTACCCGCAACCGGGTCGATACGGTGATCGTCAGCGGCTGCATCACATCGGGATGCATTCGCGCCAGTGTCATCGACGCATTTTCTCTGGGGTTCCGTGTGCTCGTCGCGCGGGATTGCGTCGGCGATCATGATGAAGTTGCGCACGAGCAGAACTTGGCTGATGTCGGTCGTCGCTATTGTGATGTTATCGACGCTGACACAGCTATCGCTGGAATCGAGACCTGGCGTAAAAGGAACGATCGCACATGAGCACCGCACGGTGCGCGCTCGACCAACCGTCCACCCGTCTTTGATCCGGCGACGCTCCGGCCCACCGGTCCGTGCGGCCACCGCCCCGTCCCACAAAGTGAATTCTGCTTCCAACAATGAGACCTCACATTCAGATGCCAGTGACCAAGCTGGCTGACGTGTAGCGTAAAGTAGAACAGTTGCTCGCAGCAAGACTGTTTCCAGCGTGAGCCTGTGGATGGGTATGGTTCCGCAAGTCCGTGCATTCCGTATCGATGGCGACCTAGCACCACCGATCACACGGATGCAGTCACTCCGCGCCAAAACATGTCCGCCTTTCGCTGATTGCGATACGTGTTTTAACGCCCATCAGGCTGCGCTCTTGCCAAGATAGGCCTCGATTACCTGTTCATTCGTCGCTAAATCGCTAGCGTTGCCACTCAACACGATCCGTGAGTTTTCAAACACATAAGCCCGGTTTGCGACTTTGAGTGCCATTGTGGCGAGTTGCTCAACCAAAAGAATGGCAAGCCCTCCGCGGTTGAGACGTTGAAGTACCGGAAACAGCGTTTCGAGAACCTTGGGCGCAAGACCGAGAGACATCTCGTCGATCATCAAAATCGTCGGCCTGGACAGCAGGCCGCGCGCAATCGCAAGCATTTGCTGTTCACCGCCCGATAAAGCGCCGGCAATCTGCGTCCGTCGCTGTTTGAGAATCGGGAACAAGTCGAACATCTCTTCGATATGTGCGGCCAGCTCCCTGGACTGCGTTCGGTTTAACGCATATCCGCCAAGCATCAGATTATCGTGCACCGTCTGGTCGGCAAAGATAAGCCGGCCCTCGGGCACCAAACTGACACCCCTGCGTACAATCTTATGCGCAGGGAGTGCCTGGGTTTCGGTATCGCCGATGCGGATGATACCGCCAGCAGGTTTGACAATACCGGCAATGGCCTTCAGCGTTGAAGTCTTTCCCGCGCCGTTGTTGCCGATGATAGATACGAATTCACCGGCCATGACTTTTAGCGAGATTTCGCGAACAGCATCGACCTGGCCGTATCGCACCACAAGATTTTCCACTTCCAGTACGGCCTTGTCTTGGATCATCCAGGTATACCAGTATCTTTGGCCCCATTCGCTGTTGGGTCTTGGCTCTGTCCGCTTTGTTTGCCGTTGTGGATGGGCGTGTCGCCAGCAGAACTCGATTGAACCAGCTCGGTTGACCCAAAATACGCTTCGATCACCTTTGGGTCGTCGCGGACATCGCTGGCAGCGCCGGCGGCAATCACCTCGCCGTAATCAAGCACAGTCACATATTCGGAAATGGCCAAGACCAGTTCCACATGATGTTCAACCACGAGAATGGTGATTCCTGATTGGACAAGGTTGACGATGAGATCCCGTAATTCGCTAATTTCGCCGTGGGTTAGACCGGCAGCTGGTTCGTCGAGCAGCAGAAGTTTTGGTCTTATAGCGAGGGCCCTGGCGATTTCCAGTTTTCGCTGATGGCCGAAGGGTAAATTCTTCGCTTTCTCATTGGCAAACCGGCCGAGCCCGACGTAAGCGAGCAGATCTTGCGCCGCCTGGCGATGCCTGGCTTCTTCCTTACGGTAGCCTGGCAACCGCAACACTGTCGCCAGGAAGCCTGAATGATAATCAAGATTGAAGCCGACCAGAACATTTTCCAAGACACTCATGTCCGAGAATAATTCGGTGTTCTGAAACGTACGTGCAAGACCGCGCTGTGCCAACTGATGGCTCTTTAATGCGGTCACTTCTTCGCCCATGAAATGGAACGTGCCGGAAGTTACTTGATATATACCGGATACGGCATTCAGCAAGGTCGACTTCCCCGCACCATTTGGGCCAATGAGGGCGTGAATCTTACCTCTCTGGATGCTGGTTTCCACGTTATCGAGCGCGACCAAGCCTCCGAAATGAACGCTCAGCCCCATTGTCTGCAAACAGGTATCACTGTCGGAATGCTCGAAGGCGAGGATGGAATTTATCGAACCTACAGGCGTTTCTGGCTCCGCTTGCTGGTTGCCGTTGGACAGATGTTCGCTGAGGTCGGCAATACTGCCGACGATCCCTCTGGGCAGGAAGAACATCACGCCGGCGAGCAAGGCGCCATAGACAAACCGCTGCCATTCTCCGAATTGCTGCAACACCTCCGGCAGATAACTTAGGATACCGGCCCCCACGACCGGACCGATGGTCGTGCCGGCACCGCCCAAAATCACCATGAGCAGAAAACGGACGGAATCATTGAATGAGAAAATATCAGGGCTGATGTACTTGTTCAGGAATACGTAAAATACCCCTGCCGCACCAGCGGTAACCGCGGAAATGACGAACGCAAGAGTGCGGATCATGGTAACGTTTACACCTAGCGAACGGGCAGCGATCTCACTTTGGCTCGACGCAAGCATCGCCCGCCCGAACCGCGAGTTCATGACGTTGACTGTCACCACATAGGTGAACAGGGCCAATGCGCCGACCACATAGAAATACATCTGATAGCTCAGAGGCAAACCCAGCAAGGTCGGAGCTGGAACACCTGAAATGCCAACCCAACTGCCGGTCAGCCAATCCCACTCGATGGCGACATTCTCCACAATGATGCCGAAGGCAATGGTGACGACCGCCAAATAGACGCCGCGAACGCGCACGGTGGGATAGGCAAGCAAAACCCCAAACAGTGCGGAAAAGATCATTCCGAGCACCAAGCAGGGGATGAAACCCAATCCGATACGGGTGGCAAGAATTGCAGCCGTATAGGCCCCTATGGCGTAAAGACCGGCCTGGCCGAGCGAGACCAGACCAGCATAGCCAAGTAGGATGTTGAGCCCCAGCGCGATCATCGTGTAGATAAGCATCAAAGTGTAGAAACGCAGGGCGTACTCGTTGTCTGCAATCGCCGGCATAACCAAAATCGCAACCGCCGCAGCGATAGCGAATAACCAGGTCATGTTGTGGCGCAGCCAGGTCATACCTTGATGACCTCTTTGCGCCCAAACAACCCCTGCGGCCAGATCAGCAGAACGACAATCACCAGGGAAAAACCGATCGCTTCGCGCGCCGCGGTGCTGATGTATCCATCGACGAACTTTTCGATGATACCATAGGCCAGACCTGCAATCACGACCCCCGGCGCGCTGGTGATACCGCCGATGATGGCGACCGCAAAACCTTTGAGGCCAAGCAACAGGCCCATGGTGGCCGAAGCTTGTGTGACCGGTGCGACAAGGATACCGGCGAAACCACCCAGCGCACTGGCCAACGCAAACGAGAAAATGGTCACAGACGTGACATTGACACCAACAAGACCCGCCGCCTCACGGTTAAAGGCGACCGCACGCATGGCGCGCCCGAGCTGCGTACTGCGTTGAAATATACTGAGCAAAACGACAATCAGGACGGCCGCGACAGGAATTAGCAATTCTTGCGGAAAAACGCCGGCTCCAAGTATTCTGATAGGTTCCTCGGCCAGTGGCGAGGGCAAGGGCCGCGCAAAAGAGCCGAAACTGATGGTGGCATAGCTCTCAAGCATGATGCCGATGGCGATGGTCGTCAGCATCCAGCCAACGCCATTCGCCTGAGCGGCAAAAGGCCTGATGGCAAGCCGCTCGAGCACCACACCGAATATGGTGCTCGCGCTGATCGCGAGCAAAATCGCTAGGGGCAATCCAATTCCCCGATCGAGCAGTACGATGGTGAGAACCGCACCGAGCATCAAGGTATCGCCATGCGCGAAATTTACCGCCCGCGCCGTCGACCACATGATGTGAAACCCGATAGCGACAAGGGCGTAGACGCCGCCGATGCCGAGACCGGCAAGGAGATATTGAATGTTTTCGCTCACCGAATTTTTCCCCGCCCGCGCCCGGCAGTCCGCAGGCACTGGGAGCGGAGCATATCTGCCCCGCTCCCAGACACTAACGGTTGCTAGGAGGACTGCCCCCTGGATTACGCCTTATTTGCACGGTGTCTGGCTAAGTGGCATTAGTTTGCCATTGTACCATGCCGTCAGCTGGTAAGCTTCGGGAAGGATCGCATCGTGGCGCTCTTCTGTCCGTTCAAACGCTGGCTTGTAGCTGGTGACCAACCCATCATGCTCGACTTCGAACAAGGAATTGTACACTTTTTCCCGATCATAGCTCCCAGCCTTCTCAATCGCCTTTGCAATTATGTGCACGGCGTCATAGGCGTTCGCGACACCGGAACCCATGCGGATTTCTTCTTGGCTTTTGATGCCGAAATTCTGTTGCATCCTGGCATAGAGGTCCCTGGCCTTCGGCGTTAGCTCGCCCATCCACGAATAGGTCTGCATAATCAGTGCGCAGTTCGCGAGCTCACCGGCGAGTTCACCTAGGTTGCCGGCAAATCCCCAAGCGCCGATGACAACTGGATTCCAACCGATTTTTTGCATGGACCGGAGGATCTGATTGCCCTCGCGATCAAGGCCCCACATGATTACCACTTCCGCGCCTGCATCGCGCAGACGGATCAATTGTGGTGTCATGTCGGTGTCTTTCCAGTTGAAGGTCTCTGCACCGACTTCGGTCAGGTTTTTTTCACCCAGGGCACTTTGCAGATCGGGGAATGCGCCTTTGCCCCAACCGGTGTTCTCATACATGATACCAATTTTGTTGTTGGCGGAACGCTTGATCCCTTCGGCGACCAGGAACTTCGTGACCCACCGGTCCTTGGCGGACACGCGGAACATATAGTTGGGATCGCGCCCGTTTTCGATTACCTTGGTGTTGGCCGCGATGGTACCCACATAGGGCATTTTCATTTCGTGAATTGGGTCGCGCTGGGCAAGAGCCACAGTTGAGTGGTAGCCTCCGATCGCAGCAATACAGTTATCTGCAAGCCCGATCCGGCGCATGTTATCCACGCCGCGCGGCGGGGCGCCGGCGTCATCATACTGGATGAATTTCAACTGCTTGCCTAAAACACCGCCGTTGGCGTTGATTTCCTCAATGGCAAGCTCAGCGCCCATACGGATTGCCTTCCCGGCAAAGGCAGCTGAGCCCGTAACAGGACCGGAATTTCCAATACATGCATTGACCTCTTCCGCCAGCACGGTGGACGATCCAAACATTGTCGGTACTGCCATCGTTGCTGCCAGCACGAGCCATTTTCTTATGATACGCATAGTCTCCTCCCAATGATGCCTGGAGATTTTTCCCAGATCACATGATGAAATCGGTTACATACGACTGTCTTCGCTCGCGTTTTGTTCTCCTTGGCGACCGATAAACATAAGGCTACTCGTAACTTTTCGCAAAATCTAGCTGTAAACGATTTGATGAATGGCACGCGCATGGTCAGTGAAAATCGGCACGGGACTGTATCTATTGTCCGCGCATCAGAAACCGATACAGTCATTCCAAGGGTGTTGTCAGAGCAAAATCAATTGAAGCGTAGACGTCCCTTCCCTACTCTCGCCGCATGCGCAACAAGAACCCCTTCCGCTATTTCAAGACATCACCCGAGATCATCCGTCTGGCGGTTATGATGTACATCCGCTTCCCGCTGTCGCTGCGTAACATCGAGGACCTGCCAAACGAGCGCGGCATCGATGTAAGCCACGAGACGGTACGCTTTTGGTGGAACCGATTTGGGCCGATGTTCGCCGCAGAGATCCGGCAGCGGCGCGTCGAGAAAATGCGATCATTCACACACTGGCAGCGGCACCTGGACGAGGTCTTCGTGAAGATCAACGGCGAAAGCGGATAGCGGATGTACATCATCACCGTGAGGCGAATTACCTCCGGCGAACTGTTGAAATAACGAAAGGGATTTTGCATCGCCGGAGACTATGGAAGTCCCCTTCCCGGCTCAAGCTGATTTGGTCTGACAATGCCCGCGAAGGCGAAGTTATCTCGGAGGCACCGTCACACTACCTTCAACGTTCAGCACCACTTCACCTCACGTAAGAGGCTTCGTCAGTTCCGCAGTGAGGCGATGAACACGTGGCAGGACGTGGTGGCCGCAGCTTAACCAAACAGACCCCTCAGATTCCATGCGCCTCCGGTTCCTCAACGTGACAGCACCGACTAAGCATCCATCGCCTTATCAATGCGGTCGAGCGTCTCCATTGCCGGCAAACATTGCGCCACCGAGCCGTTGGGTTCGCGACCTTCGGCAACCGCTGAAACGAACTCGCGGTCGATCAGTTCAATTCCATTGATGGATATGGCAACGCCGGAAAGATCAATCGGCTTGTCGTGGCCGTCGAACAAGTCGTCATAGTGCGCGACATAGGTGCCATTGTCGCAAATGTAGCGGAAGAAGCTGCCGAGCGGACCGTTGTTGTTGAACGACAGCGACAGAGCGCAGACGGCCCCGCTCGGTGTCTTCATGCCGATCGACATGTCCATGGCGATGCCGAGGTTGGGATGTTTTGGCCCCTGAAGCCCGAAAACCTCAGACGGTGTTTCGCCGGTCTGATAGTGAAACAGGTCGACGGTGTGACAGGCATGGTGCCATAGGAGGTGATCCGTCCAGCTGCGCGGTCTGCCTAGCGCATTCATATTTGTGCGGCGGAAGAAATACGTCTGCACATCCATTTGCTGTATATTGAGCTCGCCGGCCTCGATCCTGTTGTGCACCCATTGGTGTGGGAGATTGAAGCGACGGACGTGACCTGCCATCGCAACCATGCCTGTTTCCTGCTGCACCCGCACCACTTCTTTCGAATCCGCAAGATTGTCGGCCATTGGAATTTCAACCAGCACATGTTTGCCGGCTTGCATGCATTGAACCGCCTGGGCAGCATGCATCTGTGTCGGCGTCGACAGTATCACCCCATCGACGTCATCGCGGGCAAGGCTCTCCCCAAGGTCGGTAGTTGCATGACGGATGCCCCGTTCCTTCGCGAGCGCCTCGATGCCGTCTCCAGGCCCGACGACGGAAGTTACCTCGACACTGTCAATGACGCTCAGTGCATCAAGGTGTTTCATGCCGAATGCGCCCGCAGCGCCGGCCACGCAGATCCTCATTCTTCCACTTCTTCTAAGGTAGTTTGGCTCCCGCCATCCGGCCGCTGATCTTCCGTTATGCCATCGGTTTGGGACTTCTCCATCGCGGCTGTTTTGAGGGACAGCGCCTCCAAGATCTTATCCGCAAGGTCGCCGTAGCCGCTGCCGACGCCGTCCAGTGCGAGATCGCCAATCTGCTGTTGCCAGTCGACCGTCGCCTGCGTCATGCGATTTGGTATGCCGAGTTGCTGCGCTGTCAGTGCCGCCTCGCGCATCTCCGCGGCACGACGGTGCCCGTGCACCATCATGCGGTTCAGCATTTGGGCGGCCCGCGCCTTCCAGCCGAACCCCGGATAGGTCTGCTCAAGCGAGTCCAGAACGATGTCGTCGACCCCAGCGCGCCGGCTCGCCAGAACGCACTCGGCCGCGAGCGCCTCCATGCCCTTCATCATGATAGACCGCAGCATCTTTATCGACGAAGCGGCGCCGATGTCACCTTCGACCTGACGTACCGACATCTCGAGTTGTGACATGACCGAAATCGCCTCCTTTGCGTCGGACCCGCTGACGAGCAACGGTGTTCTGTGCAGCGCGGGATGAACCGGTGCCATCACGGCGACATCGACGTAGCGCCCGCCCGCCTCGGCGATTGCGGCAGCGGCCTGGAGCTTGGTGTCGGGCGCGCAGGAGTTGCAGTCGAGATATAGACTATCGCGGTCGAGCCCGCCGGCAACGCTTGCCGCGGCCGCGAGCGCCTGGTCCGCCGTGACCAGAGAAAAGATAACATCCGCACCGGCAACAGCTTCATCTGGTGTCTCGCACCCACGAACTTTCGCCTCTTCATACTCCTCGATCTTCCGTGATCGAACCGGGCCCGCTGTATCGGTCTTGATGTCATAGGCGGTGGTGTATTCCGGCGCGTTACGGGTCCAGCCGGCCACGAATGCCGCTGCGGCCTCGCCGAAACCGACCATCGCAATCTTCAGGTCCGTTCTTTCATTGGTATTGGCAGCCGCCATAAAGTGATTTCCGCCAAGCGTCTTCTGCGGTCCCACACTCCGACAAATTCGCAGCCGCCCATTCAAACAATGGCGTCAGGTGACTGCGGCAAGGTGATCGGGCGTGTAGGTTACATTCGACGCTGTTCTCAGTAAGTTGACGTGACAATGCCATCGGGGCGGCTCATGAAATCGAACCGCCCGTGCACCTTTCCTGGCACGCGAAACGGTTGAGTGACCAGGGTCGATCCCGCCATTGCCTGTGGGCCAAAGGTGGTTCTTCAGGCTGCGGACGGCGCCTTGTCCTCAAGGACCGTGATACCCATACCGGTCAGCATCGGCATGTAGTAGTTGCCGTGGACTTTATTGACCTTAGGGGTTAGTGCACCGCGCATGCCGAGCCACATGATCATTTCGACCGACTCTGCGCCGCCTCGCTCCATCCAAGTGTCGTGTGGAATGCCAATGAGTTTTTCCGGATCGTCCTCGATCAGATTGAGAAATTCCAGATCCCACTTCTCGTTCATGTGACCGAAGCGGTTGCCGTGCAACTGATGTGACAGCCCCCCGGTCCCGACTACTGCGACGCGCGCATCCTCAGGATAGGATTCGACTGCTTTGCGGATGGCATGCCCCAGCTGCCAAAGTCGATTGGCAGTCGGAAGCGGGTGTTGAAGCACATTGACATGCAGCGGCACGGTCTTGACCGCCCAGTCCGGTTCGAAGTCAAAGAGCAGAGGCAACGGAACCAAAAGACCGTGGTCCATCACCATCTCCTGACAGACCGTCAGGTCAAACTCGCTCTCCCTGACGATGGAGTTTGCGAGGTGCCAAGAGAAATCGAGATCGCCCTTAACTGATGGTAGATCCCGGACGCCCCAGCCTTCGTCACCAATCGGATATTCTTCGGCCGCGCCCATCGCAAAAGTCGGGCACTTGTCATAGAAGAAATCCGTACCATGATCGTTATAGATAACGATCGCGTGGGTCACGCCGATTTCCTTCAGCCAGGCCTTCGCTGGCTTGTAGCCATCAAAAAGCGGTTTCCATTCGGGCGTTTCTTGAGCGTTTTCGTCAAACGCGGAACCGATCGACGGAACGTGTGATGAGCCTATTCCTGCAACGATTTTTCCCATGTTCATTTCCTCGAGTCGCTGATTGGCAGTTAAGTGTTCTGCTTGAGCGGAACGTTCCGGGTTTCCATGAATTCCTCCAGGGTCTCACCTCTTTGCTGAGCACCCATCGTAGCCAGTCCGTCGCCGGTGACAGCGCCGATTTTGATCAGCATGTAGATGCTGCCACCGCCTTCCTCGACCAAAGCTTTCACGTCCTTTTCCAGGACCTTTTGCTTTTCCCACTCGGAAAGCTCAAATGTGTCCATGTAGGCGACGGGATCCTTGCCATAGGCCTCGCGATTTTCGGCTTTCGCGAGGGAGTAGGCGAACTTGTTCAGCTTCAGCCCTTTTGATGATCTCTGGCCAGTGAACACGTAGGTGCCTGGGATGTGATCGGAATGACCGGTTTCTTTGCTCATGATGTGTGTTCCTTTCTCTGCACGTGCACTCTGGCATCCCCGCTCCGATTCACAGCTCCGGCCAGTGTGCGAAAGGCAAACCCGTATGCTGCTTGGCATAAGAGATCTGGGCGGTTTCATCGGCCACCAGATACTCGAGCTCTGCCCGTTGCATCCGGCGGTCGAAGGAATTCGTGCCGGGGAAGATGTGGTATTTTGCAGTGTTGCTCCACGAAAACCGCTGAGTCTGGATGTTGCGATCCAGGGCAACCTCTGTGTAGCTATCGAGAATTGCCGAGTCGTCTTTGGTGTAGTGCTGGATTAGACCAGCGGACAATACGCTGATATCCGCGAACGCTGAATTTAGGCCTTTTGCACCAGTGGGCGGCACAATGTGCGCCGCGTCTCCAGCCAGGAACAGGCGCCCATATTGCATGGTTTCAGCGAAGAAGCTGCGAAGCGGTGTGACGTCCTTTTGGAAGATATCTCCACGCTCAAGTGTCCATCCGGGTGCGCCCAACCGAGTGTCGAGCTCTTCCCAAACCCTTTCATCGGGCCACTCGTCCAGTTTCTCGTCCGCTGCACATTGAAGATAGAGCCGTGAGATTTCCGGCGAACGCATGCTGAGCAGCGCAAATCCGCGATCGTGGTGCGCAAACAACGCAACGTCCTTGGACGGCGGCGCCTTCACCAACACACCCAGCCAGCCGAGCGGGTATGTCTTCTCGTGCGTTTTCAGAACATTGCTCGGGATCGATTTCCTCGCTGGCCCATGGTATCCATCAGCACCGACAACAAAATCTGCGGTGATTTCCTTTTCCACCCCGTCCTGGGTGTATTTCACTTTCGCACGATGGCTTTCGTGGTCTTCGACGGCTGTGACTGGGGCTTCGTAAAGAACATTGTGACCAGCGTTGTCGAGCGCCTCCAGAATATCCTTGGTCACCTCCGACTGTCCGTAAACCGTGACGCCGATCCCGATCAATTTTTCAAAGTTGAGAAAGTGGTGCTCGTTGTTTATCCCGATTTCGACACCGGGGTGATACATGCACTCTTTCTTTAAGCGTTCGCCAACACCGGAGCGGATCATGAGGTCAACGGCGTTCTGCTCCATGACACCGGCACGGATGCGCCCCTCTACATATTCGCGGCTGCGCGCTTCGAGTACGATGTTCTCAATTCCGCGTTGGCGCAGGATCCACGCGAGAAGCGAACCGGACGGTCCTGCTCCAACTATGGCGACGGGAACATGCATGGGTCTTTTCCTTCGTAGGTCACGTCTGTCTGTTGGTCGATCCGGGGCCGACATCGGTTGACGGTTCTTCGAAGCTGGTCGGCGGGGTTTTCGGTGTGGCACGGCGTGCCGCCTCTTGACTGCCAAACCGTGTCGGTGCCGATGTTTAGATGGCGCTACGCTCTTTTGCGGGCATTATCCCCTCATCACCAACTTCAGTGTCTACACATTACCCCCCCGATGACATTTGAACCACTCATGTGAAATCATGAATACTATGAATGTTCTTCATTCAGCGCGCAGCCGGAACCCACAGTGTTCAGGTCAGGTTTCTGAAAGCTGCTGCACGCCTGCATGGTGGATGATCCGGTCAAACCGAAGCTTCAGCCCGTGTCGATTGAGGGAGTCCATAACAAGTGGTTCCAGGCGGTTCCGATAGTCCTCTTTCTGAGACTTTGCATAAACTTCGCGAACCTCAACTGACGCACCTTCCAAAAGCCCGTTCATCTTCGGCCGGACATGCCGCGGCAGGTTCAGGTATTCCACTTTGATTTCGGTTGTTCCCGTGGAGCGGATTTTCGCAAAAAGCTGGTCAATCAGTTCTGGCCGCAAATACATATGTGGCAAGAGCGGACCAACGAAGACATAGGTGGTTATGCCTGCCTCGTTGAGCTTGCTCAGAACTTCCAAACGTGCATGGGCAAGCGGAGCCATTGCGTCGAGCTCGCGGCTGAGCGCATCGTCGGAAGTTGAAATACTCAGCCCGACTTCGGCATTTTCGATCTCCTGCAGGATCTCAACGTCATCAAGAACGATCGGCGATTTCGTCAGGATACTCACACGCCCGCCATAGCCGTGTGCCGACAGTACTCTTAGGACACCTCGCGTCAGGCGGTATCGGCGCTCGACTCCCTGGTAAGGGTCCGTCACCGTACTGATCGAGAGCCGCGGGTGCGGGTCCAGCCTGAGAAGGCGGTGCACCTCCTTCTCCATCAGGTCGACCGCATTGGTCTTGACGTAGACGTAGTTGCCCCAGTTGGCGTTACTCTCGCCAACGAACCGCCCCATAAAACTGGCGAAACAATAGGCGCACGCGAACTGGCAACCCGTATAGGGATTGATCACATAGTCTGCGCTGGGCACCTTTGTCGGCGTAATGATCGTCTTGGCTTCGATTTCGTGTATCTCAATTGCCATTGGATCCGCCCCGGTAGCGCCCTCAGGGAGCAGTGCAACCCGAATTCAGAATTTGCCGGAATTGTTCCACTCTTCCGGGGCAAGAATCTTCTCTTGAACATCCCAATGCTCGACCAGCTTGCCATTTGTCAGTCGGAAGATATCGAACACTGCGTAGTGACTGTCGCCGCGTTGCAGATGGCTGAAGGCGGCGACGAAATCGCCCTGGCCGATCAACTTGTGCAACTTGTGGTATTTCGCCACCTGTCCACTGGCCCGGAGCTTTTGAATGTGCTTCATCAGCCCTTCCAGGCCATCTCCGATTTCCGGGGCGTGCTGGTCGTACTGCTCGGGCGAGATGTAATCGGTGATCTTGGCCATCTGGCCACCTAGAAGGATGTCGTCAAAGAACCGGCGCACCGTTTCCTTGTTTACGTCCGTCAATTCCAGGTCTTGCACTTTGTCCGGGCCGTCTACCATCGTGCGCCCTGACACGGTCTTACCCACGTAAGGCGCGATAACGTCCCAGTGTTCGATCATCCGGTCGTTCTCATCGGTATCGAAAAGATCGGCGGTGACCCATTCCGCTTCGCCGTTGTTCAGGCTCTGGTAAACATGAAGAAACACGTACGGCCCGTCCTCGATGGCACGCACGACGCGGATATCGCGGATTGGGTTGCGCTCCAAGAACGGCCCGAAGAATTCCATGAATCCGTCTTTGCCATCGCCAACGCCCGTTGAGTGTTGCGTGTAGCGTGCACCGGTGAACTTTTCCAATGCGTCAACCATGTTGCCATCGCGAATACCGTCCAGGTACAACCCTTTTGCGCTAGCTATTTTTCTACTTTCCGACATCGTATCCAACTCACATTTGCAGTTAATTTTTCGGCGCCCAATAAAGCCGCATCGGGTTATCAACCAGAAGCGCCTTTTGTTTTTCAGGCGCTGTCGCGACTTTCGGGATAACGTCGACAAGGTGCCCGTCATCCGGCATGTGGGTTTTCATGTTGGGATGCGGCCAGTCGGTGCCCCAGAGCACCCGATCGGGGAAACCGTCGACCAGCGCGCGCGCAAATGGGACAACGTCACCATAGGGTGGACCGTCAACTGTGAGGCGCTCAGGGCAGCTGACCTTGGTCCAGAATTTCTCGTTGTCGGCCAGAAGCCCCAGGAACCGCTGAAATTCCGGATGGTCCACGCCTTTGGTCACGTCAGGCCGTCCCATGTGGTCGACCACAACCGTTGTGGGCAGGCTGGTCAGAAACGGTATCAGCTCTTCCAGGTCGGGAGCCTCGAAGTAGACCACAATGTGCCAGCCGAGCGGAGCAATGCGCTCGGCGATGCCTGTGAAAACAGATTTGGGAGTGGAATCGACCAGTCGTTTAACGAAATTGAAGCGCACGCCGCGGACGCCGGCGGCGTCAAGCACCGTGAGCTCCTGATCCGTGATATCTGGCCCCACTACCGCAATCCCGCGCGCCAGGTCACCGGCTGTCTTCAGTGCATCGACGAGTGCGTCGTTGTTTCGCCCGTGGCAGGAGGCCTGCACAATGACATTGCGTGCAAACCCCAAATAGTCGCGCAGCTCGAACAGTTTCTCCTTTCCGGCGTCGCAGGGCGTGTACTTGCGCTCAGGCGCGTAGGAGAACATGCGCTCGGGGCCGAACACATGGCAATGCGCATCGACCGCGCCGGGCGGCAGGGCAAAGACTGGTTTGGACGGGTTTGGATGAAAGGGGCGATAGTCAGCGTCCATGTTCTCCTCTTCTAGTTTGAGAATACGGTTCCGTCGAAAAGTTTGCGGGCCGTACGGAAAACGCTGGCGGTCTCGATCTCGCCAGTGTCGTCCGTTTCGATGATTACGGTGGTCTCGCCGCTTGGATGTTCCACGGAAAGAGTTTTCGATTTTCCGTCGGGCACCTTGGCCATCGCGGCCGCCGGGCCGGCATCCAGCAGGCAGGCGCTGGCGACGCTGACCGCTCCCAGCACCCCGATCGAGGCATGGCAGCGACGCGGAATGAAGGTGCGAGTCGAGACGGTGCCGCCCGCGGTTGCCGGGCTGATCATCGTCATTTTCGGCACTGATCTTTCAGTCACGTCGCCCAGGTTCATCATCGGCCCGGCCTGCAGCCGGATGCTTTCCAGTTTCGCCTTCAGCGTCTCGTTTGAGTCCAGATCGTCGCGGCTTTCCGCACCCGAAATTCCGACGTCCTCGGCCCGCAATACGACCACCGGCATGCCATTGTCGATCAGCGTCACCGCAATCCCGTTTATGCTGTCTGTGGCATTCCCGCTCGGCAGCAAGGCACCGCAGCTCGACCCGGCGGTGTCTTTGAATTCGATTGGGATCGCGGCCGCGGCACCGGGCACACCGTCGATCCGCGCCTTGCCGGAGTAGCGCACCTCCCTGCCCGAGGTCTGAACCTGTAACGTCGCCACCTGCCCGGTGTTCTCCATGAAAACCGCTACCGGCGTTGAGCCCTCGCACGGCGCGACAAGGCCCCGTTCAATCGCAAACGGTCCGACGCCCGCCAGGATGTTCCCACAGTTCTGCGCATCGGTGACGATGGGTTGATCGACGAAGACCTGGAGAAACAGATAGTCCACATCGACGCCCTGCCGCGATGACTTCTGTACAACCGCCACCTTCGACGTAAGAGGATCGCCACCGCCCATACCATCGATCTGGCGCCGATCAGGCGAACCCATGACCCGCAGCAGAAAACTGTCCCGCGTGGCGGAATCCATCGGCAATTCCTCTGCGAGAAAATAGCCGCCTTTCGAGGTACCCCCGCGCATCCACATGCAGCGGGCAGCTCCCCGCCACACAGCATCAGACATATTTCAGGCCTTTTTCTGCCAGCCGTCCCCGCATATCGTATATGTCGAGCCCCAGCTCGCCGTTGGCCAGCCGTTCACGCTTGTCGCCTTCGTTGGCTTCGCGCGCGCGCGCCTTCTCCAATGCGGCAGCGGCTTCCGTACGGCGCACAACGCAGACACCGTCATCGTCGGCAACAATGACGTCGCCGGGATTGACGAGCGCGCCCGCGCATACCACCGGCACATTCACAGATCCAAGTGTCTCCTTGACCGTACCTTGCGCGAAAACCGCTTTGGACCAGACTGGAAACTGCATCTCCGCCAAATCGCAGACGTCGCGCACACCGGCGTCGATGATCAACCCTACGCTGCCTCGCGCCCGCGCCGAAGTGGCCAGCAGATCACCGAAATAGCCGTCCTCACAGGGCGATGTCGGCGCCACCACCAGAATGTCGCCGGGCTGCAGTTGCTCGATGGCCACATGCAGCATCCAGTTGTCCCCCGGCGGCACCGATATGGTGACTGCTGACGCGGCCAGCCGGGCACCGGGATATATCGGCCGCATGTAAGCGTCCAGCAGCCCTGTGCGGCCCTGAGCCTCGTGCACAGTGGCGACCCCGCAATCGGCAAGCCCGGCAACAATATCCCGGTTCGCTCGTTCGATATTCTGCACGACGACGCCCATCACAGCTCATCCATGGTGCGTGGATAGATTGACTGGAATCCTTCAGCGTATTCCGCCTTTCGCCCCCCGGCCATGCCACCGGAGTTGCGGCGAAAGTGGTTAGCGCGGTTGCGCGCGACATTTGTGTAGTAATCCCATAGGTGCTCTTGACCTTGCATGCATTCGATGGCGGCACGCTTCTTGTCCCAGACAGAGGTGATGTCGAGAAAGACATCGGGCTTCCAGCCCATCTGTTCGGTCTGATGCGGCTCAAACAGGTAAAGCTGCGGCGCACCGAGGACCTTTTCACCGGGATTATGCCCCCAGGCCTGCGCGATCATCCGGCATTCCATGGCGACGCTGGTTGTATACATATGATCGGTATTATAGGGATCGTAAGCCGAGTGGCTCAGCATGAAGTCTGGCTGGACCTTCCGGATCAGGTCCACTAACTCGAACTTTGTGTCCCGCGACAGTTCCAACGGATAGTCACCGGCATCGAAAAAAACAATGTCGTGCGCACCCAGCGCTGCCGCAGCCCTTTCGGCCTCCGATCGCCGCTCGGCTTTGACATGGTCCAGCGTGCAGCCTTCCTGTTTCCAAAGCTTTGCGGATTCGCCCCGCTCGCCAAAGGACAGGCAGGCAATGGTGACATCGTAGCCCTTTTCTTGATGCAGAGCGATGGCGCCGCCACAGCGCCAGACGAAATCAGCAGCATGAGCACTGATGACCAGTGCGCTCTTGCCTTCTTTCATTTTAGGTCTCCAAACATACCCACAGGCCGCAGGACGGCAGATTAGGCTATCGGCCGCCCGGCCCTGCCACACAGGACAGGGCCGAAACGCAACGCTGAGCCCTGGCCATCACAGCCCGTTCATGTTGCACAGCACGTTCGCCACTTGGCCGCCATCCACCGGAATGTTGGCTCCGCGGATCCAGGCCGTCATATCCGACAACAAGAAGGCCACGACGGGCGCCACATCCTGTGGCGTGCCCCAGCGGTCCATAACCTTGCGGCTCTCCTCGGCTTTTTTGCCGAGCGTATCGAGGAAATCCTGCAGGATCGGCGTTTCTACCGCCCCCGGGCTGACAGAATTCATGCGGATGCCACGGTCGCGCCAGGTCCAACGGTTCTGCATGGTCCACACCACCAACGCCTCTTTTGCGAAGAAATAGGAGCGGCCCTTCTGACTGGCGATTTCATGACGGGTAACAAAATCCTCGACTTGGTCGAAGTCGAGTTCGGCAGCATCCTTTATCTGATCAACGGCGTTCTGCCAGCCTGCACCCGCCAACGAAGCGAGGTTCACAATCGAGGTTCCGTCGGCAAGATCATCGACGATCTTGCTGGTGAAATATTTCAGCCCGACCAGGTTGACCCGGATCACCGTCTCGGCAGGGGCAGTCGGAGGAACGCCAGCAATGTTGGCAAGGCCGTCGGCGCCCTTGGGCAACACCTCGACCAGCTTATCGATCGCTTCCCTGGTTGAGAGGTCCGCCTGGAAGAACGAATCTACATTATCGGAGGTCTCATTACGGTCAATGCCGATAACGGTTCCACCCGTTTCCTTGATAAGTCGCGCCGTTTCCGCACCAATCCCCGAGGAACAGCCGGTCACGATGATCGTTTTGCCCTTAAGCATGTCAGTTTCACCCCTTTATTTTTGGTCCTGAATAGTCGCAATGGTTCACCGACAGTAGTCAGGCCCAACCGTGATAACCACTCATGCTAGGTCATATTTAATATGAACATTTCTAATTTCGATGTTCGACGCTCAAGAAGCAGGCTGTCGCACCGCCTTCTTGCGCACACAGTTTTCAGGAGTAATTATAACGTGTTTTCAATAGCTTGTGCCAGGCACGCCCACTGAACTCTTTGCCGAAGTTTCCAGTTTACCCGTAGCTTGCAGGGTCGTTACCGGCTGGCACGTGTTCAGATGCGCGCGTGATCCAGCACTTGTGAGGGATCGTTTCAACTCATACTCTGAGCTGACCAAATGCGTCTGCGTTACCAGCACGGCGCTACCACAATTCGGCGTGTCATCATGTCAGATAAGTCACCAATTCTATCCGTGATCATTCGCAAATTTCGCAAAGCCGACATGGCGGCAGCGAACGAAGTTCTTGTTCGTTTCGAGGAAGCTCTTCAAGTGCAGCCCGGCTTTATCGAGGTTCGGCACAATGCCCCTTCTCGAGAAACCGGGGAGGCGTTTTCGACGGTAATTGCTTTTGACACGCTGGATGATCTGATCGCTTGGGAGCAATCCCGCACCCGCAAGGACCTGGTAGAGGAGCTCTCACGGTTTGTCGAAGGCGAGGTGGTGATAAATAGACTCTGGGATCTTGATTCCCTTCTGGGTAGCCAAAGTACCACGCATCCAGCAAAAAAGTGGAAAACCGTTCTTGTGCTCACCTTCTGGGTTCTGGTTGTTGGTGCCGTCCTTGGCTGGATTGCCGATCTGATCTCGCCTCAATATCCCACCGGGTATCTGCGCACAGTGTTGCTTCTGGTCATAAACATTTTGCTCAATTCATACTTCTTCCTGCCCCGATCGATGGTGCTTCTGCATCGAGTGGAAGAGAAGTATCGGGCAGGCAAATCCTGAAAATGGCAACCGCCCGACCCACCGCGGCTGGACAATGAAAACTAATCGTTGGACGAACCCCGCATGATCCAAGGAACATTGCTGCACATTCATACCGCTGCCAGAACCGGCAGGCCGATGGTATCGCACGAGACCGCGGTTGCCATCACGGATCAGGGGATCGAGAGTGACCGTTACGCCGCCGGGCTTGGCAGGTATTCCCGTTCGCCGGGTGGGCGCGAGGTCACGCTCTTTGAGATCGAAACAGCCCGCGCGCTGAAAGAGGAGTGTGGGATAGATCTGCACCCGCACGAGCACCGCCGCAATCTGACCACGGAAGGTATCGTGCTCGAAGAACTGGTCGGAAAGACCTTCTCTGTGGGCGAAGTTACGCTTGAGGGCCTGCGACCGAGCAAGCCCTGTCGCTATCTCAACATGATGTCCAAGAAGCAGATCTTCACCATGCTGAACGATCGGGCGGGGCTTTTCTGCCGAGTGGTGTCAGGCGGTACTCTACTGGTCGGCGCCCCGATCAAACCCGGTTGATCAAGGGCGCCCTCCAGCAGGAGGTGCCTGCCGGGTTTAGGTGTCTTCCGACCAAGTGATGTCCGGTGGGTCACGGAAGGCGAAGCGCTCCAGGTGCGATGCCGCCACATGTTCCAGCCGCTTTCGATGTTCATCTGTGTCGGCGAATGTCTGCATCACGAGTACTTCCTCGCCGGCTGTCCGAAGTTCGAAATAGCCATAACCGAGCCGAACCGTCGCTTCGTCATCGCCCATCTCCACATCGACCTTGTGCGAGAAGTGCTTGGCGAGCTGTTTCAGGTAACGCACTGCCGGCTTGACCGACACGCGCGCCGTAGAGCTGAGTGTCGGGCTCACAACAGGAACCCTTCCGGCCCCGAGATCGTGTGTGGCTCGGCGAACGACAACACGCCATCATAGCCAAGATTGCGCCCGATCCCGGAATGCTTGAACCCGCCGAACGGCCCGCGCCCGTCCTGCGCCATGGGACCGTGCGCGTTGAGATAGGTATAGCCAGCCTCAATCCGTCGCGCGATGCCGATCGCACGGTCCTTGTCGGGCGTCCAAACTGAAGAACAAAGACCGAAATCGCTGTCATTGGCCTTGGCAACCGCTTCTTCATCGGTCTTGAACTTCATGATCGGCAACGCGGGTCCAAACTGCTCTTCGCGGACAATCGAAAGCTCCGGGTCGGCATCGTAGACCAGCGCCGGTTTCTGGAAGTATCCTCCGCCATGATAAAGCGCTTCATCGGGCACCTGACCGCATTCGCGCACCTCGGCCCCCTTGGCGCGGGCTTCGGCGATCATGTCGGTCACGACTTTCAGTTGTTTGGCATTGTTGATCGGTCCCATCGTCGTTTCAGGCAACAGGCCGTCGCCGACGACGGCGCGTTCGCAGGCGGCGGTGAACCCGTCTACGACCTCGTCATAACGGCTCTCATGTACATAGAGCCGCTTCAGCGCCATGCAGATCTGCCCCGACGAACCGAATGTGCCCCAGTACATTCGGTTGAAGGCATCCTCATCCAGCTCGGCATCTTCGAGAACCAGCGCCGCATCATTGCCGCCGAGTTCCAGCGTCACCGGCGTGATGTTGTCGGCTGCGGTTTTCATCACGTGCCGGCCAACCGGGGTTGACCCGGTGAAATTGACCTTGCGTACCAGCGGATGTCCGACCAAGGGGTCCCCGATGGTCGAGGCCGAGCCGGTGAGGATGTTCGCCACGCCGGGCGGCAAAAGCTTGGCAATGATTTGCAGCGTCAGCGCCGGTGCCAGCGCCGAATTAGCCGACGGCTTCACGACCACCGTATTCCCGGCTATGAGCGCCTGCGGCAGCTTCGCGCCGAGGATTGAAAGCGGCCAGTTCCAAGGCACGATCAGGGCGGCCACGCCGCGTGGCTGGCGGGTCACCAGCGTGTCGAACGGCGGGCCCTTAATCTCTTCGTCGATTGCCATCCGCTCGCCGAAGGCCGCTGCCTGCATGAAGCGGTCGCCCAACCGGGACATTTCGAGCAAGGTTTCGCGCGCGATCTTGCCGTGTTCGCGGGTGAAGAGCCGCGATCTGTATTTCACGTCCTCTTCGTCGGCGGCCAACTTCTGCGCCACCTCACGTAAGATCGACGCCCGCTCTCCCATATCGAGCGACGACCATGCGGGAAAGGCCGCATGCGCTGCCTGAACCGCGTCTTCCACATCTCCCACAGTGGCGGACGCGGCGCGACCGACCAACTCGTCTGGACGGGCCGGGTTGTGGACGTCATAGAGGCGGCCATCCGAGGCCTCACGGGCCTCGCCGTTAATGAAGATTCCCGTGGTGATCACCTGATCGATATTGCTCATGACTATCTCGCTCCTTCGACGTTGACGAATATTAGGGCGACTTTCGAATTGTCGGACGGCGGGAAGCGCCAGATAACCCGCCGCGCATAATGATTTAATTGCTCAGGAACACAGCTGCGGTGTGCCACATCCCCAGTTTTCCGCGATCATCCAATCATCGTCATAGGCAGCCAGACTGCGATACGCGGGAACAGCATCAGCAGTACGATCATCAGCGCCATGGCGAACCAGAAAGGCCAGATGCCGCGGAAAATCTCCGACATTGGCACCTTGTTGGCGATCGATTTCACAACGAACACGTTGATGCCAACCGGGGGGCTGATCATTCCCATCTCAAGCACGATCACCACGATGACGCCGAACCAAATCATCTTCATGTCAGCCAGCTCTGGGGCGAAGCCAAAGCTGAGCGCGGCGATGATCGGCAGCACCACGGGGATGGTCAGCACCAACATGGCGATACCTTCGAGAAACATTCCGAGGAACATGTAGATCAGGATGATGATCAGCAGGATGCCGTAATCCCCGATCGGCAGCGATGTCAGCAAAGTGACCAGTTGGCCGGGCAATTCAGTAATCGACATAAATGGGATAAACACGAAGGCCCCGATGATGATGAGGAACACCGTTGCCGAAGCTTTCATCGTTTGCAGGATGACTTCCCGGATTGCCTTGAGCCCAAGGGACCGTCGCAAGATCGCGACCACCATCGCCAGGAAGGCGCCGACAGACGAAGCCTCAACGGGTGTGAAAAACCCCGTATACATGCCGCCGATGGTGATCCCGACCACGACAACAAACGGTAGCGCCGAGATCAGTGCCGCGCGACGTTCCGGCCAGGGCGTCTTAAGACCAGCGGGCCCTGCTTCGGGCTTTCGCAGCACTGTCAGATAGATCGCACCGATGAAGAGTAAGGTCAGTACGATCCCCGGTATGACCCCCGCCATGAACAGCCTGCCAATGCTCTGTTCAGTGAGAACGGCATAGATAACCATCCCACCCGACGGCGGGATCAGAAATCCGAGCGTGCCTCCGGCCGCGACCGATCCGGTCGCCAGGCTGTCGGCATAATTGAACTTCTTCATCTCGGGCAGGGCCACGCGGCCCATGGTAATCGCGGCCGCAAGCGAAGAGCCGGACAGCGCCGCAAAGCCAGCGCAAGCAGCAATTGTCGCCGACGCAAGTCCGCCGCGCAAATGTCCCATGCAGCGGTAGGCGGCGTTGAACAGATCAGACGACATCCCCGAAACACCCGCCAGGTTTCCCATCAGCACAAACATCGGAATAACCAGCAGGTTATAGTTCGACGATGCCTCGAAGGCCTCGCCCGACAGGTTCGACATCGCGGTGCGGACCCCCCGGTCGAAGGCCTTATCGAAGTCCATCCCAACCAGGTAGAATCTGTTCGTCGTCGCCGCGATGGTACCGACGACACCGACAAAGATCATGGACAGGGCCACCGGGAACCGAAGCCCCAGCAAAACCATGAGCAAAAGCAATCCCAGAACACCGAGAAGCGTCATGCTCATGACAGTTCAAACCATTCCAATTGTTCGATGTAGCGGAATTTTACAAGCTGGTAGACGTCTGACAGCAGCACGAGCACGTAGAGCCCAACGCTCAGCGCCAGTAAGTAGTAGAACGGCTCATAGGAAATCAGCAGCTGCTGCGTGGTTTCACCGAACTTGGTTGCGTTTTGTCCGGCACGGACCAGTTGATATGCCATCACTAGCATCAGGCCCCCGGCCGCAATTCGCATCGCCAACATCGACCAACGCGCAAATCCCGGTGACATGCGAGATTCGAAGATTTCGATTTCTATATGTGCACCCGTCCGGCCGCCGAAAGGAATGGCGAAGGCCACGAGAATAACAAGGCTGAGGATCAGCAGATCCTCGACGCCCTGAACCGGCGAATTCAGCGCCTTGCGCATGATGACCACGTTGAACGAACTAACGAACACCATGAACGCCAATGTGGCGCCGCCACCAACCAGCGCGAGGATCGTCAAGATTTTGTCCAGTGTCCCGATCCAGACGGATTGAACTATGCGGTCCGTCATGCTGAAATCCCCGCGCTGTTCAGCATCGCGCGCGCCCGAAGCTCGAACGCGCGCGATTGTGTGCTATTGGTTTATGGCTTGGTAGATGTCACGGGCATTGGCAATCCCGCGGGATTCATAGTCAGCAAAGATCACTTCAAGACCGTGCTTGACCGCGTCGTTCATCTTGGCTCGCTCTTCAGGGCTTGCCGAAATGACATTGATGCCCTTCATCTGTTGGGCGCTTTCCATGGCCTTGGCCGAGTTACCATCCGCACCATCAAAACTCTTGGCGCCCATCAAAGAGAAGGTCTCGCCGGCAAGTTTATCGATGATCGCGCGATGTTCATCCGACAGGCTCTCGTAGCGTTCCTTGTTCATCAGAACGTAGAACACGGCGAACTGGACCGGCACGTTTTTGACGATGTGGGTCGAGACATCCCAGAAATTCCAGGGTGGCGTGACGTTGTTGTAGGTTGCTGTGGTAGCGTCGATCGTTCCGGTCGACAGACCGGTATACATTTCTGTTACCGGCATTTGCACAGGGGTCGCGCCCAGCGCTTCAAAGATTGGCGTGGTCATGGCGGCGAAAGGTACGAATTTGGCCCCTTTCAGGCCCTCCATAGTCGACACGTCACGGGTGGCAGCCCACAGATTACCAGTCGTGGTGAAGATGCCTAAGAGTTTGACGTCCTTGTATTCTTGCGCCAGGTGCTCATCAAACACGGCCAGCAGGCGTTTGGTCGATTCTTCCGCGCTGGTGGCCTTGCCCGGAGGTATGATCAACATGCTGCGCGGAAAAATGTTCGGTGTGTAGGCCTGCAGACCAAACACGATGTCCGCCACGCCCTCGACAACGCGCTTGTATTGTTGAACCGGACCAGCACCCAACTGGCCGGCCGGATAAAGCTGCATCGTCAGCGTTCCCCCGGAACGCTTGTCGATCTCTTCACCGAACCACTTGAACAGTCCAGCGTTGATATGGTGCTGTGGTGGAATGAATGTCGCAACCGTCAGCTCTTCGGCATGGGCAATCGTCGCGATCATTGTGGAAAAGGCTACCGTCAAGCCGGCGAACAACTTGGATAGTCTCATTTTACTCCTCCCAGATTTTGGTACCGATACGGTAGCGCCCTCTCGACATGCGATCCATTCATGCTTATTCATATATTTTATGAAGAAACCTAATGTGCTTGATCTGGATGGCCACATCCTCGTGACCTTCCTAACAATCCTGGAGAACTCCTCCGTCACGATCGCGGCGGACAGGCTTGGAGTAACGCAATCGGCGGTCAGTCATTCCCTGTCACGATTACGCAGGATTTTGCACGACCCGCTGTTCGTGCGCTCCGGCCATGGACTTACGCCCACGGAAACAGCACTTGCTCTAAAGGAGCCGGTTCAAAGCGCTCTCGACATTCTCGACCGCCTCACCCATTTGCGCCCATTTGATCCAATGGCAGAGGAAATGAGGTTCGTTGTTGCTGCCAATGACATGCAACGCGATCTAGTTTTCCCGCGGTTACTGCGAGATGCCGGCGATGAAGGCATACAATTGGAGTTCGAGTTCATGCCATCTGGCCAGCCAAGCGTCCAGCTAATGAGGGATGCGCGATGTCACCTGGCCCTTACGCCCCTGCCGCCCGATGGACCCGACATCTTTCAAAAACCACTCTTTTCGGGCAAAATGATGTGTTTCTACGACCCCGAAATGCGCGATCCACCCAAATCTTGGGAGGAGTACTGCAACGCTGATCACCTGACTGTGCGGTTCGCGGGTGGCGGTACCTCGCTGCGAGTACTTCCCGAAATCGAAACGTCGCAAATCAGTCAGCCAAAAGTTTCCGTTCCTAACTTCAATGCCATTCCGCGCTTCATCAAGGGGACGCGTCTCATCGCCACCGAAATCAGCCTGATGAAGATCAAGACGTTGAGCAGTTTGAGTGCAGCCCCGCTTCCATTTGAGAGCAGCGTCGTCACCATATACATGGTCTGGCACGAACGCAGCACAAACGACCCGGCCCACACTTGGCTGCGTGACAGAGTATCCGCAATCGCCAGAGAAGTTTCAGCGGGCCTTAGGGCCCGCTAACGCCGAACCCACTGCCCGGCGAAACTCCAGTCGACCCCAACCTCATCGATTTCATTCATGTAATGTATGAATTCGCATGATTGGACGCGCTCATTCAGTCTGATACTCAGTGATTGATAAGATTTGGGGAGGTGGAGTCTAGTGAGGCAGATACCCTCCCCTCGGATTGCGTCTCACTGAAGTGCAGAAACGCATTTGGGACAATCATCCAGCGCTTGGACGTCGCACCAGGCCTGCTCAAGATCGAAATCAAAGTCACCGGCCTAACTGGCCTGCTTTCGGAGGCCCCCGTCGCGGAGGCTACCAAGGCCCTCGTACCCGATGTGCCCTTCAAACTCAGAAAACGTGGTGTCGAAGCAAAGCTGATTGTCCCGCAGTCAAGTCGTAATGACCGGAAGCCAGACGCTGGTCTCGTCAGAACTGTCGCCCAGGCGCGATACTTCCTTGAGCAGTTGCACAATGGTCAGGCCAGCAACATCGCCGACCTGGCTGCGCAAAATCAGCACGATCCAAACGAAATCAGCCGCATCATTCCGCGCGCCTTCCTCGCTCCTGATATCGTTGTAGCCATCATCGAAGGAAGGCAGCCGGTCGAGCTCACGGCAAAACGCATGAAACGATTCGGTGGTCTGCCTCGCTCCTGGCACGATCAACGCCAAATGCTTGGATTTTCTCGCTGATCCCCCGCTTCGTTAGGCGCCAAGTTCCGGACCCGGAATCTGCAAACAGAGACAATCGCGGAAATCAGCCACACATACCGCGGAAACGGGGGTCTCCAGACCAGGATACGCGGTAAGACACACCCCTAACCCTCTGAAATACCGGAGAATTATGGTCACAGCCTACACTGAGACTGCAAACCCCAGACTGAGTGGTGGTGCACACAGTCTCGTGCGAACCCGTCTCTGCTCGAATTTCCCTGTTATATGGGAAAATACAGGGAAATTTTGCGATTCTGAACGTATTTCGTGAAGACTCACTTGGAATGTCTTCGCCAAATCAGTGCTTTAGTCTGTGAATTCCCTAAAGATCAAAACAGGGAATTATTTCGAGCAAACAGGGAATATTTCTTATCTAACAGGGAATTGGTGCCCCTATCAGGGAACCCGGATTTTTCACGCCAACACGCATTCAAAGGTCCGCTTAGCACCACATAACGGCCGTGAAATCGGATGGCTATGCAATCTCTCGGTCAGCGACGACCATGCCGTCACTGTCACAATAGATCCAAGCTCCCGGAGAGATCCGTAATCCACCGAAGGCGAGATCGACGTTCTCGCGCCCGTGTCCGTTGGTGAAGCACTTACGTGGGGATCGACCGCAGGCGAGGACGCCAGTATCGATGCCGGCAACGGCGGTCGTATCGCGCACGGCGCCATGCACAACGATACCGGCCCAGTCGTTCTGAGCGGCCAAGCCAGCCAGTGTGTCGCCGACGAGTGCACAGCGCATCGAGCCGGCTCCATCCACAATGAGGATATGGCCCTGGCCCGGCATTGAGAGGCGCTGTCTGGCTAGAACATTGTCCTCAAACGCGGATATCGTCGTGGCCGGACCACAGAATGCGGCTCGTTTTGCGAAGCTATGGAACTGTACTTCGCAGGCCTGCACAGCGTCACCGTGCTCGTCGCACAGATCGGCCGTTGTCCATTGTTGCTTCATGTCGGCACGCCTCACAACTCTTCAAGTATCCCGCTCAAGTGAACTGGCCAGATCATCTATCGACTGGACCGTAATATCGACCAGGTGATCTGCCTCGGCTTCGGTCATGACCAGTGGCGGCGCAAAGCCGAGGATATCGCCGCCGGGCATGGCTCGGCCGATAAGGCCTTTCTCAAGGCAAAGCCCCGCGAGTTGCGCGCCCACCTTGAGAGCCGGATCAAAGCGCTGTTTGTCCGCCTTGTCGGCGACCATCTCAATGGCGAACAGCAGCCCTTCACCGCGGACTTCGCCGACGATCGGATGATCGTCGAGTGCATCATGCATACGCTTCAAGATGTGGGCCCCTATATAGTCCGCATTTTGCGCGAGGTTTTCGCGTTCAATAATGTCGAGATTGGCGAGCGCTGCTGCCGCGCCGATGGGATGGCCGGCATAGGTGTAGCCATGAGCGAAGGGGCCGAACGTCTCGGATCTCTCTTCGAGCACCCGCCAGGGCGCTGTCACAGTAACCGAGTGACCGATCGGCAGCGACGCAGTACCGTCGCCAGATGCAGAGAATCTCCTACGCCCGATACCGATTTCCACCCGTAATCATTCAACACGCCGTCTGGCTGTATTTCCGATTCCCCCTCAGCTTTCGCAATGTCGAGGATCTACTCGCCGAACGTGGCATTGACGTTTCATACGAGACGGTTCGGCGCTGTGCTTTGAAGTTTGGGCAGGTCTATGCTCGAAAGCTGAGGAAAACGCGCCCTGGTTCAGATGTTAGATGGCATTGTCACGTTAAATGGGCGTGCCTGTGAGATCGGAGGGGTTGTCACGTTGTTGAATGGCGAGCGCGTGATTTTTGCGCAACAGTTCTGATCAAGCCACGGCTGTGACGTCCCGCCATGCGCTCATCGCCTCTGTGCGAAACTGGCGCAACGTTCTTCGGGATATCAAATGTCTCTGAACGTTGAAGGTGTTGTAGATTGCGGCGTGTGTTGAGAGGAACAGTTGTGCTGATCGAGGCGACTTGAACAGTTGCATTCGTCGTTCGCGTCGCCGTACTGGCAGATGAGAATTCTCGGCCCGGTTGTTCTTTCTTCCGCCGAAGTCATGGTGCCTGGAAAGTCCCAGACCCCTCAGAGCGGCGCCATACGATGGCAGTTTGTCAGTGACAATGGCATCAGGGACAAAGCCCTGCTTCTTCAACAGTTTGCGCATCAATTTGAGCGCGGCCTTCTTGTTCCTGCGGGATTGAACCAGGATATCGAGCACCTCGCCTTCGCTATCTACCGCCCGCCACAGATACTGCCGTTTGCCGTTAATGGAGACAAACATCTCGTCCAAGTGCCACCGGCTACCGGAGCGAGGGCGCAATCGTCTTAGGTTGCGTGCATAGGCCAATCCAAACTTCAGTGCCCAACGCCGGACGGTTTCATACGAAACGTCGATCCCGCGCTCGGCGAGGAGGTCCTCTACATCCCGAAAGCTTAGCGGAAACCGAAAATACAACCAGACCGCTTGCTGGATGATCTCGGGTGGGAAGCGGTGATGGCGATATGAGATGGTGCACATCCGAAGGTGATAGCACGTCATGGCTTCATCGCCTGATTATCGTGACAGAACCCTTCAGCGCCCAACGCCGTACCGTCTCATAAGAAACATCGATCCCACGTTCGGCGAGCAAATCTTCGACGTTGCGAAAGCTGAGAGGAAACCGGAAATACAACCAGACGGCATGCTGGATGATTTCTGGTCGGAAACGATGACGGCAATATGAGATGGTACACATCAGTGGTTCGTAGCACGTCACAACTTAATCGCCGAGTTACCGTGACAGACCCATCTGAGGGCTCCATGCACAGCGCCCTCGCAGACACTGAAAATATGAGATATGCAACCAAAGGGCTCGGGTCAGCGGTCCAAGTCACGCTCAGCATGGCATGTATCGTAGGCAATCCAAGGATCGACACCAATCACAATCAATCCGGATTTCGCCTATCGAGAGGCAAGTCTTTGGGCGTTCCATGGTTTGGCGCCGAATCCAATCCGTACCAATCTATCGTTGACTGACTCCCGAGTTGTTCAATGCTACTGCGCTCAAGAGTCCACGCATCAGTATTTGTCAGCTCAAGCTCAAGGGCACCGGACTTCGGTAGAGGATCATCACTCGGCCGATCGATGCTCCAGTGTTCGTGCGCAAATGAGGCGCGCGCTAGAAATACTAACAAGGAAACCCCCATAAAACCAACATGGGTCAGGTGCTTGCTTGTCATTTCTCAACCTCCTCTCCGACCAATACAACATTCTAGATCTAGTTCAAATCCATAAGAGTAATTCGAGATACATGTTCTCCACTGCACCCGGTAGTTGGGCAGCCTCTTTCAATCTTACACCCTCTTTTTTTGTCCAGCTTGTAATCCGGCGCTCCTCTGATCAGCACTCCCGCCAGCGCACCGTTTTCATCGTAAACACCGCCCCCGGAACCGCCGGTGAATGCATCTAAATCAGCCACAAAGTATTTTTTCTCATTGTTGAAAGTGACCTTCGCCCCATCTGCGTATTTCACCGGTAGTCCACTGGGATAATTTATCCCGGACAAAGCTGTCTTTTTGTTCTCAACCTCAGTGTTACGTATCTTCTCAATTGGCTTTGCAATTTGACGGTGCACATCACGTTGCAGCTCTACTAGCGCCCAATCCTGCTTGCTCGGAGGACTCCCCCTGATCAGCCGCTTTCCGCGATACATCTGCCTTTTTGTCAGCTCCGTGGCACCGGAATGGTCTTTCTCGTAGACGCGGAAGCCGAACACGAACCAAATGTCCTTTGCATATGGAACATTTTCAGATTTTGCCAGTTCCCGCACGCAATGGCCCGCGGTCAGCACGCGGTCCTTTGAAATGAGCGTTCCCGAACAATATGAGACCTTAAGCTGGTTTCGAAACGCCGCATCGGGGCAGAGCTTGAGGTACTTTCCTAAGGGCACTCCTACAAGCTTGAACATCTTGTCGTCATCCGAAACCACGCCCTTCGGCTTAACCAGAGCCGGTGTTGCCGCGACCAGGCTCCTGATCCGTCCTCGCGGTATCTGGTACCAGTCAACCCGGTTGTCTTGCCCGTAGATGGGCTTCGCATTTGGTGTGAAGGCTGCAATTCGCCGTCTGAGTTCGTCTTCGCTCAGGCCCAGGGCTTGCAGCGTCTTGTTACGGGTCCAGCCCTCATCATGAACCAGCCATTCCAGCTCTGTGACATAGTCTGAAACGCTGAACTGCTCTTCAGCTGCAGGTTGGGCGCCTGGCATGCAGATGACCAGAACCGCAACTACCGAAAGCACTCCAAGAAAGCTAGTCACCGCACGACACTTGTGTCGATACGCTTGGATCATGAGTGCCCCCTTACGATGTTCTCTATGGATCAATTGCAATCACAACAAACTGTCACGTTTTTACAGCATTGCACCAAACGGACATTATACTGAATATTTTTCCCTCAAGATTTCTATTTTTACTTGTTCTTCCAGTTATCGCTAAATCAACATGACGAAAAATGAAATTCTCTACGATCCTGTCCTGGTTATACATGAAATCTCCTCACCGCTCTTCATCTTTCGCACATAATGGTAGTTCGATCGCCGCAAATCTTCGGCTCTTGCCATTGGCCGGAGCTCAACCTCAACAATATTTGTCAAATTAACATACTTACTGTTGTCATAATCGAAGTATATTTTCATAAATATAGAAATCTGCTGGGCATTTACTTCACCAAATCTAACTGCATTTTCGCAAAAATGTGCCGCAATGAATATATTTGTGAATATGCCGTTTCCATCTAAATCATTGTGAATGATTGTTCCATCATACAGAGCTGGATATGCTCTTTCAAATGCAGAACGATGCAGTCCAAATGATTTTTGATCGAGGCCGGCAGAAAGGAAAACATGAAACTTTGGATCTGTTATCTTTAAAAATATTTGGTTCACGTGGATCTCAAAGTCGATTGTAGATGGCGTTTCGATCGCAGCATTGTGCTTCCCCAACGTTCTGCACGCATCGATAACCAGGATCTTCTCAGCCCGCTTTGTTGCGGCCAGGATCTTCTCGATTTCGCCAAAGGTCAGCGAGTGCCTTGCAATTTCCGAGTCCTTGGTCTCGCTCTTGATCTTCGGGTTATCGTACAAGATCAGAAATCCTTGTGCTTCGTCGGGATTACCACCTTTGGCCAGTCGAGACGCACCGTGTCCTGAAAAGTAGAACAACACGGTGTCTTTGAACTCCGCTCCCTCCTCCACTTCTTGCGTCTCGTCCCGCGCATTCTCGAGAGCGATTTTGATATCGTGCTTGTCAAACGCGTCAGCGTTCTGACGGACTAAAACATCAATCTCTAACCCGGACTGCTTCAGCGCAGTCACCTGGGCATCAAGTGCGTCGATAAGGTCGAGAATGCCTTGAGATTTGTCGTGAGACAGAAACAGTTCGATATGCAGTCGCTGTCGCACGCGCACACCGTTCTTGTTCAACCGAGGGTCCCGCTCGAAGTCGTTAACGAGCAGTTTCGCCACGTCGACAGCGTCCTTCGCGGCAAACGGAAGGGGCCCCGAGCCTACATGATCGTAGTGCGACAACCCGACGATGACCGCAAACATTCGCCGCGGCACCGGGTCAACCAGCTTGCCCATCCATTCGAACGTGTAATCTTCCGTACCGTCCGGGCTTTCCGCTGCCGATTGGGACTGATAGGCGACAGACACGGTGATGGCCCCTCGCTTCTCCATCGCCACCTTCGGCAGCACGATCTCGAAATCATATTCACCTGGTCTTTGAATATTGCCTACCGGCAGGTTCTTCGAAATGGGCTTGCCATTGAAGATCTTTTCGACCGGCTGGCCCTCTACCGAAAAATCGAACTCCACCGGAAAACTGGCATCCTCAGATGCGCTCAAGGACAGGGACAGCGTAAATTGTGTCGACGTCAGCCGTCTCTCATCCTGCGAGTTCAGAAGCCGCACGCTGAACTCGGGTTGCCGGTCGGCGGCAGCCTTTTCGGCCTGGGTCAACAGCGTGGGGTCGACGACGATATTCTTGAACTCTGACAACTCCAGTGCAGAAGTTATCGCGTCCCTCGAAAAGTTCTTACTGAAGAACTCTGTGATGCTATCGAATCTTTGCTGGCCGAATTTGTCCGTCGACTGCCAGCCGTACAAGGTTCGGCTTATGTCTTCGGTGTAGAAACTGCCTTCCGGTGTGAAGGCAATCCACTCGAGTCCCGCCTCATCGGAGTACTCGGCGTACAATGTCAGGACGTGGACAATTCGGCACCGCCCAGGATCCCCCTCCTCTGCAAGCACACGATACCATCTGATCGTACTGTCCGAATGTGCGGCAATCGCCAGGGTTCCTCCCTCGGCAAACGCCACATTCCAGGCTTGATTTGTCAATCGCAAATCGCAGGCAACTTCAGCAAACTGCCCGCCATCGCGTACAATGCGCAGCGCCTGCGCACTCCCCCAAAGCACCGTTTTGGAATCGATTGAAACCGCAACGGCGCGCGAAATGTCGGACTGGTCCAACCGGTCGGGCGTCGATAGGGGGCCGTTGGGATTTAGCTTTTTGCCGAAAAAGGTCGGTATGCCCTCTGAAAACCTCGCCGATCGCCAGCTTCTCCAGTCGCCAACGATTTCCTTAGGCTGGCGAGGCGGCAGATACTCTTTCCCCTTGGCAATGCTGGGAACGTTGGACACATCTGCCGGCAGCCGTAGCGCTTCCAGCCTATTGATATCGAAATAGTAGGAGACGCCTTCGCTCTCCCCCAGCTCGCCGATATATCGCACGGCATTGCCATCGGATGTCACAGCAAACCTTCCAACGCGGAAATCTAGGATTGGGCTTTTAGCTATGCTGGACCTGGATTTGACTGCCAGGTTCTCCTCATCAAACGATACTGTACCGACAGCATTACTGCTCACCACCGTCAGCAGATGTTCGTCTGGCTTGAATCTCAGGCCAATGATTGAATCATTTCCGTAGGCCCAGATCTTTACAGGGTCCTCCTTTCGACGGTCGTACTCCCAAACAACAATGTTGTTGGCCCACTGACCATGCGCAAGGCGATGTGGATCCTCGGGATCCAAAGCTCTCAGCAAGCGCTCCAGCTGTTCGGCACGGGCTAACGGCGGTATTGAGTGATAGCCTGCCGCGACGAGATACTCTTTTCCTCCGATCTGTATCCAGGCGGGGCTCGACAGCCCCACCCTGTTGAGTACGAAGCTGGAGTGGAGCGTGACCGGTTGATCATCGATCGGCCTAAGCGTGTCGAGACGCAAGATCTGAACCCGCCCGGCTTTCATGTCACCGATCGCAAGCATTCCGAGCCGCGGGTTCACCGCCACACGACCTGGATACTCCAGGCCCAATTCTGGTGTCTCGATCCAACGCAGCGGCTTGATTACTTTCGCAGTGGAGGACTCGCTGAGCTCGGCGAGACTGTAAGTTCTTATGCCAGTTCTGCCGGCGACGATGAACTCGGCTTTGTCCGGGTTCGCCTCATTGGGGACAAATGCGATGTCATGGTTATGATGATCACCGAACGACCCGAGGTCGCGGGCGTCCACGGCGGAGGACGCACAGTGCGGCGGAGGCTCATCTTCTGGGGAATGAAAATTCGCGTCATCCAGACCGACAAGCTGCCAGGCCAACGCGTCCCAGATTCGAACTCCACATCCGTAGCCCAGGGCCGCTACCAGGTACCTTCCTGAGGGAGAAAACGTCATTCGACTTGCCGGTACAGGCACCTTCAAAATGAGCGGCCCGTCGCGCTCATCGGTACGTACCTTGTTGTTCACTCCGTCGAAAACATAGAGCTCGCTGGTGCCCACCAGTTGACCGGCTTTTTCCGCCCTTAGGAGCGGCGAGCCAACCACCACATGTTGTCCATCCGGGCTAATGGCCACCCCGACATCGATCGATCGGCCCATTTTTCGAAGAGGAACTCTGTATGTGGTTGGGGATCCGGGGTCTTCCATGTCCCAAACCACCGCATTGCCGTCACCCATGGCTGCAGCGAGATACCTGCCGTCATCGCTTGAATCAAAGTCGACGAGCGTGGCCGCAAACGAGTTCGCCGGCCGCAACACGGGCTTGGACAACGACTGTGATTCAGCATGTGCAGCAAACGTCCAAATGCGAGCGAACATGCAAAACACCAGCACCGAACAGCAAAACAGCCTTAGCATTGCCCCACTCCAATAAATGGCCTGAATCTCAGGCAATTCTTGAATCTGCCTCAAATAACTTTATCACTCTTGTCAATCACATCTACTCACTAAATTGGAAAATACGAATGGTCATATTTTGTTGTTTCTGCAATTTGGTGTGTCTTCATGTATCCCGCACACCTTTAAACTGAAATTGTTGGATACCCTCTTTATCCACCTCACAAATGGTCTGGTGCCCGTAGCCGCAAATGCGGATATGTTCCTCTTGCTGTTCCCAAGAGATCCAATGCCAACGATTACCCTCTTGGTTTTTTCCCTGTTCACAAACATAAATGCGCTGCCCCCGCTGTCTCCGGCACAGACGGCTGCCACCCCTCGTGTAAAGAAGAACAGATTCCTTTTGGGCAATGCAACTATCCGGGTTGTCCCAATATGCAGCTTGCCAAAGTCGTCACCTTCGACGGCAGTGCAGCCGAACCCGAGAACCCTTACCTTTCGGTTCTTCCTCAGTATGGGAAAGTATGGGTAGACCGATTCAAACTGCAAATTGGGCAAATTTTCCAGCATGTCCGTATCTGTGATGCAGAGCGAGAAGTCCGCCGAAGCTCCGAACTGACTCTTAGGCATGTTCGTGCACCGCACCCCTATGGCCGGGGCGTCGCTTAGCTCGCCAATGAACGCCGTGCCCACTTGACCGTCACGCACGCAATGTGCGGCGGTGAGTATGGCCCGAGGTCCGACCAACGTGGCGGTGCAACCGTTGTCGCCATTTATGAGCACATATGTTGCGGGCCAACCTCTTGGATCTACCGCCTGGGCGCCAATTACTTTTAAGGTGGTCCCCTCTACTTCCTTGATGATGCTCAAGACATCCGCCCGTACATCATGCGCAAGCCAAAATGGACACACTGCCAGCACGGCCATCAACAGATTTCGCGCGACGCTTCTTCCGGAAAACATTGCACCCGCCCCACCTAATCTTTCTTGACCTCGTCCGGGACAATGGCGCAATGTCTCTTAGCTGTACTCTCAAAAAACGACGTAGCTGTCGGCAGTGAAGCCGTGACATCCTTGCCCTCAAAGGTCGTCTTTCCGCATCCCGCCACCTCGACTTTCCAACTGAGCTTGCCGCTTTCCTGCACGCATTCAAGCAAGTGCGATAAGATCGTGAAACCCACGTTTTCCTTGTTCGACAGCTCATCTTTGGCCGCTTCCCTTAACATCGGGCAGGAGCAAAATTGGGCCCCGGCCGTATACATCCGGTCTTGATACGTACAAGTCGCCGCCGCACCATGGCCGTTCGAGAATGCGAAACAAAAAAGTGTCGTCAAAGTAATTGTTCCGACATTAATTCTCGGCATCATTACTCTCTCCTCGCTGGTTTGAGCTTCAAACAGGTCTATGACCTCTTGTCCATTCAGGCAGCTCTAACAATTTGGATCTCCCGGTAAGCACGCGATTGAATTCGCTTCGGCCTGTTTTTCCAAGAGTTCCTTCTGCGCTTCAATTAGCTTTTGCTCTGCTTCAATTTGGCTCCGCTGCGCGTTGATCAACTTCGTATCATCCTGCTTGTTTGTAATCTTAAAATCCAAAATTGCTGAGGGCAGCGCCACTAATGTATTCACTATATCCACCGGTATGTCGATGAAGCCTTTTAGCTCGCTCGGGTAGTTTATGTCTGTTCCGACCAATATTCCGTTCGAGAAATCAAGTTTCGTGACCTTTTTGACAAACATTCCTCGGCGCACCTTAATACTAGCGATTACGTAGGGATCGGGAACAACAACCATTTCGGAAACTACGGCAGCTTTCTGTCCCGTAGGGTGTACTTTCATCATCTCCAGAACGTACGGCACGGCAATCCGATAGCAGATTTCTGCCATGCATTTTGCGGTTTGCTCTTGATTTGCTTGATACTTCCCCGATGCCCAGGTCGGCACTATCCGACGCATCCGCAAAGACAGTTTGTTCTCCCCGAGGCGTTTCAATCGCTCATTCACCCGATTAATATCGCTCTGGTTTGTGGGATCAATCGTCGCAACAAGATTGAACAAGGGGTCTCCTGCCTTCTTCTCCTTTTCGCCCAATACGACGGATGCCGCAGAAAGCTTTGCGACGCCTTCCACCAGTTCCAGTATCTTCTTGACAATATCTCTCGTCCTGTCGGTCGTTGTCACCGACACTTCATCAAGTAAACCCGAGGCGGTGGTCTTGAAGATTACGTGATCGTCAAAAAGTACATTTTTTATGTGGTGAAGAGAGTACGTGTGTCGCTCGTCGCTTGCGAATATAAGCTTACCGACCTTGAATGTTTCGGTAACCACCTCGCCGCTCTTGGCTCTGCTCATCTCGATTCGGGCAAAGGCTTTGGGCAGGGAGTAAACATGACCCGACAAGCTCAGGTCGTTGGGCTTTTCCGAATTTCCGACGACCACCTGGCCGCATGCAGTGAGAATAAAAGCTAGAAGAAGCGTGAATCCGCCAACTGCAATAAGCTTACAACTTTTCATTTTGCCCCCCTCTTGCGACACACAACAAACAAATTCGCTTATGCCAATCTTGCCTGTAATGTTGCCAAACATTCTTTTCTTATGCAAACTATTTTTACACGTCCTGGTTGTCGATGTGCAGTTTTTAAAATTCAACCTTGTAAATGGTCCCAAATTTTCTCTGTCAGAGGACGCTAGAATTGTATTTTGTTGCTGTATCTTTTGTGAGTCATTCTTGCCGTTCACCGAGAAATAGACGGATAGACATTTTTGTCTTCGTACGGAGGAGTAGACTTCAATTGGTCTGCTTCCGAATGAAAGCTATCTGAGCCTCCGAAAACTTCGACCTCTTCATGAAACTCTCCTTCTCCCGACACCGGGATCATAAGTGGAAAATTTCAGCTCAAAACGGCCCGAATTATGGGAAGCACGTCACATGTTCTGGTCCAGATTGAGCCGGGCCTAGTGAGACAGACGCCCTCTCCTCGGATTGTGTCTCACACGCGTAGTCGACGCCATTCGAGACACTCATTCTCACTCGTTTAGAAACCTAATGAGACGGGGACTGAGCATACGGGTCGGATACGCATATTGACGATGGGTTTCGCGCACCCCCTAGATTTGGCTCACGGGTCGAACTCGCTGGCGAATGTCCAGTCATTAGGGAGAGCACGCACTAACATATCGCTGCCGCCGAAGTTGAAAATGGTTACGGGGAGCACTATTGGCCAAATTGCTGATCCCGTTCCTACTAGGCGCATTTGAGGAGTTTCTATCTTTTATATAGAAAACTCAGCCCCACAACTTTAAGGTCACAGAATGAGAGATTCTCAAGGCAGTATCATTCTGAGCGCTCATGATCTTGTGGGTCATCTCAATTGCCGTCATCTAACTGGCCTTGATCTCAATGTGGCTGTCGGCACATTGGCAAAGCCAAGCATGTGGGACCCGCTTCTTGAAATTCTGCGGGAGCGCGGAAACCGGCATGAACAAGCCTTTGTAAGTCATTTAGAAGAGAACGGTTTCAAGCCGATCACGATCGATGGAATCGATATTACTGCCGACGCAGTTGCCGCAACAGAAGCGGCTATGAAAGATGGATCAGAAATCATCATTCAGGCCGCTTTGCAGAACGCGAGATGGAACGGACGCGCCGATATCCTGAGACGCGTCGATAAACCAAGCGTTCTTGGAGACTGGTCTTACGAGGTCATTGACACCAAACTTGCTCGTGAAACCAAGGGCGGGACCGTATTGCAGCTCTGTCTATACGCCGACCTGATTGAACAGATGCAAGGGACGCCCCCAGCCTTCATTCATGTCGTCTCGCCATGGTCGGACTTTGAGCCACAATCTTTTCGTTATGCAGATTACGCCGCGTTTTACCGGCGGGCCAAGTTGGCGGCTGAACAGGCAACGCATAGCTCCGGAGCCCAAGAACAGACATATCCCGACCCGAAGGATCATTGCGATATCTGCCGTTGGCGGCATCAATGCGATGATCGGCGTAGGGCGGATGATCATCTGTGTCTTGTCGCAGGCATTTCAAAAACTCAAACAGCAGAGCTCCAGGCAAACGGAATTGGTACCGCAAAGGCCCTTTCTGAAATGCTCTCACCCATGCCGTGGAAACCGGAGCGCGGTTCCCCGCACTCCTATGAAAGGATCAAACAACAGGCCCTTATACAGGTTTCAGCGCGGGAGGCAGGCGAGCTCAAGTACGAAGTCCTCGCCATTGAGTCTGGCACAGGCTTGTGTGTGTTGCCCGAACCTTCAGAAGGAGACATCTTCTTCGACCTTGAGGGAGATCAGTTCGTAGGCGAACATGGGCTCGAATATCTGTTCGGCTATCAATACCAGGACAGCAATGGTGACATGGTCACCGTGTCCGACTGGGCCTTTGACCGAAATTCCGAACGTGATTGTTTTGAACGGTTCATGGATTTTGTCGTAGAGCGCCGACAAGCCTATCCCGACCTCCACATCTATCATTTCGCTCCATATGAACCCGCTGCTCTGAAGCGGCTTATGGGACGATATGCAACGCGCGAGATGGAAGTCGACAATCTGTTGCGCGGTCAGGTTTTAGTCGACCTCTACGCCGTTGTTCGCCAAGCAATCAGGGCGAGCGTCGAAAGTTATTCAATCAAAAAGCTTGAACCATTTTTCGGGTTTGAACGCAGTGTTCAATTGGGAGATGCCAACCTTGCGTTGTCGGCGCTTCAGGCGGGTTTAGAACTGAATGATGTTCCGTCGATTTCTGATGAAACCAAAACCGCTGTGGCCGGGTATAACGCAGACGATTGCGCGGCAACGGAAGCCTTGCGGAATTGGCTGGAGGGCATTCGCGCTGAACAGATCGAAGCCGGCGCCACAATTGACAGGCCACCACCCGGCAAAGAAGGTCCGAGCGAAGAACTCAGCGAACAACAGCAGCGCGTTTTGGAGCTGATTGAGCGGCTGACGCAGGATGTTCCTGCTGATCCGGAAGAGCGCGACAACGAACAACAGGCGAGATGGATACTTGCGCACATTTTGGAATGGCATCGGCGCGAGGACAAAGCGACATGGTGGGAGTATTTCCGTCTCTCTGATTTGCCTGCCAATGATCTCATCGACGAACGTGCCGCGCTGGCGTACCTCACCTTGATTGGTGAGGTCGAAAGAACTGCTAGAGGTATTCCGACGCATCGCTACTCATTCCCGCAGCAAGATACCGACCTGCGCGGCGAGGAAAATCTTAATACGATAGGCGGAGAAAAAGTTGGAACCGCCGTCGCTATCTCAACTGAAAACAGAACCCTTGATATCAAAAAATCGGCAAAAACAGCGGACCTTCATCCTGAGGGTGTTTTTTCGCACACGATTTTTAGAACCGAAGAGCAGGCTAATGCTTTGTTCCGAATTGGTGACTATGTCGCGGAACATGGCATCGTTGGGGAATGCCCATATCAAAGCGCGCGGGATTTGCTCCTGCGCGAATTGCCGAGACTCAACGGACAGCCTTTGCGCGTCGATGGTGAAACGACGCTCGATGCGGCTTTGAGAATTTCAGCTCAACTGGATGGCGGCGTCCTCCCTATCCAAGGTCCGCCGGGTACGGGAAAATCCTTCACAGGCGCGCGCATGATTTGTCGGCTTGTGTCGGAAGGAAGAAAGGTCGGCATTACCGCAAACAGCCACAAGGTCATTCGGAATTTGATCGACAAGGTTCTTGAGGCAGCTGAAGAGATGGGTGTTGATGTCCGGTGCATCCAGAAACCAAAGGAGATGGAAGCGGATCATGACAGGCTTTGCTTCGCCAAAAACAACGACCAGGTTTTCAACGCTCTGGGAGGCGGGAATGTTCAGGTCGCGGGAGCTACCCATTATTTATGGGCGCGAGGGGATGCGCATGAAGTTCTCGACGTTCTTGTCGTGGACGAAGCGGCGCAAATGTCATTAGCAAATGTGCTCGCAGTTTCCCACGCTGCAAAGACCGTGATTTTGCTGGGCGACCCCCAACAGCTTGATCAGCCAACCCAAGGGTCACACCCTGATGGTACGGGTGTCTCGGCGCTCGATCACATCCTGGATGGAAAACAGACGATAGCGCCTGAACAAGGTTTGTTTTTGGAACAAACCTGGCGTCTGCACCCAGACATTTGCACCTTCAACTCAGAGCTTTTCTATGAAGGAAAATTGACGACAAAACCCGAATGCGCACAACAGGCACTGGAGTCCACAGGCCCGATTGTTGGGAGCGGTCTGCGCTTCGTCCCTGTCCATCACTACGGCAACCAGAGCTCATCACCTGAAGAAGCTGATGCCGTGCAAGCGCTTGTCGAGCAAATCATAGACAGTGATACAAGATGGACGGATCGCGAAGGCGTAACAGCGCCCATTACGATCGAGGACATTGTGATCATCGCTCCTTACAACGCCCAGGTATTTGAGATTCAACAGCGCTTACCGCAGGCCCGTGTCGGAACTGTGGACAAATTCCAAGGGCAGGAAGCACCTATCGCAATTTACTCCTTGGCAACCTCCAGCCATGGCGACGCCCCACGGGGCATGGAATTTCTTTACAGCGCCAATAGACTGAATGTCGCAGTTTCACGCGCTAAATGCATGACCATCCTCGTTGCCTCACCCGAAGTGTTCGAAGCTGAATGCAAAACGCCTCGCCAAATGCAGCTGGCAAACGCTTTTTGCCGTTACCTCGAACTTTCCAGCGAAATTGCAATCTAGCAAAAAGCTCACGATGCGCCTTCGCTGAGTAATTGCAGGAAATTCACCGCTTGGGTGCGTGGCAGCTTGGGTGTCTCTGAACGCCGTGCCTGCCGCGTACTTGGTCAACACCGCACTACGCAGCGCCACGTGCCCAGGGGCCGGGAAGATGAAGAACGTCTCGTCACTGATATGATCGAACTGGCCCGGCAGTATGGCAGATATGGCTACCGCCGTGTTGCAGCGCTACTGCGTGATGCGGACTGGCGGGTGAATGACAAGCGGATTGAACGCTTGTGGAAGCGTGAAGGACTAAAGGTTCCACCGAAGCAACCCCGGAAGGGCCGTCTTTGGCTCAATGATGGGTCCTGCGTCCGGTTGCGAGCAGAGTACGTGAACCATTTGGAGCTACGACTTCGTGCATCACCGAACTGATGATGGACGTGCGTTCCGAACCTTGAATGTGTTGGATGAGTTTGGCCGGGAGTGTCTGGCCATTCGTGTGAAACGAAAGCTCAACTCTGTTGACGTGTTTGACGCCCTTACAGACCTCCAGCACCTGAAGCAATCATCCCATTGCAGCAAAGGCCACCCATGAACTAACATTCAAACCGGACCAATCAAACGGGGCTGGTCAGGATTGTCGCCGTTACGCGGTCCGGTCTCCATTCCATGCTCGCCCAACACTATTGTTCATGGAGTGCCTTTCTTCGGATGTGCAATCGCGCAGGCACTTATTGAGAAATTCTGGGCGACTTCGAATGGGTGCACAGGCTGTCTGCCACCTGTCTGTTCAACCTCATATAGAAGGGACCATGAGCCAAGGGCGAAACGTATTCAGGGAGGAACTCGGCGGTCCCTACACTCCAGATTGACAAGGCTCTCTGAGCGGGGTTTGACGTTGACTGAGCCTGGTCCGCACAGCTTCTGGCGGTAGTTCCCAGTGCGGTATAATACTATGACATTGAAGTACGGTGCTAGAAGACTCGACCTGCGATCATGAGCTTGAAGTCCGTAGAAGCCACTCCGGTGGGACATCTAAATTGACCGCTAACTTGACAACTACTGTCACTGTCGGGTTACGCACACCTCTCTCAATACCACTAATGTACGTCCGGTGCATGCCAGCCTCGAAGGCCAACTCCTCTTGCGACCAGCCCTTCTCCTCTCGGTATCGGCGTACGTTGAGGCCGACCTGCTTGCGGATATCCATGGTGCTGAGCAGGCCGGAATGTAGATTAACGGTCTACAGACTATGAGTCTCATTTCGCTTGACTTCCTTGCCAAACGAAGCATTCGTTGCGGCATGATTAGTGCTGTTCAGAGTTCCGAAGAATACCGCCTCACATCGACGCAGATCGGCGCCATCGGCGAAGCGGCTGTGGCTATGGGGCTAACGCTTGCCTCCAGCGGCCGGCTGGCGCCGTTCAAGCCTTTCGCGGATGACGACGGCATTGATCTCCTGATCTATGACAAAGTCACCAAGCGCGCCCTGCCGATCCAGGTGAAGAGCCGGACCAAGGTTGACGACATCAAGGCGCAAACCGTGCAGTTCGATGTGCAGCGAAGCACCTACTCGGACAGGGGTGAGTCTCACCTGCTCGCGGTATTGTTGGATGGAGCGGACCTGGTCTGCAGCTGGCTTGTCCCGATGAATGAGATGCAGGATGCAGCTCGAGCGGGCAAAAACAAGCTCACCATCGTTCCCTCGGCCAAACCGACGTCGAACGATCGATACACGCCCTATCGACGCCACTCCTTCGAAGAAGTCGCGCAGGATCTGATCCGGACCTTCTCAGGCTGACGCGTCACAGGCCGAGCGCACTTAGCTCCCCTCGCCTCTTCTCTCGCGAGCTTCCCGATCGGTCGGGATGCTCGGGTCATCTTTCCGCAATTTGCTGCGATACCAGCTGACTGACGCCATTGACGTTGCGGAGTGTGGGAACTTGTCCTTTACCGCGGCCAATACTTCTTCGTTGGTCGCACCGTCAGAGATCGCCCGTTTCGCCACCTCCCCTATCGTTTCCTTCCAGTAGTGCTCCATCAAATACGTGGCCACGGCTTCGCGGACGGCCTCGCTTACCGTGGTGTTCATGTCTTCCGCCACGTCTTCGAGCCCAATCACATGCTCCTCAGGCAATGTGACAGTAAGCCGTTTAACCTTTTTGTAACCATCATCCATGTTTCTACCTTCCGCATATTGCATCTATATGATGCAGATAGTATCTATATGTGTATCACAGATGCTAACATTGAGTAAAGAGGTAACAGTCAAATGCACACGGAGAACGGAACAATCGGGACCGACCTGAAGGTGGCTTACACAAGCGCGTCAGTTCTCAAACCCTATGCACGCAACCCGCGCACGCATTCCAAGAAGCAAATTCGGCAGATCGCGAACAGCATCAAAGAGTTTGGCTTCACCAATCCGATCCTTGTCGACGACGAAATGGGTGTGATTGCCGGACATGGACGCCTGGAGGCAGCAAAGCAGCTCGGAGTGCGCGAAGTTCCGACCATCAGGCTTAATGATATGAGCGATGAACAGAAGCGCGCTTACATCCTGGCTGACAACAAGTTGGCGGAAAATGCCGGTTGGGATCGCGAAATCCTGGCGATCGAGTTCCAGCACCTGACCGATGCTTATATCGGCTTCGACATAGAGGTCACCGGTTTTGAGATGGCGGAAATCGACCTGGTGATCCGCGAGGCAGAAGGCGGCGCCTCTGACGACCCCGCCGACGATGTTCCTTCACTCGACAACGACACGCCTCCCGTTTGTGCTCCTGGCGACCTGTGGCTGCTCGGCAAACACAAGCTGCTCTGTGCAGATGCTACAAACCGTGAGTCATACGAAAACTTGATGGTCGGCGAACGTGCCCAGATGGTGTTCTCCGACCCGCCCTATAACGTGCCTATCGACCGTCACGTCTGCGGCCTTGGTTCGATCCAGCATGATGAGTTCGCCATGGCATCCGGCGAGATGTCGAAGGCCGAGTTCACTGCGTTCCTCTCAACCGTGCTCGGACACATGGCGGCGTTCAGCGCCGATGGCGCCATACACTTCATCTGCATGGACTGGCGGCACATGGACGACTTGATCGCCGCAGGCCGTGACGTCTACTCGGAGCTCAAGAACCTCTGTGTTTGGGCCAAGACCAATGGCGGCATGGGCTCGCTTTACCGGTCCCAGCATGAGTTGGTGTTCGTCTTCAAGAACGGTACGGTACCGCACATCAACAATGTCGAGCTCGGCCGCTTCGGACGGTACCGCACCAATCTGTGGAGCTACGCAGGCACCAACACCCTGAAGAAGGACCGACTCGACGAACTCTCCATGCACCCGACGGTCAAGCCTGCAGCGCTGGTAGAGGATGCGATCCTCGACTGCTCGAAGCGCAATGGTCTTGTCCTCGATGCCTTCTCCGGCTCCGGCACAACGATCGTCGCTGCCGAAAAGGCCGGCCGCATCGCCCGTGCCCTCGAGATCGACCCTCAGTACGTGGACGTGGCGATCAAGCGTTGGTCGGCCCTCACCGGAGAACAGGCAGTGCATGCCTCGTCAGGATTCACGTTCGAGGAGCTGAGCTAAAGCCGCGCAACGAATTTGCTGCAAGTCGTGGCTCGCGGCCCGGAAAAACCCACATCAAACAAGGAGAGATCAAATGGCCAAGTCCGATAACAAAAAGACACAGAACAAGAACCGAAAGAGCAAAGGCGACTACGAAGTCGGCTTCAGCAAGTCGCCCAAACACGCCCGGTTCAAGAAGGGAAAATCCGGCAACCCGAAAGGGCGACCCAAGGGCAGCAAGAACATGGCTACGCTGCTTGGCGAGGTGCTGAACAGCAAAGTAGCCGTCAGCGTCAACGGCACAAAGTCTGAGCTGCCCTACCGGGACGCTATCGTGAAACAGATGGCAGCCAAGGCCTTGACCGGAACGATGAACGATATGGTCAAGTTCATGAACGCGATCGACCAGCACGCACCTGTTGAATTCGAGTCAGCTGGCAATCCGCACAACATCTTCGTTCGGTTCATAGAATCCGATGGAAACGGACGGCCCGCGAACCCGAAGGATCTGGAGCCGATTACGGATTATTCCAAGTTCAAGATATCTGACACGCCTTTTGGAATGCGGGGTTCCGCCAGTAGCGAAGAGCAGGAACCCAGCTCTGACGAAACCGAAGAAGCCTGGCAGGCGTCCGGCATCGACGATGAGCCTGACGCATAGATAGGCGACTGGAGCCGAAGATGTCGGGAGATCACCCAAAGTTAGACACTCTCCAAAGTGTTGTACGAGATCGCGAAATGACCCAAACCGGTCATCCGGCGCCACCACAAAGTCGTGATTGTCCGCCAATGGCTAAACTTGGCATCCACCCGAGGACCGAAGTTTCGACGGTGCGCAATGAGACCGTTCATGAGGCGACCGATTGGCGCTGTTCGGTCGATTTCAGCATTTGCAAATAAGAAACAGGAATTCCGGCAATAGCGGCTTTCAATTGCCCACGATCTAACAATGAATGATGTATGGATCGCCTAGTGTTTCAGTTTACCTTTTCCTCCCGAGATCGAAGGCTCAGCCGCGAGTTTGTGGCGGAGCAAGCCAATGGGTCCATCAGGATCCATGAGAGCGTCAGGGAATCCAAACACGCCCACCATCAACTCTTCATCGAGCAGTCGTCTCTCATCATCGAAGAGGATTTCGTTTATCGGCCGCAAAGGCTTGGTTTTCCACTCCTCAAAGATGGCATCGGCCCGGTTCAGCTGCGTTAGAGTGAGAGCTGAGAAGTCATATATCGGAAGGTCAGGAATAGCGGTTAGTGTTATCGTGCCGCGCCCAGACTGCGTCTTGTTAGCCTGCCACCAGTGCACCAGTACCCCGATAATCGAATTCGCCCACAGAACAAATACTTTCTGGTGCGCTGGGTCGCAGAATTTTATAGAAGGCCACGCCCTTCCGCCGATGCTTCTTGTGTCAGTGTAGCAAGCTGCAGTCGACTGCGAATTGAACCTAAAATCATAGTTGAAATGAACATGACTTGCTGTGGCCCAGATTTTCGCAGCCCGGCTTTCGATGACTTGGTTCGCCTCCACATCAGAGACTGCGCGAATGATGCCGTGCGTATCAGGTTCAACTAGAATTCTGCGTTCTTTGTCAGCTGAATGTGCCCACAAAGCGGGATAGGTTGGGTGCTGTCCTTCGGGGATGGGTTCAATGTCAAATGGCCCACGAATCACTGATCCCGCTCTTTCCGTCCCATTGATGTCTCTGTGCAATGGTCCAACTTCCGCGAGTTTGGATAGCGGGCAAACAGGAATGCTGATTGCATCTGACTCGGGAACACTCGGCAGCCACAGCCGACCACCACTCACTAACTGAAAAGACGTTTGAGCAATCGCCATGTCTGCCACACGGCTTATTGGCCATGTACCAGCCGCCGGTAGAGGCCCATCCAGAAATGCTCCAAGGTAGTCGTCACCAATGCGTATCATCTCTCCGCCAACGGGACCGTCTTCAAGTTTTCTCAGATCGTTTGATTCCCAACGTTGCGAAATCTGTCGAGCGATCAACCTACCTTCGAGCTGAGATGTTGGCCTGTGACTGAGAGTAACGAACAGTGCTCGGCCAGCGCCACCCGAACCCTTCCGTCCGATCACCAGACATTCCGCCATGCCAGTATCAGCGGAAAACGATGCTTCGTTGTCCCGCTCTGCCGCGATGTTGACAACACAAAGCTTGTTGTATCCAGTTCTAAGCAGCTTACGCACTTTCTCCCATCCGCCTCCTGCCTGGAGACTAAGGGGCAAAACCAATGCAAGAATGCCTCCTTCGACAAGCTTCTTGTCTCCCATAGCAACAAATGCGCTCGCCTCGCCCGCATTGCCATGATACGCGGTATCCTGCGTGACCTCTTTCAGCCTCTTCGCCATTGCAGTTTGAGATTTCTTGTCCGCACCAAACGCCGCAAACACAGGGTTCGGAACGTTACTCTTCTTTCCTTCGTGGCTGGTGGCACGCGTAAACGGTGGATTCATGATCACGGCATGAAACGCCGCGTGTGGCAAAGACGCCCAAATCTCCTTCTCAGTTTCGCCCATTGCGTCTACAGACTTCGCAGTTATGGCGAGAATTTCGAGCTTTCGTTGTGGATCCAGCAAATCCAATGAACCAAGTGCAATTTCCCCATCCTCTTGTTTGCCATATGCAACGGTCAGAACTGAGCTGTGCTCATACTTTTTTGTAGGGTGAGCGCCAGAAAGCATTGAAGCGGTAAGATGCGTCGCGGCAGGCAGAACGTCACAGCCAGTTATCGTGTGTGCCATCATGTCAGGGTGAAGCTCCTCGATATCTCCACCGGCAAGTTCGTGCAGCTGCCCAATTCGCCGATAGGCTGTAGACAGCAGGGTGCCAGTTCCGCAGGCGAAATCAGCGATTCGGAACTTCTTCAGAGCTTCGGCGTTGTCCCATTCCCCTCCTCCTGGCAAACCCTCAGATGGAATCGCAAGCCCAACCAGCAAGGAAGCTGACGCTGGTGTCGTGTAATATGCAGCTAAGAATTTCCTGTCCGCAATTAGACGCTGGAACACGGCGCCCGTCAGATCGTGTGAACGCATCAGTCGATTTTCGAGAAGTCTGCTTGCTGTGGATGCCAATGCATCAAGCAAGGGTGCGCTGTTCGGTGCAGGTACTGACTCTAATATTCGCCTCGAAATATCAAAAATAGGCCAATAATTGACCTTTAAGATTTTGCGCCATTCGTTCAATACGTCGGATTTGCGGAGAACGCTGTCTTCGGAACGCAATTCATCGACCGATTTTACCGTCCCCAGTTCTCCCGGCCCACCAGCTAAGTTCTCGTGAAATAGAAATGCATCCGTTAGGATCGTTGCCGCCATTCTTCGTGTTTGCTCGCCGTCCTCCTGCCGCAAGTGCTCACTAATCTTCCCAATAGAAGCAGGATGCGTGGCCGCCAAGTCCGCAATTATTCCGGCAGCCTCACGCACGCCGACCACCAGTTGGTTCGCGGCCTCTTCAATCAAATCTGGCGGGATTGAAGCCGACTGCGTGAGGATAGAGAGATCACCAACTTTCCCAGTGATCCACCCTTTCATAGGCCATCGGACAGCTTCCGCTTCTGATTTTCCGGTATAGAGAACCATTTCAAACAAATCAGAGTTAGCCAAGTGGTCGCGTAGAGTTTGACCCTGAAACTCTGTGACACTCGACGGCATGCGAATTGCGATGGCAGACATGATTCTGCGGCCAGTCTTTCGGAGCTCTTCTCCAAGACGCGATCTCGCTTCGGCCTCGACGGTTGCCGCTGGGGATATTTCAGTCTCAATGACAACAGGAGACACATGCGGCTCGATAACCAAGATATCGGGCCTCTTATTGCTCCCTTTGAGCATTCCCGTTTTTTCTGCACTTATTGCGTGCGCGGATTGCCACGCGCGTCGGGTAGTACGCAGGACCTCTGCGAGAGCGTCGTTGATCGAATGTTCAGTCGTCGCCATTTGGCTCCACCCAGACGCCAGTTTGTCAAATTCAGCAGTTTGTTTGGGACGACAAACTGATTCCCCTTAAGAGCTTAGCAAGTTCCGGAACGCTCTGATATTCCCATAGTCCCCCCCATCTGTGACTTTCTTGAACGGGTGCATCCCCGCCGCTCTGCGCACAGTCATGCCAAACTTGCTTCGGTTCATGGCCGACGCGGTAGCCACGAAACTGAACTTGGGCACCAAAAATCGGACCGTGCGATCATCGCTCGATTGGTAGAACTGTCTTCCGCACATGCAGGGTGGTAGCGTGGCCTGTCGTGCTTCGATAAGCAGATTGCACGATTGGAAAACTGAACAGGAGCCGAGGGCCGCCGACTTCTGGAATTGGCACATCCCGGACTCTGCGCGGCGCCGATGAGAGAGTCTACAGCGGCTCAAAGAACAGACATATTGACACTGCCTACCAAACTGTGATCGCAGGCTCGCGCTCCAATGGCTGAACCGAGCATTCGCGCGGATTCATCCCCACCTTTTTTCGACTGGACTTCGGCGCCAAAGGAAGCGTCCATGCTCGGCATGAGCACGAGCCGGCGCTTGGACCATGACATTCAGGATCTGTTGCAACGGCTGTTGGTCGTAGCCACAGAGATGCTTGAGAATGCACACGAACTTGTAATCGTCGGGCAATCGAGCGAACACTCTGCGCGCGTTCTCGAGATGCAGGTCATCCGGTTTCAGGGGCTCACTGAGAACATCAGATACATTGCGGATGCGATACTCGTGATCGTGGAACTCCACGCTAACCATAGCGAAGACAAGGACGCATAATGCGCTCCAACGAGCTGGACTTCCACCGTAAAGCAAGCATGCATGGTGACATTAAACACGGATGACATTGCCTCCGGTTTTGACGCCCAGCCCTGAAGTTCAGGGCTTCGGGTGGTACCGGCGCCATGATCGGCGCCACGTGCCACTCGGAAGGAGGCATTCATGGCCAAAACGAGCAAAGCTCAGACCACCAAACCACGCAAATCGGCGACCAAGTCCGAGAAGATCATCCGGCTACTCAAACGACAATCCGGTGCGACGATTACCGAGCTGCAGAAGGCTACGGGATGGCAGGCGCACAGCGTCCGCGGCTTCCTCTCCGGCACCGTCAAGAAACGGATGAAGCTGAACGTCAACGCCGAGAAAGGCGACGTCGGCGAACGCAGATACCGCATCACCCAGGAAGCAAACGGATGACCGTCAACCGAGCCAGCACTTCTGGCCTGCTCAAGCGCGACCTGACCGCTTTGGGCGAATTGAACCGCGACGAGATGGTCGACCTCTGGTCGATCACCTACGGCCACCATCCCCCGAAGGGTATTAGCCGGCGGCTGCTCGAAAGAGCGGCCGCTCACGAGATGCAAGTGGCTGCGTTCGGTGGGCTCAAGCCAAAGATCCGCCGCAAGCTTTTGTCAAGGACCACTCCGAGCGACTCTGCCAGATCGACCGGGTCCTGTCGAAATCTTGCGCTCGGCACACGACTGATCCGCGAATGGAACGGGCGCAGTCACACAGTGGACGTCGTCGAGGATGGTTTCGAGTGGAACGGTGAACTCTACAGATCCCTGTCTGCCGTTGCCCAGGCAATCACCGGTGCCCGATGGTCCGGCCCGAGGTTCTTCAGGCTATGACGGAGAAGCCGGGATACCGTTACGCGATCTACACACGCAAATCGACCGAAGGGGGTCTGGAACAGGACTTCAATTCGCTCGACGCTCAGCGTGATGCCTGCGAGGCGTTCGGCGCTTCGCAGGCAGGCCTCGGCTGGAAGCTTAACTCGAAACACTACGACGACGGCGGGATTTCAGGTGCCCATATTGACCGCCCTGCCCTCCAGGCACTTCTCGATGACATTCGCAGCGGGAAGATCGATGTCGTGGTCGTCTACAAGATCGATCGTCTGACACGATCCCTCACCGACTTTGCAAGGATCGTCGAAGTCTTCAACAAGCATGATGTGTCGTTCGTCTCCGTCACCCAGCAGTTCAACACGACGACGTCCATGGGACGACTGACCCTCAACGTGCTTCTCTCCTTCGCCCAATTCGAGCGCGAGGTCACAGCAGAGCGAATCCGCGACAAGATTACCGCATCGAAGAAGAAGGGTATGTGGATGGGTGGACTACCGCCCCTCGGTTTCGACGTCGAGAACAAACAGCTCCTCGTCAATGAGGCGGAAGCCGAAACGGTGCGGACGCTGTTCAATCTCTATCTTGAACTGAAGAGCGTTCGACGGCTGAAGATCGAAGCCGACAGGCTGGGCCTTAGAACGAAGCGTCGCATACGATGCGGTGTTGAGACCGGAGGCAAGTTCTTCGCCCGCGGCCATCTCTATCAGCTTCTGTCAAACCCACTCTACGTCGGTGACGTCGCCCACAAAGGTCAGACTTACCCAGGCCAACACCAGCCGATCATCGATCGGGAGAGCTGGGTTGCGGTTCAAGCGCTCCTGTCCGACAACGCCGCCCCCAGACACACCGCAGTCAACTCGAAGGAGCCGAGCTTGCTGGTCGGGCTTCTCTACGACGAGACAGGGGATCGGCTGTCGCCAAGCCACGCGACAAAGAGCGGACGGCGGTATCGCTACTACGTCTCCCATCGACTGATGCAGGCTGCCCGTAAGAACAGTGACGGATGGCGAATCCCTGCCCGGGAGATTGAGACGCTCGTCGTTGAGGCCCTGACTCAATTCCTGAGCAACGAACGAAAAATGCTTGATCTGACTGCCCGATCTCACAGAACGCCCGATGTGCTGGCGACAATCCTGGAAAAGGCGAAGGTCCTGCGTGGCTCCCTCGCCTCTGCCAGCGCCTCCGAGAAGCGCCAGTTGGTCAGAACTGTCGTTCTGCGAGCAGATCTGGCGCCCGGACTGCTTCAAATCGAGATCAGCGGTAAAGGACTGGTCGGCTTGTTGGCGGAAAGTACATCATCGCAGAATGCAGAAAGCATTTTCCTCAAGGTGCCTTTCAAGTTTCGGAAACGCGGTGTTGAGGCGAAGCTTGTGGTCGAGGGATCCAACAGTCCTGTCGCTGGTCCCGACCAGATGCTTATCGAAACCGTAGCAAAGGGCTTCAGCTGGTTTGAGGACATTGTCGCTGGGCGATCGGAGACGGTCCGGCAAATCGCCCAACGCGATGCTGTCGACGAGGGTGATGTTAGCAGGATGATAGGGTTCGCCTTCCTTGCGCCCGACATCATCGAGGCGATTGTTCATGGCCGGCAACCGCTGGAACTGACCGCCGAACGGCTGAAGCGTTCGGGAAATTTGCCCTACTCATGGGATGAGCAACGGCATGTCCTGGGGTTTTCCAAATAGCCGGCCGAATCCCCGGATCTCGCCCCTCAGACACGACGATGGTTTGGTGGCGAATTCTCCAAAAAGAGACAATCAGTGCATTTCGTCGAATTGAGGTGCAAATCGGCCGCCTCTCACCGAAGTTTCGATGCACGAACCCAGCATAACCCTTTGAAACTGGGCGAAAAATCCACGACTCGCACCTTGGCCGTCGGTTCGCATGGCGCGGAGTGGTGGGCCCGGCAGGACTCGAACCTGCAACCAGACCGTTATGAGCGGCCGGCTCTAACCAGTTGAGCTACGGGCCCCCGTTGCAGCATTACGTCAACAAGTGCGGCGCCCCTATAGCAGACTTTGCCGCTTCGCCAAAGCAATTGGCCGAATTCGCGCACAAGCCGTTCTTGCACAGGTGTGACCTATGTCACCGCAGCCCCCCTTCAGCCTTGCTATAATCCCGCGACAGTCGAAATCAAACGGTCTCTTAGGTGCCGTAATTGACCAACAAAATAGACGCCGCCAGGGATCTTGGAGACATGACGCAAATGAACATCTCCCGCATTGCGCTTGCCTTTGCGTTGATCGTCATCGCAATCCTGGCGCTCGTCGCCCAGACCGCAGCACGCGCAGACGATGCGCCCGGTCGCACCATGACCCTGACCGGGCTTGGCGTCGTCACCACCACTCCCGACAAGGCGGTGGTCACGGTCGGTGTGGTCACCGATGCCAAGACCGCCGGTCAGGCGCTTGCGCAGAACACCCAGTCCATGCAGGCTGTGATGGATCTGCTTGGTGCCCAAGGCGTCGCGCTCAAGGACATTCAAACGGCGAATTTCTCGGTCAACCCGCAATCGATTTATCCGAATAATGACCGCAACCAGCCGCCAAGGATCGTCGGTTACTCGGTGTCGAACGAAGTTCACGCGACAATCCGCGATCTCGATAAGATGGGCGCTATTCTGGATAAGGTGGTATCGGCCGGTTCCAACCGCATCAACGGCATCCGGTTTACCATCTCCAACCCCGAACCCGTGCTCGATGAGGCCCGCCGTCTGGCGGTCCGCGATGCAATCCGCAAGGCCGGGCTGTTTGCCAAGGAGGCGGGCGTGGCGCTTGGGGCAATCACGTCGATCACCGAGGTCTCGGCATCGACACCGCAACCGCTTCATCGCCGCGCATTGTCCATGGCCGTGGCGGAAGCCGCGGTACCGATCGCCGCCGGCCAGCAAAGCCTGCAGATCCAGGTGACCATCACCTGGAAGATCGGGGATTAACCTCCCACCAAAACCCTACGGTCAATTATCCAGGAACGACCTCAGCTTGCGGGAGCGGCTTGGGTGTTTGAGCTTGCGCAATGCCTTGGCTTCGATCTGCCGTATGCGCTCACGCGTGACCGAGAACTGCTGACCGACCTCTTCCAATGTGTGGTCGGTGTTCATACCGATACCGAAACGCATGCGCAGCACGCGCTCTTCGCGCGGCGTGAGCGATGCCAGCACCCGTGTCGTGGTTTCGCGCAGATTCGACTGGATCGCCGCATCGATCGGCAGAACCGCGTTCTTGTCCTCGATAAAGTCGCCCAGATGGCTGTCTTCCTCATCGCCGATCGGTGTCTCAAGCGAGATCGGCTCCTTGGCGATCTTCATCACCTTGCGCACTTTCTCAAGCGGCATGGAGAGCTTTTCCGCCAGTTCCTCCGGTGTCGGCTCACGGCCGATCTCGTGCAGCATCTGGCGCGATGTGCGCACCAGCTTGTTGATCGTCTCGATCATATGCACCGGGATACGGATGGTGCGCGCCTGGTCAGCAATTGACCGGGTGATCGCCTGGCGGATCCACCATGTGGCGTAGGTGGAGAACTTGTAGCCACGGCGATACTCGAACTTGTCGACCGCCTTCATCAGGCCGATATTGCCTTCCTGGATCAGATCGAGGAACTGTAGTCCCCGGTTGGTGTATTTCTTGGCGATCGAGATCACCAGGCGCAGATTCGCCTCGACCATTTCCTTCTTGGCCTGGCGCGCTTCCCGCTCGCCCTTCTGCACGGTGTGAACGATCCGGCGGAACTCACTGATTTCAAGACCTGTTTCAGCTGCCAGCATCTGCACGTCACCGCGCGACGTCTTGATGTTGTCACGCTCGTTCTTGACGAACTCCCGCCAGCCATGGCCGGCCAGCCGGCCGACCCGGCGCAACCAGTTGGGATCGAGTTCATTGCCCTGATACTGGGTCAGGAACTCGTCGCGCGGCACTCCGAACGAATCGGCCATGCGCATCAACCGGCCTTCCAGGCCGATCAGACGCTTGTTGATGTCGTACAATTGTTCGACCAGCGCCTCGATGCGGTTATTGTTGAGGGACAGGCTCTTGACGTCCTCGATGATTTCGATGCGCAGCTTCTTGTAGCGCCGCTCCTGAGAAGGGCTCAGGCCGGAATTCTTCATCCGGCTTTCAACAAGCTGGTCCTGCAGCCTGCGCAGTTTTTTGTAGTTCGATGCAATGCCGTCGAAGGTCTCCACCACTTTGGGCTTGAGCTCGGCTTCCATGGCCGCAAGAGACAAGGAGTTGTCCGCGTCGTCCTCCTCATCGTCCTCTTCGTCGTCTTCACCGCCTTCAGCTTGGGTTTCTTCACCGCTTTTTTCGTCTTCGGGCGAAGCCTTGGCGGCGTTTTCCTGCTGTTCCTGTTCAGATCCGGGAGCTGCCGCCGGTGTCGGCGCCTTGGCGTCCGGCCCCGCATAGGTGGCTTCAAGGTCGATGATGTCGCGCAGCAGGATGCGGCCCTCATTCAACTCGTCGCGCCAAATAATGATCGCCTGAAATGTCAGCGGGCTTTCGCAAAGACCGGCGATCATCGCCTCACGGCCGGCCTCGATCCGTTTTGCGATGGCGATCTCGCCCTCGCGCGACAGCAATTCGACCGAACCCATTTCACGCAGATACATGCGCACCGGATCATCGGTGCGCTCGACCGGTTCAGACGCCGCCTTTTCCTGCTTGACCGGCAATACCGGCTCGGCGCCGACTTCGGCAGCCTGCTGTTCTTCGGCTTCAGCTTCCTCTTCGGTTTCAACCACGTTAATACCCATCTCCGACAGCATGGCCAGCGTATCTTCAATCTTCTCGGAAGACACCTCCTCTGACGGCATGACCTCGTTGAGTTCTTCGTAGGTCACGAAACCGCGCTGCTTTGCAAGTTTGATCATGCGTTTGACCGCCTGATCCGACATATCGAGCAACGGACCGTCTTGTGCGTCCGCCGGGGTTTCCTGTTTTTCTTTCTTTTCTGCTACTTTGGTCGCCATCCGTTTACTCCACGGGAGCTGTTGCAAGCTCTCCGACAGTCATGAATTCGTCAATTCGGGAAAGGAGTTCACCGGTCCGTGCGATCAGCACACTCAATCCACGCTCAAGACACATGGTTCAACGGCACCCGACACCAACTCACTACCCACACGTTTTCAGACAATAGAGTAAAGTGTCTTAATCCCGCATTAAGCATGAGTTTGCGTGGGTTCATCTGACGGAACCCGACGCACGGCCCGAGGCTTCACCGAACCCCTCTATGGTTGCTTCCTCTCCTGCCGCAGATCGTATCTGCTCTCGAATATCGTTAAGATGCGCAAGGTTTTCCTCATTGAACTCGTCGGCAAGCACTTGCTCCGCCGATCGCAGCTCTTTCTGCAATGTAAGAGTCTTGCGGTGCAAATGCAGTACATGCAGCCAGCCGGTTTCGGCGTCCGCGGCCGCTGCATCGCGCTCCATGAACCATTCACTCTTATGCGTCAGCCCGGCGCCTACTTGCCTTACGCTGTGAAGCAGGCCTCTGTGCTCAAGCTGGGCATCGAGGCGGCTGGTGTCAAGAGGCGCACTTAGGGCGGCGATATCTAGAATTTCATTACGTAGTCTGTCAAGCGCTTCGCTGGAAAATTCCATTTCGGAAAATTCCTCAAAATAGCGCTCCAGAAGCTCGGGATGATTGATAACCGTCATCAGCAAAGCCCGCTCACGGGCCTGGGCACCATATGCCGATGATATCTCTGTGCCCGACGCTAATGCCAGCGCACTGCTTTTGAGAGCCTGGCTTACAAAGCCGGTACTGCTGCCGGTGCGGGCGCGGCCGCCTTTCTTGTCGGACCAACCGCCCTGCCCCTTGCCGCGCCAGCCGCCACGGTCACGAGCCCCTCCAGGTGCCTGCCGGTCGCGGTTCCAGAGCGCCTGCAACCGGTTGCGTATATGGCTTGTATAGTGCCGTTTGACCTTATCGTCGCCGACAAGCCGGAGGGCCTCTTCCAGCTTGGTCTCCAGGTCCGCCCGCCGTTCCGGTGTCGAGAGGTCCTTGCCCTCGGTTTCGCGCACCCACAGCATGTCGACCAGCGGCCGCGCCTGGGACAGAACCGCCTCCATCGCCTCGCGCCCCCGGTTGCGCAGCAGATCGTCGGGATCGGCGCCGTCCGGCAGCAGCGCATAGCGCAGGGAACAGCCCGGCCGCAATGCCGGCAGCGCCAGTTCGACCGTTCGATAAGCCGCTTTATGTCCGGCCGCATCGCCGTCGAAGCACAAAATCGGCTCCGGCGCCAAACGCCAAAGCAGCGAAAGTTGATCGGATGTGAGCGCTGTGCCGAGCGGTGCAACCGCATGGGTGAACCCGGCAGTAGCAAGCGCAATGACATCCATATAGCCTTCAACCGCGACGACCGAACCGGTGTCATGAGCCGCCTTGCGGGCTGTTGCATAATTGTACAACACAGCGCCTTTATGGAACAGCGGCGTCTCCGGCGAGTTCAGATATTTAGCCGGCACATCCGCTGATAACGCCCGCCCGCCAAATGCGATCACCCGATCCTTGACATCGGTAATCGGGAACATGACCCGGTCCCGGAACCGGTCATAGGGCACCGGAATGTCCTCACCGGCAATGATCAGCCCGGCAGCGGTCATCTGCTCCGCATCAACGCCTTTTGCCGCAAGATGCGATTTCAGGGCCCGCCGGTCGCCCGGCGAATAGCCAAGCCGGAAGGTGCGCTGCACTTTGGCGCTCAAGCCGCGATCGGCGAGATAGCCGCGCGCGACAGCACCTTCCTGCGATTGCAGGGCGTCTTCGAAAAACTTTGCCGCCAACTCCATGACGTCCAAAAGAGAGGTTCGCTCCCTTTCGCGGCGCTCGCTGTCTTCCGTACGCTTGGGCAGCGGTACACCCGCCTCCCCGGCCAGCACTTCAACGGCTTCGGGAAAGCTCATTCCCTGTGTTTCGGTCAGAAATGAAAAAATGTCGCCATGATTGCCGGACGAAAAGCAGTGATAGAAGCCCTTTCGGTCATTGACCGTGAATGATGGCGTCTTTTCCGAGTTGAATGGCGACAGCCCGATAAACTCACGACCTTGCTTTTTCAAGGCAACCGAACGGCCAACCACCTGCGATACCGGAAGCCGGGCGCGGATTTCATCAAGCAGCGCAGGTGGGAATTTCATTTACCGTCCACAGTTCAGGGCGCAGGCGACCTTACACCATACAACGAGTCGCTGTGGCCAAAACCATGATTCCGACCAGGACCACCGGGCACCGGTCATTTTAAAGTGGAAAACTTGTGGAAACAGACGGTTGACTGGGGTCTGTTGAGCCTCAAGTTCAGCTCAGCATTTCCTTGACTGTCTTGCTCGCCTTGCCGAAATCCATTTGCCCGGCATAATGCTCTTTAAGCACAGCCATGATACGGCCCATATCCTTCAGGCCATCGGCTCCCAACTCGGCGATTGCAGCCTTGCAGGCCGAATTGACTTCATCATCGCCCAGTTGTTTGGGCAGGAAATCCATGATGATATCGATTTCTTCCTGCTCCTGCTGCGCCAGCTCAAGCCGGCCAGCCTGCTCGTACATTGTGATCGATTCGTTGCGCTGCTTGATCATCTTCGCCAGAATTGCCAGCACCTCCGCGTCCGGAACGCCGCCATTGCGGCCGTCCGTGCGCGACGCGATATCCCGGTCTTTTATTGCGGCATTGATAAGACGCAATGTCCCCATGCGTCGCTTATCTTGAGCTTTGATAGCACTCTTGAGCGCATCGTTGATACGCTCACGTATAACCACTTCCATGACTCACCTTACGATTCCCCTCGCAATGGCTTCACCATAAACCAGCAAGTGGTGGTTGCGCAATCCCCAGCAAAACACGCAAGTTATTGATATTATTAAGTAAAATAAATTTGACCTCACGCTTGACGGCAATTGTCCGATTATCTAATTTCGCCCGCAGCCTTTCGGCGTCCCGGCTCATCACACTCTCATCCCCCCGCGCACACAGCCGACGCGGGAAAAAGGCCATGCGGATTCGCGGCGTAATCCAAGGAGAATTCAGATGACGGCTACGGAAGTTTCAACTGCTCCCAGCAATGGTGCAGCAGCAACCGTTGCAAGCCTTGGCGCATGGACCGTGCCAACCAAGACCGCTTGCCTGGTTCTTGCAAACGGTACCGTCATTGAAGGCTTCGGGCTCGGCGCCACCGGCGCGGCGGTCGGCGAAGTTTGCTTTAACACCGCCATGACCGGATACCAGGAAATTTTGACCGATCCATCCTATGCCGGCCAGATCATCACCTTCACCTTCCCCCATATCGGCAATGTCGGCGCCAACCGGGAAGATATCGAGACCTCCAACCTGGCCGCCTCGTCCGGCGTGCGCGGTGTGGTCATGCGTGCCGACATCACCGATCCCTCCAATTATCGCGCCACCGTAAATCTCAATGATTGGCTCAAAACCCGCAATATCATTGCCATTTGCGGTGTCGACACAAGGGCACTGACCAACTTGATCCGCGCACAAGGTATGCCCAATGCCCTGATCGCCCATGACGCCGATGGCCGCTTCGACACTGACGGCCTGGTCGCCGAAGCAGCCGCCTGGCCGGGTCTCGAAGGCATGGACCTGGCGAGCGAGGTCACCTGCGGCCAGCGTTATGAATGGCGCGAGACCGGCTGGCAATGGGGCGAAGGCTACGGCACCGAGGAGGCTCCCAAACACCATGTGGTCGCCATCGATTTCGGGTTGAAACGTAACATTTTACGGTGTCTTGCCGATCTTGGCTGCCGGGTCACCGTGGTTCCGGCAACGACCTCTGCACAAGACGTGCTGGCGCTTAAACCCGACGGTATCTTTTTGTCCAACGGTCCCGGTGATCCCGCGGCAACCGGGGTCTATGCGGTGCCGGAAATCGCAAAGCTGGTCGACACCGGCCTGCCTTTATTCGGCATCTGCCTCGGCCATCAGATCCTGGCGCTGGCGCTCGGCGCACGCACCATGAAAATGCATCAGGGCCATCACGGCGCCAATCATCCGGTCAAGGACAACACTACGGGCAAAGTCGAAATCACCTCCATGAACCATGGCTTTGCGGTTGACCGGGACAGTCTGCCATCCGGTGTCGTCGAAACCCATCTGTCCTTGTTCGATGGCTCGAATTGCGGCATCGCCCTGGACGGCAAGCCGGTCTTTTCCGTGCAATACCACCCGGAGGCATCGCCCGGGCCCCGCGACAGCCATTACCTTTTCAAGCGGTTTGTCGATTTGATCGAGACCGCAAAGCAGTAGAGGGGTCTACTTCTCGGCCTCGTCGGTTTCGAGCGCGTGCGCGTCCCTGATCAACAGTTCCTCCAGCTCCTGCGCGGCCTGCTTTGCGCGGTCGCGCATCTTTTGCTCATCGGTTGAGTGCTTGTAGTCTTCGTAAAGCCGATCGCGGTCATACTTCCGGAAGGTGTCGATCGTCTGCCGCGCTTCCGATTCAGAAACCCCTGAGATCCTGAGCGCCTCCTTGGCCAGTTCGAGCGACGACAGAAAAGTCTCACGGTGGATAATGGATATGCCAAGATCCATCAGCCTGTGCGCGTGATGCCGGTTGCGCGCCCGGGCAATGACCGGAACATCGGGAAAGTTCTTGCGCACCATCGCCGCGGTCTTGAGTGACGTCTCAACATCGCTGATGGTCAACACCAGGGCCACCGCCTTGTCGGTCTGGGCGGCACGCAGAATGTCCAGCCTCGAGGCATCGCCGTAATAGCTCTGACTGCCGAATTTCTTCACCAGGTCGACCTGGTGCGGGCTGGAATCGAGCGCCATGAACGGAATACCCTTGGCCTTGAGCAGGCGCGCACTGATCTGCCCGACCCGGCCAAAACCGGCAATCACCACATGGCCAAACTCATCAGGCAGCATGTCGTATTCACGATCATCATTCTTTGGCTTGCGGTTCAACACAAAGTCATCGAGCATGAGCAACAACGGCGTTGCGATCATCGAAAGTGTCACCACCACCGCCAGGAGATCGGCGGTCGCACGGTCGAGTACGCTGTGGTTGAGCGCTCCAGCAAACAGAACAAAGGCGAATTCGCCGCCTTGTGATATGACGATCGCCACCCGGCGTGACCGCGTGGTGTCCAGCCCCTGCCATCGCGCCAGGCCGTAAAGCACGGCCCCCTTGACCACCAGTAGTCCAACCGTCAGGCCCAGGATCATCAAAGGCTGGGTCTTGATCAGCGATACATTGAGAGACATGCCGATGGCCGTGAAGAACAGCCCCAGCAGCAGCCCCTGGAACGGTGCTATATTGACCTGTAATTCGTGGCGGTATTCGGAATCCGCCAGCAGCGCGCCCGCGATAAACGCCCCAAGCGCTGCCGACAGGCCGACTGCTTCCATAGCCGCTGCCACTAAAACCACCGTAAACAGGGCGGACGCGGTCATCGCCTCGGCCACCCCTGTGGCCGCGATCAGGGGATAGAGCCGGTTGAGCACGAACTTGCCGACAATAATAACCCCAAGGATCCCGCCCAGCCCCTTGATCGCGGCCATGAAGTCCATGGCCCCCTCGATATCCGCACCGAGTGCGAACAGCGGCACGAAGGCAATCAGCGGAATGGCCGCCAGATCCTGGAACAACAGGCCGGCGAACGCCACCCGGCCATGCCGGGAGGTCAACTCGCCTTTCTCATCAAGCACCTGGATGGCAAACGCCGTGGACGACAGCGCCAGGGCAAAACCTATGAACAAGGCAGTTTTGGCCGGCTGACCGAACGCCATCGCAATGGCGAATATCACCACCGTGGTGGCAAGAACCTGGCTGCCGCCAAAACCAAACACCGCGGAGCGCAGCGCCCACAACCTGATCGGCTTCAGCTCCAGTCCGATCAGGAACAACAGCATCACCACCCCGAATTCAGCGATATGGAGGACGCTGTCGACCTGGTAGGCCGAATAGACCAGCCCCAGTACCGACGGCCCGATCAGAATGCCCGCGAACAGATACCCAAGCACCGACCCGATACCCAATCGCTTTGCCAGGGGTGCTGCAAAAACGGCGGCCGCGAGAAACAGGGCGATCAGGGAAAGGTTCATTCAGGCTCCGCCGTTTTTTGAGTCTTGTTTCGCACCAATATTTACACAGAACCACGCGCCAGCAAAATCGGCCGTCATCAGCGCCTTCACCCTGCCCGTTTGACCGCGATCGCTGCGATACCCGCGCCAATCAGCACGCTGCCGCCTGCCCGGTTGACCCACCTCAGCACATGGCGTTGCCGGATCGCTGCGCGGGCGCCGCCGGCAATCACTGCAAAGGCCGCCGCATTCACTGTGGCCAGCACCAGGAAGCTGGCTTCCATGATCGCCAGTTGCGCAAACAACGGCTCGCCCGCCGTGATGAACTGCGGCAGAAAGGCGACGAAGAACACAATGCTCTTCGGGTTAAGCGCTGTGACCAGGAACGCATGCCCCAGCATCGCCCGGTCGGACTTGGGCGCCAAGACGTCGCCCGCCACTTCGATCGGCTGCACCTCCGCCATCCACAACCGCACGCCCAGATAGACCAGATAGGCACCGCCCACCCATTTCAGCACGGTAAACGCCAGTGCGGAGGCCGACAGCAAAACGCCAAGCCCCGCCAGAGAGGCAGTCATGGCGACAAAATCCCCCAGTGCCGTCCCTATCACGGTCGGCACGGCCGCCCGCCTGCCCTGCGCCAGCGCATAGGTGACCACCAGCATGATGGTGGGCCCCGGAATGATCAGCAGCACGAAAGAGGCCAAACAAAACGCAAGCCAGATGTCTAACGGCATGGGCGGTCTCCTGTCTTTGGATCACACCCTAAAGACAGCTTATGCCAGTGTTGTCAAATCCGACCAGAACTGCGCGGACAATCGCCCTCACCCGCCCTTGAATGCCGGCTTCTCCGAACCCCAGGTCTGGGTCTGTTCATAGGCGTAAGAAGCGCGCAGCACGGCCGCGTCGTCGAACATGCGACCAACGATCTGGAGACCGGCCGGCAGACCGGCTTTGGTAAAGCCGCAGGGTACGCTGGCGGCGGGTTGCTGGGTCAAATTGAAGGGGAAGCTGAACGGCGTCCAGTTGGTCCATTTGCCATGTTCGTCGTCGGTCGGCGAGAGCACGCCCGCATCGAATGCCGGGATCGGCAGGGCTGGCGTCAGAAGCAGGTCGTAGTTTTCCATAAAGCCTCGCATATGAGCGCCAAGGGCGCCGCGCGCTTGGGATGCATCCATGAATTCGCGCAGGGAAAGCTTTGCCCCCTCCTCGACCACGGATGCAAGCCCCGGATCGAGCAGCGCTTTTTTCTCCGCCGGCAGCTCGCCCAAAAGGTAGGTTGCACCCGCCCACCACAGGGTCCGGAAAATCGGCATCGGATCATCAAAACCCGGATCGACCTGTTCTACATGGGCGCCGAGATCCTCAAACACCTTGACCGCGTCCGCCACGAGAGCTGCGATTTCCGGATCGACGGTGGCATAGCCAAGTGCCGGGCTGTAGGCGACCTTGAGGCCCTTGACGCCGTCTTTCAGGCCGTCGCGGTAATCGCGGTCCTCATAAGGCAAACCGTGCCAGTCACGCGCGTCGGGTTCAGCGATCACATTCAGCATAAGGGCTGAATCCTCCACCGTGCGGGTCATCGGCCCGACATGGGCAACCGTGCCGAAAGGGCTCAGCGGCCAGGCCGGCACGCGGCCAAAGCTGGGCTTGATGCCATAGCACCCGGCAAAGCCTGCGGGAATGCGGATCGATCCGCCGCCATCGGTGCCGAACGCCAAGGACCCCATGCCGGCAACCACCGCTGCCGACGACCCACCGCTTGATCCGCCGGGGGTCTTTGACAGATCCCACGGGTTTCGCGTGATCCCCGAAACCGGGCAATCGGTCACCCCCTTCCAGCCGAATTCCGGCGTCGTGGTCTTGCCGATCAGCACCGCGCCATGCTCGCGCATGCGCGCCACCCCCGGTGCGTCGTCATTCCACGGCTGGTTAGGATCGGTGGTCTTGGAGCCGCGCAGGGTTGGCCAGCCTTCGGTCAGGAGAATATCCTTCACCAGGCTCGGCACGCCATCCACCTGGCCTTGCGGCGCACCGCGCTGCCAGCGCGCCTCGCTTGCCCGGGCCTGATCAAGCGCGCGGTCCCCATCGACCAGCACGAAGGCGTTGATCAGCTTGTCCTTGTCCTGGATGCGGTCGAGCGTTGCCCGGGTCACCTCGACCGGGGAAAACGCACCGCTGTGATATCCTTCGAGCAGTTCAATTGCAGACAGCCAGATCAACTCTTGCGACACGCCCTATCCTCCTGTGCACCTGTTACCGGAGCGCAGCATACGCGAAGCCGGCAGGAACTTGCCAGAGCACTTTCATGGGCATTGAAGGGTCTTGCGCAACCGTGCAGCCTTGAGCATCAACCCGCCGCGGCTCTTGGAGAGTTTTTCCTCTTCCACCTCATATCCGTGCGCCAGATAGAAATTGAGACCGGACAGTGCCGCCTCAATCACCACCCACCCATGCCCGCCATCAGCGATCCGTGCCTCCGCGCGTTCCAGAAAGGTGCTTGCAATGCCCCGCCGTGCCCAGTCCGGATCGACATAAAGCGCGATGATCTCATTTTCGATGGTTGAACAAAATCCCACGATCACGCCATCGCCGGCACAGACGACCTCGAACACCTCACCGCGCTCACGCATCGCGCGAACATAGCCCTCAGGCTTCAAACCGGTCGCCCAACTTTCGGTTTCGGCCGGACTATAGGCGGGTACTCCAAGTCCGAGGATGGATCGGCGATGGACCATCATGATCGAGTCGGCATCGTCCTCAATTCCTGCGCGCAACCACCAGGCGGCTTCTGTCATCATTTTCGGACCCTTACCCGGCATTTCTCAGGTTACTTGCAAGACACCAGCCCCGCGTTCATAGTTAAAAAAACCAAACAGGCTCGAGGTCAAGGGCTCATCACCGGGAGGACGCACAGATGTCTAAATCCAAGAAGAAAAACATCAATATGCTGTATGGCTCAAAGGGTGCGGAAAAGTCTTTCCTCGGTCTGCCGATGTGCAAGAACATAGACAAGCTCGACGCTGATATCGCGATCATCGGGGCACCCGGCGCCTCACCGTACAAATCAGTCGGCCCTTATTGCAAGGACGCCCCGGCAGCGATCCGCCGGACCATCGCCGGTTATGCTGGCGCCATCGGCCATCATGATTTCGACCTGGGCGGCCCGCTTCTGGGTGACGGCTCAAAAAAGGTGGTCGATTGCGGCAACCTGAAATTTGACAAGAAAGATGCCGCAGCAAACCGAGAGTGCATCAAATCCGCGATCAAGACGATTGTCGACAAGGGCGCGGTACCGATCGTCATTGGCGGCGACGATTCGATTCCGATACCCGTGTTCCAGGCGCTGGAGGGGCGCGGGCCCTACACCATCCTGCAGATCGATGCCCATATAGACTGGCGTGACGAATCGGAGGGCGAACGCTTCGGCCTGTCCAGCACCATGCGTCGGGCCTCTGAAATGCCCCACATCGCCCGCATCGTCCAGACCGGCCAGCGCGCCGTGGGCAGCGCCCGGCCGGGCGATTATGACGACGCTGTCGCCTGGGGCGCCAAGTTCTTCATAGCCCGCGATGTCAACACCAAAGGCATCCAGCCGGTGCTCCGTGCCATCCCGAAAGGCTCCCAGGTGCTGATCTCGCTCGATGTCGACGCCTTCGACCCCTCGATAGCACCGGGGGTTCTGGCGCGCGCACCCGGCGGACTGGACTATTGGCAAGTGGTGAATCTGATCCACGGAGTTGCGGCCAAGGCCACCATCGCCGGCTTCAACATCATTGAAATGGTGCCAGACCAGGATATCGACGATCTTACCGCACTGCTTTCGGCGCGCACCATTTGCAATGTGATCGGCGCCCTCTGCCGGCAGACTTAATATCATGAAAGTCCGCTGTATGGCTCTCGCCGGTTTGATGGCCATGGTTTCAGCGCCAGCCATGGCCGGCGATATTGCCGCTGGCCGCGAACTTGCCCGTCTCCATTGCACCCGGTGCCACATCGTCGGCGACCTGAACACCGTGAGTATCGGCAGCACACCGTCGTTCCAGACCATGGTCAAATCCGACAAGGATTACCAGCAGACATTCCTGGCGTTCTACGCCCGGCGGCCACATCCAGCCTTTGTCAGGATTGAAGGCATCCCGCCGCTGACTGACCTGCCCTCGCCGATTGCCCCGATCCACCTGACCCTGCCCGAGGTCGAAGACATCGCCGCCTTCGCCGCCACGCTGAAGGTTGAGTGACCGGCCGGTAGTGGCTGCTTGGCCCGCCGCACTGCCCGGGTCCCAACATTACAGCGAGTTCATGTAGATGAACCGGAAATGAACGACGCGTTCAGCTTCGGTTCTGCACCCACCTGCCAGTATGGCCATCTTGATTAATACGAGAATCGGGTGATGCCATGTTCAAGCAAGCACAGATAGTGGCCGTAACCATCGCCGCACTGACGCCTTTGCTGATTGCTGTGGCGCTCGCGGCGTCCATACCCTCGGCTAACACGGCCCACCGGGTGATGGACACGGAACAGACATGGAGTGCCGACCGCTACGCATCGATGCGGCACAAAACGGGCCACAAGTTCTGAACAACTGACGTTTGAACGTGACGGCATCCGGAGGAGACGGCCAACGCCAGTCTCAAACCCCGGGTCCTGACACGCCCGGACGCGGGTTGCACCGTTTTATCGGCATCCATTTTCCGCCCCCCTCTCGGATGTCGGTTTCCCGAACGGTGCTTCCCGCGTCCACCTAGAGCGCTTCATCCACAGTGGCTATTGACTGCGCCCTTTTAACACTGGCGACTCCGTTGCGGGTGGTGTAGGAAGCCCGGCAATTTGTGCACACTCCCATCCCAGCGATGAAATGCCCAAGCGGACCGATATCCAGAGCATACTGATCATAGGCGCAGGCCCGATCGTCATCGGCCAGGCCTGTGAGTTTGATTATTCCGGCACCCAGGCCTGCAAGGCGCTGAAGGCCGAAGGCTACCGGATCATTCTGGTCAATTCCAACCCGGCCACGATCATGACCGATCCGGATCTTGCGGATGCCACCTATATCGAGCCGATCACTCCTGAAATTGTCGCCAAGATCATCGAACGCGAACGTCCCGATGCATTGTTGCCGACCATGGGCGGCCAGACCGCGCTCAATACTGCTCTGTCGCTCAACCGCGACGGTGTGCTGGAGCGGTTCGGCGTGCAGATGATCGGTGCCCAGGCCCATGTCATCGACAAGGCCGAAGACCGGGAACTGTTCCGCAACGCCATGAAATCCATCGACCTTGATGTGCCGCGCGCCAGACTGGCCAACGCCACCGCGCTCAAGGCAGACGATCGCGCCATCCACGACCAGTTGATCGCCGATATTAAATCCAACGATCAAAACGACGACGAACGTGGCGCCCGTATCGCCGAAATCAATGCCAGTTGGCACGAAGGCGATCACGACCGCAAGGAGCGCTACCGCAACAAGGCCATGAGCGAGGCCTTTGATGCCCTGGTGCATACCGGCCTGCCGGCCATCATCCGGCCGTCCTTCACCCTGGGCGGCACCGGCGGCGGGGCGGCCTTCAATCGCGAGGAGTTTTTCCAGATCATCAATGGCGGTCTTGAAGCCTCTCCGACCACGGAAGTGCTGGTCGAGGAATCGGTGCTTGGATGGAAGGAATTCGAGATGGAGGTGGTGCGCGACAAGGACGACAACTGCATCATCGTCTGTTCGATTGAAAATATCGACCCGATGGGCATCCATACCGGCGATTCGATAACCGTGGCACCCGCCCTCACCCTGACCGACAAGGATTTCCAGCGCATGCGGGACGCCTCGCTTGCCGTGTTGCGCGAAATCGGGGTCGAGACCGGCGGATCCAACGTTCAGTTCGCGGTCGATCCGCAAGACGGCCGCATGGTGGTCATCGAAATGAACCCGCGGGTTTCGCGGTCCTCCGCCCTGGCATCGAAAGCGACCGGTTTTCCGATCGCCAAAGTCGCAGCCCGGTTGGCGGTCGGCTATACGCTCGATGAACTGGACAACGATATCACCGGTGGTGCAACGCCTGCCGCTTTCGAACCGGCCATCGACTATGTTGTCACCAAGATTCCCCGCTTCGCGTTCGAAAAATTCCCCGGCGCCGAACCGCTCCTGACCACCTCAATGAAGTCGGTCGGCGAAGCCATGGCGATCGGCCGTACCTTCCAGGAATCCTTGCAAAAGGCGTTTCGTTCATTGGAAACCGGCCTCAACGGTATCAACGAGATCGAAATAGAGGGTATTGGCCAGGGTGACGACAAGAATGCGGTACGGGCGGCCCTTGCCATGCCGACACCCGACCGTTTGTTGGTCGTCGCCCAGGCACTGCGCTACGGCACCTCATGCGAGGACATTCACGCGATCTGCAAGATCGATCCATGGTTCATCGAGCAGATCGACGGCCTGGTCGCCATGGAGACCAGAATCAGGGATCACGGGCTGCCGGAAGACCCGTTCAACATGCGTAAAATAAAGGCGATGGGCTTCTCCGATGCCAGGCTCGGGCAACTGACCGGCCTTACGCAATCGGACGTCACAGGCCGGCGCCAGGCGCTGGGCGTGCGGCCCGTATTCAAACGCATCGATACCTGTGCTGCGGAATTCGCCACCCCGACCGCTTATATGTATTCTACCTACGAGGCCGGGCTGGACAGTGACGGCGGCAACGAAATCGCACCCAGCGACAAGAAGAAAGTCGTCATTCTGGGTGGCGGCCCGAACCGTATCGGCCAGGGCATTGAATTCGACTATTGCTGCTGCCACGCAGCCTTTGCCCTGTCGGATGCAGGATATGAAACCATCATGGTCAATTGCAATCCGGAAACCGTGTCGACCGACTACGACACTTCCGACCGGCTGTATTTTGAGCCGCTGACCGCCGAGGACGTTCTGGAAATCCTCCATGCCGAACAACAAAATGGCGAGTTGGTCGGGGTCATCGTTCAGTTTGGCGGCCAGACGCCGCTCAAGCTTGCAGCCGCTTTGAAGGTTGCCGGCATCCCGATATTGGGAACGTCACCCGACGCCATCGATCTGGCTGAAGACCGCAACCGTTTCAAGACGTTACTGCAGGACCTTGACCTCAAGCAGCCGGAAAACGGCATCGCCCACAGTTTTGACCAAAGCCGCCAGGCAGCCGATGACATCGGCTTTCCAGTGGTTATCCGCCCGTCCTATGTGCTCGGCGGCCGGGCCATGAAGATCGTTTACGACCAAGCGGGTTTTGACGATTATATGGTTTCCACCCTGCCCGAGCTGGTGCCGCCCGAATTCGTTCACCGTTTTCCCGGCGATCGTTCCGCCCAGATCAATGCGGTGCTGAGCGAAAACCCGCTTCTCTTCGACCGCTATCTGTCCAACGCCACCGAAGTCGACGTCGATGCCCTGTGCGACGGTGAGGATGTGTTCGTCTGCGGCATCATGGAACATATCGAAGAGGCCGGCATACATTCCGGCGACAGCGCCTGTTCGCTGCCACCCCACTCGCTGCCGCCACAGGTCGTCGCAGAACTCGAACGCCAAACCCGCGCGCTTGCCTTGGCCCTCAATGTGGTTGGCCTGATCAATGTCCAGTTCGCCATCAGGCAAGATGAGATCTATGTTCTTGAGGTCAATCCCCGAGCCAGCCGCACCGTACCGTTCGTGGCCAAGACGATCGGTGTGCCGATCGCCAAGATCGCCTCGCGGATCATGGCCGGTGAAATGCTTGCAAGCTTTGGCCTATACGCCGAGAAACTTGATCATGTGGCTGTAAAGGAAGCGGTATTCCCGTTTGCCCGGTTCCCCGGAGTCGACACGGTGCTCGGTCCCGAAATGCGCTCAACCGGCGAAGTCATGGGCCTCGACCGGTCCTTCGGCGTTGCCTTTGCCAAGAGCCAGTTGGGCGGCGGCACAGAGGTGCCTGTGGCGGGCACGGTATTTGTCGCGGTAAAGGACGCCGACAAACCGCGTATCCTGCCGGCCGTCGAACAACTCGTATCGCTCGGTTTCACGGTGATCGCAACCGGCGGCACCCAACGTTACCTGATGGAAAACGGCATCACCTGCGCGCGCATCAACAAGGTTCTCGAAGGTCGTCCGCATATTGTCGATGCGATGAAAAACGGCGATGTTCAACTTGTGTTCAACACCACCGAAGGCGCCCAGGCACTGATCGACAGCCGGTCGCTCCGCCAGACCGCGCTGCTCAACAAGATCCCTTACTACACAACCCTGTCAGGCGCCCTCGCCGCCACCAAGGCAATCGCTGCCTACAAGGCCGGCAGCCTTGAAGTGGCCCCCTTGCAATCCTATGTAGGCCAAGGAAAACGACTTGTAACAGCAGCACAATGACAGTTGCAGATCATTCCGAATGAGCGCATAGTGTGTTCTGAACGGTCATTTTTTCATGACATATGCGATGTGGTTAGCTGGGCGGCGTTGAGCCGCGCCAGACACTAAGAAACTGAGAATAGTTGCCGATATGGATAAGGTACCAATGACCGCCGAGGGCCAGGCAGCAATGCTTGAAGAACTCAAGCGGTTGAAGACCGTCGAGCGGCCGAAAATTATAAGAGCGATCGCTGAAGCACGCGCCCATGGCGACCTTTCGGAGAACGCCGAATACCATGCCGCCAAGGAGCAGCAGGGTCATAATGAGTCGCGGGTCGCAGAGCTCGAAGACCGTTTAAGCCGCGCTGAGGTGATTGACATCACCAAACTGTCCGGCGACACGGTGATGTTCGGTGCCAGCGTGAAGCTGATCGACGAAGATACCGATGCCAAAGTGGTTTACCGGATCGTCGGTGAGTATGAAGCCGACGCAAGTGCAGGTCTGATATCCATTGCCTCCCCTATCGCCCGTGCCCTGATCGGCAAGAGCAAGGGCGACAGCATTGAGGTCTCAACGCCCGGCGGCGGCAAGAGCTACGAACTCATCGGCATCAGCTTCCCGAAGTAATCCCCAGAGCATGATCTAGAAGCGCTCTATTCAACCGGCACATTTTCCTGCAGGGGGATTGCTGCCTCCGCCTTGGATTGGCGCAGTGTGAGTGTTGTTTTCACGCTGTCCACATTCGGCAGCGAGGTCAGTTCGTTAATCACGAAATCCTGCGCGGTGGCCAGATCCGGCGCGACGCATTTCAGCAGGAAGTCGATTTCGCCGCTCAACATATAGCACTCCCGCACCACCGGCAGGCCCGCGACCCGTTGTTCGAATGCAATCAGATCTGCCTCCGCCTGGCTGTGCAGGCCAACCATTGCGAACATGGTCACATCGAATCCGAGCTGTTTTTGATCGAGAACAGCACGGTAACCGGTTATGATACCGGCTTTTTCCAGGGCCCGTACCCGGCGCAGGCATGGCGGCGGTGATATGCCGGCCCGTTGAGCGAGCTTAACATTGGTAATCCGGCCGTTGGCCTGGAGCTCCCGGAGGATGCGCCAGTCGACCGCATCGAGAGTGAAGTGCTTGTTCATAAAATCACTGTTTGGGTCAGGTCCCGAGACAACATATTACTGCGCTAAACAGGAATATAGAGCAACAAACGATCAAGAACATGAAATTTTATTACGCATCTCCCGATCAATCCACAGCCGGGCCACTGTAACCGGCAGCATCCGATATTGGGCTTTCGCCGCCTTCGCGAGTCGGGCTATTGTGCCGGGGCCGCGACAATAGAGTCCACTGGTTATCCCGCCAACCAATACCCAAATAAAGCGCCGCTATGTCAGACAAACACGCCAAACTCCTCATTCTCGGTTCCGGCCCCGCCGGTTATACAGCGGCGGTCTATGCCGCACGCGCCATGCTTGAACCGGTCCTGATCCAGGGCATCCAGCCTGGTGGCCAGCTCACCATCACCACGGATGTCGAAAACTATCCCGGCTTTGCCGATGTCATCCAGGGGCCATGGCTCATGGAACAGATGCGCGAGCAGGCGGAAAAGGTCGGTACCGAGCTTATCCAGGACCATATTGTCGATGCAGATCTCAAGACCCGCCCGTTTACACTGACCGGTGACAGCGGTTCCCGATACACCTGCGATACACTGGTGATTTGCACCGGTGCCCAGGCCAAGTGGATCGGCATGCCGAGCGAAGACAAGTTCAAGGGCTTCGGTGTTTCGGCCTGCGCCACCTGTGACGGTTTTTTCTATCGCGGCAAGAAAGTCATTGTCGTCGGTGGCGGCAACACCGCGGTGGAGGAAGCGCTGTTCCTGACCAATTTCGCATCTGAAGTCGTGCTTGTTCACCGCCGCAACGAACTGCGCTCTGAGAAAATCCTGCAGAACCGCTTGTTTGCAAACGACAAGATCACAGTCAAATGGGACACCGTACTGGATGAGGTTCTGGGTAGCGAAGACCCGCTGGGCGTTACTGGCGCGCGTTTGCGCAACGTCGCAACCGGACAGGTTGAAGACCTGGCGGTGGACGGTGTGTTCATCGCAATCGGACACTCGCCGGCAACCGAACTGTTCAAGGATCAGCTGGAAATGAACCGCGGCGGCTATATCAAAACCGCACCGGATTCGACAGCGACACCGATTCCAGGCGTTTTCGCGGCAGGTGACGTGACCGATGAAATCTATCGGCAGGCGGTGACCGCAGCCGGCATGGGATGTATGGCAGCCCTTGAGGCCGAGAAATTCCTGGCCGCAAGCGAAAATCAAAGCGAAGCAGCCGAATAGTGGCTGGCGTGTAAGCGTCTGTTCAAGAATGCCCTGGCCGGCCCTCTCCAGGGCCTAACCACCCAATAGTGGTACCCTTGCGAGCGGTTGAGCCGGGGGAGAGGGCCGGCGACGGAATAGAAATGTGCCTTTTGGCGCATTCTCAAACAGACAACGAGTTATCACCAGGGCGTGATAACGAAAACTGGTACATCTGCTCTTCGGAGGGAGTTTTTCGCGACAATTTGCGAAAACCCCTTCCTCTGCGATTGGAACGCAAAACATGGACTGGGATAAATTACGCGTTTTCCATGCGGTTGCCGATGCCGGCAGCTTCACCCATGCGGGTGAAGAGCTCGGCCTCAGCCAGTCGGCCGTCAGCCGGCAGATCGGCTCGCTTGAGACCACATTGAAGGTACCGTTGTTCCATCGCCATGCACGTGGGCTGCTTCTCACTGAGCAGGGCGAAATGCTCTACCGCACGGCCCACGACGTGTTCACCAAACTCGCCACGGCGCAGACCCGGCTAATGGATTCCAAGGAAAAGCCGTCGGGCGACCTGCGCGTTTCCACCACCGTCGGTCTGGGCACCAGTTGGCTGACCCCACGCATCTCGGAATTTGTCGAGCTCTATCCCGATGTCAACCTGCAGATCCTGCTTTCTGACCGGGAACTTGACCTGAGCATGCGCGAGGCCGATGTCGGCATTCGCCTGCGCCGGCCCACCCAGCCTGATCTGGTCCAGCGCAAACTTTTCACGGTGCACTACCACACCTATGCTTCTGCGGAGTACCTCAAGCGGTATGGCACCCCGCGCACCATCACCGATCTGGACGATCACAAGATCCTGACCTTCGGCACACCGCCGGCTTATTTGGGCACGATCAACTGGCTTGCATCTGCCGGTCTTGAAAATGGCGAGATCCGGAAACCAGCCTTGCAGATCAATAACGTTTCGGGGCTATATCGCGCCACCGAAATGGGGCTGGGCATTGCCGCCCTGCCAGAATACATCGTCGGCAAGAACAGCAGTCTGGTTCATCTCCTCCCGGAACTCGAAATACCGAGTTTCGAAACCTATTTTGTCTATCCCGAGGAATTGAGAGAATCCAAACGCCTGGCCGTGTTCCGTGATTTTATCGTTGCCAAGGCAAAGGAATGGTCGTTTTAGAGCACCGCATATCGATATACAGACTTCGTGGCGCGGATCGAAGCCATGCAGTACACGCATACCTCCTATGTGCCAGGAAGGCTTGCCAATATCGGTGCATTGACCAGATAATGAAACAGTACAATTGATTAAAGTGGAGTTGCAGCGAAGTTTTCTCCCTCCCCTGCAACTGTTGCTGCGTTGTCAACCCTCCCTTCTCACCTTGAGGTTGACCCTCCGCTGGCACACTTATGCAATTGAAACCTAAGGCCGGACCTACTCCCCCCAGGTCCGGCCTTTTTTTGCCTTGAACTGGCGGCAGGGCGACATAATATGCAGTACTCCGCTGGCCAATACGGTGTTTGTCGGCCGAACACGCCACACCTTCGAAGGAAAGACAAATGCTCACAGTTCATATGATCCCCACATATTCCAACCCGACAATGCACAATCATATGGACCCCTTCACATGGACGCACAGGATGACGGCGCAGTAGTCCGCCTCATTAGATCAGACGCCAGCTGGATCGAGGGAGAAGCGATCCGGCAACTCGAAACCACCGCAAAACTGGACGGCATGGTTGCCGCCGTGGGAATGCCCGATCTGCATCCCGGCAAGGGCCACCCTGTTGGAGCTGCCTTTGTCAGCCGCGGCAAGATCTATCCCGATCTGGTGGGAAACGATATCGGCTGCGGCATGGCCTTATGGCAGACCGATATCGCGGTTCGCAAAATCAAGCTCGACAAATTCGTCAAAAAGATCGACGGCCTGGATGAACCCTGGCAAGGAGATACCGCCAAACGCATAGATGCCGCCGGCCTGCCGCAAAAGCTGACCAGTCCGTCCCTGGGCACGATTGGTGGTGGCAACCATTTCGCCGAACTGCAGCGCATTGATGAAATCTTCGACCAGGAAGCGTTTGCACCGCTCAAGATAGACCCTGAACATGCACTTGTGCTGGTCCACAGCGGCTCGCGCGGCCTGGGCGAGGCCATCCTGCGCGGTCATGTCGACAAACATGGCGCACGCGGCCTGGAAACCGGGACAACAGCGTTCGAGGCTTACATCCATGCCCATGACAACGCGATGGCATGGGCGGTTGTCAACCGTGCGGTTATTACCGAACGTTTTCTGGACTGCCTGGGCGGCGATGCAGATAGGCGCCTTGACCTGTGCCACAACAGCGTCACCCCTATCGGGTCACCCGTTGAGGACCACTGGTTACATCGCAAAGGAGCAGCGCCCTCGACCCTTGGGCCCGTGGTCATCCCCGGATCGAGGGGAACAATCACCTATCTGGTTGCCCCCCGCGGAGATCATCAAGCCACTGCCTGGTCCCTGGCCCATGGCGCCGGCCGAAGATGGACCCGATCGGAATCCAGAGCACGGTTGTCCAGGCGCTACCGGCCGGCTGACCTGACCCATACCGATCTTGGTGGCCGGGTCATCTGCCACAGCAAGGATCTGCTCTACGAAGAAGCGCCGCAGGCCTACAAAAACATCGAAACCGTTATATCCGATCTTGTCGACGCCGGGTTGGTGGACGTCATTGCGACATTGCGGCCGGTTATTACCTACAAGACACGCCGACTATGACGGAAAGCTGGCTCATGATCTCGGCCGGCCAGGGGCCCGCCGAATGCCAATGGGTGGTGGCCCGCCTGATCGATACGCTATGCGCGGAGGCAGAGGCGGCAGGCCTTGCCGCGCGGTTGCTTGAAACCGTTACCGGCGAGCACAAGCAACCGCGCTCGGCACTGATCGGACTGACCGGCAAAAACGCCAGCACCTTTGCTCAAAACGTTGAGGGAACCGTTCAGTGGATCGGTCCAAGCCCGTTCCGGCCAAAGCATAAACGGAAAAACTGGTATGCCGCTGTGTTTGCGCTCACGGCCCCCGAAGAAAGCCCGCACCTGCGTGAGCAGGACGTCTCATTCCAGACCATGAAAGCCTCAGGCCCCGGAGGCCAGCACGTCAACACCACCGACAGCGCCGTGCGTGCCGTTCACGTGCCAACCGGTGTGACCGTGATTGCCCGGGAAGAAAGATCGCAGCACGCCAACAAGCGCCTGGCACTGGTCAAGCTGACCGCATACCTCGAACAGGCACAAAGCACCCGGGATGCAGCCCAGGACAAAGACCGCTGGCAGCACCACTACCGGGTTGAACAGGGCAATCCCACGCGGATTTATGCAGGGCCCGCCTTCAAACGGCGGTAGCGCCTTACATATAGAGTTTTTCCTGCTGCAGATCCTTGTAGAGATGGGCAACCTGTTCACCATATCCGTTGAACAGAACCGTTGGGATCTTTTTATCGGTGCCGAGAACCCGCTCGGTCGCCTGGCTCCAGCGTGGGTGTGACACTTTCGGGTTCACATTCGCCCAGAAGCCGTATTCGCGCGCCTGGATTTCCTCCCAGAAACTAACCGGACGTTCCTTGGTGAACGAAAACCGCACGATCGATTTGACCGACTTGAAGCCGTATTTCCACGGCACATGGAGCCGCAGCGGTGCACCAAACTGCTTGGCCATCGGCTTGCCATAGGCCCCGGTCGCAAGCAATGTCAGGTCGTTTGCAGCTTCTTCCATGGTCAGGCCCTCGACATAGGGCCAGGGATACCAGAATTGTCCCTGGCCTGGAGCAACGCTTGGATCCTTGAAGGTTTCCATGCGCACAAACTTGGCCGATGACAGGGGTTTGGCCAATTCCACCAGTTTGTTCATGGGAAAGCCGGTCCACGGCACCGTCATCGACCAGGCTTCAACGCAGCGGTGCCGGTAAAGCCGCTCTTCCAGCGTCACCTTGCGCAGCAGGTCGTCAATTCCAATGGTGAATTCCTTTTCCACCTCACCGTCGATCTTGATTTCCCATGGCCGGATCGACAGTTTCTGAGCCGCGGAGTAGATCCGCTTGTGAGAGCCGAATTCATAGAAATTATTGTAGGTTGAATTGACATCTTCAGGTGTGAGGTCACGCTCAATCTTGTACATGTCGTTGCGCGCAGCCGGATAAAGACCTGCGGACGGATCGGCTGTTTCAGCCAAGGCGCCATCCAGCGCCGAGAATGCTCCGGTACCTGCGATGGCGGTCGTAGCGCCAACACCTGCCAAAAAGCTTCTTCGGTTGAGGAACACATGCTCCGGCGTCGCCGCGCTCTCCGGCAGTTCCCACCCATTCGGTCTTTTTATCAGCATAGCATTCCTCCATTGGCCGCCCTGTGTTTGAGCAACACACCGATACAGCCTCGTGGCGTTCACAGCAAATCACGGATAAGTCAATTACGACTTACACGGACGACGCGCTGTATCGCTGACAATGAATCTGTTTGATAGTCACGGAAAACGGCGTGTATTTGGCGTCTCAGCCGATGAACTGAAGATTTGGCAGTTTCCTGGGAAAAGACCCGAAGACACTGGATCACACAGTTTCTTGTTACACAAATGCACAGCCCCGGACCATGAAACCATGATCCGGGGCCATTTCTGTTGCAACGCAGGAGCGTTAAGCAGCTTTCGCCGCATTGGCCTCCAGCACCTGTTCGGCAAGTTTGCCGGTCAACTCCGAGAGGTGGTCATGCTCGAAAGTGAAGGTGCCAACACCGGCGGTCGCCGATCTCAGCTCAATTATCAGATTCTGGATTTCAGATTCCGGCATTTTCGCCTGCACCACATCCCATCCGAGCCAGCCGTCACGGCCATCGAAGCCGAGCAACTGTCCACGGCGCCCGCTGACGATCTGATTGACCCTCGAGGTTGCGTCCGATGGACAATAGACTGACACCGCGACGATCGGTTCCAGCAACACCGGGGAGCATTTCGGCAGGCCTTCGGACATAGCGATACGTCCTGCCGTCTTGAATGCCTGTTCTGAAGAATCGACTGAGTGATAGGAGCCATCAGTCAATGTGACTGAAACATCGACAACCGGAAATCCCAACGGACCGCTTGTCAAATAGTCCCGCGCCCCTGTCTCGACCGCTGGGATATACTGTTTCGGCACCACGCCGCCGGTAATGGTGTCGGAAAACTCAAAGCCCGATCCGTGCGGCAGCGGTTTGATGGTAACCACCACGTCGCCAAACTGCCCGTGTCCGCCGGACTGTTTCTTATGCCGCCCGCGCTGTTCGACCGACTTGCGGATGCTTTCCTTATATCCAAGCCGTCGCGGCCGGGTTTGTGCTTCGATGCCGTATTTGCCAGCCAACCTCTCAAGGGCCACACGCAAGTGCATCTCGCCTTGTCCCCACAACACCATTTCGTTGGTGTCCTGGTTGTTGTCGATCCTGATCGAGGGGTCTTCTTCAACAATCTTGGCAAGTGATGTGCCCAGCTTCACCTCGTCTTTGCGCTCTGTCGCCGACACAGCCATTCCGTAGACGGCCGGCATGAGTTCCAGCGGGTGGAGTTGGTCGATCCCGCCTTTTTTCGTCGATACCGTCTCACCCGTCCTGATGCTGTCGAGCCTGCCCAGTGCAACCGTCGCACCGGTAACCGCCTCGTTCTGCTTGGTCGGCTCCTGCCCCATCAACGTAAACAGGCCAGCCACGCGCTCATCTCTGCCGGCCTTGCCATACAGTGTGGTGCCGTCTGTCACCTTGCCGCTCAACACGCGCGCAAGTGAGAGCTTGCCGCCATGGGTCGTGTGGAAGGTTTTCAGCACCTGCGCCACGACCTCGCCATCGGACGCGGAGACGCCGAGCCGTTCCGCGGTCTCGGCAATACCAGGCGCTTCGTGACGCAAGGCTTTCAGCAGCCGGCGAATGCCGTTGCCGTTTTCCGCCGAACCCAGCAACACCGGCACGATATGTCCTTCGGCCAGTTCCCGAGACAGATCTCCAAACACCGTGTCGCGTGGCGGTTCGATCTCCTCAAGCAGCTGCTCCATCAACTCGTCATCATAATCCGCGAGCTTCTCAAGCATGCCGAACCGGGCTTCGTCATTTTCTTCGCTGACCGTGGACGGTATCTCGATCAGTTCACTTTCCGCATGCTCACGATAGACAAAGGCGCGCGACAGTGCCAAATCGACAAAACCGGTTGCGATTTCGTTCTCAAAGATCGGCAGCTGCCTCAAGACCAGCGGCTGCGCACTGGCGGGCTGCAGATAGCTGAGCATGTCGCGAATACCGCCTTCAGCCTTATCGATCTTGTTGATGAACAGAAACCGCGGAATATTTCGCTCTTCCAGCTGCTTCAGGATCAATTGCAGCGCCGGGACCTTTTTGTCGTCCGGCTCACACACCACAACCGCCGCATCGACGCCGGCCAGCACCGCCATCTGTTCCTGCGAGAATTCGATCGATCCCGGACAGTCGAGAAAAGTATATTTGTCGCCCAGATATTCCATCGTGGCCGCATTGACTTCCACGCTCATACCATGCGCGCGGGCCTCGGGAGACGCGTCTCCCAAAGTGCTGCCGTCTGAAACTTTACCTTGTCGATTGATTGCACCGGTCCGGTGCATGATGGCTTCAAGAAGAGTAGTCTTACCGCTCAGATAGGGGCCCACGAGTGCAATGCAACGCGGACCCCGAGCAGCAGCGCCGCCCATATGGTCCATAATTTCCCTCCTTCGGTTCCAGCGGTCGAGGGGTCGGCCGCTTCTCAGGAATGCGAAACGCACCTTGGGCGGAATATTAGTAATGAATAGTCGTCCGCCCTTTCATGCATGGTTCCAAGCTTGGGCGGAAGTTGCAAGCTTTTATAACAGTTTATTGTCGATTGATTCGGCTCGGATGCCCAGCGATGCTCCAATTAACCACGCCACCGCCGCGCCTTAGCGCCCGTTAACCTTAAATATCGATCACTCAGCAAAAAGGCCCGGCACATCACGCCTTCGCATGATGTACCGGGCCTTCTAATTCTTGAAGCTCAGATCGCGCTACTTTGCGCGCAGGGTCACCCGGGCAAGGCCACCGGCCACATTGAGGCCGGTTTGGCCCTGAACACTGACAGGCTGCAAAGTGAATGAATTGGACAATCCACCAACCAGCACATTCGCGCCGACGCCGACGCCAGCAGTCGCTTCAGCGGTCGCACCACCATACCTGCCGGCAAGAGCGCCACTCGGCACATCAACGGACGGCGCAAGCACCGTCCATATGATCCGGGTTTCATTGGTAAAACCAATATCCACACCCAGTTTGTCGATGGATCCCGAATAATGCTCGGTGTGTCCGCCTGCATGCTTGAAAACGCAGTTCATGCCTTTGCTCGAGCCGATGATCAGGCCGACACCGCCTGCAACCCTGCAGCTGAGAGTGCCGACCTGCACATCCGCTGCGTGAGACACGACACTGTGCCCGCTTGTCACTGCAAAGACGATCGCCGCTGTTGCGGCAAGGAAACTTTTCTTCATGTTATATCCTCCTTGGCCGTCCCCTCATGGGACCGACACTGTATAGCACAATGCATGTACGCTCTATATTCCACCACAATAGCCCACCACACAAATTTGGCGGATTCAGGTTAACCTGTATAGCCAACACGTGGCGATGATTTGACGTGAATCAAGTGCATTGCACAAAAGTTTCCTTTGAGGCAGCGTTCGCCGGATTATCAGGGGTCAGAGATAATGACCCCTGATATGAGTCTTCACCCGTTAGCCACCAGCCGCATATCAATCGCCGCCGGAATTTCGATATCCACTGTCAGCGTCGAGATCACATCGTCGCAATGCATGCTGACATTGACATTTTCCGGCTCCACGGCGACGCGCCTGGCAATCACCGCGAGTATCTCCTCACGCAGGACCACCACCAGATCGGACTCGCTGGCCACCGTGCGCTCATGCGCCAGCAGGATTTGCAGCCGCTCGCGCGCAACCGGCGCGGTGCCGCTGCGTCTGAAGAAGCCAAACATGCTCATGCAGCCCTCCCGCCAAACAACATCCCAAACAGGTTTTTCTTGTCTTGAGGAATGGTCATCGGCACCTTCTCCCCGTTAAGCCGGCGCCCCGCATCCTGATAGGCCCGTGCTGGAGCGCTGATCGGGTTGGAGATGGTTACCGGAGAGCCGATGTTTGAGGCCCGAAGAACATCCTGACTTTCCGGCACGACGCCAAGCAGCGGCAGCGACAGGATCTCCAGCACGTCTTCAATTGTGAGCATTTCACTGCGCGCTGCCCGCACTGCATCGTAACGGGCAAGCAGGATGTGTTTTTCCAGATGCTCGTCCCGCTCCGCCTTCTCCGTCTTGGAGTCGAGCAGGCCGACGATGCGGTCAGAATCCCTGACCGATGAGATTTCCGGGTTGGTGACGATCACCGCGACATCGGCATGGCGCATGGCGAGCACGGCGCCGCGTTCGATGCCAGCCGGGCTGTCGCATATCACCCAGTCGAATTTATCGCGCAGCTGCTCCATGACCCGGGCAACACCCTTTTCGGTCAGTGCGTCCTTGTCGCGGGTCTGCGATGCGGCAAGCAGAGACAGGGTGCCTACCCGCTTATCCTTGATCAGCGCCTGGGCAAGTTTGGCATTGCCCTGGATAACATTGACAAAGTCATAGACCACGCGCCGTTCTGCTCCCATGACAAGGTCGAGATTGCGCAAGCCCACGTCGAAATCAACCACGCAGACCTTTTTTCCACCCTGCGCCAACGCGGCACCCAACGCAGCGGTCGTGGTGGTTTTGCCCACACCGCCCTTGCCGGATGTCACAACTAAGACCTTGGCCATGCTCGTGTTCTCCTCTTTTTCTCAGTCCTGGGTTGTCGTCATCAATAGTTCGCCGTCGAGCCAGGCCTGAATGGCCTGGCCGCGCAGGTGGGGTTCCATGTCATCGGCCGTCTTGTAGAGGCCGCCGATGGCAAGCAATTCTGCGTCGAAGCTGCTGCAGTAGATACGCGCCTGGGTGTTTCCGTTCGAACCGGCAATGGCCCGCCCGCGCAGGCGGCCATAGACGTGGATCGATCCGCCGGCGATCACCTCGGCACCGGACGCGATCGAGCCTGTCACGGTGACATCGCCGTTGGGAAAGATGATCGACTGGCCGGAACGCACCGGAAAGTCGAGCACCAGGGAAGTTGGTTCAGGTTCTACCTGTTCGGCGGTCAGACCCGACCTGGATGGAGAGCCATCTTCAGCCCCCATGATGCAGGTTGACTTGCCGCCGCCGGGCAGTGGCCCGAGCCCCGGCCCGACCCAGGAGGGATTAACCCCTTCGACACCAATAATCCGTAGATTGCGCGCCTGGAGCTGCGCCAGCAGCCCGGCGACATCGGGTTTTTTGAGGTCCACATGGGAAAAATCGACGACCACAGGACGGCCGTCGAAAAAACCCTTGGAGCGCCCGATCCAGGCGTCCAGTTGATCGATCCAATCGGCCAGGGGCTGTTCCGGCGCAAGCACAAATGCGAGGAACGAGCGGCCAACAAGCCGAAATGAATGCTGAGCACATACTTCTACTGACACAACCACCTACACTTTCCCCAGCAGTCCGATTTGGCGTCCAATCCGTTAACAAGACCTTAACGAACGGTGACCATTCGGCGGCATAAACCGGGTAACATTGAGGAAGCGGGCGGTTGAACAGTGCCAAATATGATTACCAGCGGGGCGTATCAACACCCCGCCCGCAAAACGCAAACTGTCCATTCGAAAAAGAGCCGGCGCACCGGTTGGCAATCAAGGTACCGTTGACAAACCAGCTGTAAAAACAACTAGTTAGAGCAGCACCTTGACTCTGGAAATTCGGCTTCCGCTCTACCGCAGACCGCCGCAGAATTTCTGGATACGCTGACACGCGGTCTCAAGCGCTTCCGTCGACGTCGCATAGGAAATGCGGAAATGCGGTGACAGGCCGAAGGCTGCGCCATGCACCGTGGCAACGCCTTCTTCCTCCAGCAGCGCTGTGACGAAATCCTCGTCATTCTCGATCACCTTGCCGCTGGCCGTCGTCTTGCCGAGGCATCCAGCACAGCTTGGATAGACGTAGAACGCCCCTTCCGGCGTCGGGCAGTTAATGCCGTTTGCCTGGTTCAGCATAGAGACCACGAGATCGCGGCGCGACTTGAACACCTCGGCACGCTCCGCAATGAAATCCTGAGTGCCGTTCAGCGCCTCGACCGCCGCCCATTGGCTGATGCTTGTGGGGTTTGATGTCGACTGCGACTGGATCTTGCGCATGGCATTGATCAACGCTTCCGGGCCGGCCGCATAACCGATCCGCCAGCCGGTCATGGCATAGGCCTTGGAGACGCCGTTCATGGTCAGCGTGCGCTCGTAAAGACCGGGCTCGACCTGGGCCGGTGTGACGAACGCGAAGCCGTCATAGGTCAAGTGTTCATACATGTCATCCGAGAGCACCCAGACATGGGGGTGCCGCATCAAAACATCGGTCAGCGCCTTGAGCTCGTCATGAGTATAGGCTGCTCCCGAAGGGTTGGACGGCGAGTTGAATATCAGCCATTTGGTCTTGGCAGTGATCGCTGCCTCAAGCGCTTGTGGGGTTAGCTTGAACTCGGTCTCGATACTGGCTTCCGCTACCACCGGTTCGCCGCCGGCAAGCAGTGTCATGTCTGGATAGCTGACCCAGTAAGGTGTTGGAATGACAACTTCATCGCCAGGGTTCAATGTCGCCATCAATGCATTGAAGATGATCTGCTTTCCACCTGTTCCCACACTCACCTGTGAGGGCGTGTAATCGAGCCCGTTCTCGCGCTTGAATTTATCCGCGATCGCCTGTTTCAGCTCCGGAATGCCGTCGGCGGCGGTGTATTTGGTTTCGCCACGGTTGATCGCATCGATCGCTGCCTGTTTGATGTTGTCCGGCGTATCGAAGTCCGGTTCCCCTGCCCCAAGTCCGATAACGTCCTTACCGGCGGCTTTGAGCTCACGTGCTTTGGTTGAGACCGCAATCGTGGCGGACGGCTTTACCCGCGACAATGAATCCGCGATGAAACCCATATCGGTATTCCTTAAGTTGAGAGGCTGGCATTTGGCGCGCACATTATTCCGGCCCCTGCCCCATGGCAAGCATGGAGGGCCTGCCGGAAAATTTCCCGAGCCGAAATCCATTTATGGCCGCGCACGCATCGGTGGTGTACCGGTCTACATGTAAACTCTGTTTACCGATTGCCGTTTTTTAGCCGGAGGACCTGCAATAAACTGCATGTCCGGCTGCGCGCCGATGCTGAATGCGCCATGGTGCCAATGAACGAAGAGACCGCAACGCGAATGACCTGGTTCACAAGGATAGCCTCCGTCCTGCTTGTGGCGCTTTCTCTTATGGGAACAGCAGCCGCTCAGGAAGGCGGTCAAACCACCGAACTTCGCACCAGTTTCGAGAAATTCCGGACCGAAGTCAGCGCCCTGGAGGCGGCCAGCACGGCGGAAAACGTCGCCGATATCACCCTGGCCTCTAATAAGGCGGCCCTCGAAAAACTGTCTCGGGCAACATTTGCACTGGCCCTCAAAACGTCGGCAGCTTTACGCAAAATCGATGGCCAGATAGCTGAACTTGGGGCGGTTCCCGATCCTGGCACCGGGTCGGAACCCGAAGCAGTCGCCGAGGAGCGGCAACGGTTGCTCGCGCTCAAGGGGGAAACCACCTTGACTGTGCGCGACGCTGAAAAACTTGCGGTCAATATTTCCGACGTCATCGAAGAAATCGTCAAGCTCCGGAGCGATAAGTTCGCCGAAGAAATATTCGCCAGACATCCGATGTCTCTAGATGTCTGGCATGACGTCAGGGACGGGATGCGCCTCGAGCTCAAGCGCTTGAATTTCGCCTTCACAAGCTGGTTTCGCATCCTCGCCCGAAACATTGCCGATAAGACAATAATTGCCATTGTCCTGTCGGCCGGGTTCGCGGCATTGATTACGTTTGCCACCCGCACCTTCATTTTCCCATTGACCTCGCGTCAGATCGTGGATGAGGAGCAGCCTTATCTCAGGCGCGTGTTTGCCGCGTTGTGGACCACGCTTGTGCCAAGTGCCGCGGTCGCGGCATCCATGGTTGTTTGCTATTTCTCATTCAAGCAACTGTCCCTGCTGCCGCAAAAGGTAGATGAGATTTTTCGTGCCGCCCTGACCGTCATATGCCTGATCACCTTCGTGTATTATCTAAGCCGGGCAGTGCTTGCACCGGGCAAGAAATACTGGCGTTTGCTGGCAATCTCCGAACATGCCGCCAAACGCCTGACCATGCTCATCACCATCATCGCGGTGATCTACAGCGCAGACCACCTGCTGGCCGAAATCCGCGAGACCATGTCATCACCTGTCTCCTTTACGGTGCTCGCGAGTTTTGTTTCGACATTGCTGTTCGCAGCGGTTCTTTCTCTGGTTCTGCTGACAAAACTGAGCAAGGACACTCCAGGTGACGCGCCGTCACGGCGGCTTGGCTGGAGCCCTTGGTTCTACTGGCCCATGTGGCTGGCGATCGCCATCATTGTCGGTGCCGCAGCCAGCGGTTATGTCAGTTTCGCCCGTTTTCTGGCCGGACAGATCGTTGTCACCGGCGCAATCCTGGTGGCCATGTATATCGGCATGCTGTCAGCCCGGGCGGTCAGCCATACCGGCGCGCTGGGCGAAAGCCGGCTTGGTGCCTATCTCCTCAGGCGGCTCGAGTTCAGCGACGTCTCCGTCGATCAGTTGGGCCTGGTGTTCGGTTCGCTTCTCTATATCGGCGTTGCGGTGATCGGCGTGCCGTCCATTCTTCTGCAATGGGGTTTTCAGAGAGACGACGTACAAAGCTGGGTGTCCCGCGCCCTGGGCGGCTTCAATGTGGGCGATGTGCGGATCTCCTTTGCCAACATCGTGTTCGCCATTGCAGCCTTCGTGATCGGCCTCATACTGACCCGCATCATTCAGCGCTGGCTCACTTTGAGTGTGCTGACGCGGACGCGCATAGATCCCGGTGTCAAACACTCGATCGGTGCAGGCGTCGGTTATCTGGGTTTCATCATCGCGGTCGTCGTCGCGCTCGACTACACAGGCCTCGACCTTTCCAATCTTGCATTGATCGCAGGCGCGCTTTCAGTCGGTATCGGCTTCGGCCTGCAAAATGTGGTCAATAATTTCGTTTCCGGTATCATTCTTCTGATCGAGAGGCCGATCCGGGTCGGCGACTGGATCGTCGTCGGCAACCACGAGGGATATGTCAAGAATATCAATGTGCGCGCCACTGAACTGGAAACCTTCGACCGCCAGTCAATTGTCATTCCCAATGCGGAACTGATCAATACCGCGGTCGCCAACTGGATGCTGAAGGACAAGACCGGCCGTCTGCTGATTGAAGTCGGTGTATCCTATGACGCAAACGAAGAGGAAGTCCGCGATATCCTCTACGAATTGATCGCAGCAGACAGCCGTATAGCTGCCTACCCTGAGCCCTATGTCTACTTCAAGGATTTCGGCGACAGCGCACTGATCTTCCAGTTGCGCATTTACCTCAAAGACGTCACCGATGTCATCAACGTGAGCGGTGATATGCGATTCAGTATTCGAAAGGCGTTCAGAAACGCAGGTATTGCAATTCCCTTCCCGCAACGCGATATACACATCCAAGCAACGGAGCCTGCACCGGTGCCGCTTGGCACTGGAGAAAAGGACAAAAAACATGCGTAACCATATGGCCTACATTAGTTTTTCGGCATTGTTCGCACTCGCAGCGACACCCGCATTGTCCATGTCCATCACCAATCAGGACGGCGAAACCAGGCGCATCACCATTACCGAGGACGGTGAACGCAGCAAGCAGGAGGTTTCCGCAAATGAAACCGTCCAGGTCTGTGAACAGGGATGTTTCATAACCTTCCCGGACGGCACCCTGACCGCCTATCAGGGCAATGAAAAGATCGTCATCCGAAACGGCGGACCGGCTCTGGCCAACTGAGCATTCTCCGTTCCCTTTAGCACCAGCCTGGCCGGCTTTCCGCATCTGCCGGCACACCGAGGGACGCTGACCATTCCCGGGCCCAACCCCAGAGGCGGTCGTGGACAGCGCCGGGGAACGCCGTCGCCAGTCATTCATCATATCAGTCCGTTGAACCGGCCCAATGCGCAATAGCCTGTTCAAATTGATCCATGGTAGGGTTATCTGATAATGTGAGTGTCGGGGATTCCGGAGGACTTGTGGCAGGCGAAAATTTGCAGCGCACGCTAGCCGCGATTCTCTTTGCGGACGCTGTTGGATACAGCACGCTCATGGGCGTTGATGAAGTTGGCACTCATGAGCGGTTCAAGGCTGATATCCAGGACGTGGTGCAACCGAAGATTGGCCTGCATAACGGCCGGATCATCAAAAAAACCGGTGATGGTTTTCTTGCCATTTTCTCCAGTGTTATGGCCGCTGTAAATTGCGCCGACGACATGCGGAGCGAATTGCACAGCAAGGGCCGCACCGCCGTCGCCAGGCAGCACCTCACCTATCGCATCGGTATCAACATGGGCGACATCATTGTCGAAGACGACGATGTCTATGGTGATGCGGTCAATATAGCGGCACGGATCGAAGGTTTGGCGGCACCGGGCGGCATCGCTCTGTCGGGCGCTGCTTATTGGAGCGTGAAACACAAGTCCGATTTACAGTTCGAAAAGCTGGGGTTTTTAAACCTCAAGAACATTTCGGAACCGATTGAGGTCTATCATGTTGCGGGATTTGCCGGCCCGCAGGACAGCGAAAAGCCAAAACGAAAGAGCACAACAACTCCGGATCGGGCGTCTCCCGAACCAGACCAGGACACACAGCCCAAAATCTGGTCGGAAGGCCAGAACCATCATCCCTCGATCATTATCCTGCCGTTTGAGAACCTCAACCATGACAGTACGCAGGACTATTTTTGCGACGGGTTGACCAGTGATTTGACCGGCGACCTGTCGAAGTTTTCAAACCTGTGTGTGATCTCTTCAAATTCGGCATTCTCCTACCGGGATCAGCGGCCAAGCCCCGAACGGCTGCGACAGGAACTGGGTGTCGAATACATGCTCGAAGGTTCCGTTCAGCGCCTCGGCGACAAAGTCCGCGTCAATACCCAGCTCATCGAAACATTGAGCAAGCGGCATCTTTGGACCAACCGGGTGCATGGCGACATCAAGGATCTATTCGACATGCAGGACGACGTCGTCCAGAGGACCGTCGCCTCCCTTGCCTCCAAGCTCGGCACCATAGAACGCGAACGGGCAACAAAAATCGAAACCGGCCCGAGCAATGCCTATGACATGTTTTTAAGAGGCCTTCATTTTATCAATAAGTTCCTGGGTAATGATGAAGCAAAGGATACGCTCGAATGCGCCGAACAGTATTTCACCCAGGCGATTGAGCTGGACCAGACCTACGCCCGGCCATGGGGATGGCAGGCCTATACGCTGGTGCAGAAATGGCTGAGCGGATGGGAAGACGAGACGGTTTTGGTGACGGCTGAAAAAATGGCCCGGACAGCCGTCAAGCTGGGCCCCGATGACCACGACACCCACTGGGCACTGGCCAGTGTTCTGTCAAACTCGGGCAAGTTCGAAAGGGCGCGTGTCGAGTACCAGAAAGCGCTTGAAATCAACAGCAACGATGCGGACCTGCATGCCGAGATGGCCGAGCTCCTGTGTTCCATGGGAAAGCACCACGAGGCGATTGGACAGGTGCGCTACGCCATGCACCTGAACCCTCATTTCCCGGACTGGTATCGTTCAATCCTGGGCTGGGTGTTCTATTTCGCCAAGGAGTATGATGAGGGCATTGCCGAAATCGGAAAGATGGTGAGCCCATCGGACGAGGAGTTTCTGATTCTCGCAGTCAATCACGCGCGCCGGGCCGAAGGGCTTGCTGACCTGGGTGACTGCAAGCGCGCGGACAAGGCGCAAAAACAGGCGAAGAAAAACATCGAAAGGTTTCTCCGCAAGCGTCCTGACTGGACAATCGAAAAACAGCGTGGCCTCACCAGGTTTCTCGATGGCGAGGATTTGCGGCACTGGCTGGATGGATTGCGTCTGGCCGGCCTCTCGGAGGCTTAGCCCGCCTCCCTCGCCGCCCCACTCCCGCTCACTGAGTGGCGAGAAGCACGATGGCGATAATGATCATGACCACGCCGCCGATCCCGGTTATGACCTTCTGGAAGGTCCTGTATCCACCCTCAAATCGTCGGCCGCCCAGCCGGGTGAGGAATTCAAAGGCCGCATCGTTGAAGGCGCACAAGATCGACACCAGACCGAGCAGGATGATAATCGTGACCAGCATGTTCGTATCTCTAGCCCTTGGGGTTCCGGCTGCTAAAACTCCGGTGACGCAATTCTTAAATATCTTTTCAAGAATGCACCAAATGGCACATATTTGGAAAGAAACTTAAAGTGCTTCCCGTTCATAAGAAAGCACCCAAAAGCGCTACACCCGCATCGACCGCCGTGACCATGTCCGGTCGTCCGGTGTCCGTGCCAGAGCGGATTTAAGGATCTTCTGCGTATCAGAACGCGGCAATTGCTCAATGACCCGAACATATTGCGGCACCATGAAGGGCGCGACGCGCCGCTCAAGGAACCCGCACAGCTCAGAGGGGTCAAATTCCATACCCGGTTTGGCTTCCACATAGAGCAGAATTTCCTGCTCCTCGAGATCTGACGCAACGCCCACGGCGGCACTGCACAATACTGCTGGATGGGTATCCGCGATCTCTTCAAGCTCCAGCGCTGAAATATTTTCCCCGCGTCGCCGGATCGTGTCTTTTATCCGCCCGTGATAGTATAGATACCCCTCCCCGTCGAAGGCGCCGAGATCGCCGGTATGAAACCAGCCGCCGCGCATCGCCACCCTGGTCGCATCCGCATCGCCGAAGTAACCGGTAAACAAACCACAGGGGTCGCTGCTGCGCACGATGATCTCGCCAGTTTCACCAGGCGCCAGCAAATCGTCATCGCTATCGACAACCGCCACTTCATAACCATCGATCGGTTTTCCCACCGATCCGGGTTTTCGCGCATCGAACCGGTTGACCGTGCACGCGATACATTCGGTCATGGCGAACGCCTCCAGCACGCGCACACCAAAGCGCGCTTCAAACCGCTCGATCAGGGATTTTGACGCTCCCCCGCCCAACGCCACCTTGAGGGTCGAGCCAACAGGTGCATCGGAGCCTTTCATCACCAGTGAGAGCAGGCTGCCCAGGTAACACAGATAGGTTGCTCCCGAGCGGGTGACATCCTGCCAGAAGCGAAACACCGAAAAATTCGGCGCCAGCACAAAACATCCACCCGTGTGCAACAGGATTGAAACGATATAGACCGAATCGATATGGCTGAGCGGCGTGAGATAGAGCCAGCGGTCGTCCGGCGATATGCCGAGCAGTCCATTGTGGCGCTCGCCGGTATAGACTTCATAGGCATGGGACAGCTCCACGCCTTTTGTGCGGCCACCGGTACCCGACGTAAACAGGATGCGTGCCGGATCGCGTGGCCCGACCACCGGTCTTGCGCGCTCGTCCCACGGCAGGGAAATGGACGTTATGCGATTGAGTTCACATTCATTGATCACCTCAACGCTGTCCAGGTCATGTCCACTGCTCTCCAGATTTTCAAGAAACCGGTTCTCGACAACGATTGCATCAAGCGCGGCCAGAGCGAGCATGTTTTTCAGCACGCTGCCACGATGCACGCCATTGACCGCCACCTCGACCAGGCCGGCACAGGACAGTGCGTAACGCAGAATTAAATAAGTTGTGGTGTTTGACGCCATCACCGCGACGCGTGCGCCGGGTGCAAAACGGTGCGATAGCGTCACCGAGGCGCCGGCGACGCGTGTCAGAAAGCTGCCGTATGACAAGGTATCGTCGCGTGCCAGGTCGATCAGAAACAGCCGGTCAGGACCGAAAGCCTGCGCTCGGTCAAGCAGGTCGGGAATAGTCCGCTTGGTAAATGTCTGAAGTTTCAGCACGCAGATCACCTGATCGAATTCGTCACTGTGGTGTGAGTAATGTCACGTCGATGACACCACGATGCGCCGTATACCGTAACTGTGTTAGTGTTATTCAAAGATAATCATCCGCTAAACGGCAACGCAAAAGAACGGAACACTCAACCATGGCTGAACTTCGCGACCTTATAGACCAGCTCATCGCTGGTGGCATCAACCACCGTAGGTTCGTCAGGCGTGCCGTTGCCCTCGGGCTTTCCGCCACCGCTGCGATTGCTGCCGCACGGAAGGCCATTGCAAACAGCCACATCGGCGATTTCGAGGACGGCAAGCGGGGTTACCCGCCGCTCAGAAGGAAAGCTTCGGAAGTTCGGGCCAAAGTCGGCGGCATCAGCTCGTGGAACAAAGACGATCCCGTCGACATGTATAATTACTCCATCAGGAGTTTTAAGGACGCCATCAAAAAAGCCCAGGCGGCCGGCCATCCACACTGGCAGGTCGATGCCTGGCTCGGCTACGCCTATTCACTCGCCCGCTCCGAGTCCTGGAAATTCGGCACACGAAACCGGACCGAACACAAGTGGAGCCCGGCCCAGTTAAAGTCCGAGGCCGAGAAGCTTGTCGACGGCGCGGTCGAAGCCGCCGGTGCAAAGGACTATGACGCACGCTGGGCGCAGGCGATGGTCAAGTTGAACTTCGGCGACCCGGTGAAAGCAAAGGCGCTGTTCGACAAGATCCTTGCCGACCCAAATGTCAGCCTGGCCGCCAGCCGCAATCGGGATTTCCTGTTCGAAATGGCCGATGCCTATGTCCACGCCAACCATGTCGATGATGCAATCGTGCTGTGCTGTCATCTCGATCCGGCACATGACTGGCACCGCCATCAACTGGCCTGGTGTTTTTTCGTAAAGGCCGGAAAAGCCCCTGAATGGCAAAAGGAACAGCTGTACAAGGCGGCCTTGCAGACTTTGAATAATCGCAGACGGCGTCCAGCCCACGAACGCCATCTGGGGATATCGGAACTTCTCAAGGCGGCCTGCCAGGCAAAGCTGGGCGATACCGCAAAAGCGCAAGCCACCCTGGAAACACGTTTCAGAAAACATTGCAACGGCAAACAAAACCACAAGAACTTCAGCACCTGGGGTCTGGCGCAGGCGCGAAATTATGCACCCTTCGCTGCGCCGGAAAACAAAGCCAGTGATCCGCGAACGAACCTAGGCCACTGGGTTGACGCATTGAAAAAGGCCGGCCTCTGTTAACCGGCCTGCTAGAGCATGATCTATCGGTTGAAATTGGCCAGCGCCTCGATCAGGCGGTCGAGTTCGCTTTCTGTGTTGTAGTAATGCGGTGCCGCCCGGAACACGTCTGCAAGTCCGCGCGCTTCCGAATCAAGACGTGTGCTGTCGGGATCCGACGTGCCGATTTTTATGCCCTCGGCCCGCAGTGAGGCGACGATCATTCGGGGGTCATCCAGCCCCTCGACGGTGAAGCTGACAATCGCGCATTTTTCAGAACCAATGTCGCACACCCGCGCGCCCGGCAGTGCGGCCAACCGCGCGCGCAAGCCGTCCGCCAGCATCCATGCGCGCTCCTTGATCGGCTCCATGCCGATGTCATTGGCATAGGCCACCGCCGCCCCGAGCCCGGCACGCAGGGCATAGGCATTCTCCCAGGTCTCGAACCGGCGCGCATCGTCGCGCAGCTCATAGCGATCGGCAGCGACCCACGGCGCCCCGAAGTGATCGATCATGGCGGGCTCGGTTGTATCCAGCAGCGCCTCGCGGATATAGAGGAAACCGGTGCCGCGCGGCCCGCGCAGGAACTTTCGCCCGGTTGCCGACAGAAAGTCACAGCCAAGTGCCGCCACATCTACCGGCATCTGACCGACCGCCTGACAGGCATCGAGAATATAGGGAATGTTGTGCTGCCGGGCGATCTTTCCCACCGCTGCGGCCGGGTTCACCAGCCCGCCATTGGTCGGGATCCAGGTTATCGCAATCAGGCCGACACGGTCATCGATCATGTCCTCCAGCGCTGCCACATCCAGCATGCCGGTCTCATCACTTGGTACGACGTCAATAACGATACCGTCACGTTTGGCGCGCTGCAGAAAAGCAACATAGTTCGCCGCATACTCCGCCTCGCAGGTCAGAATACGGTCACCCGGCTTGAATGCCAGTGCATAAAACGCATGGCACCACGCCACCGTGGCATTTTCCAGGAGCGCAATTTCCCGGCGCCCCGCCCCGACCAGTCGCGCGACATCGTCATAGACCGCATCCAGCCGTTCGGCCTCCAGCGCCTCCGCTTCATACCCACCAGCCCCGGCTTCAAGATTTATGTGATCGGTTACCGCATCAATGACCGGCTGAGGCATCAGCCCGGCACCGCAGGCAAGCAGATGAATGGCATTTTCCACGCCGGGGGTTTCGGCGCGAACCTTGGCAATGTCGATAGTCATATTTGAAATGGTTCCATGTGGCTGCAGACGGGCTCATGCTGTCCGTTTTGCGCCTTCTGTCAAACTCGATAATAAAAACGAACCTACGACGTGGTTGCCGACAGATGAGCGGCTTTGGCCTGCCCAACGCACGGCTCTGTTATCACTCGGTGATGCACCCGACGCGGACATCACCAAAGTCCTGAAATTTGTGCAGGATATGCGGCTCAAGGGTCCGGCCGTCCAGCACCACATATTGCGGCGGCCAGTTCACGCCGACCAGCAATGACAGTTGCTCGGTACCTTGGATAGCAGATGGCGCCATGGAGCGCCCTTCCACTCCGGTCGTGATTTCAGCCACCGGTGCCGGTTCTTTCATCCATAGGTCGAACAGGGTGATCCTGGCATCGCAGTCCATTGTGTAGAGATAACGGTTTGAAACCGACAACTGCGCGCGCACAACAGCCTGTGCGGATTTGATACCCAGCACGGTCTCATCCCCGGCCTCCTTTACCAATGCGAGCCGGCCGTCATCGTTAATCCTGACGGATATCTGACCGTCGAGGTCCAGTGAACTCATCTGTCTAAAGGGTCGCCTGGTATTCGGAATGTGGGTTTTCCAGCTCGCCCGTATTTCTGAAAGACTGGTTAGTTTTGGTGGCGCCACGGGCGCCTTCAGCAGATAACGCGCCATTGTTTCCACTTCATGCGCAGCCAACTCACCCGACACACCCCAATCCGGCATGCCGTTAGGAGTGCCATTGTGGATGATGTTACGCAGATATGCGAACCCATGCTTGCGCGTTATCGCAAGGGTCAGCGGTTTGCCGGTCCCGCCTTCACGCATGCCGCCGTGGCAGCCTGCACAGCGTTGGAAGTAAATCCTGTCGGCGGGATCAGCCTTCACTGCAACCAGGTGCAGACTGTCCGGTGGCAGTGCCGGCTGGTGGGGGAGCATCATCCCGAGCTGTAAAGTGTGGCTGCCCGGCAAAAGCAGTGCATGTTTTGCGGTGTCTGATCCCAACGCCCGGCCGGCGTCGGCGGCCCATGAACCACAGGCCACCATCAAGGCCAACAAACGAAATACACTACTGACGCCCCGCCTACACACACTCTGCATACAACTCACCTGAACAACCCGACAATCCGCAAACCCGGCCGAAACCGGCTCAAAACAACACCATTTGCCACAATTAAAACAGGGCACGGTTAGGTGCCCCTTGGCATCGCGTTCTGGGTATGGAGCCCGCTTGCTCCGTTACACGACCCAGACCTGCCGGATATGCCGGCAACGCTAACAGCTCTTGCTACGGACGATTTAGCCCGCTTGCATGGTTTCTGCAATAGCCCTCAAGACAATAGTGTCCATGTCTCGTCTTGGCCCTTCCATTCGCTCGTTCATCACACTCATGATCCCGGCAACATCCCATTGCACGCACAACAAACCCCCCCATCTATAGGAGAATGAGTTTCGATTTATCCATACAACTGGGTGTGCCGGACGATCAGGTCTCCACCGCGACCAAACTTTATTGCACAGCACTTCGGGAGAAGCTGCAACCGTTTCTGGGAACCCCCGAACGGGCGGCAAATTTTTTGGCGCGCGGCCTGGCCAGGGACCGGGCATTTGTTGCGTTGCATGAGGGGCAAGTCGTCGGTATCGCCGGTTTCAAAGTCAACCGCACCGGTCTGTTCGGACCGTCGATGGTCCAGTTCTTCAGCGAATACGGTATCACCGCGCCGTTGCGTATCCTCGGCCTGGGGCTGTTGGAGCGCAAGGAGGAGCCGAACTGTCTGTTGATGGACGGCATTGCCGTCAGCCGGGCAGTACGCGGCAAGGGCATCGGAACGCGCCTTTTGCAGGCAATCGATGATCACGCAAGATCACTGGGCAAGACCAGCATCCGCCTCGACGTGATCGACACCAATCCCGGTGCACGGCGTCTTTACGAGCGCTTCGGCTTCATTGCCGGCAGGACATCAGGCATCGGTCCACTGTGCGTCTTGTTCTCTTTTCGCCACTCCACGAAGATGACGAAACAAATTGGATAAACGGCCGAGCTTTATGCGCTGCAGTCACAATACGGGTTGAACCAGTTTGTTTGGTTCGATCATTTTATGGAGCGATTTACGTTCCTGTGATCTGCATGCGGAACAAGCTCTCAAAATGCTCTAGGCTGTGTAATCTTAAATGAGGCCCGGTGAAGCCAGCCTGGACAACATCCGCTTAACCCCCAGCTTCGGACCTTTTCAAACACGACTCGACACGGGGATAATGTACCACTAGGCGACATTCGGCTTGACCGGCACTTGCGCATAGATTCCCAGCATGTGTGCCGCTAAACTCTGCCGATGTTTGGGGAACTGAACGAATGCAGGAGCCCATCGTATCCGCGGATGTGGTCGGTTAGGATCCATGGTATTCGCTTAGGCAGCATGGTTTTACCGGCGCCCGACGGTCCGACCATCGTTACAGTGTAAACTAGAGACTTGCAGAGCATTGTAATTCAAGAACAGAATTCACATAGGGGAATGCGGTGGAATTGCCCAAGTTGCAGATTGGTCAGACCTACTTGGTTCCCGATACTGACGGTGAGGAAGTGGAAGGTGTCCTTGAGGACGCGGTTGTCATGGAGAGTGAGAAGAGGGTTTATGGTACGTACCGACTGAGGGACGGGCGGAAAATCATCTGCGCCAATCCCCTGAACGATCAGGAGTTGCGAGAATATCAAGACGATCCTGACAACTTTTTTGGAGTCTTCAAGTCCGTGCCGAAGAATTTGACGAACTACGAGGAAGCCTTTCAGTTCCTGTGGAGTACCTACAGGAACACTACTAAGGCCAAGCTTCTTGAGTTCATGGCGGAAGCTCCGGACATTGAGGAGTTGAAAAAGCGCTCGCAAAAATCTCTTTCCCGTCTTTACTGCGAGCGCGTCGCCGTCTCCATGACCGCCGACATCAAAGATAAGTTCAACTGACCAGCTCCCAGTTGAACAAAAAAGACAGGAGGGCACAGCTGATCGGGAGCGGAACACCGAGCCTCAAATGCCCGGAGTTCGTCCGTTAGAGACCACAAAATCTGGCAATGCCATATGGTGAAACACAGCACTGAACAGGAGCTGAAGGGTACACAAGGCATTTTGCATCCGATTTAACTGTCATTGACAACCACAGTCGGCCAAGTGGGAGGATCGTCACATCCCTCAAGCTTTGTGTATACCTGACTGGCATCTAGCGAAGAGTCAGTGTTGGGGGCTTCAGCCCCGGCGGGTCCCGACACTCCAATCCATTGCTCGCCCGAATTCCTCCGGCAGGCTTAAGTCTCCAATAACATGTGGTCCGGTCTCCAGTGTGAGCAGTTCGAACTGAACACCCAACGGAACAAACTCACAGTTGATCCGATCTTGTTGCTCGGCCGTGATGTTGCTCTCGGCGAGCGGCTTTGGAACAGCGAAGCCCGCAACATTCGGTCTGTAGTTTCTGGCCACCGAGATCATCGTGTCGATCTCACGGTCGTTGATCCCAGCAAAGCTGGCCTTCACCTCGAACATATGAAGTCTACCGTCTACTACGGCCAACACGTCGATATCAGTCTTCGTTTCTGGATCGCCGAAGCTCACTTCCAGTGTTGGAACCACCACGAAGGAGCCGGACACTCTGGCCGCCAGTCGTGACATGCACCAAAGCACCGGCCCTTGGGATGACGATGAGGAAAATGCAGCGGCAACGAAACGGTTGAGGGTGAAGTGCATGTTAGCATCACCACTGATCGGTGCGTCCTCCGGTGTCACGCAAACTTCGCATTCATACTCTGGCTGAAAATCTTCGAGTCCAACCCAGTTTTGATGCTGACACAGGTGGCATTTCCAACCGTATCCCTGTCGGATCACACCAATGCGCCGAAGATGTTTCAGACACCGATCAAGCTGTTTGTAACCGTCGTTGTTTCGAAACTCGGGAGCTAGTTTGTCCTTGATAGCCTGGAAGTTCAATCTGGAACTGCGCCGATACTCGGCGTCGAGCCAGTCGACAGCTTTCTGGAGAATTCGTTTGCCGAGCCGGTTATGGTCCAAGCCGTCCGGGGGAGCATCTTTGATTCCCTGCTCAATGATCAATGCAACTTCCTCGATCCGGTTCGGGTCTTCTGACGGGTTACCGGGCGAGAGCTTCGTAAATAGTCCCGTCACAAATGAGTCGGAAAGGAACGACAATGCCTCGGGCAGGTTTCTGAAGAACTGGAGTACACCGAGCAAATCTCGCCCTTTGTCAGAGACTTCAAACTCTCTGGTTCGGTATTGAGGTGCGGTCTCTTCTACCGACTTCTTGTGAGCTGCACTTTCGGGGTGCCAACGGCCGAGAGCAGTTGTTACCGCAGTCAAATCGGTGGGGATCGACAAGGTGGGTCGCTTCCAACCCCAACCTTCCCAGACAGCCAGTTCGCCGACCATGGTCGGCCTTGGCAGCGGGGGAATCGTGAACGTATCTTTCCCATAATTACTGAGATTAAGTGAGTGGTGCAGCGCCAGTCTGCGCGGGAATCCCCAAGCATGTGAAATGTTGTTATATGGTGAGTGGTCTTCCCTTCGCTCAATCCGAATATCGACCACCCACGACCCTGTTGTCGCACCGGTCTTAGCGGCTTCTTGCAGGTGCCATGGTTCAACGTAGGGCACGTCAATCTCTTGACCATCATACCGAACATCGACTCCTTGCTGAGGCGTGGATCGCCGCCAGGGAGACAAAGGATTAGGTCGCGCAATGCCTCGGATGTCGTCCTCATTGAGACGAACATCATCGAACATCGTACCAGTTTCATGTTCGACAACGCTGACCATGTTGCCTTGCAACTCACTAATCTGTTCCGCGATGGGGAGGACATCATCCGCACTCATCGAACAAGATCGAACAGTTGTGTAGGCTGCAGCGTTTCCGCGGTGGTGGCGTATGTTTCGAGTCCCGGAGCACAGTTTGAGAAGCCAATCGGGCAAGCCTTGTTCGAGCCGTTCAGGTGAAACACGCAGCAGTTGCAGGTGTGATGTGAATTGTAGCGACGGATAGAAGTGAACTCCGTTCCAAAAGAGAAGGCGATCTTCGACACTGTCACCGACAACAAGGCTAAGGCTTTCCTCCCAAGATGGCCGATGACTGGCAAGGCTATCTAAAAAGGGGCAATGCATATCCGAGAGCTGGGATAGTGTGAGCAATCCTGGATTGTCGGCGATCTCCTGTTCGAGATCGGTTGTCGCAGCGATGTATCTGATCTCCTCGCCTTCCCCAAACCTCCGCGCGAAACGCTCCCGCTCTGGCGGTCGGTAACAGCATCTGCGGGCGAATGGCAGTAGACTGAAGTCCCCCAGATGATTTGACACAAAGCCGAATGAGTCCTCCATGTCTCGCCGGACAGCCGCCCCCCTCTCACGGTCGAGAATCTCTGGCAGTGGCTGCGCGTTCATAGACCAGGACTTCGCAAAGACCGGTAATAGCGATGTGCTGTTGAGGTAGCTCACGTTTCCCGCATACCGCGGCAGATAGGAATGACGATCCCGGTCGCCATTGTGAAATCGATGTTCTTCGATCACAGATGGACACAAACCAAACGCGATCTGATCCCGAAGTTGGTCTTCCAGAGGAATGTACGAATAGACGATGTCGGGGTCCCAGAGGTTCAGGAGCTTCCAGTGGCCATCGCCCACACTGGCTCCGTCGGTCTTGATGATCGGCGTCCGACGGCCACCCCACCTCGACATGGCCTCATCGAACAACACATTTAGCAACACATGATCCACATCCGTCGGGACTAGATACGCCGCCCGCAACGGACGCGGTGTGAGATAGGCTCGTCGTGGTCGATCAGTCGTCCACATCGACAGTTACTTTGACCATTGAGTAGGATTCGTTTGGAAATCTGCTGCTCTAAGATCAATCATCTTAGCATATGTGACCGTCAGATTTCAGTTTGAATTACCTTCAAATGGCCCCATGTTTGTTCGGCAGATTGTGGCACTCTGTGCTCCTGCGGATATCGGCCTGGGCTTCTGCTTTACGTTCAGATACAGGAATATTTCGAGCTGCCTGGCCACGGTCGCAATTAGCGCATCGCTGCCGTAGGCAGTCATCGTCCGCACTTCTCGTATGGGTCACAAGCGGCTGTGCGGTGAAGCTGGCCAGCACTTCCGCTTTGCGTTCCTGAACGGTCATAAAGGATATTGCCGACCATAAAAAGGACAGCATCCAAAGGCCTCACAGGAGCCCTCTGAGCGCGGTTTCGTCTACGGATTCTGCGGCGGGTTCAGCTCACCTCGGCACCGAACTGGGCGGCGCCCTCCAGCAACACCTGCCACAGGGAAAGGGCAAAGCCGCGCGGCAGGAACAATTCAAAGCCCGCATCCGAGCGCCACAGGGTGACACCCACATGATGCAGTGCGCTTGAACCGACCGACCCAACCGGGAAGGCGTGTTCGCGCAGATCGAGCGGCAGGTGCCGGTTGAGCAGTGCCGCTGCCCTGGATCCGGAAATGCGCAGATGGGTGCGCGAATGGGACAGGTCGAGGGTTGCACCCTCGTCTGCCGTCAATGCCGGTGCAGCGGCCCCGAAAACCCACCATTTGAGTGGCTCTATGCGCAGCAGCGTACCGTTCGGCCCGCTCGTCGCCAGACACGGACCGGGGGCTGCTTCAGCGCCGATCACGCCCGCTGCCTTGGCACCCACCACACCCAGCGTGTCGGTCCATGCCGCTGCCTGGTGCAGAACAAGATCGCGCACTTCCATGAGTGCGACACCGGATTCGCCTGCTTCGCCGATCCGGCCTTTGGTGTAATGCCCGTCAAGGGCTGAAGCCCGCTCAGCCATGCATCCGCTCTCCCCATCGAACACCAGCAGTGTATCGTCAAGGGTGGCTGATGTAAGCGCGCGTGAAAAAGGCCAAGTGTGTTGTTTCCTTACGGTACGATTCGGAAGATGGGGAGCCTATCAGTTTGTGGAGATGGCTCTTTCTATTCCTACACCTTTCCGATCGAGTTATCGGTGTTGGAAACAGATCTCAATGTATCCCCCGCCTAAACACATTCACATCGCAGGAAGCCAAAGTATTGCCGAACTCCTTACAGATCCACTCGATTGCCGAAATGCAGGAGTGCAACCGCGGCAATTGGATCCCCACCATCTCTCGGTTGGGGTCCGAGCCAGCCGCACGGCATGCCACCGGTCTCAAATCCCTGGATTATGCGCTCAAAGATCGGAGAGGCTTCCAGGCCACCAAAATAGGCCGCATCGATCAGATTCCTGATACTGCCATAAATGCTGTTCTGAAGCAGATCCAGTGCAACATGCTTGAAAAATTTTTCTTCGAACTGTTCGCCATTGCCAAAAGAGAAAAGGTGATTCTCAATGTCATTCTGTCTGTACTTCAATAGAATGAGGTCAAATAATTGGTCTCCAAATCGCGAGCCCTCAATTTCCATTGTCCTATCTATTTCCTCGCGCCGCTCGTCCGGAATACCAGTCGTAAACTGCAACCTTCCCGCTTCTTCCTCGATCACACCATGCAATTCGCAATAAGGCCGCGGCTCCGGCAGATCCCAAAGGACCTTTGGCGAAATGTACTCATCGACCTGAACGATGTCGGTGACGATCGAAAAACCGGGCGGCGCCACCATATGCTTTGCATGCACCCCCAGCCCCTTCAGAAACATATCGCCGTAAATCAGTGCGCCGATCCGTTCCATATCAACCCGCGTCACTGGATCGTCAGTTCGGAAGTAATCCCAAATCATCGCCAAGCCTCTTGAAATGTTTTTGCCACAGATCACGTGGGAGTTCGCTGTCTTTCCTGAGCTTCGGTAATCCACTAATCAGAACCTGCCTGGTTCGCTCAACCGATTCTGCAAGCAATTCGCTCAATTTGTCGTTCTGTAGATTCGCTTTCCGCATCCGATCGAGGAAAACTTTGAACGCCTTGGTATACTCGGAATGGGAACCAAAATGAACGCTCAGGTTGCCGCCAGACGTTTCGGGGAGAGGTACGCCATTGTGACCGTGGTTTATGTTCATGCCAAGCCGCTTGACTAGAGGATGCTCCCTCAACGCCCAAGGAATGACGTGATGCGCCTGCCACCCAGTAAACCGTTTCAGATCCAATCTTTCGTCCTTCAGTAGGTTGCTTCTGAGCCTTGATCGATCACCAATGGTGTTGCCGGAGAACAGCCCACCGAGATCAGGCTTACTGAATGGCCGAGGTATGATAGCGGTGTGTGTTCGCCCACCAGGTATTGTTGCAGCAGGCAATCCGATACTAGCGCGCCCTGGCCCAGCATCACTGAAAACGCCATCGACGGCGTTGCGGGTATTTGCAACCGGTCCGGCAGGCGGAATTTTACCTCGCGACGCGGTCCGCGAAGCGGTTGACGCCACGCCTGTTCCCAACCGTTGGGCAGCGGACATGGCAAGTCCGCCCACACCGGGAAAAACCGCCAGCGGATCGGCCGCCCCGACCTGGGTGCCGGCTTGCAGCACGAGCTGCTGAGCATGGACCTGCAGCATCTGGTTGGCGATCACACGCGCCGGCAACGGTGCCCCGCTGTTCTCGGCAAGCAGATTGCGGCCGATATTGGCGAGGCCACGAAAGCCGCCGGTGCCCGGCAGGCCTTCGGTGCGCTCAAGCACTGCATCGATGAACCGCTGATCACCGGTCAACGACGCCGCCGCGATCGCCATCCCAAAGGCGCGGGCCAGTGCCCCGCGCATGAGCCCGGGTGCAGACGGGGCGCTCGACTGGGTCAGCGCCCGCGCCCGCAGCGCTGCATCGTTGATGGTCGCCACAAGGCGGTTGTTGAAATGCGCCGGATCGTTCTCGGAGACACCCCGCAATTGCTCAATCCGGTCCACATCGAGGTTTGGCAGGGTGTCGCTGAGGCTTGTGGCAAGCAGGTGTGGCGAACTTGTCAGGTCAGCACCCCCGACCGCGTCCAGCACCTCGACGCCATCGATGATACGGGTGCGAACCGCATTGACTTCATCTAGGCGTTGCGTCGGCGAAGCATCCGTCGGCGGCACGTTCGAGACTGCCGGTGCCGGCCGTGCTGCCTGTGCCTCCCGTTGCATCGCAGCGCGTTGTTGTGCTGCGCGGGCAAGCCCCTCGCCGAAGCTCAGCGTGAGCTTGCCCTTGTTGCCGGGCTTAATGTCGCGGATGCCCAACATGTCCTGGAAGCGTTGCGCCGCATCCACTGGCGCCACCAACCCCTGGCGCACCTGTTGCAGGATCAAGGCGCCATCGGAACCGGCATCGAGGATGGCAGTGTTGCGCGGACGCGGCACGGGTGCTTTGGGTGCAGGCAATGGCCCGGTCCCGGCCGTCTCCGCCGCACTGGGTGCCATCGCGGGAGTTGACCCATTCAGGCCGGGTGCTGCACCGACCGAACGCACGGCATTGGCGATCGAGCCTGTAGATTGACCGCCCGGCGAATTGAAAGTGGATTGAGATATTCGGAGCGGCGGAGTGGATGGCGACGTCAGGTCTGGTGTGGCTGGAGCCTGCACTGGAGTACCGCGATCTGCCGATAAGGCGGGACGACCGAAACGAACCGGAGTTGGCTGCTGACGCACAGAGGGGTTGACGCCCATCGCAAATCCGGGGCGATTGGCTAAGCACATGGAGTGAATGTCCTTTGAACGGAAAACGGCCGCACCGCGTTTCCGCGGACGGCGTTCGGAATGACTTGAAATGCCTGGTTGGAATGGGTCAGGCGGTGTAGCGCACCGCTGAATTGTGACCGGGAACCAGCGTGGCAGATCCTGCACCAGCCAGCGCGCCCGGGGATAAGATCTTCAGATCATCCATGCACCGGCAAAGAAAAAGCCGCCCGAAGGCGGCTCTCAGATCATGTCTGGTATGGGCTCCGGCTCAGCCGGTTTCTGCGGTGAGTTCAACTCACCTCGGCGCCGAACTGAGCGGCGCCCTCCAGCAGCACCTGCCACAGGGAAAGGGCAAAGCCACGCGGCAGGAACAATTCGAAGCCGGCATCCGAGCGCCACAGAGTGACACCCACATGATGCAGTGCGCTTGAACCGACCGACCCCACCGGGAAGGCGTGTTCACGCAGATCGAGCGGCAGGTGCCGGTTGAGCAGTGTCGCTGCCCTGGATCCGGAAATGCGCAGATGGGTGCGTGAATGGGATAGGTCGAGGGTTGCACCCTCGTCTGCCGTCAATGCCGGTGCAGCGGCCCCGAAAACCCACCATTTGAGTGGCTCTATGCGCAGCAGCGTACCGTTCGGCCCGCTCGTCGCCAGACACGGACCGGGGGCTGCTTCAGCGCCGATCACGCCCGCTGCCTTGGCACCCACCACACCCAGCGTGTCGGTCCATGCCGCTGCCTGGTGCAGAACAAGATCGCGCACTTCCATGAGTGCGACACCGGATTCACCTGCTTCGCCGATCCGGCCTTTGGTGTAATGCCCGTCAAGGGCTGAAGCCCGCTCAGCCATGCATCCGCTCCCCTGTCGGGTCGACCATGTGGGGCGAGACGATCTCGACCTCGATATTGCCCTTGCGCACCGGATCGGCAGATATCACCGCCTTGCCCTGCCAGGCCTCGTGACCGCTCGATATGAACCCAAGCCCGATCCAGTGACCAAGCTCTGGTGAATGGGTCACCGCCGTGATCCAGCCCTCGCCCAGACCCTCGACTTTATCTTCCGCACACAGGATTGAGCCGGCGTTGAATGTCTGGCTGCGGTCCTTGGGGAATATCCCGACCAGCCGCGGACGATCCTCGCGCGCCAGTTCCGGACGGTTGCGCAAGGCGCTGCCGATAAAGGACTTGTTGGGCGATGCCATCTTGCCGAGACCGGCGTCTTCAATGGTGACGCGCCCGTCAAGTTCGGCACCGGTCACATGGCCCTTCTCGATACGCATGGCGCCCAGCGCCTCGGTGCCGTAATGGCAGCCGCCCATGGGTTCCGCCGCACCCCACAACATGTCCATCAGGGCGGGCGCATAGTCGGACGGCACATAGGCCTCAAACGCCATTTCGCCGGAGAAGCTGATGCGCGCGATACGACAGGGGATGCCACCGTTCAGGGTGGTTTCGATCACCCCCATGAACGGGAAGACCTCATTGGCCATGACCGCTGCGTCCTCGACGCAAGCCTCGAGCACCGCCCGCGATTTCGGCCCCGCCACCGCACAACCGGCCCATTGCTCCGACACCGAGGTGACATGCACCTTCAGGTCGGACCAGCGGGTCTGCAACAAATCTTCCAGCCACACCATGACCTTTGCCGCATGTGCCGTGGTGGTGGTCATAAAATAGTCGGTGTCCGACAGGCGCCAGGTGGTGCCGTCATCCATAACGATCCCGTCGTCACGCAGCATGATGCCGTAGCGTGCCTTGCCAATGGCAAGCTTGGCGAAGGGGTTGGTGTAGATGCGGTTGAGGAACTCGGTCGCGTCCGGCCCCTGCACCGCGATCTTGCCGAGCGAGGTCACATCACACAGGCCGACTACCTTGCGGGCGGTCTCGGTCTCGCGCACATAGGCTTCCGAGAGGGTCTCACCCTCGCGGGCAAAGTACCACGGACGCTGCCACAGGCCCGCCTCGGTCATGGTGGCACCATTCGCGAGGTTCCAGTCATGCATTGGCGTGCGCCGCAGGGGCCGGAAGTGGGAACCGACGCTGCGCCCCGACAGGGCGCCGATGGCGATGGGCGTATAGGGCGGGCGGAAGGTGGTGGTGCCCACATCGGGAATGTCCTTGCCCAATGCTTCGGCCATCAGCGCCAGGCCGATGATATTGCCCATCTTGCCCTGGTCGTTGGCCATGCCGAGCGTGGTGTAGCGCTTCAGATGTTCGACTGAGACAAAGCCTTCCTGATGAGCCAGCCGCACATCGTCGGCGGTCACATCGTGCTGCATGTCGACAAAGCTCTTGAGCTTTGCGCCGAGCACCTTGACTTCGTAGACTGGCCTTATCGGGTCGCCCCATCCACCAGGTGCAGGCGCCGGTGTCTCTGGCGCAGACTTGCCCAGAGTTCGGGCAGCCTGTGCACCTGCCACGCGGCCCGATGTGATACAGTCATCGGTGTTCCACAGGCCTGCCGCCGAGCCTGCGACACTCAGGGGTTCGTTGCTTTCGACCGGCATGAAGCAGGCATTGTCCCCGTTCCAGACCGGCCTGACACCGCGATGGGACAGCAGATTGACGACCGGCGACCAGCCGCCGGACACCAGCACAAGGTCGCACTCTTCCACGCCCTGCCGGCGCCAGCCCTCGCCATCAGCCTCAGCGATTTCCAGACGTTGCACACCTTTGGCGCCGTCCGCCTTCATCGGCACCGCACCGGTGCGCAGATCAACACCACCGGCTTTCGCCATGGTGGACAACCCATCGGAGACGGTTACCCGTGCATCGAGCAATGTGACCGCCGCACCCGCCCGCACAAGTTCGGTTGCGGTCTCATAGGCGGAATCATTATTGGTACCGACAATGATCCGGTCGCCGGGCAGAACGCCATAGCGGTTGAGATAGACCCGCGCCGCAGCCGCACCCATCACGCCGGGCCGGTCATTGTTGCCGAATGCAATATTGCGTTCCAGCGCACCGGCCGCCACCACCGTGTGGCGCGCCCGGACCGTCCAGAACCTCTGACGCGGCAGGTGTTCGGACGGCGATGCCAGGTGATCGGTTACCCGCTCCAACAGCCCTGCCGTTCCATAGTCATAAAGCCCGAATGCCGTGGTGCGTTTCATCACCCTGACACCGGCAGCCGACAGTGCATCGACCATCTTGGCGCGGTCGGTCTCACCGTCCGGCTTGTTCAGATAGGCGCCGCCCAGCTCACAATCCTGCTCCACAAGCAACACATCGAGCCCGGCTTCACCGGCTGTCAGGGCAGCGGACAGGCCTGCCGGCCCCGCGCCCACAACCAGCACGTCGCAATGATCATGGGCATGTTCGTAAGTGTCAGGATCAGCCAGGCGCGAGGCCTCGCCCATGCCGGCGGCGCGGCGGATCAGCTTTTCATAGCGCATCCACATACCCGTCCCGCTGCCCCATTCGAACGGTGGAATGCCCATGAAGGTCTTGTAGTAGAAACCGGCTGAGAAAAACCGGCCGAACAACCCGGTAACCGCGCCCAGATCGAACCGCACACTGGGGCGGGCGTTCTGTCCGGAAGCAACAAGGCCGTCATAAAGCTCTTGCGTGGTTGCCCGAACATTCGGGTCGCGCCGGGCGCTGGCGCCGATCGTCACCAGGGCGCCTGATTCCTCGACCCCTGCCGACATGATGCCCCGGGGCCGGTGGTATTTGAAGCTGCGGCCAACAATGCGCTCGCCATTGGCCATCAGGGCGGACGCCAGAGTGTCCCCGGGATGGCCGGTCATCTTGCGGCCGTCCCATGTGAACTTCAGGTTTTTCGAGCGGTCTATGCGGCCGCCGGTGTCAAGACGCCGGGCGCTCATTTGCCGTCCTCCAGCGCTTCGGCAACACCGCCATGGGCCGGGCGGACACTGTAGATTTCATGGGTCATGGTATCCCGCTCGACCACCAGCCACATGCGGCAGCCACTGACATGCTGCCAGGTTTCAGACTGGCGCCCGCGAATGTTGTCGCGCTCGAACACCGCCTTGACCCAGTCTTCGGCAGGTGCGTCGAGTGCGGGATAGTCGATCGAGGCATCGCCGCCATAACCAAATTCTGAATGGTCGCGTTCGCCGCAGAATGGACAGGGAATACGGATCATGCAGTGTCTCCCCTCAACCGTGCAGCTTCGGGTCAGGCCCCGCGCCGCGTTCATCGATATTCACGCCGCGCTCAAAGCGCTGCAGATCATGGTTGGCGATCACCGGGTCCGGTCGGTCATTGGCGATCAGGTCGGCAAAATACCAGCCCGAGGCCGGGCTTGCTTTAAAGCCGCCATAGTTCCAGCCGGCATTGAGATAGAGATTGTCGAGTGGCGTTTTGCAGATGAACGGCGCACCGTCCATGGACATGTCCATCACCCCGGACCAGTGCCTGAGCAGGCGCACACGGCCAAGGCACGGCAGGATTGATGTGGCGCATTCCGCCACATCCTGCACGATCGGCAGGTTGCCGCGCTGGGCATAGGATTTGTACCAGTCGAGATCGCCGCCGAACACCATGCCACCCTTGTCCGACTGGGAGATGTAGAAATGCGCGCCACCAACACCGAACACCACCACCTGATCGAGCAGCGGCTTCAAGGGTTCTGAGACAAAAGCCTGCAATTTATGGGTTTCGATCGGCAATGTGCCAAGCTCTGCCATGCCCCACAGGCGCGAAGTGTTGCCGGCGACAGCAAAGCCGATCTTCTTGCCCTTGATCGTGCCGCGTGAAGTGACAAGGCCCGTGACCTGCCCGCCATCGCGGTCGACCCGGGTCACTTCGCAGTTCTGGATAATGTCGACGCCGAGCTGATCGGCCGCGCGGGCATAGCCCCAGGCGACCGCATCATGGCGCGCCGTGCCGGCCCGTTTCTGCACTGCCGCACCGATGATCGGGAAGCGGGCATTGGGCCCGTAGTTCAGATGCGGCACATTCTTCTTGAGTTCATCCAGGCTCCACAACTCGCCGTCCGTGTCGGTCAGGCGCATGGTGTTGTAGCGCCGGGCCGCGCCATCGCGCGATGCCGGGCTGTGGAACAATGAAATGTGGGCACGCTGCGAGAACATCACATTGTAGTTCAGATCGTGGCTGAGGTTCTCCCACAGCTTTAGCGAATGCTCGTAGAACTCGCGGTTGCCCGGCATCATGTAGTTCGAGCGCACGATGGTGGTATTGCGGCCGGCATTGCCACCGCCAAGATACCCCTTGTCCACCACCGCAATATTGGTGACACCGTGGTTCTTGGCCAGGTAATAAGCGGTCGCCAGCCCGTGCAGGCCGGCGCCGACAATCACCACGTCATATTCGGGTTTTGGTTCCGGGTCGCGCCACGCGCGGTCCCAGCCCTTCTGGCCGGTCAGCCCATTCCAGAACACGCTCCACGCGGAATAGCGGGTCATCGTGCAACGGTCTCCCCTTCAATCGCCCAACGCTCAAGGACCTACACAGCGCCACGCAAGCCAATGGCCAGGGCGCGCCCCCAGATATCATGTTCCGTATGCTATGCGGAAGCATTTGATTCAACGCAGCCCAAGATAATATCAGCCGCGGCAGGGCTATCTCAAAACACCGACAGGATGTCCGGGCATACAGGTGTCCAGCCGAGACGTGCACGGGTGAGCGGAGCATCCATGGTTTGGTCGTATGCCCGGCATGCAGCCCAGGAGCCCAGTTCCGCAACCGCTTCTTCAACCGGCTGCACCACAGGCCCGGGCGCGTGGAACCGTTCCGCAATAGCAGAGGCAATTGCGCCAACCTCGACACCCCGCTGCGCTACGCCATGATAGTCGGTGTTTGCCGTGCCTTTCTCCAGCGCCAAAACATAAAGCCTCGACAGGTCATCGCAATGGACCAGCGGCCACCGCACCGACATGGAACCCGTGACCTTGATTGCCTCGCCGCGTTTGGCTTGTGCGATGAACTCTTCGATCACGCCGCCGGTATTGCTCCAGACCATCGCTGGATGAACGATCCGTGTCGACAGCTCTGGGGCGTCAAACAGTCTCGCGCGGTGTATCAACGAGTAGGCGAAATCCGGCGGCGGATCAAACGGCGATCCCTCGATCGCTGTATTGTCTCCAACCGGCCCGTAGTCCCATATGCCGCCGGTATAGATGACTGGTGTTTTGCCACCGCGCCCCTGGCCCCAGTCACACAACGCGTCAACGAAGGCGGCATCGGCCGATGCCATGTCCGGGCCAAATGTCGACGCCAGGTGGATTACGCCGTCAATGTCTGTAACGGCGGGCATCCAGACACCGGCTTCAGCGATATCGCCGCGCACAACCCGGCAACCGGCGTCCACCAGTTTCCGTTCAGCACCGTCGCTTCGCGCCAGCGCGACCACTTCATGGCCATTTTCCAGGAGGGCCGTCACGACCGACGACCCGATGGATCCGGTTCCGCCAGTAAGGAACACTCTCATAGGAGCTAACCCTGCGCTTCAACGAATTTCAGGGCTTGGGTTGCCACCCGGCGCATGTGCTTCTTCTTGGCAGGCTCATGCAGGTAGCGGTTGAGGGCGGCCAGCGCCACCGGCACCCAGGGCGCATTGGGCCTGCGCGCGATTTCCTCCTGCAAAGCGGTGGTCAGCTTCAAAGTGTGGACCGGATAGATGTAGACCGGTTCGCCATGGTCGAGCAGTTGGTCGAAGGTGTCGGCGAAGAACCCATCCGCATCATCGACCTCCCAGCGCGATGTGTCCTGGTCCCAGTCGACGAAGGTCGCGTTGCGGCCGAGGAAACAGCCGGTCTGCAGCAGCGCATTCGGCCAAAGCTCCGGCCGGGTTTCGCAGATCTTGCGTGATGCATTCAGATGGGTCGCGGCATGGGTGAAATCGAGCCAGTCCACATTCTGCTGTATCGGCTTGTCGATGTGGCTTCGGTAATTCGCATCGAAATGCAGCATGGCGTCGCATGCAGCATAAAACAGCGTGTCGTAGAGCGCATCGATCCGACCACCGGCTTTGGCAATCTTGTCCAGGCACGGGCGGACACCCTGTTTCCGGAACTCGCCGGGTTCTGGAACAGCAATCCCCTCGCCGTCCCACACATCAAGCGCCGGCGCGTAGGAGCGGAATTCAGGGATCAGATCTTCGCGTGCCCCCTTGCACAAGGTCCGCACCAGCGGCAGGAGAACTGCCGGCGCGGTGTCAGGGGCCAAATGGCCCAGGAGCTCAAACGTCTTGTCGAAGTAGATCGGCGTATGGCCGAAATTCTGGTAGTGCCTGAGCGACGCCCGTTGCAGTGGAGCTTTCAACGCACCTGGCCCGTCGTCACGCAGCGCTGCACGGGTAAGAGCCATCGCCAGCGCTTCGTCTTCCCGCTCGATCGCATCCACCAGGGCATCTGCATCGAAGCGGTCAGCTGTGCCGCCTGGGAACGGAAACGGCCCGGCTTGCATAATCGCGTCCCAGGACAGATTGCCGATGATCTCGAGCAGCGGGATCATGCGGTCGGAATGCCGGTCATCGGGCAGTTTCGCGCGCAAGGCCAGCCAGTCCGGCGCACCGGCCTGGGCATGGGTCATGCCGAACTCAAACCGGTCCGCCGCCCAGGTAAAGGCGTAGTCGAGCAGGTCGACCGGGTCACCACCACTGGTCTCATAACGCGCCACCTCACGCGCCATGCGCTCATATTCATGCTCGCCAAACGCCTCCTTGAGGCCATCGACCGCCTTGGCGCGCAATTCTTCAGGTGGTGGATCGGCCAGATCGAGATAGACCCTGCCGGCATCCAGCTTCACCGGATAAAGCCGGAGTGCATCGCCACCGACCAGGGTTTCACCGCTCTCCAGATCGAATTTCCAGTTGTGCCAGTTGCAGGTCAGCACGCAGCCATCGGCTATTGTGCCTTCGGCGAGCGGAAAGCCTTCATGAGGACAGCGGTTATTGCAGGCATAGATTGCCTCGCCGGATTGCCATAGCAGGATTTGTTTGCCATCGAGTTTGACCACTGCCTTGCCCTTATCCGACAGTTCAGATGAGGTCATCGCTTCAACCCATTCGATGGGTCGGTTCACTTCGGCTGCTGTCATGGCTCCACCCTTTTCAAAAGTATTGGCTTTTGAAAACATAATCATGGCTCTTGAATTACGCAAGAAAATTCTTTAGTTATTCCACTCCATCATAGCAGGAAAGGTCCATGGATACCGGGACACGACGCAAAATTCTGGAGATCCTGAAGCGCGACGGCGCCCAGGAGGCCGGTGTCATGGCCAGGAGCCTTGGGATCTCCGCCATGGCGGTGCGCCAGCATCTCTACACTCTGGCCGATGAGTCCCTGGTGACGGCAACCACCGAACCAAAGGGCGTGGGGCGGCCATCCAAAATGTGGCAGCTGACGGCAGCCGCGGATGATTTCTTTCCCCAGGGCTATGCCGACCTGACCGCCGGTCTCATGTCGTCAGTACGGGATGTCTTCGGTGAAGACGGTCTCAAACGCCTGATCGCCAGTCGCACAGCCGAGCAGGTCTCAACTTACGGCGCACGCATGAACCAGGCCGGCTCACTCAAGGAACGGCTCCGCATCCTGGCTGCGATCCGCACCGAGGAAGGCTATATGGCCGGCGTCGAACGCCATGACGATGGCTATCTGTTTACCGAGAACCACTGCCCAATCTGCGCGGTCGCGAAATCCTGCACCGGACTATGCGCCTCTGAGCTGGAGCTTTTTCAGGCTGTCCTCGGCCCGGAGGTGACTGTCGAGCGCATCGAACACATCCTTACCGGCGCCCGGCGCTGCGCCTATAAGGTGAAGCCGAACTGATGCTCAAATTACGGATTCCGGCTTCGCTCCGGGCTTTGTGAGGGCCTCATGCTGAGGAGCGGTTCGCCAGAACCGTGTCTCGAAGTATCAGGCCCGGGTGTGCCAACACTCTTCATCCTTCGAGACACGCGCCTTCCGGCGCGCCCTCAGGATGAGGTCTCCAATCAGGCCGGCTCCTTACGACACCGCGCCAATCAGCGCTTCGGTATCAAGCACCCGGCCCCTATGATGCCGGCATGAACAACAAAGCGCTTTTCAAAACCGGCGTGATCGGCACTGTCATTGCAGCAATCTGCTGTTTCACCCCGTTCCTTGTCTGGACCCTTGGTGCGGTCGGCCTGTCGGCGGCCCTTGGCTGGCTGGACTATGTATTGCTGCCTGTGTTGGCGATATTTCTCGCCATCACTGCATTCGCCCTGTGGAAGCGGAGAACTGCATAATGGACCTCCAATCCACCATCACGTGTCCCGAATGCGGCCACAACGAAACCGAAACCATGCCGACAAACGCCTGCCAGTGGTTTTACGACTGTAAGGGGTGCGGCGCGGTCCTGCGTCCAAAGCCCGGTGACTGCTGCGTCTATTGCTCTTTCGGCACGGTTCCCTGCCCACCGATCCAGGCCGGCGACGCCTGTTGCGCATGACGCACCCAACGCCGTGGGGGAAGTATTTCACCTGCCACCAGTCTCACCAACCGACACATTGACAACCGCGTGCACCCGCATACCCTGCGGCGGCGCGATACAGACACGGCAATTGCGCGCCCGCTCTCTGATTTCGGTTAGAACACATGGCCCAGCAAAAAGACCCGAATGGCTCCGCCCCGCCGGTCCTGGTCGCCGGCGGCGGCATCGGCGGTCTGGCGGTGGCCCTGACCCTGGCCAAGACCGGACAGACGGTTCACCTGCTGGAACAGGCCAGGGAGTTTTCCGAGATCGGCGCCGGCCTCCAGCTTGGCCCCAACGCCATCCGCCTTTTGCGCCAATGGCAGGTGCTCGACATTCTCGAACCGGATCTCGTGGCCCCAGACGAATTGCGCATGATGGACGGCGTCAGCGACGAGGTGATCGGCCTCATTCCCCTGGGCCAGGATTTCGTGACGCGGTTCGGCGCACCGTATTTTGTCGCTCACCGGGGCGATCTCCACCGCGCCCTGCACAAGGCCTGCGCCGGACAGGACAACATCACATTAGAAACCAACGCCGCTCTTGAAGCGTACGACCAACATGACACCGGCGTCACCATACGAACCTCGGATGGCCGCACCATCGAGGGCCGCGCACTGATCGGTGCCGATGGGTTGAGATCCAGGGTGCGCGCTCAGTTGCTTGGCGACGGTGCACCCGAACAGGCCAACCACACCACCTACCGCACCCTGCTGACACCGGAAGAAATGCCCGCCGATTGTGCTTGGAATGCTGCCACCTTGTGGGCCGGCCCGAACACCCACCTGGTGCACTATCCGATCAGCGGGCGGCGTTATTTCAACATCGTTGCGACCTATGCCAGCAGCTGGAGTTCCGAGGGTTGGAACGAACCGGGCAGCAAGGAAGAACTGCTGCACCATTTTCGCAAAGCCTGCCCCCGTGTCCGCAAGATCCTGGACACCGCCACCAGTTACCGCAAATGGGCACTGGCCGACCGCCGCCCGGTCGAAAACTGGAGCAACGGCCGTGTCACGCTGTTGGGCGATGCAGCCCATCCGGTCCTGCAGTATTTCGCGCAAGGTGCCGCCATGGCGCTCGAGGATGCAGACCGTCTCGCAGAAACCGTGCGCGACACCCAGGGCAATTTCGAACAGGCCTTTCAGCGCTACCAGGCAGACCGCCAGCCACGTACCGCCAGGCTCTATCGCGAAGCCCGCTACCTCGGCGGCGTCTACCATGCACGCGGCATAAAACGTTTCTTCCGCAACCGCATCATGAAACGGCAGACGCCCAACCAGTGGTACAAGCGCGTCGAATGGGTCTATAGCGGACCGTAAATCCCAGTGAGTGACAAACCATGACCCACCTCCCCGCGCTCATCGAACACCGTCTAGAGCACGCCGGTCCGATCCGGGTGGCGGTCATCGGTGCCGGCAAATTCGCCTCCATGTTTCTCGCCCAGGTCCCCTCCTCTCCGCATATCGATGTGGTCGCCATTGCCGACCTCGATGTCGACCGGGCGCGCGCCGCCTGCGCCAATGTAGGCTGGCCCGAGGAGATGATCGCTGGCACGGTCTTCACCAATGATGGGGACTTCGCCATCGAACGCGAAGCCGTGGAGGTGGTAATCGAGGCAACCGGCAGTCCGACCGCAGGCATCAAACACGCCCGATGCGCGATCCGCGAAGGCCGACACATCGTCATGGTCAATGTCGAGGCCGACGTGCTCGCCGGTCCCCTGCTTGCCCGCGAGGCCCGCGCCGCCGGCGTGGTCTACGCCATGGCCTATGGCGACCAGCCCGCACTGGTCTGCGAAATGGTCGATTGGGCGCGCACCTGCGGGTTCAATGTGGTGTGCGCCGGCAAGGGCACCAAATACCTGCCTGAATATCACGCCTCAACGCCTGACACCGTGTGGCCCTATTACGGCAGGTCGGCGGAAGACGCCGCTGCCGCCGGCATGAACCCGCAGATGTTCAACTCGTTTCTCGACGGCACCAAGTCGTCGATCGAGATGGCGGCAATCGCCAATGCCTGTGGACTGACACCGCCCCAGGACGGTCTTGCCTTTCCGCCCTGCGGTGCCGATGACCTGCACTCCATGCTGATCCCCAGGGCCGCCGGCGGCGTGCTCGAACACGCCGGCACGGTCGAGGTTGTCTCATCCCTCCACCGTGACGGCAGGGATGTTGAACGTGACTTGCGCTGGGGCGTCTATGCGGTATTCGAAGCGCTAAATGATTATGCCGCCGCCTGTTTCCAGCAATACGGCCTGCCGACCGATGCCACAGGCCGCTATGCGGCACTTTACCGGCCTTATCACCTGATCGGCCTGGAGCTGAATGTTTCGATCGTCAATGCCGCCCTGCGCGGCGAGGCAACCGGCGCCACACGGGAATGGAACGCCGATGTGGTAGCGGTCGCCAAGCGCGCGCTCAAAACGGGCGACACTCTTGACGGCGAAGGTGGATACACCGTGTGGGGCAAAGTCGTCCCGGCCGCCGTCAGTGCTCGAATGGACGCCCTGCCCATCGGGCTTGCCCATGGTATCGACGTCACTCATGATATCGCCGAAGGCGAGGTCTTAACGTCCGCATCAGTGACGGCCACCGACAATTCCGAAGCTGCCGCGGTGCGCCGACAGATGGTGCAGGCTTACAGCACGTGAAGTTGCAGCCATGGGATATGCCATAAGCCTTGTGGCTGACAATGCGACCTCCCAGCCGATTAGGGCGCTTTGGGACCGCGTCAGCGAAATGGAAGACGCATCCTCCATGGCGGCGCTCGACTATCCGCCCCATATCACCCTTGCCATATACGACGATATCGATTTTGCGCAGGTTCAGCAGGCAACGAGGCGGGCGTTCAATCGACCGCGTGTGACCGAACTCAGTTTTGAACAGCTCGACTATTTCGACAACACGCCCCTGGTGGTATGGGCCGCATCCAATCCATCCGGCGACCTGCAGGCCATCTTCAACGAGATCCACGGATCGATCGATCCGGCCTTGTGCCGTCTCCACTACCGGCCGGGTAACTGGGTTGCACATTGTTCACTTGGAACATCGATTAGTGAAGACCGCCGTACCGACGCGATCGAGTTCACAAAACAGCCGTTGATGCCATTCACCGTGCGCTTTGACATCGCCGACACGGTATCGTTCCCACCCCTCAACCGCGTTGAGCAATGGCCGCTTGGATAGCATCATTGTTTCAAGTGCAATGATGCGTAGTTCCTTTGGCACAGGATGTATGTACAACATCAGCGGCGATATCTGCGCAAACGGGATAAACGACATGCAGCAAGCAAACCGGTCGCGTGATTGGCCGTGAGAGCGGCGGCCCAGCGTCACATCGGCAGCGGACTGGCGCTTGTCTCGGCAATCGCCTTTGCGCTGAACGTGGCATGCATTCCGCTGGTCTATCAGGCCGGCGGCAACATTCACGCAATCAACTTTATCCGGCCGGTGTTTTTTCTCGTCTGTGTCGGCCTTGTGCTGCTGGCGCGCAGGGCGTCCTTTCGCCTGCCAAGCATGCAATTGTCCGGTGCCGTGATCCTGGGCGGCTTATTATGTTTCGAATTTTATGTCGTGTTCTCGGCGGTCAAATACATTCCCGTCGGTCTCACCGTCCTGATCATGTACACCTATCCGCTCATCGTCGCCGTGCTCAACGGGCTTGTGAAGCACGGGCGAGTTCCAATCCGGCTGGTTCTGGTTCTGCTGGTGAGCTTCTTCGGACTTGTTCTGGCACTGAGTGCACCGGTCGACGCCGTCGACTGGCGCGGTGTCGTTCTGGCACTGTGCGCGGCACTCGGCATGTGCGCCATCGTAACCATCAGTGAGCGGAGCATGCAGGGCTATGACAACGCGGTCATCATGTTTTACACCATGATCTCCGCATCAACAGTCATGCTGGCAATGTATCTTGCCGGCATCCCCATGGTCTGGCCCGGGACGGTCACCGGTTGGGCCGCCCTGTCAGCCGCGACCACATGTTATGTGATCGCCACCTTCATGCTGTTCGTGTCAATCAGCATGATCGGCCCGGTCCGGTTCGCGGCAATCGATAACACGGTTCCGGTCTGGGCAACGCTTCTGGGTTTCATACTGCTCGGTGAACAACTGGTGCCGACCCAGTGGCTGGGCATGTTGCTGGTGGTCGGTGGCGTCATCGCGGTGCAGTTCCTGCATGAACCGCAAAGCGACCGGGCCCGTCATACAGCCTGACCGGCGGGTCGGAGGAACAAGAATTTGGACCTCCCGCATTACAAGATTTCATGCGCATGCCGAAACCGTCCGTGCTATTCCCGCCGCCCACGCATCGATAAGGGATGAGACAGATCCATGCACACGCTTTATTCCATGCAGAATTCAGGCAACTGCTACAAGCTCCGGCTCTTGATGGCGCAATTGGGACTGCCGTTCCGTCTGGTCGATGTTGACATTCTCAAGGGCGAAAGCCGGACATCTGAATTCCTCAAGATCAATCCCAACGGGCGTGTGCCGACCCTGACCCTGGCCGACGGACACAGCCTTGCTGAGTCCAACGCAGCCATGTGGTACCTGGCCGAAGACACGCCCCTTCTGTCCGATGACCGATTTACCCGCGCCCAGTTACTGCAATGGATGTTCTTTGAACAATACAGCCACGAGCCCTATATCGCGGTCGCCCGGTTCTGGCTGCACATCAAGCCCGGTGGCCGTGAGGAAAAGACCGAAGCGGACATTGCCGGCTGGAGGGAGCGCGGCCATCAGGCGCTGGGTGTCATGGAAACCCACCTGTCTGAAAATGACTATTTCGCCGGTGGCCGCTATTCGATCGCCGACATTGCGCTTTACGCCTACACCCATATGGCCGGCGATGGCGGTTTCGATCTTGAGCCTTATCCGGGCATTTGCGCGTGGCTTGACCGCATCGCTGCACTGACCGGACACGTCACTATCGACTGGCGCCCTTAGGGCATATCGATCAGCCCACCACAATGTGGTCACCAAGATTCCTGAAAGGAATTTTGCTTGCACACACTCTTGCCGCAATCTCACGATCAAATCACCGCTATCCGATTTCCTATTGGGGAACCGAAATGTCGAGTGTGTATCAAGTGAGTACAGCGCATGTCAGCGCACCCCGGCCCCGCGTGACGCAATCGAGCGCTGGCCGGAAACCCGAACGCCGCGCCACGCGCAAGCACGGCCGGCGGTTCGAGGACCAGGCCGCATCAATCCTGCAGAGCCACGCCGTCCGACAGAAGAACCATCGCCGCTCCGTGGTGCTGTTCTATCTTCTGTTCGGCTTGCTTGCGGGCTTCTTCCTGGGTATCGCTGGAGCCAAGGGCGTGCTTGCCAATACCGTTGCCGAACCGGCGCACGGTTTCGCCCCGACACAGCAGGTAACCTACCTGGACGTCCGTTCTGACCTTAATCCCGCCCAACCGGACAACAGCGCATTGCGCGATCGCAAGCACCAACAGCGTTACGCATCGATGCTGCCGTTTGGTCCCTCCCAGGCAGGCCTGATGATCATCGAACAACGCACTGGCGCTGTATTGTCAGGCGATAGGGTTTTGGCAAACAAGCATCTGTTCCTGACATTGCTCACGCTGATTCTCGTTGTTACGGTCAGCTTGACGGGAATATTCTGGCGCCATCTGAGCCGCGCCTACAGTCCGGCCCGCAGGGTCAGGCTGGACTGGCATTCGCACAAATAACCGGCGGCTCGACGAGAGCGGATAGCGCCTGCTCGGCCCGATCCGGGGCAGCCAGGTCGGGCATGACCGTGTGATTGCCGTTGTGATCGGTAACCACCAGCGTACCAACATCGAACACCCGGCCGATCAAGCCGCGCTTGACCGTGAGGTGAGCGATATCCTTTAAAGAGATCTGTGCTTCCCTGCGCACCGGCCAGCCGGGATGCACGACCATATGATCCCGCCCCAGTTCAATGCAGCCATTTACATAGCGCAGGCCCGCATGCACCAACAGCAGTGGCACACCCACTGCCAGGACCAGCAGGGCGGCCCGGGATACACCGCCTGAGGTGCCGCGTATGTCGGTGAACCAGAACCACAGGATTGTGTACAGAACAGCAATCGCGACGGTCGGCAGAAACACCGCCCAATGCACACCGAACCGTTGCCCTTCGGTGTCATCGCCCCGCATTTCTTCTGCTTCGTCTTGCCCCATACACGGTATTATATCAGGGATCAGAGATATTGCCCGCAGCAATGATCAATCTGGATCGAGGCGCTCCAGTTCAGACAGGATCTCCCGCGCGGTTGCTGAACGTTTCACCGCATCGACCTCATGCACAAAGCGCCAGGCCTCGCGGCCGCTCTTGTCGTAGATGACCAAAGTCGGAATGCGTGCGACATTCCCGAACCCACGCAGGATTTCGTCCGAACCGAGGACCAGCGGAAAAGTCGGCATGGTCCGCGCCACAAACCGTGCCATCCTGGACGGGTGCTTGTTTCCGCCCCATGTTTCGAACGCATTGACCGCAACAATCGCGACCTTGTCGGCGCCATAGCGCACACGCACTTCATTGAGCGCTGCGAATTCATGCACACAAGGCGGACACCAGGAGGCAAAGAATGCAACAATGACCGGCTTCCCGGCCAAAAGTTGATCATGTGCAGCTGTGCCCGCAACAGGCTTTGCCGCCGCCAACAGGTCGACCGGGGATCCGGCACGCGCCGGCATGGTCCACAGCACGACGGTCACGGCAAGGGCAAGCATCCTGATCATCCACCCTGCATTCCACAATCCGCTTACTTGCGCAAATCACGCTTGCGCCATCGCTGGATGACCATCATGGTTGGTGTTGTTCTGGAAGCCATGCGAAATCCACGTCCATCGTCGGGAGCACCTTCATGAAACCTGCCATGCTCATCACCGGTGCCAGCCGGGGCATCGGTGCGGCAACCGCGCGGCTTGCAGCCCGCAACGGCCATCCGGTCTGCATCAACTACCGCACCGGCGCCGAACAGGCCGGCCAGATTGCCAGCGACATCGAAGCCTCCGGTGGCCGCGCGGTTACGGTCGAAGCCGACATGGCCAAGGAAGCCGACATCATCGCCATGTTTGACGCCTGCGACGAGGCGTTCGGACCGCTTGGCGGCCTGGTCAATAATGCCGGCATCACCGGGCATATCTCGCGCGTCGAGGACCTCGACCGGGATACACTTGAGCATCTTCTGGCAGTCAATGTGATCGGCCCGTTCGTCTGTGCCCGCGAGGCGGTCAAACGCATGTCGACACGCCATGGCGGACATGGCGGCACAATCGTCAATGTGTCATCGCGCGCCTCCGAACTGGGCAGCCCAAACGAGTTCGTCCACTATGCCGCCTCGAAAGGCGCCATCGACAGCTTTACCATCGGCCTGGCCAGGGAAGTCGCGGGCGAAGGCATACGGGTGAACGCAGTCAATCCCGGTCTGATCGATACCGAGATCCATGCCCGCGCCGGCAGTCCCGACCGTCTGGAGCGCTTGTTGCCGGGAGTTCCCATGGCGCGCATCGGCAGCGCCGACGAAGTGGCTGAAACCATCTTGTGGCTGATGTCGGACGCGGCAAGCTATGTGACCGGGATAACCGTACCTATTTCGGGCGGCCGTTAAATCCCATGACCGCAAACGACGACAGGGATATCCCGCACCTGGCGGCACCGGTCCTGACCGTCCGCCATGCGCTTGCAGCCCATTTCCTGCGCGGCTGCGAGCACATCGTCGAGATCGGCGGCCACAAGGCGCCGGTCACGGCTTTCATCACTCACCGGCCGGCGACCGTCACCAGCATCGATCCAAAGATTGAGCCGCTGACCGCAGACGACCTCCACGGCGCCCCCTGCCGGGTTCGCCATATTGCCCGCAAGTTCCAACAGGTGGAACTGGATTTGGAACCTTACACTTACGGTCTGGTGATCCTTGGATATTCCCTCAAGCCCTATGGTGACAGCCCGCCCGACGGCGATCTGTTGTTCAAACTCGTCGATCAGGCAAAACGCACGGTCATCGACTATATGATCGACCTGGCACGGCCCGAGGATCAACTGCCCCGCCTGCTCGACCGTGGCACCCTCAAACAGGTCTTCCGCATCGATATGCAGCTGCATGACGATGTGATTGGCAACCAGCCGTTCGGCAACCGCCGGCTTCTGGTGCTGGAACCCTCACAGCCAGCAGATGCGTCGTGACGCACACCATGGCTGCTGGGCGAAACCACCACGCATTGGGCCTCGTAACGGTTGCACAGGTGGCAGAATTCTTCGAACGGCAGCCGCGGATCATGCAGCTCCTTGAAACCGTGGACACCCTGGGTCTGCCCGATTGCTGGATTGGCGCCGGTCTCCTGCGCAATGCAGTTTGGGACGAGCTTCATGGAATCCGCACCCCGCTGTCATCGGCAAGCGATGTCGATGTGATCTATTTCGACCAAAGCGCTGTGGAACCCGGCCGCGACAGCGTGATTGAACAACAACTGTCCGGCATGCTGCCCGGCGTTCCCTGGTCGGTGCACAATCAGGCGCGCATGCACGAACGCAATGGTGATCCACCCTATGCCGACACTGAAGACGCCCTCCGCTACTGGCCCGAAACAGCGACCGCCATTGCCGCACGGCTTGACGGTACGCAGGTGGCACTGCTGACCCCGTTTGGCATTGAAGATCTGGTCGGGCTGATTGTACGGCCCACGCCCGCTTTCCGCGCCAAGATGGATCAATACCGCGCCCGGATTGCCGCCAAGAACTGGCCTGTCACCTGGCCGCACCTGACCGTCATGGGGGCATAATTCCTGAGATATCACCCTGCCTGGCCACGATCATAAAGCCGGGGCTTGCGCAACATGCAGCGGCGGATATAGGGTGCGCCACCATTCGCCGGCCAGCCATTCATTTTGCGAGGATCCATGACATTCGAGGAACTCATCATCCAGCGTTTCGACGCTGACGTCCCGGCCATGCCGATCCCGCCCCAGGTGGCGGAAATGCGCATGAGCGATCATCCGTTCGCGCGTGCCATGGCGGACGTGATCGAGGACGTGATTGCCAACCGGCTCGACGCAGATGAGCAACCGCATGTGGCGGCCATCGAGCAACGGCGCGCCGAACTGGAAGCGTCCGAAGACGACGTCTCCTATCGCGATTTTGGTGCAGCGACCCGTGACGGCGACCAGACACCGGAAGAGATGTATGAAGGCGTCGACCGTTCGCGCTCAATCGGCCATCTGTGCCGGCGCACCTCCAAGCCCTACCGCTCCGCCATCCTGCTGCACAAGCTGCTGCGCAAGACCAAATCGGCCTCCTGCGTCGAACTTGGCACCTGCCTGGGCATTTCTGCCAGCTATCAGGCGGCAGCCCTTGAGCTCAATGGCTCAGGCCGGTTGATCACCATGGAGGGCGCCGCCCCCGTGGCGGCCCTTGCGCAACAGACCGTGGACAAGCTCGGCCATGGCCGCGTCACGATCGAGGTCGGCCGGTTCCAGGACACCCTGGACGGTGTGCTGGCCGCCAACAAGCCGTTCGACTACGCCTTTATCGACGGCCATCATGACGGCCCCGCCACGGTCGACTATTACAACCGCATCCTGCCGGTGCTGACCGATGGCGCGGTGGTGATCTATGACGACATTCGATGGTCCAATGGCATGCTGGACGCCTGGAATGCACTGAAAGTCCATGAAAATGTCGAGATCTCTATCGATCTGGTCGACATCGGCATCTGCTGGACGGCAAACACACTAAAACCGGCACAGCACTTTTCCCTGGTTTGACCCTCTCCCAGGTCAGTGCACCACGCATCACAGCGCAGCGTGAGCCGGCGTCATGGCCCGCGCAGGGTAGCCATGTCCGATCTGCAGTGATCTGTCATCGAAACAACTGAAACAAAATTACCCGCAAACAGAAACCCGCCTGAAACAATAACCTCCCATATGCTGATCACAGGCAACGGCAGCCAGTTATTCGGTTTCCAAGCCTTCGAATACATGGCCGCGAATGGCCGACATGATTTGCGCTGGTTCCCTCCAAACCTTCCCTCATGTCATCAGCGCATCCCCGACCGGGTGGATTTGTCCCGATCCACCCGGTCACTTTTATCGCGCACGGGCAGCACCCGACAATCATCAAATTCCAACAGCCGCTCTGATCACAAACACATGGAAAGTTGTCAAATAAGATGAAAATATAGCATTTAGTGATATTAATCACTTTTCTGTTTTGCGAAATGGGCTATATCGGAGTCATGAACACAGACACACCAAACACCGCTTCGCGCCACGCAGGTCAAGCGGACAGACTCGGGAGAAAACAGATGAAGTATGCCCACGTCTTTTTGATCACGGCTCTGGCCACCGGATTGACCATCGGTGCCGCCGCTGCCGGCCAGCAGGCCCCTGGCTACAACAACAATTACGCCCAGACGCAAAAACACGGTCCCAAAGGCGCTCATAAGCCGAACCACCCTAACGGTGTGTTGTGCGAGCGTGGCTTCTACGGTGAAACCAATTGCAACATCAGCCCCAATGGCCGCCTGTTCGGTCCGGAAGCTTACGATTACGCGGTCGGAACCGGCCAGCATATCCAGCGCTGACCTCCCCATATTCCCACGAATAATCAGCGCACAAGTGAACCGGGTGGATCATTTCCGATCCCCCGGTTTTCTGTTTTTGCCCGTGGAAAGCCCGGCAAAGAGGAAAAAATAGCTGCAAATAAATGCAACAATCAAGAATTATGTGATGTATATCACTACAAACATTTGAACCATACCTTATATCCAGATCATCGAGGCAAGGAATTCAGGCCAAGCCCTCAAGAAGTGGCTGGCAAGCAAGGAGACGAACAATGAAAACCACCCGCGCAATACTGACCGCAGCCATTGCAGCAGGTTTGACCATCGGTGCAGTTGGCGCCAGTTTCGCCGGTCATAAGTATCCCAACCAACCGCGGAACTTTGCCGAGCATCAGCCCAACGGCCCGAAGTACAAGAAAAAGTCCGACCTGCCGCCTGGTGTAAATTGCGAGCATGGCTTCTACGGCCTGCGCAATTGCAATGTCAGCCGTAACGGCCGCACATTCGGTCCTGAAGGTTACGACTACGCAATCGGCACCGGCCAACACATTCAGCGCTGACCATCCCGAGTCCCCCTCACTCCCATCAGCGCTCATTAACCGGGTGGATTTGCCCCGATCCACCCGGTACCTTTTTGTCTGGCACCCCGCTGGACCCGTTCATAGCTACACACACCGTCTCCACCCATCCAGGATACCCGCCCATGTTTTATCGCGCAGTTCTATCCGCTGCCGTTCTTCTTATTGCGGCATCGGTGACGCCGGTTCTGGCCACAACCGACCAGAGGCTCGTTGGATATATGCCGGTCGACCTCTCATCCTGGCAGCCGCGGACCGCTCCATCAGTGATGGCGTTGGTTGAACAGCTCTACAGGGGCCATCCGGAGGCGGTAGAAGGCCGGCCTACGCTCAAGATCGACCTGCGCCGGGACAGTGGCGACGCTATCGTCGTCGATATCGAAATGCGCGGATATCTCGACCATTCTGTCGACGGAGAAGACTTTCGCGCCTTTGTCATATGGACGGAAAAAGGCTGGCGGCTCGATGCCCTTGGCGTACGCTACATCTGTTCCGGCGGCGAAACACCGGGCGTGCCAGTAACCACCTTGTGCCCTTAAAGCATGATCATCGATCTTGCAGGCCGTGCCTGATTCGCCTTAAGCTTCACCGGTAAATACCGCGTTCCGGGGGAAACCGACAACGCGGGAGACCGACGCGATGCTGGATACAACGTCTGAAGCCGAACCGGCGCGGCGCACGCCACCTGTAGTGCTGTCAATCGGTACCGGCGATATCCTCAGCTGCCTTGGCAAAGGCGCACGCGATTTTGTCGCAGCGCCGTTCTATGGCCTGTTTTTCGGCGGGTTTTATGCCGCCGGCGGCTGGCTTCTCGCCTATCTGTTCTACACCCTGGAGATCAATTACTACATCTATCCCATGGCCACCGGCTTCGCCATGATCGCGCCCTTCGTTGCCGCCGGCCTCTATGATGTATCGCGCAAACGCGAACAGGGCGAACCGCTTACCTGGGGCTCCGTTCTCACCTCGGTGAGAACCGCCGGTGGTAAGGATCTCGGCTGGATGGTGATCATCACCACCTTCGCCTACATCATCTGGCTCGATATTGCGATCGCGCTCTATGTGATCTTTTACGGCCTCAATCCGCTCAACCTCCAGGAACTCCTGGTGGCGATCGTCACCACACCCGCAGGCGCCCTGTTCTTCGTACTCGGCAACGCGGTGGGGCTGGTCCTCGCACTGGCGGTGTTTTCCATCACCGCAGTGTCCTTCCCGCTCCTATTCGACCGCAATATCGACTTTGTCACAGCCATGATCACATCGGTAAAAACCGTCCTGCAAAACCCCAAGCCCATGGTCCTGTGGTGCGCCATCATCGGCGCATTCTTCGCCATTTCGATCCTGTCGGTCTTCGTCGGCCTGATCGCAGCCCTGCCGATCCTCGGCCACGCCACCTGGCACCTCTACCGCTGCGTCATCGCCCCGGAAGCACCTAGTGAAACATGACCCAGCCCCACAGAACTGATATTAGTCGAACCGACCGGAAATGGATCACACGACCGGCGTCAGCCGCCGGAAGGCTTCACGGGCATCCGCATCCAGCGTGACTCTCTCACCATCAAACTCGACTTCGCCCAGTAACTTCTGAACAAGCTCATCAGGCTCCTCGACCTCGCCCTCTTTGCAGTATTCCCGCCACGCATCCGCCCGCTCAGACATAAAAATGATCCACAGGACGAGTTGCTTCCAGCGATAATCACCCAGTACCACCCGTTGAAGTTCCAGCGCGGTCAATTGGTAGATCGCCACCATATTGAGAATACGTTTGATCCGCCGCGGATTGACCGGCAGCTCATCAACGATGGTCAAAAGCGCATGGCGGGTTTCCATTTCCGTCTCTTGAGACATTCCGGCCCGCAGAGCCGCCTTGCCGTAGAGCACGCGCTCCGCCGCATCGCGCAGCTCGGGCGGGCTTTGCGCGAAACGCTCATCGATCACGACATGTAGCTCCTTGAGCTGTTCGGTCTGTGCCGTAAAGCTCTCTGCCGGCGCCAGTTTTTCCTCGGCCTCCTCGGCGAAGCTGCGGAGACCTTCAAGATCCTCCTCCGCCACCGCACCCTCGCTCACGGAGGTTTGCTCCGAGCCAATCAGAAGCTCGCGTACATAGGCATTGCGCTGGCTCTCGTCCGCCTCCGGCAGAACAAAGGAAAGCTGTATCGCCTTTTCGGCGAAGCGCGCGCCGAATTTCACCGTATCGTCCTCATGGGCGGGTTTCATTTTCGCATGGACAACTTCGAACGACTGCTCGATCCACCGTTTGTCGCCAAGCAACACAAAGATCACCCGTGGCGAATTGAAGATCGTCATCATCCCGCGCACCAGTTCGACCACAAAGGCCGGTTCGCAGCGGTCCAGGTCATCGACAATGACCAGCACGGGCTCATCGAACCATTTCATCAGCCGCCGGAAGTGACTTCGAAAACGCACAAGAGGATCGGCTTCGCCCAGGCTCGCGGCATCGGCGGAGTTGTCGACACTGTCGACCACCTTACGCAACCCTGAGCGCACCCAATTTATCATCACCAACCCGCCGCCGCCGGCGACCAGAGTGAGCAAAATACCGCCAATCGGAATCTCCGCATCCCCGTCAGCCAGCTTCTTGGTTTTCATCAACGATTTGAACCAGTCCTGGTCCCACACAAAAACCAGGATCGTGACCATTGCCAGTACAACGATCACGGACTTAAGCAGCTCTGGAGTGACCACGCGCCAGAGATAATCGAGCAGATTAATGCCCCACGACCGCGGCGCAGCAACCTTCCTGACACCATTCCGACGGATCACCTTGTAAAAGTTCCACCAGGGCGGCGAGACATGCTGGTGGCGCCAGGCGTTATAGGTGATTGGAATCCATTTGCGCGCCTTGAATTCGTTTCGCCACTCAGCACTGTCAAACGGTAGGCCTGTGAACAGTTCGTGGTCGCAAGAAAGACCATAGGCGTCCCGGTTCAGCATCCGCGCCACGAAATTTGCGAATGTGGTTTTGCCGCCACCCCAGGGGGCGTCGATATGAACGATAAAGGCGGCTTCGTCCCCGCCCTCGCCCGGCGCTACCTGCTGCGACCAAATGCGGTTCAGGTGGGTGGCAAGCTGGAATGCAGTGGACGCCCGGCCTAGCAGATCCCGGGTCGTTTCCGCCCGATCGGCGCTAGCCTTTACGTCATGGCGTGCGGGCGGTGGAGTGGATGGTTCATTTGGCGAGGGCTTCGACACGGAAAAATCCGCATCCCGTGCGAACAAGTTGGGCACCGGTTCCTCCGGCGCGTGCTCCGCATAGACATTCTCAAACAGACCTTGAAAACCCTCGGATCCGACCGTCTTCCAGTGCTCATCTAGCCGTCGCAGAACTGGATTGACGGCCTCGGGTCCGGTATCCCACACTGTGTTCGGTAACAACGCGCATGCTAGCGATAACGGAGCTGGCGCCTCATGACCCTCAAGCCACAATTGATACCAGGCAATCCAAATGTCCCAGTCCAAGTCGAGCTCTGTCAATCGCGCCGACAGATCGAGCCAGTGGGTGATGATGCCATCAGGGATTGCGCCTGGCCACAACTTCAAGCCCATCAACTCCTTTGCTGAAGCCCCTTCCAAGATGGAATCCTGATCGGCGTGCACAGCTGCAGTGATGGCGTTTGCCTCAATCTCAGCGGCCGCGTTAGCGTAAGCTGCAGAGTCTGCGGCGGCCGCTGCAAAGGCGTCAGCAAAGACGGTATAAGTGGACGCTGAGATCGACGCAAAGACCGAAGCGGTTGGAGAATCAGCGCTCGAATCAAGGATTGCTGAGGCCGCAACACGTGTGGCAGCCACAACCATCTCGTCGGAGTGTCCTACCACCGACGCCGATGACACAGCAACGGCACGGAACATCGGCAAAATCAGTTTGGAAGCTGAAGCGTTCACATTGTGTTCGCCAGCAAACGCCGTCTCAACCACCGGCAAAATTCGAAGCGCACAGCGTACAGCGATGGCTATGGCAACGTCACGTGGCTGCTCAAGTAGCCATTGTTTGAGATCGTCCCTGACAAAGTCTGGTGCCGCCACAGCGCCCGCCCCCATGTGCTCTCACATTCTGCGCCTCGGCAACCCAACCGGTCAACCCGCCGGCACCCAGTGCCGACCCCGCACCTCTCCTGACACATCCTGACAGCATGCTGCCAGTTTTCGCACAATTCCCCTTCCGCCAGCCGCCTGGCGGCTCTATATATCTGCCATGTCCAATCCAGGTTTCGAAGAAGCGCCGCTGCCCGCTTTGGTGCCGGGAGAACCGGTCGATTATGGTGCCGAGTTGCGCCCGCTCTTGCCTGAGGCGCCGTTCACGCCGCACCGGCCCGAGCGGCCGGAGAAGTCCGAGGGCGGCCAGACCCTGACCCTGGTTTCGGAATATCAGCCGGCCGGCGACCAGCCGGAGGCGATCGTCGAACTGGTCGATGGCATCAAACAGCAGGACCGCGACCAGGTTCTGCTGGGCGTCACCGGTTCGGGCAAGACCTACACCATGGCCAAGGTAATCGAGGCGGTGCAGCGCCCGGCCCTGATCCTTGCCCCCAACAAGACCCTGGCCGCCCAGCTCTATGGCGAATTCAAGAATTTCTTCCCCGACAATGCGGTGGAGTATTTCGTCTCCTATTACGACTACTACATGCCGGAAGCCTATGTGCCGCGCTCGGACACCTATATCGAGAAGGAAAGCTCGATCAACGAGCAGATCGACCGCATGCGCCATTCGGCGACCCGCGCCCTGCTCGAGCGTGACGATGTGATCATCGTGGCGTCGGTGTCGTGCATTTACGGCATCGGCTCGGTCGAGACCTATTCGGCCATGACCGCGACCATCAATGTCGGCGACCGGCTCGACCGGACGAAACTGCTGGCCGACCTGGTCGCCCTGCACTACCGGCGCAATGACGGCAATTTCGTGCGCGGCACCTTCCGGGTGCGCGGCGATACGGTCGAGGTCCACCCGGCCCACCTGGAAGACCGCGCCTGGCGCATCTCCCTGTTCGGCGACGAAGTCGACGCGATCACTGAGCTCGACCCCCTCACCGGCCACAAGACCGCCGAACTCAAGACTATCAAGGTCTATGCCAATTCCCATTATGTGACGCCCAAGCCGACCCTCCAGCAGGCGGTCCGCCGGATCCAGGAAGACCTGCGCATCCGGCTTAACGACCTGAACGATGCCGGCCGTCTGCTCGAGGCCCAGCGGCTCGAACAGCGCACCCAGTTCGATATCGAGATGATGGGCGCCACCGGGTCCTGCGCCGGCATTGAGAATTATTCCCGCTACCTGACCGGCCGCAAACCCGGCGAACCGCCGCCGACCATGTTCGAATATCTGCCCGACAATGCCCTGGTCTTTGTCGACGAGAGCCATGTCAGCATCCCGCAGCTGGGCGGCATGTTTAGGGGCGACTTCAACCGCAAGGCAACGCTTGCCGAATACGGCTTTCGCCTGCCGTCCTGCATCGACAACCGCCCGCTCAAATTCGAGGAGTGGGACGCCATGCGGCCACAGACGGTCTATGTCTCCGCCACGCCGAGTGGCTGGGAGATGGAACGCACCGGCGGCGTCTTTGTCGAACAAGTGATCCGGCCGACCGGCCTGACCGACCCGGACGTCATCATCCGCCCGGTGACCACCCAGGTCGACGACCTGATCGATGAGTGTCACAAGATGGCCGCCAACGGCCAGCGGGTCCTGGTCACCGTGCTGACCAAGCGCATGGCCGAAGACCTGACCGAATATATGCACGAGCAGAATGTGCGCGTGCGTTACATGCATTCCGACATCGACACGCTCGAGCGCATCGAGATCATCCGTGATCTGCGGCTCGGCGCCTTCGACGTGCTGATCGGCATCAACCTGCTGCGCGAAGGCCTCGACATTCCCGAATGCGCATTGGTTGCCATTCTCGATGCGGACAAGGAAGGTTTCCTGAGGTCTGAAACCTCGCTGGTCCAGACCATCGGCCGCGCCGCCCGCAATGTCGACGGTCGGGTAATCCTCTATGCCGACAAGATCACCGGCTCCATGGAGCGCGCCATCGGCGAGACCGACCGCCGGCGCGAAAAACAGGAAGCCTATAACAAGGCCCACGGCATCACGCCGGAAAGCATACGCAACAACATCTCCGACATCCTGCACAGTGTCTACGAACAGGACCGGGTCACCGTCGATGCCGGCTTTGCCGAAGAAGGCCACATGATCGGCCACAATCTCACGGCTCATATCGCCGACATGGAAAAACGCATGCGCGATGCCGCCGCCGATCTGGAGTTCGAGGAAGCCGCCCGCCTGCGCGACGAGATCAAGCGCCTGCGCGACACCGAGCTTGTGATCCTGGATGATCCGCTCGCCCGCCAGACCGCAATCGATGACAAGACCGGCGGCTATGCCGGCGAGCGCGGCGCCGGCACCGTGCCCAAGTCGGAACGCCGCGCCGCCTCCAAAGGCGGGAGGCCTGGCACCCGGACTTACCGGAAGAAGGGGCGGTAGGCACTCATTCGTCACACCCCAACAGTCATTCCCGCGAAAGCGGGAATCCAGCAAACAACGTCACCTCACCGCGCCGCGCGCACCTCGCAGGTGAACGACCGGAGCGGTACCGAGCCGCTGATCGGGTCGGCGTTGTCGGTGCCGATCAACGCGTTGTAGTTGCTGCCTGCCTCCGGGCCGGTGTCATATCCGGGCAGGCCCAGTTCGGAGCACCCCTGCCACCAGCCCTGCTGGGCCACGACCACGCGGCGATCGAGGCTGTCGGACAACTTGACCACCGCACGCATGCGGCCCGCCCGCGTCTCAATCTCTACCCAATCGCCATTTGCAACGTCCCGCGCGGCCGCGGTGTCTGGATGCATCTCCACCATCGGATGCGGTGACCGGCGCCTCAGGCTCTGGATATTACGGAACTGGCTGTGGCAGAACAAGGGCGACTTGGCGCTGGTCAGCACCAGGGAATAACCATCATCGCCGGGTGGCGGAACGAATTGCGGAAGCGGCGCCTGGCCCTTGTCCAGAAATGTCTGCGAATAGATTTCGACCCGGCGGCTCGGCGTCGCAAACCCGCCCGAAGCATATTTGCGGTGGCCCGGCACCAGTTTCACGCGCACCCCTTCAGGGGCTGCCCGAAGTGCCTCAAGCGCCACCCCTGATGGCGCCAGCAGATGGGCAAGGCCCTCATCCATGTCGCCGTCCCAGAAATAACTGCCAAGCCCGAGACGCTTGGCCAGTTCGAAGGCAATCCACGTGTCCGACTGGCTCTCGCCGAACGCCGGCACCACCGCCGGGCGCAGCTGCACCAGTTCTTCCGCCGCCTGGTCGATTTCAAACCCGACCCGCAGGCCTTCCCGCTCCCAGGCGGAACTGACCGGCAGGATCACGTCTGCATATTCCGCCGACGGGTTCATGAACATGTCCGCATGGACATGAAACTCAAGTGCGCTCAACGCAGCGCGGCCCCGCGCGGTGCCTGGATGACTGACCAGCATGTTGGTGCCGAACGCCATCAATGCCTTGACCTTGTAGGGTTTCGCCTCAAGCACGGCGCGGTAGAACGCATCCGATGTGACCCAGCCGTCAAGTCCCGGGCCCAGGGGCCGGATGGCCATCTCAAGTCCCTTGGCCTTCTGCTCTGCTTTGATAAGAGTTTTGCCGGAAACATCGCTGACCGGAACTTTCACGTGCATCAGATTGCCGCCCGGCACATCGAAACTGCCGGTGAGTGCATAAAGCAAGGCGATTGCGCGGTCGGTCTGGGTGGCATTGGTGTGCTGGCCAACCCCCGACCAGGCGTAATAGGCAACCGGCCCGCTGTTCCAGATCATGCGCGCGGTATCGACCACCTGTTCAGCCGGCACCCAGGCGACGTCTTCCACCTTCTCAGGCGTAAACGATCGCGCAAGTTCGCTGTAGTGGTCGAAGGCAGTGCGGCAGGATATGGATCCGTCCAGCGTGTCCACGGCATATGTGCCGGCCAACGCCGGCTCAACCTCGGACGGCATTTTTCCGATTGCGGTATCAATCACCACCGGTGCCGCCGCGGCCTGGTTCCAGGCGACATAGGTGTCACTACGTCCGTCTGCCGTAAGATCGGCACCGGTCAGGTAACGGCCGGTTGTCGGGTGAATGAGAAACGGCCCGGTGCTCCAGTCGCGCAGAAACGCCTCGTCGTACCAGCCCTTCTCGATCATCATCCCGGCAATGCCGAGCGCCAGGGCGCCATCGCAGCCGGGCCGCACGCGCAGCCACTGATCCGCTTTTACCGCGCCGCCTGCCCGCCGCGGATCGACCACGATCAGTTTGGCGCCGCGCGCCTTGGCGGCAGCCGTGCGCTCCGCATGGACCAGCCACGAGGTGTTGGGATTATGGCCCCAGTGAATGATGCAGCCGGCACGCTCATAATCCGGCGAGCCGACCCCGGCCCCAAAGGTGTAGGCAGTGGCGTGATCCTTGTGCCAGTTGCAGATTTCCGTGCCATAGACCGTATTCGGGCTGCCGAAACTACGGATCAACCGCTCGACCCACTGGATCGCATCCGACATGGCGGTGCCGCTCGGCGTGGTGACCGCAAACGCCACTGCTTCCGCACCTGCGTCCTCGCGGATGCGGCCAAGGGCACCTGCCGTCAGATCCAGCGCCTCGTCCCAACTGATCCGTTGCCATCCCGCATCAGCCGCCCCTTTCGGGTTAGTGCGGCGCATGGGATAGAGCAACCGGTCCGGACTGTGCACCAGTTCCGGCGCCGCCTGGCCCTTGGCGCACAACGCCTGGCCGGTCGGATGATCGGGGTTCGGTTCCAGGCCCACAAGCTGCCCGTTCCGCACCACCGAAATACAGCCACAGCGCGATCGGCACAGCGCGCAAAATCCTGCGGTCCGGATTTCTTCAGGGCCTGTGTCGTGGGATGCCGTCATGATGCGAGAGACTATATCGGACAGTATCTGCTTCGACTACGGCAGATAACATGAGATGACATTTGTCTGACACTCAGCCCTGGATCGCCGCCCCGCGTAGATTGTGTTAAGATAACATCTACTGAGAAGGCAGACCCAACAGTCCAGGCTGCGGAGCCCGTGGGCCGGTGCGCCTTCTGGTGTCCGCTCCACATCTCCGTGCAGGGTTCTATGTGGAAGGACAGAAAAATGAACGTCAGCGAAATATTGAACACCAAGGGTACCGGCGTAAAGACCGTGAGACCCAATGAATCCATTGATAGCCTCGCTCACCGGCTCAAGCTGGAACGCATCGGCTCGGCGGTCGTCAGTTCCGACGGCGTCACTGTGGATGGCATCATATCGGAACGCGACCTTGTCCGCGGGCTGGCCGATCACCGCGACCAGTTGCTTTCCATGCCGGTCTCCGACCTGATGACCCGCAGTGTCACAACCTGCACGCCCGATGACAACATCAAGGACATTATGCGTATCATGACCCAGAAGCGGATCCGTCATCTCCCCGTGCTTGAGAACGGCAAACTAGCCGGCATCATCTCAATTGGAGATGTGGTCAAGAACCGGCTTGATGATATGCAACTGGAGGCAAATGTTCTGCGCGACAGCCTGATCGCACATCAGTGATGTGCATTTTCACGCCTTTGCCTGGCGGTAAAGGACACCGAACGACGTGGTATCAAATTGGATAGTGATCAAGGGGTGCTCTTCCGATAAGTTCCGATCACCTGGTTCTGATCGCCGAAAGCCCCATACGAGATGCCGGACAACAAACGAGACGCGGACACACTGATCGAAAAAACCCGGGCCTATGTCGATGCCTCGAACGGCCACGATATCGCCCGTATCGCCACAATGTTGGCGGAAGACGCGGTCTATCTGTCCACCGGTGTCGGTCGGCACGACGGTTCAGCGGCAATCCTCGACATGAACAAAGACTTCTTCAGCGCCAACCCGGACGTACACTGGGAAACGGCCAACTACCGGGCCATCGAGACCGATGGCGTCGTGTTCGATTTCGTCATCTCCTATGGCGGCACTTCCGGGCCCGGTGTGGAGCGGGTCTATTTTGACGCGCGCGGACAGATTAACCGCGTCGAAGTGGAACGATGAGCAGTTAAAACCATGCATCTGCGCATAACATGCCCGTCAGCCTACCCATTAAGATCTATACGGATTAGTGTCACAATTAAACATTAGCCTCCGCAGCTTCTGACGCGCGGCGAGCAGGGAGTTAGATTATGAGGTGGATCAAACGCATCGTTACGGGACTGGTGCTTGTTGTTGTCCTGGCTGTCGCCGCCGCCTATCTGCTGCCAAGCACCGCAACCGTGTCACGCTCCATCGAGATTGCAGCGACGCCGGAACAGGTGTTCCCCTATATCAGCAACTTCCACAGTTTCAACCGATGGTCACCCTGGGCAAAACGCGATCCCGAAACCCGCTATACATTTGAGGGTCCCGAACAGGGCACGGGCCAGAAGATGATGTGGGTGAGCGATAACCCCAATGTCGGCTCGGGCAGCCAGGAGATCACATCGACGTCGCCGGACAAATCTGTCGAAGTCGCCCTGGATTTTGGGGATATGGGCCAGGCTAACGCTGCTTATCGTCTGGAACCGGTCAATAGCGGCACCCGGATAACGTGGTCTTTCAAAACCGAACTCGGAGCAAATCCGATGAAGCGCTATCTCGGCCTGATGTTCGACCGATGGATCGGAGCCGAATATGAAGAGGGTCTTGTGGCACTCAAGCAACTGGTCGAGAGCGAGATCTAAAGCACTACACACCGATCCGGAAACAGTTTGGCCGGTGACCGGTTGCGGGCTGCCGCCTTCACCTTTTTTCAGGTAAAAACGGCTCAATTCAACGCCGATACATACTTGCTAAGGCGGTCTGCTTCCCGCATATTTACGCGAGCGCACAAACCCGTTCGTAGAGCGGACAGGTCAGATGCAGTGTGCGGGCGGACGTTCCGCGATGGACCGGTTTACCTGCCTTGTTCCTGATACGGCCTGGTCTGCGCCGTCGGCAATCCGGCATCAGCCAAAGTCCAAAGGAGCGGCATATGAGCCAAACAGGTACAGTCAAATTCTTCAATCACTCACGCGGCTTCGGCTTCATCACCCCGGATGGGGGTGACAAAGATGTTTTCGTCCATATCACTGCTCTGGAGCAATCCGGCCTGCCGCCGCTTGACGATGGACAGCGCGTCACATTTGAAACCGAGCCAGACCCCCGGGGCCGCGGCGTCAAGGCGGTCAACCTGGCGCTTGCCGAATAGGCGGCAGCGCTTCTTATTAGTTCATGAACTAGTGTCCGGGGTGACAGTCGCGAGGCAGATTCAGGGGCCAGGACACCCCAGTCGATACATGGTTCCCGGCAGGCAGGATTTTTCTTGTCTGCCGCAACGCGCTGCGCCGCCAGCCACCGGTTCCGGTATTGACCGTCACCCGATGGCCCTTGCCATCGATTTCCACCCAGGTCGGCACATAGCCGGCAGCTGCGATCTGTGCCTTACCGCCCTCGCGCCTGACCAATTCCAGCACCGCAATGATACCTGAGCGCTCCATCAGACGGCGCTGATTTGAAATGAAATTTCCGGTTGAATAGACGGTCAGTCCCTCGGCACCGCGTTCGGTCAGATGTTTCTCCCACGGCTGAATGACATGAGGATGTGTGCCGATAACCGCGGCAGCGCCCGCCTCCAATGCGGCCCGCGCCAGGGCTCGCTGTCGTTTGAGCGGTTTGTGCGAGTTCTCGACCCCCCAATGGGGCACCAGGATAACCGCATCTACATCGGGTTCGGCGGCGCGTGCGGCAATCTCTTCAAGCACTTGTTCGCTCTGCTTGTAGCACCTGATCACCTGGTCGTAGCGGTCCAGCGGCCCGTTGGTTGAAAAAGTGCACGCCAGCCATGCAATCGAAAAACCATTGGCCCGGGTGACCGTGCTCCAGCGCCGTCCCTCTTCGTCGCGTATGCGCGTACCGGTGAATGCCAGCTCGCCTGCCTCGAGATTCTCGATGGTGCGGTTGATACCCAGCCATCCGCGGTCAAACGCATGATTGTTTGCCGTCGACACCACATCGAATCCGGTTTCAACCAGTTCATCGATGACTGAGGGGTGAACATTGAACATCATCGGCGTGCGCTCGGCGTTGTAGACCGCACCATAGCGTTTTCCGGTGTCCCTGACATTACGCCAGTTGCGCGAAACGCCATGGGCTGTCGGCCCTTCCAGATTGCCATAGGTGAAATCGGTTGCTTCGAGCAGCGGCGTAACAGGCGCCCAGAACGTCTTGAAAGTGCCATTCTTCCGGTACGCCTGGAATTGCAGCTTTTTGTGAAATAGCAGATCCCCGACCGCAGCGATGGTCGCCCGATCACCTAGCCCGCACCCAGCCTCGAAAGTAATGGTCTGTGCATGGCCAGCACTCTCGGCCACAGCCATTGCCATGACAAACGTCCATACAGCACGAAAGTGCCGGCCGATCTTTGCCAACGGATTGCTCCCCATCCCAGCTCTTCACCGCGTTGTCCGGGAATCGCCCAATCCGTGGATAGTGTCACTAATTTCTGGTCACGTCTCGCTGTATTGCTTCATGCCCCGACCGAACCATGCGCCGGGTGCGACCGCCGCACCGCAACGACCCGCTATAGGCGCCCGCCTTGGCCTGCCGCTCGACCCGTCCAACTGCGCCCGCACCAAACTTGCGGATCAATGCGTGGTGTTGATGGGCAATGAGTTTCCAGAACGCCAGGTCCTGTTCATAGCGCAGATGGCCACAACGACGCTGCAGGTAATAGGCCCTGGTCTGGACGCCAAAACGCTGGAGTGAGGACCGTGTGTCGGCTGAACGTGTTGGGTCGGGCCGCACTGCCACCCGTTGTGTTTGCGCCTTTGCAGCAGTACGCAGCTGTGCGGCCTTGCGTTGTTGCGCACGCTTGCGCTGCGCTTTGCGCTGGTCACGCTTACGCTGCGCCTTGCGCTCGGCCTTCCGCTTCGCTGCCGCTGTCCTTTGTTTGACAATCGCGGTTTGTTCCTGCGCATATTGCCGCGCAACGCCATAGCTGCGATTGACCGCCTGCCGGGTCTCGTCGCTGCAATTCGCACCCTTTTCCTGTCCGAACTGTTCCGCCCCCGCCAACACCTGCTTGACATTGCCGGCACCATGCTTGCCCGCCATGTCGACTTCTGCATGAGCGGCGATCTGTCCGAATGTATCGCGCGCGCCGCCATCGAGATGCTGGCATCGCCGTTCAAGCTGCCAGCCGCCGGCTATTACTGTGAAGCGATCGAGCGAGTTCGCCGTCGCCACGTCCGGCGCCACACCGCCGGCAACCAGCAAAACAACCGTGGCGATTGCGTGTACTGTAAGCTTTCGGCACATTTGACTGGGTTGCATCGCTCAATTCCTGTTTCAATTCCGGACGTTACACGCCCCACCACGCCCTCGCCGTTAGATTGACGGGGCAATATGGTGGTTTTCAGGAAGGTTCTGCAACGATCATGCCGGATCGGATTGAACCCGTCCAGCAGTTCAAATGTCTTGGGAGATGTGTAGCTGCATGCGCCGACCGAACACATGCGAGCTTGTTGACCGGTGTATCCGGTCAATACCCACGGGTCCGAAGTCACACTTATCGGTGTGGTGACTAAGGGTGTGGCGACAATATTCTAGTGAAACAGGGTGCGATACCAACCAGGCTTTTGGCCGGTTCGACCCGGCTTGATCAAATCGCATTTCGTCTGTTCTACACACTCGGAACGGCCAGGTTCGGTTTTGCCAACGTGCACAGGGTGCAATGTCCCTGTTTGCTCCGCGCTTTCCCGTGATTGCCTCATCACATTTACTCCAGTATTTGCTCTTGTAAAACTTGCCCGTGACAAGGTGAGCACGTTTCACACAACCGCGATACCTTAAAATTCGGAACAATACGACAGATAAATTGCCTCAATGAACCGATAGTTTTAATCATGGCAGGCAACAAGCACACCATGCACGACAATGGAGGTTACACCTTGGAGGTTAATTTTAATAAAATCCGATCTCGCGCGGAAAACCGCAAAGGAGGTGCAGCGAATTTGGCGTCACTGCTGCCGGAACCGCCCAATTCTGCGGATTTACGGGGCACAGCCGACGATCGCTGCCTTGCGGAGATGGCAAAATGCATCTTCCGGTCGGGATTTTCCTGGAAGGTCGTTGAAAGCAAATGGCCGGATTTCGAGACGGTATTCCTCGGCTTCAATGCGCCAGCACTTACTTTCCAGCCTGACGAATTCTGGGATGATCTGGCGTCCGACAAGCGAATCATACGCCACGGCGGCAAAATCGCCGCGGTCCGCAATAATGCCGGATTTGTATCGGAAATCGCGGCCGAACACGGCAGTTTCGGTAATTTCCTGGCATCCTGGCCCGAACACGACATTGTCGGCCTTTGGGATCTTTTGGCCAAACGCGGCAGCCGGCTTGGCGGCAATACCGGGCGCTATTTTACCCGTTTCATCGGTAAGGACAGCTTTATTCCATCAGCCGATGTGGTGACCTGCCTGCGCGACGCAGGCCTTCAGATTGCTGAAAATCCGACCTCAAAACGCGATTTGCGGGCCATGCAGGAACAATTCAACGCCTGGCACCAGAAAACCGGCCTGTGTTTCGTCCACCTGTCGCGAATCTGCGCCATGTCGGTCGGTGACAACCACGCGCCGGAGATCATACGCACCCGGGGCGGCATGGATGGCGGATGAGCAAAACCGCCGCTCAAAAGCACCGAAGCACCGGCATTTCATGCGGCAATATTTGGAAAAAACCCGAAATTCTGGTATACTCATTACAAGTCAACAACTTGCAGGCGTCGTTTGATCATGCAGAAGGCCGTTTACAGCGCCGTTATTGCAGCTCTCGCCTTTACATTTGTGATGCTCGGCGCACCCGCGCCCGTCCTTGCGGACGGCGTTGACAAGAAGTGCCTGTGCCGGTTTCAGGGCCAGCGCTATCAAATTGGCGAATATGCCTGCATCCGCTCGAAACTCGCACGGTGTGAAATGTTCCTCAACAACACCACCTGGACCTTTCTGGACGACAGCTGCGGTTCGGTGAAACTGGAACGGATGCCAAAGAGCACGCGTGCATCGACCTTTGCCGCCCTTCCGCAGAGCAACTGACTTCCGCAGTTAGAGCACTTTCTTTTCATACGGAAGCAGTTTGATGGCGGCGTTGGGTATCGACTTTCTCAAATGGAAATTGCCAGGCGATCTGATCGCGATCTCCAGCTATCATTGCTGCTGAAACAGGCGGTGATGATCCGACAATGACCATTGAGCAGGAACACCAAACCATGTTCGAGCCGGACGGATGGGCATACCGGGCCCGGGTTGGACTGCTCGTGCCGGACAGAGATGTCGGCCCCGAATCGGAATGGTCGGCCATGATCCCCGCCGGCGTTGCTGTGAATGCCAGCCGTTTTCACTTCCCGATCAGTGAGGTCACCGAGACCGCCGGCCAGATTGCCTTGCAACCGGTGGAGTTTGTCGCAGCACCCGGTCCGCTCGATGATGCTGTGGCACTGCTGGCCGACACGCCGGTAAACATCATTGCCCTGGCATTTACCTCCACCAGCTATGTCGGCGGTGATGGGGATGACCCCACACTGATCGAACGGTTGAGCCGGTCGGCCAACGGCAAGCCTGTTGTCACCACCGGACAAGCCATACGCGCCGCCCTGGATCACCTTGGTGCAAACCGCGTGATGCTTGTCGACCCACCATGGTTTCCGCCCGACCTCACCGTGCGCGGGCAAAAATGGCTTGAACGCAACGGTATTGCGCTCACCAGCGCCCGGGCCGCCGGCCTGCCGACCGGCCAGGGCAACATTCACCCGGGCGGTCTGTATCAATGGGTCCGGGCAAATGTCACACCGGACACTGACGCAGTGGTTATCACCGGCAACGGGTTCCGCGCGGTTGGCGCTGTGCGCTGCCTTGAAACCGACCTGGGTATCCCGGTCATCACCGCCAACACGGCACTCTTATGGCTGGCCCTGCGCACCCTCGGCCTGCCGACCCGTGAGGTAACGCGCTATGGATGCCTGTTCACCGAAGCCGCGCGCCGGCGGGATGTAGATCAGGAAGGTGGACAATGATCATGGGGCGAACCACCCACGCCATCATCCAGCTGGGCATTCTTCTGGCAACGGCGCTCTACACATTTCCGGCTGCGGCCGACAAAGCCGGTGATTTTGACTATTACGCCCTCACCCTGTCTTGGTCGCCGACCTATTGCCAGTCGGATGCCGGCCGCAAAGACCGCCGGCAATGTGGCGCTGGACGCCGCTATAGTTTCGTGGTCCACGGGTTGTGGCCGCAACATGAGCGCGGCTGGCCCCAGAATTGCCGCACCACCAATCGCTATGTGCCCAATCAGGTGATCAGAGGTGTTCTGGATATCATGCCGTCAAAGCGCCTGGTGATCCACGAATGGCGCAAACACGGTACCTGTTCTGGTCTGTCGCCCAAGGGTTATTTTCAACTCACCCGGGCGCTGTTTTCGAAGCTCAAGGTACCCGCCCGCTACATCACCCCGACCAAGCACATCGTGACCACGCCGGATCAGCTGGTACATGATTTCGTCGCCACAAATTCGTGGCTGACGGCAGCCGGTGTGTCGGTACAATGCGGTAACCGTCGCGACCGGTCGAATTTGCGCTCCTTGCGGATCTGCTTCAGCCGCGACCTGCAACCACGCACCTGCGGAGAGAACGAACGCAGGGCCTGCCGCGCACGACAACTTGTCATGCCGCCGGTACGGTAAGGATATTAGAGCATGACCGATAACAAACCACGCATCCTCGTTTTTCAGCATATTGCCTGCGAGCATCCAGGCATTTTCAGGGGATTTTTGCGTGAAGACGGTATCGACTGGGATGCCGTGGAACTGGACGAAGGCGAACCGGTGCCGGATCTCGGCGCTTATGATGCCCTGTGGGTGATGGGCGGCCCCATGGACACCTGGCAGGTAGAGGAAAATCCCTGGCTTGCGGGTGAAAAGGCGGCTATCCGCGATGCCGTTCAAGACCGCGGCCTGCCCTATCTTGGCTTTTGCCTTGGCCACCAGTTGCTGGCGGATGCGTTGGGCGGACAGGTCGGCCCTGCCGCCGAACCGGAAATCGGCATTCTCCACGTCGAAAAGACCGATGCCGGCCGTGCAAGCCCGTTCATGCACGACCTGCCGCAAAAGGTCGATTGCCTGCAGTGGCACAGTGCCGAGGTGCTGCGCGAACCGCCCGGCGCACAGGTGCTGGCCTCGTCACCTGCCTGCCGGGTGCAGGCCATGTCCTATGGCCCGCGCGCCTTCTCCATGCAGTATCATGTCGAGCTTACCGCCAGCACCGTGTCGGACTGGGGAGACATTCCCGAGTACCGCTCGGCCCTCGAAAACACGCTCGGCGCCGGCGCCCTGGAAGATCTGGTCCAAACAGCCAACGCGCATATGAGCGCATTCAACCAGCAATCACGCCAGATCTACCAGAATTTCATGCAGGCCAATGGCCTGAAGCAGGCTTGAACACGCTTCAGACCTTCAGTACCAGTTTGCCGAAATTGCCACCAGTATAGAGCAGGTTCAAGACCTCGGGGTAAGCGTCAACACCGCCCTCGCGCACGTCCTGGCGCAATTTCAGTTTGCCGTCCGCGTGCCATTGCGCAAGCGATGTCATCGCCTCTTCGATCTTGTCGGGGAAGTCGAACACGATGAAGCCCTGAACACGCAACCGGTTGACCAGGATCGACCGGACGTTCTTGAGCCCATCGGGAGCCGTGGTCGCGTTGTAATAGGCGATCAGGCCGCAAACCGCCACACGGCCGAAATAATTCATCCGTCCAAGCACCGCATCGGTGATGTCGCCGCCGACATTTTCGAAGTAAACATCGACACCATCTGGACAAGTGCGCTTGAGCCCTTGATTCACGTCTTCGTTCTTGTAATCGATCGCCCCGTCAAACCCCAGTTCGTCAACGATATAGGCGCATTTGTCGGGTCCACCAGCGATCCCCACTGCGCGGCATCCCTTGATCTTGGCAATCTGACCGACGATCGAGCCGACCGCGCCGGAGGCCGCAGAGACGACGACGGTCTCGCCGGCTTTGGCCTGGCCCACTTCGAGCAGCCCGAAATAAGCGGTCATTCCCGGCATGCCGAGGCCGCCGACCCAGGCCTCAAGCGGCGCCAGTGCCGGGTTCGCCTTGCCCACGCGCGTGCCATCGGAAATGCCGTATTGTTGCACACCAAACATGCCGACCACCGCATCACCGACCGCGTAGTCTGGATGGTTGGAGGCATCCACATGGCCGGTCGCAAAAGCCCGCATGACATCACCCAGTTGAACCGGCGGCGAATAGGACCTGCCCTCCGCCATCCAGCCGCGCATGGCAGGATCAAGCGAGATGAATTCATTTTTCACACGAAATTCACCCTCGCCCGGTTCCAGGACAGCCTCGTCACTGAACTCGAAATCGTCCCGGGTCGCCATACCGACCGGCCGTTTTACCAGCCGCACAACACGGTTCATGGTCATGTTTCATCTCCTTTACAGATTGTTTTCACGACAGCACCCCGCGTCCTACCTTATGCGGTCACGGCCATTTGACCTCGGGCGGCATGGAAGACAGGATCGCATCCACATTTCCCCCGGTTTTCAAACCAAACAGGGTGCCCCGGTCATAGAGCAGGTTGAACTCCACATAGCGGCCCCGGCGGACCAATTGTTCTTCGCGCTCAGCATCGCTCCAGGGGGTTTCCATATTGCGGCGCACGAGCTCTGGATAGATTTCCAGAAACGCCCGGCCGACATCCTGAGTGAAGGCGAAATCTGCCGCCCAGTCACCACTGTCCTGATAGTCGAAGAAAACACCGCCTATGCCGCGCATTTCGTTGCGGTGCGGGAGATAAAAATACTCGTCGCACCAGTTCTTGAGTTTCTCATAATCGACGATCTCATGGGCTCCGCACACCGCCTGCATGGCATCGTGGAAGGCCACAGCATCGGGATCGTCCTGACATCGCCGCGCATCCAGCACCGGTGTGAGATCCGCCCCGCCGCCGAACCAGGATTTACTGGTGACCACGAAGCGCGTGTTCATGTGAACCGCCGGGACATGCGGATTTTGCAGATGTGCGATCAGGGAGATGCCGGATGCCCAGAACCTCGGGTCTTCCTTGGCGCCGGGTATCTGATCCCTGAACTCCTTGGAAAACTCCCCATGAACAGTCGAGGCGTGAACCCCGACTTTTTCGAACACCCGTCCGCGCATAAGCGACATGACGCCGCCGCCCCCGTCCTCGCCGTCTTGAGAACGCTGCCAGGGCGTGCGTTCGAAGCGTCCCGCCGCGCGGTCCGACAACGGACCGGCCAGGTCGTCCTCAAGCTGTTCGAACCGCGCACAGATCTGGTCGCGCAGGGTTTCGAACCAGGCTCGCGCCTGCTGCTTTTCATGTTCAAGGGGATCGGGCATCGACATTTGGCGGCAATCTGACCTATGACACCGGTTCCGCAAAGCCACCAGTTTGCCGCAGGGCCTCGCCCAGGACCATAGCGGCGGCAATTGCGACATTCAACGAGCGCATTTGCGGCGCCATGGGAACTTTCAACCGGGCATCGGCCAGCTGATGAACGGTGTCCGGCACTCCGGCTGATTCGCGGCCAAGTAGCAAAATATCGTCAGCGCAATACTCATACGCGGTAAAATCACACTCCCCTTTGGTGGTGAGCAGCAACAAACGACCGCTCTCACGGGCATCTAGGAACGCCTCAAATGAAGCATGCCGGCGGACATCGACTGATTCGGTGTAATCGAGCCCCGCCCGGCGCAAGCGCGGTTCTGACCAGTTAAAGCCGGTTGGCTCGATAATATGGACGCAAACATTCATACATGCACCCAGCCTCAGCAGGGTCCCGGTGTTCTGCGGTATGTCCGGTTGATAGAGTGCGATCTGCATTACTTACCAATTTTACCAGTCACAACATAAGCTTATGCGACATTTTGCCGAATGATGCATAGACTCTGGACTTTCACAAATAACGATGCCAAAACAAGCGCCGAAATCAGCCGGATTCAGGCCTCGCCGCCCGCCTAGTTTATGTGTACTTATGGTGTATATTCGTCCCTTGCGCAGTAGGCTAGCGTGAGTGGGTTGGGGTCAAGTACGATCAAGACATCAACTTGATATTTGAGCAAGATGTCTGTTTTGGCCAGGTCGTTCAGGCCGGCGAAGGGGAAAAGGGGATTAAGCTGTGGCTGTAACGGATTCCGTCGAACCGAACCGTCGAGATTTCCTGTATATCGCGACCGGATCGGTCGCCGCGGTTGGTGGTGTGGCTGCGATTTGGCCGATGGTCGACCAGATGAACCCGGACGCATCGGTCCGCGCCCTGGCATCGATTGAGGTCGATATCTCCTCTCTGTCCGAGGGTGAAAGCATAACGGTAAAATGGCGCGGTAACCCGGTTTTCATCCGCTACCGCACGACAGCCGAGATTGAGGAGGCACGCTCTGTCGCCATGGGCGACCTGATTGATGGCCTTGCCCGCAACGGCAATATCGATCCTGGCGCCCCTGCCACCGATGAAAACCGTGCATCCAACGATAAATACCTGGTCATGCTTGGCGTCTGCACCCATCTGGGATGTGTTCCCCTGGGCCTCGCCGGTGAGTATGGAGGCTGGTTCTGCCCGTGCCACGGCTCGCATTACGACACTTCGGGGCGGATCCGCAAAGGCCCGGCGCCGGAGAACCTGCCGGTACCGACCCATCAATTCATCGACGATACCACGTTGAAGATCGGCTGAGGGGAAGCGCAATGAGTGGACATTCGAGCTACGAACCGACCAATCCCCTGGCCCGATGGATCGAACGGCGGCTGCCTATATTCGGCCTGATGAAATCAACCGCAATTGATTTCCCGACCCCGAAAAATCTCAATTACTGGTACACTTTCGGCGGAATCCTGACCTTCTGCCTGATGGTCCAGATCATGACCGGCATCATTCTGGTGATGCACTACACACCACACGCCGATTTTGCCTTCGCCAGTGTTGAACACATCATGCGCGATGTGAATTACGGCTGGATGCTACGGTATATCCATGCGGTCGGCGGCTCGATGTTCTTCATCGCGGTCTATATCCACATGTTCCGCGGCATGTATTACGGATCCTACAAGGAGCCGCGCGAACTGCTGTGGATCATCGGTGTGCTGATTCTGCTGGCGATGATGGCCACCGCCTTCCTTGGCTATGTGCTGCCATGGGGACAGATGAGTTTCTGGGGCGCCAAGGTGATCACCAGCCTGTTCAGTGCCGTGCCTTTTGTCGGTGAACAGCTCGTGACCTGGCTGTGGGGCGGTTATTCGGTTGAAAATCCCACCCTCAACCGCTTCTTCAGCCTGCACTACCTGCTGCCCTTCGTTCTGATAGGCTTGGTCGGTCTGCATATCTGGGCGCTGCACGTTACCGGCAACAACAACCCGACCGGTATCAGCGTGAAGTCTGAACAGGACACGATAACCTTCCATCCCTACTACACATTGAAGGATGCTTTCGCGATTGTCGTCTTCGCCGTCGTGTTCGCCTATTTCGTGTTCTACAAGCCCAACTATATGGGTCACCCGATCAATTATGTACCGGCCAATCCGCTGGTCACGCCGGAGCACATTGTTCCTGAATGGTACTTCCTGCCGTTTTACGCGATCCTGCGCTCGATCCCGCACAAGCTCTTGGGCGTGATCGCGATGTTTGCCGCCATCGCGGTGCTGTTCATCCTGCCATGGCTCGACACCTCGAAGGTCCGCTCCGCGACCTACCGCCCTTGGTTCAAGCAGTTTTTCTGGCTGCTTGGGATCGACTGTGTCGTGCTCGGCTTTGTCGGCGCTAATCCGCCGGAAGGCTGGTGGTTGCTGATTGGACAGTTTGCCACCGCCTACTACTTCTTTCACTTCCTGGTCATTCTGCCCTTGCTCGGCCTGATGGAAACGCCGAGACCTCGACCAACGAGTATATCGGAGGATGTGCTCGCCAAGAACAAGGGCAAGGGCGATGCTGCCGCCCAGCCTGCTGAATAACCGCACGAGAACCGGAGATATCAAGCCAATGAAGACGATTTCCAGACTTCTCGCGGCAGCCGGTCTTGTAGCCGGTGCCATGGCGGCCACCCCGGTGCTTGCAGCCGGTGGTGTGCACGAAGCCGAGTCGGTCGATTTCTCGTTCGAGGGCCCATTCGGCACATTCGACCGGGCGCAGCTGCAACGCGGCTTTCAGGTTTATCAGGAAGTTTGCAAGGTCTGCCACTCGCTCGAGTATGTCTCGTACCGCAATCTTGGCGATGCTGGCGGACCGGAGTTCCCCGAGGCCCAGGTAAAGGCATTCGCTGCCGAAGCCGAGGTTCCAGCGGAACCCAATGCGGATGGCGAGACCCACGACGAAGACGGCGAACGGATCATCCGCCCGGGCAAGCCGAGCGACCGCTTTGTCAGCCCCTTCCCCAATGAGAATGCAGCCCGTGCCGCCAACAATGGCGCACTGCCGCCGGACCTGTCCTTGATGGCGAAGGCGCGTGCTGGATATCACGGCACATTCAAGCAACTTCTCGAGGGCGCTGGTGGCGCGGAATACATCTATTCCATTTTGAAGGGTTACGAAGAGCCCTCCGCGGAAGAAGCCGCCAAGGCGCCGGAAGGATTGAGCTACAATCCCTATTTCCCCGGCAAATGGATCGCCATGATCAAGCCGATGGATGATGACGCGGTCGAATATGCCGACGGCACCAAGGCGACACTGGACCAGATGGCCAAGGATGTTTCAGCCTTCCTGATGTGGACCGCCGAGCCTAAACTCGAAGAACGCAAGCGCATCGGCTTCCAGGTGCTGGTCTATCTGATCGTCCTGTCGGGCCTGATGTATTTTGTCAAAAAGAAGATCTGGGCCGACGTAAAGCACTAGTAAGATACAATTAGAAAAAAGGCCCCGGATTCGCGGGGCCTTTTTTTGTATGATCGGGACAGCCAACGCGCATCAACAAAAAGGCGGCTCCATGACCAAATCGGTTCTCGGTATCATCGGTGGAAGCGGTGTCTACGAACTGCCCGCACTTGAAAACAGCCGCTGGGAAAAAGTCTCAAGCCCCTGGGGTGAACCGTCAGACGATCTGCGCATCGGCGAGATCGACGGGCTGCCGGTGGTGTTTCTGCCGCGCCATGGCCGCGGCCACCGCTTTGCACCGAGCGACATCAACTACCGGGCCAATATCGATGTCCTGAAACGCGCCGGTGTCACCGACCTGATCTCGGTTTCCGCCTGCGGCTCGTTCCGCGAAGAGCTGAGCCCCGGCACTTTTGTCATCGTCGACCAGTTCATCGACCGCACCTTCGCACGGGCCAAAAGCTTCTTCGGCAAGGGCTGCGTCGCCCATGTCTCCATGGCACATCCGGTCAGCCCCGGCCTGGCCGACCATGTCGAACAGGCCGCCAGGGCCGAGAACATCCCCTGTCAGCGCAGCGGCACCTACCTGGTTATGGAGGGCCCGCAATTTTCCAGCCTCGCGGAATCCGAACTCTACCGCACCTGGGGCTGCGACGTCATCGGCATGACCAATATGCCCGAAGCCAAACTCGCCCGGGAGGCCGAGATCTGCTATGCCACCGTCGGTATGGTCACAGATTATGACTGCTGGCACCCCGATCACGACAATGTCGAAGTGGCCGCCATTATCGAGACGCTTCATGCCAATACGGAAAAGGCGATACGTCTGGTGACCAGACTGGCACGCGATTTCCCGCACGACCACCAGCCCTGCCCGCTTGGCTCGGACACCGCCCTGGAACATGCCCTCATCACCGCCCCCGACGCGCGCGATCCAGAATTGTTGGGCAAACTTGACGCTGTTGCTGGACGGATTCTTTAGGCCTTATCAGCCAATGGAAAGCGGCACACGACACTCCCCTCTTGGCGGCATCGCCGTGGTGTTGCTCGCAGCAGTATGCATCAGCCTCTCAAATGTTCTGACGCCTGTGGTCTACCGCACCGGAACGACTGTGTCGGCACTGTTGGTAGCGCGCTTTTTCGTATTCCCCTGCCTGTGTCTCGCCTGGCTGAAACTGCAGCGCAGCCCGATGCACATGACCGGCCGGGAGCGGGTCATTTCGTTTGTCGCAGGACTGTTCTACATGACCGGCCATGGCTGCCTGATAGGCTCCTTTGCCCTGCTCCCGGTGAGCCTCGCCATCCTGATCTTTTTCACCTTTCCACTGGTCACCTTGTTGATGGAATGCCTGCTCGACCGGAGACTTCCAGAGCTTTTGCGGATTGCATGCATCGTGGTGGCACTGGCCGGACTGACCATCGCATTGCGGGTCGATCTGGCGGCCCTGACGGCTGAGGGTATCGCTCTTGCAGCGACTGCAGCGGTATGTGTCGCCACGGCCTTTGTCTGCACCGGACGCACCCTTGCCCATGTGGACAGCACGCTCATGACCTTCCACATGGCACTTTCCGGGCTGGTCCTCGCCGTCCTTTATGCAGCGTTTACCGGCCGCTTCTCCCTGCATATCTCAGATCCGCTTGAGGCCACTTCCTTCGCCGCAGCAGTTCTCGCTTTCAACGCGGCTTTTTTGGCCATGTATGTCGGTGTGCGCAAGATCGGTGCGTCCCGGGCAGCGATGCTCATGAACATGGAGCCGGTGTTCACCATTGCACTGGCGGTGATGGTGCTTGGTGAGAACCTTTCGGCAGCACAAACATTCGGCGCTGCCACCGTCATCGCCGCGGTCGTCACGGCGCAACGCCAAAATCCTTCGTGACAATTCCATACGACGAAGAAATGCGTTAAACTCCCCCAATTGCGCGCGCTGGGAGGCGTAGATGACGAGGGGACTGAGACTGATCCGGCTCACCGTTGGAGCTGCGGTATGTTTTTGCATGGCCGTCTTCTCGACCGCGCCGTTCGATGGTGCCGGCGCACGGGGTAAAATGGTGCGGTTGGCCGGGCTTAATATTTCAGCCGACCCGAAGCCAAGAACCGCCAGAGACTTTTTCGGCCGCGGCGAAATGGATTTCGACGCCGGCCGGCTCGATAACGCAATCGCCCATTTCAACAAGGCCATCAGGCTCGATCCCGAACATGTCGATGCCGTGTTCCTGCGCGCCATGGCGCACCACAAGAAGGATTTTCTGGCTAAGGCGCTCACCGGCTATGACAGGACCATCAGCCTGCGTCCCGATTTCCCCGACGCCTATCACAACCGCGGCGCCGTGCACCACCGCATGCAGTCATACAACCAGGCGCTGTCCGACTACGACAAAGCGATCGAACTCGCCCCCGCCATGATCAATGCCTATTACAGCCGTGGAAACCTGCATTACGACATGGCTGACTACGACAGGGCAATTGTTGATCTGAGCACCGTCACCCGGCTCAATCCGCAGGACGCCGCTGCCCTGCTTGGCCGCGGCCTGTGCTATCATCAAAAAGGTCTTTATGACCTGGCAATCGCTGATTACACCGCCGCTCTGTCCCTTGATCCGATTTTGCAAGGCACATTCACAAACCGCGGCTTTGCCTTCGGAAAACGCGGCGATTACGACCTGGCCATCGCGGATTTCGTGCGCGCCATTGCACTCGATCCGAAAAACGTCGACGCCTATGTCGGTCGCGGCAACGCCTATGCGTTGACACAAAACCCAAAGAACGCACTCAACGACTACAACAAGGCGATTTCCCTCAAACCCGACTATCTGGACGCCTTTATCAGCCGGGGCGATCTTTTTTCCGGTCAGGGCAAGCTTAATCGGGCATTGAAGGATTTCAGCACGGCCGCAAGAATCGATCCGGCCGACCCCTTGCCCCTGCTGAAACGGGCAAATGTGCTGTACGACAAGGGCAGTTACTCATCCGCCATCAGCGATTATACCAAGGCGCTTGAACTGCGGCCGGATTACATTGAAGCCTATGTAAACCGATCTATCGCCTATTACCAACGTCACAAATACAAGGCAGCGGTCGCTGATCTCGACAAGGCCATTGCGCTCGGGTCTGAAAACGCCACCTCTTATAGTCTGCGCGGCTATGTCTATCTGGACTCTGACCGCACGGAACAGGCCATAGCTGACTTCGAAAGCGCGGTAAAACTGGCGCCGGATGACGCCACCATGCGCTACAGCCTCGGCGAAGCCTTCTTCTATGCCGGCAAGCGTGACCAGGCGATGACGCAATGGCAAACCGCGTGCAAGCTGGCACCGACTTCTTTGGTCAGGAGGTGGCAGAAGGCCCTGGCGCGGATGGGCCATTATCGCGGTTCGGTTGACGGCATATGCGGAAACGGCACAATCGGTGCCTTCCGTTCCTGTGCCCGCGCCAAATGTCTACTGTGAGTTATGCAGGCTAGAGCATGATCTCTTTATATCGGATCGATTTGACCTGGTTTTCGCGTCTGCTGGCAAGGCACGTTCCACGCCGTGGTCTGGTTGACCACAAGTGGACCGTAACGCAGTCCAGCGGGCGCGAAAACCAGGCCTTCGGTGGGCCAGATCAGCCCACCGGCTGTGTTGCAGCGTTTGTGCGATGCACCACATCGCGCTGCACGCTGCGCCTGACCGGTGGGTTGATTTGGCACCATCAAATGACCCGATATAAAGAGATCATGCTCTAGGCTTCACAGGTTTTTCACTCGCCACGGATGATTTTTTCCAACATCTCATTGGATATTCCAAGCCCTGTCGCAAGACCCGAAACAAACTTTTTCTCAGCTTTCGCCCAGTCGTTATCTGCCGAAACAACCATCAAGGCGGCGCGCATGACGGTCACGCGTTGCGTCGCATCCAGCCCCTTGCCATAGGCCTTGTATTGCGCAGGGGTCAATGTCTTGTCGCAGGACCGGACAAGATTCTCAATCTCATCAAGCTTGAAATCCCGCCCGGTCAGATCAAGTGCCACCTTCTGTATCAGAGTGACTTCGGCGTTATCCACCGTGCCGTCAGACAGTGCGGCGTGGCACATCACATCCAGTACGGTTTTGTGAAACGATGAGGTGTCGCCCATCTCCTTCCGGCGCATTCGTTTGCGTCGTTGGGAGCTGATGTATTTGAACAACGCAAATACGAGCAGCAACCCGATCAGTGCCGAGCCAGCGAACCCACTCATGATCATATTCATGGTCATGACCGGTTTGCTGGGTTGATTTGCCTCGATCAATCCCAGTTGCTGCGCCTGTCCAAACTGCGCTTCGGTGAAGGGAATGTACTGTTCACCCTCGCATTTCTCCGCGGATAATGCATATCCATCCGACGAACGCCAAATACCAATGCCCAATACGTGTTTCTTTGTTGTTAGGTGACACAGGCTCAGCGCCGCGCCGTCCGCGCCTGGAATAGTGGTGGATGAAACGAAGTGCAGTTCCTGCTGGCTTGCAACGCCCCGTCCACGGGCTGTTGAGGTGTCCACCGCAAGCAACTGAGCCGCGCATGCAAGCAAGATCAAAACCAATATTCTCATGACCGCATTCCTATGCCTGAACCATTCAACGCCGGAACCCTGTATAGACCTCAGCGCCACACAACCCCTGGGGCTATTTAGAGACTACCGATAAAGCCATGTGGACGATGTGCGACCGCAAGCTATGGCCATAAGAATGTGGCATATGCTTGGTTACTTGTGCGAAGTGGTGGAACTTTCGGGAGCGCTGGTCTTCCCCGGCTGTTTCCGCCGCCCACATCTCTTATGCCATTCCCGCACCGGCCCGACATCAAGATGCACATAGCTGGACCGGCAATACACACCCACGCCTCCACGACCCGGCATTTTTTTGAGAAACGCTGCAAGTCTGTGCTTGGAAACACCGGGTATCTGGAAATCTGCTGCTTTGCAGTGCAAATGCTGCGAATGTTTTGCGCCCCGGACCCGTCGATTATGCGCCTTGCTTCGACACCCGGAAATAATGTGCAGGGCTTCACCGAAATGGCTTTGCACCCGGGCCAGCAACGCCATGAGCTTTGGGTTCAGCCCATTGACCTTCCAGTTGGCCGATGCCGGGGTGATCCTGATGGTTTGAACCGCCTTGGGGCGCTCGGCCACGACCGGCGACCCGAATGTCGACGTAGCGCGGTCGTGGGGTCCACGCGGATAGTCCAGCGGTGCCGGATTTTTCCGGCGCGCCAGGCTCGGCACAGCCCGCACCTCGGGTGTTCGGAATGTTGCCCGCTCATTGGCCGGGAGAGGTTCAGCACCACTCGCCACTGCCCAACCCGAACCGGTGCACATCAATAACGCACAGCCGGTAAAGCCGGCAAACAGGCCTCTTCGCAGGGCGCGATGAATTTTTCTATCGAGCATGATGACCTCGACGCATTCATTAATCCAGAAGCTGACGTGATACCCTTGTCGTGCGTTCCAGCGATCATCTGGTCACCGGTAACCGCACCGGGACAGCGCTTTTGCACCAGGCACTTCACACATCATGTTGTGGTGAAAGCCGGGTATCATACCTGATATTGCGTATTCTTTTTTCTTTCCTGTAATCGCAAACGCTATCCGACTTGTTTTAACGGCAGGTGAAATACACTCTTAAAAAGCCGCAGATCCGGTGAGATCAGTTTCCAATTTGACGCTGTCCGGCGTGCTTTTGTTGGCCGAACATCCCATGAGGCAAGCCACCAAAGGTTTCCATTATCACCTTGCGCGCTTGAACTGCGCTGCCACATGGCGATACACATAATGGGCGGCCGAAAACGCCATTGATGGCAACCGGCCCAGGTATTACGGGAGAGTATCCATGAGACTTCGCAACATAGTGATCATGCTCACCGCACTGACCATCGCGGCATGGGCTTTCACACCGTTCAAGGCATGGGCTGAAGAGCCGACCAAGGTTGGGTTCGTTTATGTCGGACCGGTTGGCGACCATGGTTGGACCTACCGGCACGAACAGGGACGTCTGGCGGTCGAACGCGCCTTTGGCGACAAGGTCAAGACCAGCTTTGTCGAAAGCGTGAGTGAGGGCGCCGATGCGGAACGTGTTATTCGTGACCTTGCCGCCAGCGGCCACAAGATCATTTTCACCACGTCCTTCGGCTATATGAACCCGACAGTTAAAGTCGCCCGTCAATTCCCCAATGTACGCTTCGAGCATGCCACCGGCTACAAGCAGGCCGACAATGTCTCGACCTATATGGCCCGGTTCTACGAAGGCCGCTACGTGATCGGCAAGATCGCCGGGGCAGTGACCAAGTCCGATGTGGTCGGCTATATCGGATCGTTCCCGATCCCCGAAGTGGTGCGCGGCATCAACGCCTTTACACTTGCCTTGCGGTCGGTCAATCCAAAGGCCACCGTCAAGGTAGTGTGGGTCAGCTCCTGGTATGATCCGGGCAAGGAGAACGACGCCGCCAAGGTTTTGATCGACCAGGGCGCCGACATTATCGTCCAGCACACCGATTCGACCGCCCCGCTGCAGGCCGCCCAGGCTGCCAATGTGCATGGTTTCGGACAGGCCTCCGACATGAGCGGCTTTGCCCCCAAAGCGCATCTGACGTCGATTGTCGACAATTGGGATGGTTACTATGTTACCCGGGTCAAGGCAGTGATGGACGGCAGTTGGACCTCCATGGACACCTGGGGCGGTCTGGCAACCGGTATGGTGGAAATGGCGCCCTATAATACCGAAGCCCTGGCACCGGAGATTGTTGCCGACGCCAAGGCCACCGCCAAGGGCATCGCCGACGGCACGATCCAGCCCTTTGCCGGGCCGATCCGCGATCAGTCCGGGGCAGAGCGTGTAGCCGCAGGCTCAACACTGGCCGACAAGGACCTGCTCGGCATGAACTGGTATGTCGAAGGCATCGAAGGCGACTTGCCCAAGTGATATTCGGTCGGGCACCAGTTTCAAAGGGTCGCCTACAATGTGCGTACCAACGAGAAAGCCTTGGGAGTTTTCGTCCGTAGCCTGATGATCACCCGCCACAGTTTTGGCATAGTCTGACGCCTCTACAGGCACGGACAGCCCGTCAAATGGCTGGAATCATTACGATTCGAAATATTCTGACAGGCAGAACCTTGCATTTTTGTCAAGTCAAATTTCAGCCACACAAGAGACCTAAACTTCATCGCAGGACGGTGTTCCGCAGGTCGGCTAAAGCGTGTTCGACCAGCAACTCGATCCGTCGGCGCAAAAGGTGGGCAAATCATGTACAACAGAATCTGTGTCAGCAAGAGCATTGGAGTCACTCTGCTATTAGGCATCCTGTTCAGTGTTCTTCTTCTGGGTGAACCAGCGGCTGCGGCAAATCGCTGGAACCTCAATTCCGACAACCTGGCGAATTTCGAAACCAAAGAAATCATCACCATCCAACGGCTGCTGAAACGGCTGGGTCATCTCAACGATTCCGACATGACCCGCAAGCCGGATGACCGCACACTGACGGCAATTCTGGCGCACCTGCAGAAAGTCAATTTCTCCTCGGCCGTCACCGGTCAACAAGTCATTCGCTCGCTGTTTCGAACAGCCTGGAACAAAGAAGGATGGGGATTAGGGAAGGTGGAAGGCCAGGACCTGGTCGTCGACCCGGAAGAAGTCCGCGCTGCCCAGAGTGCGCTCGAACAGCTGGATATAACCCCGGGGCCCATAGACGGCATCTTTGGTCCCGCCACATTTTCTGCGGTCGAGGTGTTTCAGGAAGACAACGGCCTGAACGTAACGGGTCTTTTAACCCGCAATATCGAGCAGAGCATTCACCGCCGGGTCGCACTGCGCACGGAAACGCCAAAGAGTATCGTCCGGATTCTCAATTGGCCGGACTATATAGACCCGGACGTTCTCATACAGTTCGAAAAAGAAACAAAAATCAAGATCGTCCACGAAGTATTTGAATCATCCGACGAAACGGCGGCTCTGTTGATGATGGGGTCGTCGAAATACGATGTCATGGTCCAGACCGACACAAAAATGAGACAACTTGTCGACGATGGCCAGGCGTTGATGAAACTCGACCGCAACAAACTGCCGAATTCAAGACACTTGGATGATCTGGCACTGACCTACACTTCGGTGCTGGATCCCGAAAATAAGCACTCGTTGCCATATATGTGGGGAACGATTGGTATCGCCGTCAATGAGACCAAGGTAAATCGAATAATATCGATACCGGCCCTGAACGATATGTCTTTGTTCATGAAGCCGGAGTTGGCCGCTGCCCTTTCGAAATGTGGCTTGGCATTTGTCGATGAAGCAGCCGATGTCATACCGCTCATGATCGCCTATCTGGGCGGTGATCTTCTCGACATCAAGACGGCGGATTTGCAAAAAGTCGACCAATCTCTGTCGAAGGTTGCAAAATACATCAACCTCGTGTCCGCAGATCGCATCATCGATGATCTGTCAGAAGGAAAATACTGTGTTGCGGTCGGATATTCCGGAGACGTATTTGCCGCACGGGACGCCGCCCAGGAAAGCGGAACCGGCAAAATCTCATACCACGTGCCCGCCACCGGTAGCGTTCTTTGGTTCGACCGCCTGGTTATCCCGGCGCAAGCCCGCAATGTCGAGGGTGCCTACCAGTTTATCAACTTCCTGCTGAGGCCGAAAATTGCCGCCGCGAATACTAATTATCTGCAATACGCCTCCCCCAATCTCGCGGCAAAACCGCATGTCGAACCGGAGTTGAGAAACGATCCGGGGGTTTATCCGCCCGCCGATGTCATGAAGAAGTTGGTCGTCTTGTACCCACCGGACAGCGATGAGCAGATCAAGGTGTATAACCAAATCTGGTCCAGGCTGCGAGGCAACTAGATTTCGCCCAGCGTAATAGCAGGCCGACGGAAATTATCTGACAACCGGCAGGTTGGGATTGGCCGCTGCAAATATCTGGAACCGGCTTTTGAATTTTAATTTACCGGTTGCCCTGTTTCGATCGGATCTAGTGGACAGGCAGCAACAACAAACAGGTCTTGAAGGAGACCGTGGGAAATCTCGCAACATATCGACAAAGGGCACTTGCATTCGTCGGCATGCGATCGTCGACAGCAGGGCAGGACTCGATACATTCGATTTATGTTAGTGGCGTCGGCTGCATTTTCGGTTATGGCGAATGCAGCTATTGCTGCGGACGCTACGCTCCGGCTGCGCGGCGGTCAGCAGACATTCACCGGCAATGTCATTAGCTTCGACGGTTATACATATAGGATCGAAACCCAACTTTTCGGCATCGTAAACATCGATCTTAAGCGGTTCGAGTGCATCGCGGGTGCTTGTGCAGCGGAGACAACCGAGCCCATACCGACGACAACCGAAAGCATCAGTTCCATGGCGTCATCGACACTGTCAAACGAAACCACCGGTTCGACAACATCCCCCGCAACACCACCTCAGAGCACCACATCTACAACGTTATCGACATCAAACAAGCTGGTACCAAGTGAGCTCACAGATCAGGAGAAAGAGCAGTTCTTCCGCGACTTTCTCGAGTGGAACCGCAGCCAGCCGAACTGAAGTCGAAACATAGCGGGGACAGGACATCTTTTCTTGCCCTTTGTCGAGATCTCTTAACCCGTCAAACCCTGTGCCGGCGTCATCTTCACTCCCTATAAAATAGTAGGCCGGTTCCTGCATGTGCCAGCCGAAGTGTTCTTGTTTTGGGTCATTAAACCAAGGCAGACTATGACCATGGTCCGTCGATTCAATCGGCGTTCTTTCAACGGAGGACAAATGGCCGACATTGCCGAGTTCATCGCAGCCATGCCAAAGGCCGAGCTGCACCTTCATATCGAAGGAACCCTGGAGCCCGAGATGATGATGGCTCTGGCGGAACGCAACGCTGTCACCCTGCCCTATGCCTCCATCGAAGAGATCAGATCAGCCTATCAGTTCAATTGCCTGCAGGATTTTCTGGACCTTTATTACCAGGGCATGTCGGTGCTGGTGACTGAGCAGGACTTTCAAGACCTGACCTGGGCCTATCTGACCCGTGTGCATGGCCAAAACGTCACCCATGTGGAGATCTTTTTCGATCCCCAGGGCCATACGGAACGCGGCGTGACATTCGAGACCGTGCTGGATGGCATTACCGCTGCACTCGATCGTGCAGAACGCGAATTGGGCATCACCAGCCGGCTGATCATGTGTTTCCTGCGCCATCTGAGTGAGGCGGCAGCATTCGACACCCTGGAGCAGGCAACCGGCCACCGTGACCGGATTTTTGGTGTCGGGCTCGATTCATCGGAAAACGGTCACCCGCCGTCTAAATTCCAACAAGTCTTCGCCCGGGCGGCCGAACAGGGCTTTGTGCCCGTTGCCCATGCCGGTGAGGAAGGTCCGCCGGAATATGTCCACGAAGCGCTCGACCTGTTGCATGTGAGGCGGATTGATCATGGCAACCGCGCCCTCGAAGACACAAAGCTGACCGAACGGCTGGCGGCATCGCAGATCGCGCTCACCGTCTGTCCGCTGTCCAACCTGCGGCTCTGCGTGGTTGAGGATCTGGCGCACCACCCCCTGCGCAAGATGCTGCAATCCGGCCTGCGGGCAACCGTCAATTCCGACGACCCGGCCTATTTCGGCGGCTACATGACGGAAAACTTCGTGGCGGTCGCCGAAGCGCTCGAATTGACCCTGGAGGAAATCCAAACCCTCGGCCGCAACGCCTATCTTGGCTCGTTCCTTGACGACGGTGCAAAGCAATCAGCGCTTGATCGCTTCGACGCCTATGCAGACGCGGCATCCAATTCGCAATTCACCTGACACCCGAAAACCTGCTATGGAAACGCTCTAGCGAGCCGGCGCCAACAGCATCCGCATGGGAGGGGATATGGACGTCAGAAACCTCATGGATCTCAAGACCTTGATCCGCAACATCCCGGACTATCCCAAACAGGGCATTATGTTCCGCGATATCACCACCTTGATCGCCGATCCTAAAGGTCTGCGCGCGGCCATCGATGAGCTGATCTGGCCGTTCCTGAGAGGCAATATCGACTTTGTTGCCGGCATCGAGGCGCGCGGCTTCATTCTGGGTGGCGCGGTCGCTCATGAACTGGGCCTTGGTTTCGTGCCGATCCGCAAAAAGGGCAAATTGCCGTGGAAAACCATCGGCAAGGAATACAGCCTTGAATATGGTGTCGATACCATTGAAATCCACGCCGATGCCATCGGCAAAGGCGACCGCATTCTGCTGATTGACGATCTGATCGCAACCGGCGGCACGGCAGATGCGGCAATCGACCTGATCAAGGAATCCGGCGGCGAAATGGTGGCGGCGGCCTTCGTCGTCGATCTGCCGGATCTGGGCGGCTCGGCGCGCCTCAGGGAAAAGGGTATCAATGTCCACACTCTTTGCGAATATGAGGGCGATTGAGTGAAGGTCAACGGCATACCTTACCGCTCGATCTGGCTGAACGACGACGGCTGGTCGGTGCGCATTATCGACCAGACCAAGCTGCCCCATGCCTTCGAACTGACCGACCTCAAGACCCTGGAAGACGCAGCGCGTGCGATTGAGATCATGCAGGTGCGCGGGGCACCACTGATCGGCGCAACCGCTGCCTATGGTATCTGCCTGGCCTTGCGGGAGGATGCCTCCGACGAGGCGCTGGATACAGCCTGCGCACGCCTGGCGCGCACCCGGCCGACCGCCATCAACCTCAACTGGGCAATCGGCGAGATGCGCGATACCTTGCGCAACCGGGCCCGCGGTGAGCGTCTTGAGGCAGCTTATACGCGCGCTGCCGGGATTTGCGACGCCGATGCCGAATCCAACCGTATGATCGGCGTCTACGGGTCTGAGATCATCAAACAGCATTCACAGGCCAAGGATGGCGGCCGGGTCAACATCCTGACCCATTGCAATGCCGGCTGGCTCGCAACCGTGGACTGGGGCACCGCCCTGTCGCCGATCTTCCAGGCCCATGATGCCGGTCTCGATGTCCATGTCTGGGTGGATGAGACCCGTCCGCGCAATCAGGGTGCTGCCCTCACCGCCTGGGAACTGGGCGGCCATGGCGTGCCGCACACCATTATTGTCGACAATGCCGGCGGCCATCTGATGCAGCACGGCGAGGTCGATCTGTGCATCACCGGCACCGACCGCACCGCCGCCAATGGTGATGTCGCCAACAAGATAGGCACCTACCTCAAGGCCCTGGCGGCCCACGACAACGATGTGCCGTTCTATGTGGCCCTGCCCTCCTCGACCATCGACTGGACCATTTCAGACGGTGTGCGAGATATTCCGATCGAGCAGCGCGACGCAACAGAGGTGACCCGCATGACCGGACGCCTCGACGACGGCACCATAGCGGAGGTGGAAATCTCCGCACCCGGCAGCCCGGCAGGCAATTATGCTTTCGATGTAACCCCCGCCCGTCTCGTCACCGGGCTCATCACCGAGGCGGGCGTTGCTGATGCCAACCGCCAGGGATTGGCAAAGCTGTTCCCCGATCGCGCTTGAATTACCGATCCTTTACGCGCACATAAAATTCCGTGTATTGCCGAACTGCCGACCGAGGGAACACAGCACCGCCAAAGGAGCAGAAAATGCGTCTGGTTCTTCGCCACATAGCAATCATTTTCCTCGCCACATGGGCTCAGTCAGCCAACGCCGCCGAGTTGTCGAAGATCGGCGGGGTAGTCAATTATGTCGCGTCAAGCGGCACCGTCATCGTCAATAGCATCCCGGTCACCAGCTTCGCCGTCGACAAGTATGGTTCTGGCGGCACGGGTATTGACCTGACGGACTGGCTGAACAATGGCTCCAATCAAATCACATTGACGGTCAAACCTGTCGCTGCGGAAGGTAAGGCGACATTTGAACTGAAGAATTTCGGATCAGGTGAGATGCTGCTGTCCCTGACACAAGAGGGCGCTGGCGAAAAGTCTGGGTCGATCGAGGTTACGGGCATACCCGAATGGGCCTGGATCAACGCCACACCGGTAACACCCCTCCCAGACAGTCTGGCAGCAGCGGTCGGTGACCTTCACGATGCCTATAGCCGGTCGGATGTCGACAGGATCATCAGGATTTCCGCAGCGTTTTTTGTCGATCAGGAGAAGCTCGGAGGATTGACCGCAGAGCGATTTGCGGGGCTTCTTGCGCCCATGCTCAAGGCAGGCACGCTGGAACCCCTGCCGGAAACCACAATCACGTCCCATGCGGATGACCGGCTATTCCGGGTGGTTGGCAGTGATGGATACCCACCGATCCGCGTCGAGATGAATGACGACGGCATGAAACAGAGCATGCGCATGGGCGAATGGTGGTCGATGATAAACGGCACATGGCAGGTGGTGCGCTAGATAGAGCATGGTCTGGAGCAATCTAGTCACTGCTGCCCCGGGGTGTGCACGCCCGCAGCATCCAGTCCCGGTTGTCGCTGATTTCGTCATAGGTGGCTTTCCTGCCCTGGTTGCACAGGCTGGTCCATTCTGTTTCAGGCCGGCTCTTGAAACTGTCGGTGTGGCTTGCGATCTGTTTCATGCAATGCCCGGTTCTGCGCAGCATTTGTCTGATCGCATCATTCTGGCTCGCCAGTCTCGATCCTATCTGGGCGCATGTGGCCGCTGATGCCTGCGCCGTGCTGAACGTCAGAACCGCCGCACCCATTGCCGCGACCGCCACTGCCGCAACGACGTAGCCTGACCGTCTGGATGCAATTTTCATTGGTTGTGTCCTCGTCGCTATTACCCCAGATATGGGCTGCGCTCCGGGGTCACAAGTCAAGCATCCACCTGGCTTGCTCGCAGCAAAGTGATCTGAGCGTTATGGCGCCGCGGTCAATTATTGTAACCTGTCAGCCACCCGCTACTGCCCGCCGATAGAAGGAAAAAGACAGCATGCAATTTCTGGTGATCGAGCATTTCAAGGACGGTGACGCGCGCCCTGCCTACCGACGTTTCAATGAGCAGGGCCGCCTCTGTCCGGAGGGCCTCAACATTCTGAACAGCTGGGTCGATGCCGGATTTGGGCGCTGTTTCCTGCTGATGGAATGTGATGATGCCGCATTGCTTCAGAAGTGGAGCGCGGGCTGGTCCGATCTGGTCGATATCGAAATAATCCCGGTGGTCACCACCAAGGACGCCGCCGAAGCGGTCGCGCCCTATCTCGATAATGCCTGATATCTATGGTTGGAGCGTTTCCCATTCATGCGGAAATGCTCTAGAGCAGCCTGCGTTCAAAAGAACGCAGCCAAGCTGCTCTATCTATATGAAATAGATCAAATTATCTGAACTCAATCGATTCCGATTGAGAGCAGTTTGATCTAGTCATCGCTGCCGCGCGGAATACATTTCCTGAGGATCCTGTCCCGGTTGGACGCCACTGCATTATAGCTCGACTTCTTGCCGGCCTCACATTTGCTGGTCCAGGACGACTCTGAATAGCGCTTCAGGCTTTCCGTGGATGTTGCATGTTTCTTCATGCACAGCGGCGCTCTGTTCATCAGGCGCGCAACCTCGCGGTTCTGACTGGCCAGCTTGTCACCAATCTGCGGACAGGTCGCAGCAGACGCCTGCTGTCCACCGATCAGCATGGTCATCGCGACAACCGGAACAGCGATCGCAGTGGCCACCACATATCCCATACGCGTGGATAGAATTCTCATTGTGTCAAAGTCCCTTCTATTCCGGGCAATTCCCGCTTCCTCAAATCAATCCGGTTTGCATATGAGTAAGATCGCTCACCGGCCTCCACCACTATAGATTTGGTTCGAACCCGCATTTCAATGTGAGATAAGTCACACATGTGCCATTTTGTTCAACAAATTCCGAAAACTACTGAGATTGCGCTGACTGCTCTCACATCGCAGAAGCATCAGTTATTCAACTGGTAACGTATGGTGAATCAGTACCTTAGGTTTCAACGCACCGCCTAAACTATAGTTCTGCAACAGAAATTCGACCTTCTGCATCACCAGCGTTGGGGTTATTGTTTGCATTGGGGACAAGAGGTCTGTGCATCAGACGGCCCTATCGGTTGCTTCGGAAACCACATTCACAATAATAACCAACCCGAAACAATCGCGTGAAACAGCGGGAGATAAACGTGTCAGGCACTGACCGAACATACAACGCCGCAGTCGACATGATCGACCGCAACCTGACCGAGGGCCGGAGCGACAAGCTGGCCGTCATCGACGACGGTGGTAGCTACACCTATGGAGAGCTTGCCCGCCGGGTCAACCGGTCAGCCAATCTGCTGCAGAATATGGGCCTGGCGCGGGAGGCACGAATAGCCCAGATCATGCTCGATACGGTCGATTTCCCGGCCGTGTTCTGGGGTGCGATCAAGGCCGGCATCATTCCGGTTGCGCTGAACACATTGCTGACACCCGAACAGTATCAGGGCATCTTGAATGACTGCCGCGCCAAGGTGCTGTTCGTATCCCAAGCCTTACTGCCATCTGTTGAACCCATATTGGGTGATCTTGAGTTTCTTGAAACTGTCGTCGTCACCGGCGGCGACGCCGGTGCGCACACCGCCTATAGCAAATTGTTCGACACCGCATCGGACGATTTCGAGGCTGCTTCGACCAATCCCGACGAGACCGCCTTCTGGCTCTATTCTTCCGGGTCCACGGGCCTGCCCAAAGGGGTACTGCACCGCCACACCAGCCTGAGGTTCACTGCCGACACCTATGGCAAGCATGTGATCGCCATCGCGGAGAACGACATTGTGTTTTCCGCTGCCAAGCTGTTTTTTGCCTATGGCCTTGGCAATGGCATGAGCTTCCCGTTCGCCGTAGGCGCCACGGCGGTTCTTATGGCGGAGCGTCCGACCCCTGACGCCGTTATGAAACGCCTAAGTGATCACAATCCGACAATCTTTTTCGGTGTGCCGACGCTCTACGGCGCAATGCTCGCCGATGATGCCTGCACACCGGAAAACGGTTCCAACAAACTGCGGCTCTTGGCGTCCGCGGGAGAAGCCTTGCCCGGAGAGATCGCCAAGCGGCTCGAGAAACGCTTCGGTGTGGAGGTGCTCGACGGCATCGGGTCCACCGAAATGTTGCATATCTATATGAGCAACAACGCGGGCAGTGTCTGCTACGATTCATCCGGTGTTCCAGTGCCAGGATACACGGTGAGACTTGTCGACGAGGACGGCAATGACGTGCCCCGCGGAGAAATCGGCGAACTGATCGTCAATGGCGGCTCAGCTGCGGACGGCTACTGGAACCGGCGGGACAAATCCGGATCGACATTCCGCGGACCATGGACCTGGTCGGGAGACAAATTCTATCAGGACGACGACGGCTTCTACCATTGCTGCGGTCGTTCCGATGACATGTTCAAGGTCTCCGGCATCTGGGTTTCGCCCTTCGAGGTGGAAGCCGCCCTGCTCGGCCATGACAGCGTTATGGAGGCAGCCGTGGTGCCGCACCCGGATGACGAGGATCTCCTCAAACCCAAGGCATTCATCATTTTTGCCGACGGCGTCAATTATGACGATGGCCTGTTTGAAGAACTCAAGGAACATGTGAAGACAAAGGTCGGACCGTGGAAATACCCGCGCTGGATCGAAGCGCGCACCGAATTGCCGAAAACCGCAACCGGCAAGATCCAGCGTTTCAAGCTGCATGAATAGGCGGCTACAGCAACCCGCGTCCTACCGGACGCGGACAAGTTGCTGTAACACTTTGAAGTCGATCAGCTTTTCCGACAAAATCGTTTCTGATTTTTGGCCGGCTGATCTAGGCCAAGGGCACATCACGTCGTAATGAGCGATCAGACCGGCTTTATGGATATCGACGGCATACGCCTGGAGTATGCCTGGCATGGTCCCCCGCCCGATCAAAAGCCCACCATCGTCATGCTGCACGAAGGACTGGGCTGCGTGGCCGGCTGGCTGGACTTTCCACAACGGCTTTCCAAGGCAACCGGCTGCGGTGTGTTGGTCTATTCCCGGCAGGGATATGGCAGGTCGGATCCAGTGCCGCGCCCATTGACCCACATGCATGACGAAGCCCGCAATGTGCTTCCCAAGGTGATCGACCAATGGGGCCTGTTAAAGGTTTTCCTGGTCGGCCACAGTGACGGTGCCTCCATTGCCGCAATCTATGCCGGCAGCATACTGGATCACCGGGTGCGCGGCATTGTCCTGATGACCCCGCACTTCTTCAACGAAGAGGTGTGCATCAAAGGTGTATTGACCGCAAAGCAGGCATATGAAGAGGGCCCATTGAAGGAAAACCTTGCCCGCTACCATGGTGACAATGTGGATCTTGCATTCTACGGCTGGAGCACGACATGGCTGCATCCCGACTTCGCCGGGTGGAGCATCGAGGAGGAACTGACCTATATCCGTGTGCCTGTCCTCCTGATCTGGTGCGTCAACGACCGTTATGCATCGCTCGATCAGGTGGCGCGCGCCAGCGATGCCTGCACCTGTCCTCTCGAAGTCATCCTTCTGGATAAGGCCATCCACTGGCCGTTTCGCGAAGAGCCGGAGAATACACTCTTAAGCGTAGAGCAATTCATCAAACGAATGATTGAGGTTCACGGCGAAACGGTCCCCGACTAGGACACTGGCGTCTTGGTGGCGCCAAGGGTGATGCTGCCGCCGCCGCTGAAGCGTGGCCGGTCGGGCTGCGTACGGTCCAGCGGCGTAACCGCGCGCTGGCTTTGCAGGCTGCGCACCGCGAGTGCCTGATACTCCAGGGTCCCGGTTCGCTTCCAGGCGATCTCCTCATCGGTCAGTGCCCGCTTTGCGCGCGCCGGTATTCCCAGTGCCAGTGTGCGCGGTGGTATGATCGTGCCCTCCGGCAGAAAGGCCATGGCGCCGATGATTGCGGATTCGCCGATTTGCGAGCCGTCCATAATGACCGCATTCATGCCGACCAGCGCATCACGGCCCACATGGGCACCATGTACCACCGAACCGTGGCCGATATGCCCGTCCACACCGATGATGGTATCGCTGTCGGGAAAGCCGTGCATCACGCAGGTATCCTGAACATTGGCCCCCTCCTCCAGCGTGATACGGCCGAAGTCACCGCGCAGACAGGCACAGGGACCGATATAACAGCGCGGCCCAATGATGACATCACCGATCAGTACGGCGGAAGGATGCACATAGGCAGTTGGATCAACCACCGGAATGAGGTCCTCGATTGCATAGCAGTTGTTCATCGCAGGTCTCCTTATCAGCCTGCCTCGGATGCAGCCTTACCGTGTTGTCTGGCATGTTGGGCCAGCGCGTCTTCGCCAAGTTCGTCGAGCACCGCTGCATATTTGAGCCAGCTTCCCCGGCTTGTCGGGCGGCGGGCAACCCGTTCTGCAAGCAAGCTGCGGGCGATTGTCAGCTTTGAGCCGCGAAGTGCTGTGTCGCCCAGTATCTGGGCGAACAGATCGCGTTGTGCATGGCTGCCACCGATCAGTGCGAGTTCGTTGCGCATTGGCCACATCAGGTCGCAAGCCGCGCCATATTCACCTGATTCATAGGCGATAATGCCCTCGCATAACGGAATGAGGGTGCTTTTGGTGACCTCCGCCGTCCACCCGGTCGCCTCCGACGAAAAGGACTGCATGGATGCGATCTGCCGCCGTGCCGCGCCATAATCGCCCTTTGCCGCCAGGGCCAGGCAGAAATGCACATCCCGGAAGGGCAGAAGGTGATCATGAATGCGCGTCTCCGCATGTTCGCCAAGCACATCCCAGCGGTCTCCCACATCGACACCGCCGATCTCGAGCCGTTTGAGCATCGATGCCTGGTTCGACACATCCACATAAGATGCAGAATTCACTGAACAGAGTTTCGTGTCGTAGAGATCAAGCGCCCGGTCAAAGTCGCCCTGGGCGAGCAGGAACAATGCCGCGTGCCACCACACATGGGCCTTGAAGGGGTTTTTGTGCGCCCATTGGTCCTGGGAGTAGTCGAGCCACTTTGTGCCTTCCTCGGAACGGCCCTGCATTTCCAGCACATGGGCGACAGAGTGGATTGCCCAAAGATCCTCCGGATTGCGCTCGAATGCCTGACGCCCCCAATGTTCCGCAGCGTCATATGCGCCGCACTCTTCAAGGGCATAGGCGTACATTCCCTGCACATAGCCATATCCCGGCACCGTTTCGTCCCACGCATCCAGAACACTGGAGACGACCGACCGCAATACGTGGCTATGGCCGGTGTAAAACGTCATGGTGTGGTGCAGCTTGAGCGCCAAAAGGTCGCGAGGGGTTTCGGTGAGAAGCTCTTCCCAGTAAAGGCATGCCCGCGACAGGTCGCCAGCCGCCCACGCTTCAAGGGCTTTGACATGCAATCGTTCGCGCGGCGTCACCACATTCAGATTGGAGCCGATCTGCTCCAGTGTCTGCTGTACCTTGGGGAGTATCGCGCGGGTTTCCAGCATCATCAGGAAGTAACCGCGGAAACACAAGGCGAGAACGAAATCCGGATCTTCCGCAAGCGCTGCCTTGACTTCCGCCGAAGCGGTCATGCGATAGTCGAGGAAATCGGCAACCGCCTGATCGATATGCCCGGCCGCCACAGTGCTCGACGTGGTGAGTTCAAGTCCTCGCGCGTCCGTTTGCATGTTCGTGACAACTCCAGATCAAAATCTACGTCTTGGCGGACAATACACCCAGTCCTGACAGCACCCGCTCCGGTGTGGCCGGAAACTCATGGATGTCGCCGCCCTGACGGCTAAGGGCATCGGCCACCGCGCAGGCCACCGCACCAACCGCGCCGATAATCGAACCTTCGCCACACCCCTTGAACCCGCCCAGCGCACCGGACGGCGTGCCCGCATGGTGCAGTTCGATGGTCGGAATTTCCAGGGCGGAGGGGATTGTATAGTCCGCCAAAGTCACCGTGCGCGGTTGTCCGTTATCGTCATAGACCAGTTCCTCCATCAGCGCCTCGCCGATGCCCTGGGCGATACCGCCAATAATCTGCCCCTCCACCACCGAGGGGTTGATAATGGTGCCGATATCTTCAGCTGCCACATAGCGCACGATTTCCACATGTCCGGTCTGCGGATCCACATCCACCACGGCAATATGAGCACCGCCGGCGAAGCTGCCGAATTTGGGATCATAGAAAGACGTTACCTCAAAGCCCGGATTGAGTTCTGGGGGAATGTGCTTGGCGGAGAAATAGCTTTGCTCGGCCATCTCTTTAAGGGGCATGTGCTTTGTCCGGTCAACAGTCTGGATGACGCTGTCGACGATTGTGAGCTGGTCGACCGGAACCTCCATCAGATGCGCCGCCAATGACAGGATCCGCTGGCGCAGTTCCTGCGCTGCCCTGATGACCGCACCGCTGCCGAACACCGCTGTCCGCGAAGCAAACGTGCCAAACCCGTAAGGCGCCATGGCGGTGTCGTTTGTCAGGCTGGTCATGTCGGACATTTTCATGCCGAGTTCATCGGCCGCCACCTGCATCATCGCCGTCATGATCCGCTGGCCCTGTGACGGCAGCGCTGCTGCGATGGTGAGAACGCCGGTGGTTTCCAGACGCAGCGTCACCGCGTCCCGGCCCGGCTGCAGCAGGGTGCCGGGTCCGACCGCCGTGCTGGTGCCAAGGCCGGTGAGTTCCGCGTAGCAGCCAACACCGATACCGCGCAGCTTGCCGTTTTCAGGCGCTTCACCCTGCTCGGCCCGTAAATGCTCGTAGTCCACCTTCGCGGTCGCAAGCTTCAGGCAGGGCAGATAGTTGACGTTGTCGTGCACCAGATTATTGGCGTTGCGGTAGGGCATCATATCGCCCGGGATCAGATTGCGCCTACGCATCTCGGCCGGGTCGAGGTTCAAACGGCGCGATGCCTCGTCGATCAGCAATTCCAGCGACGCCGACGCCGAGGGCCGGCCGACCGCCCGGTAGGGCCCGACCGGCGTCTTGTTGGTGGCGACACCACGGGTGACGTAGCGAAGCGCCTCGATCATGTACGGTCCGGGCATGAGACCCGCGGTCTGCAATGGTTCCATGCCCGCCGACCAGAGATAGGTTGAATAAGCACCGACATCCACCCACACGTCGGAACTGAGCGCCAGGATGCGGCCCTCCTCGTTCACCGCCAGCACCAGCTCGATGTACTGGTCGCGGGCATGAGTCGACGCCACCATGTTTTCCAACCGGTCCTCGACCCATTTCACCGGCCGGCGAAGCGCAAGCGCCAGATAGCCGCAGATGAACTCTTCTGGATAGATCGATGCCTTCTGACCAAAACCACCTCCGGTGTGCGGGGCGATGACCCGGACATCTGTTTCCGGCAGGCGCAGATGCTTGGCCACATAATGGCGCACCACATAGGGCAACTGGTGGCTCATCCACATGGTGAGCTTGAAGGTGCTTTCCCGGTAAGCCGCAACACAGCCCCGGCCCTCCAGGCAAAGGGCCTGCTTGCGGCCGATTCGGAATTTGCGCTTCACAATCAGATGGGCATTCCCGAATGCCTCATCCACATCGCCGCGTTCATAGTCACGCTTGATCAGGTAATTGTTTAAGCAGGCGTCGTGCACCAGCGGCGCATCGTCCTTCTCTCCCAGTCGAGGGTCGGTCACCACTGGCAGCGGGTCGTAGTCCACATCAATCAGTTCCACCGCATCCTCGGCAGTCGCCCGGTCTTCCGCCACCACCGCACATATCGCCTCTCCGCAGAAACGCACCTTTTCCACCGCCAGCCAGTGCTGGATCGATTCACCACCGGAAAAACGGTTGGGCATGCTGTGGAAAGGATCAACCTTGCCCAGGAGATCCTGGCCGGTCAGCACCTGGATCACTCCAGGCACCTCACGCGCCCTGGTGGTGTCGATGGACAAAAGACGGGCATGGGCATGCTGGCTGCGCAGGAAGGCCACGTGATACATACCGGCCAGTCGGATGTCGTTGAGAAAGCGGCCCTCGCCTTCCACCAAGGGGATCGCCTCTTCCGGCAGAACCGAGGAGCCGACGGATTTCTGATTGACGAAACGTGTGTCCGACATGAAGCGAATTCCCTATGACCCTTCGCTGACCGGTTGTTCTTTGCCGGCCACCGCCATCACTGCATCGATAATCGCCTGATAGCCCGTGCACCGGCACAGATTGCCGGACAGTGCCTCACGCACTTCCTGCTCGTTTGGATTGGGATTCTCCCGCAGAAATTCAATCGCGGTGATCAAAAACCCTGGTGTGCAATAGCCACATTGCAGCGCGAAACTTTCGTGGAAAGCCTGTTGCATCGGATGAAGTGTCCCGTCATCGGCCCGCAGCCCCTCAATGGTCACGATTTCCGCACCGTCGGCCTGTACCGCCAGGGTCAGGCAGGAGCGCACGCTGCGTCCGTTCATCGACACTGTGCAGGCGCCGCACACCCCGTGCTCGCATCCCAGATGCGTGCCGGTGAGGTGCAGGTCTTCGCGGATGAAGTCAGCCAGCGAGCGGCGCACGGATACGGTCTTTTCATGGGCCTTGCCATTCACGGTCAACTGGATGGTGCTTTCCCTAGACAAAACTATTGTCCTCCAGCCCGGGCCAAAGCCGTATCCAGGGCTCGTTGCGTCATAACGCCGGCCAAGTGGCGGCGATAGGCCGAGGATGCATGAACATCATCGCCCGGTTCCACTGCGGTCATAACTTCTGCGGCGGCTGCGGTAAATGCCTCGCGGCAGGTGTCTGGACCAACGGCACACCCGGTAAGGGCTGTTTCCGCCGCACGGGCCCGGAAAGGCCCCTCGCCCATACCGATGATGGTCAGCCGTGCGGTTTCGCAGACACCATCCCGCACGGTCAGCATGGCGGCTGCACCGGCAACGGCAAAATCGCCGAGGCGGCGGGCAAACTCGACAAACCCGAAACCCGCCTCCGCTGGCGGACGGGGATAACGCACTTCAACCACCATTTCTCCCGGTTCAAGAGCCGTCGACATCATACCGTTGAAGAACGCCTCGGCCGGAATTTCCCGGCGGCCGTTTGAGCTTGCAGCAACGATACTTCCATCCAACGTCACCAGAATGCCGGGGTGCTCTGCCGCCGGGTCATTATGAGAGACACTGCCGCAAACGGTGCCGCGATTGCGGATTGTCGGGTGGGCGACCTGTTTTGTGGCTTCCACCAGCAAGGGCCATCCTTCGCGCACTGCCGGATCACGCAAGAGATCGGCGTGCCGCACCAGCGCGCCAACGGTCAAACCGTCAGGCCCGGCCTGCAATGGTGCAAGGTCTTCCATGCGGTTGATATCGACAAGAACCGACGGGTTCACGATGCGCATATTGAGCATCGGCATCAGGCTCTGCCCGCCGGCCAGAACCCTGCCGTCAGGACCAGCATCGCCCAGGAGATCGAGCGCCTCCTCGACACTGTCCGGCGCGTGATAATCAAACCAGGCTGGTTTCACGGTTCCTCCGACCTGTCTGCGTTGAAGCTGCCAACAAACCGAACAGCGCCCACCGTGTCAATCAACCAGGTGACGGCGCGCGCCAAGCGTTCTAAACCTACACCCTCCGGCCACTCCGGTGCGGACAATTGACAAGTTTCAGAGCCAGCCACAGCGCAACTGGACGACCTACTATGATGCTTTACTAGATAAGGTCAATACTATAGTTGAAACGCCTCGTTCGATGCTGTCAAATCACGACGCGCGGTCGAAAAACCTCACACCGGAAGGATCCAATCATGGACATGCAGCTCGAAAACCGTGTCGCACTCGTCACCGGCGGCGCCAGGGATGTGGGACGTGAGGTCGCCTTGTCGCTTGCAGCGGAAGGCGCCGGTGTGGCGGTCCATTATCACGGCTCGGCGGACGAGGCCGAAGCGGTGGTGGCGGAGATTACCGCGCAAGGTGGCAAGGCGCGCGCCTATCAAGCCGATGTGGCCGACCGTGCGTCAGTGCAAAACCTGATTCAAACCGTTGTCTCCGACTTCGGCGGCCTCAACATCGTGGTGAACAATGCAGGCCTTGCCATCCGCAAGCGGTTTGCGGAAACCACGCCCGAAGAATGGCGCAGCCAGATCGATGTGAACCTTTACGGTGCTATCCATCTCTGCCATGAGGCCGCACCGCATCTTGAGAAAGGCGGCAATGGGCGGATCATCGCGGTGGTCGGTGATTCATCGCGCGTCGGCGAAGCGGGACTGTCGATCGTCGGCGCCGCCCGGGCTGGTGTCATCGCCTTGATGAAATCCCTTGCCCGGGAAATGGGCCGCGTCGGAATTACCGCCAACACGGTTTCTCTCGGTCTCGTTGAGACCGAGCACGATCCCGAGTGGCTGGCGGCCAATCGTGAAAAGCTGGTGAAGTTCTATCCGACCCGGCGCCTCGGGCAGCCTCAGGATATTGCCCCCACCGTGACACTGCTTGCCTCACCACATGGCGGCTGGATCACCGGACAGGTGCTCAGCATCAGCGGCGGTTACTGCATGATCTAGGGCCTGTTGAGTATTAGTCTGTATCGAGCCCGCAGAAGCTCGCCAGCTCCTGTTCCATCGCACGATACTGGGCAACCTTGATGCGAAGCGACAAAAGCTGAAATCGCCGCGCCTCGCGCTTGGCGCCGGGATGGGCGTTGATGCGTGCTTCGGTCGCCTCCATATAGGCGCGCTCTCGCCGGATGCGATCGAGATAGGACTCAATCTCGCGCATGACGATCTTCTTGCTGGCGAAGTTGCCAAAGAAAATTCTCAACAGCACTTCATCGCGCGTCACCGATGCGCGAATGGGTTCGTTCATGAAGTCCTGAAGCGCTGTATGGCCGGCGGGGGTAATCGTGTGGATCTGTTTTTCCGGTTTGCCCTTCTGCGGCAGCGACACGGTGGTGGTATAGCCTTCTTCGCGCAGCTTGCGCAGGGTGTTGTAGATTTGCGGACCGGTGGCGTTCCAAATAAAATAGGTGGAGCGCTCAATCGTGCGCTTCAGGTCATAGCCCGACGCCGGTTCGAGAGCGAGCAGCCCGAGCAGGGTGAATCTAAGCGACATATGGTTTGCGGTCTCTGGAGCCTGACATGCTGTGTTTCCATCGTCGGAACCGGCCCGAACATAACCGTGCACGGCGTGTCACGCAATTTCCCCGCATGCAGGTTGCTAGATGCGTATCCCTGCCTGATTGATCTCCGTCAATGACGCACACCCACGCCGAAGTAGTCTGGGTAAATCACGCAACCGAGGGACACGGGTTTCACCTTGTCCAGCGGAAAACCGTGCCATTTCCCCCACCAGGGCCGGAGACATGACTATGCACGCCGTCGATATTATGACCTCACCGGTGATCACAACCGGCCCCAACTCCAGTGTTCTCGACATCGTCAATCTGATGCTCGAAAACAAGATCAGCGCAATACCGATACAGGACCGCAACGGCAAACTCATCGGCCTGGTCAGCGAGGGCGATCTGATCAGACGCTCGGAACTCGGTGCGCGGGATTACTCGTCGTGGTGGCTGTCGGCGATCGGCGGTTCCATCAGCCTGGCGGAAGATTTTGTGAAATCCCATGGTGTCCGAGCCTGCGAGATCATGACCGAAGACGTGGTCACCGTGGGTGAGAACGCCCGCCTGTGGGAGATCGCCGAATTGCTTGAGAAAAAGAAGATCAAGCGGGTACCCGTCACCCGGGATGGAAAAGTGACCGGCATCGTCAGCCGGGCAAACCTGCTGCAGGCGCTTGCCGCCCAGCGCGAAAAACACCTTGAAGCCCCATCTGGCGACGACCGAACCATACGCGAAGCATTGATGAAGGTGCTGGAAAACGAAAAATGGTCAGACAGCTCACATCTCAATGTGGTGGTGCTGGACGGCGTCGTCCACTTCTGGGGTCTTGTACATTCGAATGCCCAGGCCAAGGCCCTGAAAGTCGCCGCGGAGGACGTACCGGGGGTGAAAGGTGTGGTCGACCACACCTATATCGGCGTCACACTGATCGGCGCGGTCTGACTGTCCGTTCAGACTGCGCGTAAAGGCGCATTTCTATTCCGTCGCCGGCGGAACCTCTTCCTCACCGGCTTTGTCCCTGCCGGAGCGGCGCAGGCTGGGATGCAGGCTCTTGCCCAGAATATGCTCCGACGCACCGATCACGTGAGAACTCGATCCGACAATCAGCGGGTCCGGGCCATGAACAATTTTTTCGTTCTTGTTCGGATAGGGCAATGACGACAGGAAGTGCTGCATGCAATTGAGCCGTGCCCGCTTCTTGTCGTCGGACTTGACGATAACCCAGGGCGCATCGGCGGTGTCGGTGTAAAAGAACATCGCCTCCTTGGCTTCGGTATAGTCGCTCCACTTGTCGAGAGATGCCCTGTCGACCGGGGACAGCTTCCACTGCTTAAGGGGATCAACCTCGCGCGACTTGAACCGCCGTCTTTGCTCCTCACGGGTCACCGAAAACCAGTATTTGTACAAAAGCACGCCGCTGCGAACGAACATGCGTTCAAGTTCCGGGCACTGGCGCATGAACTCCAGATATTCCGTCGGGGTACAAAACCCCATGACCCTTTCGACCCCGGCCCGGTTGTACCATGACCGGTCGAACAGAACGATTTCGCCGGCAGCCGGCAGATGTTCCACATAGCGCTTGAAAAACCACTGGGTACGGTCGCGCTCACTTGGTTTTGGCAAAGCAACGACCCGTGCCGTGCGCGGATTGAGGTGCTCGGTGAAACGCTTGATCGTTCCCCCCTTGCCGGCAGCATCACGGCCTTCAAACAGGATTATGATCTTTTGTCCGGTTTCCTCGACCCAGTTCTGTACCTTGAGCAGTTCGACCTGCAGCTGCGCCTTGTGTTTCTCATAGGCGTTCCGCCGAAGCTTTTCTTTGTAGGGATAAGCACCGGACTCAAAGGCACGACGCACGGCTTCGGGACCGTTTGGCATTTCCGACAATGGAGGCTCACCAGCCTCGGAGGGTGAGGTCGCCTGCGTCTTCAGTTTTGCTGCTCGCCTGGATTTCCTCGGGCTAGACGCGCCTTTGGGTGCCTCTGCGACTTCCGCCTGCGGTTCGGTAATTTCGTCCGCCTGGGCGTTGTCAAACGCCGAAGCGTCGCCGTTCTTCGCCTTGGCCTTGGATTGATTGTCGCTCTTCATTGGTCTGATCGCTCCCGCTCGTCGGCATTTTTCAGCGCAAAACTAATGATGAAGGCTATATTTTTAGTTGATCAAGATCAAATCCGTTGAGATCCCGGTACGGTGCGACAAGAAGTGGTAAAAGCGGACATTTTTCGCTATCGATAGCCGTTCAACCGCATTCACGAGGTCGCATGGCTCAGCTGTCATCATCCAGGGACGACGAATTCCCTTTCGTTTATCGCCGCGAGATATTCTGGGGGGATACGGACACCGCACGCATCGTCTATACCGGCAAGTTCGCCGATTACATGCTGGAGGCGGCCGAAGCCTGGATGCGCGCCTATTTGGGTGCTGACTGGTTCACCCAGGCGACTGAGCAGGGCCGCGGCGGCCCGGTGGTGCATCTGGACATCGATTTCATGTCGCCGGTAACACCGAAGGACCTGCTGGAAGTGGAAGTGCGGATTGCTCATATGGGCGAAACCGCGATCACCTATCACTGTACCGGTTATGGCAATGACCGCCGCCTGAGCTTCCGCGGCAAGTTCACCTCGGTCGGGTTTGATTATACCTCGAACCAGAAACAGCCCCTGTCACAGGAAACCCGCAAGATCATCGAGGAATATCAGAACCGGTGCGAGGCAGCAGACCTGGCATAAGGCTTGTCCAACGGATCTCTCCCATATGAAGATGAAAGGGTCTATTCGTCGTCTGGGTGTCCCATGTTGCAGAACACACCGCCGACAAATTCGACCGCCGGGTCGAACGGATCACCGGGCGGTACTTTCGCTTCGACATCGGCGCGGAAGGCTTCGGAATTGTCGCGCGGCCGGTATCCCAGATGGGCAACCTTGTGGTTGGAGAAAAACGCTTCGTCATTTCCGGAAATGCCATAGACGACCGAAAACCCCACCCGCTCAGCCACCAGGCAGCGGGTCACCAGATGTACCAGATCATCAAAGCTGAGCCAGGTCGCCATATGGCGACGGTCAGCCGGTGCAGCAAAGCATGAGTTGATACGAAGGCAGGCGGATTCGATGCCGAATTTCTGGAAATAGAGCTTGGCCAGATCCTCGACAAAACACTTGGATACGCCATACAGACCATCCGGCCGGTGTTCGGTGTCCGTGTCGGCCCCCTCTTCCCGGCGCACATAGCCGACCGCATGAATGGAGCTTGCATAGACGATGCGTTTGATGCCGTGACGGCGGGCGGCCTCATAGACGTTGTACCCGCCCTTGATGGAGGAATCGAGGATCTCCTCCCATGGCCGCTCAACGGGTGCTGCACCGAAATGCACCACCGCGTCACAACCCTCGACCAGCGCCATGACCGCGTCGAAATCACCCAACTCACAGGGGACCAGTTCCTCATGCGCAGCCGCAGCGCCCATTTCCGCACGATCGGACAGGCGCAACGTTGTGGCAAGCGGCGCCAGCCCGGTGCGCAACACCACGCCCAGATTGCCCGCAGCGCCTGTGATCAACAACCGATTGAAGCGTGGCATGCTCAGGTTCCTTTCTTCGCGATGTTTGGCGCTGAAACGGCGTGCCGGTATTTCAGGATCTATACATTGAACCGGAACAGGATGATGTCGCCGTCTTTCACGACATAGTCACGGCCTTCGGACCGCATCTTGCCGGCTTCCTTGGCGCGCGCCTCACCGCCGAGTGTTAGAAAATCATCGATAAGGATCGTCTCCGCCCGGATGAAGCCCCGTTCGAAATCCGTATGGATGGTGCCCGCTGCTCGGGGCGCCTTGGTATTGCGCCGGACAGTCCAGGCACGCGTCTCATTGGGGCCTGAAGTAAAGAAGGTGACAAGGTCCAGGAGCTTGTAGCCTGACTGGATCAGCCGGTTGAGACCCGGTTCTTCGAGATCGAGGGTGGCCAGATACTCTGCCTGCTCGGCCTCGTCGAGCTGGGCGATTTCCGCCTCGATTTCGGCGCAGATGACAATCACGCCCGCGCCCTCTGCTTCGGCTTTCTCCACGACCCGGGCTGAAAACTCATTGCCGGCAGCACTTGAGGCCTCATCCACATTGCAGACATAGAGCACCGGTTTCGAAGTCAGAAGGTTCAGCGCTTTGAAGGCCACACGCTCATCGTCCGCCACTTCCACGCTGCGCGCCGGCTTGCCGTCGCGCAGAGCGATCAGCACCCGTTCCATCAGGGCAAGTGTGACGCGCGCTTCCTTCTCACCACCTTTAGCTCGTTTCTCAAGGGCCGTAGAGCGGCGCTCCAGGCTTTCGAGATCGGCCAGCATCAGTTCAGTTTCGATGATCTCCGCATCGGCAATCGGATCTATACGGCCTTCCACATGGGTAATGTCGGAATCTTCAAAGCACCGCAGCACGAAGGCGACGGCATCAACCTCGCGGATGTGCGCCAGGAACTGGTTGCCCAACCCTTCGCCTTTCGATGCGCCGCGCACCAGGCCGGCAATGTCCACGAAGGTGAGCCGCGTCGGCACCACTGTCTTGGACTTGGCAACCTCTGAAATCTCATAGAGGCGGGGATCCGGTACGGCAACTTCACCGACATTCGGCTCGATTGTGCAAAAAGGGTAGTTCTGTGCCTGCGCCGCCGCAGTCCGCGTCAGCGCATTGAAGAGCGTCGATTTGCCGACATTGGGCAGTCCGACAATGCCGCATTTGAATCCCATTATTTTTCGTCCTGGTTTTTGTCTTTTGCGGGCGGTTTTTCTTTTGGCTTCTCGTCTTCGGGAAACCGCGTCAAATGCACCTTGTTCGTGAACCGCGAAATGTCGTCATCGCACAGCAGCATGGCGTGATCGGCCATCGCATCTATCAGCGGGTCCAGCCAGTCATGATCGGCCTTGGCAAAATCCCTGAGCACGAAGGGCATAACAAGATGTTTCTGTCCCGGATGACCAATGCCCACGCGCACGCGCACGAAGTCCGGTCCGATATGCCGTTCGATGGATTTGAGGCCGTTGTGGCCCGCCGTTCCACCGCCCCGTTTCACCCGCAGCTTTCCTGGTTCCAGATCGAGTTCATCATGAAACACGATGACCCGCTCCGGTTCTATTTTGTAGAACCGCATGGCTTCGCCAACCGACTGACCTGAATCGTTCATGAAGGTGAGAGGTTTCACTATCAACACCTTCTCGGGCCCCAAAGTGCCGTCCCAGATTTCACCCTGAAACCGGAACTTCGGCCCGGAGAAACCATGGCGGCGGATGATTTCATCCATCGCCATGAAACCGATATTGTGTCGGTGATTTGCGTATTTCGGGCCCGGATTTCCCAAGCCGACCAGAAGCATCATGACAATACCAAAGACAACAGCGGGATCAGGAATGGTGGATACCGGTTTTCCGCCGGATCCCGCTCCAAAATAGTGAGAGAGACCACATTGATCGACTTAGGTGTAACCACCTAAGTCGATCATGATCCAAGGGTACCGGCCTACAAGCCGACGGCGTAGGTTAAGCTTGCAAGATTAATCCGAAGCGTCTTCGGCGCCGGCATCGCTGCCTTCTTCACCTGCTTCGCCCTCACCTTCTTCGCCCTCTTCGCCCTCTTCGCCTTCCAGAAGCTCATCGTCTTCTTCGACTTCATCGACGACTTCCGCAACCGGTGCGGCAATGGTGGCAATGGTGAAATCGCGATCGGAGATCACCGGTTCCACGCCATCCGGCAAGGTTACGTTTGAGATGTGGATCGAATCGCCGAGCTCGAGACCGGTCAGGTCGCCGATCAGTTCTTCAGGGATTGAGTCCGCCGGGCACAGAAGTTCGACCGTGTAGCGCACGACGTTGAGCACGCCGCCTTCTACGAGGCCGGGCGATTCCTCTTCGTTGATGAAGTTCATCTGGATCTCGACATTGACCTTGGCACCTTTGCCAAGACGCAAAAGATCGACATGAACCGGAAAATCCTTGATTGGATCGAACTGGACGTCTTTCGGGATCACCCTTGTCTTCGCACCGTCGACATCGACATCGTACAGCGTGGAGAGGAACCTCCCCGTCTTGATGTGCTGCACCAGGTCGCCGTGCGAGAATGAAATCGTCTGGGGGTCTTTCTTGTCACCGTAAATGACGCCGGGAACCAGTCCCTCGCGTCGTGCTGCCCGGGCGGCCCCCTTGCCTACCCGCTCACGCACTTTGGCGTTAAGCACCAATATATCTGCCATCGCTTGAACTCCTGCGAATTTTGGATCAAGGCCGCCAAACGCTTCCTCCAGGGGTGAACGGCGCGGCAGGCCCGCGGCGCTTATACAGCGGCATTTGGGCAAACACAATGGGTGAAAAGGCCGTATGAGCTTACGATCATCGGCTGGAGCAAGGTAGTGTCCGGAACGCCCGCGCTGTTACCGTCAAGTTGGCCCGCAAATTCAGTGAAACAGGCTCGACACGGATTCTGCCCGTGACGTCCGGCCGATCGCCTCGCCGATCAAGTGGGCGATGGACATAACCCTTATATTGCGCGATACGCGCACCGCTTCGGTTGCCTGGATCGAATCCGTCACCACCAGGCTCTTGAGCGTCGATGCCGTGATCCGCGCCACAGCACCCCCCGACAGCACACCATGGGTAATGTAAGCGGAAACATCCGTCGCCCCCTTTTCCAGAAGCGCATCGGCGGCATTGCACAGGGTACCGCCGGAATCGACAATGTCATCGACCAGAATACATGACATGCCATCGACCTCGCCGATGATGTTCATGACTTCCGATTCGCCGGCCCGTTCGCGCCGTTTGTCGACAATCGCCAGCGGCACGCCTATTCGCTTGGCAAGAGAGCGCGCCCGGACAACACCCCCCACATCGGGAGATATCACCACAACATTGGCCAGGTCGAAATTATCCTTGATATCGCGCGCCATCTCCGGCGCTGCAAACAGATTGTCCGTCGGGATATCGAAAAAGCCTTGTATCTGGCCGGCATGGAGGTCGAGGGTAAGCACCCGGTCGGCGCCTGCGCGGGTGATCAGATTGGCGACCAGCTTGGCTGAAATCGGCGTCCGCGGCCCAGGTTTCCGGTCCTGCCGACCATATCCGAAGTAAGGCACGACGGCGGTGATCCGATCAGCTGATGCCCGCTTCAGCGCATCCATGATGATCAACAGTTCCATCAGATGGTCGTTCGCCGGGAACGATGTCGGCTGAACCACGAAGACATCTTCGCCGCGCACATTTTCTTCGATTTCAACGAACACTTCCATATCCGCGAACCGGCGCACCAGGCATTTGGCCAGTGGAATGTTGAGGTAAGCGGCAATAGCCTCCGCGAGCGGAAGATTGCTGTTTCCAGAGACGAGCTTCATTGTGCCAAGCCTCTATTCCCCCCCAAGGGACGGTGCTTCCGTCGACAAAGGCAACCGGCGGTCTTGTAACAGCGTGCCGGCGAACTGTAAACCGGAACACTTTCTTTTCAACGGGAATACCCAACTTCTACTGAAGGGTGAAAAACCGTGCGCAGACTATTGGACACTGCTCAGGAGTTTGAAGATCCCGCCCGCCGCCGCTTGCGCGGCAAGACCGGCTGTCGGGCCCCAGCCGGCATCGAGACTGCCGGCAGCAACCTGATTCTTTTGCGTGATGGTGCCGATCAGATCGCCGTTCTGATCCAGCACACGCCAACTGAGCTGAACAACCTGACGAGCGCCAGTGGGCGGGTCAAGCTTGACCTCACCGGCAATTGTTATAGCGCCCTTGCGCTGTGTCTTGATCACCGGCACGCCGGCACGCGCCATCGACTTGCGCATGGCGGTGGCCAGTTCCGCATTCCCCCGTCCTGCAGCACCGACCACCATGGGCACAGCAATGGCATTGGCCTTCTTGCGCGGCTTGGCTTTGGCCGGTTTGACACTGGCGTCCGGCTTAGCTGCCGATGGCGGTGTCTTCTGCGGCTGGACAGAAGGCGGTTTAGGACGAACCGATGCGTGCGACGAAAGCGCCTCGGCGGGCGGCTGGCTAACCGCTGGCGGCGCAACGGCGGCCGGCTCCGTCGAACGGGTGATCGAGGCGGTCTGAATGGAATCCGCCTGGTCAAGCAACATTGCCGCCGGCGGCGGCACGCTGGCCATCTTGACCTCATAACCCATCTGGGAAATGAAACCGGAAACCTCCTCAGCGGTCCGGCTGGCGATACGCTGCATGGCGCTGTCGTCGACCGCATCCCAGGGATCGCTGAACGCGGTTCCCGCCGGTATTGTTTCCTCACCGCTTATGCGATGGCGGTGTTTGCCCGATGGATCGGTGACATCCCACACATAGAGTACGGTTGTGCCGCTGGCTGTTGGCGCTGCGGTAACCCGGCCGTTCATGGTGAATGATTTCCGGGCATTTCCGCGCATGGTCGCGGTGAAGCCTCGGCGTCTTGATTCTGTGTAGAGCTGGCTGGCGATCCGATCGACGCTCGCTTTCGGCGCACCGTCAATCACCGCGATGGAAACCGGTGGTGATGCCGGCTCGGTGTGTGACAACCAGCCTTTGTCTCGGGAAAACGGTTTGGGAATACCACTACAGGCGCCCAGCAGCATTGCGCAGGCGCTAATATATGTCAGTACTTTCAGTAACCGCCACTTCCGCCGCATTACACCCCGCCCCATCTTTCCGGGGGCATTAACCGCCGCACATGTGCCGTTTAGCACAGAAACCAGATTTGTTTACAGCAGCTTATAGTTAATGAATCATTTCACATACAGTTCGAGCGGATGTTTGGCCAACTGTTCCACTCCCTCGCCGGTCACGATATATGTCCGGCCCAGGGTCATGGCGTTGCCGCTCACTGAATCCATCAAGATCATATGGACAAAGAACACCATGCCCGGACCAATCTCAGCCTCGTTACCGTGATAGAACATCGGCCAGTCCATCCAGCTTGGCGAAAACTTGGCGCCCAGGCAATATCCGCACGCATTCATCCGGTGGTCCCGAAGCCCCGCATCGTCCATCACCCGCGCATGGGCGTCGAACACATCGCCGGCCGTCTTGCCCGGCACCAGTTCCGCTTCACAGGCAAGCAATGCATCATGCGCGGCGTCGAACATCCTGACATGTTCCGGCTCCGGTTCACCGATGATGACGGTACGCATGAGGGCGGCGTGATAGTGATGGCAGACCCCGGCAAATTCCAGCGTCAGCTGATCTTTGGCCGACAATTTGCGCCGGCCAGACTTGTAGCGGCTCAGCAGCGCGTCACGCCCTGAGCCGATAATGAACTCATTGCCCGGATAATCCCCGCCGCCGGCAAAAACCGCACCCTGCATCGCGGCCAGAATTTCGCCTTCATCGGCGCCCGCAGCGGTCGCGTCCAGCCCCGCCTGCAGGCTCGCATCCCCAAGTTCGCCAGCTCTGCGCACATAAACAAGCTCGGCAGCACTTTTCACCACCCGTATCCGGCTGATCAGCTGCGAGGCATCCTCCAGCGTGCAGAATCCCTCCAAGGCGCTGTCCACCGCTTTGCCCGCATGAGCTGTCAGGCCATAGGAATCATATTCGATGCCAAGCCGCGTACCGCGTGCGCCCAGATCTTCAAGCATGTCCCTGAGCTGGATTTCAGGCCGCGCAGCCCGCTCATCGGTCCACACCCTGATGTCTTCCAAGATCGAGGTGTGCTGCGCCTGGCGCAAATCCGGCAGACGGGTCAAGAGCGCTACGGTGCCGTCGGAGCCGAGATAAAGGCACTGGAAAAAGCAAAATCCGAAAGTGTCGTAACCGGTCAGGTAGTACATGCTCTCCTGGGCAAACATCAAAATCCCATCGAGCCCTTGAGCGTCCAGTGCCGTGCGTGCCGTGTCGATGCGGTCTTGGTATTCAGACCTCTCAAAATGCAGCGCCATGACTACTCGCTCTCCCTCATAAACGCGTCCGGCCCCAGAGTGATGGCGGAAATTTGTCCGCCATAGGTCGCCTCTCCACGATGTGTGGCGCGGCGGTAACTGTAAAACATCTGGTCGTCCGCATAGGTGCACTGACCGGTTCGCTGCACCGAACCAAGCTCAGCCGCAGCCAGGCGATGTTCGAGATAGGCGGGCAGGTCGAACATGAAATGACCGTCCCTGGCCGACGGCTGGAAGAACCGTGCATTGTCACTGTCAGCATCCAGGAACTGTTCGTGGAACTCTGCGCCAACCTCGTAATTGGCCGCCGATATGGTCGGCCCTACCGCCGCCGCGATGGTTTCGCGCCTGGCGCCCAACCGCTCCATCTCAACGACCACCTGATCGGTGACCCCGGCAATCGCCCCGCGCCATCCAGCATGCGATGCCCCGATTACATTTTCTTTGGCATCCGCAAACAGCACCGGCGCGCAATCCGCCGTGGTGATGCCGATGGCAATGCCTGGTGTCGCACTGACCAGGCCATCGGCCTTTGGAGCATCCGCGCGCGTCCAGGGCTGCATGACCGCCACCACATCGGCACTGTGATGCTGATACGGCGTCACCAGCCGGTCGGCATCAAGGCCAAGCGCTGTTGCGATGTGGCGTCTGTTGCGCTGCACGATTTCCGGATCGTCACCAGTGCCGAATATGCAGTTGAGGCCGGCATAGTCGCCGGTCGAGTAACCACCTTCACGGGTGAAAAACCCATGGCGGACTTCCGGGATCTTGATCAGATTGTGAGCTTCGATCATGTTTGTATCTCGCCAAAGGGATAAGGCGGCCGGAGACCCGGTGCGGTGACGGCGCACACCTTAAACAGGTTACCCATTTGATCGCAATCCGCCAGTCGGGCAACCGCCAGATCGACCTCATGGCCGGTGTTTTCAGGGGAATTCTGTTTGAGCACGCCAGCCCTCGCCTCAAGGCCCATAGCCATGAGAAAACGGCGCTGGGTGATCGGCGTGTATACCGTGTTGCCACCAGCGGCAAGGACTGCACCCAGGCTTTCGAAGTCCACATGGCAGGTCAGATCGCTGGCGCCCGGCGTCTTGAACAAAGCGACCGGCCGGTGGTCGCGCACCGCCTGTAACGTGCTGCCGAAACCCGAGGCGACATGCCCGTAATCGATGATCAGGCCGGCACCGCCATGAGCTGCAATGTGTTTTCCAAGCGCATCAGCCACCTCGACCCGGGCGCTGGAAAATTCCCATACGTCGCCCTCACAGGCAAAACATCCCGGCAGTCTGAGACGCGAGACGTCGACTGGATGCGGCACGAGGCCCGCCACCAGATCGTCTTGGGCGTTCAACCCGACCACACGTTCAAACCAGGTGCTTGTATGATGTTCGAACTGACGCACCGGCAGGGCATCGAAAAACTCGTTGGCGATGATGATCGCAGTCTTCTGAGGCACCGTGTCAAAAGTTTCGTGCCATGTGACGGTGGCTCCGTGGCTGTTGAGGGTCTCCGCCTGGCGCTTCGTGAGCACCGGGCTGGTCTCGACAAGATGGATACTGAAGGCCGCCTTAAAACTGCTGATCGCGCCCAGGCTGCGCACCAGGTCCGCCATCAACGTGCCGCGTCCTGGGCCGAGCTCGACGATCTGCACCGCCTCCGGCTGCCCCATGGCAGACCACGCCTCGACACACCACACGCCGATAAGCTCGCCGAACATCTGGCTCACCTCAGGTGCGGTGATGAAATCGCCATCACGGCCGATCGGATCTTGTGACCGGTAATAGCCGTGCACAGGATGGCTGAGACAAAGCTCCATATACCGGTCGAAACCGATCGGTCCGTCAGAGGCAATCAGCCGTTTGATCTCGGTTTCAAGCAGCGTTTCTTCTGAAACCGGCGCGCTCATGCAGGCACCTTTTTGGCGCGCGCCACCAGCCACATGCCGAGCAGTATCATCGGCACCGACAACACCATGCCCATGGTCAGCCCGCCGGAGAGAAAGCCGATATGGGCATCAGGCATGCGGAACAGTTCCACGAACATGCGCGACAGGCCATATACAATGGCAAACACGCCACTGATATAGCCGGGGCGTTGCAGCCTGAGCAGACGGTGGCTGCATATCCGCAATATGAAGAACAGGAGCAGACCTTCAAGGGCTGCCTCATAAAGCTGGCTTGGATGACGCGGTTCGGGTCCGCCGCGGGGAAATACCACGCTCCAGGGAACATCGGTCACCCGGCCGTACAGCTCCTGATTGATGAAATTCGCAATCCGCCCGAAAAACAGACCGATCGGCACTCCGGTCGCCACTGCATCCATGGTTGGCAAAAACGCAATACCGCGCGCCTTGCAGAATGCCACGACGGCAAGCACGACGCCGATAAAACCGCCGTGAAAGGACATGCCGCCACTCCAGACCGCCAATATGGCGCCGGGATTGGACAGATAATAGTCCAGATTATAGGCCATCACATAGCCCAGACGGCCACCGAGGATGACGCCGAGCGCGCCCCATAGCAGGAGATCGTCGATCTGCACCGCCGTTGCCGGCGGTTCGCCTCCCCAAAGTGATTGGTTCGCGACCAGACGTTTGGTGTAGATCCAGGCACATATCAAGCCGGCAATGTAAGAGAGCGCGTACCATCTGATTTCCAACGGACCGAGCGTGAAATCGCCCAGGAAGTCGATCGTGAACGGTCCGATCCGCAACAACACCGGATCGATTTCGGGAAACGGCAGTGAGGCAAGTATCATTGAGGCATGAGTTCCGTTGGCTGGCCGCGGATCGCGCGGGGCGACAGTGCTCTGGGTCGCCTCGCACTGTCAAGTATACCCGGTACCAGTGGCATCCGACCCCGGGCCGCGCGTCCTTTCGCGCCTTGAAAGCCTCCTCGCTTCGACCCATAGTCAATGGTAATGCGACATGATCGCTGGTGGACAACGCGACAAACTGGACATGACCTCATGAACCAACCCACGGGACGGATTTTTGACGAACTGGCAAAATTGCTGACCAACGCTGCAGGTGCAGCACAAGGGGTTCGTGACGAAGTTGAGACCGCGTTCAGGAGCCAGGCCGAGCGCATTCTCAACGATCTGGACATGGTGCAACGGGAAGAGTTCGATGCCATCCGCGACATGGCGGCAAAGGCGCGTGAGGAAAACGAACAGCTGGAACAGCGCATCGCCAAGCTGGAGGCCAGCCTCGCGGCACTGCAGCCCAAACCGAAAAAACCCCCTGTAAAACGCGCACCGGTCAAACGCACGGCCAAACCCAAGGCTTAAAGCGTGTCAGTTGCACCGTGAACAGGAAATTCTGGTCACTCGCACTTCTGTGCCTGTGCGAAATCGCCGCCATGGCGTTGTGGTTTTCCGCCTCTGCGGTGGTGCCGTCCCTGACCCAGGAGTTTGCACTGGGGTCGACCCATAAGGCGCTGTTTACAAGCTCCGTACAGGTCGGTTTCGTCGTTGGCACTCTGCTGTCCGCAGCCCTGGGCCTTGCTGACCGCCTCGACCCCCGACGGTTTTTCATGGTCTCAGCGCTCGTTGCAACACTGGCCAACCTGTCGATCCTGTGGATCGACGTCACCTCCCCCGCAGTCATCGCTCTGCGTTTCATCACCGGCGCCTGCATGGCCGGCATCTATCCGGTTGGCATGAAGATCGCGACCACCTGGGCCAAGGGCGACATGGGGTTACTGGTCGGCATTCTGGTTGGTGCCCTGACCCTTGGATCGGCGGCGCCGCACCTGTTGAACGCCTTCGGCGGTATCGACTGGCGGTTCACAATCGCTGCCGCTTCGGCGATCGCACTTGCCGGTGCACTGGCGATTAACCTGGTGGCGCTTGGTCCAGCGATCAGGCCAGCCCCGGTGTTCGATCCACAAGCTGCACTATACGGCTTCCGGGATCCAGCGCTGCGATACGCCAATCTGGGATATCTCGGCCATATGTGGGAGCTGTACGCCATGTGGGCCTGGATCGGCGTGTTTCTCGACGCCAGTTTCAAACTCAGCCCGGGCGGCGACGACGCAACTTTCCTGGCCCGCCTTGCGACCTTCGCCTGCATGGGGCTGGGCGGCGCGTTCGGCTGCGCCATGGGCGGGCGGATCGCCGACCGCATGGGCCGCACGACCCTGACTATGGCCGCCATGGCGGTGAGCGGAACCTGCGCCCTGATAGTTGGTTTCTTCTATGGCGGTCCGGCAATCCTGCTGGTTGCGGTGTGCCTGGTCTGGGGCGTTTCGATCGTTGCGGATTCCGCCCAGTTTTCTTCCTCCATCGCTGAATTGTCACCGCCCGACCGGGTTGGCACCATGCTCACCATGCAAACATCTCTCGGCTTTCTGCTGACCCTGATCACCATTCACGCCATGCCCTATGCGGTCGACGGGCTGGGCTGGACATATGCGTTCGCAGTACTTGCCATCGGGCCGTTCCTGGGCGTCATCGCCATGGGCCGGCTGCGCGCCCACCCGGACGCCGTAAAACTTGCCGGTGGCAGGCGCTGAACACCAGATAACCGCCATGCGCCTGATTCAATCGGTCGCACCCCTGATAAGCACAAACAGGTGTGGACAGGTGATCCGGACTCTTGCGCAGAATCACCGGCTTGGGCACCTTGGCCCCGTCGTCGGGTGGTTCGACGAAGCGCCCCACATCTGGTGGGTACAAGCTGTGTTTCAAGTTTGGGGCGATCGGCATGCGAGGGGTCTTATGGCAACCGTCCAGTCGTTGTTTGGCGAAAACGTCAATCCGCTTGAAATCGTAGAACAGCTTGCCGCTGACGAAGATTGGTGCTTCGACCGCAGCGCTGACGACGAACTCAATCTTACCGTCGCCGGCACCTGGTCGGACTATCATGTCTGCTTCAACTGGCACCAGGAACTCGAAGGCCTGCATCTGGCGTGCACCTTTGAGGCCAAGGTACCTTTGGTCAAATGCGACGATGTCACCAAACTGATGACCCGGATCAACGAACAGCTCTGGCTTGGGCATTTCGATCTATGGCGCAAGGAAGGGGCAATCCTTTACCGCAACGGTCTTTTGCTGGCCGGCGGCGCCGAAGCCAACCAGGCACAATGCGAAACCATGCTGCGCCTGGCGATTGAGGCGAGCGAACGCTATTACCCGGCTTTCCAGTTCGTCATGTGGGCCGGCAAGAGCGCCGATGAAGCGCTTGAAGCGGCATTGCTGGAAACCATGGGCACCGCATAAATCTGTTGCGCTTGCCTGCGTCCAATCAGCCGTTTCACGCCGCAATGCTTTCAATTGTCTCGTGACGCGCTTATTTTGAGCGCAACGTTCAACCTGCAGCCATGGAGACCTGACGATGGCACGTGCCGTGGATCCCATGAAAAAAGTCATCAAGGCGACGCTGACACTGGCAGCCGAGAATGGCTGGCGCGACCTGACCCTCGAAGAAATCGCCGCCAAGAGCAAGGTGCCACTCAAGGATCTGCGCGGGCTGGTGCGCGACAAGGCACAGATCCTCGAACGTTTCGCCGCCGATATCGATGCCGAGGTGCTTGGTTCGCTCGAGCCGGAACTTGCCGACGAGGTGCCGCGGGACCGCCTGTTCGACGTCCTCATGCGCCGCTTTGAAATACTGGCCCCGCATAAGGACGCCCTGCGCAGGATTGCCGCTGACCTGAAATCGAGCCCGGTCGATCACCTGGCGCTCGCCGGTTCGGGCATGCGGTCGATGCAGTGGATGATGGCCGGTGCCGGCGTTGAAACCCCCGGCCTCAAGGGCCTGGTTCAGATCAACGCCCTGGGTTGCCTTTACATGTCGGTGTTTCGAACCTGGCTCGATGATGACGATCCGGGGCTGGCGCGCACCATGGCGGCCCTCGACCAGGGCCTGCGGCGCGGCGAGACCTGGCTGAAGAATGCCCAGGTACCCCTTGGGCTCGGCCAGGCTCTGGCGCAGTTCGTGTGCAGCTACCGGCGCGCCCGCAAACAGCGCGGCACCGGTGAAACCGAACCCGCACCGACCGCTTGAGGCAAGCACAATCCACGCATCAATCTCAGGACTTAAAATCATGAGCGACGCCATCGCGCCGACCATCAGCTTCGACGACTTCCTCAAAGTCGACATCCGGGTCGGCACCATCATCGACGCCCAGGAATTTCCCGAAGCCCGCACGCCGGCCTATGTGCTGCAGATAGATTTTGGAGCGGAGATCGGTATCAAGAAAACCTCAGCCCAGATCACCGCCCACTATAACCGCGCGGAAATCATCGGCCGACAGGTCGCCGCCGTGGTCAACTTCCCGCCCCGCCAGATCGGCCCGCATATGTCGGAGGTTCTGACCCTGGGCTTTCCCGACGGCAATGACGAGGTGGTAATGATCGGCGTCGACCATCTCGTACCCAATGGCGGCCGGCTTTACTAAGTCATAAACGTGCGGCGTCAGCTATACGCACGAAGCCTCTTTGCGACCCTCTCGACCCCCTCTTCGATCTTTCCCGCAGGAATGGATGAATAGGCCATTCTGAAAAACTGGATCGGCTCCCGGCGATTGTCGAAGAACGGTGTGCCCGGTTCGATGAGCACGCCGTCGTGGCGAAGATCATCCGCAAGACGCAGCGAGCAGAGCCCGTCTGGACCCTTGACCCAGAGATTGGTGCCGCCAAAGCTGGCGGCGCTGGAAATTTCCAGACCCTCCCGCTCAAGCGCATCGGTTGTGATCTGTCGCCGTTCGGCAAATACCCGGCGCATATTCCGGACCAGACTGTCATAGTGCCCAAGGGCAAGAAAATAGGCGGCGGTGCGCTGCTGGTGGCCGGGTGGATGGCGCAGCATCAGAGATCTCAACTGGCGCGCTTCGCGGATAAACGGTTCCGGGCCGACCAGATAGCCAAGCCGCAAACCCGGAAACAGCGCCTTGGAAAAACTGCCCACATAAATCACCCGTCCCGACCGGTCGAGTGACTTTAACGCCGGGCTCGGCGGCGTCAGAAAACTCATCTCAAATTCGTAATCATCCTCAACCACCAGAAAATCATCCGCATCTGCCGCTGTAAGCAACGCCTCCCGACGGCTCATCGGCATGGTTACAGCGGTTGGAGCATGGTGGCTCGGCGTCACGAAGACCAAATCAACACCGGACGGTAGGCAGTCAGTGCGCAGGCCGTACTGATCGACATCAACCGGCGTTACCCGGGCACCATTCCAGTGCAGAGAAGTCGTAATATCGGGATAACCCGGGTTTTCACAGACCGCGTGGGTACTATTTTTGGTCAGCAGCTGAATGGTCAGCCAAAGCGCGTTCTGTGCGCCGACGGTGACCAGAATTTCAGCCGGTTTAGCCGAGATGCCCCGGCGTGGCAGGGTGCGCGAGCAGATATAGTTGACCAGCATCGGATCGTCCGCTGCCGCTGCGTCTCCGGCCATGTCCTCGAAGTCCCGCCGCCCCAGCGCACGTCTGGCGCAATCACGCCAGGCACCATGGTCAAACAGCGTCATATCCATCTGGCCGTAGATGAAGGGAAACGGGAATGTCCGCCAGTCGTGGGGCTTGTCGATCTTTCGCCGATCCATAAGACTGTCCGAAAGCTTGGCTTCCCAGTCAATCCCGCCCCCCTCCTGGGCATGCGGTTCATCTGCCAGTTGCGGAATTGGCGCGGTCTCGGAAATCGCAAATGCGCTACGGGCCGATGTTGAAAGATAGCCCTGGGAGACCAGTTCCTGATAGGCCAGGGTAATCGTCAGACGCGAAACCCCCAGATGTTTCGCCAGTTTGCGTGTTGACGGCAGTTGTGCACCGGGCAGCAGCTGTCCGGCCAGAACCGCGGATACGATGGCTTCACGGATTTGCCCCTGCAGCGATCTGTTCTGTGCACGATCGAGAAAGAAGAATTCTTCGGGAACACGGTTTGCTTTCATCTGCCGATTGTCCCCGCACTTCTGGACTTAGTCAACTTTCAAACTGGCTATATTGCATCATCATGCAGCGGACTAAATACACGGTCAGCTTTACCTTTACAGCACCGCTCACCGACCGGACACCGGGTCAGAAAACCCCGTGCAGTCGGTGTGCATGCCATGATCGAACGCAGCCATGAGCTGCAAAGAATATCAGGACCCTAAACCATGACAGATGCCAACGCCCCGCAACTCACCGCTGCGGATCTCGCCGCCACTTTCGATGCGTTCAACCGCCACGATGTCGATAGCGTCATGAATGTCTTTGCCGATGATTGCGTATTTTACACAGTTGGCGGCGCAGACGTGTACGGTACCAGGATCGAAGGTGGCGAAGCGATCGCCAACGCCTTTTCAGCTGTCTGGGCGGCCATGCCGGATGCCCATTGGGACCATCACAGCCACTTCGTCCATGGTGACCGCGCGGTTTCCGAATGGACCTTCTCCGGCACCAATGCGGACGGCAAGAGGGTCGAGGCACAAGGTGCCGATCTGTTCACTGTGCGCAACGGCAAGATCGTCACAAAACAGGCGTTCCGCAAGGATCGCCCGATGCTCGGCGCCTGAAGAATTCTTGACCGAAATCGGTTTGGGACATTGAACAATGCCTGACACCATGCGTCCAAAACACTGGCCCAAAGCAAGCTACGATCCCCGCTACGACCCTCTGGTCGATGCAGGCCCTGGCCATAACCGGGATTATGCACCGACCTACTGGATCGACACCGCAGGTTCGCCGCCGCAGGACGATGGCCCGATCTCGGGCGACATCGATGTCGATGTAGTTGTGGTCGGCTCTGGATATACCGGCCTTTCATGCGCCATTCACCTGGCCAAGGAACACGGCATCAAAGCCACCGTCCTGGAAGCCAACAAGGTTGCCTGGGGCTGTTCCACCCGCAATGGCGGTCAGGCGCAGATCTCGTCAGGGCGTCTCAAGCGCTCCCAGTGGATCGATCGCTGGGGCGTTGATGTGGCAAAAAAAATGCATGCCGAAGTAAGCGAGGCATTTGAGGTCTTCCGCGATCTGATTGGTTCTGGTGAATTCGACTGCGACCCCCAGGAGGGCGGACATTATTACATAGCCCACAAGCCCGGCGTGATGGCGAAGCTGGAGAAGGAAGCGAAACTCCTGAATGAGGTGTTCGGTTACGGCGCGCGCGTTATGTTGCGCGACGAGCTCCATGAACATCATGTCAAGGACCAGGAAGCAGCCGGCGCCCTGCATGAGCCCGACGGCACCTGCATCCATGCCGCCAAGCTTGCTTTCGGCTATCAGAACCTGGCCCGCAAGCTGGGGGCAAAAATCCATCCTGCCAGCCCGGTCATGGGCTGGAAGGTCAAGAACGGCGTTCACCACCTGACAACGCCGGGCGGCACGGTACGTGCCCGCTCGGTGGCGCTGGCAACCGCGGGTTACACGCCTCCGGGACTGAGCAACCGCACCAAGAACCGGCTGATGCCGATCCTGTCGAACTCGATCGTCACCCGTCCACTGACCGACGAGGAAAAGGACGCCTGCGGGTTCCAGACCTGCTCGCCCCTGACGGATACACGCACGCTACGCCACTATTACCGGTATCTGCCCGATGGGCGGATGCAGATCGGCAGCCGCAGCGCCATCACCGGCCGGGACGCTGAGAACCCCAAGCATCTGGCGCTGCTGCAGAAAGGCCTTTACCGGAAATTCCCGGCACTCACAGGCATCGATCTCGATTATTCATGGTGGGGCTGGGTTGATGTCAGCCACGATATGATGCCGCGGGTCTTCCAGCCCGATCCCGACCAGACGATCTATTACGCCCTGGGCTATGGCGGCAATGGTGTCATGTATTCGGCCCAGGCGGGCCGTCGTATGGCGCAGATGGTTGCCGGCAAGGCCCAGAAACTCGACCTCCCGATCTTTACATCGCCATTGCCGAGCCACGGCATCCTCACCCCGTTCCGGCGGTTGGGCCAACAGATAATGTACCATTGGTACTACCTCAACGATGAGTTGCTCTGATACGCCGGACACAGAAATTTCAAGACCAAGGAGACACGAAAATGAAAATGAACACGGAAGAGGCCTTCATCAAAGTCCTGCAGATGCACGGCATCGAGCATGCATTCGGAATTATTGGCTCGGCGATGATGCCGATTTCCGACTTGTTTCCAGCGGCCGGAATTACATTTTGGGACTGCGCGCACGAAACCACCGCGGGCATGATCGCCGACGGCTACACCCGTTCGACCGGCAAGATGTGCATGGCGATCGCCCAGAATGGCCCCGGCATCACCAATTTCGTGACGCCGATCAAGACCGCCTATTGGAACCACACGCCGATGCTGCTGGTAACGCCTCAGGCCGCCAACCGCACGATCGGTCAGGGTGGCTTCCAGGAGATCGAGCAGATGGCGCTGTTCAGGGACATGGTCTGCTACCAGGAAGAAGTCCGCGATCCGTCACGCATGGCCGAAGTTCTGAACCGGGTGATCGAGAAAGCCATCCGTGGTTCGGCACCGGCACAGATCAATGTGCCGCGCGACTACTGGACCCAGGTCATCGATATCGAGCTGCCGCAGATCGTCCGCATGGAGCGGCCGTCTGGCGGTCAGGTCGCAGTTGCGGAAGCCGCGAAGGTTTTATCGGAAGCGAGATTTCCGGTGATCCTGAATGGTGCCGGTGTGGTCATCGGCGGCGCAATCCCCGCCTCCCAGGCACTTGCCGAGCGGCTGGATGCCCCGGTGTGCTGCGGCTATCAGCACAATGACGCCTTTCCCGGTTCCCATCCGCTGGCCTGCGGGCCGCTCGGCTATAACGGTTCGAAAGCCGCCATGGAACTGATTGCCAAGGCCGATGTGGTGCTGGCACTTGGCACCCGGTTGAACCCGTTCTCGACATTGCCGGGCTATGGCATCGACTACTGGCCGAAAGATGCCAAGATCATTCAGGTCGACATCAATTCCGACCGCATCGGCCTGACCAAGAAGGTCACGGTGGGCATTCAGGGTGACGCCAAAATGGTCGCCGAGCAGCTGCTTGCCCAATTGGACGCAACGGCGGGTGACACCGGGCGCGAAGATCGCAAGGCGTTGATCCATCAGACCAAATCTTCATGGCTCCAGACCCTCTCAAGCATGGATCATGAGGACGATGATCCCGGCACCAACTGGAACGAACGCAGCCGGACCCGCCAGCCCGACCATATGAGCCCCCGCCAGGCCTGGCGCGCCATTCAGGCGGCCATGCCCGATGACGCGGTCATTTCCTCCGACATCGGCAACAATTGCGCCATCGGCAATGCCTACCCGACTTTCGAAAAGGGGCGGAAGTATCTCGCACCGGGTCTTTTTGGCCCCTGCGGCTACGGCTTCCCGTCAATCCTCGGCGCCAAGATCGGCTGCCCTGATGTGCCGGTCATCGGCTTTGCCGGCGATGGTGCCTTCGGCATCTCCATGAACGAGATGACCGCCTGCGGCCGCAACGACTGGCCGGCCATCACCATGGTGATCTTCCGCAACTATCAATGGGGTGCGGAAAAGCGCAACACGACCCTGTGGTATGACGACAACTTTGTCGGCACCGAGCTCAATCTGGGTGTCGAATACGCCAAGATCGCGGAAGGCTGCGGACTGAAGGGCGTACAGGTCACCACCACGCGCCAGCTCACCGACGTGCTTGCCACAGCCGTTGCAGAACAGATGAAAGACAATGTCACAACCTTCATCGAAGTGGTCCTGAACCAGGAACTGGGCGAACCGTTCCGCCGCGACGCCATGAAAAAACCGGTTAAAGTCGCCGGCATTGACCGCGCCGACATGCGGCCACAACAGCCGGCCTGAAACTGGCATCGTTGACCACACATAGGAGGCGGGCATCTGCGCCCGCCTCTCCTCACTCCACAACGGGATAGTTCCCAAAAGTTTTTTCACCGGCCCCATCAGGGCGCCGGCCCGGAGATATACGCCATGGCGTTTCCTTCTGCCTCAACGGGCGAGAAGCTCAATCGGCTGCCGGAGTTCCTGTCCGGCATTGGTCCGGGCTTTCTGGTGTCCCTGGTGGTTGCCGTCGCATCGCAATTCCTGTCGGAACACTACGGCGCACCGGCCATGCTGATGGCACTGCTGCTCGGTATCGCATTTCACTTTCTCGCTGAAGAAGGACGCTGCGTTAAGGGCATCGAGTTTACCGCCCGGATGGTGTTGCGCTTCGGCGTGGCGCTGCTCGGCGCGCGCATCAGTGTGGAACTGCTGATCGGTCTTGGTCCGGAACTGATCGCACTGACGGTGCTTGGAGTGGTCTGCACCATCTTGTTCGGTCTCGCCGGCGCGCGCCTGCTGGGCCGTGGCTGGCGGCTGGCGTTACTGACCGGTGGCGCGGTGGCAATCTGCGGTGCCTCTGCTGCCATGGCGATTGCCGCTGTGCTGCCGAAAAATGAGCATTCCGAACGCAATCTGATTTTCACCGTTCTGAGCGTCACGGTACTCAGCACAATCGCCATGATCGCATATCCGATCATCACCCAAACCCTCGAACTCGGCGACCTTGCGACCGGCGTGTTTCTCGGCGGCACAATTCACGATGTGGCGCAGGTGGTCGGTGCGGGCTTCTCCGTGTCAGAGCAGACCGGCGAGACCGCAACCCTGGTCAAGCTGATCCGGGTGACCATGCTGGCACCCGTGGTGCTGGTATTCTCACTGGTGATCCGCACCATCGGTGAAGCAGGAGTGGTGGAAGGAAAGCGTCCGCCTCTGGTTCCAGGCTTCGTGCTCGCCTTCCTGGCGCTGGCTACGGTAAACTCTTTTGGCGTCATTCCCGAGGTGGTAGCCGGCGGGCTTGGCGATATCTCCCGCTGGACGCTGTTGATTGCGATCGCTGCGGTCGGCATGAAGACGTCACTGCGGCGCATGCTTGACGTGGGCGGACAGGCGATCGCCCTGATCGTCGCCGAAACCGTGTTTCTCGCCGCCTTCATCCTGGCCGGCATCCACTACCTCGCCTGAATGCTAAACCGATAAGGACACGACATGCCTGATACTGCTGTGATTTCGTTCTCAGACCCACCGCTCGGCGCATCCGAACGCCGCCTTGCCGATCTGCCCGATCGTGTGGTCGACGGCGATCCGCATCATGTAACGCTGATGCATTTCGAGAGCCCGGACGGTGCACTGATCGCCGGCACCTGGACCAGCACGCCCGGCAAGTGGCACGCTTTCACCGACCGCGACGAGTTCTGCACTATCCTGTCGGGACACGCCCGGTTGATCGACGAGGAAGGCCATGCGCAGAGTTTCAAGACCGGCGATGCCTTCCTGATTCCGAACGGATTTCGCGGCTACTGGGACGTGATCGAGACGACCACCAAGCACTTCGTCATCCGCCACCAACCGCAATCCTGAGACACGGCCTGCCCTTATCGCACCGTAACGCAGGTGCATTTCGCCAGGTGCGAGACCTTGTGCGACACCGAGCCGACCAGTATGCCCTGGAAATCGCTCAGACCCCGGTTGCCCATGACAATCATGTCGGCCTGGGTCTCGTCGGCGATCTTGATGATGACTTTTGCCGGATTGCCTTCCTCGACCCGCTCATCGACCGTGGCGACGCCTCTGTCCGTGCAGATCGCGGCAACGCTGGAGAGGACATATTTGCCGATATAGTTGAGCTCCGCCAGAGACAGTTGGTGTTCCTCCTTGCCGCCGACCCGCGCCATGATCTCCTGGGGCATGTTGACCAGATTGTCCGCGCTCGATGCGCGTTTGCCCACTTCCACCTCAAGCGCCCGCTTCAGACCATCGGACATGTGTCCGCGCAGCAACACATGCAACAGAATGATCTCCGCATCATATTTGGATGCCAGATCGCTGGCCAGTTCGACCGCTTTTACGGAATGCGGCGAGCCATCGACCGGCACCAGAATCTTCTTGATCATTAGGATCTCTCCTTCACGAGTTCGAGCCGCACATTAAGTTGCACCCACACTGAACCCTAATTGAAAAACCTGCCGCTGCCATCATCGGTGTGGGCCGTACCGGCAGCTTGTCCACCGCAGCTTTAATGCCGCTCCGGACGTTTGGCAATCAATCGTGATTATGACCGTCGTCCGGTTTTGGCGCAGTCTTGTGCACCTTGACGGTAACCACGGTTTCACCGCCTTGTTCAAACACCAGGGTGAGCGGGAAACTGTCGCCCACCGCCAGCTTTTTATTCAGGCCGAACAGCATGACGTGAAGGCCGCCCGGTTTAAAATCGACCTGGCCATGAAGTGGAACTTCAACACCACCCTCGACGCGACGCATCCGCATCACGTCACCATCCATGATGTGGGTATGGATTTCCGCACGGCGGGCGACATCGGTTTTCACGGCGACCAGCCGGTCTGCCCCACTGCCATGGTTCATCACGGTCATATATGCAGCACCGTTACCCGCCGCACCGATAGACGGTCTGGCCCAGGCATCCGTAACCATCATGGCGTCAGCCGCCTGACCAGTCTGCACAAGACCCATAATCAATAACGCCAGCGCGAGCCCAACCGATGCCAGGATGCCGCGCTGCGCCCTGCGATAGATATGCTGAACAATATTCAAGACGTTCCCCTCTTCTGGCGGATTACGCACTCAGAATTACGCTCCCTCCCGGCAGGCGCAAGATGCGGATCGTCGCAGCAAACGAGCACATCCGGATTTTCTCCACATTGCTAATGCAGTTTAGAATTATTCAAATAGTTCTTGCAATTGCAAACGATTTGCAACTACTATCCTGCTCTTGTTGGGAGAATTCCGATGTTTTGCGCTCTGTATCAGCGTTGTTGCAGCAAAATGAGGATCATCGCGTGTCTCGTGATATTGGCGCCGGCAGCTATCATGTTCGCCACTACCGGGCGCGCTCATATCGTCACTGAGACACCTTGGCACCCGGTCGCTGCCAGCTATCTCACCATGATGTTCATGGCTGACCTCAAGCCCGTGCCATGGAGCATGATCCGCACGTCCTTCGTCAAACCGCATGGTGCGGCGTTCGGCACCCGCTCCGCCAAGGACAAGCTGATCGATCTTGACGCAAAAGCCGGTGAAACCTCGCGCACCGCCATCCTCAAGGCAATAGATGCCGAGGACAGGCAGGCACTTTACGCCGCCGCAACACGCGCCCTGTCACAAGCGGTCCGGCTGCATTTGAACAAGGCTAAGGCAAGCAGCGATCCCACATCTGCTGCACGCGAGATCGCCTCTGCCCAGGACATCTACCGCGCCATATCGGATTTTATCCGCCAGACCGATCCGCAGGCCTACCGGGCACTTGGGCGCGCCTGGCTGACCATGACCAGCAGTGTCGGCTCGAGCGGCGTCATTGGCAGCGGCCAGACATCGCCTGACCGGCCCCGCTTCGAGGCTGCCCGGAAGGTCATCGAAGACTATCTTATTGCCAATTTCGAACCAAAGCAGTTTACCCCGCGGGCCAAACTAACGCCGGTCCCTGAAACCGTTGCAGCCACGGGCACCACGAAACCCGTGGCACCATGGCTGCCGCCGGGCAGTAGCCTGAACGACCAGGATCCCCTGCCCCGTCTGGTGTTGAACTTCGAGGAACAGGGCATCGATGAATCCGACCTGCCAATCGTTGCCTATGGCGACATGCTGTTTGACAGCCCTGAAATTTTCGGCGACCCGGCGCGCTCCCTCGGCCTGACCTGCTCGACCTGCCATAACCGCAGCGACATCAATCGTGCGTTCTTTATTCCCGGCATCAGCCATCAGGCCGGCGCACTGGACGTGGACGGCGAATTTTTCAATGCGCCGTTCAATGACCGCCGCAATGACAGCATCGACATTCCCTCGCTCAGAGGCATCCGCTTCACCGGACCATATGGACGCAACGGGCGCATCGCCAGCCTGCGTGAGTTCACACGCAATGTCATCGTCGGCGAGTTCGCCGGCGCCGAACCGAGCGCCTTCGTGCTCGATGCCCTGGTCGCCTATATGCTCGAGTTCGACTTCCTGCCCAATTCGAAGCTGACCGGCGGCGGGCTCCTGACGGCAACAGCCACCGATGCAGCACGCCGCGGCGAGAAAATATTCCGCAAGCCCTTTGCAGGGATGCAGAACAAATCCTGCGCCAGCTGCCATGTGCCATCGGCCAATTTCCTCGACCGTCTCGCCCACGATATCGGCTCACAAACCTCTAGCTACACCGACGGCCGGGCGAGCGCCTATGACACGCCGACCCTGCTGGGCACAGCATCTTCAGCACCCTATTTTCACGACGGTTCCCTGCCCACATTGGCCAGCGTGGTCGACTGGTTCAACCTGCGCTTTGGGCTCGGCCTCAGCGACACGGAACGCGCCGACCTGACCGCTTATGTCGAGACCGTGGGTGGAGCAGACGAACCCTATGAGATCTATACCGGCCGCCATACTCCGTTCCGCCTGGCATTCGAGGAGTTGACCACATTTGCCAGCACCCTCAACACGCTTCTGCCTGCCCGCGACGCGGTCCACGCCAAGCTCCTGATCGACACGGTCGCGCCGGACCTCGCAGCTGATGCAAGCGGCATGGCCAACCTGCCGGCCAAATCGAAAGTCTATGAACTGTCACGGTTGCTGATCGACGTCGGCAAGGCGGTTGATGTTGATGACTGGAGCACAGCGCAATCGCACTGGGCGGCGTTCAAGGCACTTCAGGAAAAATATGATGCTGCGATGTATTGACGGTTCTGTCACACCGGCGATCGATCGGCGGTCGTTCCTGCGCGGTGGCGCAGCGGTTGCCGGTGCAGCTTGGTCATTGAAAGCATGGCCCGCCCGGGCAGCCGATGGTCTGGTGTTGGCCTTCATTCCCCAGGAGAACCCTGAAAAGCTGCTTGGGGATATCAAGATCATCTCCGCTTTTATCAGCAAGGCGATTGGTGTGCCGGTATCAGGCTTCGTCACTTCCGATCATGCCGCAGCGGTCGAGGCCCTCCGCAATGGTGACGCGGACATTTCTTTCATGGGTGCCCTGCCCTTCGTGATTGCCGAAAAGGAAGTCGGCGCAGAAGTGATCCTGTCAGAAATCTATCGCGGCACGCCGGTCTATACGGGCCGCATCTTCGTGCGCCGTGACAGTGGCATAGACACTCTTGAAGACCTGCGGGCCAAGACAATCGCGTTTGCCGACCCGATCTCGGAATCAGGATATCTCTATCCCCTGCAGACCTTTATCGACACCGGCCTTCTGAACCAGGGCCAGGATCCGAAGCAGTTCTTTGACGAGGTGTATTTTGCCGGCGGCTACCAGCAGGCCATGCAGGCGATGGCAACCGGATTGGTCGATGCCGCCGGCGCCAGTCAATATGCCGAGCTGCTCCTGACACCACAGCAACAATCGCAAATCAAATGGATCAAGGAGAGCGATCCCATTCCCTCCCATGTGGTGATCGCCCGTCAAGGCCTTGAGCCGGAGCTGAAGGCCAAATTCGTTTCTGCCATGATGACGCTCAACAAGCCCGAAAACAAAGCTCTGTTGGTTCATGTCTACAGCCCCGATGGTTACATCGAGGCCGATCCTGCAATGTTTGACGGCGTCAGAAAACTCGCTCGCGTGCACGGCTATCTAAGGTGAATGTGCCAATGTCGAAGATGCCCTCTCATGTCTTTTTGTCGGAACTGTCATTCACCTATCCGCGCACCGCACACAAGGTTCTGGATATCCAGGAACTGCGTATCGCGGCCGGTGAACGGGTCGCCTTTATCGGCGCGACCGGCGCCGGCAAGACCACCCTGCTACGCCTGATTGACGGTCGGCTTTTGGACTGGACCGGGCGCGCCGAAGTCCTTGACCGCACGCTTTCCCCGCGTCGCGCGGCACCGCGCAGCTGGAGTGCAGATATCGGATTTGTCTTTCAGGAGTTCGCCCTGATCGAACGCTCGACCGTTTATGAAAACGTCCGCATCGGCCGGCTTGGCCGCACCAGTCCGGCTCTTTCCCTGCTCGGCGTCTTCAATGACAGGGACGAAACTGCCGTCACCGAGGCGATCAACGATGTTGGCCTGGCCGACCTTGCGGAGCAGCGCGTCGACCAGTTGAGCGGTGGACAACGCCAGCGGGTTGCAGTGGCACGCTGCCTCGCCCAGGAACCCAAAATCCTGATCGCAGATGAACCGGTCAGCAATCTCGACCCGACCAGTGCAGCCAAGGTTCTTGATCTTGCCAAGTCCTGCGCCGAAGCGCGCGGCGTCACGCTGCTCATCAGCTCACACCAGCCAAAGCTGGTAGCAAGTTATGTCGACCGGATAGTTGGTCTGCAGCAAGGCCGGGTCGCCTTTGACAAACCCGCCGACACGGTCACCCCGGAAGACCTTGGCAGCCTCTACGGCTGGCAGGTTACCGAGACGGCGGCGTAGCCCTCGCCAACGTCATGGAAGCGGGACGCGCCAGACCACAGCACCGGCAGCGCTCGGCTGAGTGGTCGAGCTTCACCGTGACGCTCACCGTCGGTGCACTTGTGGTGTGGGCCTGGGTCGCCTCGGACATAGATACCCAGCGTCTGACCGACAGCGGCGGCCGTATTGCGGATTTTCTGGACCGCATGTTCCCGCCTGACTGGTCGGTGCTGCCGACCGTGGTGGATGCGTCGCTGGAAACCTTTCGCATCGCCCTGCTCGGCACCGTCGCCAGTGTCTTGCTCTCACTTATCCTTGGTGTCCTGGCGTCGCGCTCGGTCACCCCGCCCTTCGTGCATGTTCCGCTCAAATGGCTGCTTGCAGCGATCCGGGCGATCCCGTTGATCCTCGTCGCCATGCTCATGGTCGGTGCAGTTGGCCTTGGACCACTGCCGGGCATCCTGGCGATCGCCTTTCATTCCACCGGCATGCTGGCAAAGTTCTATGCCGAAGCGATCGAGAGCATCCCCGCGGGATCACTGGCGGCGCTGGACAGCGCCGGCGCCACCTGGCTGCAAAAACTGCGTTTCGGCGCCTGGCCCCTCGTGGCCCCTGATCTTGTCCGCGACACGCTGTTTCGGTTTGAACTGAACATTAGGGAATCTCTAGTGCTCGGGCTGGTCGGCGCCGGCGGCATCGGTTTTTACATCCAGACCTATGTGCGCACATTCCAGTATGACAAGGCCGCAACCCTAACAATCGTCGTGGTGATTTTCGTCGTTCTGATCGAACTGCTCAATCACGTGGTGCGGTCGGCACTTAAGTAAAAAAAGCCCCCTGCCACGATGGACAGGGGGTCGGAAAATCACGCGTTCCAAGAGTTGGGGAGAACGCTACCAGGTGCGCACAATGAAATCCGTACCCTTGTTGGTCTCACGGGTATCTATGCCATTGTCGGAAACGATGAGCGATGATCCAGGTGTCAGGATCGCCTCGATCCGGCGGCGCAGGTGGTCGGGTATCTCGATACGGTCCAAAGCCTCTGCAGGGCTTACCGCATTGGCTGCCGCCAATGCACCGTCTTGACTTGCCAGTTCAGTGATCTGTGGTGTTTCACTCTGCTTGAGGGTCACCGCGGTCCAGCGCGCACGGGTCGCATCGGTGCCAAAGTGCATCGCCGTATAGACATGGGTACCAAGCGGGCTCGAGGCATCATTAATCGTGACTGGAGCATCGAACAGATCCTTGTAGCCCTGCCGCACATAAAGATGCCCGGCGGTGAACTTCAAGGTGCCGCTGGCCTCGGCCAGTTGCCTGAACAGCTCATCCGTTACGGTTCCGGTGACCGGCAGGCCATTTTGTCTCTGAAAATTCTTGATCGCGGAGCGGGTCAGCCGTCCCACCTGGCCATCGGGTGCCCCAACCTCTAATCCAAGCTTGTTCAGCATTTTTTGAACATCGAAATTCCGCTCCCGCGCGGTGCGGCGCGTGATCAGAATACGTATGGGCTCATCCCGGCGACCTTCATACACATGCAAATCCTCAAGCCGGGTATCGACCATCATCGGATAAGGGTCCGCCAGTGCCCATGCGGCATTCATGGGCTGGTAGGCTTCCACACCAGCAGTCGACACAAGCCTTCGCTGAGTGCCCTTGAAATCAGACACAGCATCCGGTTCATCTATCCGCGATGGTTCGTCCTTGGCGGTTTTCACGGCGATCAGATATGCCGGATCGAAAATCGTCGCCAATGGCGCTGGGCGAAACAGTTTCGTGTGCTCAAACTGGTCCAGGATGGCGTCATCGGCGGCAACCAGAACATGAGCGCCTTTGTTCGTGACACCAAACAACTGATGGGCAAATTCCTGCGGCATCCGAATGCAACCGTGCGATGCGGGATAATTCGGCACCTTGCCCGCATGCAGCGCCACACCCGACCAGGTCAGCCGCTGCATATAGGGCATCGGCGCATTGTCGTAGAGATTGGAATAATGCACCCGCTTCTTTTGCAGGATACTGAACACACCCGATGGCGTGGTGTGCCCGGGCTTGCCCGATGACACCCGTGACGTGGCGATTTCAACGCCGCCTTTGTAGACCGTCATCGTCTGGGTCGGCAAAGACACCAGAATCTGCACCGGCTCGTTTTCGTCAACGCCATGCACCAACGGCGGTACGGGCTTGGAAACGATCTGCCGCCTACGCTTGTATTTTCTGGTAGCCCTTCGGGTCCGTCGCTTTTTTCTGATTTTGTAGGGTTTTTTAACCGACAGAAAGCTGTTCGATTTCTTCAGGAACGTTTGCTTAAACCGTCCTGCATCGGCGGGATCGCTGCCTTGAAGCATAAAACCGATCGCGAGACACACACACGACAACAAACCGGACCGGCACACTCTGGACACACTATACACGTTACAATTGCCACCCATTTACACACCCACACCACCCGGCACTCTGTAGATTTAGGTGCCGAAACCCGAGCCTTCAACCGCACTAAGGCAAAAACTGCCGCAAAAAATCCTGACATCGAGTCCTAAACAGGGCAGCCCGCAGGTCAAGTCGATTTCCGCGCAAATCTTAATTTTGCCGCAGAATTTTACAAAAATGTCACACTTCACTATATGATCCAGCGCGACATCAGCGTTCTTTCCCCAATCCCGCAACGATCGCGGACCACGGTTCCAGGCTTGGACCCGTCACCCTCATCAACATGCGGTGATCCGGGTACTGATCGAATGATGATACAACTTTCAAGCGCATGTGCTTGGGCCGCCAGAACACAGAAACCCGAGGCAAGAACCCGTGAACTCATCACCGCAAACGACCGGCCGCTGCGTTGACCAGGCGATACAATCGGTGCTTTTAAACATTGCGGGGTCGCGGGAGCGGTTGATCGAAATGACGCAACATCTGGTGCGGATCCCCAGTGAAACCCCGCCAAGCGACACAAGGGCAACGGCGGCGGCCGTCATGGAAATGCTCGCACGCGTTCCTGACGCTGCAACAACGCCTCATTGCGGCGAGCCACCCATCGACAATGTGGTCTCGATCCTGCGTGCCGACCGGCCTGGCAAGCGCCTGGTCCTGAATGGCCACCTCGACACCTACCCGGCCGGCGATCATGCAGCATGGAGCGATGACCCGTTTTCCGCCAAACTGTCGGACGGCAAGATCTTCGGCCGCGGCGCGTGCGACATGAAGGGCGGTATCGCCTGTGCGTTGCTGGTTTTCGATCTCCTGGCCGGCCACCGCAACGTCTGGAACGGCGAGTTGGTGCTAACCCTGGCCGGCGACGAAGAGCGCATGGGGGAGCTTGGCACGCAATACCTCCTCGATACGGTGCCCGAAGCCCGGGGCGATGCCATGATTTGCGCCGATATCGGCTCACCTACGGTACCCAGAATTGGCGAGAAGGGTATGATCTGGCTCGATGTTTCCGCCGATGGAAGCCCGGCTCACGGTGCCCATGTTCACCGCGGCCGCAGCGCCATTGACCTGCTGCATGAAGCCATGACCAGGCTTGCCACCCTTCGGGACCACCCGGTCGAAATGGCCGATCAAGTGACACGCACAATCGAGGCCGCCAAACCGGTTTCCGAACCGCTTGGTGGTGACGGCGAAGCAGACGTTTTGCAGTCGATCACTGTGAACTTCGGCCGGATCGCCGGCGGACTGACCGGCAATCTGGTCGCCGACCGGGCCGAGCTCAATGTCGATATCCGCCTGCCCGTGGGCACATCGGTGGCGCAGATCGAGGCGGAAATTCACCGTCTGCTCGATCCCGTCGATCATATCCGCTTTGACATTACCCGCCGCTATGAGCCGAGCTGGACCGACCCGAATGATCCAATCGTGTCCGACGTCTGCGCCGCCTGTGAGGCGGTCCTCGGCGTCGAGGCACGTCCCAACGGCCGGATCGGCGGCTCCGACGCCAGGCTCTATCGCGCTGTTGGAATTCCAACGGTTGTCTGTGGCCTGACGCCTTACAATCTCGGCGGTCCGGACGAATATGTCATGGTCGACGAACTCGTCAGTGTTGCCAAGATACAGGCCCATGCGGCATTAAGCTTCCTTTCGCGCCCTTAGGCGGCACCACACCAAGAGAGCACGGCACACAATGCTTCAAACAACACGCGCCTATGGCGGCATGGTTACAGCACCCCATCACCTCGCGGCCCAGGCCGGCGCCCGGGTTCTGAGCGAGGGCGGCAACGCCATCGAGGCGATGATCGCCGCCGCCAGCACCATCGTCATTGCCTACCCGCACATGAACTCGCTCGGTGGTGACAATTTCTGGCTGGTTTATGAGCCGGGCGCCGATCCGGTCGGCATCGATGCCTGCGGTGGCGCAGCGGGCCTCGCTGACATGGATTTCTACCGCAGTCAGGGTCACGCCAGGATCCCCGACCGTGGACCGCTTGCCGCCCTCACCGTAGCGGGCGACCTTTCCGGCTGGGACGCAGCGGCCCGGATCAGTGCAGAACGCTGGGGCGGAAAGCTGCCGATGACGCGGCTGCTCGAGGACGCCATCCACCATGCCCGCGAGGGGGTCGCGGTCACCACGAACCTCAATGCCAACATCGCGGCAAAACTGGGCGAGTTGAAGGACCAGCCCGGCTTTGCTGAAGTGTTCCTTGATGATGGCGCACCGCTTGGCACCGCCACACGGTTGGCGCAACCGCGGCTCGCCGACACCCTTGATCATCTGGCACGGACGGGGCTCGACGATTTCTACCGGGGCGACATGGCCCGCACGATTGCCGCTGAGCTTGAAACCGTCGGCGCGCCCTTGAGACTGGTGGATCTGGAACGCCATCACGCATTGAAGCTTGCCCCCCTCGAGCTCGCCGTGGCCGGCCACCGGCTGTTCAACATGCCGCCACCCACCCAGGGCCTTGCATCGCTTCTCCTGCTCGGCATCTATGAGCGCCTCGGCATCACCCAGGCGGACGGCTTCGACTATGTCCACGGCCTGGTGGAAGCCTCCAAACAGGCGTTCCGTATCCGCGATGGCGAGGTCACCGACCCCGCTTATATGACCACCGATGCGGCGTCGTTCATGGCACCCGACCGGCTCGACACCATGGCCGCGGGCGTCGACCGCAGCCGTGCTGCCCCCTGGCCCGACGCCAGCCCGGCAGGCGACACCGTGTGGCTAGGCGCCGTTGACCGCAAAGGCCGCGCGGTGAGCTTTATTCAAAGCATCTATTGGGAGTTCGGTTCAGGCGTGATCCTGCCGGAAACCGGCATCACCTGGCAGAACCGCGGTGTCAGCTTCAGCCTCGATGCCGACCACCACAATTGCCTGATGCCGCACCGCCGCCCGTTCCACACCATCCAGCCGGCAATGGCGCTGTTGTCCGACGGCCGGGTCATGCCCTATGGAGCCATGGGCGGCGAAGGCCAGCCGCAGACCCAGGCCATGGTCTTCTCACGCCATGTCCTGCACGGCCAGAACCTGCAGGAAGCAGTTACCGCACCGCGCTGGCTGCTGGGCCGCACCTGGGGCAGCGAAACCACCAGCCTGCGTATCGAAAACCGTTTCGAGCCGGATGTTTACGACCAGTTGCGCAACGCTGGGCACAATCTCGAAATGCTGGGTGCGTTCGACGAAGTGACGGGCCACGCCGGCGCCCTCGTCCACCACCCCGACGGCCTGATCGAGGGCGCCTGGGACCCGCGCAGCGATGGTGCCGCCTGCGGGGTGTGATATCGTCCACGATCAGGCGTCTATCTGAGCTGTGAATTCAGTCAACCCGCTTAAACACTGGATGATCGTGAAATTCCCTTGGGACATTACGTTGAATGTCAACCCGAACCTTCACGTCAGAAACGCTTGAAATACGATCGAGTACTCTTGACCAGTATTCATTCCAGAACTGAGACTCCGTTTGCTTCAAGGAACGAGCGATATGCACCCGAAAAAGAAATCGGCTCAATTGGTTATCCGGCACGAACTGCATGCGCTGGCGAACCTCACCCACCTCTTCCAGGGTGAGGATACCAAACGCACTGCCGAAAGCCGTAGCCCTTTGTGCAAATCCGTTTGTTTGCTCTGATACGACACAACGAAAGAAGCTGGAACGCTTTTCGCTCGGAGAATTAATTCTACCATCCGCGAGCCCGATAAGCACTTGGTACTGCCAGGCCGCAAGTTCTGGGTTTTTACAGAATATATCGGTAGCACGAATGTTGATCGATTTCGCGTCGGGAAGGCTTGCCGGCAAAATGAACAACGATGTCGAATAGCAATTCGGACAACTGCCAGGTGTTGTTAGGCGCTCCAACAGTTTTTCCAGAAACATAGATTTCTGTTCTGTGTTGAGGCGTGAAAAGATCCGCCCCACCTTGCCATCTTGAAACGTTCCGATGAAATTCACCGCAGCATTTATGGCACTTTCATCAATGTATTTTTCATCCATAACAGCACGCCAAACCATTTCTAGACCGGTTTTTCTTACTGACGGATCAGACGATTGTGTTGCGACTTCTGCGCGTTTGGTAAGGACGCCAAGATCAATCTTTGCAAGCTTGATCGGCTTGGAAAAATCCATGCCATACATCGCGGACACCATCAGTTCAATTTTCAAATCAGGCTGTCCAAGCCAAACCAATTGTACAGGACCAGTTCCGGGCGACCACAGGCTGGTAGGCCGGTTAAAAAATCCGTAGGACGGTACATAAGAGAGCACACGCGCCAACCCCGAAAACCAGGTTGCGACGGGCCGTTCCACGCCCCCTTGCCGCAAGCCGAATTGAAGTTCGTTGCAGCAGCCATGTTGTCGGCTAATGAGTTTGTATCGATGAACCATCCGAACAATTAGACCATCGGGAATGGCATTCAAGGGCCGGCTCTTGAAACATTCTTCTGTGCGGCCGGTACGCGCGAGCCAGGTCGAGAGTGTCATTTCCTCCGCAGAACATTGATCGGCTGGCGCTATAGTTATTTCCTCTATTTTCTTCAGCACACCAAACTGACCATTAATATGAACTTCTACCAATCGGTCTATGTGTCCCCCCATGAGCACACGCCGGAGTTGATACTGGCTGCCGCCTGCCTCAACTATCAGTGTCCGGTGTTTCTGTGCCTCAACAGGCGCGGGTCTGGCCCAGACTTCAGCAGTGGTATCAAATTGAATCACCAGGCGCGAAACGACTGAGCCAGCAAACCAAAGTGCAAAGAATACGAACACTGCGTAATAGTATCCTCTCCTGCCAGGTTCCGACCGCCGAAAGAGCATGAAAGCGGGAGCCACGTACCAACTTACATTCAAAATAATTGCCATTTGGCCGCTCGCATACAGTAATCCAACTACTCCAAACAGAATCGAACCGAATGCAACAACAAAAAAATAGATAAGGAGAAACAGTGCGCCAAAGGCGCACTGATATTTTTCAGTTTTCGTGAGTTTTTGCATAAAGCGCCCCAAACTATTCGTGGGCTATAGACCACGTTGATCCAGATTTAATAAAACATCCGGGTTATCATTTGGTTCAGGAGCACGGTTCCAGTCACACGGCAGCACGAGAAAACCTAGCAGACATACATGTTTGGGGAAATGGGCGCGGGGCCGAACTCGATCAGCTCAAGCCGTTGCAAAACCGGTCAATCACTGCAGCCGCCTGATCGACGTGGGTTCGGAGGAGCATGTGCGGTGCATCTAATTCTTGAACCGTGCACTCCGGATGGATCTTGGTGATCTCCTTGAGACTTTCGTTTCCGATCAGCCGGTCGTTTCGCCCCTGAAGGTAGAGTACCGGGCAGGTTATCCCGGAGAGTTGATGCCGCACATCAACGCGGAACACTTCATGCAGCCGTTTTTTGATGACATCGCCTGATACACGCGCAATGGCACGGGAAAGCTCCGCCTTGGTCTCCTGATCTCCAGCCGATCCCAGAAGCATGGCCGCCACTATTGAACGCGGCGCCCATGCCAGGTTGAGCATATGCACAAGCGGCGCCAGAAATTTCGGCATGGGATGCCGTACAAAGCTCGCGGCAAGGATCAGCCCCGCGACACGATCGCGTTCCATGGCGGCGATCTCGGCGGCGATCGGTCCGGAAAACGACTCCCCCAGTATGACAAATCGTTCATCGGGAAGACGCTCGGAAACCAAATCAACCAGTTCGCCATAGCCGAGCGAGCGATCTTTTGGATAAGCGACAATCTGCACCTGGTGGTTGTCAGACAACCGCCCGGCCAACGGCGCGAGCAGGTCGCCCGTGCCATCAAGGCCCGGTAAAAGCACCAGAAAGGTCACGTTTTTTGCACCCCTTGCCCAAACTAAAACCTTTACAATTTAACTCAAATTGAACCGGATTTCTTACGGGGATTTTGAAATATTGCGCTCACAATCATTCATAAGCAGTGGATTCAGATGGAATTTCACTCCGTTTTGCGAAAACTCATATCCGGCGGCACCCAGGTGTTCGCCGGAATTAAAACCGAGGAACCAGAAAGCCGTACGACGCAGGATCTTGGCGTTTGGGTTGACATGGACAGTCAACTGAACAACGGAACCGACATTCGTTCGCACGTAAAAAAATCGGCAATGGGAGAAAACCATGGGCACGAAAATAACAAAGTTTGCGACGGACCAGTCCGGGGCCACCGCCATTGAATATGGCTTGATAGCGCTCGGCATTGCGGTTGCAATCATCGCTTCCGTCGAAGCCGTGGGCATCAGCGTCATCGGCATATTTGGCGACGTGTCAGGCGGGTTCAACTAGCAGGTTTTTGAATTTGACTGGTTCGGATACCAGTTGAAACATTCGACCGAATGGCCCTCAGATGGACAGCACTGAGGGACATTTGTCGTGGAAGCGGCCCTATCCTTGGATGGGGTCGTTTTCGTATCTAGAGCACTTTCTTTTCATACGGAATGTCGGCAAATATCAGCAGACACTGACCAGTCCGGCCGGCCGCTCTTGCATGCAATCAGAGCGCTTTTTCTCCGGTTTGGCAATTTCCCCCCGCCGCAGATCCTCCGCCAGGGAATAGATCTCGGTCGAGCGCAGATGGAACCGGTAAATCTGCACATTTTCCATCACCCGCTTGATGTAGTTGCGGGTTTCATTGAACGGAATGGCTTCGATCCAATCAACCGGATCAAGCTGGCCCTTGCGTGGATCTCCATAGCGCCGGTTCCAGTCCAGCACCCGGCCTGGCCCCGCATTATACCCCCCCAGCGCCATGATGTAGGAACCATTGAAAGTATTGACCAGATCGTGCAGCAAGGCTGTGCCGAAACTCAGATTATAGGACGGGGTTTCGGTCAGTTTGGACACGGAATACTTCTGTTTGTGTCGGCGTGCCAGCAGCTTGGCTGTCGCAGGCATGATCTGCATGAGCCCGCGCGCGCCCGCATGGCTCACCGCCTCGGGATCGAATTCGCTTTCCTGCCTGATCAGCGAGTAAAGCAGCGCCGGCTCCACACCGGGACGCAGCGTCTTGTAATCGGGAACCTCCTGCGGATAGGCATGTTCTCCGATGGCCGTGCCCAGTTGATCCGCAAGCTTTCCGACCCTGACCGCCAGTTGCGGCCCCTCCAGGCGCTTGCTCAGGAGCGCCAATGCGGTGCGCTTTTCCCTAGTGTGGAGCAATTTGGCAAGCGCCAGCACGAAAGAGCGTGCAAGTTGCGGACGGCCGGCTGATTTCAACAGTCTTGCCGCCTGTAACAGCTCGTGATTGTAAACGCTGTCAATCGCATCGTGACGCAGAACAAACTGCATTTCGGGCTGCTCTTCCAACTCGCCCAGCCCCAAATGCGCGCGAGCCAGCTGACCGTAGAAAATTCGGCGGTAAGACGCTGCCGCCTTGAAATGCTCGGTTGCTGCGGAATACCGGTAAAGCGCTTCATACGTCCGCCCAAGCCAGTATTCGGCCTGCGCGATGTTGAGCGGCCGGTCATCCCCTGCCCTCAAGGTTTGAAAGTGCTTAAGCGCAGCCTTTGGCTGTTTCAGGAACCGCAAGGCAATCCAGCCCGCCAGGAATTCGCCCTGGACGAACTTGCCGCCGGTTGAATAGCCGTGCCCCTTGATAATCGCATAGGCCAGATGCCAGGCATCCTTATTGTTGCGCGCCAGCCCGTTGCGCGCCAGATCAACCCGCAGCGACCACCATCCCTGCGGCTCCGGCAGCTTTGGGTGTGCGGCCTGGATCTTGACCACGACCTTGCGGGCCTGGGCATATTTCTTCCGTTTGTGCCAGTATTTCGCCAGCGCAAATTGCAGGGCGGGATTGTCCACCAGTGCCTTGGTCACCTTGCGGTATGATTTCATTGCCCGCCGGTGCCGTTTAAGCAGAGCCACCGCCGCCTTGGTCATCGTGACATGCGCCTTGGACAGTTTACGCGCCTGACGTGTCGCCGCCGAGGTATGTCCGCGATAAATGTGCCGTTCAAGGCGTTCAAGATGGTCTGCTTTTGTGATGTGATCCTTATAGCGTTTGAAGATCGCCTTCTCGGCGCCGGCGCTGAGGCGGGAGCCACGCCATACCTCGCGAACGATCTCAACCGCACGCGCATCGTCGCCAAGCAATCTGTGCGCCCTGGCAAGGGCGAGCTTGCCGGCCACCGTGCGCGGCGGATTGGCGGTCAGATAGGCCAGCATTTGTTCTGCCGGCCTGGGGGTCTTGTAAAGATCGGCCTCTATGCGCGCCCCGATCCTGGATGCGCGCGGCCATCCGCGGTTTTGTTCAAGAAACTTGCCTGCATTCTCAAAGTAATCGGCTCTCGCCAGATACACCAGGTCGATCCACTGGGTCAGCTTATCCAGGACCGGGTCATTGGCTTTAGCACCAAGGCGTTTCGCCGTCTTCCGGTCGCCCGCCAGCATCGCCTGGACCACCTTGGCGCGAAGTTTCTCCACTTCCGTCTCGCGGAACCGCTGAAGCTGCTCTTTCACCATCTGAGCAGCATGCACGGACACCTCATCGGTTTGCGGCGGCACTGCCAGCGCAGGCGATGGCAGCCACCATGCAACAGGGCCTGCCAACACAAGCAAAAACACAGCCGCCCGCAGCAATATCTTGAGCCGTTGCGGTCCCGTTTCGGTCACGCAGGCATCCTTGGTATTTCCATTCGGGGATAGGTACTGGTCAATCGACAAAGGTCATCTCGCTCGGTGGTGAACTCACGCCGGCACTACAAACATCCCAATTATGCCAATTTTTAGCCGTCAAGATGCAATAAATGCCGACAGACACCAGCAGCTAGACCGGAAGCGTAATACTAGCACTTAGATATTACCGGCCACATTTACAACACTACAAGCCACTTTGCCGTTCCCCGCATTGAAGCATTAACAGCACGTGCCGCCTCCAACAGTGCTTAGGGTTCGATGGTCGACCGGTTAAACCGGAATACGCAGAACCGCCCGCAAGCCTCCAAGATCGCTTTCTCCAAGCGTGATGTCGCCGCCATGGCTGCGCGCGATATCGAGGGCAATCGCCAAGCCCAGCCCGGTGCCGCCTTCGTCCTGGTTACGCGCATCATCGATCCGGTAAAACGGTCGGAAGACATCGCCGCGAAGTTCCAGCGGAATGCCCGGCCCGTCATCATCGACAGCGATCTGAAGGTAGCGCTCATTCGCCTCCGCTGAGACCACCACTGCATCGCCGAACCGGCAGGCATTACCGACCAGATTGGCGATACAGCGCTTTAAGGCATTGGGTTTTGCTTCAACCTGCACGCCGCGATCCGCTTTGATCTTGATTTTACGGGCCTGAGCAGGCGTGTCCTGTTTCACCTTGAGCAGAAGCTTTTGTATGTTGATCTCGGCACTCGCCTCATCGCCGTCACCACGCACGAAAGCCATGTAGCCTTCGAGCATATGCTGCATTTCGTCAACATCCCCACGCAGTTCTTCCACCTGCTCGTCATCGCGCAAGGTTGCAAGCTGCAGCTTGAACCGGGTCAGTATGGTTCTGAGATCGTGACTGACGCCGGCAAGCATCGCGGTGCGTTGCTCCACATGTCGCTCGATGCGCTGCTTCATGCGCAGCACCGCGCGCGCCGCACTTTGCACTTCAACCGCACCCCTCGGTCTGAACTCCGGCACTTCACGGCCCATGCCGAAACTATGAGCGGCTTCTGCCAGTTGCTGGATCGGCATGATCTGATTGCGCAGGAATATAATGGCGACCCCAAGCAACACCACCGCCGAACCGATCATCCACAGGATGAAGATATGGGTGTTTGACGCATAAGCCCTGCTCTGCTCGGTTACGAACCGGAAGATCAATCCATTGTCGACCTTGATGCGCACATCGACAAATCCGGAGCGGCCCAAAGTATCGATCCAGAACGGCCGTCCAACCCGTTTGGTAATCTGTTTGGACAATCTCAGATCAAGCAGCGAAAAGAACGGTTTCGTCGCCGGCGGCGGAAGCTCGACATCCCGCAGGATCGAAAAACCCAGACCAAGATGCTGGTTCGCCATGGTCACCAGGCGCAGTTCGGATTCCTCCGATATGCCGAAGTCTTCGTGGGTTTCGATCAGAAACGCGATTTCGGCCGCAACCGAACGCGACAGGCGTTTGGTCACCTGGTCCCAGTGTCGTTCCATGAAGGTGAACGCCATGATCGACTGCAAAATTACCATCGGCGCGATGACGATGATCAGCGACCGTGGATAAAGCCCTTCGGGAAGATGGCGTTCGAGGAACCGGTTGAAGCGCCGTCTGAGCGTCAGCGGCAAGTCGTCCAGTTCTTCGTCAGATATCGCGACCATCGGCGGTAGCCTCAATCCGTGTAGAGGATATACCCGGCACCACGCACGGTTTGCAGGTATACCGGGGTTGCCGGATCGGCTTCGATCTTGCGCCGTAACCGGTTGATCTGGACATCGATAGCGCGCGCGCCGCTGCCGTCATCCTTGTACAGCTCACCACGCGAAATGGCTTTACCGGGCTGGCGCGCGAACAATTGCATCAGTTCGCGTTCCCGCGTGGTCAGGCGTACCGTCTCACCGTCGCGGGTCAACTCACCGCGCTCCACATGAAAGACCACACGGCCCAGCAGCAGTTCGGAGGGCGCCTCGATTTCCGGACCCTTGCGCCGCAACACGCTCTTGATCCTGAGCAGCAGTTCAAGCGGTTCGAACGGTTTGGGCAGATAATCATCGACCCCCACCTCCAGGCCTTCTATGCGGCTTTCCACTTCCGCCCGGGCCGACAGCATGAGGATCGGCATGTCGGTCCTGGACCGCAGGTCGCGGGCAAAGGACATGCCATCCTCGCCCGGCATCATCACGTCAAGAACCACCATGTCGAACGCCAGTCCACCCATCCGTTCACGCGCCAGGCTCGCCGACCCGGCGGTTGACACCCGAAATCCGTTCTCCACAAGAAAGGCTTTTAGAAGCTGGCGGATCCGCCGGTCATCATCGACAACCAGGATATGTGCGGCCTCATCATCAATTGGCAGATTAGCACTGCGGCTCGCCACGGTCAGCCTACTCCGGTTTGACGATCAGGCGGTGCACATTTGCCCGGTCCTGAGCATCGATCAGGTGAAACAGCACATTGCGGTAAGATGCCTGGGCATCGCCACCGCATGCCGATACCGCGGCGCGCACCCGGGTTACCTGTGGCGCCGCCAGCCGCTGTGCCAGGTCTTTGCCATTGTCTGTCAGATACAACAAACGCTGCCGCCGGTCTTGTGTGCCTTCTTCCTGGTAGACGAAGCCGGTCTCAATCAGCTCGCGCAAAACGCGCCCCAGGCTCTGTTTGGTGATGCGCAGGATTTCCAGGAGCTGCGCCACACGAATGCCAGGATTGCGCCCGATGAAATGAACCACCCTATGGTGTGCCCGGCCAAACCCGTAGCCTTCCAGGATTTCATCGGGATCGGAGATGAAGTCCCGATAGGCAAAAAACAGCAGCTCGATCAGCTCCAGCACCTGCTCTTCGGACAGGTCCGGTTGGCCGGCCGAGCCGGGACCGCCATTCAGATCGGTCTTTTCTCGCAAATTTATGTCAGCCATATTGACATATTTTAATCAGATTGTTACTGCTGGTCGAGCATAAACGAAAGGATTGTTCGGCCACCGCCCTCTTTCGACCCAAATATTTCGTCAATACCGATGATCATACCCAAAGGTCCCGGTGGCGTTCATGTGTTGGTTTCGGGGTTATAGGCTGAACTCGGTTTTTGTGCAAAGTGTTGGATCAACGCCCGTTACCGGAGATCCCGGATCCTGGGCGTCGCATTTCGAGGAGACGGAATAATGGCCGGTGAACCGTTCGATCAGCGAGACGGCGTTATCTGGTATAATGGCGAATTGGTTCCCTGGTCGGAAGCGCAGTTACATGTGTTGTCTCATGCACTGCATTACGCAAGTTCCGTATTCGAGGGTGAACGTGCTTATGGCGGCGAGATTTTCAAGCTCCGCGAGCATACCGAACGCCTGTTCCATTCCGCAGAACGGATGGATATGGAGATCCCCTACACGGTGGAAGAAATAGACGAGGCCTGCAAACAGGCACTTGCGGCCCAGGGTTATCAGGACGCCTATGTGCGCCCGGTTGCCTGGCGCGGTTCGGAAATGATGGGCGTGTCGGCCCAGACCACCCGCATCAACGTTGCCATCGCGGTGTGGGAATGGCCGTCCTATTTCGATCCCGAGCAACGCGCCAAGGGCATCCGTCTGGACATTTCCAAATGGCGCCGCCCGGACCCGATGACCATTCCATGCGATGCCAAGGCGGCCGGTCTCTACATGATCTGTACGTTGTCGAAACACGCCGCTGAAAAAGCCGGTTACGCCGACGCGCTGATGTATGACTATCGCGGCCTGATCGCCGAAGCGACCGGCGCCAACATCTTCTTCGTCGATGCCGACGGTGTGCTGCACACACCGACACCGGACTGCTTTCTCAACGGCATCACCCGCAGAACCGTGATCGAGCTTGCCAAACGGCGTCAGATCAAGGTGGTCGAACGTGCCATCCAGCCGGAAGAAATGTCCAACTTTGAGCAGTGTTTCATTGTCGGCACCGCCGCCGAGGTGACACCGGTATCAGAGATCGGGCCCTATCGTTTCACACCCGGCAATATCACGCTGTCCCTTGCCGACGACTATGTCGCGGAAGTCCAGCCGAAACAGCCGGCAGAAGCAGCCGCTGGATAACGAGCGCAATCAGCATCACCCGCGCGTTCAACCGAACGCCGGTGCAGGTACCAAAAAGCTCCCGGCATGTGACCACCCGGGGGCTTTTTTTATCTGACACTTGCGGTTAGACCAACTTCCTGCAAAATTGAAAACGGATTGGATAACGCTCGGCGCACACGTTAAAACGGCAACAAAATCAGGCGAATCGGAGTCACAACCCCAATGAAAATGCTCACTACAATGTCCCATTTAGGTGTCGTTACGGTATTTCTGTTCGTGCTGGCGCTCGGACAGTCCACAACCGCATGGGCGGGCAACAATGAAGCGGTTGGCGCTGAGCTTCGCGCCATTGTCGAAGGCGGCCAGGAAACCCTTGGCACCGACGGCGAGGATGAGCGTCTGATTCAGGTACTGGTGTATTACGAGAGCCGCGATTTCAAGCCCATATGGGTGCGCGACAACGGCCCAAAAAGTAAAGGCAAGGGTCTATTGAAGATCCTCCAGAACGCCGATGAACACGGGCTTGTGGCGTCCGACTACCATGTCGGCACGATTGCCGAGATGATCGAACAGCGGGACCCCCGCACACTGGCCGAACTCGATCTTTTGATGTCCCGTGCAATGATCGATTATGGCCGTGATCTCAACACCGGCAGGGTCGATCCCTCAAAGTTCAACCGCGAACTCAATATTTACCCGCAAAGCCTCGGTGCCGTGACATTGCTGGATGGTGCAGAAGCGGCCGACAATATTGCGCCTTATCTCGATGGCCTGGCGCCGAAGAGCCCCCGCTATGCACGGCTCAAGGCAAAGCTCGCCGAGTATCGCACTCTCGCAGCCCAGGGCGGTTTTATCGAAATCCCTGCCGGTGAGACCCTCAAGCCGGACATGGAGGGCCCACGCATCGAGGTGCTGCGCAATCGTCTGGTCCAGATGGACGATCTGGCGGAAGGCGCCCACACCGGCACGGTCTATGACGGCGCCCTGGTCGATGCTGTAAAAAATTTCCAGTACCGTCACGGCATCGATCAGGACGGCGTGATCGGCCCGGCAACCCTTGCTTCCTTCAATGAACCGATAGATACCCGCATCGAGCAGATGGAACTCAATCTGGAACGCCGCCGCTGGATGCCGGCAAGTTTTGGTGAATACTTCGTTTCCGTCAATCTGGCCGACCAGTTTCTCAAAGTGGTGCGCGGTAAAAAGACCATCTACACCGCCCTGCTCGTGGTCGGTAAACCCTATCATCGCACCCCGGTGTTCTCGGAGACGATGAAATATATCGTGTTCAATCCCTACTGGAACGTGCCGCGTTCGATCGCTACCAAGGAATATCTGCCCAAACTAAAACGGGACCCGGGCGTGCTGGCGCGACAGAATATCCGCGTCATGTCCGGAAGTGGCGAAGTCAGTCCCTACAGTGTCGATTGGTCGAGCTATACCCGCCGCACCTTCCCGTTCCGGCTGCGCCAGGATCCGGGAAAGCGAAATGCCCTCGGCAAAATCAAGTTCATGTTCCCGAACAAGCACAGCGTCTATATTCACGACACGCCGTCGAAATCCCTGTTTTCAAGATCAGCGCGGGTCTTCAGCCACGGCTGCATGCGGGTGCAGGATCCCGACAAGCTGGCTGAGGTGTTGCTCGCAGAGCAGGGGTGGAGCAAGGCCAAGGTTCAGCGGACTTATGCCACCTCAACCAAGAAAATCGTCAAGCTGAAGGCCCCGATCCCGGTGCACGTCACCTACATAACCACTTTCGTCAACAAGGACATGAGCGTGCATTTCCGCAAAGACGTCTATGGGCGAGACGAACTTCTGGCGGAGGCGCTTTCGCGTTCACGGCTGCAGCTGCATTAGGAACGGCGGGCTTTAGCCCTCGTTCCCACTGCCGCTTTTCGTCACTCCCACGAAAGTGGGAATCCAAAAAAAGGCTCGAGAACAATATTTTACACGAAGTGACTGAATGCCTGCTTTCGCGGGCATGACGGGTGCACCTGATGGTGGCGGCAGCCGCAGCCTATGCAGTATCCGCCGCCGTCAGGCCCAGTTCCTCGATCATCTTGTCGCGCATGATGAACTTCTGCGGCTTGCCGGTAACCGTCATCGGCATCTCGGTAACAAAGCGGATATGGCGCGGGATCTTGTAATGGGCGATCTGGCCTTGGCAGAACTCGGTGATTTCCTCAGCGGTTGCGGTCTGACCATCATGCGGAATGATCCAGGCACAGACTTCTTCGCCATAGCGCTGATCGGGAATCCCGAACACCTGCACCGACTGTATCTTGGGATGGCGGAACAGATACTCCTCGATCTCGCGCGGATAGACATTCTCGCCACCACGGATCAGCATGTCCTTCACCCGGCCGACAATGTTGCAATAGCCTTGCGCATCGATGGTTGCGAGATCACCGGTGTGCATCCAGCCATCCTGATCGATCGCCTCGGCGGTGCGCTCCTCATCGTTCCAATAACCGTGCATCACCGAGTAGCCGCGGGTGCATAGCTCGCCCTGCTCCCCGACCGGCACCGTGACACCGGCATCATCCACCACCTTGACCTCCACATGGGGATGGATGCGGCCGACCGTGGAAACCCGCCGTTCAAGCGGATCGCCGGCATCACTTTGAAATGAAACCGGGCTCGTTTCGGTCATGCCGTAGGCGATTGTGATCTCGCCTGCATGCATGTCCGAGACCACCTGTTTCATCAACTCGATCGGGCATGGCGCACCTGCCATGATACCGGTGCGCAGGCTTTTCAGGTTGAACGCCTTGAACCGGGGATGGCCAACCATGGCGAGAAACATGGTCGGTACCCCATGCACCGCTGTGCAGCGTTCCCCCTCAAGCGCTTCGAGTGTTTCCAGCGCATCGAACGCCTCGCCGGGAAAAACCATGGCCGATGCGGCGGACAGGCAGGCGATGTTACCGAGCACCATTCCAAAACAATGATAGAGCGGAACCGGAATGCACAGCCGGTCGTCGGAAGTCAGTTCCATTGCGCGCGCACAGAAATATCCGTTGTTGACGATGTTGCGATGGCTCAACGTCGCGCCTTTGGGACTGCCGGTGGTGCCTGATGTAAACTGAACATTGACCGGGTCAGAGGCTGAGAGCGCATTGGATATGGCATCGAGCCGTGATCTCTGCCCGCCACCGCCCCGGTCCATGACATCATTGAAGCTGAACGTGCCGGCCACCGCTTCATCGCCCAGTTGGATGACCGTGCGCAGCTCAGGCAAACGCTCGGCCCTGAGCCGGCCCGGGGTGGCATTGTCCAGTTCCGGCGCCAGATCACGCAGCATTTCCAGATAATCGGATGACTTGAAACTGCGCGCAGTGATCAGTGCCTTGGCGCCCACCTTGTTGAGGGCATATTCAAGCTCGGCGCGCCGATAGGCCGGGTTGATATTGACCAGAATCAGCCCGACACGCGCGGTTGCAAACTGCGCCAGCAGCCATTCGGGACGGTTCGGCGACCAGATGCCGATACGGTCGCCCTTATAGAGCCCGAGCGCCAGAAGACCCGCCGCCAGCCGATCGATGAGCCGGGAAAGCTGGCCATAAGTCCAGCGAATGCCAGGTTCGCAGAACACCGCGGCCTCGTGATCCGGGTGGCTGTCCGCCATGCGCTCGAACAGGGCGGGTATTGTGTCGTCGAGAAGCGGCACATCATTTAGCCCCACCACATGGGACAGGCCATCATCGGGTGCAGTCTTGGGGAGAGAGTTTTGTTGCATATGCTACATCTTGCGCCAATCGCCCAGCCGTTCGAAGGCTGAGGCCGCCTGATAGATGGTGGCTTCGCCATAATATTTGCCAACCAGCATCAGACCAACCGGCAGATCGTCGCTCATACCGCAGGGAATGCTCATGGCCGGATGTCCGGAAACGTCGAACGGGCTGGTATTGCCGAGCATCTCGAACGCTCTTTGGCAATAAAGCGCCAATGATGCATCCGGCGGCGGCAGCGGCGTCGCTTTCATCGGCGTTGTCGGCATCAACAGCAAGTCATAGGCACCGAGCATGGCGTTGTATTCCGCCTTCAGCTTGCGCGACAGGTTCTGCGACTTGGCGTAATAATGCCCCCGGTGATGCTTGAGGAAGTACTCGCCGATGAACATGCACACCTTGAGCGTATCCGATAGTTCGTCCGCCCGGCTGCGCCAGTTGGCGTGGAAGTCGAGCAGGCTGGTGGTATAGAGCCCCTCCCAGCCAGTGCCCATGCCGTTACCCTTCATCATCTGGTTGGTCAGTCCTTCGACCGCAATCGGCGTCCAGATGGCGGGGCCGGCCGAATGCATGGGCACCGACACATCGTCGACCGTGGCGCCCAGGCCGCGCAGGTTTTCGGCTGCCGCCCGCACCTTGGCATCGACATCTGCTTCCGAATTGTCATGGCCGAAGCCTTCCTTCAGAACACCGATCCTTAGGCCGCTGACACCGCGCCCGAGAGCGGCGGTATAGTTATCGGTCTGCGGTGCATATTGACGGGGGTCGAGGCCGTCTTCACCGGCAATCACTTCAAGCAGAAGCGCATTGTCGGCGACATTCTGGGTCATCGGTCCGGTATGATCGATGGTGGTTTCGATCGGCATCACGCCGGTATAGGGCACCAGACCATGGGTCGGCTTCATGCCATAACAGCCGCAATAAGACGACGGCATGCGGATCGAACCGCCCTGGTCGCCGCCGATTGCCATATCCACTTCTCCAGCGCCGACAAGCGCGCCCGACCCGCAGGATGACCCACCGGCCGAATATCCCATCTTGTGCGGGTTGTGAATATGCCCGGTGGCATTGGTATGGCTGCCGCCGGACAGGCAGAAATACTCAGAATGCGCCTTGCCGACGATGGTACCGCCGGCATCAAGAATGCGGGTGACGATGGTCGCATCAATATCCGGCGTATAGCCCTTGAGGGTCGAGGCGCCATTCATCATCGGCACCCCGGCCAGGCAGACATTGTCCTTCAGCGCAATCGACTTGCCGAGCAGCGGTCCGCGCGGCGCACCACGGATTTCGGTCTTCACATACCAGGCGTTGAGCGGGTTCTCCTCCTGGGAGGGCCGGTAGCCCGAGGTGCGCGGATAATCGACCGCCGGCAGATAGTCGGGCATGGCATCGACCACGTCATAGGCGTTGATGGTTTCATCCATCAGGGCCAGGAATTCCGAGATCCGCTCGTCCGACATATGCATGCCGAAATCCGTCACGATCTCCTTGAGTTGTGCGTGGGTGGGCCGTCGAACAGTCATGTATGAATGGCCTTCATGCTGGGTGAGTTCGGGAATGGGCGCAGACACCGCCTTGGATGTTTGCGCCACAGGCGGAGGCGATACCGGTTTTGAAGGAGACGCAGCCGGCACGGCGGACGAGCTCTGGGTACCGAAGCCGACAAATTCTTCGACCAGATCGGGATTGGCCGCAGCGCTGCCGGCAACTTCACCGGTGATCTCGCCCTTCTGCAGAAGCAGAACCCGGTCGGACAGCTCAGTGATGAACTCCAAATTCTGCTCGACCAGGACGATGGTGATACCGCGTTTGCGGCTCAACCCCTTCAGCAGGTCGATGATCTCGTCGATGATAGACGGCTGGATGCCTTCGGTCGGTTCATCCAGAAACACCAGTTGCGGCTCGCTGATCAGGCACCGCGCGATCGCCAGAAGCTGCTGCTCGCCACCACTGAGCGCGCCGCCTTCCCGGTCGAGCAGGCGCTCAAGCCGCGGGAAGTCCGCCAGAATATTGCGCATGGCATCCTGTTCGTCCTCCTCATGGGCAGCAATGCCCATGCGCAGATTGTCGAACACGGTGAGCATGGGGAAGATGCCCCTGCCCTGCGGCACATAACCGATGCCCATGCGGCTGCGTTCATGGGACGGTTCGCCGGTTATGTCGATACCTTCAAAATGCACGCTTCCGCCGCTCGCGGGCACCAGACCGATCAGGGTTTTCAGGAGCGTGCTCTTGCCCATGCCGTTATGGCCGAGAATACCGACAATCTCGCCGTCGAGCACATTGAGGTCGATGCCATGCAGGATCGGCACCCGGCCATAACCGGCGCGGAGAGCTTGTACCTCTAGCAGGTGCGATGTGTTCATTGCTGCCGGTGCCCCAGATAGACTTCGCGCACGCGCTGGTCCTGCGCAACCACATCCATGGTGTCTTCAATCAGGATCCGGCCTTCGTGAAACACCGTCACCTGGTTGGCGATCATGCGAATGAACTGCATGTCGTGCTCGACCACGATAATGGTCGCGGTCTGGTTGATTTCCCGGATCAGATCGGCAGTGCGCACAACTTCGTCCTGGGTCATGCCGGCGGCCGGCTCATCCAGCAGCACCAGCCATGGTTCGGCGGCAACCACCATGCCGAGCTCGACCCATTGCCGCTGCCCGTGCGCCAGAACGCCAACGAGGCTTTGCCGGATATCGCCCAGCATGAGACGTTCAAGCGTCTGTTCGGTCAATGCCTTGGCACGTGCTGCGCCCTGCCAGCGGCGCGCCGCCAGCCAGATGTTCTCTTCAACCGTGAGACCGTCAAAGACATTCGGCACCTGGGTCTTGATGCCCACTCCGAGACGGGCAACCTGATGCGGTTCGCGTCCACCGGCATGAAAGTCGCGGATCACGATGTCGCCCTCGGTCGGCTCCAACTGCCCGGTGAGGCATTTGAAGAACGTACTCTTGCCGGCACCATTCGGCCCGATCAGGCACCGTAGTTCATTTTCCCAAAGGGTAAAATTGACCCGGTCGACTGCCACCACACCACCGAAATGGCGCGACAGATTACGGGTTTCAAGGACGATCTCACCCGCCATCGGCCGTCTCCGCGTCGGACCGCCTGGGTCTGCGCCGGCGCATACGTTTTTCCCGGCGTTGCAGCCGGTTGCGCGCACGGGCCCGGTCCCAGAGACCGATCACGCCCGGTACAATGCCTCTGGGCACAAGCAGGACGAACACGATCAGAATGATCCCGAGCACCAGATTGTTGTTCACTGCCGCCTGGGTTCCAAGCCCCGATGTCAGGTAGAACAGGGCAATGGCGCCAAAGACCGGCCCGATCAGTGTGCCGCGCCCGCCGACGATGACCCAGATAATGGTGAGTGCTGTGTTATAGAGGTTGAAGATATCCGGCGTCACCCGGCCGATGCCGTTGGCAAACAGGATACCCGCCATGCCGGCGATGCCGCCGCCAATGGAAAACAGGGCGAGCTTATAAAGACGTACATCGTAGCCGAGCAGTTCGGTACGCAGTTCGTTCTCGCGGATCGCCACCATGACGCGCCCGAAATGGGTGCGGGTCAGCCAAACACAGAACAAATAGGCCAGAATCAGCGCCGCCATGGCGACATAGAACATGTGTTCGGGAAACAATATGTTGGACGGATCGCCCGGCACGTGAAGCGGTGGTGCGGTAACGCCGTTGAAACCGCCCAGCAGTGCAGTGCCGATCTTGTATTCGGGCCCCGACGTGCGGCGCAGCAGAGAATAGAAGATCAGTGTCACCGTCAGGGTGATGACGGCGAGATAAACGTCACTCACCCGGCCGTAAAAGATGAAGTAACCGAGCACTGCAGCAAAGGCGGCTGCCACCGCAATGGCTATGAAGATGGCACCGGTGGTGCCGCCGAAATTTATCGCAGCGATGGTATAGGCATAGGCGCCAAGCCCGAAGAATGTCGTCTGCCCGAAACACAGAATACCGCCATAGCCCCAAACCAGGGCAAGGCTGAGCGCCAGGATGGCAAGCGCCAGAACGGTGGTCAGATTGATGATCGTGAAAAGCTCAAAGACCTGCGGTGCCGCAAACAGGAATATGACGCCGATTGCGCCAATAAACACGCTCCAACGGTTCTCGCGGGAGAGATTCACAGGCTTTTCCTGAATAGGCGTCCAGTGATGCCGCGGGGCATCAACCGCAGGAGAATAATCGCTGCAACCAGCAATGCCACTTCGCCCATGGTCGGCCCGATGCCGAAGCTCACGATGCCGTTTATGCCGCCGAGCAGCACCGAGGCGGATGTGGTCCCGGCCAGGATGGCAGCACCACCGCTGATGACCGTGATGAAGGCTTTGGCGATATAGGTGGCGCCGATGGTCGGCAACACGCCGGTGATCGGCGCCAGCAGCGCACCGGCAAATCCCGAGACCGCCGCACCCAGGCCGAAAGTGATGGCGTAAACCCTAGACGTTGAGACACCGAGAGCTGCCGCCATATCAGCCGCCTGCATGGTGCCGCGCGCCACCAGTCCAAGCTTGGTGAAGCGCAGCACCAGATAGACCAGTATCGACAGAACGATGGCCACTGCGATCAGGAACAGCTCATAGCCACTGGTGCTGTAATCGCCGATCTTCACCGCCCCGAGCGGGGCCGAGATCGTGGTTGCCGTCTGGGCGCCGAAAATCGTGGTGACCAGACCGATCAGCACCAGGCTCAAACCCCAGGTCGCCAACAAGGTGTCGACCATTCGCCCATACAGGAAACGGATCAGCACCCGCTCGACAATCACCCCGATCAGCCCGACCACGAGCGGCGCCAAAATCAACATGGCGAACCAGATATTGACCCCATGGTTGGTCGAAATCACCACGGTGTAGCCGCCGAGCATAATAAATTCGCCATGGGCCAGATTGATCACCCGCATCATCCCGAAGATGATCGCCAGGCCAAGGCTGATCAGCACCAGATTGGCGATCCCGTAGATGATCTGCAGCGCAAGTGCGATGAATAGGTCCAAGGCTGGATTCCCCTCCGCTGGCCACCACGTTCTGGCCGGCTATTTGATACCTGCGGCTTCCAGCCCGTTTTCGAAATAGAACTTGGCCTGGTTTGGATCCTTCTGCAGATCGCAGACCAGAAGCGTATCGGACGGCGGCTGCTGCTCGTAGGTTTCCAGAATATTGAATTTCTGGTTCTGGAGTTCTGCGAGATAGACATTCTGGATCGCATGATGGGTCTTGGGCTCAACCGCCAGCTTGCCGCTCGGGCCATCGATCGACACCGGACTTTCCAGTGCCTCGATAACCGCCATGCGATCGAGGCTGCCGGCCTTCTTGACGCCTTCGGCCCACAGGTAAACCGCCTCGTAGGATCGCGCTGCAAGCTCATTCAGATAAGGCGCATCGGCGCCGTATTTGGCCTGGAACCTGGCAACGAAGTCCTTATTGGCGGCAGTGTCGATCTCCTGAAGATAGCTGTAGGCGACAATCATGCCGTTGCCCTCTTCCGCCGAGATCAGTGTGTGTTCATTGCCCACACCGAAGGTGGTCGAGGCGATCGGGATCGAAGCATTCATGCCGGAGGCGGCATATTGGCGATAGAACGACACATGGGCGCCACCCACCAGGGCGGACATCACCATATCCGGTTTGGCGGCCTGGATTTTCTTGATGGTGGTGCCGAAATTGGTGACATCCAGCGGGAAGAATTCGGTCTCAACGGGGTCGCCGCCATTGTCGCGCACGTATTTTTGCACCCAGCTTGCGGTGATATGTCCGTAATTGTAGTCAGCCGCGACGATATAGACCTTCTTGCCCCATTTGTTCATTGTGTATGGCACGAGTTTTTCAACCGTCTGTGCCGGGGTCGAGCCGGTGCAGAATGTGTTGCGGTCGCACACACCGCCTTCGTAAAGGGTGTTGTAGAAATACAGCGAGCGGAACCGGCCAAGGGTCGGGCGGATCGCTTCGCGCGACGCCGAAGTGATTCCCGCATGCACCACATCCGCCTTGTCGCTGGCGGCTGCCTGGGTGGCATATTGGGTGTAGAACTGGATGGTCGACTGGGGGTCGTACATTTTCAGGTCAATCTGCCTGCCGAGCAACCCGCCGGCGGCATTGATTTCCTCAACCGCCAGTTTTGTCGTGTCGACCATCGGCTTGCCATAGATATCGAGGCCGCCGGACTGATCGAGAATACCAACCATCTTGATGTTGTCGGCAGCCTGTGCCCGGCCGATGATGCCGGGTGCTGAAGCGACGACTGCCGCTGCGGAAGTTCCCTTGAGAAAGTGTCTGCGATCCAGTTTCATTTTTATTCTCCCTTGAGGCTTGTCGTGGGGTCTGCGCGCTGTTGCGCGGGTTCGGCCGTATCAGCCGGCGTCACGTCTGGTCTTCGGTGTCCGGGTCCGGTTCGGCCACAGGCTCACCCCCATCGCTGTCGCCATCCGCGCCGGAGGCCGCATCGGACAGGCCTTTAAGGCCGTCACCGATATTGATGCCTATTTCCTCGCCGAGTTTTTTGATCGCCGGCATTTGCAATGCCATCGACAACACGCCATCGACCACCTGATTGACCACGGCACTGTCGCCGGACTTACCGGAACCGCCCGAGTTTCCGGTGCCGCCGAAGCCGGTAATGTGATTGATCCGGATACTGTCTATCTTTTCAGCGGGCTTCATCATCTTGCCGACCACGTCAGGCAGCGTCTCGAGCCGCGCCAGGTCGATCTTCATGCCGATCACTTCACTGCTCTGGGCGTTGTCGGCCTGCACGAGGGCTGCCTTGCCTTCGGCCTTGGCGAGCATTTCAACCTTGACCGCTCCAGCCCGCACGCTGGTCGATTTCGCCTGTGCCTCCGCCATGGCAAGCATTGTGCCGGTCTCACTTTTGACCCTGGTGTCGTCGACTTCCGCCTGTTCCACTGCACGGATAAGCGCGATTTGTTTTTCCCGTTCGGCAGCGGCCTGCTCGCGTGCGGTTTCCACACCCTCACGCGCCGACGTCTCTTCAGCCATGGCGGCCTGTACCTTGGCCTGTGCCTCGGCCTCTTCGATACGCTTTACCGCGAGCTGGATTTCCTTGTCATGTCTCGCCGTATCGGTCGCGAGATTGGCATCAAGCTCAAGCCGGCGCAGGGCACGGTCGCGCTCGATCTCATTTGAGCGGACTTCTTCCTCGCGCTTGATCCGGGCACGCTCGCGGCGTTCCTCGGATTGCGCCTGGCGTTCCGCGATATCGGCCTGGCTTTCAGCCCGGCTTTGTTCGATGTCGCGCTGCTGGGTGATCTGCGCTTCTTCTTCCTCACGCTCGATGACCAGTCGCTTCTTGGTCGCATCGAGCTGGCTCTGCCGCACCGAAACTTCCGCATCCGCGGTGATCGCTGCCCGCTCTTTCTGGTTGGTGGCGATGATCTCCGCCAGGCGCCGCATACCGACCGCGTTGAAGGCGTTGTTTTCATCGAGCGACCCGAACGAGGTCTGGTCGAGGCGGGTGATCGACACCGATTCCAGATCGAGACCGTTCTGAGCCAGATTTTCGGTCAGTTTGGAGGTGACCTCGGCAGCATATTTGCCCCGTTGGTCCTGCAGACTGTCCATGGTGTAGCCGGCTGCCACCGACAGCATTGCATCGACCAGCTTGCCTTCCAGAGTTTCCGCAAGTTCAGCCGCCCTGAAGGATTTGCCGCCCAGCGCCTGTGCGGCTGTTGCAACACCGGCTTCGGACGGCTGTACCCGCACATAGAACTCTGCGGTTGCATCGACCCTCAGCCGGTCGGAGGTGATCATGGAATTCTCGCCGCTCCGCTGGATTTCCAGCCGCGTGGTTTTCATGTTCACTTCTGACGTCTTGTGCAGGATCGGCAACGCAAAACAGCCGCCATCCAGTACGACCTTCTGGCCGCCGGCACCGGTTCTCACCAGCGCAACCTCGCGCGTCGCCTTCTTGTAGAATTTGTTGAGAAACAGGATCGCCACGATGATGGCGATCACAATAATGACTATGGCTACAGCCCAGGCCAACGCAAACTCCCCTCGCCGTCGCTTAGCAGCCCGCCCCCTAACGCGGACTTACGCCGGTCATTTATGGCGGTTAACCCGATCCGGGCCACCGCAAAGGACCATATGCAGCCCTTGGAACCTTACAGCCTAACGATACCCCGCTTCATGCGTCAAACGAAAAGCACCGTGAATAATGGGAAGGATCGGGGCTTCAAATCCTGATTTTGACGGAAATCCGGGGTTCACTGACCATCGGCGATCATCGCGCCGACCACGGTTTGGATTTCCTGCCACTCCGCCACCGCGCGGGCGTTGCCGCTTTGGCGCCATTTCGCCACCATGGCTTTGGCAAACTCGGTCGCCTGCAGACCCTTGGATTTGATCACGCCGAGTGCGGACAGCGCCACCGCGCCGCGACAGCCCTGCGGATTGAACAGCCAATACGAGTGGTCGTGCCGCGAGCGCTCGATCATGCCGCAGCGCCGGGTCGGCGGTGCATCGCGCCAGAACAGGGACAACATGTCGGTCAGGGCTGAGGCGTGATCGGAGAAGTAATTATGGCCGAGCACATCTCCGCCGAGAGCCGTCATATCGACCGTATCGATGACGTCGGACACCAGAACATCCAGACCGCCCTGGCCCGCACGGGGCGAACCGCCATGCACCCGGCGCGACGCGATCAGCGCCAGATCACTGTCCGATGCATAAAGTGTCAGACGTTTGGCGACCGGGCGTATGGTCTTGATCATTTCGGCAAACAGTCCGGCATCGACATCGGGTGCGGTGAACAGCACCTGTTCGAACGGCGCCTCCGCCCGCTTGCTGGCATGTTTCAGCGCAAACAGCTCCAGCGCATCGGTCAATGCCCGGTTGCCCATGGAATGGCCGATCAGATGAATGCGCTTGGCGCCAGACTGAGCAACCACCTGCTCGAGGAAGCCTGAGAGGTGACGCCCGCTTAGACGCACCACGGCGCTGTCGGCCAGGTAGTCAAGAGCGCTGGCGCTCGATGGCCAGGAATACAGGATCGGCAAGCCTTCGAAATTCAGGTCATAGGCAAGTTGCGCCGTGCGCCGGGCAGCCCAGGAAAACGAAACATTATAGCCGTGGATGAACACGAACGCCTCATCCGAGCTGTTGCCGGCCAGATGTTCACGCATCTTGGCGAAGGCGGCGGCATGATCGAGCGTGACGATGCGCTGCAGCACCACATGACGTTCGGAGTTCTCCGACAGTTCAAGACTGATCATCGACGGCACTTCAAGCGCGCCGGGCTTATGGCTGGCAGGCACGCTCACCTCGGCCGTACCGATACTCACCTCGCCGCGTCCGGCGCCAAAAAAATCATTAGGCCGCACACTGCCCGTGAGCGCCCGGTCGGTGGCATAGAATATCTTGACGCGGGTGAAACTGTTGGCATCGGCCTCGCCGTAGTTCGAAGCTGCCGTATCGCCCCGGCCGGCAAGCAATATACCCTTCGGCCGGTCGCCCATCAATTTGCCGTCTTCGGCAAGACGGCTGTAGGTCAGGTGATCTTCCGACTTGCCCAGCTCCCCACTGAGCCGGGCGAGAACCTTGAGCAGGGACAAGACGCTTGCATTGCCAAGGCCATAATGTGCGCGGTCAATATCCAATGCCCGCTTATAGGCCTCCACCGCCGACACCGGATCGCCGGCGCGTTCATAGGCCTGACCGGCCGCCTCGAAAATTCCGGATACATCGGGATGGGCTTTGCCCAGGCGTTTTATCTTGAGGATTGCGAGCTTGGCGAACATATAGGCCGCGTCGAAATCGTGATCGGCCGCAACATGGGCTTTGGCCAATTCATACAACAGGGCTTCGCGCATCACCGCATCGCCCGGCTCTACATCTCTCACCGCATTATCAAGCAATTCCACTGCTTTTTCCGGCTGACCGTTAGCCTGCGCCTGGCGTACCTTACCCATAAGCAGCAGATCAGCGGCGACGGCCTGCCGGGCGGTCACGCACATCACCCCTGCCACGAGCAGCACAACCAGTACTGCTGCAATCCTTCCGGTAGGTTTTTGACCGGTCATTGGCACCTGCAGGTTTCCTTACGTCAGCTGGAAACACACCTTCGCCCGAACATACGTGGCGAACACGCTCCTAGACTTGGGGTCTGCGTCCGCGTTTCGCAACCGTTCCGGCTCACCCGCCTGTGACGGGGGGAAAGAATGCCACTTCGCGGGCATTGCGCACGGACGCATCCAGGGGCGCGTGCGATTGATCGACCGCCGCGCGAATGACCCGCAAATCCTCAAAAGCATGTTCATAGGCCGGCCCCTGGGTTTTAAGCCAACCGATAAGATCGGATACCGTCTCGACATCGGCGGGAGGATCCACATTTTCCTCGTCCTTGCCGGCTTTCTGGCGTACCCAGGCGAAGTAAAGCAGCTTCATTTGCGCTGCTCCATTAGGTGGTCGATACCCGCCTTGAAATAGTCGAACCCCGTATAGAGCGTCAGAATTGCCGCCGCCCAAAGACCGCCCAAACCGATATTGGTGGTGTGCTCGAACACTTCGTCGCCGGAATATCCGGCGATCAAAAAACCGATCGCCAGCAGCTGAATTGTGGTTTTCCACTTCGCCAACTGGCTGACCGGCACCGATACCCGCAATTCGGCGAGAAATTCGCGCAGGCCCGAAACCAGCACTTCGCGGCACAGGATGATGACCGCTGCGACCATGTGCACACCCCAGATGGTGCCGTCGGACGCCAGCATAAGCAACGTCGCTGCCACCAACAGCTTGTCGGCGATCGGATCGAGCATGCGGCCAAGGCTAGATTGCTGGGACCACAAACGGGCCAGATAACCATCAAGAAAATCGGTCACCGCGGCGGCAATGAAAATCGCCAGCGCCACCCAGCGCGCATTGTCGCCGTCGAAATAAAAGCACGCGACCAAGGCCGGCACCGCCGCGATACGCGCATAGGTCAGGATGTTCGGCAGGTTGGTCACCGCCCCACGCGCCGAGCCACCACTTGATTGGCGGTTCTGTTTGACACGCTGATCCGTCGCGTGGGTCATTCCCGGCCCTCGTGAAAATAGGCAAATATTACTTCTGCAAGCGCGCGGCTGATGCCGTCGACCGCAGCCAGATCCGGAATGCTTGCACGGGCTACCGCCTTAGCCGATCCGAAGTGATGAAGCAACGCCCTCTTTCGCTGCGCACCGATGCCGCCGATCTCATCGAGCGGTGATACGCCTATGGCCTTTTTGCGTCGCGCCCGGTGACTACCGATCGCAAAACGGTGTGCTTCGTCCCGCAGTCTTTGCACATAGTACAGCACAGGATCGCGCGGTTCGAGCATGAAAGGTGATTTATTATGAACGTAAAAATGCTCCCGCCCGGCATTCCGGTCGGGCCCTTTGGCAATTCCGACCACGTTGAGATCCGCGATACCCAATTCCTCAAGCACCGCCAGCGTCGCGCTGAGCTGACCAGGTCCGCCATCGATAAACACCAGATCCGGCCAGGGTGGCGCATCATCACCACCGCGTGTGCTGCCCGCTTCATCACGCAGCGGATTTTCCTTGAGCAGCCGGGAAAACCGCCTGGTCAACACTTCACGCATCATCCCATAGTCGTCGCCCGCTACGATGTCCTTGTCCTTGATGTTGAACTTGCGATACTGGTTTTTAATGAGCCCGTCGGGCCCGGCAACGATCATGCCGCCAACCGGATGGCTGCCCTGTATGTGGCTGTTGTCGTAGACCTCGATCCGCTCGGGCGGCTGGTCCAGGCCGAAAGTTTCCGCCACCCCGTCCAGCAGTTTTCGCTGTGAAGCGGATTCCGCCATGCGCCGGCCCAGGGCTTCGCGCGCATTGCTCAGCGCATGCTCGACCAGTTCAAGCTTCTCGCCACGCTTGGGCACGGAAACACCAATCCGGCGCTCGGACTTTATGCTCAGTGCATCCGACAAAAGCGACCGCGCCTTGACGTCGTGGCTGAGCAATATCTGTTTCGGACACGGCTTGTCGTCATAGAACTGCGCCAGGAAAGCTTCCAGCACCTCACTTTCGGAATGGCTCTTATCGGCGCGCGGGAAGAACGCCCGGTTGCCCCAATTCTGCCCTGCCCTGAAAAAGAACACCTGCACGCAGAACTGCCCACCCTGCTGAGCAACCGCAAACACATCGGCTTCCGATACGGTCTGCGGATTGATGCCCTGATGGCCCTGGACGTGACTGAGCGCGGAGATCCGGTCGCGATAAATGGCTGCCTGTTCGAAATCGAGCGCATCAGCAGCACCTTCCATCAACCTGGCAAGGTGATCCTTGACTTTGTCGCTCTTGCCATTGAGGAAATCGAGCGCTTCGGAGACCAGTTGCTCGTGATCCTGCTCGGAGAGCTCGCCGGTGCATGGCGCACTGCATCTTTTGATCTGGTAAAGCAGACATGGCCGGGTGCGGCTCTCATAGACCGAATCCGAACAAGACCGGATCAGGAATGCACGCTGCAGGGCGTTGATCGTGCGGTTGACCGCGCCAGCGGACGCGAACGGTCCGAAATAGTCGCCGTCACGGTTGCGCGCACCGCGATGTTTGACCACCTGAGACACCCGGTGCTCGCGCGAGATCAGGATATAGGGAAACGACTTGTCGTCCCGGAAATTGATATTGTAGCGGGGCTTGAGCTTCTTGATCAGATTGGCTTCAAGCAGCAGCGCTTCGGCCTCCGACGCAGTGGTGATGATTTCCATTTCCACGGTCAGCGCGATCATGCGGGCAATGCGGTTGGTGTGGCCCATCAATCGGGTATAGCTCTGCACCCGTTTCTTGACGTTTTTCGCCTTGCCGACATAGAGCACATCGCCATCGGCATCGAGCATGCGGTAAACGCCTGGCTTGTTCGGCGCATGGCGCACAACAGCACGGATAACGTCGGGCCCGGATTTGCGATCCGGATCTGCAACGTCGTCTGGAGGTTGGGTCGTTGCGTCAGACATCAGGAACTATTGACCATCATGTTTGCGCAAGGCCTCGTCATGACGTGGCGCGCACCCGCTCGATCTCGATGCCGACGCTTGCGGCTTCGGGCATGATGTCGGGTTTTTCGATGCGTATCCGGCAACTGAGCACCCGGATGTCTTCGAGGCATCTCGCGGCAAACCGTTCCGCCAGGGATTCAAGCAGGTTTACGTGGCCTTCCTCGATGGTCTGCTTGATTTTCTTGGCAATCCGTTCGTAGTCCACAACCGTGCTGAACACATCGTCACGAACCGGTTCCGATTCGTCGACCATGAGATCGACATTGATGATGATCCGCTGGGGTGCGATCTTCTCATGATCGTGAATACCGACCAGCGCCTTGAGTTCCAGGTCGCGCACGAAAACATGGCGGACCGCGCCCAGGGCATTGGCCATCTTGGGGACGGCAACGAGGGGAGCTTCGTTCATATTGATGATTCCTGCGCCAGAGCATCCGGCCTGGTCGTTTGTTCGATATTAAAGCATATCCGGCGTCTGCCATAAAAGATGCTGGCCACCGTCCAGCGCGATCATCTGCCCGGTCATCGCAGGCGCCGCCAGAATGTATTTCACCGCATCGGCCACCTCGCCTGGGGTGGTTCCGCGCTCCAGAAGCATGGTGCGGTTTTCCAGCTCGAATTCTGCATGTGTCTGGCGGGCATTCGGCAGTGTCGGTCCCGGCCCGACCGCATTGACGCGGATCCGCGGCGCATAGGACTGCGCCAGTGTCCGGGTCGCTGTCCACAATGCGGATTTGGACAAAGTATAGGAAAAATGGGTCGGCGCCAGCTTCCAGACCCGCTCATCCAGAATGTTGATCACGTTTGCTTCCCGGTCCCTGGGCAACGCAGCGGCGAAAAACTGAGTCAGGAACACCGGTGCGCGCAGGTTCACATCCATATGTTCCGCCCAGCTTTGCGGTGTCATGGTTGCAGCGTCGTCATAGAAAAAACACGAGGCATTGTTGATCAGGCAGGTCAGGCCACCAAGGGCATCCACGCTCTCAGCGATCAGCCGTGCCGGTGTGTCCGGATCCCTGAGATCGCCCTGCACCGCACATGCTGTGCCGCCCTTGGCGCGGATCGTCGACACAACGTCATGCGCATCAGCTTCGGACGTGCCGTAATGCACAGCAACCGCACAGCCATCGGCCGCCATTGCCAATGCGAGTTCGCGTCCAATCCGACGCGCGGCACCGGTTATGAGAACTGAGTGTTGCATATGTCTGGTGGACCAGAGGGCATCGCGCTGTGTGCGGGAAGTTTAGGTGTTAGTTCAAAACCAGACTGGTCATATCGCGCTGCGGGGTAAATACAAAGAACATATAGGCGCAATAGGCGAACACAAAACCCATCGCCGGCAACCGTTTGATTGTGGAACGCCGAATCACGAACGGCACGATGGCCAGGGTCGCCGCCAGCATGATCCAAAGGTCATATTTCAAAATCACATCGGGGATCGGCACCGGCGCCACAATCGCCGTCAGCCCCATTATCGCCAGCATGTTGAAAAGATTGCTGCCCAGAACATTGCCGATGGCGATGGCGCAATGACCGCGGATGGCCGCAGAAATCGTCGTTGCAAGTTCGGGAAGCGAGGTGCCAAGAGCGATCACCGTCAAACCAATGGTTGCCTGGGACACATTGTACACCTGGGCAATCGCGGTGCCATGCTCAACGATAAGCTGTGCTCCGAACGGCAGGCCTATGAGGCCGGCAAGAATGAACACGCCGACCATCGACGGCGTACGCGGCAGTCCGGACACGCCGTCAACCTCGTCGACCTCGTCAATCTGGGCGGGTTTACATGAATTTGACGAAATATGTGCGCGGCGGCCCGATTCGATCAAAAACAAGATGATCAATCCGAACAGGACGACGCCGTGCCACACGCCCAGCGGCCCCAGATAGCAGAACAGCATGAAGATGACCGTCGCACCGACCATGTAACAGGTGTTGCGCCCGACGAATTCATGATTGCAGTCGGTCGGCCGGATCAGGGCCGGCAGTCCGAGCACCAGCAGCACATTGGCAATGTTACTGCCGACAATGTTGCCGATGGCAATACCCGGCGCCCCGGTCGTTGCCGCACGCACCGAAACCACCAGCTCAGGCGCCGAGGTTCCAAACGCCACCACCGTCAATCCGATGACCAGCGCAGGCACGCCAAGCTTGACGGCGAGCGAAACCGATCCTCTGACCAGTAGGTCGCCACTCACGAGCAGAATGACAAAACCAGCCAACAGGCCAAGATAAATCATATGATGCGCTCTCTTCCCCGCACGCAATGCAATCTGGTCAACCGCAGGCTCCAAGACGCCCCGTAACAAACTGTGTCTCGCACCTGTACCGAATCGACCAGCCCGATAGTGGTTCTATATAGGTTGCAGTTTCGGAAACAAAACCCACGATGTGACAAATTGATCAAACAAACCCCGCATTTTCAGGGTCATTTGAAGCGCATGCACATTAATTGTCGCCATCGAGGAGATCACCGAGGCCGCCGAGCAGCGATCCCTCGCCCACATGGCGGCCTCCGCCCTGCGGCATGGCCGCATGTATCCGCCCGGCCAGTCGCGAGAACGGCAGGCTCTGTATCCACACTTTTCCAGGCCCTGTGAGCTTGGCAAAGAAGATCCCCTCACCGCCGAATATCATCGATTTGATCGATCCCGCCCGCTGCAGATCGAAATCGACCGTCGCAGTCATCGCGGCAACGCAGCCGGTGTCCACATGGATCTGCTCACCAGGCGCCAGTTCGCGTTCAACCACCGTCCCGCCGACATGGACGAACACCCAGCCGTCGCCATCGAGTGACTGCATGATGAAGCCTTCACCGCCAAACAGACCGGTCATGACTTTCTTCTGAAAGAAGATCCCCAGTGACACGCCACGTGCTGCGCACAGGAAGGCATCTTTCTGGCACACCAGCCTGCCGCCCACCTCGGTGAGCTTGATGGCAAGGATATGGCCCGGATAAGGCGAGGCGAAAGCCACCCGCGACTTGCCCGCGCCCTCATGGGTAAACACCGTGGTGAACAGGCTCTCCCCGGTGATCAGCCGTTTGCCGGCGCCCACCAGCTTATCGAACAGGCCACCTGCAGCCGATTCCTCCGAGGCATCGCCGAACACCGTCTCCATGGTGATATGCGGTCCCTTGAACATCATCGAACCGGCTTCGGCAATTGCACTTTCGCCCGGATCGAGCTCGATCTCGACAAACTGCATTTCCGTGCCCTTGATTTCGAAATCGATATCATCGGCGACTTGGGCCGAGCGGTCATGCCGGGTTGTGGGAACACTGGGTACGGAGCCAAAAATTGCCATGGGTGTATCCTCTTACATTGCTCATCGTGCAGTCAGCTCTAACAAAAGCCTGGAGTACCTGCCATACTCTTGTGCCGTTGCCGCCCCCTGATCGCTTCATACAAAACCAAAAAAATCCGCACTTCGGAACACAACGTCGCACCTCGTCGCAATCTTCTGGATGTGTTGCATATCTGCACCGCCCTGCCTTGTTTTGACCATGTGCAACTTCTACCAAGCAGGTGTTGAAGCTTGGAGCTTCGCACTGCAGCCGGTTCACCAATACGGACCTCTGCATCAACACAATTATCGTTAAGTAACAAGAGGTTAACAAATATGTTGAGTACCGTTCGTAAGACTGTCCTGGCCGGCCTGGTTCTGGCCTGCATGGGCACAGCGGCAAACGCGGCGGACCTTGACCCAGCGCCCGCCTATTCTCCGGGATCATGGTATGTTCGCGGCGATCTGGGCGTTGCTTTTTCAGATGCCGACAACCAGCCCAACTCCGAAGAAGCTTTCGCGGCTGGCGTTGGTATCGGTTATCGGTTCACAGAAATGTTCCGTGCCGACATCACCTTTGACGGCGCGTTCGATTATGGTTTCGGCAGTGGTGTCGATTCCTATGGCATTCTCGCCAATGCCTATGTCGACCTGCCTCTGAACTGGATTGTCACGCCCTATGTCGGCGCCGGCATCGGCTGGGGTGAAGTTGACGGCAACGGGGTCACCGACGATGGCGTTTCCTTTGCGGCCATGGCAGGTTTCAGCCATGACCTGTCGCACAACCTGGCGCTCGATATCGGCTACAAGATGCGCTACACCGATCTTTCCGCATCCAAGACCGGCGGTGTCAGCCACTGGGTCGACCACATGGTCCGTGCCGGCCTGCGCTACTCTTTCTAGCCTGGCAAAACGGTAGGCCGGCAGGCCTCCAACGAGATTTACAAGCCGGATACCGCAAGGTGTCCGGCTTAGTTTTTATGCAGCGCACGCCAGACCTTTTCCGGTGTGAACGGCATTTCAAGATGCCTGATGCCATGGTCCTTGAGAGCGTCGAGCACCGCATTGGCGATCGCCGCAGGCGCACCGGTGGCACCGGCCTCGCCGGCACCCTTGACGCCAAGCGGATTGGTGTTGGTTGGTGCGCTTTCATTGAACTTGACCGTGATCGCCGGCAGCGTGTCGGCACGCGGCAGGGCGTAGTCCATCAGGCTGCCAGTGAAAATCTGGCCCGAATCGCGCTCATAAACCACCTGCTCCATGAGCGCCTGGCCAATACCCTGGACGCTACCACCCAGCACCTGGCCGGCGGCGATCAGCGGATTGAGGATACAGCCAAAATCGTCAATCACCGTATAGCCCACCAGATCCACCACACCGGTCTCCCGATCCACTTCAACTTCCGCAATGTGGCAGCCATTGGGAAAACTGTGCCTGGTGCGCTCGAACCCGGCACGGCTGCCAAGCGTCGGCGCCATGCCATCCGGCAGATCGGTCGCTGTTCGCAAGGCCTGCTCCAGTTCGCGCAACCCGATGCGCCGGTTCGTGCCTCGCACCGCAAACAGTCCATCGCCAAATTCGATCTGATCAATTTCCGCATCCAGAATATGCGCTGCAGCCGCCATGCCCTTGTCACAGACCTCACGCGCCGTATTCATCATGGCGCTGCCGCCGATCATCAATGAGCGCGACCCGCCATGGCCGCCGCCGGCATCCACAGCCGCCGTGTCGCCCTGAACGATGCTGATGTCCTCGAAGGCAATGCCCAGAACCTCATGTACGATCTGCGAATAGGCGGTTTCATGGCCCTGTCCGGTCGACTGGGTGCCGACCAGAAGCGTCACACGGCCATCTTCGTCGAACCTGATTTCGGTTGTCTCGCTGGGCATGCCGAGCGTGACTTCAAGGTAACTCGACAGGCCGATCCCGCGCAGCCTGCCACGTTCCGCCGCCACGCCCTTACGCGCAGCGAACCCCGGCACACCGGCGGCATCGGCCGCCATATCGAAACTGCCGGCAAAGTCTCCGCAATCGATGGTCATGCCCAGCGCCGTTTTGTGGGGAAATGTGCGGATGAAGTTCTTGTGCCGTAACTCGGCTGCATCCCAACCAAGCTCGAACGCTGCAACGTCGACCAGCCGCTCGATGATGTAAGCGGATTCCGGGCGCCCGGCGCCGCGATAGGCATCCACCGGTACGGTGTTGGTGAAGGCCGCATTGACCTCCATATGGATTGCTGGAATATCGTAGTTACCGCCCATAGACACCCAGCTTGCCGCGGTCGGGATGACTGGCGCCATGCTGGAAAGATAGGCCCCCATATTGGCAATCGTATTGACCCTGAGGGCCGTGAACCTGCCATCTCCGTCGACGCCAAGCTGCGCCCTGGTGACGTGATCGCGGCCATGTACTTCCGCAAAAAAGGTCTCGGAGCGATCGGCAATCCATTTGACCGGACGCCCGGTCAGCCTGGCGGCAAGCATGACCAGAAGATTTTCCGGATAGACAAAATTCTTGGCGCCGAACCCACCGCCGACATCGCCCGCCACAACGCGTATCTTTTCGAGATCGACCTTGAACACCGCCTGGGCCATCTGCGCGCGATTGCCGTGCACCGCCTGACCCGACAGGCGCAAGGTGTAGCACTGTGTTTCGGTATCATATTCACCGATCGATCCACGCGGTTCGATCGCCGACGGCGCCACCCTGTTGTTGATCAGGTCAAGCGAGACGACATGGGCCGCCTGGGCAAATGCCGTCTCGACCGCAACTGCGTCACCTTTGCTGAAACGAAACGCCCGATTGCCGTCATGCGCCTCCCAGACCTGCGGACTGGCATCATCGAGCGAGGAGGCCAGATCCACGACCGTAGGCAATGGCTCATAATCGACCATCACCATATCTGCGGCATCGCGCGCCAGCGCACTGGTCTCTGCGACCACAAACACGATCGGCTCGCCGACATATTTCGCGACCCCGTCGGCAAACGGAAAGCGCCGTGGATGCTGGAGTGTCGCCTGGTCAATCGCATCAATCGCCGTCATGCTCGGGATCGGGCCAAGGCCCTGCTCATGACAGTCATCTATAGTGACAATGCGAACCACGCCCGGTGCCGCAAGCGCCTCCGACATGTCAATCGACCCAATCCGCGCATGGGCATGCTGCGAGCGCACCACAACACCATACGCCTGGCGATCAACGACAATGTCGTCGATGTAACATCCTTCACCTTTCAGGAACCGCTCGTCCTCGCGGCGGCGGACTGCCTGGCCAATGCCGAATTTCTCCATATTACTGCATGCGCCTCCCGAGCGCTGGCTCCATGGTTTGGTCGGTGCGGCGTGAAATTGAATTCAACCGCCCGCTATGCGGGTCGACCGGCCTTCAATCGGGTAGCGTGGATCGCTGTAACCGGGGGTGGATGGATGACCCGCTGGAACCAGCCTGTCAAACAGCGCTTCGTCTTCCGCGGTAAAGTCATAGTCCAGTGCGCGCACATAGTCGCGCCATTGTTCAAGGGTCCGGGGTCCGGCAAGCACCGATGTCACCAGGGCATTGTTCAACACCCAGTTGACCGCAAGATGTGCGGCCGAAACACCGCGGTCCGCGGCATAGGCTTTGACCTCCTGGGCGAGATCCAGAGATTCTTTACGCCATTCGCTTTCCAGCATCCGGCCATCTCCCCGCCCCGCACGGGTCTGGGCGTTAGGTTTCTTGCCCGGCTCATATTTGCCCGTCAGCACGCCTCGCGCCAGCGGGCTGTAGGGCACGATCCCCAATCCATAGTGACCGCAAACCGGCAATTGCTCCACTTCCGGCTGCCGGTTGAATGCATTGTAGTAAGGCTGGCTCACCACCGGTGCAGGAACGCCAAGCAACCCGCACTGGCGCACCACCTCGGCAATCCGCCAGCTGCGGAAGTTCGACACCCCGAAATAGCGGATCTTGCCATCGCGTATGAGTTGCCCGATCGTCGATATGGTCTCCTCTATCGGTGTCGTGGTGTCTTCCAGATGCAGGTAGTAAATATCGATCCAGTCAGTCTTGAGCCGTGAGAGAGAGGCTTCCACCTCCTGCATTATCCACCGTCGACTGAGGCCCTGCCGGTGCGGATCATCACCCATCGGGCAGCCGACCTTGGTTGCCAGGACCCAATCGTACCGCCGCTTGGAAATAGCCGCACCGACAATCTCCTCTGAGCGTCCATCCACATACTGGTCTGCAGTATCGATGAAGTTGATCCCTGCATCGTGGGCGGCATCGATAATCTTGCGCGCCTGCTGAGGCGAGGTCTCGCGCCCGAACATCATGGTGCCCAGGCACAGGGGCGAAACCTTCAGACCGCTGCGGCCCAGTGAGCGGTACTCCATTGTTCTGTCCTTTTGTTAGGTGGCGCCGCGGATGTGCGGCAAGACGCCTGCCTTACCCCTTGTGATGCTTCCTAAGCACGGATTCAAGGTGATCGCGAAGCAGAGTTTCATCCATCGGAAAATCCGCTTCGATCCACCATGTTTCCACGGCATGAAGAATCTTGCCGACACGGGGTCCGCGTTCAATACCCAGAGACAACACGTCGGCGCCACCGAGCGGAAATGTCGGCAGTTGCCAATCTGACGCCAACGCGACAACACCGACCCAAGCAGGGTCGTCACAGGCAGCCGGTGAAGCCGCCCAGTCAAACAGGGCCATATCGGCAAACGCCGCTGCGCCCAGCCGGTAGAGGATCCTCTTGAGTTCTGGTTGCACCATCTGGGGATCAAACACCGGCCGATCAGCCACCAGCGCCTCGAGCCGCACCGACTGGGCATTGGTCAGCACCAGGTGTTCGCGCAACAGCCGTGCATCATCCCGCTGGTGCAACGCCAGGGCTGCCAGGCGCAGGAGCGGGTCGGCAGTCCGTCCGCACTGCGCTTCAATCGCGCACATCCGGGCAAATCGCGAAACATCGAAGCGCAGCTGAACCACATGCTCAAGAATGCCGCTGTCCGCCATGGCGCCAATGGTGGCAACCGCACCCGGTGCAGGCAGCAGCTTGAACATCTCCTGGTGGATCCGCTCACCGGAAAGCCGGTCCAGTCCCTGGCGATGGGCAACACAGGCCTCCAGGCCTTGTTGGTCGAACTCGGCATGGCCAAACACCGCATTGAACCGGAAGAACCGCAGGATACGAAGATAGTCTTCCTCGATCCGCCGGGACGCATTCCCGACAAAGCGCACCCGCCCGGCACGCAGATCCTCATAGCCGCCAAGCGGATCGAACAACTCCCCATGCCGGTCGCAATACAGCGCGTTCATGGTCAGGTCGCGCCGGCCCGCATCCGCACTCCAGTCGTCAGTGAACGCCACCTTGGCGCGGCGGCCATCGGTCTCCACGTCCAAGCGCAAAGTGGTGATCTGGTAGACCTCCGCTTCGCCATGCCCGGCAACCGCGGTAACGGTTCCATGGTCCAGGCCGGTGGGAATGGTCTTGATACCGGCTTTCTTCAATATGGCAATGACATCGCCAGGCTGGATATCGGTGGCGATATCCACGTCGGCGACCGGACGGCCGAGCAACGCATCGCGTACCGCGCCGCCGGCGACCCGAGCGCTGCCATGGGGCTCGAGTGCATCGAACAGCCTTTGCAAAGCGCGGGCCTCAAGCCAGCCCTCGCCTTTCAGTTTGGTTTTGACCGGTGAATGCCGTGACGTCATCGGTTCAGACCCGGCAGCAGAACGAAGTGCGCATTCTACTTCATGCCCCCATAGAAGCGCTCGAACATATTGCGCAGAATGCCCGCGGTCGCACCCCAGATATATCGCTCGCCATAAGGCATGGCATAGAAATGCCGTCTCTTACCGTTCCAGACCCGGCTGTCGGTGCGATGGTTCGCCGGGTTCATCAGGAATGCCAGCGGTACCTCGAAAATTTCTGCAACTTCAAGCGGCTCCGGCACCAGAGTAAAACCCTCTTCAACGAGCGCTACCACCGGCGCAATCTCAAACCGCGTACCGGTGCGATAGGCGTCCAGAAATCCAAGCACCTCGACAAATTCCCGGGCAAGGCCGGTCTCCTCGTGTGTCTCGCGCAATGCCGCATCGGCCGGGCCGCGATCATGGGCCTCAAGCTTGCCACCGGGAAAGGCGATCTGTCCGCCATGGGCATCCGGCGCCTCTGTGCGCTGGATCAAGAGCACATTGAGACCGGTCGTGCGGTTGACCAGCGGCACCAGAACAGCTGCCTCGCGGTATTTGACACCGGGTTCAAGCCACGAGGCCATTTCCGGGTTCAATTCGTGATCGCCCTTGCCGGCGAGTTGCCGCGACGACGTCTTGCCAAGCGGCGTGTTCCGCCCCAGATGCCTGCGCGCAAGCCGGCGCAATTCATCCGGGGTAAGGAGCGCCTGATGCTGCGGCACATCGCCCATGGTCACAGATCAAGCTCCGCCGCCGGCGCCATTTTAAAGAATTTCCCGCAACTCCAGACGCCGTACCAGTCTCCGTCATCCATCTCATATGTGGTCCCAAGTTCCACCAGATCGTAAAACACCGCCCGGTTGACAAGCGCCTCCAGCCGCTCGCGCACCAGGACATAGGGCCTGGTCGCATCACCCTTACCGGGTGTTTCGAATCGCAAAGGATGTGTCATGTCGACCCTGATCTTATCCTCGAGATTGGTGGTAAACGAGACAACCTGGTCGCGTCCATGGCCTGAAACGTCCATTGCGACAGCCAGAAACGGTGCGTCATCAACAGTTATTCTGAGTTTTTCGACCGGCGTCACCAGATAATACTGCTGATCCTCTTCCCGGCGCAGGACGGTTGAGAACAACCGCACCAGAGGTTTGCGGCGGATTTCGGAGCCCAGATAGTACCATGTGCCGTCGACTGCAATGCGCATGTCGATATCACCGGAAAACGGCGGATTCCAGCGGTCACGCGGGGAAGTTTCCTGCGGTTCGCCGACGGCTCGCTCGATATCTTCGAGCTCCCGTGCGGCTTTTTGCGGTCCACCGGCCAGCGCCTTTGAAGGGGGCACAATCATTTCATACGCCTCAGTTCTGTCCACATCGCATGCGAATTGTGGCCGCTGCGTCGCTAGATCGCACAGTTGTGACTATGGAGCTGTATGAAAAAGTACCGTGCGGTCTTCTGAATTGTCACGATACCCATTATACTTACGCAAATGCAGACCATCAATGAAACCGACGACCGCAGTGTCGAGGAAATCGAATCAACCGGCGAGACGCTGGTCAAGGTCCGCTCCGCCATAGGCGAAGTGATCTTTGGCCAGGAGCCGGTGATCGATCAAGCACTCATCGCTATTCTGAGCGGAGGCCACGCATTGCTTGTCGGCGTGCCTGGCCTGGCGAAGACCAAGCTTGTTGAAACCATCGCCCGGGTATTGGGTCTGGACGAAAAGCGCATCCAGTTTACCCCTGATCTGATGCCGGCCGACATCGTCGGCTCCGAAGTGCTTGAAGAAAGCCAGACCGGCAACCGCAGCTTCAGATTTATTCAGGGACCTGTGTTCTGCCAGTTGCTCATGGCCGATGAAATCAACCGCGCCAGCCCGCGCACGCAATCAGCGCTGCTCCAGGCGATGCAGGAGAAACATGTGACCGTGGCCGGTGTGCGCTACGACCTGCCGCGGCCGTTTCACGTGCTGGCAACCCAGAACCCGCTCGAGCAGGAAGGCACCTATCCGCTGCCGGAAGCACAGCTCGACCGTTTCGTGATGCAGATCGACGTCCCCTACCCGGACCTCGATGCCGAACGCCGCATGCTGTTTGCCACGACAGGCTCCGACGAACACCAGGCGCAGACGATCATGTCGCCGGACAGCCTTCTGGCCGCCCAGCGTTTGATCAGGCGCATTCCGGTGGGCGACGCCGTGATCAATGCAATTCTGTCCCTGGTGCGCGCTGCCCGGCCGGATTCAACCGACCATGATTTCATCAAGGATGGCGTGTCCTGGGGACCGGGTCCCCGCGCCAGCCAGGCGCTTATGCTTGGCGTGCGTGTCAAGGCGTTGATGGATGGCCGCCTGGCGCCGTCGATCGACGATGTCACCGCACTTGCCCCGCCGGTTCTGCGCCACCGCATGGCCCTGACCTTTGCCGCCCGTGCTGACGGTGTCACCATGGATCAGGTGATCACGCAGCTGTGCGAGAAAATCGACTAGGCCGCCGCCCAGATGGCAATTTGGTCCACTTTTTCGAAACCTGATCCGCGTCAGCTGGAACTCAGGCATCGTGACACTGCGGAACATCTGGGCAGTGCGTTTCCACCCCTGCTGGTGGAAGCTGAACGGGTCGCCCACAATATTGCACAAGGATTGCACGGCCGACGCAGGGCAGGATCCGGCGAGGCATTCTGGCAATTCCGGCGCTATCGGCCAGGCGATATGGCATCCACGATCGACTGGCGCAAGTCGGCGCGATCGGACCGTTTGTTCATTCGTGAAAACGAATGGGAAGCAGCCAACACCTTGTGGCTGTGGGTCAATCCATCAAGCTCTATGACGTTCCAGTCGCATTTGTCCGATGTGCAAAAAAGCGACCGAGCCATCATATTGGCGCTGGCGCTGGGCTCATTGCTGATCAGAGCGGGAGAACGCATTGGTGGGTTCGGCAGCGGTCAGCCGGCATCATCCTATCGCACTGCGCTGAGACGGCTGGCAGCTCATTTCGTCGCGTCATCCACCAGCGATGACGGCGCCCCGTCTCTGCCGCCTGCAATCACCCTTACACGTTTTTCGAACATTGTGATGTTCAGCGATTTTCTCGAACCGATCGATGAACTCGGCGACCGCCTTGCAGCCATCGGATCCCATGACGTACGCGGTCATTTGATCCAGGTGCTGGACCCGGCGGAAGAAACCCTGCCTTATGCCGGCCGCAAAGAATTCCAGGAAATGACCGGCAATCTCAAACTGACGGTCGGACGGGCGGAAAACCTGAGGCGGGACTACCAGAACCGTATGGCGGCACACCGCATCGAACTGCGCGAACTGGTCCGCAGGCTTGGCTGGACCCTCACCGTGCACCACACTGATCATTCGCCGCAAACCGCATTGCTGGCGCTCTACGGCCTCCTGTCCGGCCATATGACCCGGGCTGCAACCACCGCGATCAACGGTTAGATATGCTGGCGCTAGGATCCATCGCGTTCTTGACACCATATGCGCTTGCAGCACTTGTAGCGGTACCGGTGATCTGGTGGCTGCTGAGGTTCACCCCGCCACGGCCAGACCTTGTCCGCTTTCCCCCGATCCGCTTCCTGCTTGGACTGGTGTCGCGCGAGGAAACCCCGCACAAGAGCCCATGGTGGCTTACCGCGCTGCGCACCATTCTGGCGGTCATGGTCATCCTGGCCGCAGCCAACCCAGTACTCAATCCCCATGAGGCGCTGACCAGATCCGATGGACCGCTGCTGGTCATCGTCGATGATGGCTGGGCTGCGGCAAGCGACTGGACGGCGCGGGTCACCGCCTTGCGCCGCCTGGCCGATGAGACCAAGCGGACGTCGCGCGCCATTTCCCTGGTCACCACCGCCCCGCGTCAAACGCCACTGGCTGAGGCACCCGGCACCGCTGCTGCATTCGAAACCAAAATCGAGGCCCTGGCGCCGCAACCATTCAACCCGGACCGGAAAGCTTTGGCGGAACGTCTCGCAGCCGCGCTCAAGGACCTTGATGCTCTTGAGGTCCTCTGGCTGTCCGACGGTCTCGATTATGGCGCAGCCCTGGCCTTTGCCGAAGCATTGTCACAGCTGGCCGGCGGCAAGGCACAGGTTTCCGTATTATCGCCGGAGCCGGCAAAGACCGCCACCGCCATTGGCACGCCCGTGGTTTCCGAAGGCGGCATTGAGGTATCGATCAAACGGGCGAGCGGTGAGACGGCCATCAGCGGCAATGTTCGCGCCCTCGCCCTTAACGGCCGGTCACTGGGTGACAGTCCGTTCACCTTTGCTAAGGGCGAAACCGAAGCGCAAACCAGGCTTGAACTGCCGGTCGCCCTGCGCAACCAGGTTGCCCGGCTGGAAATTGTCAACATCAGGACCGCCGGCGCTGTTTTCCTGCTCGATGACCGCTGGCGGCGTAAAACCGTGGGCATCATTTCTGGCGAGGCGCGCGAAGTTGCCCAACCGCTGCTGTCACCGATCTATTATCTGCAACGGGCACTGGAGCCCTTCGCCGATATCAAACCATTGTCGGCCTCGGACAGTGATTCAGGTCTGGAAACTCTGCTTACCCAGGGGCTGTCCGTTCTGGTCATGGCCGATATCGGCCATATCCTTGCCAGCGACAAGAAGCTGATCGAGGAATGGGTGATCAATGGCGGCGTCGTGATCCGATTTGCCGGCCCCCGTCTGGCCGGCGGAAGCGATGAACTGGTACCGGTCAATCTGCGCCGGGGTGGCCGCGCTCTTGGCGGCGCATTGTCGTGGAGCAAACCCCAGCCGCTCAGTGCGTTTGAAAGCAACAGTCCGTTTTTCGGCCTTGAAATATCCAAGGACATCAACGTCAAACGCCAGGTCCTGGCCCAGCCAAGTGCGGATCTTGGCGAGCGCACCTGGGCCCACCTTGCAGACGGCACACCGCTGGTCACCGGCGCCCGCAGCGGCAACGGACTGATCGTTCTGTTCCACATTCCCGCCAACCCGGAATGGTCGAACCTGCCTATGTCCGGTCTGTTCGTGGAAATGCTGCGCCGTCTCGTCGATCTGGCCCAGGGGGTCACCCAGAACGAAACATCGCTGACATCCGCCGGTGCGGCAACCGCTGCTGCATACACGCCTCTGCGCACCCTCGACGGCTTCGGGATCCTGACCGACCCGCCGCCTGCCGCAGCCCCAATCCCTGCCGACCGGATTGCCACAACCAGCCCGCAGCCGGAACATCCACCAGGGCTCTACCGCCGTGGCGCGCATTCCTATGCGCTCAATCTTGCCGCATCGAATGAAACTCTCACATTGATGTCGGGCATGCCTTCCAGCATCGATGCCGCAGCCTATCAGACCGCGCCCCAGGAGCCCCTGCGTGGCGTTTTGCTTGTCGCGGCAATCATCCTACTGCTGATCGACGGGATAGCGGTCCTGACCCTGTCCGGCCGGCTCGGCCTGCCCTGGGCGCGCAGCGCCACTACGGCCCTGGCGGCATTTATGGTGATTGCCCTTAACGCACAGCAGGCCCATGCGCAGAGCAGCGCGGACGCCGTTTCGGTCGAACAACAGTTCGCCATGCGTGCATCCCTGGAAACCAGGCTGGCCTATATCATCACCGGCAACGCCACAGTCGACAACACCAGCCAGTCCGGCCTGACCGGCCTGAGTTCTCTCCTGCACGAGCGCACAGCCCTTGAACCCGCCGGCCCGATCGGCATCAATGTCGAGAGCGACGAAATCGTTTTCTTTCCGCTGATCTACTGGCCCCTGACACCGGACGCCAAGGCGCCTTCGGAAAAAGCCGCTGCCAAGATCGATGCCTACCTCAAAAACGGCGGCACAATTTTCTTCGACACCCGCGACCATCAGGTGTCCCTGCCCAACCTCACCGCCAACGACATTTCACCTTCCCAGAAGGCGTTGCGCCGCGTGTTGTTCAATCTTGACGTCCCGTCTCTGGAAATCGTGCCAGCCGATCACGTTCTGACCAAGGCATTCTACCTGCTGCAGTCCTTCCCCGGACGCTGGGCCGGCGGTCGGCTGTGGGTCGAAGCTTCGCAATCCGACGAGGCACAGCAGCGCCGCCGCGGTTCATCCAATTTCGACGGCGTGTCCTCAATCATCATCGGCTCCAACGACTATGCCGCCGCCTGGGCCATGGATCCGCGCGGAAAGGCGCTTTATCCCGTAGTGCCCGGTGGCGCCCGACAACGCGAATTCGCGTTTCGAAGCGGCATCAACATCGTCATGTATGCCCTGACCGGCAACTACAAGGCTGATCAGGTGCACGTGCCCGCATTGCTCGAACGGCTGGGGCAATAGACCATGGCGTGGTCGGTCTATTTTGATCCCCTCATCGCGGAATGGTTGATCGCAGTTCTGGCTGCAGCCGGGCTGGCCGCTGTTGTGGTCGGGGTGGTATTGCGCGCCCGCGGCGCATTCATCCGCATGCTGGCGACCACCGCTCTGCTGCTCGGCCTGCTCAATCCGGTGGTCAGGGAAGAAGAACGTGAAAAGCTCACGGACATTGCCGTGGTGGTCACCGATCACAGCCTCAGCCAGGCGCTGACCAAACGTGTGGAAACCACCGACCGGGTCCGCGAGGAACTGGAGAAGCAGCTTTCAGGCCTTGATGATCTCGACGTACGTTGGGTCACCATCGCGCCCAGCGACACCGCCTCGAACGGCGAAACACGCCTGTTTTCCGGGCTGTTCACAGCGCTTTCCGATGTCCCGCCCGATCGGTTCGCCGGCGCCATTCTGCTGACCGACGGACAGGTTCACGATGTACCGGAAAACCTCGCCGACAGCGGCTATGACGGACCCGTCCACACCATTCTGACCGGCCAGAGGAATGAGCGGGATCGGCGCATCGTGCTGGAGCGGGCACCGCGCTACGGCATTGTCGGGGAAAGCCGGACGGTCAAATTCCGCGTCGACGACGACACGCCCGGCGGCAAGGTCGAGGTGACCATAACCATCGACGGCAAGAGTACCCGGCGGATCAATGTTCCAGTCGGCGACGCCGTTGAGTATCCGCTCGACATCGAACATGGCGGTCAAACCGTCACGGAACTTTCCGTGCCCCTGGCGGAAAACGAACTGACCCCGCATAATAACCGCGCCGTGTTTACCACCGATGGCGTGCGCGAACGTCTGCGTGTCCTGCTGGTTTCGGGCGAACCGCACCCGGGCGAACGCACCTGGCGCAACCTCCTGAAAGCCGATGCCGCGGTCGATCTCGTGCACTTCACCATTCTGCGGCCACCGGAAAAACAGGACGGCACACCGATCGGGGAACTGTCGCTGATCGCCTTTCCGACCCGCGAATTGTTTTCCGTCAAACTCAACGAGTTCGACCTGATCATCTTCGACCGTTACCAACGGCGCGGCGTGCTTCCCCTGCTCTATTTGTCCAATGTGGCAAACTATGTCGAACAGGGAGGCGCGGTATTGGTGGCGGCCGGACCGGCCTTCGCCACGCCCCTGAGCCTTTATCGCACCCCGCTGTCCGACATCCTGCCGAGCAGCCCCACCGGTCAGGTGACAATCAAGCCGTTTCAGCCGCAGGTCACCGATGAAGGCGCCCGTCACCCGGTGACCCGTGCGCTGCCCGGCGGCGAACTGGATCCACCGTCCTGGGGCCGATGGTTCCGGTTGATTGACGTGGAGCACCGCAATGGCGACGTGCTGATGTCGGGTGCGGATAGCAAACCGCTGGTCATACTCGACCGCCGGGGCGAAGGCCGGGTCGCACAGCTCCTGTCCGACCATAGCTGGTTATGGGCCCGCGGTTACGAGGGCGGTGGCCCCCAGGCGGAGTTACTGCGCCGCATTGCCCATTGGCTGATGCAGGAGCCGGAACTCGAAGAAGAGGCACTGAGCGCCCAGTTCGATGGCCAGCGGCTTGTGGTCGAACGCCGCTCCATGTCGGACGAAACCTCAACCGTCACCATGACCACACCGTCGGGTAAGACCATTGAGTTGAAATTGACCAAAGCCGGACCCGGACTGTGGCGCAGCCAGATCGATACCGAAGAGGTCGGTTTGCACCGCCTCAATGATGCGACCCTGTCCACTGTCGCAGCGGTCGGCAATGCAAACGCCCGCGAACTGCAGGACGTGCGCACCACCGAGACCATCTTAAAACCAATTGTTGAGACAACCGGTGGCGGTATGTTCTGGCTCGGTGACGGCGCGGGCGTTCTTGGAACCCTCGACCTGCCACGGGCACGCATGACGTCTGCTGCCCGCCGCATGGCCGGCACCAGCTGGCTGGGCCTCAAGCGGAACGATGCCTATCTGGTGAAGTCACTGCGCAGTGTGCCGCTGTTCTCAACCCTGCTGGGACTGGCCGCAGTATTATTCCTGCTCGGTTTTACCTGGTTCCGCGAGGGGCGTTGATACGTTCTCCATACGCCCGACCAATCCGGTAACCTTGTCCATGGCGCCCGCCACCAGTTCCTTGAACAATAGACGCTCCGGATCGACATATCCCGGCATGTGGAGCCTGCCGTCCGGCACCCGGGCAAAACCGACCCGTGAGTAATATGGCGCATCGCCCACCAGGATCACCCGCTCATGCCCTAGCTCCCGGGCTTTTGCCAAGCCGGTTTCCATAAGCGCAATCCCACAGCCGCAACCACGCAAATGGCTGGCAACCGCGAGCGGCCCAAGCAGCAATGCATGCCAGCGATTGTCGATCAGCACCGGCCAGAACCGCAGTGATCCGACCAGGCGGTCACCATGCCAGGCCGCATAGGACAGCCCCTCCAGAGGCGCGACACCCTCGCGCAGCCGGTAAGACGTCAGCACCCGGCGTTCGACGCCAAACGCCTCGTCAAGCAGGTGATCAATCAGTTCGGGGGTAAGGCCGTTTTCCGGCCGGATAGTAAAACTCTGCTCGGACATGGTTCAATTCTCAAAATCAGCACAACTTGCAGGCGCTCCATACGCACCCAGCATTTGTTCTGACGAATTGAGAAAACTGTTCTGGTCAGCAAAGCCGGTGGAGCGATGACACACGGGCACCCGTCAGGCGCCTTTGCCTGCTTCGTCGTCGTCCGATCAATGGTACAAGACCGACCATTTAAATTCGCTCCATCTACGGCGCGCACATAACATGCACGGTAAACTACGTCCAGGCCCTAGAGTGGTGGACTTGAAGTTCGTTACAACATATCGGCAATCTCTGAGACGAACTTCAATTCCACCACTCTAGTCGTCGTCCGCGAGACGCTCGACATCTTGCTCCGCCTGACGCACCGCCGCCTCGAATCTATCCTCGTAGGTTCGCATGGCTTTCTTGGGCCCCTGATAATAGGCGGTCATTTTCAACAGCGCGATGAACGTTGCGTTAAACAGTCGCCCCGCAAGCCGCATCGGGCGGTCGAAATCAAATATCAGAACAACCCGGTCCTCTTCCGTGTTGTTGCAAACTTCGTGCTCGTAGGTGTCATCGAACACAAACGCCTCGCCTTCCTTCCAAACACAGACCTGGTCATCGACGCGCATCCAACAATTCTCCGCGTCCGCGGGCACGATCAGACCCAGGTGGCAGCGCAGAATGCCCTTGGTGACGCCTCTGTGCGGCGGGATGTGGTAACCCGGCGATATGATCGAAAACCATGCGGACTGCAGATTGGGAACTGTTTCCAGAAGGCGTGCCGTTACCGGCGCCTGACGGCAATTCTTCTCCGATTTGCCGCCGAACCCGAACAGGATGAATGTGCGCCAGTTGTCGTCCTTGGCAATTCGATGCTGGTCGCGCGAAATCTCTTGGAACAACGGAACCGCGTCGCGGTGTTTGAGGATTTCGTCCAGCTCTGACCGGATCTCCCGACAGTTGTCCTCAAAGGCTTTAATCTGTGGAAACAACGCCTTGTCGATGACCGGCACATCTTCGATTAAGGATTGCCGGCCGAGAAACCCCGCCAGACGACGGATCAGCAACTTGCCAAAGCGCTTGACCTTCTTGCGGCGATGTTTGCGGAAAATCTCTCCCCGCGAGAGAGGAGTAGTCTTCGTCTCGTCCGGCTGAGTAGTATTCGTCGAAGTTGACATCGAAACCCCTCCCCTTTGTTACTGTTGCCCGGGACCTGACCCTGGCCTCCAATTAGCCACCGACGTTATGGGTCTATCGTCAGCAGCGTCTACGGTTTCCGTTCCGTAGCGGCAGCAATGTTTTATGTTTGAAACCACTCATGGTATTGGATATCTGAACTGGTCGTTTGATGACCGATTTAGACGAATAACAAATGTGTACCGGAAGACCAGCCCAATGATCAACATACTCGATGCAAACTAACATGAAAATGTGGGCGAGAACCCAATTGCATATTGGCTGGCGTGATCTCATGTTGGGTGCATTGGCGTGTATGTATCCCGGCAACCGGGAAGCACTGCTTCAACATATCGAAGCTTACTGGAACGATGATCGAAACACCCTCACCACCTTCTCGGTGCGGTCGGGTTTCGACCTCCTGCTGCAAACGCTCGACCTGGAAAAAGGCGACGAGATCATCTTTTCGGCGATCAACGTCAAGGGTATGGCCAAGATCGCCAAAGTCCACGGACTGGTCACGGTGCCCCTCGATTTGGATGTGAACGGCCTTGCTCCATCCGCCGATCAACTTGAACGAGTTGTGACGCCACGGTCCAAGGTGCTGGTCGTGGCGCACCTGTTCGGCGCCATAATAGATCTGGATGGGCTCATCGAAGTCGCCCACCGGCACGGGATTGTGGTTGTTGAAGATTGTGCCCAAGCTTTCGACGGACATGCCTATCCGGGGCATCTTAAGGCGGATTTGTCGATGTTCAGTTTTGGTCCGCTCAAGACTGCAACAGCGCTGGGTGGAGGTTTGATCCGCACCCATGACGCCGGGCTTGTTGAGAAAATGCGCCGGATCCAGGCGACTTATCCTCAGCAATCGAACAAATCGCACTTTAAGCGTGCACTGAAATTCTGCGTGTTCAAATTTATTTCGATGCCACGCGTGTTCGGCGTTATATACGCGGTGTTCAGGCTCCTGGGGCGTGACTATGACGATGCGATCGGAGAACAGGTACGCAATGTCGCCCCACAGGGCAGCGCCAAGAAGTATCGACGCCGGCCGTCTACCGCATTACTCAATCTGCTGAATCGGCGTCTGTACACTTTTCGTGAGGGAGAGCTCAACTCCAGAAACAGGAGCGGCGATTTTCTGTTGAGCCTTCTTGGTGATGAAGTGGTTGTCCCCGGCATGGACCATCCGAAACATAACTACTGGGTGTTTCCGGTCATTACAGAAAATCCGAAGCAGTTCATTTTGGATCTAAAGAAGCGCGGCTATGACAGTTCTGGCTGGCTGCGATCCAAAACTGTCGCCGCCCCCGACGACCGCAAGGAACTCCACCCGGCAACCGCCGCACAAATTCTCGACGATCTGGTCTTCGTTCCGTGTTATCCGTCCATGCCGGACAAGGAAATTGCACGCGAGGCAAAGGCGATCATCGAAATCTCCAAGCAGCTGGAAACCGAGCGAAACGGTCAACTCAGCAAAAATCCTTCATAGCCATTGGCGGCGATTTCCCGACATTTCGTCTGATAGGCCGGGTAGCCGAGATAAGGCATGAAGACCTGTGGTTTGCCCGGTATGTTCACGCCCAGATACCAGGAATTGCAGGACGGGTAGAGCGTCCGGCCGGCGAGTTCATTGACATGGGACACCCAGTGGTTCTCCGCCTTGGCGGTCGCTTCGATGCGGCTTTGACCATGCTTGTCTGCATAGGCAATCATGTCGGAAATCCACTCAACATGCTGCTCGATGGACGGCAGCATATTGGTCAGAACTGACGGACTGCCCGGCCCGGTGATCATGAACAGATTGGGAAAGCCTGCGGTGGCGATACCGAGAAAGGTGCGCGGGCCGGCACGCCATTTTTCCTTAAGTGTCTGGCCGCCGCAGCCTTGAATATCGATCTTGGCCAGGGCACCGGTCATGGCGTCGAAACCGGTTGCGAACACGATCACATCAAGTTCGAAATTCCGGCCATTGGCCCTGACACCGTCCGGTGTGATTTCTTCGATTGGCGATTGGCTGACATCCACCAGGGTCACATTGGGGCGGTTATAGGTCTTGTAGTAGTCTGTATCGATACACAATCGCTTGCATCCGACCACCGATCTCGGCGACAGCAGCTCGGCCACCTCGGGATCGGGTACGGTTTCGCGGATCTTGTCGCGGATGAATTCGGCCGCCGTATCGTTGGCATCCCGGCTGACCAGCAAGTCGCTGAAGGAGGTCATGTAGCAAAGACCGCCATTGTCCCACATCGCCTGATACCGGCTCTGACGCTCTTCCGGCGTCACCTCAAGTGCTGACACATCGTTGATTGGGTAACGCGTGCCGTTGCGTGTGGTTTTTTCCAGGGCGCGAAGCTCTGCGTAATTGGCCTTAACATCCAGCAGCACGTCGCGATCAAGTGGACCATTGCGTGCCGGCACGGCATAATTTGCAGTGCGTTGGAACACGAACAGCTGTTCGGCTTTTTCCGCAATCACCGGGATCGATTGAATTGCCGATGACCCGGTGCCGATGACCCCGACCCGCTGACCGGAAAAATCAACCTCTTCATGGGGCCAGTTGCCGGTGTGGTGCCAGGTGCCCTTGAAACCGTCCAGGCCCTTGAAGTCAGGCACATTGGCGGAAGACAGACACCCGGTGGCCATAACACAGTAGGTTGCTGTCAGCGTGTCACCGGTATCGGTCACCAACCTCCACAGGCGGGCAGCCTCGTCGAACGCAGCAGACATGACCCTTGTGTCAAACTGAATGTCCCGGCGAAGATCGAAGCGGTCGGCGACATGATTGGCGTAGTTCAGGATTTCCGATTGTGCCGCATAACGCTCAGTCCATTCCCACTCCTGCTGCAACTCATCGCAGAACTGATAGGAGTATTCCACGCTTTCGACATCGCACCGCGCACCGGGATAGCGGTTCCAGTACCAGGTACCGCCGACACCGTCGCCGGTTTCCAGGACACGCGCCCTATAGCCAAGTGTGCGCAGCCGATGCACCAGATACATGCCGGCAAAACCCGCCCCGACAATCAACACATCGAAATCAGGCTCCCGGTCGCCTGCATGGCCATCGGCCGATCCGTTGTCCCTAGCCATTGCTGTCCCTGTTTTCTTTCATGCGGCGCACGTCCAGCCTTCCAGAGCGTGTCGCGTGAGCGCCGGCATATTATGCCTGCACCAGGGGTTTGAAAAGGCGCGCTGAACCCGCAGTTTCCCTCACGCCACGCCAAATGCGCGCATGAGCATTTCGGGAACTTTGAGAAAGGCTGCCGCTATATAGATCACATAGACCAGCAGAAATCCGGCACCCTCGACACGGCTGATCGCGCGATCGCTGACCAGTATTGGCATCAGTATTATTGTGGCGCCTAACATCACCCAAACGTCGAACCACGGGATTTGTCCGCCGATCGGGATCGGGCCGAACAAAGACGTAATCCCGAGGATCACGAGAATGTTCGACAAGTTACTGCCGATCACGTTGCCAAGCGCCACGTCACTATGCCCGCGTTTGGCCGCAATGACGGATATCGCCAATTCGGGCAGCGATGTTCCAATCGCCACCATGGTCAAACCGATCACCGCGTCGGAGACCCCTATGGCCTGGGCGATGTTGATTGCCGCCTCGACCAGGAGTTGGGCGCCGAAAACCACCGCTGCACAACCGCCGAGAAAGACCGGAATACTGACATAGAGTTTGGTCGATAGGCCCTTGTAGTCTTCAATCTCACCGGCGGCCAGTTCCGGCGCTGTGTCACGTGCCAGCCGACGCGCCTCAACCCGCTCGCTCCAATAGGAATAGACCGTATAGGCGATGAAGGCGGCGATCATAATGACACCGGTCGCAGATGTAATGACGCCAAGGAGCGACAGTCCGACCAGAACACTGGTCGCGGCGACCAGGAGCAGCCCGTCCCGGTGCACGACTTTGAGCGATGCCCGGATCGGCTTGATGACCGCCGTCATGCCCAGCACCAGCAGAATGTTGGCAATATTGCTTCCCACCACGCTGCCGGTGACAATATCCGGCACGCCCTTGAGTGCCGCTTCGATGGCAACCGTAAGCTCAGGCGCAGAGGTTCCCAGCGCGACAATCGTCAGACCCACGATAAGCGGAGGAATTTGCAGTTTTTCAGCAATCGCCACAGCGCCGCGCACCAGGGCTTCACCGCCCGCAAGCAGCAGGATCAGTCCAAACAACAAGAACAAGGCATCGGTCATCGAGAACCCAGCTCACCAATCCGCATCGCCAGGCCGTTCATTGATAATTTCCACGATCCTGCGCCTTGTACCACCGGTCGTCTCTTCTGGCAGGTCATCAGCAGAAAAGAAACCCGTTTCGGCGATTTCAAGTGACGAAACCGTATCCTGTTCCCATTGATCGACCGTAAACACGGCAATGTGGTCGCCTTTGAAATGGATGAAATTTGCATGCACCGAAACCAGTTTCGGGCGGTCGATCGCACGCACGCCTGTTTCCTCGTAAAGCTCGCGGATGATCGCGGTTTCAAGCGATTCGGCAGGCTCGACACCGCCGCCGGGAAACATCCAACCTGGTGCATATGTATGTCGGATCAGCAGAAAGTGGCCCCGTTCGTCGCGCACCACACCACGAACACCAAGGGTCTGGCCCCGTGTCAGACGAAAATACGGTTGCAAGGTCCAGCGCAAAACGGCACGCATCAGGCTTCTCGGCAGCATTTCTTGCTATATCACCCCAGACTAGGTCATGGCAGATACCGATTGGTCCCCCCCGGACCAATCCAAACCGCCAGCACCATGATATTGGGGTAAGACATCACCTCAAAACACCGATTCCATGAACGGACATAAGGTCGCGCTGTGGAATATGCGGTTGTCTTGGCGCTACCTTGTTCATTATCACCCTTATCTGATGTAACATCGCGAACAAGGCTGCACGCGGGGTCCCAGGATCAAGCAAATCTCAGCCGTTTTTCCTGTGCCGCGCCGACACTCATCACCGGAGCCAATCTGATCCAACCTGAACCGCAACGTTAACTGCCGAAAACCCTGAAGATAACAACGGAATTCCGAGTGATGTCGTCGACGACACAAAATCCAACGAAGTTCTCGCTTCATCAGCGCTTTAAGAAAGAACGCCGCAAGAGGGTCAAACGCGCCGGCAAGTGGATCATGCGCAAATTTTCGAATTTCGTCGGACGCCAGTCCCTGGTTGGAGATACCCCGGTACTGGACATGGCGCAGTTTCCCCATCTCAAGGTTTTCGAGGACAATTGGCCGACCATCCGCGTGGAAGTCGAAGAAATTCTGAGGCATCGGGAGGCCGTGCCGTTATTCCACGAAATCTCACGCGACCAGAAGCGGATATCGAAAGGGTCTAATTGGCGCACATTCGTGCTTTACGGGTTCGGCCAGCCGGCCACCAAAAACATAAAGCAGGCACCGGTTACGGCAAAACTGCTGTCCGAGGTTCCCAATCTGCAGTCCGCATGGTTCTCAATTCTGGCCCCCGGCTATCATATCCCGCCGCACCGTGGACCCTCCAAAGGCTTCCTTACCTGTCATCTCGGTCTTATTGTGCCGAAGAATGCGGACAACTGTACCCTGCGTGTCGGCGGCGAGACCTGCGTCTGGCGCGAGGGCAAGACATTCATATTCGACGATACCTACGAACACGAGGTGCTGAACAACACCGATGAGGAACGGGTCATTCTGCTGTTCCACGTGGACCGGCCCATGCGCTTCTGGGGCCGGGCTTTCGCAAAGGCTTTTCTGACCGCTTTGAAACTTACCGCCTACTATCAGGAGACAGCCAAGAATGCCTTGTCCGCTGAAGACCGGTTCGAGGCCGCGGTCCGACGAGCCGGAGAAAATCTCGAAAATATGAGCAGCCGGTCTTAGCAAATTGCAATGCTCAATGTCCTGAGGATATTTTTCCGGGCCGAACAAACCAGGCCATTCCTGGTCTTGACCTGCCTTGTTCTGGCGGGCATTGCTGAAGGCATAGGGCTGAGTTCCCTGTTGCCGGCCTTGACCGAAATGACAGGCGGCGAAACGGAAAATTCTTCCCCCTTTAATCAACTGTTCCTTCAAGCAGTCGAAGCGACCGGGCTTCCCCCAAACATTACAACGCTGGTGATTCTAATCATCGGCGGTTTGAGTATGAGAGCGATATTGTCGTTCTTGGCACTTTCATACGTCGGGTTTTCGATGGCGCATGTGGTCACCCATCTACGCACCACTCTGATCGAAAATCTCCTCGAGGTGCGGTGGGGCTATTTCACAGATCAGCCGGTCGGCCGCATAACCAATACCATAAGCAATGATGCAACCAGGGCGGCATCCGCCTACCAGACCGCCGCCAAATTTCTGGCGGTTTGCGTTCAGTCAGTGATCTATGTGGGCGTCGCCGTAGCAATTTCTCCGTTGCTGGCTATTGCTGCTCTGGGCTCCGGTGCGGTGATGGTGATCATTCTCAGCTCTCTGACCGAAGTCTCGCGTAGATCCGGTTACAAACAAACCGACAGAACCTCCGATCTGGTCACCTATGTGACCGACGCCCTCAACAACATCAAGCCGCTCAAAACCATGGACCGGCAGTCGGCGTTTTCAGCACTGTTCAAACGGAAAATCGGGCACATAAGAAAATCACTGCGTCTGCAGGTGATTGCAAGCCAGGCCATGACCAACGGCAAGGAATTGATCCTTTTCAACGCGGTCGGAGTTGGTGCCTATGTGGCCCTGGTCTGGGAAGTTCCTATCCCAGAACTGATTGTCATGAGCGCGCTGTTTTACAATGTCGTCAGTATCGTTGGGAAGGCCCAGCAGTTTCTCCAGCGTTCCGCTGAACTGGAAAGCGCGTATATGCGGTTGACCAATTTGATCGAGAGCGTCGCCGAACAGCGAGAGGACAATCCGGGAACCGGGCAGCCGACACTTGAACATGGCTGCCGGTTCGAACAAGTCACCTTCGCATACGCAGGGTTGCCGGTCGTCCACGATGTGACGTTTGATGTTCCAGTTGGTAAAATCACGGTACTCCAGGGTCCCTCGGGTTCTGGAAAGACGACGCTGATAGACCTGCTGACTGGTCTGCACACGCCGGATAGTGGTGACATCCTGGTCGACGGCACATCGTTGAAGCTGATCGATCTCAAACGATGGCGCCGTATGATCGGCTATGTGCCGCAGGAACTGGCCCTGCTCCACGACACAATCCTGCTCAATGTGACACTGGGTGACGAGGATCTCACCGAGGAAGATGCCCGCGAGGCCCTGATCCAGGCGGATGCGTGGGACTTCGTTTCTTCGCTACCCGACGGTCTGATGACGATGGTCGGCGAACGGGGACTCAAGATATCCGGCGGTCAACGTCAGCGAATTTCCATCGCCCGCGCCCTCGTTTGTAAGCCGAAGCTTCTGATCCTCGATGAAGTGACAAGTGCGCTGGACCCCGGCTCTGAAGCCGAGATCTGCCGTAACGTCCAAACCCTTGCCAAGGACTACACAATTGTCGCAATCACCCACAGACCGGCCTGGACAGAGGTCGCCACGCACCTTTACAAGCTCGAGCATGGCAAGATTACCAAAATCGAGAAGTCCCGCACCCTGTCGGAAGCGGATTGAGACGGCCGCGTAACATGATGGCAAGTGCAGACAATGGCGGCTTACAGCGCAACTATTGAGATCAGGCCGGTCAAGACCAAGGCGGAGCGTGATGCGTTCATCCAGGTTCCGTTTGAATTGTACAAGGACGACCCGAACTGGATCGCGCCACTGATCCTCGAACGCCGTGAACATTTCGATCCGCGCAAAAACCCCTATTTCGAGCATGCCCGCGTTGCCATGTGGACCGCAAGCCGCGGCGATCGCCTGGTCGGACGCATCTCGGCCCAGATCTGCGATCTCTATCTTGAGCGCTATAGCGACGCGACCGGGCATTTCGGCTTCCTGGAATCGATCGACGATCCAGATGTCTTTAAGGCACTGATCGATCAGGCAACCGGTTGGCTTGCAGCCCAGGGAATGAAACGCGTCATTGGTCCGTTCAGCTTCTCCATCAATGATGAGTGCGGTCTTCTGGTTGACGGTCACGACCAGCCGGCGGTGTTGATGATGAACTACGCGCCGGCCTATTACGCCCGGCGTCTTGAGCAGTCTGGCTTCAGCGGAATTAAGGACATCTTCGCTTTCGACTATTGCAGTAAACTTGAGCTGCCACGCGCCCTGGTGAAGATGGTTGAACGCGCCAAGCAATCCGGGGAACTCGAAGTCAGACCGTTTCGTATGTCGAAGCTTGATGAAGAGCTTGATATCATCATCAGTATCTTCAATGAAGCCTGGGCCGACAATTGGGGGTTCGTGCCAATGAGCGATCGCGAGGTCAAAGCGCTCGGCAGCAACCTGAAGCTTCTGGTACGTGGCGAATTTGCCGCTATTGCCTATTACAACGGCGAACCGGCGGCCATGGCGGTGTCTCTGCCGAACGTCAATGAGGCAATCGCCGATCTCAATGGCCGGCTGCTGCCGTTCGGGTGGGCAAAACTGTTGTGGCGGCTGAAAATATGCCAGCCGAAATCCGTGCGCATGCCCTTGATGGGCGTCCGTAAGAAATATCAGTCCGGCGCGATCGGGGCGGCCCTTGCAACCGCGGTAATTGATCCGATCCGGTCATTCCATCGTGACCGGGGATCGCAGCGCGCTGAATTGTCGTGGGTTCTGGATGACAATGAAGCCATGCTCAACCTCGCCGAATTCATCGGCGCGCAGCGCTACAAGACCTACCGGATGTATGAGCGTGCAATCACACAGGCGCACGAAGAATGACGTCCAGCGCCTTTGATGCGCTGGTGCTGGCCGCGGGTCGCGGGCCGGACGACCCCATGGCGAAGGCCTTTGGGGTCCGGCATAAATGTCTGCTCGATATCGCCGGCACGCCCATGTTGATACGCGTCCTGACCGCGCTTGCAGCGTCTAAATCGGTCAACAGGATTGTCATCTCGATCGAAGATCCATCCATCATCGCCGATGCGCCCGGGTTTCGCGAACTTGCCGCACGCAGGCCAATCGAAACCATCCCGAGCGCCAACCAGGCGAGCATCAGCGTCGCACAGGCGCTGCGGTCTGGAGACATGTCGTTTCCAGTCCTCGTGACCACCGCCGACCACGCCCTGCTGTCTGCTGAAATGGTCGATCATTTCTGTGCGCGCTCGCATGATACCGGCGCCGATCTGACCGTCGGCCTGGCCAGCGCCGACACCATATTGGGGGCATATCCGGGCTCTGCCCGGACCTTCGTGAAGTTCGCCGACGGCCGCTATTCCGGTTGCAATCTGTTCACCTTCAACAACCAAAACGCCCTCAAGGCGGTTGATTTCTGGCAACGGGTCGAGCGGGACAGAAAACAGCCCTGGCGTCTGATCAAGGCGTTTGGTCTGTGGCCGTTATGTGCCTATCTTACCGGGCGCCTCACCCTGGAGGCGGCCTTCGACAAGGGCTCACCCCGATTGGGTGTGGTGGCAAGACCGGTTATCCTTCCCATGGCGGAAGCCGCCATAGATGTCGACAAACCGGCGGATCTCGAATTGGTTGAACAGATATTGGCAGCCACACCCTAAAGCCTGGTCGGTTTGCAGCGCCTACTCCGTGGCGTCCCAGGTTGCGACCAGCTGGCGCGCATGCTGCAGGTCGACCGGAAAGTCGACCTCGCACCACTCATGATCACTCACCGGGCAGACTTTCACCTCTATGAGTTTCGCCAGTGTGCCGACCGCAGACGGGAACCATTGCTTGAGGCCGCTTTGATCGTGCATGGCCTTGTCCAACACATCGCGATAGAGCTTTGCGCCCTCCTCGCTGAAGTGATAGATGCCGATCGCCTCGGCGGTCACCGCTTCTATCGGCAGGGTTTTTCCGATTTCCGTCAAGCGGTCGCCATCCAGCATGACCTTCATGTCGTCGGTGTCATACTGATCTTTTTGATTGATTGCGACGTTGACCGGCGCTTCCGGCGCCTTGAGTAGTTGCTCGATCATGGCGGCTCTGAACAGGTTATCGCCATTGACCTGGATGAACTCACCATCCATCTCCAGACGCGCCATCCAACAGCTGGCCAGATTATCCGCAACAGAATAGAATGGGTTAAACACCGTGCGGATCGAAACACCGGGATTGCGGCCTTCGATCTCGTTCAACATGGCGGTCATCATGGCACTGCCATAGCCGGTGATAACGACGAACTCCTTGATGCCACAGGGCACGAACGCATCGATCTGGCGTTCCACCAGAGTGCGTCCATGGATGTCCAGAAGTGCCTTCGGAACCTGTTCTGTGAGCGGCAGCAACCGCTTGCCCTGGCCTGCACCAAGGATCAGTACCTTCACTTTATGATGACCTTTTTCGGCAAATCTTGCTAGAAACGGCCTCTCAATGACACTTGGGTACAGCCAAGTCAACTCCCGCCGGAACCCGCATCAATTTGCATGATAACACTTGCTCACCTGTCCGACCCTCATCTGGGACCGCTGCCGCGCGCACGAATTTCCCAAATACTGAACAAGCGCCTGCTTGGCCATTTCAACTGGCACAGGCGGCGGAAATATGTTCATAGCCGCGAGGTCGCAGACCTGCTGGTCGCAGATCTACGCGACCAGCAGCCCGACCACATCGCGATCACCGGCGACCTGGTCAATATTTCCCTGCCGGAGGAATTTCACACCGCCCTTTCATGGCTAAAATCCGTCGGTTCGGGCGAACATGTGTCGGTCGTGCCGGGAAATCATGATGCCTATGTACCCGTGCCCTGGGCACAATCACTGGGCCTGTGGCAGGAATATATGACATCCAATGCCGGTGCCGCATCCCTTGTCACCCATAGCGGCCGCTTCCCCTATGTCCGGGTTTTCGACCGGATCGCCATAATCGGCCTTTCGACCGCTCTTCCGACACTGCCTCTGCTTGCCTGCGGCAAGCTTGGAGCCTCACAGCGCGAAGCCCTGGCGACGATCCTGAAAGCCCTTGGTGCTGAAAAGCTTTACCGCATCGTTCTGATCCACCATCCCCCGCTGCGGCATCAAAACTCTCGGCGCAAGGGCCTGTCGGACGCCAAAGCCCTGATGGATATACTCGCCTCGCAAGGAGCCGAACTCGTGCTGCACGGACACAATCATCGGGATATGAACGCCGCGCTTGCGACCTGCGACGGTACAGCGCGGATTTTTGGCGTACCTTCGGCATCCGCCGCCCATGGCGGGCATCGCCCCGCCGCCCAGTACAATCTGTACCGAATCAGCACCGATAAAGCGGGATGGCATTGCCAGGTCACGGTTCGCGGCTACGATGACACCACCAGATCGTTCGCCACAGTTATGGAAACCGTAGCACCCAACAATGGTGAAACCTGACCATTCCAGACCCATCGACCGGTAGTGTCTGCTGAAGTGCGATGGATATTGTGCCCGGAGCAAATCGAGGGTAAGCACAACACATGCTGAACCCAACAATGCAGAAGTTTGGGTATCCGGACACCTTGATCCGGGACTATGAACACTGGTGTGTCCTGTTGCGGCCGGCGCAAGCCACGTTGGGTGCATTGGTCCTGGTGTGCAAGGACCCGGCCGAAGCGTTCTCCGACATATCGCCAGAAGCCTTTACCGAACTGAGCCTGGTCACCGGGGACATCGAACAATCCTTATCGACCTTCCAGGCCTACCGGAAAATCAACTATCTGATGTTGATGATGGTGGACCCGGACGTGCATTTTCATGTGCTGCCGAGATACGACCAGCCTCAATCCTTTGAGGGAACGGTTTATCCCGATCCTGGCTGGCCGGCGGTGCCTGACCTGTCCAAGGCAATAAACCTTGAGCCGGAACCCCGCGCCCGCCTTGTTGAGGCGTTGCGCGATATCTGGACTGGCGTGCCCGGCAATGGTATCCGCGAATGATCGAACGGGTGTTGTCAACGACATCAGCCTATGTCATCCGCCAGATCGTCCGCCCATTGGTTGCTGCCCTCGCCATCGGCCTTCTGGTACTGCTAGCAGAGCGCCTGGTGCGCCTCCTCGACATAACCCTGGGCAAGAAAAACTCCTTCACCATCGTGTTCGAGATGCTTGCCTATCTGGTGCCGCACTATCTCGGCCTGGCGCTGCCGGCAGCGTTTTTTCTCGGCATGCTGTTTGGTTTCAACAAGTTGAGCAAGTCCAGCGAAGTCGACGCATTTATGGCATCAGGCGTCGGCCTGCATCAGTTGACCCGGCCGATACTGGGTCTGGCGGTGGTTTTCACCTGCATCGGGGTCTTGATATTCGGTTATCTGCAGCCCCATACCCGATACGCCTACCGCGCATTGGTGCACACGGTGAAGAACGTGGAAATCTTCTATCTGGCGGAAGAAGGCGTGTTCATGCGGGCGGGCACGCGCACCTTCATTCTCGACAAGCTGTCGCGCCGCGATAACCGCTTCGAGCGCATCTTCCTGTTTGAGGATCGCGGCGATGAAGGAAGCGAGACAGTGACATCCACAGCCGGCGGACTTGTCGATGTGGAGGATGATGTCCGGCCAATACTGCGATTGCAGAAAGGCCATCGGCTGCGTGTCAGGGGTTGGCCCGGCACGGATGGCTCAAAAGCGTTGCCGCAGCATTTGGTGGGAGAATTCCAGAATGTCGACACGCCGCTGGGCAAGACCGGCACCTCATTGTTCCGAACGCGTGGCAATGATGAGCGGGAAATGACCCTGCACGAGTTGATTCGGCGCCAAAACGATCCCCCCAAGGGCGCCACCCCTCAGGATATGCAGGCAGAACTGCACCGGCGTCTTGTGAACATTATGACGATACTCGTGCTGCCGATACTCGCGGTGCCATTTGCCCTTGGACGCCGGCGCGGCCAAAGGGCCTACCGTTTTGCCGTCGCCCTGGTGTTGCTGATCGCCTACAACGAAATCATCGAACAGGGCGCGCTTGCGATAAGGGTGCAGAATGCGTCGCCCTATCTCGCCATGTGGCTGCCATTCACATTGCTCCTTGTGTTCGCAGCATGGCGGTACTATCGGGCCTGCTTCACATTGCGATCCGACGGACTGGAACCGTTCTTTGACCGCCTGGGCGATGCAGCGCGTTGGGTGCGCCGCCAGATCGTCCAGATGGCGCGGCAAATTTAGGGTTGGCCGGTATGTGGACACTGAGTGTAATGCTGTCGAAGATGCTCCTGGTCAGGTTCGTTATGATCCTGTTCGGCATCACCGCATTCGTCATAACTCTCGATATCGTCACTTATGCCGAAGACATCCTGACATTGCACAATGACGATTTGTCCGCGATCGGCACTTACGCGCTGTTGCGCCTGCCCGGCATCATGAGTGCGTTCATGGGGCTGAGCGTCCTGCTTGCCGCATTGATGATGCTCACCGAGATCAGCCATCACAGTGAGCTGGTTGCGATCTGGAATGCCGGCGTATCGCAGTTTCGAATTATCGCAATGCTGCTGCCCTTTGCCCTGGTGTTCGGCCTGGCCAATTTTACTCTCAACAACAATGCCGTCCCCAGCGTTGCACCGACCCTGCACACCTGGGGTATCGGCGACTACAGTGAAAAGAAGCTCAAAGTCGGTGAAAATGACCCAATTTGGATGCGTTCCGGCAACGATGTCCTGCGGGCAGTCGAAAGCAACCAGAAAGCGACGTCGCTACGGGATGTCATCATATTCAGGCGTGATTCCGAGGGTATCCTGATCGAACAGATCATGGCGCAAACAGCTGAACTGGTGGGTGGCCGCTGGGATCTGGAAGGCGTCGCCATATATTATCGCGATAACGTACCTCCAAGCCGCGTCGCCCGCCTGATCTACAGCGGGCTGATGCGGCCGGCCGCGATCGGCGCACGGTCCGGTGATCCGGAGGAAATGTCAGTTTCTGACCTGGGTTACTTCATCGAAAATGCCGGTTTCGGCATTCGGCCGATCCATGTCTACACAACCTGGCTGCACAAGCGCTACACACTGATCCTGAGCGGCGTACTGATGCTGTTGATCGCGGTGCCGCTCGCCGGTCGTCATCGTCGTGGCGGCGGGCTGGGCAAGCTGTTCGCCGTCGGCATCGGCCTCGGCTTTGCATATTTCGTGTTCGACGGAATCTCGATCACAATGGGTGAACTCGGCCTCCTGCCATCGTGGATGGCGGCCTGGCTTCCCATGCTTGTCTTCGCTCTCACCGCTGGGACAATTGCATTCCGGCACGAAACGCTTTAGGTAGGCGCTCGACCGAAATGGCAAAACTCATCGGTCCCCACTGGATGCAATGCTGTGAGGCAGGTTTGCGCGTAAATGACTACACCATATACGCCGTAGATTTGCCCGACACCCGTCTTGGAAAATCTTGGTGATATCCCAGCATCAAACATCAACTTCGGACGCAGAACCCGCCGGATCACCGGTTTCAGGCAGCCCGTGCGTATGCTTTGTCGGTCCTTGCGATATCCAGCTTTGGGGCATGACGCCAGCTGAACGGCTCATGCGGGTGTTCACCAAACATGGCATTACGGAAATTATCCACGAGAGTGAGTTGCCTACCATAGACCGGCCCGTGATTGTGGTGCGCGCCGATGCGGTAATCGATGCGCCCTTGGTTCCCCTCATCGCCGCGGAACAGGACTTGTTGCTTATCGGTGAAGACCCGGACCGCGAAACGCCCATTGCCGTTCATGTGGCAGCCGCCCGCGCCGCAACCGCCGCGGAGGTTTTGACCAGCACCAGCCATAGTGATTCAACAACCCTCAAGTTCAACGCCCGGCGTCCCGTTCAATTGGGTGCAACCTATTGGAAAGCACTGCGCAAGCGCGAAGTCCCCTATGCGCTGATCGTCACACCTGAAAACAAGCGTGATGTCGAATGGCGCACATTCATGGGTACCTATAAGGGCGCGACCGATCTGGTCACCAAACATGTCTGGCCCCTGCCCGCTTTCTTTGTCACCCGCGTTCTAGCAGGCACCGCGATAACACCGAACATCGTCACCGCAGTCAGCGCGGTCCTTGTGATCGTCGCGTTGATGCTGTTTCTGGAGGCCCAGTGGACACTCGGGCTGGTCGCCGCCTGGCTCATGACCTTCCTCGACACCGTTGACGGCAAGCTGGCGCGGGTCACCCGCACGTCAAGCAAATGGGGCAATATCTTCGACCACGGCATCGATTTGATCCATCCACCATTCTGGTATGCCGCGTGGGGATTTGGCCTGGCCGCCGCAAACAGGCCCCTCGATGAGACAACTTTCACCTGGGTCATGACGGCACTGGTCGCCGGCTATATCGCACAGCGTTTGATGGAAGGTATCGCCATCAAGTTCTTCGGGCTGGAAATCCATATCTGGCGACGTGTCGACACCCTGTTTCGCCAGATCACGGCGCGGCGCAATCCAAATCTCCTGATACTGACCGTCAGCGCAATTTTAGGCCGACCGGACCTGGGTCTGATCATGGTCGCCTGGTGGACCATCATTTGTCTGATGATCCACGGTTTCCAGTTGATCCAGGCAGCCATCAGCAAGCGCCGTCACGGCCATCTCAATTCCTGGATGAGCCAACCGTTAGAGAGCCAATGAAGGTCGGTGCGGTCATCAATCCCCGTTCCGCAAAGCAAGGGCGCAGCGGCAAGGCATTTACGCGGGCATTGGAGGGCGCCTCCGACATTGCGGTTGAAACCCTCGATGACTTCACCGTCCTGCCGGATATCGTCAAGTCATTCGCCAAACAGAAGATCGATTTGATCGCCATCAGCGGCGGTGACGGCACGGTTCAAGCCATGCAGACCGCACTGGCCGAAAGCAAAGCTTACAAGACCCTGCCCCGGCTCGCCATTCTCCCCCACGGAACCACGAACATGACCGCAGCAGATGTCGGTCTCCGGATCAAAAATCCCGTCCGGGTGGCCGAACTTCTGAGACGCCCTGGTTATCTGAGCCGGGCCACCGCAATCAAAACCAGACGCACGGTCAGGGTTGAAAACCTGCTCGACAAACCACCGCAGCACGGCATGTTTTTCGGCACCGGGGCGATCTATCAGGCAGTCGTTCTCTGCCAGCACGATGTTCACGGCGTGGGATTGAAAGGCAGTATGGCAACCGGTGCAACCCTTGCGGTCGCCCTCGCAAAATCCCTGTTCAGCCGGGACGGTCCCGACAGCGATCCAGACCGCATCGACCGCCCCTATCACATGACCATCACGGTTGACGGTCAGGTCAAGACCGCATCGGACCAGTTGCTGTTCCTGGTCACGACGCTTAACAGGCTCATTTTGGGGTCGCGCCCGTTCTGGATCCATCCCCCAGACGGCGGCTTGCGTGCCACCACCGTCGCCTATCCACATCCAAGCATTCTGCGCTATTTATGGCAGGTCATGTATGGTGGACCCGAAAGGTGGCTGCCGGAACCTGATTTCCTGAGTTTTTCCGGCCGGGAGATCGGACTGTACACACAGTCCAACCTGGTCATCGACGGCGAACTGTTCGAACCGCCGGTGGACGGCGAAATCAAGATCAGTGCCGGGCCGCACTTCGAATATTTGTGCGGATAATGCCCGTTCGCGCAGCCGGAATGCCCGGGACCGGCTCAAAGGGCCAGATCACTTGAGAATGCCTGCCGTGGAGACCACCGCAACCAGTGACCTGACGTCGATTATCGCCGCTGCTTCGGATGAATGCGCGATACCTGAAATCAGAACCCTGGCCGAAGCCTTGCACCAGCGCTATGGCGACGCAACGTTGGGCGTTCTCGCTTATGGCTCATGCCTGCGCGGCGTCGATCCGGGCGACACACTGGTCGACCTCTATGTGCTCGTATCCAGCTATCGCGACGCCCATGGCGGCCGTATCGAGGCGGCCGCCAACCGGCTGCTGCCGCCGAACGTGTATTATCTCGAACACCTGGATGGGGCACGAACGCTGCGGTCGAAATACGCCGTGGTGGCACTTGACCAGTTTGCCCGCAGGGTTTCGGCCATTACGTCCAATCCATATTTCTGGGCACGCTTTACCCAGCCATGCGCACTGGTCTATGTCCGTGACGATGACGCCAAGGCAGAGATCCACAATGCCCTGTCAACAGCCGCCAGAACCGCATACCCCCATGGTCGCGCGCTGGCCGGGCCGGAAGCAGACTGGCGATCGGTCTGGACCGCCTTGCTGAGCGCAACCTATGGCACCGAGCTTCGCCCCGAAAGCACGGAGCGGGCGGCCGGCATCGTGACCGACGGCGAACTACATTTTGAACGCATATCAGCTGCCCTGGAGACTGAGAGGGTAAACTCTGCTGTGGAGGCGGTACAGCTGCCAAACACCTCCTGGGCCTGGCGCCGGATCGCCGGCAAGGCCCTGTCCGTCGGCAGGTTGATCAAGGCCGGCTTCACCTTCCGCGGCGGCGCCGACTATATGGCCTGGAAGATCTCACGCCATTCCGGCGTCACCATCGACGTCACGCCCTGGCAACGGCGCCACCCGATCCTTGCAGCACTGATCATGGCGCCGAGGCTCTACCGCAAGGGCGGATTTAAATAGTTCGGACGTTTTAGCGGTCTCGCAATAAACTACACAATCTCAGGCATTTGCTGCTGTTTCTCGTTACCCCTACACCGGCGATATGCACATCGCACCGACCCCTCAACACACAATATGAGCTCAGTCATGGCTGCTGCGGTGAACACTGTCTGCGGCTACCGTTGCATCGATCTTCCTGTTACCCGCAAACAGCAGCCCGTAGATGCTGATGATAACGATGCAGAGCGTGATCACCTGATACAACTCGAGGCTCTCGCCCAGATAGAAAACGGCAAGTGCCGCAGTCAGGGCCGGCGCCGGCACAGTGATCGAACTTGCCACCGACACGTCAATGTGACGGACGGCATAAAACCAATTGATCAGCTCGAAATAGTAAACGAGGCCCATGAGTATGGCGAATTTCTGAAAATTGAAGTTGAGAAAGTCACGCGCGATACCGCCTGGACCTGACACGGTGATCAAAACAGCAAAAAGAAACACCGTAGAGACAAGCACCCGAAAAAAGGTCACCTGGCTCGGGGTAATCGGGGTTTTGTCCAGCACCTCTTTAATGATGACATGTGCAACGCTCCACAAGAATGGAATACCGAGGGCAAACACAAACCAATAGGAAAAACCTGCGATCCGCAGGGTCCCGTTCGTGCCAAGATAATAGAGTGCGCCAAGAAGCAGAAACGTGAAAACCAGTTCCAGCGCCGTCTTCTTTCGGTTGAGGAAAAGGGTTTCCCAAAGGATCGCAAACAGAGGGTAGGCCTGGATCGCAATTGCCGCGCTGATCGCCCCCGCCTTTTCAACAGCCAGAACGTAAACATAGGTGGAGAGGCCGAAGATCGCACCGGTGAACAGGATTGTTGCGATGGTTTTTTGCTTCAGCTTGGTCGAGAGACTGGCTCTGAAGATCCCTTTGTCTGAAGATCGGAGCTCCCGAACAAGCATTGGCAGGGAAAACAACAACTGCCACACCGACAGAAAGAAAGCGAAACTGAGCGCGCCGAACTCCATTGGCCGGCTGTTGGATATGACCGGCATGAAACCCAGAATAAGCAGGCATACAAACGACAGAGAGATGCCCACATTTGGATTCTTCGGCGGCATTTCAGGAGTTCCCAGCAAGATTGACACAATTTGTATTGATTGCATTGATTTTTACGACCGATCAATCTAAACATTGTTCTCATGACAATGTGGAGACCAGATCTCGACGGGAAGTCGGGTCCAATATACAGGCAAATCGCCGACGCGATCAGTTACGGCATTTCAAGTGGAAACTTGAGTGTCGGCGATCGATTACCGGCGCAACGGGATCTTGCTTATGATCTTGGAGTTTCGCTGAACACGGTCAGCCGTGCCTATTCGGACGCGACAGACCGAGGGTTTCTGCAGGGCGAAGTCGGTCGCGGAACCTATGTTCGTGCGGTCGGCCCCCTGGCTCCAGACATCGGTTCAGCCGATATGATACGGCAGGAAACCGGGCCTATTGATTTCTCTTTAAATCTGCCGGCGCAGGGTAAGGCTGCGGATGCTCTGGCGCTGACCCTGTCAGAATTGAAAGGCACGAACCACCTTGCGGCCTATTTGGACTACCAGACGATAGGCGATCATGTACGGCATGCGAAAGCTGCGGCGACGTGGCTGGGTGGGGTCGGGCTTGAAGTGGAAAGCGACAATGTCGTTCTGACTTCCGGTGCGCAGCATGGTCTGATGGTTGCCATGTTGGCAACCATGCGGCCAGGAGATGTGCTGCTCACCGAAGAATTGACCTACGGTCCGGTGAAGGCGCTGGCCCAGCATCTGGGTCTCAAGATCATGCCTGTTGCAATCGACGATGGCGGCATGATGGCCGACGCTTTGGATGCGGTGTGTAGGAATGTCTCCGCAAAAATCCTGTACTGCCTTCCCACACTCCACACACCCACCACGGCAACGATGGACGAAGACCGCAGAGCAGAGATTGTTTCGGTCGCGCGAACGCATGATTTGCTGATTATCGAAGATGACGTGTTCGGCGCGCTTCCATCCGAGCGGCCCGGTCCCGTGGCGAGCATCGCCCCCGAACGAACCATCTACGTCACCAGTGTATCGAAAAGCCTCGCCCCAGGGCTGCGGGTTGGCTACCTGCATGCGCCGGCCCCATATATCGGCGCTCTTCGCGCGGCCGTGAACCTTTCATGCTGGATGCCGCCGCCCCTCATGGCTGAGATTGCCAGTCGATGGATAGAGAACGGAACAGCGGACAAGCTCAACGATTTTCAGAGGTCAGAAGCGACCCACCGCCAAACCTTGGCGAAACAAATACTGCCCGATAAACATCTGAAGAGCCATCCCAACGGTTTTCACATATGGCTCACATTACCGTCGAACTGGCGCCCTGATGCCTTTCGAATGGCGGCCGAACAACGCGGTGTCAAAGTCCTCACCGGCGAGATGTTTTCGGTCGGACACACCTCTATTCCGCCGGCGGTCCGGTTGTGCATTAGCCACGAGCCGTCCCGTCACCGTGTTACCACGGGGCTGGAAACGGTTGCAGCCCTGCTGAAGGAAGCAACCGACCCCGGCGCCCTGGTCTTGTAGCTCTGGCCAGGACCAACATACGACCGCCCCCACAGCCGAAGCAGGATCAGAAACCAACGCTTACTGCGCCGCCTTCTCGCCGCTCGAAGCCACCACATTGGCGAACATCGCAATAATCTGGTCGATGTCGTCGTCTGTGTGCGCCGCCGAAACGCTGCAGCGCAGCAGGCATGAGGAGTTCGGCGTGCCCGGCGGCAGAGCCAGGTTGACGTAGACACCTTCCTGCAAAAGAGCGTTCCACATGGTGACGGCGGACGGTTCGTCGCGCACCTGGACCGCGACCACCGGGCTCACCACGTCGCAGCACAGATTAAGCCCGAGGTCCTTAAAGCCCTGATGCAGCCGCGCCGAATTGTGCCGCAGCTGGTCGCGAAGCTCCGGGCGCGCGGCAAGCTGGCGCAGTGCTTCGGCGGATGTTGCGATAGTTGCCGGCGAAGACGACGCGGTGAACATATAGGCCCGGGTGGCGAAACGCAGCAGTTCGAACAGCGGGTGGTCACTGGCACCAAAGCCACCGATCGACCCGATGCTTTTAGAGAATGTACCGACGATGAAATCAACCTCGGATTCAAGGCCCGCCTCATCCGCCAGCCCGCGGCCATGGTCGCCCAGCACGCCGAAGGAATGTGCCTCGTCCAGCAGCAATGTGTAGCCGTATTCCCGCTTCACATCGATGAACTCCTTGAGCGGTGCCCGGTCGCCGAACATCGAATAGATGCCTTCCAGCACCACCAGGCGTCCGCCTTCGCCCTCGTCATTGGCGCGGGCCAGCCGTTTGGCAAGATTGTCTGGATCATTATGGCGGAACCGCACGAGCTGGGCTCCTGACACCGTGCAGGCGTCATAGATGCTGGCATGAGAATCCGCGTCGAGATAGACCGTGTCCTTGGCACCGGCGAGCCCGGCGATCATCGCCAGGTTGGCCTGATATCCGGTGGTGAACACCATGACATGCTCGCGGTTCATGAACCTCGCCAGGTCCGCCTCCAATTGGCCGTGCATGGCATAATTGCCGTTCGCCATGCGCGATCCGGTGGTGCCGGTTCCAAGCTTGTCCATGGCGTCCTTGCCGGCCTTGATGCACGCCCCGTCGAAGGTGATCCCCATATAGTTGTTGGTGCCCGCAAGGATCGTTTCGCGGCCCTTGATGATCGCCCGGGTCGGCGACAGGATCTCATCGATGCAAACGCCAACATCCTTCACACCCAGCTCAATCATCTTTTGGTGGCGTTCAGCCAGGTGTTTGTGTTTGTCGAGCAGGTCCATGCGTTACGCTCCCGAGATACGGCCCTGAACCACCTCGATCAGGTCGTTCATTGTGCGGGTTTCAGACAGGACATTAAGCGGGATATCGATTTCGTATTTGTCCTCCACCTCCATCACGAAATCCATCACCGAAACGGAATCGATGTTGAGGTCTGCGGAAATATCCGTTTCCGGTTTCAGATCCACACCCTCAGTGTTGAACGGTGCCAGGAGCCGGCACAACTCCTCGAATACTTCCTTGTTATCCAAAGCCATTTCGTCGTCTCCGTTTCGCGTCGCTCAGCACTTCAAGCCGATCGGCCACCGTTCACCTGACCTATCCCTCACAGCCATCCCTGCCGGCGGTACCAGGTCGTTGTTTCCCTCAAACCATCGGCCAGCGGCACTAAGGGCGCCCAGGCCGAATGTTCTTGCAGCAGGTTGTGGCGGCAGACCCAGTCGGGATGATAAAGCTCCCTCACCTTGCCCGGCGTCACTTCCGGCGCGCGCCTGGCCCGTTTGGCCAGAGCCAGTTCCACCACACCGGCCAGTTTAAGCATCGATTTTGGCAGGAACACGCAGCTGACCTTGTGTCCTTCCGCCTCACCTGCAGCACGGCTTAACTCGCACCACGAATAACCGTCTTGCTTGCCGTCATCAAGTTCATAAATCCCGCCCGGGAGGTCTTCGTTCAGAACCACATGCGCAATGCCGGAGGCGAGATCGCGAACATGGATCAGGGACGCCCGCCCGCTGCGCGTACCGGGCACCAGGGCGATGCGCCGGGTAAGCTGTTTGATCAGCGGCAATGTCGCCTTGTCGCCCGGGCCATAGACCGCCGGTGGTCGCAGCACAATCCGGTCCATGTCGCCGTCAAGCTGCTGCACCGCCTGTTCTCCAGCCTGTTTGCTGGCGGCATAGTCCGAAACTGCGGGCTCCCGCGCAGCAAGCGATGAGACATGAATGAAACGGCTGACACCGGCGCCTTGCGCCGCCTGCAAAATCCGCTGGGTGCCGCTCACATTGACGTCATCGAACTCTGCCCGCGAACAAGCCGATATCCTGCCTGCGCAGTGGATCACCGCAGACGCGTTCACACACAAGGCGTCCAGCGCTTCCGTGGACGCCAGATCGCCCTGCACCAGTTCTGCGTCTGAATGCTGTACGGCTTGCGGAGTGCGCACCAGCAGCCGTAATGACCGTCCGCTATTGCGCAGCTGTTCGACCAGTTGCGTTCCGACAAATCCGGTCGCCCCTGTTATCGCGATGATACCCGTCGTCATTGTGTACTCACAGCCGCGGTCTAGAACGTTTTATGTTCATACGGAACCCTCCGGTGCCTGTCGGGTTCGGGCACCGTCGACAAAACCAAATGTCTGGTGTGTCTACTTGGCGCCGTGCGCCACGCCGGCCATTGTCACGTCGAATTTGCTTGGAATGTAGCGTTTTGAGATTTCCTGCATCTCGCCTGCCAGCAATTTCATCTTCGCACCGGCTCTGGAAAGCTTGCCGGATGATGTGAACGGCAGACTTTTCGGCGCGACCAGAACGATTTCGCATTCGACACCAGACGCCTGATGCACGACGGCGGCAATTTTCCGACGCAATTCCGAACGTTCCTGCTCGTCGGCGAGACGGCACTGGACAAGTACAACCACATTATCTTCCTGGTGGTGTTCAATTGAGATGGCCGCCACGTCGCCGGACCTCAGCGGTTCGACACGCTCAACCGCCCACTCGATATCCTGTGGCCAGATGTTGCGGCCATTGTGCAGAATTAGATCCTTGCTGCGGCCGGTGATGACGATCTGACCGTCGAGCAGATATCCCATATCACCTGTTGCCAGCCAGCCATCTTCCAGCATCACCGCTTCACTGGCTTCCGGGTTCTCGAAATAACCCGCCATGATACTCGGACCCTTGATCATGACATGGCCGATGGAGCGATCATCAAGCACCTTGCCGTCATCATCGCGAACTTCGATTTCATGGCCCGGCAACGGCTTCCCGCACACCACGAACGAACGTGCCCGATCAGATTTCTGGCGAATTTCTTCGCTTGCCGGCACCGCCTTGCGCCAAAGCTTGGCCTGGGCCTGATCGATGCAGTCAACCTGATAGAGTTCATCGGTCGCCACGAAAGTGATCGCCAGTGTCGATTCCGCCATGCCATAGCTTGGAATGAATGCTCGCGGATCGAAGCCCGCCGGAGCCATTTTCTCCGAGAAAAACTGCAGCACGTCCGGGCGCACCATATCGCCCCCGATGCCGGCAATCTTCAGGGAGGAAAGATCGTAGTCACCCGCCGAACCGTTCACCCGGCGCGCTGCAAGGTCGTATCCGAAAGTTGGGCTGAATGTGATGGTGCACTTGTTGTCCGAGATGATCTTGAGCCACAATACCGGCCGGCGCGCAAAAGCGGTTGTCGCCAGATAGTCAACCGAGTGCTGACCAAGCATCGGCGCGATGCAAAAACCGACCAGGCCCATGTCGTGGTAAAGCGGCAGCCAGGACGCGGCGCGGTCGGAACGGTCCGTATTCAATCCGTTGACCAGAATACCGCGGCCGTTGGTGGTGATCGATTTCTGCGTAACCAGCACGCCCTTGGGATTGCTCGTCGAGCCGGATGAATACTGAATATAGGCGATCTCGTCCGGGCCGAATGGAACCAGGTCCATACCGGTTTCCGGCAGTGCCGCCAGTTCGTCATGGCTCAGCACGATACCAACGCCAGCCGTCTGCGCTGCTTCTGAAACCTGCCCCATGAGTTCAGTCGAGGCCAAAACCGCGCTTGCCTGGGCGCTCTGCATCATGCCGGTAATGCGTTCCACATAGGCATCACGTCCGCCGATGAACATGCTGTAAGGCATTGGACACGGAACCAGGCCGGCATATTGGCAGCCGTAAAAGACATAAACGAATTCAGGACCGGTTTCGGCCACCACGGCAACCCTGTCACCGCGTTTCAAACCGGATTTCAAAAGTCTGCGGCCTGTGGCAATGGCCCGGTCGCGCAAATCGCTATAGCTCACCACATGTTCGAGCTGGCCGCGCGGGGAATAAAAATTATATCCGGTCTCGCCTTGCGCTGCGTAATCGAGCCCTTCGGTCAGGGTATCGAACTCGCCGCGCAAATGCGGAAGACCTGAATTGCTCCGCTCCAGGAGCGTCGGAGTGTTTTGTTCAACTGTCATATGATTTGCTAATGAACCGATTATTTTGCCACCTTTTCATCCCAAAACACGACCCCAACTTCATACGGACGCGCTTCCCTTGATGAGTTTTCCAACCGGCGCGCTGTTTTGTTTCGGACTTCCGAAGCGCTTGCCTTCACATGTGACGTTCAGTGCCCTGGCCTCATTGGCACGGTCGCGGAACGAATTAATGCTGGATCAAGCCCCCCAGCCCTCTTCTTCAACCCCACAACACCCAAACAACACACATCAGAAAACTCCCGAATTTTGTACCAATTACGCCACAACAACACCAAATCAATTGGTGTTTCAAAATGTAACGTTCTGGATAAGCCGGTTAACCTTTGCCTGCTACGGACCGCACGGCGGCGGGACTATGGCCTGCCGTAAATCATCACGCCGAGCGCGAACAAGACCAGCGCTCCAACGGCGAATCCGCAGGTCCAGGCAACCACCAGCGACATGGCGCCATAGCGGTTTCCGCGCACCAGTGAACCGCTGCTCATGGGGCGTTCGAATGACCGTTCCCGATCGATCACCCGATGCGCAATATAGCGCACCACATGGGCGGAAATTTCGGAGATTTCCGCCGATTCTTCCAGTATTTGGCGGCCCGAGCGGCTGTTCGTCAAGAGCTTGTAAGTGCGTCCGTCATCGCCGATCGAAACATATGTCAGCATGTCGATCCAAAGCCGTGGCGGGTCGCCCGCAACGATGCTGCAGATGAATAAATCACTGTTCTCCGGGAGGTCCGTAAAGACCGGCTGCAGATCGTCTGCCAGCTGCTGCAGGCGAGCCACCTGGAGCACCTTCACCTCTTCAACTGCATCGAGGCGCACGGCTTGTTCAGTACGCGCTGTTTCAAGCGCTTCGTGCAACCGCCGGTCACCTGACGGTGCCGTTTTGTCGGATTCCGAATCAGACAAGGCGGACCCCTTTGAGCCTTCCAAGCACGGCGCTTGACGCGCCAAGTCACTCGATGCCGCCACATCCGGCTCGAAATCTAGTCCATATCGGATCAAAGGGGCAGCAGGATTATCGATGTTCGTTAAGCCGCGATCCGAAGATGGACGCTGCTCACCACGTAATGTATGAAATTGCGCCATGCAGACACTGCCCCGCAGCGCCCAGCGCGTCCAGGACAGCGCGGATCACCTCGGTCTCGACATTTCGGTGCGCGAAATGCCGGAAAGCACGCGCACTGCCCAGGAAGCAGCGGACGCCTGCGGCTGCCTTATCGGCCAGATCGTCAAATCACTGATATTTCAGGGCGCGGACACGGCCAAAGCCTATTTGCTTTTGGTGTCGGGCGCCAACCGGGTCGACCAGGTGAAAATGGCGACTGAGATCGGCGAGGCGCTGACCCGGCCGGAAGCCGATTTCGTACGCACTGTCACCGGCTATGCGATTGGCGGTGTGCCGCCCTTCGGCCACGCCGAAACGCTCGAGACTTTCATCGATACCGATCTGCTCGACCATAACCAGGTGTGGGCTGCAGCAGGCACGCCCAAATGCCTGTTCTCGGTCTCACCGCAGGCACTGCAACACGCGATCGGCGCCCGCATCATCTCGGTTGGATAGCGCTCCTACGGCTTCACGACGATCCGCGAATTGCGACGCCCATAGCGCCGCACCAGGGAATAAAGCCGTGCCGCGTTTGCTGGATGCAGGCGTACGCAACCATGCGAAGCCGGCCGGCCAAGCCGTTTGATATGGTTGGTGCCATGAACCGCATAACCGCCATAAAAGAACACCGAAAACGGCATTGGCGCATTCTGATACTTTGTTGAATAGTGCATTCGCTTCAGAAAAGTCGGCCGCCATGAACCCGTTGGCGTGCGATAGCGCCCGCGACCGGTCGATACCCGCCACGAGTATCTTCGTACCCCATTGATGTAGACGTTCATTTTCTGTTGTGACAGATCGACCTGCGCAAGCACACCTGCTTGTGACACTCCCGGCGTGGACACGAACCAAAACAGGGCTCCGCACACCGCCAACACGTACCTCATTTTACGACCCCTTGACCCTGTTACTTTGTACTAACTTTTTTTGTTGTCTAACGATCATAAGGTTAGACCAGGGGCCGGTGCGGCACAATCACGCCTTAATTTTAAAACGGGATCGGACGGAAAACCGGTAGCCACTTTTTCTGATCCCGCTCTAGCGTTGCGCGTTTTCCCAGTCGGGATGGATCCAGGGCTGCTGGTTTGACGGCGCGAGAAGGTCTCGGCCGAGAATATGGTCGCTCGCCTTTTCGCCGATCATCAATGTCGGTCCGTTGAGGTTGCCATTGGTGATGCGTGGCATGATCGAGCTGTCGGCAAGGCGCAGGTTGTCAACACCGATAACCCGGTTCTCCGGATCAACCACCGCCATCGGGTCGTCCGCAGCACCCATGCGGCAGGTGCCGCTTGGATGGTATGCGCTCTCCATATGCTGGCGAACGAAATCATCCAGGGCGCCGTCCGACTGGGCATCCGGCCCGGGCGAAATCTCGCGGCCCCTGAAGGCTTCGAAGGCATCTTGAGAAATCACCTCTCGGGTCAGCCGGATACAGGTGCGGAAATCCGCCAGATCGGCTGGGTCAGACAGGTAGTTATAAAAAATCCGCGGCGCATCACGCGGCTCACCGGAGCGCAGCCGGACCCAGCCTTTGCTCTTCGAGCGCATCGGGCCCATATGCACCTGAAACCCATGCTCCGACACCGGCGACTTGCCGTCATAGCGGATTGCCGCAGGCAAGAAATGATACTGGATATCGGGATACCGCACGCCCGCCTTTGACCGGATGAACGCGCAGGACTCAAAATGGTTGGTCGCCCCAAGCCCCGATTTGAACAACAGCCACTGCAGGCCGATCATGCCTTTTGAAACCAGATTGAGATGCTTGTAGAGCGTAATCGGCTGTTTGCAGGTCATCTGCAGCAAGATTTCCGGGTGGTCCTGCAGATTTTCACCGACACCTGGACGGTCAGCCACGCTCTCAATTCCAAATTCCTTCAGCGCGCCCGCATTGCCGATGCCCGAGAGCTGGAGGATTTTCGGTGAGTTGATGGCGCCCGCCGCCAGCACCACCTCGCGATTGGCTAACACCTGGCCAACCTTCCCGCCGCGCTCATATTCGACACCAACCGCCTTGCGGCCTTCAAACAGAACCCGGCGCACCAAAACCCGCGATAGTTTCGCTAGGTTGGGCCGTGACAGGGCAGGTTTGAGGAAAGCATTCGCCGCCGACCAGCGGCGGCCGCCCCATACGGTCATCTCGAACTCGCCGAAACCTTCCTGCTGCTCGCCATTATAATCCCGCGTGACCTGGTAGCCGGCCTGTCTTCCAGCTTCGATAAAAGCCTGGTAGAGCGGATTACGGCGGCGGCCGCGGGTTATGTGCAGCGGTCCGTTTTCGCCGCGCCAGCCCTCCTGCCCGCCATGGCTGGTTTCCATACGCTTGAAGTAAGGCAGCACGTGGCGGTAGCCCCATCCCGCAGCGCCCATCTCCTCCCACATATCAAAATCCAGAGCATGGCCCCGGACATAAACCATACCGTTGATCGACGATGACCCGCCCAGGACCTTGCCCCTTGGGCAGGCCAGCGTACGTCCGCCCAGATGGGGTTCCGGCTCGGTCTGATACCCCCAGTCATAAAGCGACATGTTCATCGGGTAGGACAGCGCCGAAGGCATCTGTATAAAGGGTCCTATGTCGGTGCCGCCATATTCCAGCACCAGGACCGAATGCTCACCGGTCTCAGACAACCGGGCGGCCATCACCGAGCCCGCTGAACCCGATCCGACAACAATGTAGTCGGCATTTACTGGCGCTGCTTCAGCCATCGATATTCTCCCCAATCAAACGCGCGATACCGCGCTCCGCATAGGCCGCCGCTTTATCCGGTGGCGGACGATTGTCGCTCAGGGCCCACCTGATCCACAAGCCGTCGATGACGGCAGCCGCTCCCTCGGCAAGTTCCAGTGCCTGTTCGCGCGGCACCATCTGCGACAGGGCGAAGCACAGATTGCTGCCCAGCCGCCGGGCGTATATCCGAAGCAAATGCCGCGAGCTCGGACCGGTCTGCGCCTGCATGTAAAACGCCAGCCAGGCCGAGATCACCACCGGCTGAAACTGGCTCGGCGAAAAACTTGCCTGGCACACGGCACGGATTCGCGATTGTGGGCTGTCGGCGCCTGACAGGCACCGTCTGTGTTCCTCACCCAGTGATGTCAGAAGATGCCGCATGGTCGCGGTCATCAACTGGTCCTTGCTGCCGAAGTAATGATGAGCAAGCCCGTAGGACACACCGGCACGGCGGGCAATTTCGCTGATCGTAACATCGCAAAAACCCAGCTCGTGAATAGCTTCCATGGTCGCCGCGATAAGCTGGCGGCGTCTGATCGGTTCCATGCCCTTTTTCGGCATCGCGCAACAGTTCCCTTAAAGTGACATCCAATCATATGTTTTGTTGATTGACTGATCAATCAACTATAATATGCGATCTCCGGCACTACCGGGAAGCGGTTTGTTGACATGGCGCGTCATGGGTCTGCAAACAACTTTGTGGACGTACGGACAGTAACGGACATAGAATTCGCAACCGGACCGTCCAGCACAACGGTGCTGCTGACCAAGAAAACCAAACTTCAGGGAGAAGCGAAATGAAATCAACGAAATTACGGGGACTGCGCAACACGCTTGCAGCCTGTGCCATGCTGACATGCGTATCGGCAGGCGGCGCATTTGCGGCAGAATCAACCGATCCGATCAGGATCGCCATCAACGAATGGACCGGACAGAACATCTCCGCTCATATCGCCGGCACCTTGCTCAAGAAGGCCGGTTACAATGTTGAGTATGTCACCGCAGGCGCTGTGCCCCAGTTCGCTGCCATCGCCCAGGGCAACCTGCATCTGCAGCCCGAAGTCTGGGACAACAATGTCGGCGATATTTTTCCAAAAGCGGTTAAGTCAGGCGACATCGTACAGATAGGCCCGCTCGGCCTGTCGCCACGCGAGGGTTGGATCTATCCGCCTTACATGGAAGAAAAGTGCCCTGGACTGCCAGCTGCCGACGCTCTGATCAAATGCGCCCAGGCTTTCGGTTCTGCCGAAACCTTCCCGAAAGGCCGGCTGATCACCTATCCCGCTGACTGGGGTACACGATCCAAGGATCTGGTCGCCAATGCCGGACTGCCGCTGCAGGCGATCGCCGGTGGGTCGGAAGGTGCCATGATTGCTGAACTGAAAAGCGCCTATGCGACCAAGCAGCCGATCCTGATGATGTTTTGGGCTCCGCACTGGGTGCATGCTGAAATGAAGTTCAACTGGGTTGATCTTCCCGCCGATCACGCGGATTGCGCCACTGATCCAAAGCACGGCTTCGACCCTGGCAAGACCGGCGACTGTGGTTTTGCGCAGGCCAATATCGGCAAGATCGTCTGGAAAGGCTTCAAGGACAAATGGCCCGGCGCCTACAAACTCGTTGAGATGATGACCATCGACAATGAGACCCAGAACCTGATGATGCTGGAGATCGACAACAAGAAGCGCAAACTCGAAGAAGTCGTCGACGAGTGGGCTGCCAACAACGAAGCGACCTGGAAACCCTGGGTCGACGCGGCGATGTAGGCCTTGCCTATTTTTCGGCAACATCGCGTTGGCGACATTTCAGGGTCGGCCGCAACCTCGGCCGGCCCGTTTTGTTATTCTAATCCGTCTTCCAACTGAACTGTACTGGTGAAACACGACTAATCCTGCGTAGACTGGACCGTGGCTGGGGATCTCAAAGAGCGGACAACTGAACATGGCGGGAAACAGCAAGACATCGTCTGGCAGCACCAATGATGTGAAACTGACGTGCCGCAATGTCTGGAAGGTCTATGGTGAAAAACCGGCACAGTTCTTTGACCATGGCGCCGGGAACGTTCCAGACGCCACTGCTCACGCTGGCCATATCCGCGATAACGGCCACATCGTTGCTGCCGCGGATGTCAGCTTTGATGTCCATCTGGGCGAAATCTTCGTCATCATGGGTCTTTCCGGCTCGGGAAAGTCAACAGTGGTACGCTGTCTCTCTCGACTGGTTGAGCCGACCGCCGGCGAGATCATTCTGGACGGTCACGACCTTCTCAAGGCGTCCGATAAGGAGCTGATTGAAATCCGCCGCCACAAGATGGGCATGGTGTTTCAGAGCTTCGGCCTTCTGCCCCATCTCAATGTCATCGACAACATCGCCTTTCCCCTGAAGCTTCAGGGGATAGACCTTGCCGAACGGCGCAAGCGGGCCGAGCGTGTGATCGAACTGGTCGGCCTCCAGGGCCGCGAATCCAGCTATCCCCGGCAGCTGTCGGGCGGCCAGCAGCAGCGCGTAGGCATCGCCCGTTCGCTCGCCGTCGAGCCGGAACTTTGGTTTCTTGACGAGCCCTTCTCCGCCCTCGACCCTTTGATCCGCCGCCAGATGCAGGACGAATTTCTGCGCATCCAGCAGGTTCTCCACAAATCGATCGTGTTCATAACACACGACTTTCTGGAAGCATTACGGATCGCCGACCGCATGGCGATCATGCGCGATGGCGCCATCGTGCAGATTGGTACGCCGGCGGAACTCATCGTCAATCCGGCCGACAGCTATGTTGCCGAATTCACCTCCGACGTGCCACTTGTGCGGGTACTGACTGCGGCGGAAGTTGCCACTGAAACCATCAAGGCAACTGACAGCATGCCGCGGGTCAAGTCCGGTGTCTCGGTGGAATCCCTTCTGCCGGAACTTTCCAGCCACAAGGACGGCATCGCAGTCGAAAACGATGCCGGTGAAATCATTGGCGTCGCAACAGCGCAGGATGTCATTGCAGCTTTGGCGCTTGAAGGCAGCAAGCGCCTTGAAACCACGGAACCGGAGTCATGAATGGGTTGGCTGATCGCGCCACGCTCGCATGGCTTGGTTTGCTGGCATTCCTCCTTGTGTGCCTCGCATTGCGCGGCAATGCGGCATGGCTTGTCACTTATCCAGAAGCCTGGATGGTTCCGCTCACGCCCAAACTGAACGAATTCATGAACTGGTTCGTGGAGGTCTTCGGCAGCTTCTTCAGAGCCGTTTCACAACTGCTGGAGTGGCCGGTCAAGGGCGTTCAGGCGGTGTTGCACTGGCTGCCATGGCCGGTGGTCATTGTGGTGGCAGCGATGGCCGCCCACGCCGCGTCCGGCTGGCGGCTCGCGGCATTCACGGCCTGCGCGCTATTCTACATGGTGGTGGTCGGTTACTGGCACGAAAGCATGAATTCTCTTTCACTCGTTGCCATTTCCGTCCCCGTCGCCGTAACAGTCGGCTTCGCGATCGGTGTCTGGGGCTATTTCTCGACCCGTGCCGAACGGGTCATCATGCCGACCCTCGATTTGTTGCAGACCATACCGGCATTTGCCTATCTGCTGCCCATACTCCTGCTGTTCGGCTTCGGCACCGTGGTCGGGCTGATCGCCAGCGTGCTTTACTCCTTTCCGCCGATGGTCCGTAACACCATCCTGGGACTGCGCCGTGTGCCGGCGGAAGTTATCGAGTCCGGCCTTATGTCCGGTGCCACCCAGCGCCAGTTGTTCTGGCTTGTCCAGGTACCGACCGCCTTGCGCCAGATCCTGCTGGGCGTCAATCAGACCACCATGGCGTCCCTGTCCATGGTGATCATCGCATCGATCATCGGCGGCACGGCCGACATCGGCTGGGAAGTGCTCTCGACAATGCGCAAGGCCCAGTTTGGCGAAAGCGTGCTCGCCGGTATCGTAATCGCACTGATTGCCATGGTGATGGACCGGATTACGGCCGGTCTTGCCACCAGGGATTCCGCCGAATTGTCAGCCGATGTCGGCTTTGCGGAGCGTTACCGCTACTGGCTGATTGCCGCTGGATCCTCGATCGTCCTGATCCTTGCCGCCCAGATCATCCCGGTCCTCAAGGATTATCCGGAAAGCTGGGAGTTCTATCCGGCCGACGGCATGAACGAGGCGATGAACTACGTCATTCTCAACTATCGCGAACTCATCGAATCCATCAAGACGTTCTCGTTCTTCTACATCATGCTGCCGACCCGTGTCGGGCTTGAGCAAACTGTTTCGCCCTACTCCTGGGGCTTTGACCTGACAATCGTTCATCAGATTGGTTATGTGCTGTTGACCCTGACGGCAATGGCAGCCGCCGCCCGGCGGTGGCACGCACGGGCAGCCATCATTATCGGGTTCTTCGCCATTCTGTATTACTTCGGCCTGACCAAGCTGCCCTGGCCGGCCGTTGTCCTGATGACGACATATCTTGCCTGGCAGGTCGGTGGCAGGGCACTTGCCGTCGGCACGTTCCTGTGTCTGACTTTTCTCCTCATCGCTGGAATTTGGCCACAAGCCATGCTGTCCGTCTATCTGTGCAGCATTGCAGTGGTCATCTCGTTTGTGGCCGGCAGTACGCTTGGCATCCTGGCGTCGGAAAACGACCGGGTATCGGCAATTCTGAGACCGATCAACGATACGCTGCAGACCATGCCGCCATTCGTTATCCTGATCCCCTTTGTGATGATCTTTAAAATCGGTGAGTTCACCGCCCTGCTGGCGATCATTGCCTATGCCATTGTTCCAGCAATCCGTTATGCAGAACACGGACTTCGGAACCTTCCAGCAGAAGTGCTTGAGGCGGCCCGCTCCATGGGTTGCACCCGATGGCAGATGTTGTGGCAGGTAAAGCTGCCCCTTGCCCTGCCGGTAATCATGCTCGGGCTCAACCAGACCATCATGTACGGTATCTCCATGCTGGTGATCGCAGCGGTGGTCGGCACCAGCGGATTGGGCCAAAGGGTTTACATCGGGCTCGGCGACGGTGACTTCGGTGTCGGTATTGTCGCCGGTATCGGCATGGCGATCATTGCCATGCTGGCCGACAGGATGACCAATGCCTGGAGCAAGTCGCGTCAGGAAGCCTTTGGGCTGGCCTGAAGCGGGTATGTCCTTCCCAACAGCATCGGGTTGCCAATGACAGCCTCTGACGGCAAAAGCACCCTCCAGGCCAGCATCGCGGTGGGCGGCGCCGGTGCTGTGTGGGGCTGCTTCTGGTTGCCGGCCCGCTACTTCGACGGCAAGGGCCTGCAGGACGGCATGTTCAGCACCGCATTGTTTGCCATCACGCTCGTCGTTCTGCTGCCGTGGCTGATACGGCACTGGCGGCAATGGGCCAAAACCGCAGCCCCCCTCGCCCGGATCGGTATCTGGACTGGCGTTGCCTTTGCGCTTTATGCAAACGCCCTGGTCAACACCGAAGTCGTGCGCGCCCTTCTGTTGTTTTACCTGACCCCCGTCTGGAGCACGATCCTCGGCATCGCCATGCTTGGGGAAAGGCTGACCCTGCGCCGTGTCATTGCCGTCATAGTCGGTGTCTCCGGCGGTATGGTGATACTCGGTCTCGACCAGGGTTTCCCACTACCGCGCAATATAGGTGACTGGATGGCCCTGATTGCCGGCATGTGCTGGGCGCTCGCCTCCGTTCATATGGTCCGCACACCGGATGTCTCCATATCTGGACAGACATTCGCCTACGCACTTGGGTCTCTGGCCCTTTGTGCCGTGATGATGGTTTGGCTGACGCCATCCGGCCTGCCGGTAGCACTGCCTGTGCTCGACATCGAACTGATCATTGCCCTTGTCGGTTTCGCGCTTTTGATCAATCTGCCCTGCATGACGGCCCTGATCTGGGGGGCTGGAAAATTGAGCCCTGGCCGGGTCGGCATTCTGCTGTGTCTCGAATTGGTGTTCGGGGTTGCGTCCGCCGCCATCCTGGCCGGCGAGGCTTTCGGCATGCGGGAAATTCTGGGCACAGCTCTTATTCTCGGCGCAGTGCTGATCGAAGTCATGGCACGCTCGACACCCGATCAGCTGGCATCTGACCGCAAGATCACCGGACCAGCACTACAATGAAACTGAGCACACTTGAACAGATTGGCCATGGCCTTGGCAGCGTATCGGAGGCCTTTGGCACGGCGCTGTTCGAGCACCAGTTGGCGCAATTCCTTGGAACCGCCGTGCGTCACGACATGATGACCATGACCCGGTATTCCCTGGTCGCACCGCCCGCATTCCTCGCCCATACGGAAAGCTATCCGCGCGAGCTGGCCGAGCGCTATCTCAAGCACTACCACCTGTTCGACCCCTTCGCCGCCTATTGGCGAGAAACCCGGCAACCCGGTGTGGTATCGCTGAGTGACCTGTCATCAGGCCAACGCAAGCTCGACCGCTACATCAGGGAAATATTGCCGGAATCCGGCATTGCCGACGAAATGGGTATCTTCTTGCCACCGCTGGCGGGGGCAAGCCTGGCATTTTTCTTCGAACGTGTTGAGCGGCGCTTCAGCAAATCCGACCGCGATCTCCTGGCCGCACTCTACCCCCTTGTCGCCAATCTCTACCGCGCGCATCTGGCCGTCATCTTCAACACCCCGCAACAAGACCATGCACCCTCGCCGACGACCCAGCATGCCATGCTCCTCACCGACCATACCGGACAACCGGTCTGGACCACCAAAGCCTGGGCGGACTTGTCAGCGGATGCCCGTAACCAGATCAAAGCGGTCTTGGCGACCGGCGCCGGACCCGACTTAAAGATCACGGATCTTGGTGGCGGCTACAGCTTACTGTCAGAACCCCTGAACACCGGCAGCGGCGGCTCTGACGGACAATCCCTTTGGGTCGTCGAGGCTGCCTCCCGCCCCGTTACCGATCAAGATCCGTTGGCCGTCGGTGTATGGGATTTTGACGCCCTGCTCAGCCCCCGGGAGCGCCAGATCGTACAGCTCATATTGAAGGGCTACCCCACCACGTCAATTGCGCAAAAGCTCGGGCTGTCGCGCGGCACTGTTAAAAACCACCGGCGCCGGATTTATGACAAGCTCGACATTACCAGCGAGCGGGAGTTGTTCTTGATGTATATCGAAGCCGCAATCGGCACTGTGGGCTAGAGCCCATTTGATGAATTCGGAGGCAGTTTGATGGTCCAAATCAGTTCGACCGGCAAGGCGCGTCGCGCAGCGCGATGCGGTGCATCGGACAAGCGGCGCAACGGTGCCGGCGGGCTGATTTGGCCCATCAAACTAACTTGGAATTCATCAAATGGGCTCTAGGGCCTTGGCGAGCCGCCAGGAAAACTTCGCCAAGCTTGCCTGTGCCTATTCCGGCATTGCCTGGGGCCTGTTCTGGATACCGCTGCGGGCGATGGACGAAGCCGGCATCACCGGCGCCTGGGCCACGGTGATGATTTACGTGGTGCCGCTCATGTGCGCCCTGCCGCTGCTGATCCAGCGGCGACACACCATCGCGCAAGGCGGCTGGATCACCTGGATGATCGGCCTGACCGCAGGTATCGGTCTGGTATGTTATGCCAACGGCGTGATTTACACCGAGGTGGTCAGGGCCATGTTGCTGTTCTACCTGACCCCGCTGTGGAGTTTCCTCCTCGCCCGGATTTTCATTGGTGAAGCCATTACACCCATCCGATGGCTTGCCATGGCTCTGGGACTTGCCGGCATGCTGATCATATTCGGGATCGATACGGGAGTACCGTTACCCCGCAATATGGGCGACTGGATGGGCCTGATCGGGGGCATGGCCTGGGCGGTCGGTGCCCTGTTGCTGCGCATTGACGGCCGACAGCATGCCGCCTTTGACTGTCTTCTGGTTTACTATTTTTGCGGTACCGTGATCGCTGTAGCTATCGCGTTACTGCCGATATCAAACGCACCTGTCTTGCCCACCGCCGCCGCCATGGTGGGTGTCCTGCCATGGCTGATTCCGGTTCTGGTCGTCGTGATTGTACCTGCCACCTTCGCCGCCATGTGGGGCGCTCCACTGCTCAATCCAGGCACGGTCGGTCTTTTGTTCATGACCGAAATCAGTGTCGGCACGCTCACGGCCGTGATCTGGGCCGGTGAACCTTTCGGTGTCCGTGAGATTACTGGAATCGCATTAATTACCGCTGCGGGCCTTGCTGAAAGTGTCCATGACATGTCCGCAAAGTGGCGCAGAGACTGAGTTTTTGCGGCATTCGCATGGAAAGTGTACGGCGCATCACAACTACGCTATGCTTATTGTCGAAATTTTGACTTAAATGAGGGGCAACATGTCGAAATGATGACTTGGCGGCGGGTGTGTGAGTTAGAATGATGTGGCGTTCTGGGGTACTGATCGGCATCACCATGGTCGTGTTTGCCGGCGCAATCAGCGTTAAACCAGCGGATGCGGACAATGCGGATACCGGCTCGCCTTTCAATAGCACTGGTAGATTGTCTTTCCCGCCACCGAGAGAGATGGAATCACCGGTTGGCCATCGTGGCCCCGCAGACTTCAGCTCTTCCATTTATTCACTCTCATTTGACGCGGTTTCACTGATCGCCAACAGCGCGCAGTCTTCGATCGACAACCGGCTTGCCACGTTCAAAACAACTGCCACCTCATCCGCCCATCGCACCGCCGATCGCCTGAACAACGCCTCCGGCAAAGCGACTATGACAATGCCAGGCGACAGTTTTTCTGCGTTCGGCAGCGGTGGCTGGACGCAGGTGTTCGGGCTGACAACACCGACCGCCAATATTGATCCCCTGGTCGAAAAGGGTACTTTCAGCGGAGCCATGCTCGGCTTCGACACCAAGCTGTCGGACCATTCGATCGGTGGAGTTTTCTTCGGTGGTTCGGCAGGAAAGCTTTCCACCGACGACAACAACAACAGGGTGAGCGCCAACGGTTTCTACGGCGGCTTTTACGTCACGCGACTGTGGGGTCGTAACATCTTCGACCTGTCCATATCCGCGGGCCTCACCGACCAGAACAGTGAGCGTCTGGTCGAAGATATCAACCAGACCGCGGAGGCGTCCTACAAGGGATATTTCTTCAATCCGACGGTCACCGTCAGCCATTTCACCACCATTGCCGGACAGTTGATTGTGCCGAGTTTGAAGCTCGGTTATTCCGGCTACATCTTTGAGGACTTCGCCGAGAAAGGCACCGTGGAAGACCTCACAGTGAGCGCACACAGCACCCATATGATGCACGCACGGGCTCAGCTGGCGGTACCGCTTGAGGAGATTTTCTTCGACAACACAAGCTTCAAATTTGAAGGCCGTGGCGGGCTTCGCACCGATCTCAACCTTAGTGGCGACACCATCACAACAGCGCATCCAGGGCATCAACTGTCGATCGACATAGCTGACAACGCCTACACGCTGGACTTCTTCATCGGTGCCGACGCTGTTTACAAACTCAACAGCGGTATCATGCTGTTCGGTGAATTCGAAACCTCGCTCGATTCCACTGGCGGCATCGACGCCCAGGCATTTTTCGGTACGCGCTTTTCTTTCTGAGCTTGGCAAACCCAGGGCTGGTGCGCTTCGGTCTCAATTAAAAGCGCGCATGGTCAGTCCTTGGCCACCGCCGGCCTGGTTGGCACCAGAAACAACAGGCACCCAACCAGAAACAACACGCTTCCCGCCAGCGCCGCCAGATCTCCGCTCTGGTAGCTTGACACCGTGAAACCAACCGAGGACGCCAGGAAAAAAACCCAGCCAATCAGGGGCAATGTCCCAATGCTCATATCGAACTCCAACCGATAGGGCTCCCGACGAGCCGTTGACGCATAGATTTAGGGTCTGTGGCATCGCTTGTCATGATGCCCATGGGCACTAGAGCGTGTCGCATCAATATGGGTTCACTTGACCGGGTTTTCGCGTCTGCTGGCAAGGCACGGTCCACGCCGTGGTCTGGTTGACCACAAGTGGGCCGTAACGCTGTTCAGTGGGCGCGAAAACCCGGCCTTCGGTGGGCCAAATCAGCACCCCGGCAGCGTTGCGGTGCTTGCCCGATGTACCACATCGCGCTGCACACCGCGCCTGACCGGCGAACTGATTTGGCGACATCAAGTGAATCCATATTGATGCGATACGCTCTAGGCCCACCGTCAGGTCTCACCCTGGCCTTCCGACAGGAAGCATCGGCTGCAGCCATCTTCGAACTCCACCATGGGCGGATCGTCACGGTCACAATGGTCCAGACGCTGCGTGCATCTTGGATGGTAATGACATCCCGATGGCGGCCTGGCCGGCGACGGCACATCACCGAGCGCTGCAGGCGCCGCCTCCGGGCGGTCCGGGTCGAGCGACGGCACCGATGAGAGCAGAGCCTGGGTATAGGGATGGCGCGGCGCATCCATGAGGCGCTCTGCCGGTCCCTCTTCCACCACGCGGCCGAGATACATCACCGCAATCCGGTCGGCAAAGTAGCGCACCACACCGAGATCATGGGTGATGAACAGATATGTCAAACCGCGTTCGGCCTGAAGATCACGTAGCAGATTGAGAATCTGCGCCTGGATCGAAACATCAAGCGATGAGACGGCTTCGTCACAGATGATCAACTCTGGATTAACCGCAAGCGCTCTGGCGATGCAGACCCGCTGGCGCTGGCCTCCGGACAGTTCATGGGGATATTTCGACATCATGCCTGGATCAAGCCTGACCAGGTCCATGAATTCGGCCACCCGGTTGGTTGTTTCGCGGGTCGATATCACGATGCCGAAAGCCTCCATGCCTTCAGCGATCGCATTGCGGACTGTCATTCTGGGATCAAGCGCAGAGGCTGGATCCTGCATGATCACCTGAATCCGGCGACGATAGGCATGAAACGCATCGAGCGACAAGGACAACACATCCATACCGTCATAGATCACATTGCCTTCGGTTGCCTCAACCAGCCGGAGGATCGATCTGCCGAGCGTTGTCTTGCCACAGCCCGATTCGCCGACCAGCGCCAGCGTCTGGCCTTTGCGGATTTCAAGATCGACCCCATCTACCGCGCGCACATGGCCGGTTACGCGGCGCAAGATCCCCGAGCGGATCGGGAACCATGTGCGCAAACCTTCGACCTGCAAGAGGGCATTGGAATTAGGCCGCATATCTCACACACCCCTCTCCCCGACAACTGCATGACACCATGCGGTGTGGCCGTCGGAAACTTTGACAGCTTCCGGCAAAGAGACCCGGCACGGAGAAAGTTCCCGTGGACAGCGGCCGGCAAACCGGCAGCCATTAGGCCAGTCTCCGGATGTCGGCACGACCCCTGCGATTTCGGCCAGTCGGCTGCCGCGCGCATCGGGTCCGGGGATCGAGCGCAGCAGGCCCTGTGTATAGGGGTGGCCTGCCGATGCCAGGACCGCCCGGCGGCTGCCTTGCTCTACAATCTGCCCGGCATACATCACCGCCACCTCGTCAGCCAATTCATTGACCACGCCAAAATCATGGGTGATCAGCAGGATCGCCGTACCAAAGTCACGCTGGAGGTTGCGCAGGAGCGCCAGTATCTGTGCCTGGATGGTCACATCGAGGGCTGTCGTCGGCTCGTCTGCGATCAGCAGTCGGGGTCTCATGGCCAGCGCCATGGCGATCATCACCCGCTGCTTCAATCCGCCGGACAGCAGATGCGGATAGGTTGAGTACCGCTCGGCCGGATCAGGAATACCGACTTGTCCGAACAATTCGATGACCCGCGCCCGCGCCGCCCGGGCCGAGATTTTCTCATGCAGCCTGATCGCTTCGACCACCTGCCCGCCAACCCGCTTTACCGGGTTCAGGCTGGTCATGGGATCCTGAAAGATCATGGCGATATCAGCGCCCCGGCGGTGGCGCATTTCGGTGACTGACAGGTCGAGCAGATCGGTACCATCGAACTCGATACTACTCGTCGGTTCTATCCGCCCCGGCTTGGGCACCAGCCGCATCAAGGCCAGGGCTGTCATGGATTTGCCGCATCCGGATTCGCCCACAAGCGCCAGCACCTTGCCCCGGGGGATCGCCAGGGAGACCTGGCTGAGCACCGCCTCCCGCTCACCTTGCACGGGAAAGGTGACCGTCAGGTCGCGAACACGCACCAGGTCGCCGGTCATTGGCGCTCCTTCAGCGTGCGTGGATCGAGAATGTCGCGCACCGCATCGGCAATCAGGTTGACCGCCAGCACCAGGGTGAACAGAGCAATCGACGCGCCTGCGATGTTCCACCAGATCACCGGTGTGCGCGACAGTTCGTTGCGCGCCTGGTCGATCATCTGCCCCCAGCTGTTCTCAAGTCCCACCCCCAGATAGGACAGGATGGTCTCCGACAGCACCAGCGAGGTGAACAGGAGCGCAAAAGTGATCACCACCAGATGCGCCAGATTGGGAAGAATGTGTTTGCGGATAATCCGCCGGTCCGAGACCCCGAGCGCACGCGCTGCCTGGACGTAATCCGCTTCCCGCAGCTTCAGCGTCTCGCCGCGCGAGATTCGGCAGAAACTGACCCAGCCGGTGACCCCCAGCGCGATACAGACCTGCAGCGTGCCGGTCCCCAGCACGATGATCAGGGCAATCAGCAGCAGCAGGCTGGGAATAGAGGCCAGAACGCTCATGACGAAAAACACCGCATCATCGATCCGCCCACCATAGAAGCCGGCAGAAACCCCGAACAACAGCGCAATAGGTATGACGATAAGGCTGGTCAGTCCGCCGATCAGCAAGGCGACACGCACCCCCTTCAGAGTACGGTAGGCGACGTCATTACCGAGAATATCCGTACCAAGAATATGTCGACCCGGGTGTTTCAACGCTGCCTTGTCGTAAAAACCGCTATCGGCCAGCGGTGCGGAGTAACTGATCTCCTTGAAGTTTTCCGGCACGAAGATACGGTCGATCAGACTGCGCGGTTTGGATGCCGCCACCTGATCACCAGTGCTCGCGCTCTCGCCGCCGACCCATGTCACGGAATCCATCAGTGCGACGGCGAGAAAAATACTCAACACTGTAATCGCAAATGGCCGTCGTTTGAACAACTCGGCGATTGCTTCACGCCACAACCGGTTACGGCGCACTGCAATCATCAAGACAAGCGCACCCAGAAACAGCAGCGCCACAAAAATGTTCGATGTCCAGTACACCCGCCGCCCCTATTTCAGCCGCACGCGTGGATCGACAATGGTGTAGCTCACATCGGTCAGAACCTGACCGGCAATGAACGCCAGGGCGCCGATATAGACCATGGTGCGCAGGGTCGAAAAATCATTGCCCTGAATCGCTTCGACCGTGAGCGCGCCAAGTCCCGGGATACCGAAGAAAGATTCCAGCAGCAATACACCGGTAAACAGGAACGGGATGGCCATGACAATGTTGGTCAGAACCGGAATGAGACCGTTGCGTAACACATGGGCGATCATGACACGCATGTCGCCGCAACCTTTGGCACGCGCCGTGCGCACATAGTCCCGCCCCGATTCCTCGATGAATATTGTCCGGTAAAACCGCACATCTGCACCAAAACCGGTCAGCACGCCGACCAGCACCGGCAAGGCCAGGAACCGCGAGACAACGGACGGGTCCGGATCAAACCCGGATATGGGAAACCATCTGAGCAGCATGCCGATCAGATACTGGCCGCCGATGATATATAGAAGCGCTGCCACGCTCATGGCCAGCATGCACAACACCAGCACCGCCCGGTCGATATAGGTTTCACGGAAAAACGCAACGAACAGGGCAAGCCCAAGGCCAACAGACAACCCGAGCACGAACAACGGCACGGTCAGGCTGAGGCTGGGCCCGATGCCTTGCCGGATCCGGTTCATGATCGGTGTGTCGTCCGCATCCGACCGGCCAAAATCAAATGTCAGCATGCGCCGGTAATGGTCAAACAACAAAGTGTCGGTAAACCGTGCCGGACTGACAAAGCCATGTTCGTTGTTCAGCACAAGGGGCCTGTCATAGCCATGGTTCTTGATCCACAGCCCGATCGCTTCCGGCGGTGCCCGCTCGCCCAATGCTTTGCGCGCTATGTCCTGGGGATCGGTCACCGCGAAAAACAGAATGAACAGCAACATCAGCACACCGAGCACGGTGGCGAACCCGTAGGCCAGACGGCGTACCAGATAGCCGGTCATCACTGGCGCTCCCGGTAAAATGTTCTGATCCCCGGCACCACTGCCAGCACAGCACCCAACAGCAGCACGTAGACCGGCCAGGTAATCGGCTGGTTCCACTCACCCCGCAGCCGGGCGCGCTGGTCCAGATCAATGTCGAGATACTTGTATACCGGATAGGACAGACCGAGTGGTTTTGCGTTTTTCAGCCAGCCATGGCGCAATATGTAGGCCTCCCGGTAATTCAGTTCAATCCACGGGCGCTCCCGTTCCAGGATCGCCAGCATGGACTTGATCAGCGCCTCCCTTTCCTGATCGTTTGCCCGGTCTTTCATTGCATTGAACAGCCGGTCATATTCAAGGTGCTTGAAGTTTGCGGTGTTTGGACCACCGCTCTTAGACCGGGCCATGGCGCCTTCAAGCAGAAACAGAAAATTCTCCGGATCGGGATAGTCCGCAATCCAGCCCCAGGTAAAAATCTGATACGCCCCACGCCGTACCTTGGCCTGAAACTGATTGTAGTTGGTTGCCGCCATTTCCACATCCAGCCCCAGTTGGCGCCAGCTGTTGATAAAATATTGATAGCGCAACTTGGCTTGTGAGGTGGTGTTTCCGGTATCGAATGTCAGCTTGAGGGGCTTGCCGGTATCCGGGTCAATACCATTGTCGTAGCCAGCATCACGCAGCAGAATCTTGGCCTGCGCCAGATCCACTTGGCGGTAGGGATTTACGTAGTCGGCCTTATAACCGAACAACCCTGGCGGCAATGGAGACTGCGCCGGCACGCCCCGGCCGTTCTCGAACAGGTCCAGATATTGCTTGCTATCGATCACAAGGCTCATTGCCTGGCGCAGTTTACGGCCACGCTCACCTGCCGCCCGACCAACGGTGGCATCGTCCATATTGTAGCCGATATAGAACACGCTTGGCTCTGTCACCCTGTCCAGACTCATGCCACGGTCCGCCATCTCCGGTGACAGGCGGCCATCCTGAATGACCGCATCGAAACTTTCTGCAATGATGCCGCCATTGTCGTAATAGCCCTGCAGGAACTTGTTGAACCTCGGGATGCTTTCTCGTTCGCGCCGGAATTCGATCCGCTCCAGAAACGGCAGGCGCTTGCCGACATAATCCGGATCGATCAGACCGTCTGCAATGTCGTTTTCCTCACCGTCGGATGGAAACACCGCTCCTGGCGCATTGGCGCCGGCGGGTCCCAGACCATACCAGCCCGGATTGCGCTCCAGGACAAAACGGAACTGCTTGTCATAGACCGACAGCCGGTAGGGGCCGGTGCCAACCGGATGATCCGCAAGGCGCGCGCGTCCCTCGTTGCCGTCATAATAGGCGACCGCCTCCCATGGGGTCGGCGTGGTAAACGGCATGGCAAACCAGAACAGGATCTGAGGATCGGGCTCATTGAGCACGATTTCAAACGCGAGTTCGTGTGACACGTCGATGCCGTCCATGCCGCCCGCCAGGGCATATTGTTCATGGGCGGGATGTCTGGAAAAATCCGGATCGGTCTTGCGCAATTCCTCGAGCCGTTCGCCAAAGGCGGCAAATCCGGCAATTGAAACCAGGCTGCTCTTGATCGGGCTGTTGACTTTGGGATCGGCCAGACGCATCAGCGCGAAGACAAAATCCGCAGCGCGCACAGGCCGGGTCTGAGCCCCGTCTCCATTGAGGCTAAAACACGGATCGTCGTGAAACTGCACGCCGTCGCGAATACGAAACCGGTAGGCCACCCGCCCATCCAGCCATGGCTCGGCCGCCGGAACCGCTTCCGCCAGGCCCGCGATCAGTTCATAGGGCCGCTTGCGGTAGTGATATTCCAGCACGCTGTCGAACACATTGGCGGTGATCACATGGGCTGCCGTCGTATAGGCGACCGCCGGATCGAGCGTACGCGGCGCTTCGGTGAAGGATGAATAGAGGATTTTCCTGGTCTGGTCGGCATCCCGATAGGGATCATTGCCGCAGGAAGACAGAAGCAGGCAGCCCAGAAGAGCTGCACAGACACGCACTGCACGCGCACGCAAAGATGTCACCACGGCCCATGGCGGCACGCGATCGGGAACTTTGACACCCCTGTTGTCCACAACCATCATCCGCTCAACTCGTCCTCCATCTTGTTGTTCTCCAGCGACATGCAACGCGACACGATTCGAACAAATAACCTAACACCGTGTTCGTGTCGGACAAAAGGTCAACCGGAGCCATCGCACGTCAATCGGAACCGGTCATAACGCCGGCTGCTTGTTCCGGGCGCTGAGCAAACCCATCAACCGGATTTACTTTTCAGTCAACTTGCTCTTGATCCTAAACAGCGTCCGCGACACACTAGGGTGACAGAGGTAAGGGACGGTTTCTGAACGAGCTCAATCATCGGAGGTAGTAATGGGCGAAAAAATCATAGCGCCGGAGGACTTGACCCGTCGCAAACTTTTGGGTGGCATCTGCGCCTTGTCCCTGGCAGCGGGCAGCGGATTGATGACAATGTCTCAAGCGCACGCCGCAGCGGCAGGCGAAAGCTACATTTTGAAAGCCGGCGGTGATCTGATCGCGGCCGCCAAACGCGGCAGCACGGCGGCCTTTCGCGCATTGTTGAAGAGCTATATCGATGTCACGTCGATCGCAATGTTCGCACTTGGCAAGTACCGGAGAAAATTGCCCGCGTCGCAGAAGTCGGAATATATCTCACTGGTCGAGGCCTTCATGGTCAACACCCTGACCCAGTTCGGCCGGAAATTTAAGGGTCATAAGTTCCAATTCGTCAACGCAAAAAAAACCAGCCGGGGACTATCGGTTCAATCCAAGCTCAAATTTCTGGGCGGCAAGAAGCAGAATGTTTCCTGGAAACTGGTCGGCAAGGGCGGCAGTTACCGCGTGGCGGACATCAACTTCCAGGGCGTATGGCTTGCCAGTCTGCTGCGCTCGACCTTCACCGGCCACATCAAGAAGAACGGCAATGATGTCAACGCGCTGATGGTCTACCTGCGCAAGGCTGCTGGACCCGGCGGCGCAACCGTCAAGTCGGACTTCAACGGCTAGAGCATGATCTCTTCATATCGGGTCATTTGATGGTGCCAAATCAGCCCACCGGTCAGGCGCGGCGTGCAGCGCGATGGGTGCATCGGGCAAACGCCGCAACGCAGCCGGTGGGTTGATTTGGCCCACCGAAGGCCTGGTTTTCGCGCCCGCTGGACTGCGTTACGGTCCACTTGTGGTCAACCAGACCACAGCGTGGAACGTGCCTTGCCAGCAGACGCGAAAACCAGGTCAAATCGATCCGATATAAAGAGATCATGCTCTAGTTCCATTTATCAATGCGGCGAGCCTGGCAGCAATCTCTCTGGACGTTTCCAGGCTCAAGCCGGCATACGGGCGCGCCGGTTCGATCTCCATGGTCGGAAACAGATTGTTACGCTTCAACTCCGTGAAGCGCTCGAGCACGTGAGCGTTCTGGTCTTCGAAGCCGGCCAGAAACGCTGCCTGCTGCTCAGCCGTTTCCCAGAAGGTTGAGCCTTGATCGAGCACCAGATCATTGTTGAATTCGTCCGCGCCCATGGCTTCGGCAACGGCATAATGCCGGTCGGCGTCGAGCCCGCTGCCGTTGAGGCGCCGTTTATATTCGATCAGATCATTGTTGAGCGAGATGTTGGTTTGCAGCGCCGGCGCCAGATCGGCGGGCACTCTCACGCCAAGTGCGCCAAAAAACCCGGCCACCAGATCGCCCTGTGCGGCCAGGTCTTCATAAACCAGCACATGAAGTTTTGAAAAAAACGCCGCCCAGGCCGACACTTGGTCGAAATACCGGAACCGGTGCGAAAATGCCTCCCTGAAGGCGTTGAAAGTGCCTGCATAGCCGGTGCCCTTGATACGCTCCTTGAACATTGATTCCGCGCACCGATCCTGTCGGCGCAGCACAACCACCACTTCGCAATCGTCACCCCCCACCGCCTCCCTCACCCGCGCTATATAGGCCCTGCGGCGTGCCTGGAAGGTCTCGTTGCGAAGGCCCGGCGGATACTCGTTTTCCGAAAGCTCCACCGGCGGATAAACATGGCGGCAGAACGGCTCAGCGCTGATCAGAACGGTTTCATCGGCACCTGCCTGCCGCCGCAGCCCGGTAAAATACCGCTTAGCGTCGGTTGCACCCCCGCGCGAAGTCGCAAGGCCGGCAATGGCGTGCGCCAGATGATGGTGGGCATAGTGCCCCTCAGCACCGATCAGGTCATAGTCGGGATACCACAAACCCGCCTCGCGCAGCCGCGTTCGGTGAACTGCACAAAACTTCTGGATGGCGGTCGTGCCGGTCTTGTGGGTGCCGATATGAAGAATGATGCGCATGAAAGAAGACAGTGATTCCAACGGGCCCTAAAGCGTGTCGCAACATTACTCCACATCGCCGGCGCAGCGGAAGCCAACCATATCCAGGCTTATCTCCGGCGGGTTGCCGTGGCGGTAGGCGGTGCGCAGGCAATAGGGATTGTTTCCCCAGCCGCCGCCGCGCAATACGCGGTGTTCTGGCCGCCCCGGAAACCGGCTCGACGTCCATTCCCAGACATTACCCGCCATGTCGAACAGCCCGAAAGGGGACCGCCCCGCCCGGTAGCTGCCAACCGGCGCTGTGCGCATATATCCATCCGCCTCGTCCGGCGCACAACACGCAACCGTGCCGAAATTGGCCCGCCGGTTAGCACCTGCCCGCGGCGCCTCGCTGCCCCATGGATAGCGCCGCCCATCCAGCCCGCGCGCGGCATACTCCCACTCGTCTTCGCTTGGCAGGCGCAGCCCGTAATGGCTGCAAAAAGCATCCGCGTCGCGCGCCGAGATCTGCATCACCGGATGTGAGGCTGTATTTGCAATTGTGCTTTCAGGTCCGTGCGGATAGCGCCACTGCGCGCCAGGCACGAGCCGCCACTTGTCGGTCCAGACATAGGCCTTTTTGCCTCTTTCAGGATCCGTGACATGGCCGCTCTCCGCCACGAATGCCGAAAACTGTTTGTTTGTCACCTCGTAGCGCATGATCCCGAACGCCTTGATCGGCACCCTCCTGGGCGTCTCATTTGCATCGCCCAGCATATCCCCCAACCGGGCGGTGCCGGCCGGAATGGTGACCAGATCAAACCCCTCCGCACCCAGCGCCACCGGCCCGCTCACAAGCCCAAGCCATACCAGAACCAGGATCGAGACACGGTGTTTCATGGCGAATAAGCAGTTGTCATGGTCTTGGCCACTATGCCGGGCCGCCCAACGGCCCGTCCTTGAGAGCGCCGAAATCTGTCGCCATGAAGGCGCGGAACATGGTCTCCATGGCGGTCTTGCGGTCCACCGGCACATCTGCTTCCCCGGCAGCGCCAATGCGGTCGAACATCAAGGCCACCTCACCAAGCACCTCTGCCTTGTCGACACCGGTGCCGGGGCAGGATTTAAGGTCGGTCATGTCATTGTGGAAGACGAGTGCATCCGGTGCAAGACCACAGGCCCTTTGAACACCGGCGATCACACACAACACAGCATGGCGCTGATCGCCGTCCAGCACATCGCAGCCCTGGTCGAAATTACCGATGGTCTCGATCATGAACGGCCCGCGTGCCTGATCGCCATTGAAACCAGAACAGCTTGCCGGCGGCCGGTCCCAGTTGCGGTTGAGCCAGATCCGCCCCACCGGATCGATCGAGACATGCTGGGCGATATCGGCAAAGTCGCGGTCTTCCACATGAAACCGCCACATGCCCCGGCACAGCTCAAGCCCTGCCGCCATAGCGTCGCCGCCCCGTTCCTCGGCAACCGTGTTAAAAATTTCGTGGGTCGGCGTGAAAGTGTGGTGCAGATGCACCTCCGTAATCCGCCGCCGTGCCATGCCGGCAAAGAGTGCCGCCACCGCAGGAAACTCGTCAGCGGTGACAGAAACATAATCCGGAGGCGTGTCCAAGGTCATGAGTATTTGCCGATTTTTTCAGCCCCCAGCTGAATGCCGAACCCGTTTATCACCCGGACCCAATAGGCAAAGTTGGCGGCCACCTGGACGATCTGCGAAATCTGTTCGTCGTCGAAACCGGCCGCCCGCAGGTCTTCAATGTCGCCTTTTTCCATCTGGTCGGGCTGAAGACTGAGCTTTTCGCCAAATTCGAGCAGCACCCGCAACTGAGGGCTAAACACTTCATGGTCCCAGTAGCGCATCTCCAGGGCTGCCCGCATGCGCCCGGCCAGTTGCTGATCATCGTGAAGCCGCACCATATTGTCCCCGTGATTGGCCAGCGCGTAAGCGCAACCGGCAATCACCGCCACCTGCACGCCGATCATCTCCGACAGCCACATGGGCAAGGGCGCATCGGGCACGTGCAGCACGTCCCGATAGGCCTGGTCGGCGGATTTGATGGCATGGGGATAGCGCGAAAACGCCCGATAGAGGTTTTCCACATAACCGTCCTTTTCCATCAGATCGTCATAGGCATCCTTGAGCACCCCGGCCGCCTCATCCTCGCCGATCACTTCAATCCAGCACACATCGTCTTTCACAGGCTCAATCCTCGCATTTCAGGCGAACGCACAAGCGCACAACACCCGCCAGCAGCAATCGTGCCACAGACCACGCCACGGTGGGCACAGTGAAGTTTAACCTGGGGAATATTTGGTAGTGGAGGAGAGACTTGAATTCCCGGCACGCGGGTTATGATCGCTAGTCGTAAGTAATAAAATCGCAATATTTCAATTAGTTACGGATTTTTTTATCTGGAGAGTCACGCATTTGATTAGATTGCAAGCATGACAAAGTTTGGGGGTGGCGAGTGAACGCACTCTGACCGTCTAGAACGTGGACTCATAATTACCCAGCCATAAGCGGATTGCTGCGAGCTTGATGAAGGCGAGGAAGTTCGCTGCCAACTTGTCGTATCGGGTAGTGATGCGCCTGTCCGAGCGTCCCATTCCGGGTGCACTTTCAACGTCAGTTTGACAGGTTGGAAAAACCAAAAAGTGACCCGAAGCGGAAATTAGTCGGATCAGTTTTACCAACAATTTTTATCGAAATCTTTGCTCAGCGGGCTTCGGTATTGAGCGTCGGTTCACCCTCTGCGAAGGTATCGTCAATACTAGACCAGTATCAGGAGAGAGATGGGTGAATAACGAAAATGACCGCCCGCTGTTCAGCTTTGCCATCATAGCGGATTCACACCTCGCCAACAAAAAAGGCTTTTCCGTCGATGGCAGCACTTCGGCGGTTGATAAGATCGGCGGCAAGTATCGCGATCTGCTTCACCGTGTGAACGCCATGAACCCTGAATTCGTCGTTCATCTGGGCGATTTTGCCGATCCGGTACCGGTGTCGCCTCATTACGATGAATCGGCACAGGCCTTCCACGAGGCCTGCGAAGCTCTCACCATGCCCTGCTATATGGTGCCCGGAAATCACGACATCGGTGAAAAGATTCACACCGCCCTGCCTGAAATCAATGATGAGGTTTCCATCACCCCATCGGCGATTGCGCAGTACCAGAAGCACTTCGGCCCGCAGCGCCACAGCTTTCAGCACAATGATTGTCTGTTTGTGGTGCTCAATACCATGCTGCTGAACTCTGGTCTTGAGGACGAACAGGAGCAATGGCAGTGGCTGGAACGCACGCTGCGCGACAACGCCGGCAGGCGTGTGTTCGTGTTTGCCCATTATCCGCCTTTCCTGTCCTCAAGGGATGAGCCTGATTACTACGATAACATTGACGAACCGGCACGCTCCCGCCTTCTGGATATGCTGGAACCCCATAACGTGGAAGGGTATTACGCCGGACACGTGCACAATTTCTTCTATAACCATCTCAACGGCATGCATCTGTTCGTCGTGCCGTCGGCCAGCATCATCCGTATCGACTATACGGAGTTTTATCGCACCTCACCCACGCGCGATGTTTGTCGTTTCGATCCGGCCAAGACGGGGTTTTTCTGGGTCGATGTGTATGCCGACAGGCATGTGCCATATCTGATCCGAACCAACAATGAACACCCCTATCGCACCCATTCATGGAACCGCACCGGGTCAACCGTCACCATGGACTTGCGCATGCCCTGGTGCGATGAGGCCGATGTTCCCACGCCGTGGGGCGTGGAGATTTTTGAACGCAAATACATACGCAATGACTACCCGCTTTCGGCGCTGTGGGAGATGGGGATTACCGATCTGAGGATCCCCATTTCCGACATCCTGAACCCGCGGGTCGCAAGCCGGGTGAAACAATTGTCGGCCCTGGGACACAGGTTCACCGTCGTCATGTTCGGTCTGCCAAATGACCAACGCCGTGCCGCGCTCGCCGAGCATTCGGCCGGCATCCGGGCCATCGAGGTGGTTGCGCTGTTCAGTCAGTGGCAGGATTTGGCGGCACCACTGAAGGAGCTGCGTCAGGCATCAGCGTTTGAAGTCTACCTGCATGCCGTCCGCCCCGAAGTCCAGGGCTGGACCACCAATCACGGCATGCATGCGGATCTGACCGATGAAGTGGACTGGGTGCTGCGACAGGCTGAACTGAGAGACGCGGTCGACGGGTTCGTGTTCGGGGTCAGGCCGGATATGCCACCCTGCGACGGGTATGCGGCGGTCGAGCGCTGTCTTTCGAACTCAACCTACAAACCGCTGCTGCATGTACCGTGCATCAGGATGGACTGGATCAAGATGCCCACCGACGAGACTTCGCAGCTGCAGGAATTATCCCGTGTGGCGGAGGCTGTGTTCCTGGCCCGCGCACACCCCGGCATCTCCATTGTGCTCGACAATTTCGTCGAAGTGGACCGCGGTTATGGCAATTGCCGTGGCATGGTGGATCGGCTGTATAATCCCAAGGACGCCAGTCGGGTCACCACGGCCCTGAACTGTTTGCTGCCACGGCAAATGACCGGTCCGGTCATCGTCGAGACGCAACATCACAGGGTCGTGGCGAGCCAAAGCGACGCCGGGCATGTCATGCTGATTGTTGCCAATAGTGAAATGGCTCCAGTCGAACCCAGGGGTGTTCTCGCCGATCAGCTGTCCGACCGGCCGGGAACACTGGTCGACCTTGTGACGGGAGAAAAACGGGTAACGAGTTACAGCTCGTTAATCGCCGGCATCGAAGGTGCGGACAAATCACAGGCACCGATGTTGCTCTCCCTCAAACCCTCACAGAACTAAAACCCATTCAGTCGGATGCTGCCACGGCTGCCGGTCTCATCTATGGATAATGTCTGCTCCTGGCACTTTGGTTTTGCCCTTGTTTCGTGGACACCTAGCAGTGAGCTGCATTGAGCGTCAGAAGGTGTCAGGGGTGAACCTAATGAGAACATGTCCAGTTCTACTTACTCATCTTAGCAAGCAATAGAAGCCTGTTTTTAAGCTAATCTACTGATTTTAATGGGCGAAAAATTTGGTAGCGGAGGAGAGACTTGAACTCCCGACACGCGGATTATGATTCCGCTGCTCTAACCAGCTGAGCTACTCCGCCACCGGGGCCGCCTCAGCGCATTATGCCGGCGGCCAAATGTGTGGGCGATATAAGGGTGCAGCTTTGAGTGTGTCAAGCGCCACGGTGCAGCTGATTCGCACGGTTTTGTGCCGGGACGAATCAGCTTTGCCGCCCAACTGGCACGTGATTGCGTGGCCGCCTGTGATATTCCGCACACCAATCAACTATCGACTGTGGCAGAATGGAGACAATCGCTGGTAAATCGTGACCGCTGTTAACATTTGAAACGAAAAACGTTTGGCGACACAGGTGAACTTTGTCTAGATTGTGGCATCGTGTTGCTGGGGCGGCGAACACAACGTGAAGGACGCAAATCGTGCGTTCACTGTGTAATTTCCGACGGGTGTGGCATGCTGCCTGCTTTTGCATGGCAGTATTGCTACTCTCCGTGCCTGCAGCCAGAGCCGACGAGCTGTCGCGGCTTTACGGATTTCTGTTGCACGATCCTCAAAATGTCCAACTTAACCTGCAATATGCGGCCGCTGCCGAAAAGCGCGGCCAGGAGCGCAAAGCGCTGGCCGCCTATGAACGGGTTCTGGCGGCCGATCCAGGCAATAAGATCGCACGCGAACGCCTTGGCGTGATCACTGTCGGCTTGACGCCAGCGGTCACCCGCGGCCGCGTCGAGATCGGCGCACGCTATGAAACCAATGCCCGCGAACGGCCCAGAGGCTTTGGCCGCAAGGACGATTTCGCAGGCTTCGCCCGGGTCTATGTCACCGATGAACGCCCGGCATTCAATCAGGTTTGGCGGTCCGACCTGGACGTCTATGCAGATGTCCATGCGGATATCAGCGCGATCGACTACTGGCGCGCCCGAGCTCATACCGGCCCGGTCTTCGATCTCGGCGGCGGCACCACGCTGCATATCGCGCCGGGCGGCGGCATCTCGTTCCTCGATGCAGATTACTTCTATGCCGAGGCGGCCCTAAAACTGACATTCGAGCAACTGTTCGGCTTTCTCGACAAGCTCGAATTTCGAGGCGCCTACCGAGATCTCGACAATTCCTTCAGCCGGTCCGACGGGGTGGCTCTGGACGTGGTCGCGACCGAATCCGTGCGCGGCGTGCTGACCCAATCAGACGTTGTCGTGGTCCAGCCGTTCTTCCGCTGGCGCGATGCCGCGGGCAACGGCATGAATGCAGCCGGCGTGCCGACCAGCTTCCTGATGGGCGATTATATCGAGGCCGGCGGCGCCTTGATGTATTTCTTCTTCCCGTTTGAAGATGTCCGCCTGGGCGCCCGGTTCACTACCTGGTACCGCGACTATGAGCAAAATATCACCATGAGCAACACGGCCGAGCGGCACGACTACTATATTGCGCCGGAGGCCGAAGTTCTGTTCCGCAACGTCATCTGCTCATCCTGCGATGTCCGGCTGCGCTACCGATACGAACAGAACTTCTCCAACGATAATTTCCAGGACTTCGTCAACCATGCGATCATCGCCAGTGGGGTTCGGAGGTTCTGACATGACGAAAAAACTCACGATCCTCCTGCTCGCAGCCGGCCTTGCCGCAACCAGCACATCCACGCTTGCAGCCCAACGTATCGGCATCGCTTCGACTGTAAGCAACACCGTTACCGGCACGGTCGGTGGCCGCACCAATGCTCTTCGCGCGGGCGATGCCGTGTTTCACCGCGAAGTCATATCGTCTGAGACCGGCGCGGAAGCGCAGCTGATGTTTGTCGACGAGACGGTGTTCAATGTCGGTTCCGGCGCCACCGTCACACTTGATGAATTCATCTACAATCCGAACCAGAAGGCCGGCAACATCGTGCTCAACGTCACCAAGGGCGCGTTCCGGTTCATATCGGGCTCCGCCCAGCCGTCGAGCTACACCATCAAGACCCCGGTCGCGACCATTGGCGTGCGCGGCACCATCTTTACCGGCAATATCCTGAGCGATCTGTTCATGACCCTGAAACTGCTGAAGGGCCAACTGCTGATCTGCCTCAAACAGGGTGCCAGAATTGAAGGCTCCGGGATCAATCTCGATCAGCCTGCCGAACGCCGCCACGGCGAAGACTGCTATCTGGTCGATCCGGGAACATTCAATGTCGGCTTTGGACCGCTGGACGAACCGGAAACGCCACCGGGCGACGATTCTGATCCGAATGACGGCGATGACGATCCGGTCTATGACAACCCGGGGACCGGTTCGGTCCCGTTTGTCCCTGACGAGGGGACTAGCATTACAAATGAAACCGGTGGGTTCACTCAGAATCTGAACGCTGTACAAGATAGCGCCGGAGGCCCCACCCAAATCATTCGTCTGCTGCCATAGGACAATCGGCGTTTATCGCCGCAAAGAAAAGCCGCGCCCAATGGGCGCGGCTTTTATTGTTTCAAATCACATTCTAAATCGCCACGTCGTGCACTTCCTGATCGACCGAAATCGCTGCTGCGGCCCGGCTTGACGCAGGCGTGCGCGACAGCGAGGCATTGGCGCCCGGCGTCTCTTCCTTGGTGAAGCGCAGCATGGTGAACAGCCCGAACGGCTTCATCGGCCGCTCTTCCACCAGCCGCAGGCTGTCCTGGGTCAGCACATTGTCAATCGAAAATTCTGGGCGCCAGCCAAGCGCTTCGGCAAACGGTGCCATGGCTTTTTCGACCAGACCGCGTACCCCGCGGTCCTGGCTGAAATGATTTAGGATCAGGATCTGCCCGCCGGGACGGCAGACCCGTTCCAGTTCAGCCATCACCTTGGCGGGATTGGGCACCACGGTCAGCACATACATGGCCACCACCGTGTCGAAGCTGGCATCTTCGAACTCCAGTTCCTGGGCATCCATCTCACGGATTTCCGCGACATTGCGCAGACCCAGCTTGCGCACGCGTTCGCGCGCCTTGCCGAGCATCTCCGGGCTCAGATCAACGCCCGTCACACGCAGGTTCGACCGATAGCGTGGCAGCGATATGCCGGTACCGACACCCACTTCCAGGACTGAGCCCTGGCGCTTGTTGATGGTATCGACCGCAATGGTGCGTCCTGCGTCAGCAATCTTGCCGAACGACAGATCATATACTGGTGCCCACCGCGCATACGCCCTGCGTACCGCGTGTTCGTCCATAGGAACAATATTCGACAAAAACGCCTCCTTCACCACGGGCCGCCGCCCCTCGTGTGATTCTCTACCGGTCCGCCGTTCACCCGCCAACGCTTTCGGCAGATGTGACCCCCATATGGGTCTCTTCATGTAATACTCCAAGCGTGGGCGTATTGTCCAAAACGTTTTCCACATGTTCGATCCAACCACCACCCAACACTCTGCTTTGAGCATCCGCGCTGTTGTAGAACACACACGCCTGACCTGGCGCAATGCCTGCTTCTCCGCGGTTAAGTGTCACAACGGCCCGGTCATTTACCAAACGCAACGACGCGCCGACCGGAGGCCTCGTCGACCTGACCTTGACCCAGAGATCAACACCATCTGCAATATCTTCCGCAAAAGGTGCTTCTCCGAGCCAATTAATGTCGCGCAAAGTGATTCTGCCTGCAATTATGGCCTCTTTGGGACCGACCAGGACGATCTTGGCGTCGGCATCAAGCTTGACCACGAACAAAGGCTCACCGGTCGAGACCCCCAGGCCGCGGCGCTGGCCGATCGTAAAATTGATAATACCGTCATGGCGGCCAAGGACACGGCCGTCCACATGAACGATATCTCCGGGCTCCGCAGCGCCTGGACGCAGCCGCTCAATTACCGAGGCATAACGCCCATCGGGTACAAAACAGATGTCCTGACTGTCCGGCTTGGCAGCGACCGGCAGGTTCAACTCCGCCGCCAGGTCGCGGGTTTGCGGCTTGGTCAGTGCGCCCAGCGGAAAGCGCAGGAAACCCAGTTGTTCCCTGGTCGTTGCAAACAGGAAATAGCTCTGGTCGCGGTCTGAATCCACCGCCCTGTACATTTGCCGGCCTTCTTCGACCGCACGGCTCTCTATGTAATGACCGGTCGCCAGCGCCTGCGCACCCAGATCCCGCGCCATGCCAAGCAGGTCCTTGAACTTCACCTCTTGATTGCAGCGCACACAGGGGATCGGCGTCTCGCCGGCGAGATAGCTGTCGGCAAATTCATCGATAACCGCTGCACGAAACCGGCTTTCATAGTCGAGCACATAATGCGGGATACCAAGTTGTTCAGCGACCCGGCGGGCATCGTGAATATCCTGTCCCGCGCAGCACGCGCCCTTGCGCTGTATCGCCGCACCATGGTCATAGAGCTGCAAAGTAATGCCGACCACATCATAGCCCTGGCGTGCCAGCAGACCCGCGACCACCGAAGAATCGACACCGCCGGACATGGCCACAACCACACGGGTGTCCTCCGGCCGGCCTGACAGGTCGAGGCTGTTTAGGCCGGTTCGTTCGTCGAACGCCGGCGGCAGGTCGTCAAAAGCCGTATCCATGGCGCGGCTTATATAAGGTGGCGCACACTCCGCGCAAAGATAAAATGTCGGTTGTCGTTTGTTTATCGACACCCGGTCCAGACGGAAAATGCAAGATCATCAGGTGGAACAGTGGTTAAAAACGCCCTCCAGCCGTGCAGATTTTGCCCACCACCAGGCAACATACGCCCTGCCCCGGCCAGTTCTGTTTCTCGAGAAAAACTCTAAGCAATTGAATTAATTGCGAAATTCCAAGTCACCAAAACTGGCCCGCCGGTTGCTACTCTCCATCCAAGCATGACTGAACAGTAAGTTCGTGTTGGGATCGCATTTATGGCCAACTCAGTGATCAACGTTCTGCCGATTGAAATTGACCTCAAGCCCGAGGCGCGGGCAAGGCCTGCCCCGGACCGTTCGCGGGATGAAGACCGATTCCAGCGCCATCTTGAGAGCTCAACCAGCGAACGCCCGCAACGACCTGAACGTTCGTCTGTCTCACGTCAAAACGATCCCCAGCCTGCCGAGCGCGAAACACGACCGCATCGAACCCCGGAATCCACCGACACACCAACCCGTCCCGAAACCCCGACCCGCGACAGTTCGGACGAGGTGGCCGGTCGCGAACAGGCATACGAGACGCGTTCGGACCACACCCGCGGAGCCGATCACAACGGCTCCGATGCGGCACAAGATGCACCGGACACCAGTTCGGAAATCGTGCAGGCGACGACAGACCAGACCACCGAAACTGGTGCCGTACGGCTGGATGCACCACAGGAAACCAAGACCACGGCCCCTGTTGCAAACGGTCCGGCTGACCCAGAAGAACCTCTCTTGGCCGCTCCCGGACCGGAACTGATTGCGCCCCCCCAGATCAGCCCCGACATCGGACCCGGCACTCCGGATACACCCAGTCCATCCATAACACCGGTTCCCACCGCACTCGGTGAAATCACGCCATTGCAGGTTCCGTCCACAGTCGACACCACGGATGAAATTCCATCGCAAGCACCGGCCCCCCTGCCCGACCTGCCGACACACCGTCCCGAACTGCCGGTCGCCGCACTCAACGGCCTGAACATCGCAGCGGCCAATATCCCTGAAGATTTTTCCGGACAGGGCCGGCCGGGCGACACCACATTAATAGAGGGCCTGCCGGCGGTAGCGGACGATCGACCATTGCCGCCGGTCGATGCCGAGGCCACACCACCGGTCATTGACCCGCTCACTGGCGCACCCGCTGTGCAGCTGGACATCGGTGAACCGTTTGCATTCGAGGCGCCGGATCCCGAAATCGGTCATATCGCAACCGGCCAGGACGAAATCACGCCCGGCATCGCTCCGCTGGAACCCATTACTGCTGCCGTAACGCCCGGCGACGGCGAGCCCATACCCCTCTCCAGTTCGGCACCGATACCGGTTGAGCCGTTATTGGCGGATCTCACCATTCCATCAACGGCAGGATCTGACGAAAGCGCACCCCAGGGGCCCGTGAAACCTGCGCTGCCCGGCACGACCGCATTCCAATCAGCACCACCAGAACAGGCCGCAACACCGCAACCGGCGGCCGAGACGATACCTGCCGCATTACCCAATGTGGCCGAAACGGTACCAGTGCAGTCACAAGCCGCACCGTTACCCGCAGGCACGGATGGGTCGGCGCAAACCGCCATTATCACCCCGGCACCAACAGAGCGTCCAGCCGGCATCACACCACCTGTCCAAGCTGTACCGGCTCCATCGATCGCCCAGACGCCGGCGCCGGTGCCCGCACCAACACCGACACCAACAGCGGTACCCGCTGTATCAGCACCGGAACTCTCATTCCAGGCGCCCACCGAAACCACCGCACAACCCCAATCTGCCCTGCCCGTGGAAGCCGGACGCCCAAACCAGGCACCCGCACCGCAAATCCCGGCGCCCCAGGCAACACTGGCACCTGTCAACCGGACGGACACGGGTTTGCTCAGCCAACTGGCCAGCACCGAACAACCCACACAAACCGTTCCCGAGCGACCTGCTAGCATTTCCACGCCCGGCAGCCCCGACACCGCAACTGTCAGCACATTCGACAAGGCTCTGCAGAACGCAGCCACAGCGACACCGCAACAGACCGCCACTGCTAATGCAGCATCACCCACCGCCACGCCGCCTCTCAGCGCCGAAGCACCACTGTCTGGTATGCCGGAGCCCGCGCCGGCCGGCGGTCAACCCCTGTCGACCACCGCACCGGTCGCGCAGAATGCCCATAATGTATCGATCCGGTTCGGTATGTCGCCTCAACTCGGTGCCAATGGGCAGACCCCAGTCAACACCCTTGCCTTCAATATCGCCAAAAACTTCGACAACGGAGTGACCCGTTTTCAGGTCAGGATCGATCCACCCGAATTAGGCCGTGTCGATGTCAAGCTCGACATGACCGTGGAAGGCCGGGTACGGGCACATCTGACAGTTGAGCGCTCTGAAACCCTGGAATTGATGATGCGCGATGCGCGCGGGCTCGAAAAAGCCCTGGCCGATACCGGGTTGAACCTGACCAAGGAATCGCTGAGCTTTTCGCTGAAGGATCAAAATGCATTTTCCCCGGGAGGCGACGGCCCCGGCACTGAAACCGACAATCCGTCAGCACCGGAAACCGCACCAGCCGACATCGATGAACCCCTGCCCGAACAAATGACCCGCGGCTATATCAGCGACAGCGGCGTCGACATTAAGGTTTAGGGTCAGCACGGAGAACGTAATGGAAATCAACGGAACATCCGCCCTGGCGAATTTGGGCCAGGCCGCACAAAGCCAGGCAACGATTGCTGAAAATTTTGATGCGTTCCTGGGCCTGCTGACGACCCAGCTCCAGAACCAAAATCCATTGGAACCGCTCGACACCAATGAATTCACAGCACAATTGGTGCAGTTTACCAGTGTCGAGCAGTCCATTGAAACCAACAAGAACCTGGAACAGCTGGTCGCGCTGTCGGTCACCAACGCATTCACAAATGCCGTCGGCTATATCGGTAAAACCGTGAGTGCCGCTGGAAGCGTGGCACAGCTGAGCAATGGTTTTGCCACCTGGAACTATACCCTGGCCGATGCCTCGCCCGAAGCAACCTTCACCGTGCGCAACGCCAGTGGCCAGACAGTCTATACCGAAACCAGATCCGGCAATCAGGGCACTAACACCTTCACCTGGGACGGCCAGCTGGAAAACGGCGGGCAGGCGCCCGATGGTGCCTATTCGATCTCCATCCAGGCGAAGGATCAAAGCGGTAACAATGTCAGCGTCAGCACCGAAACCGAAGGCGTTGTTGAAGCGGTCGATCTGACCGGTGCGGAGCCTATATTGACGGTAAACGGGCAGGAAATTGTACTTTCCAGCGTAAATTCGATCCGGGGCTAGAGTCGCTGAAAACTGCCGTTTTCAAGCGACTAACCCATGAATATTTCTGACTTGGAACGCCATCGCTGAGCGATAGGGGTTCCTTTACCGTGCGCTTTAGGCCTTTCTTAAAGACAGGCTGATATAGTCGCCCCAACGTGTAAGTATGTTGGGTATTGAGTGATTATGTCTGATCAGTTCAGGCGCCGCGTAAATTATGTCATTGGCCCCGACGGCAGTCCCTTGACGATTGCCGATCTGCCGCCGACGACTACGAGACGTTGGGTCATCCGTCGCAAGGCAGAAGTTGTCGCTGCTGTCCGTGGTGGACTTCTCAGTCTCGAAGAAGCGTGTCAGCGCTACACTTTAACTGTGGAAGAATTCCTCAGTTGGCAACGTTCGATCGACAAACACGGGCTTCCCGGTTTGCGAGCCACCCGCGTACAGCAATATCGCGAGAATTATTAAAACGGATCTTTAGCGAAAATCAGCCCGATGTTGTTTCATCAGGCATGATTAAGCCGGCCTTTTTCGGGCCGGCTTTTCTGCGTTTTATCCGCACCCCCTCCTCTCCCCCATGCCGGTTCCCGCCACGACGTCCGTTTACTTTTTGTTAGCGTTAACAACTTGTTTAGAGCTGGTAGGTAATTTTTGCCTACCAGCTTTTAGGGATGACTGTCTGGCACCGCTTGACACAGGCTTTTTAGCCTGCGCTCCGCCTCAGTCTGTTCCTGAACGCCTCGCAAAAACGGCAAACGATCGCATGGGCACGAAACAGGCAGGGCAACGGAAAAGGTCGCGGCGGCTGTGAGCGGATTGATTGATTTCCTAAGGACGATCGGTGTTGCACGCCTGACGGCGATGGGCGCTGTTGCTGTCGGGCTTATCGGCTTTTTCATCTTTATCATGATGCGGCTGTCCGAGCCGCAGATGGGTGTGCTTTTCACCGATCTGACCCTGGATGATTCGGGTGCCGTGGTCAGGGAACTGGAAAGCCAGACAATTCCCTATGAACTGCGCAACCAGGGCGCCACGGTCCTGGTGCCCAGTGACAAAATTTTGCGCCTGCGGCTGAGCCTCGCCGAGCAAAGCCTGCCCGCCGGCGGAGCGGTCGGCTATGAAATATTCGACAAGGGCGAGACCCTTGGCGCCACCAGTTTCGTACAGGGCATCAATCATTTGCGCGCGCTTGAAGGAGAGTTGGCGCGCACAATTCGCGCGATCGACAAAGTCCAATTGGCCCGCGTGCACCTGGTTTTGCCGGCGCGTGAATTGTTTTCACGCGAGCAGGCCGAGCCGTCCGCCTCGATTGTGTTGCGCGTCCGTGGCGATCTTTCATCAGGACAGACCCGCGCCATTCAGCATCTCGTTGCCTCCGCAGTCAAAGACCTGAAGCCGAGCCGGGTGGCGATCATCGATGAAAGCGGCCGCCTGCTCGCAAGCGGGGATGGCGACACCATGGGCGGTGGCCTCTATGGCACTCTGGAGGAGCGCAACAACGCCTATGAACGCCGGCTGCAGCAGCAAATTACCGAAATCATCACCAGTGTGGTCGGTCCCGGCAACGCCCGGGTTCAGGTCACAGCTGAACTCGATTACAACCGAATCACCCAGACCTCCGATACGTTTGATCCCGAGAGCCAGGTGGTTCGTTCAACGCAGTCGCGGGAGGAAACCAGCGCCGCAGCGGAAAATGGCGAGAACGACACAATCACAGTCGGCAACGAATTGCCGGGTGCCAACGACACCCAAAACCAAGCGGATGCACAATCCACGGAAAACACCAGCAAGACTGAGGAAACAGTCAACTACGAAATTTCCCGCACCACGAAGACGGAAGTGCGCGAAGCCGGCCGTGTGAAGCGGATCTCGATAGCTGTACTGGTTGACGGTGTCTATGCAGAAGACGCCACCGGCGCCCGGACATATTCTCCACGGCCACAGGAACAACTTGACCAAATAGCCACCCTGGTACGGTCGGCAATCGGATTTGACCGGGTGCGTGGCGATCAGGTCGAAGTTGTCAACATGCGATTTGCGCCAGGCGCACAGGCTGAGCCCCTGGCCGACGAGGAAGCGCCGTTCATTGAACTAACGAAGGAGGATTACTTCTACATCGCTGAACTGGCCACTTTGCTGATCGTATCAATTCTGGTGCTTCTATTCGTCGTCCGCCCGCTGATACGCCGCATCGTGACACCTGAAGAAGAAGCCATTCAAATTGGCGGCCAGAGCGGACGGCTTGGTGCTGGCGCCGCAGCGGTCGATGAAAACGGTAATCCCGTTCCGCAATTGACCGGTCCTTTGGGGGAAACCATCACCTATGCGGAGGACGGAACGCCGCTGCTGCCATCGGGCGAAACCGCAACCTCGACCATGATCGATGCCACACAGGCGATCGGCAGCATGCACGAAGCGTCGTTGAAAAAAGTCGGCGACCTGGTTGACAACAATCCCGATGAAGCGATCGCCATCGTACGTCACTGGCTGAACGACGAGGCCGCCTGATGGAACAGCTCTCACCCGAAGCCGAGGCTCTCAAGGAACTTGTTCCCGACCTGACTGAAAAGCTTGCCGGAGCTGACCTTGCCGAAATGCCGGCCACCGGTTCCGGCCATGAAATGGTTTATGAGACCCTGACAGGGCCGGAACGTGCGGCCGTCTTTCTACTGTCGCTTGGCCAAAAATACGGGTCGAAAATCTGGGACTCCCTCAGCGAAGACGAGATCAAGGAAGTCTCGATCGCCATGGCGGGGCTCGGCCAGATCACCATCGAACTGGTCGAACAACTGCTCGTCGACTTCGCCAGCAAGATGTCGGCCGCCGGCGCCTTGATGGGCAATTATGATTCTACCGAACGTCTGCTCGCCCAGTTTCTCGATGGCGAGAAGGTCTCCCGGGTCATGGAAGAAATCCGCGGCCCTGCGGGACGTAACATGTGGGAGAAATTGTCCAATGTTCAACATTCGGTACTGGCGGCATACCTGAAGAACGAATATCCGCAGACAATTGCCGTCGTGCTCTCGAAAATCAAACCGGACCACGCGGCCGCCGTGCTCTCATCTCTGCCCGAAGAATTGTCGCTTGAGGTTGTCCAGCGCATGCTGCGCATGGAATCGGTGCAGAAGGATATCCTGGACAAGGTTGAACAGACCCTGCGCACGGAGTTCATGTCGAACCTCGCCAAGACCACCCGCCGTGATTCCCATGAAGCCATGGCCGAAATCTTCAACCACTTCGATCGGCAGACCGAGAGCCGGTTCATGGCGAACCTCGAGGAAAACGACCGCGAGGCGGCCGAGCGCATCAAGACGTTGATGTTTACCTTTGAGGATCTCGGCAAACTTGACGCCGCAAGCACCCAAACCCTGCTGCGCGGTATCGAGAAAGACAAACTGACCCTCGCCATGAAAGGCGCATCCGACACCTTGCGCGAATTCTTCCTGCAGAACATGTCCGAGCGTGCCGGCAAAATGCTTCGCGAAGATATGGAGATCATGGGGCCTGTCCGTTTGAAGGAAGTCGATGAAGCGCAAATGCACATGGTCAATACCGCCAAGGACCTGGCCGCCAGCGGAGAAATCATGATCACCAAGAACCGCGGCGACGACGAGTTGATTTACTGATGACTGGCGATGCAATGACACAGCCCGCAAAATTCGACTTCGGAACCGTGTTCGACAATCATGCCGAACAACCCTTCGGCATGACCCAGGAGAAGGAACGCACCTGGACCGAGGCGGAAGTGGAACAGGAAAAGGCACTGGCCTTTGCTGAAGGCTCCAAGACCGGACACGCCGAAGCCCTTGGCACAATTGAAAACAAGCTCTCGCAGGAGCTTGGTCAGTTGATCGTGCGGGCGGGTGAAATCACAACAAAGCTGGCAACCATCGAGACCCGTCTCGTGGCAGAAGCCAAGCTCTTGGCTCTGACTGTCGGCCGGGCTGTAGCATCTGAACTCTTGACGCAATCGCACTGTGAGGAAATCGAAACCATCGTAAGCGATGCCTTGGCGCTATTGACGCATCAACCCCATGTGGTCGTGCGTGTTCATGAGGATTTGCTCGAAGATCTCAAGACCCGACTGGAAACCATTGCGGAACAACGCGGCTTTGCCGGCAAGTTGATCTTGTTGGGCGAACCTGATCTTGACCGTTCCGACTGCCGGATTGAATGGGCCGAAGGCGGCATCGCCCGCGATGTTACGGCGTTGCAGGCAGAGATCGACAGCATTGTTGCGCGCCATTTGGCACCCGGGCCGGCCGACACAGAACAGGACGATTTGTTCAGATACATGGCTGAATCCGGCACCCCACCGCACGCCGAAACCGAGGAGGCAACCACATGAGCGAGGGAGAAGAATTCGATCTCCCTGAGTTGGACTCAGGCCAGGTTGAGGACGACACCCCGCCGGATAAGGAACCGACGGACGATATCGTCGCAGAAGATGTTGCAGAGCCGGGCGATTCGGAAGACCACATTCACACTGCAACCGAATTGGAAGCGGTGTTTGACGTACCGGTAAGCGTCTCTGCAGTTTTGGGACGCGCCAACATGCAGGTCAGTGATCTTCTGAAACTGGAAACCGGAACGGTCGTCGAACTGGACCGCAAGGTAGGTGAAGCAATCGACATCTATGTCAACAACCGGTTGGTTGCACGTGGCGAAGTGGTCATGGTCGACGAACGGCTGGGCGTCACAATGACCGAAATCATCAAGTCCGAACGCAACTAAAACCGGGTCGGCGGAATGACACATTTTATGGGAGCTGGGAAATGAGACTGCTGATTGTCGGCACTTTAAACGGGCAGCTGACCACGGCCACGAAAATGGCAATGGAACGCGGTGCCAAGGTTACGCAGGCTGACAGCATTGATCAGTCGCTGAAGATCTTGCGTGCCGGCAGCGGTGCCGATCTGGTGATGGTCGACGTGGTGCTGGATATCGCGGATCTGATCAACCGTCTCGAATTTGAGCGAATACACATACCGGTGGTCGCATGCGGCGTCGAGAATGACGCCAAGGCCGCGGTCGCGGCCATTCACGCCGGTGCCAAGGAATACATACCGTTGCCGCCCAATGCGGAAATCATCGCTGCAGTCCTGGAAGCGGTCACATCGGAATCGGATTCCTTGATATATCGCGATGAGGCGATGGCCAATGTGATCAAAATGGCCAATCAGGTCGCTCAATCGGATGCCAGCATTCTCATCACCGGCGAATCCGGCACCGGCAAGGAAGTCTTGGCACGTCACCTCCACCGCAAATCATCGCGGTCAGGCAAAACCTTCATCTCGCTGAACTGCGCGGCAATCCCCGAAAACCTTCTGGAATCGGAACTCTTCGGTCATGAAAAGGGTGCATTCACAGGCGCGATTGCGCGGCGTGTCGGAAAGTTCGAGGAGGCCAATGGCGGCACCCTGCTGCTTGACGAAATCAGCGAAATGGATGTTCGCCTCCAGGCCAAACTACTTCGGGCGATTCAGGAACGGGTGATCGACCGGGTCGGAGGAACACGTCCGGTTCCCATCGACATCCGGATAGTCGCCACCTCCAATCGGGACCTCGTCCAGGCAGTGAGCGAAGGAAGCTTTCGGGAAGACCTGCTCTACCGCCTCAATGTCGTAAATTTGAAAATTCCGCCCCTGCGCCAGCGGCCTGCGGATATCTTGGCGCTGGCCGATCACTTCGCAGAAAAATACGCCAGTTCGAACGGCGTGTCTGTGCGGGCGATATCAACGGACGCCAGACACCAACTCACCGCCAACCGCTGGCCGGGCAATGTTCGCGAACTGGAAAACACCATTCACCGCGCGGTGCTGCTCAGCACTGAGGACGAAATCGGTATCGATGCGATACGCACGCCAGACGGCTGCCGCCTTGACGAAATGATCGCCACCGGTGAACACGGTCCAGCTGTACAGGCCGCGGTCGCCGCCGAAACCGTAACCCGTAGTCTGGTCGGCCAGACTGTTGCCGAAGTGGAACGGGACTTGATCCTGCAAACCCTCGGCCATTGCCTTGGCAATCGGACCCATGCGGCAAATATTCTTGGCATTTCGATCCGGACATTGCGCAACAAGTTACGGCTTTACACGACCGAGGGCATAACGGTTCCCGATCCCGGCGACCAGCGCAAGCTTGCGTCCTAGAGCGTGACATCACAGCGCTTCGGCAAACCTGAATGAGCGACACCTCGACATCCGACGCTGTGCCCGAGGCAGCAGTCGCACCGCCTGCTGGTGCGCCCGCGGGAGGCACGGGGCTGCCTGGACTTCCCAATCTGCGGGTCTTGCTGAATCGCCCAGATCTCGCCCTTGCCTTTGGGGTCATGATCATATTGGTCGTGCTCATTCTGCCCATGCCGGCAGTCCTGCTCGACCTGTTGCTGTCGATTTCCATTACCTTCTCGATTCTGGTCTTGATGACCGCGTTGTTCATTCATCAGCCGCTGGAATTCTCGTCCTTTCCAACAATATTGCTCATCGCCACGATGATGCGCCTGTCGCTCAATCTGGCATCCACCCGCCTGATATTGTCCGAAGGCCATACCGGCACCGATGCCGCCGGCCGCATCATCGAAGCCTTCGGCAACTTTGTCATGCAGGGCAATTTCATCATCGGCATAATTGTGTTTGCGATCCTGGTTCTGGTGAACTTCATCGTCATCACCAAGGGTTCAGGGCGCATCGCCGAAGTGGCCGCCCGGTTCACCCTGGATGCCATGCCCGGCAAACAGATGGCGATCGACGCCGATCTGTCCGCCGGTCTCATAAACGAAACCCAGGCGCGCGACAGGCGCCGCCGGCTGGAGGATGAATCAGCCTTTTACGGCGCTATGGACGGCGCTTCGAAATTTGTCCGCGGCGACGCCATCGCCGGCCTCTTGATCACCTTCATCAACATCATTGGCGGCATCATCATCGGCATGGCTCAAATGGGCCTGTCCATGTCGGATGCCGCGCAGACCTACACGCTCCTGACCATAGGTGACGGCCTGGTATCACAGATCCCGGCATTGGTCGTGTCAACCGCGGCAGGTTTGCTGGTGTCCAAGGCCGGCGTCGATGGCGCCGCCGAAAAGGCCCTGTTCAAACAACTCTCCGGCTACCCCAAGGCGCTCGGCATGTCGTCATTTGTCATGCTGGTCATGTCGATGCTGCCCGGTGTCCCAATGATCCCCTTCTTGCTGCTGTCCGGGATTGCCGGCTGGCTGGCATGGAACGCGGAAAAGAACCAGAAGGCCGAGGCGGACGCTGCCGCAGTCGCACAAATACATGAAGCAGCTGAACAGGCCCCCAGTGAAGAGCCCATTTCAACCGCACTCCATCTCGACGAACTTCGCCTGGAGCTTGGATACGGGCTGCTGCCGCTGATCAGCGAAGGCGAAGGCGATCTGTTAACCGACCAGATCAAGGCGCTGAGACGTCAGCTTGCCAGCGACATGGGTTTCGTAATGCCTTCGGTGCGAATTCTCGACAATATGCAGCTCCAGGCGTCCGATTACATGTTGAAGGTCAAAGAAGTCGAAGCCGGGTCAGGCGAAGTACATATTGGACAGTATATGGTGATGGACCCGGAAGGCAGACAGGTCGACCTGCCGGGCAGTCACACGACCGAACCGACCTTCGGTTTGCCGGCCACGTGGATCGATGCATCCCTGCGCGAGGAAGCTTCGTTCAAGGGCTATACGGTGGTCGATCCGGCAACCGTCATTTCAACCCATTTGACTGAAGTTCTCAAATCAAACATGTCCGAACTCCTGTCTTATGCGGAAGTTCAAAAACTGCTCGACGAACTGCCTGGAGAACATCAGAAACTGATTGACGATATCGTGCCAAGTCAGATCAGCGTCACCGGTATTCAACGGGTCCTGCAGTCACTGCTTGGTGAACGCATCTCGATCCGCGACCTTGCAACCATCCTGGAGGGGGTTGCGGAGGCAACCAGTTTTACTTCCGACACGACACAAATCACCGAACACGTTCGCAGCCGCCTGAGCCGCCAGATCTGCTCGGTCAATCAGGGTCCAAATGGCTATGTCGCGCTGCTTCCACTCTCGCCGCAGTGGGAACAGAAGTTTGCCGAATCCCTTATCGGCAATGGCGAAGACCGCCAGTTGGCAATGCCCCCCTCCGAACTACAGGAATTCATCACCGGCGTGCGCGACCGGTTCGAAGAAGCCGCACTGGAAGGCGAAATGCCGGTTCTGCTTACCAGTCCATCCATCCGTCCTTATGTGCGTTCGATCGTCGAACGCTTTCGCCCGCAAACCGTTGTCATGGCGCAAAGTGAGATCCATCCACAATCCAAACTGAAAACCATCGGTCAGGTTTAGGCCCTTTCGGTTTGTCCTGAGATACGATATAGCCGGCATCGCAATCCAATCTCAGGAGTTTTAAACGTGAACCGCGTGGAACGTCGGCGTGAATCCAAATTGAAGCGCATTCAGAATCTCGACCTGGAAGCGCTTCGGAACAATGAACCGCAAGCCCTTCAGGCAGCACTCCAGGCAATTGACGCCAATGTCCGCGAGCAGCGCCTGACCAAAGCCCGCAAGATTTGCGAGAGCGCCCTGTCGGCATGCCCGCAAAGCAGCCCGTTGAACTATGCCTTGGGCGTCGTGTATCAGGCCAAGGGCGATGTAACTGACGCGGTTCACGCTTATCAGAAGGCTGTTTCCCTCTCACCGGAAAATCAGGCGGCATGGATCAACCTCGGTATCTGCGCGCGCGCAATGAAATCCTTCGACACCGCGTTGACGGCGTTTGACAAGGCGATTGAACTCAATGCCGATTCCTTCCACGCCCATTACAACCGCGCGCTGGTCCATTGCGATCTCAAGCAGTTTGACCACGCGGTAGTGGCGCTTGAAAACGCCTTGACGCTTGAGCCAAATTCATCGGATGCGCAGTTTCAGCTCGGTTTCCTGCATGAGCTTAAGAAGAACCATGCCGACGCGATAACCAGTTACCGCAAGGTTGTCAGTGCGGATCCTGGCACCGCATTGGCCCACACCCATCTTGGCGCCTGCCTGCAGATGGTTGGTCAGTTCGACCAGGCCGCCGAACATCTCAGAAAGGCGATTGAACTCAACCCGTTCGATGGCCGCGCCCACTTCCTCCTGGCCTCGTCCGCCCAGGCCCCGGACGACCCCGCCTTTCTGTCGAACCTTGAAAAACAGATCGTCCAGCCCGGCCTGCCGGCACCGGCCAAGATCAACATGCAGTTCGCCGCTGGGCGCCTGCACGAGCGCGCTCACGATTACGACCGCGCCTTTGCCCACTACAAAGCCGGCAACGAACAGCGCAATATGGCCTATCAGTATGACCGGAGCGAAATGGCCAGCCTCGGCGACCGCATTGAAACAGTCTTTACACCGGCCTATATCGCAAAATTCCAGGCGGCTGGAAATTCATCTAAGCGGCCGGTCTTTGTGGTCGGCATGCCGCGGTCCGGAACGACGCTGGTCGAACAAATCATTGCCAGCCACCCGCAGGCATACGGTGCGGAAGAACTGTCAAACCTGATGACTGTCTGCACTGTTCCAGGCATGGAGGCTGGACCCGAATATCCTGAATACATGGCCGATCTCACCAGCGAGCAGATCAGCCAGATGGCAGAAAACTATCTCGCTGCTTATCCGGACGGCGCGACCGATGCCATCAAGGTTGTCGACAAGACCCCCGGAAACGCCTTGTGGCTTGGCATTATCGCCCTGATGTTTCCCAATGCCACGATCATTCACTGTGATCGCGATCCGATCGATACCTGCTGGTCCTGCTACAGCCAGAACTTCTTCTCCGACGTCATTTATGCCTGTGATTTTGACAATCTGGCGACCTATCATGCTCTCCACTCGCGCGCCATGGCCCATTGGCGCTCCATGTTTCCTGGCAAAATTGTCGATATTCGTTACGAGGATCTGGTGGCAAATCCCGAAGCAGTCATTCCCCAGATCATCGCGGCCTGCGGTCTGGACTGGGATGACAGGTGCATGGCATTCCACCAGCACCAGCGCAGCGTGAACACCACAAGCCTGTGGCAGGTTCGTCAACCGCTGTTCACAAGCTCTGTGTCAAAATGGAAGAAATTCGAAGCCCATCTTGCGCCGCTCATAGCAGCGCTCGGCTAAAACGTGATGTCTTTTTATCGGATCGATTTGACCTGGTTTTCGCATCTTCTGGCAAGACACGGGTTGCTGTAGCGCAGCCGAACAAGCCCTAAAAAGAAACACCCCGTAGCGGGGTGTTTCAAAATGGGATTGCTATGTGCTTCGCGCAAACGGTTAACTGGTCAAAGTCCCTCTGCGATGGCCATCGAGAGCCACTTCATCGAGCTCCCGCTGCTCGATCGCAGAAATCTCGCTGCGACGGCGGTCGACCTCTTTTTCCTGCATGAGCTCATATTTCTTCAATTCTGAATACGCTTCGGAGAATTCTTCCTTGGCGTCGCTCATCTGTTGTTCAAGTTCCTCAATGGAACGCAAAAGGTTCTTTCTGCGCTCCATTGCGGCCTTTGCAAAGGTTGGATACGCAAAATGCGTTACATCTGTGATGCCAGATCGCTCCTGCTCAGTCGTGATCTGGTGTTCCAGGTCTTGCTCCATGCGCCGGAAATCGGCAATCATGGCTTCGATATCGGCCATTTGGCGGCGTTTTTCGTCAACCTGAAACCGGTGCAGGCGTACAAGTGTTTCTTTTGATTTCATAACACTTACTCTTCCAACTCACATTCTGACTGGTCATCTTCATTCAAAATCCGGGCCAACCTGGCATATCCATCCTCTAGCGACGTCGGGTCTCCCTTGCTTTGCGCCAAAAAGGCCTCAAGCATCGGATTGAAATGGATAGCCTCGTCCACTTCCGCATTGGTACCCGCCCGGTATGCCCCTAGTCGAATCAGTTCTTCCATGTTGTCATAAGTCGACAGCAATTGCCGTGCACGCAGCACATCGGGATAGCTGTCTGGATCAACACAACGAGGCATTGTCCTCGAAATTGATTTAAGAACATTTATTGCCGGAAAACGTCCTCGCTCGGCAATCTGCCGCTCCATGACCACATGGCCGTCGAGTATGCCTCTGACCGCATCCGATATGGGCTCATTGTGATCGTCGCCCTCAACCAGCACGGTGTACAATCCGGTGATGGACCCCTGCCCTGCTCCTGGCCCCGCGCGCTCTAGAAGCTTGGGCAGTTCCGCAAACACCGTCGGCGTATAACCCTTGCTGGTCGGCGGCTCGCCGCCCGACAGACCGATTTCCCGCTGCGACATGGCGAAGCGCGTCACGCTATCCATGAGACACAAGACGTCGTTGTCCAGATCGCGAAAATATTCAGACAACGTCATTGTGAGATAGGCTGCCTGCCGGCGCATCAGCGCTGGTTCATCCGACGTGGACACCACCACGACACTGCGGGCAAGGCCTTCCTCGCCAAGGTCATCTTCAATGAACTCCTGGACTTCGCGGCCGCGCTCGCCGATCAGGCCGATAACGGCAACATCGCTGCGGGTATTTCGCGCCAACATGGAAAAAAGCACCGATTTACCAACGCCAGATCCGGCAAATATGCCAAGCCGCTGCCCTTTGCAGCATGTGGTGAAAGTATTGAGCGCACGCACGCCCAGATCCAGCGGCCCCCCCACCCGGTTGCGCTTATGCGCAGGCGGAGGCGAGTTGCGCAGCGGATAGCTGGATGGCCCCTTGGCAATTGGCCCCTTTCCATCAACCGGCTCGCCCATGGCATTGACCACCCGGCCAAGCCAGGCCTGACATGGTTGCACGGTGGTTTCGGCGTCGCCGACAACCGCCTTGCAGCCCATATGCACGCCTTCGAGTTCATCAAACGGCAGGCACAGGGCGCGATCTCCCCGGAATCCGACCACTTCACAACGCACCGGACGTCCGTTCCGGCTCTCGATCGTCAACAACGTGCCGATGCTCATAACCTGCAGCGGCCCGGCGATTTCCACCAGCAATCCCTGGACACTCACGACCCTTCCGTAATACTCCACGGCGGAAAGTGCTTGGATGTCTTTGATGAGAGTCTTCAACCCGTCATCTCCTGGCAATTTTTCACTTCAGTGCTTCACCTGATTCGCAGAATCAGTTACTCAGTTATGTATAATGCCTTCTAGGCTTTAAGGGTCGGTAAACCCTGTTCCCGGTCAGTATCATCATCAGTCAACGTGATTAAGTTTGGTCGCCGTGTGGATTTGGTCCGCGCGCGTATTTGGATTCGGTCGACAGTCTCTTGAACATTTTTTTTGCGCAGAATCATGAGATTGTTCAGAATCGTCAGCGGATTAGGTTTTGTTAACCAATTGTCGCGTATCTTAACATTTGGATAAAACCAGTAGGTTACCCATGCGCCTGGCCTTTGAATGAGTCGGCGTTTTCGGCCCAGAAGGGGCAATGTAAAAGGGGATTCGCATGAGAGTTCTTCTAATAGAAGATGACAGCGCAACAGCGCAGAGCATCGAGCTGATGCTCAAATCTGAAGGTTTCAATATCTACACCACCGATTTGGGTGAAGAAGGCGTAGATTTGGGCAAGCTCTATGATTACGACATCATATTGCTCGATTTGAACCTTCCCGACATGAGCGGTTATGAGGTCCTCAAGACCCTCCGTGTCGCCAAAATAAACACACCTATCCTTATTCTTTCCGGCCTTGCGGGCATCGAGAATAAAGTCCGCGGCCTCGGCTTCGGCGCCGATGACTACATGACCAAGCCGTTTCATAAGGACGAACTTGTCGCTCGCATCCACGCGATCGTGCGGCGTTCGAAGGGCCACTCCCAGTCGATCATCTCGACCGGCGACCTGAAGGTCAATCTCGATACTAAGACGGTTGAGGTCAATTCACAGCGGGTGCATTTGACCGGCAAGGAATATCAAATGCTTGAGCTTCTTTCCCTGCGCAAGGGAACGACGCTGACCAAGGAGATGTTCCTCAACCACCTCTATGGCGGCATGGATGAGCCGGAACTGAAGATCATTGACGTGTTCATTTGCAAGCTGCGCAAAAAACTCGCGGCTGCGACAAGTGGAAGTCATTACATCGAAACCGTTTGGGGGCGCGGCTATGTGTTGCGTGATCCCAGCGAAGACGGCGAACAGATGCGGGAATCAGCTTGAATTCAGCGCTCGTTCGAAGACAACAACAAGCCCCGGTCCAACGACCGGGGCTTTTTTGTATCCGCGACACATTGCGCGTTTCATCCGCCACCATGTACCAGAAAAATTGACGCCGCAGATAACCGGCATGCCGCACCGTCGAATAATTTGAAATCATCGGAAATGGTTCGACACAAACCATCGTCAAGGCAAGCGACAGGAGCTCCTTTTTACAGGACTCGCGTCTGATATATGATTTGATTGGTTTCGTCGTGCGGGGAGGAAGGACCAGCCGAGCATATTCGACCGCGAACACCGCGGAACCGGCACTGCAACCACGATACTCAATAGGCCCTAGACCGCTTTGAGCCTGGGAATTGTAGAAATGGGCGGGGCAGCTGCCGGAGCCGCCGTCGCCGGGGCATCTATGTTTCGTTCGTTATGAACATACAGCCCCTTCTTGCCGGTCACCGGTTTGAGCTTGGTGCTGATACCCAGCACTGTTTCTGCTGCTCCCAACACCAGATACCCATCAGGCACCATAAGCGCCGTTATGCCGTCAAGCACTTGTGTTTTGGTCGCCTGATCGAAGTAAATCAGCACATTGCGGCAGAACACGATATCAAACCGTCCAAGATTGGCGAAACCTTCAAGCAGATTGAGCTTGCGGTAATCGACCATCGCACGCACACCGGCGTCGATGTTCCACATCTCGCCGACCTGGGTGAAATATTTGACCAGCAACGTGATCGGCATGCCACGCTGCACCTCAAACTGGCTGTACATGCCGACCTTGGCCTTTTCCAGCACTTCGTTGCTGAGGTCGGTCGCAACGATTTCGATGCGCCAGCCGACAATCTTGTCAGCCATTTCCTTGAGCAGCATTGCCAGGGAATACGGCTCCTGGCCGGTGGAACACGCTGCACACCAGATCCGCAGCTTCTTTTGCACACCACGGGCCGAGCGCAACGCCGGCATCATCTCGTCATTGAACAAATCGAATGGCGTATTATCCCGGAAAAAGAACGACTCATTGGTCGTCATCGCCTCGGTAACTTCCGACTGCAACGCCTCACTGCCCGGCTTACGCAATTCAGCAACAAGGTCCTCGAGAGAACTAAGACCCCGCTCCCGCACAATTGGTGTCAGACGGCTCTCGAGCAGATACTCCTTACCCGGCGCCAGCACGAGACCCGAACGGCGTTTAAGGAGACCGCCGACAAACTCATAATCATTCGGATTCATCAAGCAACCCCACTGAGGGCCCGAACGATCCGCGGCCCAATTTGCGGCAGGGGTAAGACCGCACAGCACGCGCCGGCTTCCGCCGCCGCGCCTGGCATTCCCCACACCACACTGGTTTCACGATCCTGGGCTATGACATTTCCGCCGGCATCGGCAATGCAAGTCGCGCCGTTACGGCCATCGGAACCCATACCGGTAAGGATCACCGCTAGGGTCGAACTACCGAACAGCTTACACGCCGATTCGAACATCGGATCGACAGCCGGCTTGCAGAAATTTACCGGTGGTCCATCGTCCAGCTGAGCACAGATTCCTTTCGCCCCCTTGACCAGGGTGAGATGTTTCCCACCCGGCGCGACGTAAATATGGCCCGGCAAAAGTACCTCGCCATCCTCGGCCTCCTTACAAGGTGCCCCGCACGACTTGGCGATATGTTCAGAAAGAATCGCCGTAAATGTCGGCGGCATGTGCTGGGTGATGACGACGGGAACACCGGAGATCGCAGACACACAGGACTTGGTGACCTCAAACAAAGCCTGAGGTCCGCCGGTGGAACTGCCGATCACCAGGATTCTCGGTTTTCCGGAGTTAATCTTGCGAAGCGTTATCGGTTTACCGACATCGGCCGGAGCAGCAGGACTCGCGGGAGCTTGATCGACCGCAGGCGCCGGCGCTGCCGCCGGTCGCACCACCGACGGTTTTTCCGCGACCTGTGCTTTTGCGGCACGTCCGATCGCCACGACCTTGTCGGACAGTTCCCGGCGAAATTCTTCCGAGGTGGTGACGCCGCTGTTGGTTTCGGGTTTTGGAACGTAGTCCGCAGCACCCAAAGTCATCGCCCGCAGACTGGTCTCGGCATTTCTCCGTGTCAACGTCGACGCCATGATGATCTTAAGATCGGGCTTTATGGCGAGCATTTTTGGCATCGCCGTCAACCCGTCCATCTCGGGCATCTCAATATCGAGTACGACCACGTCTGGAAGGCTCTTGGCGACATCATTGACCGCCAACAAGCCATTACGGTGCGAAGCGACAACCTCAATACCGGGAATGGCTGCAAGCCAGCGGGAAACCAACCCTCGGACGACGACAGAATCGTCCACCACCATTACACGTATCGTGTCTTTGTCAGGTGTCGCCGACGCGCGTGCGGGAACAGTGGCTCCAAGAGTCATCGGGTAATCGCTCCGGTGTAAATGGTTGTAATTACGGGCCCTTTAGATAAGGCCGACTTGCTGGAACTTCGCCTCGATAATCTCTCGGTCAAACGGCTTCATAATATATTCGTCCGCACCGGCACCCAATGCGGTCGTGATGTGGCTAACATCGTTCTCGGTAGTACAAAAAACCACGACAACATCGCCTCCCCCGCGCTCTTGGCGAAGGGCTGTAAGGAACTCCAAACCGTCCATGACGGGCATATTCCAGTCGAGCAGAATTGCGTCGGGCATGTGGTTTTGACAATAGTCCAGGGCTTGCCGCCCATCACCTGCCTCGGCTGTTTCAAATTCCATTTCCTGCAAAATACGGCATGCCACCTTGCGGATCACCGAACTGTCATCAACGACCAAACACTCTTTCATTAGCTTGCCTTTCGAAGCATTCCGCCGCTATGCGGCGACCGTAATTTCTACCCGCATCGCGGCTGGATCTATGCCGCCACCTTTTCCAGGTTCTGTCCGATCTGCAACACGCGCGAAACATCGAGAACCACCATCAACTCCCCTTTTAACTGATAGACACCAGCTGAAACCGTGGTCCAGCTTGGGTTTAAATTTCTCGGATTAGGTTCGATGCCGCCCTCTTTCACGCGCAGAACTTCACCGACTTTGTCAATGATAAGTCCGTAAGATTCGCCATTGTGTTCAATCCCGACCGCCATGCTGGACTCGTCCTTTTGCCGAGGCGGAAGTTGCAGGCGTTTGCGCATGTCGATTGCCGTAACGATCCGGCCACGCAGGTTCAACACACCGGCGACCTCGGGTATCGAAAGCGGCACCTGAGTAATGTTCTGCGGTGAAAACACATCTTCAACCTCTCGGATCAAAAGTCCGAAAAGCTGGTCGGCTATTGTCACCGTCACATATTCGACGACAGCATCGTCCATGCCGATTTCTTGAATGGATTCCATACTCATGCCGCCTCTCCGATTGACTGGACAGTACTCTTGAGCACTTCCATCAAGCCTTCCCTGTCAAACTTGCCGACATAATCAACGAAACTCGAGGCTCGCGCTCTCTCGATCACTGCCGGCGAGGTATGCGATGACAATGCAATGAGAGGTGTTCCCTTCCATTGAGGCTCGCCGGCCACTGCTTCTGCAAACGCGAAGCCGTCCATACCGGGCATTTCGATGTCGCTGACGATCACATCGAACTGCGTACCTTCATCACGTAGTTTCAGTGCTTCACTGGCATTTTCGACCACCGTCACGGCATAGCCGCCAGATGACAGCACAGGCGACAGCATATTGCGGAAGAACGGGCTGTCATCGACCAGCAGAATACGTTGGGACATACCCATATCGGTACCCTCGGGACGCCTAAACCAGTCGTCGAAGGCCTTGGGCAGGTAATGACCGATATCGAGGATTTCCGTGGCCTTGCCTTTGACCACGGCAGAGCCGATCACACCGGACGATTCCGCAGTCACTTCAATGGTCAGGATCTCATCGACAATGTCGACGATTTCATCGACCACCAGACCCATGACCCGTTCATCGTCCGTGAACACCAGGATCGGCTGCATGCCCTCTTCCTTGTGCCCAGCGCTTTCATTGACATAAACCAGTGGCATGAGTTTGCCGCGATATTGTACCAGGTCATGCCCGTTTGATGGCTCGATAGTCGACACATCGATTTCTTCGAGGCGTGTAACAAGCGACAATGGGACGGCTTTGGGCTCGTCCGAACCGGCACGGAACACCAGGAGAGAAATAACGTTATCGGACGTTTCGAGAGCTGCGTCCTCGTCCTCGGCGTCATTAGCAACTTCGCCTGGAATGTCGCCGTGAACCGCCTGGGCGAGGCCATTGGGATCGACGATCATGATCACGCTGCCATCACCGAGGATAGTGTTGCCCGAGAACATCGCCACTTCGCGCAGCATCGACGACATCGGCTTCACAACGATTTCTTCGGTATCGAAGACGCTGTCCACGACAATGCCGTAATGCTGGCTACCGACCTGGATGACCACAATGAAACCGACACCGTCTTCGATCGCACCGCTGGACGAAGCCGCTTTGGCCGTATCGATTTCCGCACTTTCGACGTCTACAATTTCGGTGTCGTCACTGCTTTCATCCACCGCCCCGTCTATCGGGACGTGCTCATCCATAACTTCATCATTGTCTGCAAGCATCAGCAGTTTGCTGAGATGGATCAGAGGCAGCAGTTTGTTCCTCAACCGCAAGACCGGCGTATCGTTGATCACTTCTATGCGATGATCCGATTCAGCTTGCGCGCGCACCAACTCGACAACTGCGATCTGCGGCACTGCGAAACGCTGTCCGGAGGCCTCAACGATCAACGCTGAAATGATCGCCAGTGTAAGCGGGATCTTGATGAAGAATGTCGACCCTTTACCCTCCACCGAAGTGACGTCGACGGAACCGCCGATGAGTTCGATATTGGTGCGAACCACGTCCATGCCGACGCCCCGGCCCGAGACGTTGGTCACTTTCTGCGCGGTCGAGAAGCCTGCTTTGAAAATGAATTTCTGGATCTGGACATCAGTCATTTTGTCCAGTTCAGCCTGGGTCGCGAGACCGTTCTCAAGCGCCTTGGCCTTTATTCGCTCCGCATTCAATCCGCGGCCGTCATCCTCGATTTCCAGGATGATGTGGCCGCCCTGATGATAAGCAGATAACAGAACCTTGCCGGTTTCAGACTTGCCCGCCGCAATCCGGTCTGCAGTGGTTTCCAAGCCGTGATCGGCGGAATTGCGGACCATATGGGTGAGCGGATCTTTGATCAGCTCAAGCACTTGCCGGTCGAGCTCGGTTTCTGCTCCGACCATCTCCAGGTCGATTTTCTTGCCGAGATCCTTGGCCAGGTCGCGTACGATACGCGGCAGTTTCTGCCAGGCATTGCCGACCGGCTGCATCCGGGTTTTCATAACCCCTTCCTGCAGCTCAGCGGTAACGTTGGACAGGCGCTGCAGCGGAACCTTGAACTCGCTCTCATGCAGCCTGCGGACCATTTCGAGCAACTGATTGCGCGTCAGCACCAATTCGCTGACGGTTGTCATCAGGCTTTCAAGCGTATCGACATTGACGCGGATCGACTGTGTCGCAACCGATGCGTCTCGCTTATCTCCCTGCGCCCCCGCGTCAGCCGCGGGAGGCAGGTCGGCGATATCTTTACCCACCGCCACAGCAACGGGCGCCGGCTTGACAGGCGCTTCGACCTCGACAGGCGCATCGACTTCTGCTGGCGCATCGACTTCGGCGGCAACCTCGTCCTCGGCGCTAACTTCAGGCCCCGTATCAGGCCCTTCGGCGGCCTGAAAGGCCGCTTCAAGATCGTCCAGCGAAACCTCGCCCGGCTTCAACTCGCGTTCAACAATTTTGAGCTCATCATCCGAACTCTCGGCGGTTGGGGCGTCTTCCGGGCTTTCTTCGATCTCGCTCACCGGATCTGCATCGGCCGGTGCCGCCGCATCGCCTGTCGCCGCCGCACCGACATCGGAAAGCCGGTCAAGTTGTTCGATTAAATCCTGGTCCGACCCTTCGGGTTCGGTTTCCATCTGCTCCAGCGCGCGAAGGATTTCCTTAATCCGGTCGAGCGACTCAAGTATTAGGGAAACCGCATCCGGCGTAACCGATGTGCCGTCACGGAACTTGCCCATAAGTGTCTCGGCCGCATGCGCAAGCGCCTCCAGACGCGGCAAGCCAAGGAATCCGCAAGTACCCTTAATGGTATGTACAAGGCGGAAAATATTGTCGAGAATTTCAGCGTTATTCGGATCTTGCTCGAATTTTATCAACTCCACATCGACGACGTCGAGACTTTCACTCGTCTCAGTCAGAAACTCAGTAAGCAGATCGTCCATTCCGCTTTTCCCCACAATTTACTCTTCGAAAAGTCAAAGAGGTCCGCCCTCATTCGGCGACTCCAGCCATGATTCGGAGTGTGGGGAGAAAGGGTTAAGAATGGTTGAATGGGTGTCCCTCGAAGGTGAAACTAGGCGGCGGCTTCAGCACGGGGTCGGGCGTTGACCTCGATATAGCCATCAAACGGTTCGACCGTAAGTTCCAATCCCTGTGTGCGCGCCAAGTCCAGGGCATATTGTAACTGGATCGAGCGCGCATCGAGACCCTGCTCCGGCACTTCGCCAGCCATCATGCCTGCCACCTCCCCGGTTACCTTGGCGCCTTCGCCCTGAGCCTTCACGCTCATGACATCTGCGCCGACTGTGACACTCAGCGCACCGCCTCGCGGAATACCACTCAAAGCGATCAATGCCAGGTTCAACAAGAGCTTCACCTGGTTCTTGGGTCGGGTCTCATGCGGCACTGACCACTCAAGACTTACATTGGCGTCTTCGATGAACCCGCTCAGCACCAATTCCGCATCACCGAGATCCAATTCCGCACCGGCGCTTCCAGCCGCACCGAATGCCAGCCGGCAAAGCTGCAATTTAGCGGAAGCCTGACGGGCACTCTTTCGAATAAGGTCGAATGCGATTTTGCGCATTTCCTCATCCTCATCATCATCGAGCACTTCAAGACCGTTGATCACCGCGCCAACCGGCCCAATAACATCATGACAAACGCGGCTGCATAACAATGCAGCAAACTCAAGTTCTGAAGTCGTTTCGCCCGTCGTCATCACGTTGCTCCATCAATGAAACCCGCCGCCAGTACTGAGCTGATACTATGAGACCGGCGTGAAACCAAGGGCCTCACCCGGGACCGTGATTAAACACCTGAAACGACTCCATTTTTCATCACGGGAATTCGGCGACACTGCCACTGCTCGCCGCTCGAATTGCACAAACCGGCGAATCAATTAAGCAAACGGGCGTTATCGGCAAGGGCGCAACGAGTATTTTCGTCACCTGATCATTTGTTCCCAGACGGTCTCCGCCACGGCCCGTTGGGCTTCGGCCATACCCTGCCATGCAACCTTGTTGAGATCTGAATAGAACAGGTAGAGTTTGCCCTGTGACACAAGAAATATCCGCGGATTGCCTGGTGTCTGGTGGCCTTTTCCAATGGCGACCGCACCGTGTCCACCAAATTGCGGCGCATAGATTTCCGGATCACGCTTGAAGGCGGCCCGATTGCCCTTGTTTTCAAAGCGCCAGGTCACACTCTTCCAGACATACTCATATTCCTCCGATCCGTATCGCGGCATGACATGGGTGAAGTAGCTGACCGGATCAAACCCGCCCAATGCAAGGCCGGTGGAATTATCAACCCAGAAACGTTCTTCGGTTAAGGCTTTGGAAGGAACAAGAACGCACAATAGCGCCAACAGGGCCAGCCGACCGGCAATGTGCGTTGACCTGGGTGGGAAGTTCGATTTTCTGAACTGCCGGGCGACCTTCATGCCAAACCTGCTGCTTCTGAAAGATGTCTGCAAAGGACAGTCTGCCGTAAACCGGTAAAGAAGCCGGTAATGAGCGCGGTGGACAAAAGACGTTAACGGGATGTCGTCATGGTCAACCAGATGGCCCGAAAAACTGTTCCTTGATGGGGAACTCCAGTTGTTTGTTTGTAGTGTCAAAGAGTAGGAACACCGACGATGATGAACCGGTTTTATCGTCTATCAATCTTATCTGCAGTGCTGGTCTTAATTCTCGGCCAGCCGCCAACCTTTGCTGAACGGCCCGGCAACGGGCCCAAATCCAGCATCCTGGATGCCGGCGACCCGCATGATCCAGACACCTATTCCATGCAGGAAATTATCGATGCCGGCCATGGGTTCTTTGGAAAAACGACAGGCGGGTTCGCCAAGGCTGTCGAATACGCCTTCAAAAAATCCGGGCCGCCCTCCGCCTATATTGTCGGCGAGGAAGGTGCCGGTGCGTTTGTCGGAGGACTGCGTTATGGCGAAGGCACGCTCTATCCAAAGACCGGCGGCAAGCACAAGGTCTACTGGCAGGGTCCGTCTGTTGGTTTCGACTTTGGCGCCAATGGCTCCAGAACCCTAACCCTTGTGTACAATATGCGCCTGCCCCGCCAGATCTACAGCCGCTTCTATGGCGTCGAAGGGTCGGCATATTTCGTTGGTGGTGTCGGCGTTAATTTTCAGCAGGACGATCAGTTGCGCCTGGCACCGATCAGAACCGGTGTTGGCGCCCGTCTCGGGGCAAATATCGGTTATCTGAAATATACCCCTCATCCGACTTGGAATCCGTTCTGATACTGGCGCACACCGGAACGGAAAAACACAACAAAACCATGATGGGCGGCTCCGGCCGCCCTTTCCATTTCTAGAGTGTGTCGCATTAATATGGGTTCGTTTGGACCAGACAGCGCACCACGAAGCGGTTGCGCGCATGCACGCCGTGCGTTACCTAAACAGATCAACCGGCTTTGGTGTCACTTGATCCAGCAATTGCAGATTGCCCGCCGATTGCGCTAATATGGCAAGTCCGTGCGGACCTTATGACACTCGTGGCTGGCCGCGATGTAAGCTTGAGAGTATCCAAATGCTATCAACCCTTATGCTTGTGGGGCTGGGGTTTCTTACAGCAAGTCTTGTCGCACTTCTGATCGTCCCGTGGGTCTGGCGCCGTGCCGTCAAGGTCACTGGTCGGCGTTTGCAATTTGCTGCACCTGATTCCGTGGTCGAGATTCAAGCCGATCGCGACCAGCTTCGCGCCGAGCATGCCCTGTCGACCCGCAAACTTGAGATCCGGCTACAGGAACTCAAGGAAAAACTCGCCCACCAGGCAGTCGAGCGCTCCGAACACATGGTGCTCACCGACCGGCTCAATCTGGAACTTGAAAACAAGGACAAGGAAATCGCCGGCCGCGACAACCAGATCGAGCAGCTGCGCGCCTCCATGTCACCGATTGAAACCGAACTGGCATCGCGCACCGCGACAACTCAGCAGCTTGGCGAGACCATCAACAAACTCGAAGACAAGGTTCACGAGCAGGAAGTCATGATCAAGCAGACCGCCAAGGCGGCCGGCCTGAAGGATGCCGACATAGAAGCATTGCGTGAAGCCAGCCGATTGGACGATGCGTCTGGAACCGTACTCCTGCCGGGCCTTGCCTCCACCCAGGAGACCCTGACAGAGCAGGTGGCGGAATTCTCACATCTGGCCGCCGAGATGGAACAGCGTCGACAGCACCTGTTCCAGACACAGGCCCAGCTCGACAAACAGAAACAGGCGATATCCGGATCGAAAACCATCTCGGCCCAGGAGGCAAAAGACTACCAGGCGCGGATCGCCATTCTTGAAGCGGACCGCAACAGGCTTGATGCGGATCTGAAGGGCGCTGCCGCCCGCACCGCGGCCCTGCACGTCGATATCGACGGGCTCGATGTCGCCTGGCAGAACCGTGACAATCCCTACCGCGAGCTGAAACATCGTATCAGCGCGGTGATCGACGAGATGGAACGGGTCAGCAAGGCTTTCAACCGGGAAGGCATTGTCAAGACGGTGCTCGCCGCCCTGCCCGGCGGCAAATCGGCCACAGCTCAGCCCGCGCCGCCGCCCGCACCCTCAGCGCCGCAGGCCATCGCCCTGGTGCCCAAACCGGCTCCACAGGCGCCAGCACCAACCAGTGACGCAGCAGCCATCCAGCTCCCCCCGTCAGAACCGCCCCAGCTCGAGCCGGCCAACAAGCCTGCCAAGAAGCAGGTGCGTTCGAAACGGGTGCGATCGCTGGCCGAACGCATTCGCGCTCTGCAGGACGAAGTGAACTGAGCGGTCGCTCTGGCCCGGATTACGGCTTGTGCTGAATGTTTGGCACCCCCAAGGGGACTCGAACCCCTGTTTCCGGCGTGAGAGGCCAGCGTCCTAGGCCACTAGACGATGGGGGCGCACCCCTCACCTATAGCGGTTCCCGCCCTGCGCAATCAAGTATTTCAGCGCAACCAGCACCAGGGCAAGTGCGGTTACTCGGTGTTGGGCCGGGCCTTTTCGAGCAACCTGACCCGACCGAGCAGTTCGCCCTTCTTGATGTCGATGATCAATATCTCGTCCGCAGTGTCTTTTGTCACGTGAACTGCCATACGGTTGCCATCAAGCTCGATTTGGCTGATTAAGGTATCCGGCTCGACCTCCACATCAAGACGCGAGAAACCGTGCCGGTCGGTAACCGCCGATTGGGCGGGGCCGTCCTGCCCCAATTTGACCGCCCGGTAGGCAATCGTGATAACAACGACCATGAAACCGACAATGAGCAATATGCCCATGAATATGACGGCAAATTTGAGAATGCGCGTTCCGCGCTCACTGAACGGCCCTCTGGGCGGTTCGGGTTCTTGCCGTTCGGTCGGCTGTCGCGTGGGTTCGTAAGTATCCATGAATTCCAGCGCCAATCATCGCAGCTTTACGGTCAACACCCAGGAACAGGGAGAACGCCTCGATCGCCTGTTTACGCTGCACTATTCGGATCTGAGCCGGTCGCGGTTCAAGGAATTGATTAAATCCGGCCAGACCTCGGTCAACGGTGTCACTAACACTGAACCGAATTATCGCGTTCAGACCGGAGAAACGGTTGAGATTACCATTCCTACACCAGAACCGGCGATCCCCCGGCCAGAATCGATTCCGATCGATATTATATACGAAGACGACGCGCTGATTGTCATCAACAAACCGGCAGGTCTGGTGGTGCATCCTGCCGCCGGTCACTGGACCGGCACACTGGTCAACGCCTTGATCGCCCATTGCGGTGAAAGCCTGTCCGGCATTGGTGGCGTCAAGCGCCCGGGCATCGTGCACAGGCTCGACAAGGAAACCACCGGGCTGATGGTGGTTGCCAAGACCGACCAGGCGCATCGCGGACTTGCCGCACAATTCGCAGCGCATGGTGCGGACGGCAAATTGCTGCGCGCCTATATGGCAGTTGTCTGGGGCACGCCCGAGCGCCGCGCCGGCACCATTGATGCAGCGGTTGACCGCAAATCCGCAAATCGTCAGAAAATGGCGGTGGTCACCAGAGGCGGCAAACACGCGGTGACCCACTACAAGGTGGAAAAATCACTGCCGCCGCCTCCCCGCGCGGCCGTGGTAAGCCTGATCGAATGCACCCTGGAAACCGGCCGCACACACCAGATCAGGGTTCACATGGCCCATATCGGCCATCCGCTGCTCGGCGATCCGACCTATGGCGCAGGCTTTGCGGCAAGTGCTGGAAAGCTCAATCCGGACGCCGCCAAAGCGCTTACCAAGCTTGGCCGCCAGGCATTACACGCCAAACTCCTGGGTTTCGAGCACCCGATTTCCGGCAAAAAACTGCGGTTTGAGCAGGAATTACCCGCCGATATGTCCAGATTGGTCGAAGCCTGCGTGCACCCGAAATAGTTCATTAGGGCTGTGAATTGTTTCCGGGGCTTAAAATCGTCGCGTTTAACCCCTATATAGGGGATGCTGCCCTAGATTGGCGGCAGGGATAGTTATGCCCAAATTCTTACGAGGGACACCTAATGGCTGCACGTAAAGTGCCATCACTGAACAGCGACGCCGGCTTGAGCCGCTACCTGCAGGAAATCCGTAATTTCCCGATGCTGGAGCCGGATCAGGAATACATGCTTGCCAAAAGCTGGAGCGAAAATGATGACCGTGACGCAGCCCATCAGCTGGTCACCAGCCATCTGCGCCTGGTCGCCAAGATTGCCATGGGATACCGGGGCTACGGCCTGCCGATATCGGAAATCGTGTCGGAGGGCAATGTCGGCCTGATGCAGGCGGTCAAACGGTTCGATCCCGAACGGGGTTTCCGTCTGGCGACCTATGCCATGTGGTGGATCCGTGCCTCCATACAGGAGTTTATTCTGCGGTCCTGGAGCCTGGTCAAGATGGGCACCACGGCGAACCAGAAAAAGCTGTTCTTCAACCTGCGCAAGGTCAAAGGCCAGATCCAGGCGTTTGAAGAAGGCGACCTCAAGCCCGAACATGTGGCTGAGATTTCACGGCGACTGGGTGTGCCGGAAGAAGACGTCATTTCCATGAACCGCCGGCTGGGCGGTGACACCTCCCTTAATGCGCCCCTGCGCCAGGATGCCGAAGGCGAATGGCAGGACTGGCTGGTTGACGAATCCGAAACCCAGGAAACCACCCTTGCCGCGTCGGAAGAATATGGCGCCCGGCACGAAATGCTGCTCACCGCAATGGACAAGCTGAACGACCGGGAGCGCCGGATCTTCGAAGCCCGCCGGCTGTCCGATGATCCTTTGACACTCGAAGAACTGTCGCAGGAGTTCGACGTATCCCGCGAACGCATCCGCCAGATTGAAGTGCGGGCGTTTGAAAAGGTGCAAAAGGCGGTCAAACGTTCCGCCCAGAAACAGGCCGCACCCGCCGCACCCTGAAACGCTTTTGCCACCGGGTTTTCCCGCACAGCGGCAACAGGTTTGCTCACTTTGCCGTGAGCGGCCTTTAACCCGCATGGGCAAGGGTATTAATGTGGTGCACAAGCCTAGAACTTTACCGGAGAGAACCAATATGAGCCAAATATCACCCGTCTTCCCGCGTCAGGCCGCACCCGCGCTCGAGGTCAAGACGACCGATGGCGGAAGCTGGCGTCTGGCAGATGCAACGCCTGAAAATTTCACCCTGGTGGTCATGTATCGCGGCCTGCATTGCCCGATCTGTTCACGCTACCTCAAGGACCTCGACAACAAGCTTGGCGATTTTGCCGAACTGGGCGTCGACGTCATTGCGCTTTCGAGCGACACGGAAGACCGCGCCCGCACCGCCAAGCAAGACTGGAAGCTCGACAATTTGACGGTCGGCTATGGTCTCAGCCTTGAAAGCGCCCGCGAGTGGGGCCTTTATATTTCCGAAGGCATCGGCAAGACCTCATCGGGCTTTGAGGAGCCGGCACTGTTTTCCGAACCCGGCTTGTTCCTGGTCCGACCCGACGGCACGATTTATTTCGGTTCGGTCCAGACCATGCCCTTTGCCCGACCGGCCTTCGCCGAAATCCTCGGCGCCACCAAATTCGTGCTCGAACGCGGCTACCCGGCCCGCGGCGAAGTGGTCGATCACACAAGCGCCCAAGCCGCCGAGTAACCCGCTGTATGATCCTGCGATCTCAAGGGCCACAGGTTGTGGCCCTTGGTCTTACGCAGCCGACAACCGCCTGTATGCTTCGCAAAACATCACGACCAGGTACCAGTAATACGGCACTATGAGAATAGTCATGAGCGCTTGCTGCACGACCAGTGCATAGACCATCAGCTGAGTGTCATTTCCGGATAGAGTGGTAAGGTCTCCGCCAAGAAGCGGTAAAACGACAAACACGAAGATCCCCAAAAAGACCAGCATTACAACCACCCACAACAGGGTAATAGCCACTGCCCGGCCGAACAAACCAAGACTGCTACCCTTCGACAGGCGCCAGCCGTCGAACAAACCCACACGCCCATCCAGCGCAAGAGGTGGAAAGCCGACCACAAATCTGCATTGCGCCCAGCCGAACAGCAACATTCCCATGATTGCAAGCAGAACCACGGCAATCATGCCAATCGGGTTCATCCCGGTAGGATCGCTCATCGTCATTCCGACTTGAATAAATGTGATCACCAGGAAGAGTAAGATAAGCGGAATGAACGTGATTAAAGCGATCGCGATATAATAAATTGTGATCCGGAAACCGGCTCTGAGCGTGCCACTGCTGCCAACCAACGAGGCTGGTTCACCGGTCAGATACAGCCTGCAGATTTTTGCGATCAGCCAGCAGTAAATATACAGGCCAATCAGACCCCAACCTATGGCGACAAGAATGCCCGCAGCCGATATCCCGCTATCGCCTGCTTCCAAACCACCTGTTGGAGAAACAATGCCGAGCACCACATAGCCGACATTAATGACCAAAAGGAGCAGCACCGGAAGCAGGGATGCGGTGAGCAGTTGGCCGATATTGCCGAGCACATAATTGGATGTCGCGCTGGAAGTTCCAGACAACTTGGATGTCATGATTCGCCCCTTTGTGATCCGCCATTCACGCCGTAACTCTAAACCCTGTATGCCCCACCGGCAACAAAACACGCCGCCGCAGTCACCCGACCGGCGTACCGTCCTTCTTCGTGAAAACTGCCTTTTCATAACGGCCTGCCTTGCAGTGCAGATCGACGTCGGAATAGTTGCCTTCATCGGCCATGTTACGGCTGCCGACCTCGAGTATGGTGGCCGGGCGGTCCGTCTTGTTGTGAATGCAGTGGCCGTCCGGCTTGCCGGCCGGAAAGCCCATGCACATGCCAGGCCCCAGGGTCTGTTCGCCGGCATCGCTCAGCAGGGTCACCTCCCCCTCCAGCACATAGACGAACTCGTCTTCATGGGAATGCCAGTGACGCAGCGAAGATGCGCTCTGGGGGGCGAGCTCGGTGATGTTAACGCCGAACTGGGTCAGGCCCAGCAACTCTGTCAGTTGCCGCTTTGACCGCCCGTCCGTTGCGGTCTCAAAGGGAGCCGGGTAGAACGTGCCGGTGACCGGCTCAAGCGTGGCGGGATCAAGTACCGGTAGTTTAGGCATGAGGGGCCTCCTGTTTTTGTCTAAGTCTTATACCAAAACGGAAATATCCGGCCATCCATAGACGACCTCGGCGATGGTGATGCTCTCCACCTTATGGCTACCCTCGGACACTTCAATACCGCCGAGATGTTGATAGAACGCACGGGTCGGATGACTTTCGCGCACCACCCGAAGTGCAGCGGAACCATAGCCACGCCCTGTCAGTGCGGCAGCCATGGCACTCATGAGGCTGCGGCCCAGGCCCTGGCCATGTGCTTCCTGTAAAATATAGATCGCCCGGAATTCGCCTTCATACGGCGCCGGCACTTCTGTACGTGGGCCATCACAGGCAAACCCGACGATCCCTGAACCCGCTTTACCAGTGCACACGAAGGTATCGAAATTGCGGTGTTTGATGGTGCGCGCCCACAGGCGGCGTCTCGATACAACATCCAAAGACGCCAGCAGTTCATCCGGCATGATGCCCTGATAGGTTTCACGCCAGCACTGTACGTGAACATCGGCAATTGCTGAAACATCACCGACAACGGCGCGCCTGATACGGCTGTCTGTCATGTGATACTATCAACCAATAATTTCTGTCTCGTACAACCAGTTCCAAAAGCCAATGACATCATCACAATAGGTTCCATGCGCCATTCAGCCAAGACACACACCGGCCTTGTGCGCGGCAACAATGAAGATGCCTTTGCCTGCGAAGCAGACCTCGGATTATTCGTCATCGCCGATGGCATAGGCGGTCTTGCCCGCGGTGAGGTGGCAAGCCGCATGGCAGCCGACAAACTTCTGGCCGGCATCATCGCCCGATGCACTCCGGCGTTCGGCCCGGTGACCACTGATCCTGCGGACATTCTCGCGCAGTCGATCAACGCGGCACAGGCAGAAGTCTATGGCGAGAATGCCGACACCCCCGACCGGGCGCCCATGGGGACGACTGCCATCGCCGTGTTGTTTGTCGAAGGCACTGCTCATTACACATATGCCGGGGATTCGCGCTTTTACCTCATTTCCCGATTGGGCCAGATTGATCAGGTGACCAAGGACCAGACCGTCGCCCAGCGCATGATCGACCGTGGCGAAGACCCGGTTCGCGCTACAGAAACCCACGGCCATGTTCTCACCACCTTCATTGGAACCCATGGCCTGTTCCAGCCGGCAGGCGGCAGCCGCGAGATCGCGCCCGGCGATACCGCCCTTTTATGCACCGATGGATTAACTGACATGGTCAGCGACACTGAAATTGCAGACATTGTTGCCCGCCACACGGATGATCCCGACGCCATCGCCGATGCTCTGATCGCACGCGCCAATGAACATGGCGGGCGCGACAACATCACAGTGATCGTGATCCAGCCGTCCAGCTAAAGCCCGTCGCATTAATCTGCGATCTTCTGCGGATCAAAATACCGCGCCGGTGTCGTGCCCAGTGCTGAACGGAAGGCATAGACGAAAGCGCTCGGGCTTGCATAACCGAGATCAAGCGCCACCATAGTCACCGGCTGGCCGATAGCCAGCCGCTCGAGCGCTGCCAGCAAACGCAGTTGCCGCCGCCACTCGCGGAATGTCAGGCCGGTTTCCTTGCGAAACAGCCTGATCAGGGTGCGCGGTGTGGCACCGGCGATTTGCGCCCACGCCTCAAGCGGCCGGCGGTCCCCGGGGTCCATCTGTAATGCGTCAGTCACCCGCCTCAGGCGGGTATCGTCAGGTATCGCCAGGCTGAGCGGCACCTGGTCGACGCTGTCAAGTTCCGCCAGCAGAAGTGCTGTCAACAAGGGCTTCTGACCGGTCGGCACCGGGCCTTCGACCAAGCGCAGGATGAGTTCGCGCATGAGACCCGAAACTGACCAGACCGTGGATGTCTTGGGCCACGAAGGGTCTGCACCCCTCAGATAAACCGTCCGCATGGACACATCCGTCACACAATGGATCCAGTGCACGGTTCTGGCCGGCATCCACAATGCACGGCCCGGCGGCACCACCCAGGCACCATCATCGGTCATCACCCGCATGATGCCGCGTGAGGCGTGCACAATCTGATGTTCGTCATGGGCATGGGGCGCGATCGCGAACCCCTTGGCGTCGTCACGGGCCAGCACGCCCAGTTCCGGGGTATCGCAAAAGGAATCTGTCATTTCTTCGATATTAATTGTCTATCTGTCGACAGATTGCAAGGCCCTGTTCCGATAGGTTCCAGACATGACCCCACGCACCAACCTGTTTTTCCTCAATGCCGGCCATTTCCTCGATCATTTTTTCCTGCTGATCTTTCCGACCGCAGTGATCACCTTGCACAAGACCTGGGACATGGACTACGGCTCCGCCCTGGCGCTTGGCACACCGGCGTTTGCTGCCTTCGCCATCGGTACCCTGCCGGCCGGCTGGCTCGGTGACCGTTGGAGCCGGACCGGCATGATGGCTGTGTTCTTCATCGGCATAGGCGCATCGAGCATCGCCACCGGTTTTGCCCGCGGACCAATGACGCTGATGATCGGGTTGGGCGGCCTGGGTCTGTTCGCCGCCATCTTCCACCCTGTCGGCCTCGCCATGGTGACAGACGCCTCCGACCGGCCGGGCCGCACACTCGCGGTCAACGGCATCTTCGGCAATATGGGCCTGGCAGGTGCTGCATTGATCACCGGCCTTTTGACCGATCAGCTTGGCTGGCGTTGGGCATTCATCCTACCCGGCATGTTTTCCGTCGCCGTGGGTGGCGCCTATCTGCTGGTGCTCAACAATGCCAGGCGCACGGCTGCCCACGCCCACGCGGCCATCCAGACGCAGCCTATTCTGGACGCCAGTCGATCGGACCGCTTGCGGGTCATCGCTCTGATCGGCATTTCAGCTCTGTTCGGCGGCTTTATCTTCAACGGCGTGACGGTATCCCTGCCGAAACTGTTCGAAGAGCGCCTGTCAGATGTGGTGACCAACCTGACTGGTGTCGGTGCGGCAGCTTCCATGGTTTTCGCCATTGCCGCCTTTGCGCAACTGCCGGTCGGCAATCTGCTCGATCGTTTCGGCGCCAAACCGATCTTGCTTGGCGTTCTCACCGCGCAAATGGCATTCCTGCTTATTGTGGGTACCGGGTCCGGCATCGCCTCTACGATTGCTGCAGCCCCCATGCTGCTTGCCATTTTCGGCGCCCTGCCGATCACCGGTTGGCTGATGGCGCACTACGTTCCCTCAGCCTGGCGCGCACGCGCCTTTGCCGTTGAATATGTCCTGTCATTGGGTGTTGGTTCGCTCGCGCTGCTGTTGATATCGGCGCTGCATAACCGCGGCGGCTTTGAAACCCTCTACCTGCTTCTCGCCGCTGCAGCCGTAATCGTTTTTATCGCCGCCTGCAGCCTTCCGGGCCTGGCAAAGCCGGCACCGGCGCCGATTGCCGCTGAGTAACAGTTTGGTCTCACCCGAGGAATCTGAGCACCGCCAAAAGAACCACCAGGGCGAGTGACCAGAAACCCACGAGGTAAAGGCCGGCCCGCGTCTCGTTGCGGATCAACGTGATCATGTAGTTGCCCAAGAGCATAATCCCGCAAATGCCAAGCAGGAGATATGCAATGGTCGGCAGCCGGGGGCCGATACCAAAACGCATGCTCGCCACAGCGATAAGGCAAAGTACGCCGGTAATGGCGGCACTGCCGATGACAATGACCAGCCCCACCCTGCGGTCCGGCCAGTTACCATCAAACAGGTCATTGTCTTGTAAATGCTTGTCGTGCAGGGCGGGAACCATCTGATTTCCACGCCTCCATGTTGCAAGCCCGCCGCAACGTCATATAAGCGCAGTATAGTTCAAAATCGCCAAAACGTCATCCGAGCCGCCGCACGGGCCTCAGTCGCCAATCAGCTCAACCTTTGTCCGCAGCACGGAAAACTCGAACGCCACGCCACGGCGCATCGCAACAAAGCCAAGGCTGACCGCGATTGGCACCGCAAATGCAAGCGCGAAGGCACCGAACAGACTACCGGTGGCCAGTGTCGGGTCCGGAAACAATGTTGCACCTGCAACAAGACCGGCCACGATGCTGACAATTGCGCCGGTGCCGTCATAGCGGCTGCTGTAGAGCCCGAAGAACACCGGGAACGCCAGTGCCGCACAGACCAGATCAGCGATCAGGAACAGGTAGAGCACGCTGTAGCCCTGGGCTGCGACAATGACGATCGGCACCGAGGCGGCAAGGATCATCCAGCGAGCTGAGCTCAACAGCCGCGTACTGTCGAAATCCGGAAATGCACGGCCCATATCGACCACAATGATGCTGGAGATCGCATTGAGAATGGTATCGGCACTCGACATGACCAGGGCCAGACCCGCCACCATCACCACCAGCATCATCCACACCGGCAGCGTATCGAACAGGATTGCGAACACCGCCGTGGAGCCTGCCCCTTCCTTGCCCATGGCGACATAGGCCAGGCCGAACAAACCCATGGCAAGAACCACAAGACCGGAGACAACACCGGCCGTCATGAAGCCCCGCGCCAGGGTACCGTTGTCACGGGCAGCGAACACCCGCTGCCAATAGCCCTGGTGGAACAGGTTGGCGAGAATCACGCCGAGCACCAGCGCCAGTCCGCCTTCAGCACCGATCCGGAAGGTAACATCGGCAAGCTGCGGCGCCCGCTCGGCAAGTCCGGCAAGCGTGGTGGATGCACCGCCCACGGCGATCCAGCCCGCCACCAGGCAAGTGAGCAGTATGGGCAGGATGATCACCAGTTGCACCGCGTCCGTGAAGATCGAGGCGCGCAGGCCGCCATAGAGCGTATAGGCAAGGGTCGCCGCCATCACCACGGCGGCCGTCACCCACAGCGGAACGTCGGCGATCAGCGCCACGACACCCGCCATGGCGGTGAGTTCCGCAGTCAGGAACACGCACATGTAGAACAGCATTGCCACCAGCGTGACCACATAGATCATGCGCCCGAAGCGGTGCCACAGATACTCGGTCAGAGAATGGCCCTGCGGCATCACCTCGCGCATCCGCCTGCCCAGCGGAATGAAGGCAAAGCACACACCACCAGCACCTATGGCATATCCCAGAACCGCGGCAATGCCGCCCCAGGTGGCGGCTTCGGCTGGACCGAACAGGATCCAGGCGCCAAGCCCCGTGGCGACAACGGTTGCCGCCCCGCCTGCTGAACCAAGCGTCCCGCGCGCGGTGATATAGTCTTCAAGCGTGCCCACATGGCGGCGCGAATAGAGGACACCAAGAATGGCGAAGACCGAGGCAGCGACGATAAGCACCGTGGCAACAGTTGCAATGGTCATGTCAGATCTCCCTATAACGCGGCATTCCGCCACCAATGGAGATCCGGGGTAAATACATGTCTGGGGGAGATAGCAATTTCCGTTCCTCCGCCGGCACGACCCGGATCAGGTTCTAAGGGTTCGCCGGAACAGGAACGCTAAGGATTGCGGTCCAAAGGCATCTCAGCAGCAAACGGGCTGCACCCCTCGGATAGTCAGTGTTAAGCCGGCGCAATGTGCGCGTTCAGGCGCGCAGGCGCAACAAAAATCCTACTGACCCTTGCGGGCCTTCCACCAGTTCCGCCAGGCAGCGGTGTTGTAGCCAAAGCGCTGGCCGGTCAGCGCCGACAAGGCACCGACCACATCGCCGGTGAGCCAGCCGGGGTCACCCTCACGCTCAAGCCGCGCAATAAGGGCGCCTATGGTTTCATCGTCGTTCTGGCCGGTCTGGATGACCGTCCAGAGCGTCATCAACAAGGGGTGAAAGTATTTTTCTGAACCATGTTGCGGAACGTCCCAGGGTTGCCCGAGAAACTGCACAGGCACGTCACCCCTGCCCGCCAGCCCCATACCCCAGAGCAACATCCAGTGGCCGAGCCGATCTGCAGCAACGGTCTTCGAGCCGCCCATCAGGGGAACCGGATCGGCCGGCAGCGGCACGGCAAACCGCGAGGACAAAACCTCGGCAGAGGATTTGGCCGTGGCGATCCGGTACACCAGTTCACGCAGTACGCCGCGTCCATGATTGAGGTAGCTGTCAGGCTGCGCCAGGGCGGCGTCGAGTTGGCTGGCCAGGCCGGAAAGGTTCACAGTGCTTTCTTCGCCAGATGAGTGCGGCAAGGCGCGGACAGCTTTCACAGCAGCATCCGACATCCGCTCCGGCACAAGCCCCCACAGGATACCGTGCCCGTCCTCCCCGGTTCCACCGACATAGATCCCACCAAGGGCAGCCGACAGCGTGGTCGGCTCGCCGCCCTCCAGCAGCGCCTCAGTCCGCCAGTCGGCGCCATCCGGGCTTGACCAGATTTCAGCCATGCCGCCGGACCGGGCCAGCGCCCATAAACGCGCACCGTCACTGGCAAGATCCCACACCTGCCAGCCCGGTTTGTGCTGCGGCAGGGCGCGCGCCGCCTCGCCTTCAACGATCCAGACCCCCGTGCCGTCCTTGCCCGTGCGCACCAGATAGGCCGCATCGCCATGGGCGGTGAGGCCGTGAAAGCGGTCACCCTGAGTCCAGTTCGAAACATTGCGCGGCACGTCGCCGTCCCACGTCACCAGCCGGATAAACCCGCCGGCACCGCGCAAATGACCGACCAGCCGGGCGCCTGCCACCACCGCCGTGCTCATGCGGCTGACTTTGCCGGGCTCGGTGTCATGATCATAAAGCTCGGTCCAGGTCAGGCCGCGGTCGCCCGACAGCTGCAATCCGGCCCGCCACGCCGACGACAGCGCCAGCAGGTCGCCGTGCCAGTCCACCAGCCCGTGGATATGGAACATGGTCGCGCTCGGCACCACGAGAAAACGCCACGCCTCGCCGTTTGTCACATCGATCCCGCCCCAGCCCAGCGACGACCTGGTATCTTCATAAGGCCAGTAGAGCAGTCCGTCATGGACCAGCGGTTCGCCGGCATCCTGGCTGAACAGATGGCGCTCATAGCGCAGGTCTCCGGATTGCGGATCAAGGCTCCACAGGTCGGCGGAATTGTGGTTGCGTCCCTTGACCGAATTGGCAAACCAGACGCGGCCGCGATAACCGATCATCCGCGAGATCACCGGCCACGGCCCGACCCGCGCCAGAACTTCCATGCGCTGCGCCGTATCGGCCACCGCTGGCACAGCACCAAGGGGGATAAGAAAAACGATCAGCAGTACCGGCAACATGCCCCGGCGGCAGACCAGCATCGCGTTCGCCCTTCATGTTAAACCATAAGATCCGGTTGCAAGTATAACCCCCGGCACCGAGGTAGGGGGACTGACATGTTGCGTCGATGGTCACACAGTTTTGTGAGCGGGTATTGAGGTCAACTCACATCGTAATGGCAAATTGGTGGGCTCCCGAGGAATTGAACCTCTTGACACCACCCTCCTTATACAGTCGGCGGGTTTACAGCCCGATGGAGGGGAAGGAGCCCAGGGTAATTTGGTGCGCGCGGGAGGACTCGAACCTCCAACATCCCGCTTCTGAAGCGGGCGACTCTACCAATTGGCCTACGCGCGCATAATGTTGTCTGGTGCCCGCACCCGGGTTCGAACCGGGACTGTACGGATTTTAAGTCCGCTGACTCTACCAGTTGGCCTATGCGGGCCTGTTGTTTCGCTCCTTTTGTTCCGCACCAGCCCGCTCCCCCTTCCAACCACTCTCACAGGGTGGTTGGAAGGGGGAGCGGGCTGGTGTCGTTTCACCGAATATGGTGCCCCTGGCAGGGATCGAACCTGCAACATCCGGCCTCTCAGACCGGCGACTCTACCAATTGGCCCACAGGGGCGAACCTCGCTAAGTTGGAGGAGAGGGAGGGAGTTGAACCCCCAAGGCGTCTTGCGACGCTCGCACGGTTTTCGAAACCGGTTCCGTCGCCACATCGGATTGCCTCCCCATTATGTTGGCGGAGAAGAAGGGATTCGAACCCTTACGACCGGCATAGCCGGACACCCGCACCAGCAATGCGGTTCCGCTACCCTGCAGTCTTTCGGATTACTCCTCCGCACATGCGCCTGGGATCGGCGCACGGGTTCGTCAGCTCAAATATCGCTCGAAGCTGGGGGATCGACTTGATAGTCGAAACACATGGAGGAGTTGTAAGGTCATGGGCGCTTATATAGGAGCTGCCCGGCTGTGCGTCAAGAACCCCGGCCCGATTTTGCGGGCACGCGCTTCTTCTTGTCCGCCAATGCCTTGCTTTCACGTTTGAGTGGCCGGCTCACCGGACAGACGTCCTGAACGAAATCATTGAGCGTATTCACCAGATTGTCCTGCACCAGCCGGTAATGGACATACTGACCGACCTTCTCGCTTTCGATCAATCCGGCGGTCTCCAACACATTGAGATGCTGTGACACCGATGGCTTGGACATATCGAAGCGTGACGAGATCTCACCCGCAGTCAGCGAGGAATGCGCCAGATAGGCAAGGATCTTTCGACGCACGGTCGATGACAGCGCATTGAACACCCGCTGCATGCCCACAGTGTCCGAAGCCGCTGCATCAATCGTTTCGTCCTTGGCCATGTGACACCCTTTGTTAACGGTGAAGTAATTTGGTAATTGCCTAATTACCTACCATATGGCATTTAAGTAATTAGGATACTCGCTAAATAGCGAACTGCCCGGCGATTTGCAAGTCCACCATCCCAAAGTGGTTAGCAAGTCCTGCACACCGAGAATATCAGGGAGAACGACAATGTCCGACCGCTCCACCTTGAGGATGATTTCGACCCCCACCAGCGATCCCGTCAATGGCATGGTCATCTGGTCGCCTGCCAAATCCTTATGGACTGCCGCCATGACACTGACTGCCGTGGTTTTTGCGCCCTTTACATTCTCCTGGGGCGCGCTCGCCCTGTTCATTGTCACCTGTGGTATCACGCTCTGCGCCGGACACTCCGTCGGCATGCACCGCCTGCTCATCCACCGCAGCTTCCAGACCCCTCTGTGGCTCGAGCATATTCTGGTCTATCTCGGCACCCTGGTCGGCATGGCTGGCCCGTTCGGCATGATCAGGGCTCATGACATCCGAGACTGGGCCCAGCGCCAGACCGAGTGCCATGATCTCTATGCACACCGCCGCCCGTTCTTCATTGATGCCTTCTGGCAGATGCATTGCGCCGTGCGCCTCGACGCACCGCCCAGGTTCGAAATAGAACCCGGCACCGCCAACGACCGCTTCTACCGTTTTCTCCAACGTACCTGGATGCTGCAGCAGGCCCCCTGGGCACTCCTGTTCTATGCGGCCGGCGGCTGGAGTTGGGTGGTTTGGGGAATAGCGCTCAGGATCGCTGTCTCACTCACCGGCCACTGGCTGATCGGCCACTACGCCCATCGCACCGGTCACCAGGGCTGGAGTGTCGATGATGTCGCCGTGCAGGGTTACAACATCAAATATTGCGGCCTTTTCACCTTCGGCGAATGCTGGCACGGCAACCATCATGCCTTTCCGGAATCAGCCCGCATGGGCATCGAGAACGGACAGGCCGATCCTGGCTGGTGGTTTGTCAAATCCCTGGAACGTATTGGCCTGGCCCGCAACCTCAATCAACCCAAGGACATCACACCACGGGCGGGCCTGAGGCGTGTCGCACCCAAACCGCAATCAACGCTCACTCCGCCGCTTTGGCCTCGGCGCCTGCCGGCCTCAGCGGCGGGAAGTCATCGGGCGTTATTGTCTCGCGTTCAAGCAGAAGCCGGGCGCCGTCCTTGAGCTCGGTGCCATGGTCGCGCAACAGCTGCTTGGCGCTCTGATAGGCGTCATCCATCAGGCCGCGTATAGCCTGGTCGATTTCCTGCGCGGAGGCTTCGGAATATTCCCGCGCCGAGACCCCGATCACGCTTTCGCCCAGATAACTCTGGCGTTTGGGGTCGTAGACCATCTGGCCGAGTTCTTCGGTCATGCCGAAACGGGTGACCATCTGGCGGGCGATATCGGTCGCCTTGTCGAGATCATCCGTGGCGCCGGTTGAAATCTCGCTGAATGTCAGGTCTTCCGCCGCCCTGCCCGCAAGCAGCACGGTCATCCGGTTCTTGAGTTCCTGGGTGGTGATCAGAAAACGGTCTTCGGTCGGCCGTTGCAGGGTGTAGCCGAGTGCGCCGATCGAGCGCGGAATGATCGAGACCTTGTGCACCGGATCGGAGCCCGCCAGATTGGCGGCTGCCAGCGCATGGCCCATCTCGTGATGGGCGACCACCTCGCGCTCGTGGAGGTTCAGCAGCCGGCTCTTCTTCTCCGCCCCCGCCACGATCCGCTCGACCGCTTCGGTAAAGTCCTCCAGCCTGACTTCTTCGCCGCCGCGCCTTGTGGCAACGATTGCGGCCTCATTCGCCAGATTGGCAAGATCAGCGCCGGTGAAGCCCGGCGTGATGCCGGCGATCTTTTCCAGGTCCACATCATCCGCCAGTTTGATCTTGCGCACGTGAACCTTGAGGATGGCGACACGGCCGAGCCGTTCCGGCCGGTCGACCACCACCTGACGGTCGAACCGCCCGGCGCGCAGCAAGGCGGGATCGAGGATTTCCGGACGGTTGGTGGCAGCCAGCAGCACGATGCCTTCGCGCGGATCGAAGCCGTCCAGTTCGGATAACAGCTGATTGAGCGTCTGCTCCTTTTCATCATGGCCGCCGCCGAAACTGGGGCCGGAACGCGCCTTGCCGAGCGCGTCGAGCTCGTCGATGAAGATGATGCAGGGTGCAGCCTTATGCGCCTGTTCGAACAGATCGCGCACCCGGGCGGCACCAACGCCGACAAACATCTCGACGAATTCGGAACCCGATATGGAAAAAAACGGCACGCCCGCCTGACCGGCGACCGCACGCGCCAGCAGGGTTTTGCCGGTGCCCGGCGGGCCGACCAGCAATGTGCCCTTGGGGATACGGGCACCCAGCCGGCCGTATTTTTCCTTATCCGTCAGGAATGAGACGATCTCTTCAAGTTCAGCTTTGGCCTCATCGACACCGGCCACATCATCGAAGGTAACCCCGGTTTCAGTCTCCACATAGACCTTGGCCTTGGACTTGCCGACATTCATCATGCCGCCGAAACCCTGGCGCTCAGCGAACCGGCGGAAGAAGAACACCCACAGGCCGAAGAACACGGCAACCGGCACGACCCACGACAGGATATCCCGGACAAACGTGTTTTCCATACGGCCGGAAAACTTAACGCCGGATTTTTCAAGTTCCTCAACAAGTCCGGGATCGACCCGGTTGGTGACGAACTGGGTGCGTCCGTTGCTCGGCTCGGTGAAAGTTCCGCGCAACGAATTTTCCTGCACCACCACTTCCGCGATCTCGCCCTGGCGCAGCATTTTCAGGAAGTCGCTGTAAGACAAGTGCTGGACCGTCTGGGTCGAGGCGAGCCAGCTCTGTATCGCCAGCACGATAAACATCGCCACGGCGAAATACCAAAAGTTGAACTGGTGTTTCTTGTTGTCCATGAAACTCAGTATCCAGAACAGCCACACAGGGCGGTCCGTTTGCATCAATACAAGCAATGCAGCCGTTTCCACCTGGACACGGTGCTGCACGAAACCGCGACTAAAGCTACTTGCACCCGGCGCGTTTCGTGTTGATTCAGGTCAATCTCGCCGCCTGGCACTTAAATTCAGGCATGGTGACAATTCATTGCATTTGCAGTGGCACCGACACTACCCATATTGTTTTGCTGAAAGTCCGCCTGCTTGTTCGTCCCATGCCACTGGGGCATCGTAGAAAGCAAAGCCATGAACGAGCGTTTTGATCCAAAGCCGGAAACCCCCCTGGACGCTGGTCTGTTCGATTCAGTTGCCGAGAACTCATGGACGCTGCCGGCTGACTGGTATTACGACCCGGAGATCTATCGCCGCGAACACGAGGCGATCTTCTACCGCACCTGGTGGTATCAGTGTCACACCAGCGATATTCCCAATCCGGGCGATTACTGCACCGGCCAGATCGCCGACCAGGGCATCTTCATCATGCGCGGCGACGACGGTGTTGTTCGGGCGTTTTACAATGTATGCAGCCACCGCGCGCACCCGCTACTGGAAGGCGCCGGCAACACCAAGCTTATCGTCTGCCCCTATCACCAGTGGTGTTATCAGCCCGATGGCTGTTTCCGCGGCGCCCGCGGCCGCGACACGCTCAAAGACTGGATCCCCGACAATGCCGACCTCAAGCCGGTCCGCGTCGAGGACTATGGCGGCCTGCTGTTCGTCAATCTCGACCCAGGTGCTACACCCCTGATCAATCAGGCAGGCAAGCTGCTGCGGGACATGCGCACCGCCTGCCCGCGCCTGGACGACCTGGTGCGGGTCGAGCGCTGGGAACGGGATGTTGCCGCCAACTGGAAGACGGTGATCGACAACAACCACGAGTGCTACCACTGCGCGGCCAATCACAAGTCGCTATTGGAGCTCGTTGCCTATGAGAGCAAGGCGCACTGGAGCGATGACGGCATCACCTTCAGCCACGCGGTGGAAAACAACAGCCTCGACAACAGTGCCTATGCCCTCGAACCGGAAAATGCCGAACAGGAATCCCTGTTCGGATATATCTGGCCGACCGCCATTCCCCTGATGTTCCCCGGCACCCCGAGCCTTGCCATGTTCCAAATTATGCCGACTGGTCCCGAGACGACACGGGAGCGGTGGGACTTCTATTTCACCTCACATGAGCTAACGGACCAGCAGCGCGACTTCATCGCCTACATCAAGACCGTCCTGGTCAAGGAGGATGTCGGCCTGTGCGAGAATGTTCAAAAAGGCCTGCACTCTCGCGGCTACCGGCAAGGACGGTTTGTCGTAGACCGGGCGCGCGCGGAATTCAGCGAACACCATGTGCATTTTTTCCAGAAATTCGTGCGTGACGCCCTGCTGCCGCAATGACAGCTTCGCGCCAATACTCCAAGCTAGAGCATGATCTCTTTATATCGGGTCATTTGATGGTGCCAAATCAGCCCACCGGTCAGGCGCGGCGTGCAGCGCGATGTGGTGCATCGCACAAACGCTGCAACACAGCCGGTGGGCAGATTTGGCCCACCGAAGGCCTGGTTTTCGCGCCCGCTGGACTGCGTTACGGTCCACTTGTGGTCAACCAGACCACGGCGTGGAACGTGCCTTGCCAGCAGACGCGAAAACCAGGTCAAATCGATCCGATATAATGAGATCATGCTCTAGGCGCAGTACTGCTCAGACACACCAACCGCTACCACGAACAGCACAAAGACCGCCGAGTTCACGACCAGTAGGCGGAACCCTTGCCACCAGATCAATCGCCCCGCCGGCGTAAATCCCAACCCGGTGTATGCCCGCACAGTTCGCTTCCAAAATTTCGCAAGACGCTCATCACTTAGAACACCGGCCCAATGTTCCGGGTCAACATGCATTTCAGCTTTCAGAGCCGACCGATAGGCAATCAGCATGCCATGGACACAAGCGAGCAAGGCGCAGATCAAGCCAAATATGACAACTATGTCATTCAGCGGACATAAGGCGTTCATGATCTGTAATTCTCCCCTGCTGCAAGGCCATCGCGTCAGCCGCGATCATATCGTAGCCACACTTGCCTTTCCACGGTGCCCGGAGAACGCCTGAAATCTGAACAAACGGGTGTTAATCGAAATCCACATGGATATGGTCGTCATGGCGAGCAGCACGGCAGCCTTGGAACCGGATCAGTTGCGAATGAACGCCAAGCTGTTCGGACACATGGGGCTCGATGATGACGCCCTTTACCCCGTGTTCGCCCCCCTCCTGCACCAGCCACCTCAGCAATTCTCCGGTGCGCGCTTCGTCAAGCCTGTAGGGTTTGAGCAAGGGTTGCAGCCAGGTCATGTTCCATCGCAGGGACAGGCCTTTTTGCGCATCTGCACATGATTGTCTGGCGCCCGCCAGCGGTTGTACAAATCCCCAATAGCCGATCGGCGAGCGGGCTTTTCCGGGCAGGTAACGGCCCTCTTCATCGGTATAGAAGTAAGCCAGATCCAGATCTCGGCCGGTCCTGTGGGTTATGTGGGGCAGCAGCGGAAAGTGCTCGAAAAACGGAAAACCGGCATCAAGATAACCGACCACAGAGTTTTCATGAACATTACTCATGTGCTCCGCCATACGCGTAAGTGCGGCCGCCACTTCAGGCACTGCGTAGTTCCGGTTCAATACGCATGTGAGCGGGTTCAACGCACCATAGGTGGCCGTCTCATTCGCAACGCAAGGCAACGGCACCCGGCCATAGATCCGCGCCACCGGCGGTACCAATAACGCAGCGATGGCTCCATAGACCAGGGAGAACGCAATCAGATGCGTGAAAAAACCTTTGAACCAGCCCAATCGACCACTTGGAAAGATCGACCAGACCACGAGGGTCGAGAAAACCAGCACAGCGCCACCGACCTGACTGAGCGCAGTCAGAACAAGCAGCACAAGGATATAAAAACCCCATCCAAGGACCCGCAACATTGTCTACATCAATCCTCGAATGGATCCTTCATCAAGATTGTGTCGTCCCGTTCCGGCGATGTCGACAGCAGCGCCACCGGGGCCTCAATCAACTCTTCAACATGGCGGACATACTTCACTGCCTGGGCGGGCAGATCCGCATAAGTCCGTGCGCCGGCGGTCGATTCCGACCACCCCTCGAAGCTCTCATAAACCGGTTCAATCCGCGCCTGGGCACCCTGTGCGGACGGCAAGTGGTCAATATCCGCACCATCCAGCTTATAGCCGACACACACCTTGAGTTCCTCGAACCCGTCCAGAATGTCAAGCTTGGTCAGGGCGATGCCGTCGATACCTGAGGTCTTGATCGCCTGGCGCACCAGAACCGCATCGAACCACCCGCAGCGCCGCGGCCGCCCGGTTACCGTGCCGAATTCATGGCCCCGCTCGCCCAGTCTTATGCCGATGTCGTTTTCCAGCTCGGTCGGAAACGGTCCGGAGCCGACCCGGGTGGTATAGGCCTTGGTGATACCGAGCACATAGTTCAGCGCCCTGGGGCCGATGCCGCTGCCGGTCGCTGCCTGAGCCGCCACCGTGTTGGACGAGGTGACGAATGGATAGGTGCCGTGGTCGATATCGAGCAGCGTGCCCTGGGCGCCCTCGAACAAAATACGTTTTCCCTCGCGCCGGCAGCGGTCAAGCAATGACCACACAGTATCCATGAACGGCAGGATGCTCGGTGCGATCTCGGCCAGTTGGCCGTGCAGTTCCTCAGCGGAGATTTCAGTTTCACCGAGGCCCCGCCTGAGCGCATTATGGTGCGTCAGCAACCGCTCGATTTTTGCGTGCAGGCTCTTGAGGTTCTGCAGGTCCATGACCCGGATCGCCCGGCGGCCGACCTTATCTTCATAGGCTGGACCGATGCCGCGCTTGGTGGTGCCGATCTTGCCCGCACCGGCCGCTGCCTCGCGCAACGCATCAAGTTCCCGGTGCAGCGGCAGGATCAGTGTGGCATTTTCTGCAATCCTGAAATTGTCGGGCGACACCTCGACCCCCTGCCCGGACAGCCGCGCGATTTCGTCGGCCAGCGCCCAGGGATCGATTACCACCCCGTTGCCGATCACGGAAAGCTTACCGCTCCGCACAATGCCCGACGGCAACAGGCTCAACTTGTAGGTAACACCGTCGATGACCAGCGTATGGCCGGCATTATGCCCGCCCTGGAAGCGCACCACCACATCGGCCCGCTCGGACAGCCAGTCAACGATTTTTCCCTTGCCCTCATCGCCCCATTGAGAGCCAACGACAACCACATTCGCCATAGGAGATGCTCCCCATCCACCCAAAAACAAAATCCCCGGCGCAATGCACCGGGGCTTGCAGGGTTATTTACACCAGCGCGCGCCGATTCCCAAGTCTCAGGATGGTGTTGCGCTGTCGCAGGTCATGTTCGGAAGCTGGCGCAGCTTAACTCGTTACTTCAAACTCTCCCGGCAAGTCGTGACCCTCGATGGCGAGAATACGTGCGGGCGATCCATCGAGACCGACCAGCTTGAGCGGCAGGGCAATGATAGCACACCGCTCTGACGAGATTTTCGGCAGGTTGTGGACATACTCGATGTTGTAGATTTCCTCGCCGAGAATCTTGTGATGGATCTCACAATCCTCACCGCGGAACCCGGGTTCACGCACGATATATTCTTCGGAGAAGTCGTAAACCACCGCCTTGACACCCCGCTCTACCAGCCAGTCGGCGCCTTCGGGGGTAAGGTAAGGCCCCTTTTTCCAGAAGATGTCCTCTCCCCAATGCGCGTCCGACCAACCGGTCTGCAGAATAGCAATATCGCCGCGCCGCACATGGCGCCCGCGGTCTTCCAGCGTATCGCCGGTAACGCCTGCCTCGACACCATGGTCGGTGAGTGGCACCACGGCTGCCGGCCCGATCAGCTTCGACAAGGGTGCCCGGTCGATGCCGTCCGTCCCCTGAATAAAGTGGTTGGGTGCATCCACATGGGACCCGTGATGGCAGAACATCTTGAAGGTCGAACCCGCCCAGCCGCAATTGTCGAAGCTGTAAGGTGTGTCGAATTCGACCTGAAGACCAAGACGGCCATCACCATGTGCAACAGGCACGGAAAGATCAATAATATGCATGACTGTGGGCTCCAGGGGGTTGCGCCCGGGCCGGTCAGTCTGGCCCGGGCGATATCCAACGTAGAAAATTCATGGCGGATATTGGCGTTTCGGTGAATGTTCGGTCAAGACACCTGTTCCCACCCATCCCGCAAAACCGTCAGCACAACATCAAAATTCACCGGTTAGCCGTTGGCCAGGCGCAACATTGCAACCGGGAGGTAAGGCCAATGGCGGAACAGGCGGGTGGAAGGATTGTCCGCGAGCCGTTTGACATTCCAGGCGTCGGCCGCGTCGCCATCCTGTTTGATGCAACCGGCGCCGGCATTGGTCCGGTCAGGCCGGGGACAAGCTAAGACGAAGTCTGGCTAGATGTCTTAACTCCATGGAGGCGCATGAAGTTTTTTGCAGCCCTGGCCGCACGCGCTTCGCTCTGAGACGTCCCCGGCGCCGCCACCAGACCGAGAAGGCGCCTGACCTGACTGTCACCTAGCAGCAGGCCCAGATAGTCCGCGGCCGCCTCAGACGGGTTTTCCAAATTCAGGACCCCCTGCTCCCGCTGCAGGCCGATAAACGTCACAAAAGCCGGCAAGGTCGCGTCGCGTCCGGTGTCCGCCAGGGTTTGCGCCAATTGGGGATCGGACATGGCCTCCGAGATGGCGGCGCGGTTGATCGCCACCGCGCTGTCGCCCAGAAGCATTTGCAAAAGCGCCCGGCCAAACTCAATGAGCACGCGCTCAATGGGTGCATCATCTTGAAGGTGACCGGCCAATACCGCCTGAACTGCTTGCGCATTACGCCGAATGACCGCTTCGAACAGGCCCCGCTTATCGCCGTACCAGGCATAAAGTGTTTCTTTTGATGCAGATGCGCGCCTGGCGACCTGAAGCATGCTCGCATCACGATAACCCCGTTCCCGCAAAACCTCGATCGCAGCATCCAGGATTTCGTCATGGCGCTTGGTGCGGGATTCAGCCTTCATGCCGCGTCTCCATTCTAAACAGTCTTGACAATTACCGTACCAGTAGGTACGGATAATAGCAAGCGTACCCACAGGTACGGAAATTTTAGGAGACCCTTATGACAGATCTTGAAAATTCCCTCGTTCGACAGAACGAGTATCTGGCCGCGGCAATTGTTGCTCTTCTCGTACTCACCGGCATCATGCTGCTGGCGCTCATGTCGCGCACGCCACCGCATCCACCGCTCGAAGTCGCCCCCTTCGCCCTTGCGCCATTCCTCGGTGCATCCCTGGCAATCGGCGCGGCTGCATTACACGCTGTTCACCGGGGTGCACACTATGGTGGCGCGCTTGCCGCCCTGTTTGCCGCAACAGCCCTTGTGTCCTTTGGTCCGCAGAAGTATTTCGACCCGGCGTTCTCACGCATCTGGCCGGCCGTAATCGCCGCACAGATCGCAGCGGTTGTCATTTTCGTGTTTTGGATCGCCAGCTACAGGAGCAAAAAGGTTTCCCCGGAGCACGGATAGTTTGCGGCCCGCAGCTCAGAAAAAACATTAGCGCTTTTTGAGCGCCCGAAAATCATGGGCGTCAGGCAGCGTGCGCGGGTCCTGCCCTTCGCCGAAAATCATGTGCTTCAGCACTTTCTGTGTGCCGGTCACCGGCAGGGCATCGACAAACACCACCCATCCGGGCGCCTTGAAATAGGCAAGTTGCCCGTAGCAGTGATCGAACAGCTCCCGGGCAAGCGCTGCATCCGCTGGCGCATCGCGCACAACCACACAGGCCAGCACCTCTTCGTCGCGCATCTCATCGGCAATTGCCAGCACCGCCACCTGCGCCACACTCTCATGGGCCTGCAGGCAGGCCTCCACTTCAGCGGCCGCGATATTTTCCCCCGACCGGCGGATGATGTTCTTCTTCCGGTCGACGAAATAAAGCATGCCGGTCTCATCCTGGGCAACGGTGTCACCGGTATGAAACCAGCCCCCGCGCCACGCCTCTTGCGTGGCCTCCGGTTGATTGAGATAACCGGAAAACGCGCCTCTGCGCGGTGTCTCGGCTGAATGACGCACGACCATTTCCCCCGGCTCGCCGGTGGGCACGGTGTTGTCTTCAGCATCGACCACGCGCACCTCGAGGCCCGGCCGCGGCCGGCCCATGGCGCGCGTATCGATCTGTCTTGGCTCGTGGCAATCCGCCAGGATCCGGCACATTTCCGTCATCCCCCACACTTCGATGAGCGGCAGGCCGAAGCGTTCTTCAAACGCTGCATGAAGCGACGGCTCAACGCCCGCACCAAGCCCCCATTTGACCTGATGCGCACGGTCCCGTTGGTCCGGCGGCTCGTTCATCAGCACCGGCACCACAACCCCCAGATAATGCATGCCGGTTGCCTGTGTCTCGCGGATTTCATCCCACCATTTGGTTCGGCTGAAACGTTCTGGCACAATCTGGCAGTTGCCGCTCATCACCATGCCGAAGAACAGGATGATGCCGGCGTTCACATGAAACAGCGGCAGCGGACAGTAGACCCGCTCCCGGCCTTCTTCCAGGGTGACCCGCCCACCGAGGCTGGCATACCAGACACCCATCATGAGCTCATATTCATGGCCAAGGATGCAGCCCTTTGGCCGGCCTGTTGTACCTGAAGTGTAAAGCAGGCTTGCTTCGGATTGCGGCTGCACATCACCTGCGATCGGCGCTGGTCTTGATGCCGGTGCGAACCCACCATCAACATCTTCCAGAAGGCTCAGTGAAATCGCCCGCCCGGTTTCGGTGATACCTGCACGCATTTGCTCTGCACGGGCACTGATGGTGACCGCCAGATCGGCGTTCGAATCTTGAAGCAGATAGGCAATCTCGGCTGGACGGTAGTCCGGGCTCACCGGCACCCAGGATATGCCGAGCACATTGCACGCCAACTTCAGCAACATCATTTCCGGCCGGTTTTCGAGCATGAAGGCGATACGGTGCCCATGACCATATCCAGCGTCACGGAGCGCTTCCGCATAGGTCCTTACCGCGCGCGCCGCTTGCGCATAGGTGATTGACCAGCCCTGGGGATGATAGGCGCGCGCCTCATCGCGCGGCACCATCAACAGCGGATTATCGCCATACCGCCCGGCCATTTCATAGAAAACATCACCAATCGTACGGCCATCGATTTCATGCATCCTGCTGTCTCTCCAGACCGTCTGTTGACCGTGGTTATCCAATCACCATCAGACATCCGTTCCTCATACCAGCAACGGCGGAAAACTGCCAACACGGAGCTGTTTTCCCGAAGAGATCCCAGCACAGGCAACCACAAATTAGAGAACCAAACGGTCTCCAGGCGCGACTAACAAACATATGAGCATGCGAAGCAGCCCTTCGCAGATGCTCCTTTTTTGACAGTTGAACCCCAGATCAGGAGATCACCAATGTTAGACAAACTTCGCATCAAAAACCCGCCCACATCTCTGCGCGCCATCCTTCTGGCCGCAGCAGCGGCCATCACCCTGACCGTCAGTCAGGCGCAAAATGCGCGCGCTGAGACCAACGTGCTGGCCCCGGGCGATTCCGTCGTAACCGGTTTTTCCGGAATTGATCCTTCAAGCAGCCTAGTTACAACCGATGGCAATCCTTTGCAGGGATACTTCATCGATTTGGATGGGCCGTCCGCGCAAATCCTGTCGCTGCGCGCTCTTGGCAGTGCACCCCAGGGGGCGCTGTCAGATGCCGACGCCAAGCACCGGATAACCGCCCGCCAGGTCGGTCAGGTGTTTGCCATCGCCTTTGATGACGGCCAGGACCAGACGACCCCTTACATCTATTTCGGCTCGACATCCTATTTCGGGCTGGAAATCGTCATCCCCGACAACAACGGTGACGGCAAGCCCGAACGGGTTAAGATCGGCCAGCCGGACGCAAAATGGATGCCCGGCCAGTTTGGCGCCGACGGCACGCCGGGTTCGATCTGGCGGGTCAATGGCAAGACCGGAGAGGTAACACTGTTTGCCTCATTGCCGAACAACAGCGGACCCGGCATCGGCGACATCGTCTTCGACAAAACGTCCAGACAGTTCTTTGTGTCCGATCTGGACAGCGGCCTGATTTACCGCATCGACCAGGACGGTACCGTGATCGGCACTTTCGACCATGGTGTGGATGGCCGCATCGCTGGCGGTCTCACCGCTATTGAGGATGACGGCCAGGCCGCTGACATCAACAGCTCCGCATTCAACGGCGCGGACCCTGCCACCTGGGGCTATACCCAGAAGCACCGCCGGGTTGCCGGCATGGCGCTCAGCGACGGCCGGCTTTATTACGCCATTGCAGACGGGCCGCAGGTCTGGTCCGTTGGCATTGCCGAAGACGGCAGTCTGAACGATGACGCCCGTGTCGAGTTCGACATCGCAAACCTGTCCGGCAGCGGACCGGTTACCGACATGGCGTTCGACAAATCCGGCCGGCTCTATCTTGCCCAGCGCGGCGAGCAACGCACCAGCGACGACTATTCAAGCTTTGCTGAAACCGGCAATTCCGCAGTCGTCAGATACCGTCGCGCGACCGATACCGAAACCGGCCCCGCCTGGGTGCAGGACGGACAGGACTACGCCATCGGTTCGGCACCTGGACATCATCAGTCCAATGGCGGCATCGCGCTTGGCTATGCCCATGACGAAACCGGCGATCTGCGTGCTGACCAGCCCGATGCCACATTGTGGACGACCGGTGACCGGTTGCTCCCCAGTGAACCCGCAACCGATGAAAACGCTTCAGATGTCCACGGCCTCCAGGGCAATGACGTCTCGCTTACGCGGCCATCCAACGTGCCGCCGACCCAGTCCTATTTCATCGACTATGACGGACTTCTCGGCGATCCGGAAAAGACCGGACACATGGGTGATGTTGAAATCTGGCAATCGAGCGAAGACATCGTTGCATCGGTGGAAGCCGAAACCCCGATACCGCCTGGATACGAGGTTCCGGGCACCGCACCACCCCCTGGTCTGCCGCCGGAATTCACAACAACGAATTATCCGTTCAAGACCAACTTGAAACTCATCAAGAAGGCGGTGTACAAGACCTGCCAGGCGGTGGCCGCAGGCTGGAAATGCAAGTTCAGGATCAAGGTCAAGAACACCGGGCCTGACACCTATGCCGGCCCGATCCGGATTTCAGATCGGCTGGTCAACCCTGCCGGCACCAGTCTGGGTTTCAGCACATCGCCCAACTGGACCTGCTGGACGGTTGGCGCCGCCGACTATCGCTGCCAGCGGTTGGCGGTGTTGCCCAAAGGCGCCAGCATCAGCCTTACGGCGACCGCCCTTGTGCCATTCAGTTTCAAGCGCTGTCGCTTGATGAACGTGGCGAAGATCATCCGCGCACCTGGCGGCACACGCTGGAACACCAATCCAGCCGATGACCGGGATTCAGCGATCGTCAAAGTCCCCACCGACGAATGTGAACCGGTGCCCGAAAAGCCGACAAATCTTTCTTTGAGCAAGAAGGTGCTGTCCTGTGGTGCAAGCCAAAACAATATCTATTGTTCCTACCAGATCACCGTCCAGAACACCGGGCCCAACACCTATAATGCACCTTTGGTGATCCGTGATCTGCCGCAGTCCGGTGCCACCTCGGTACAGTTCCAGATGTCAAAGTTCAATTGCACCCCTACGGCCGGTAACGCTTACGAGTGTGTGTACAAGACGCCTCCGGCCAATCTGGCTCCGGGCGACTCGATCAGCTTTCTGACATGGATGGGTGTCCCCAGGCAGATCGTAAAGGGCAACCAATGCAAGGTGAGAAACCGTGCACGGATCAAAAATGCCCCGGGCGGCTCGGTGCAAAACACCAATCCGGGCGATGACGGCGAGATAGCCGTTGCCACGGTTCCTGACGAACTCTGCGACCCCAACACGCCTGTTGTAGATGATGATCCGCAACCTCTGAACAGCAATCTCAAGATCGAGAAATCATTTTTGGGAAACGCAAACTCCCGGCGCGAAGGTCATTGGAGCACTGCGTGGAACATAACCGTGACAAACACCGGTCCCGGTGGTTTTAATGATGTCATCAAGTTCGATGAAATCTTTCCCACCGGTGCCGTCCTTAGTTCTCGAAGTGGGGACCTCTCCTGCTCGGGTTCGCAGTGCACGTCGACTGGCTCGGTCAATTTGAACGCAAGCGGTGCGTCCAAGTCGTATACTGTCTATCTTTCTGGATCACCGGTTCTGGCAACGCTGCTCAATTGCCGGGTCACGAACAGGGTGACACTCATCTCCCCGGCGGGCTTCCCAATCAGGAACACCGATCGGAGTGACGACACGGCAACGGCATCCACCACGCTTCCCGCCGAGTTCTGCAAGCCGCTCACATCCACACCTGCCCCGGGCCCGGTAACCGACGACATCAAGTCACCACCGGTGGTCAATTGCCTGCCGCACCACACCCTGGTGAACGGCCGTTGCCTGCCCAAGATCGTCCACTGCCCGCGTGGTCTCAAGAAGGTCCAGGCATCCCGCGTGCGATCCTTACGCAATAATGGCTGGACAATCGGCAAGGTCTCGCAACACGGCAAGACTGCGTGGTGCGGCAAGCCGGGTCACAAGAAAGCGCCGAAATGCCCCCGCCCCGCACAGTGGAACGGCAAGAAATGCGCCTGCCCCGGACACAAGGTCTGGAACGGCAAACGCTGCGTCGAGCAGAAGGCCCGCGTACAGAAGAAGTGCAAGCGCGGTTTTGTGGGCACCCCGCCCAACTGCCGCAAGGCGACCAACCACAGGCCGAACAAACGCCGGACCAGGTCGCGGCGCACGCGCAGATAGCATGAAGCGCTCGTGAATTCACGACCGCTCAAGGCTTAACACCAAGATGGGCTGGATGCTTACTGCATCCAGTCCTTCATGCGTTCGAACACTGCAGGGCTTCCAGTTTATCGTGGAGGCGCGCGCAGAATTCATCTGCAAGTCGTGAATGCGGTCTGTTTTTCGGCCGCACCACTGCGATTTCATATTCGATCGCCGGCTCAAACGGCCTCAGTTCCACATCACCGGGAACAAGCTGGCTCGCCGTCACAGGATCAATAATTGTTACGCCGCCACCCGACGTCACGAAGCTGCAGGCAGAGGCGAAAAAATCACATTCCAGCACCACTCTGAGATGAGCCCCACTATCGGCAAATGCCTTTCGTATCTGGTGATGCGTGGCGTGATCGGGAAACAGGGTCACAAAGGGTGAACCATCGAGATCGCCGGGCGTTATCGTGCCACGCTTCAGCAGCGGATGTTGAAGCGGCAACGCACATCTGCAGCTATAGGCGTATGATCTGGTATTGCTGGAGGGTTGCAGAACCGGTGCTTCGATCACCGCCACATCAAAATTCTGCGCCAGGATAAGTTGCCGCAAAGCCGCCGAGCTGCGCGAGATCAACTTGACCTGAATGCCCTCGCGTCCAGACCGGAATTTCTCGATCAACTCCGGCATGAACCGCCAGGCGATGCCGGGATAGCACAATATGGAAATTTCGCCTTCGTTAAGGCGCCGTATCTCATGCGCCACCTGGGTGACCCGCGACACGCTTTCCAGCGCCTGCAGCGCGGCGTCATGGAAGGAGTAAGCCTCGGGCGTGGGCTCAAGGCGCCCCCGGGAACGTTTAAACAGCGTAAAGCCAATCTCTCGTTCGAGTTGGGCGATGGTAATGCTTACCGTGGGTTGGGCGAGGCCCAAAAGATCGGCTGCGCGGGTCATGGCTCCGGTCGTGAGCACCGCATCGAAACATCTCAATTGTCGAATATCCATCAAACCAAACTCAATATCACCAGCCCAGACTATAGAAAAAAGCAATACAACTGTGAAATCAAATTATTTGACGCAATTGGTTAGGTGCACTCTAATTCCTCTGATGTGCACGCATACCGGCTCCAATAACCGGCCTGCACCGTAAGGGAGGAACAAGACATGAAATACCTACACAAAGCGACATGGGCGTTCGGTCTGGCGATCGCCGTCATGTTTGGCGGGGGTGCGCCTGCATCAGCCGCCGAGAAAGTGTTCATAACCATCGGCACCGGCGGCCCCACGGGCGTCTATTTCGTCACCGGCAATGCCATCTGCCGCATGATCCACAAGGAAGCAGCGGAAGGCCGCAAGCAGGGCCGCAAGCACGGTATCCGCTGCTCTGCCCCCTCGTCCGCGGGTTCGACCTACAACATTGCCCAGATCTCTGAAGGCGAATTCGATTTCGGCGTCGCACAATCGGACTGGCAACACCACTCCTATAACGGCACCTCGAAAAAGGTGACCCATAACGCCGACCTTCGCGCAGTGTTTTCCGTTCACCCCGAACCCTATCAGCTCATTGCGGCCAAGGGATCGGGCATCAAGTCCTGGATGGACATGAAGGGTAAGCGCTTCAATATGGGCAATCCCGGATCCGGCCAGCGGGCGACCACGGAACTGCTGATGGAGCGGTATAAAACACCTAAGGGCTTCTTCACGCTTGTCACGGAGATGACCTCTTCGGAGCATTCCAAGGCTCTGTGCGACGGGAAGATCGACGCATTTGGCTATGTCGTCGGCATCCCGAATTCCGGTGTCGCCGTGGCGACGGAAGGTTGTGGCGCATATATCGTCGATCTCAACACCGACATAGAGAAGGGACTGATCGGAGAGTTCCCGTTTTACGGTCCCGTTAGCATTCCCAAAGGTGCCTATTCCAGCGTCACCGACACAGTGACAACCTTTGGCGGCTACGCGACCATCGTTACAAGTGCCAAAGTATCTGAAGATGTCGTCTATGAGATCGTTCGTGCGGTTTTCGAAAACCTGGACGATTTCAAGAAACTGCATCCGGCATATTCGATCCTGACCCCTGAGGGCATGATCAAGAATGGATTGTCTGCTCCGCTCCATCCAGGAGCCGTGAGGTACTACAAGGAAAAAGGCTGGATGTAAGTCGAAAGCTCCCTGCTTGAGAAGACATTCGCCTTTTGACCTTCGGCGGCACCATCGGCCGTGGAACAACGATTGATGGTGCCGACGAACCCAATCCAACCTGATCCGGGTGGTCCTTTGAAAACCGAAACCGACATTGACGGCCTCGTTGACAAATTCGAGGGGCCCAGCCACAGCCTGAGCGGGCGGCTGACACTGCTGGTGCCGATCATCGGCTTCGTCTGGTCTGCCTGGCAATTGTGGATTGCCTCACCGTTTCCGTTTCAACTGGGGTTCGGCATCTTCGTCGACCTGCCGGCCCGTGGGCTTCATCTGGCATTCGGACTGTTGCTCGGCATCGTCATGTTCCCAACTGTCTGGGAAACACGGAAACGCTGGCGCAACTGGGTCACGGTTTCGCTCGCGGGGCTTGCCTTCGCCGCCTGCTCCTATGTCCTGTTTGCCTATGACGGCATTGTCGACCGCAATGGCATTCTGCTCGAAATTGAGCTTGGCCGGTTCAGTGTCCCCTTTGAGGCATTACTCGGTGGCTTCGGCATCCTGGTGCTTCTGGAAGCCACGCGGCGAAGCGTCGGTCTGCCGCTGGTGATCGTTTGCATTATCTTTCTGCTGTACTCAATATTCGGGCAGTCGATGCCTGACATAATTTCTCACAAGGGCGTCTCCCTCGAACGCCTTGTCGGCTATCAGTGGCTATCGAGCGAAGCGGTATTCGGCATCCCGGTCGATGTGTCCGTGAGCTATGTGTTTCTGTTTGTGCTGTTCGGCGCCTTTATGGACAAGGCGGGCGCCGGCCGGTTCTTCCTCGATGTTTCTTTTGCCATGGTCGGGCGATATCGCGGTGGTCCAGCCAAAGCAGCAATCATGGCGTCCGGGCTTACCGGTACGGTCTCAGGCTCGTCCATCGCCAACACCGTGACGACCGGCGCATTCACGATCCCACTTATGAAGAAGATGGGACTTCCCGCCCACAAGGCGGGCGCCATCGAGGTGGCAGCCTCCACCAACGGTCAGCTCATGCCGCCTATCATGGGCGCGTCCGCATTCATCATCGCTGAGTTTATCGGCATCTCCTATTATGACGTCATTGTTCACGCAGCGATCCCGGCCTTCATCAGTTACTGCGCATTGTTTTATATTTCGCATCTCGAGGCCATGAAACTCGGTTTGCGTGGCATGCCACGCTCCGAAACCCCGGATGTCTGGCCAACGCTTAAAGCCGGCGTCCACTTTCTGATCCCGATCGGTGTGTTGATCTATTTACTGCTGGTCGAACGCTGGAGCCCGGGCAGTGCGGTTTTCTATGCCATTTTGCTGATGGCCGGCATCATCGTGATAAATTCCCTGCTTGCCGCCCGCGCCGCCAGCCAGCCCGTTGCCAGCGGCATCCAGGCAGGCTGCATCACGATCTTCGATGCCATGGTTTCAGGCGCAAAGAGCATGGCCGGCGTCACGGCCGCCGTCGGCGCTGCTGGCATAATCGTCGGTGCGGTTTCATCCACCGGCCTCAACAATGCCATGCTCTCGGTGATCGAAGCCATATCGCAGGGCAATTTCTATATCCTTCTTCCCCTGGTGGCCGTGGTATGCCTGATCCTCGGCATGGGGTTGCCCACCACCGCCAACTACATCGTCGTTGCCTCGCTGATGGCGACAGTGCTGGTGGAATTGGGCAATGCGTCCGGACTGGTGATCCCCCTCATCGCGGTTCATCTCTATGTGTTTTATTTCGGGCTTATGGCGGACTCAACGCCACCGGTCTGCCTGGCGGCATTCGCAGCGTCCGCCATATCCGGGGCAAACCCCATGCGCACCGGCGTCCAGTCATTCCTCTACGACATCCGCACAGCCATCCTGCCGATCGTGTTTATCTTCAATCCCGAACTGCTCTTGGTCGGGGTAACAAGCATATGGCACGGTCTGTCGATCTTCGTTGTTTCGCTGATCGCCATTCTGTGCTTCGCCAGCCTGACGCAGGGCTGGTTGCTGACCAAGCTCTCGATCATCGAACGGTTATTGCTGGCGGTCATTGTTATGGCGCTGTTCCGGCCGGACTTTCTGATGGATCGACTTTATCCGCAATTCATACCGCTCAACCTGTCCGAGGTTGCAACCGACACCAATTCCGCGGTGCCCACTGACCGGGCCGTCCGGCTGCACGTAACCCGTGAGACCGAATATGGTGACAGGTTCAAGCTCTTTGTCATACCGGCAGATGAACCAGGCACCCAACCGGCAGAACCGCTCGGAGACCGAATAGGTGCAACGTTGGAGATCGAGGCGGACCAACGCGCCTATGTCTCAAATACCGAGTTCAATGGTCCGGGCGAAAAACTCGGCCTGACATTTGGAGACTACATAACCGCAATTGACGTCGAGCAGTCCGACAGGCCGGCCAAGGAATGGGTCTACCCCTTCGGGCTGCTTTTGCTCGGCCTGGTGTTTTTCGTTCAAACTATCAAATCAAGACGCAAGCACATTGCCGCCCAAACACCATCCGGTGGAACAGGTTCATGACGCCTCCAGATGCCTCGCGCAGTGTACCGGCCATCGATGCAATGTCTGACATTCTCGACCGCGTTGACAGCGCCCGCCATGAGCTCATCGAGGTCACGCAAACTCTGGTCCGCATCCCGTCCGAAACACCGCCAAGCGACACCCGCAGCGCAGCGCAAGCCGTCCTCGGCATGCTTTCAGATCTGGACCATGTAAGTACAGCGATCCATTCCAGTGAACCGCCGATTGACAATCTGGTTGCAACTTTACGCGCATCCAGACCCGGCAAACGCCTCATTCTAAATGGTCACCTTGATACATACCCGGTTGGCGACCCCATGGAATGGACCGATGATCCCTATTCAGGCATCGTTCGCGACGGCAAGATATTCGGCCGCGGTTCAGCGGACATGAAAGGCGGTGTCGCCTGTCTGCTGCAAACCTTCAAGCTTTTGGCGCAGATACGCGACGTCTGGGCTGGAGAACTCGTACTGGTTCTGGCCGGCGATGAAGAGTCCATGGGTGTGCTCGGCAGCCAATTCCTCCTCGAGGCCGTGCCCGAAGCCCGCGGGGATGCAATGCTCAACGCCGACGTTGGATCTCCCATTGTGCCGCGCATTGGTGAGAAAGGGATGATCTGGGTTGATGTTTTGGCAACCGGCAAGCCCGCACACGGCGCCCATGTGCATCGCGGCGAGAATGCCATTGACGCGATACGGCACGCTATGGACGCTCTCGCACAGCTTTCAGGATTTCCCGTTACGGCACCGGACGAGGTAACCCGCACGATAGAACAGGCGAAGCCCATTTCGGAACCGCTCGGAGGGCCGGGCGAATCGGATGTCTTGCAAAAAGTCACCGTCAATTTTGGCCGCATCCAGGGCGGAAGGACCGCAAATCTGGTTCCAGACCGTGCCGAAGTGAACGTCGACATCCGCTTGCCCATGGGTGTCAGCGTGGCGCGGATCGAAGCAGAGATCGCCCGCTTACTCGAACCGATAAACGGGATTCAGTTTGAAATAACGCGACGTTATGAACCAACCTGGACCTCGCCTGAAGACCCAATCGTCAATGCGGTGATGCAGGCCTGCGGAACTGTGCTTGACGGTTCACCGGTTGCCAATATGCGGGTCGGAGCGTCCGATGCCAGGCTTTACCGGGCAGCGAATATCCCAACCGTCGTCTGTGGACTGACACCGCACAATCTGGGCGCACCGGATGAGTTCGTCGAGATCGATGAACTCATCGACGTTACAAAGATCCACACGCTGAGCGCCTTGAACTACCTCTTGCCGCAATAGCCTGAGCCGTCGAGAGCGCTTCATGTTCATACGGAACCGTTTGATGGCGCCAAACCGGTTTGTCCGGCAAGGCGCGATGAGAAGCGCGATGTGGTGCATCGGGCAAGCATCGCAACACCGCCGGCGAGCCGGTTTGGCCCACCGAAGGCCGGGTTTTCACGCCCGCTGTCGGCGTTACGTCCCCCTTGTGGACAGACAGTCCACTGCGGGACCCGTGCCTTGCCAGCAGACGTGAAAACCCGGTCAAACTGATTCCGTATGAACATGAAACGCTCTGGCGCCTGCGCCATTCAGAACGCCAGCGGCTTTGCCTGCTGCACATGGGGCAGGCTGTTCACTCTGTCGAGCACATCCGGCGCTATTGCTTCATCGATCTCGACAAGCGCGATGGCGTCTCCGCCTTCGTTCTGCCGGCCCAGATGAAAGGTTGCAATATTGACGCCGGCATCGCCCAGCGTTGTGCCGAGCGCACCGATAAAGCCTGGTTTGTCGGCATTGGTAATGTAGAGCATATGAGGCCCGAGTTCGGCTTCCATGTTGATGCCCTTGACCTGGATGATCCGTGGCTTGCCGTCGGAAAATACCGTTCCCGCCACCGACCGCTGCTGGCGTTCGGTCTTGACGTTCAGGCGGATATAGCTGTCATAGGCGCCGCGCGCATCCCGGGTCGTCTCGTCAATGGCGATGCCCCGGTCGCGCGCAATCACCGGCGCATTGACCATATTGACCTCCGCCAGCATCGGCCGGAACAGGCCGGCCAGAAGTGCCGAAGTCAGTGCACGCTTGTTCAGTTCCGCGACATGGCCGGCATATTCGATGGTCAGACCGGTGATGCCGCTTTCGGTCAACTGGCCTGCGAACAGCCCAAGCTGCTCGGCAAGCGCCACGAACGGCTTGAGCCGCGGTGCTTCTTCCGCTGAGATCGACGGCATGTTCAGGGCATTGGTCACCGCCCCTGTGAGCAGATAATCCGACAACTGCTCGGCAACCTGGATCGCAACATTTTCCTGCGCCTCCTGGGTGGCGGCCCCCAGATGCGGTGTGCAGATGACGTTTTCCATGCCGAAAAGCGGGTTCTCGGTGGCCGGCTCGGCAACATAGACATCAAGTGCTGCCCCCGCCACATGGCCGCTCTCAAGTGCCGCCTTGAGCGCGTCTTCGACGATCAATCCGCCACGGGCGCAATTGATGATGCGCACGCCGGCTTTGGCCTTCGCCAGGGCGGACGCATCGAGGATATTGCGCGTCTTGTCGGTCAATGGGGTGTGCAGGGAGATGAAATCCGCGCGCCGCAGAAGCGTGTCGAGATCGACCTTTTCGACCCCCAGCTCGATCGCCCGGTCATCCGACAGGAACGGATCGAATGCGATGACCCGCATGCGCAGGCCGATCGCACGTTCCGCAACGATGGAACCGATGTTGCCGCAGCCGATGATCCCCAGTGTCTTGGAGTAGATCTCGACGCCCAAGAACCGGCTCTTTTCCCATTTGCCCGCCTGGGTCGACTGGTCGGCCTCGGGGATGCGCCGTGCCAGGGCCAACATCAGGCTGATGGCATGTTCCGCCGTGGTGATTGAGTTGCCGAACGGCGTGTTCATGACGATGATGCCCCGGGCGGTCGCCGCGGGAACGTCGATATTGTCGACGCCGATACCGGCACGGCCGATCACCTTCAGATTCTCCGCCGCGGCAATGACCTTCTCGGTCACCTTGCTGGCGGACCGCACCGCCAGACCGTCATAGTCGCCGATGATGTCGATCAGGCCGTCCCGGTCGAGACCGGTCTTAATGTCGACCTCAAGGCCGCGCTCCTGAAAAATCTCAGCGGCACGCGGTGAAAGATTGTCGGATATCAATACACGGGGAGCCATATCAGACTGTCTCCGGTTGTTCGTTGTGGTGAAATACGCGTGATGGAACGATGATCACACCGTCTCGGTCATGGCGCTCTTTTGGCTGGCGAACGCCCAGTCGAGCCACGGCATGAGCGCTGAGATGTCGGAGCGCTCGACGGTGGCACCACACCAGATACGCAGGCCCGGTGGGGCATCGCGGTAAGAACCGATGTCGAGGGCCACCTGTTCGGCCTCGAGCACGGCGGTCATCTTCTTGGCAAATGCTGCGCGCGCATTTTGCGCCAGGCTGGCAATTTCCGGGTCAACGATCTGCAGGCAGACGGAGGTATTTGACCGGGTCGCTGGATCGACAGCGAGAAAGTCCACCCAGGGTGTCACCGCAACCCAGTCGGCAATCACCTGGGCATTGCCGTCCGCACGTGCCATCAGCGCCTCGACGCCGCCCAGATCGCGCGCCCATTCAAGCGCCACGATGCAGTCTTCAAGGCACAGGAGCGACGGTGTGTTGATCGTTGCCCCCTGGAACAACGCCTCCTCGAGCTTGCCCTTCTTGGTCATGCGGAAGATCTTCGGCAAAGGCCAGGGCGGCTGGTATGTCTCAAGCCGCTCGACCGCCCGTGGTGACAGGATGAGCATGCCGTGCGCCCCCTCGCCGCCAAGCATTTTCTGCCAGGAGAATGTCACGACGTCGAGCTTGGACCAATCGAGCGCTTGTGCAAACACCGCCGATGTCGCATCGCAGATGGTCAGCCCCCCGCGATCCGCTGCAATCCAGTCTCCATCTGGCACACGCACGCCTGACGTGGTGCCGTTCCAGGTGAACACGAGATCACGGTTAGGGTCGACCTGCGAGAGGTCCGGCAATGCGCCGTAGTCCGCCTCGATGACCTGGACATCTTCGAGCTTCAACTGGTCTGCAACATCCTTTACCCAGCCTGAGCCGAAGCTTTCCCAGGCAAGCATATCGACGCCGCGCGCGCCCAGCAGAGACCACAGTGCCATCTCCACAGCGCCCGTGTCAGAAGCTGGAACGATGGCGATACGATAGTCCGCCGGCAGGTGGAGGATTTCGTGGGTCAGGTCGAGCGTGTATTTGAGCCGCGCCCGGGCTTCGCTCGAGCGATGCGCACGGCCAACCAGGGCATGCGCCAGGTGTCCGGTTGACCATCCGGGAATCTTGGCCGTGGGGCCGGTCGAAAAGCGGGGATTGTCCGGCCGTGCGGCCGGTTTCGAAGGTGCATTCATTTTGCATCTACCCTTACAGATAGTTGCCCCTCGTTGGGGAGGGGTGTCCCGCCGCAAGACTTAAGCGGTCAGCGCCACCAAATCAACTATGCTTTGGTCGCACCCCGAAACTGCAACCGGCCAGGTACAAAAAAACCGCGCCGGAGCGCGGAAATTTCGTTGACAGTCATGCCTAACCGAGAGCCTTTTGGCTGTTGGGATCAGCTGCGTATGCACGAATAAAACTCACAAGTGCCAAAATGTAGCGTAACAGGCCATGGGGAATATTCGTCCAACCATAATCTCCGCGGATCATACTCACAGCGACATATCGCTGTGCCCAAACGTTTCCGTGCTTCGCAGCATACTCTCGATAATACTTTCCAAGCTCCTCATCCCGTGTGCAACCAACTCCATTGGTCAACATTTCTCCCAAGCGGAATGCAGCGGGTAAATAACCTTGGTTCGCTACTATTTCCATAAGATCACAGGCTTCGGTTTCCCTCTTTGTTTTTACGAAGAGACAAGCCAGGTAAAACTGCGCTGAAAGTTTGTCTATCAGGAGCTCAGTGTCCGATGCTTTTGTGTACCACTCTTCTGCAGCTTGAATGTCAATGTGGGTTCCTTCCCCGTGTTGATATTTCCAAGCTAAATTCGTCTGAGCTTCATACAGACCAGTTTCAGCGAGCCGCAGACACTCCTGAAAAGCTGCGTCTATCTTTCCTAACCGTTCCAGCTCTGTAACTTGATTTAATAGTGAGACCATTCTTAAGCGCTCCGTGCAAAAGGACTTCGCACGATTAACGCCCGCCATCACAATCTGTCGTCAACATGCTTTGCTAACTTACATGTATGGGTTGCAGGTAAAGTTTTCAATTTAAGCTGTAATTACGGTAGTGGGATGGACGCCCCCGTCACCCCTTCCAGGATAATATATCAATGTCTGAAAACAGTGCCTGATATACGCAAACATTTTCAGGCTCGGTGTAATCCAGTTTTAGCGGAACATGCGTTTCCAGCAATTTCTGGTCTAACATTTCAACGCCACCCGAAACGATTATGTCTAGAATCTTGCGTTCGAGCTCGCTGGTATTCTCACGCGTCAAGATGCATGTGTCACTTTCGGGTCCCCCCAGCGCTACTCCGCAGGGATACACCATGGATAGCTCAACCTGGATAAGTGAGGTAGGCCCCTCCATCAGATAGCAGTAACTGACATCTGAATTTGGTTCCGTAACGTCTTTAAATTCGAACTCCGTCTCTAGGAGTTCGACAATTGTGGAGTACGGATTGTTGTTGAGAGCTTTACAAACAAATGACCAGTTCGGTTCGTCAAGCGAGCCATATTTCTCCTTTATGGCGGTCAGTATTTCTTCGTAAGTTGATTTTTCCATGTCAGTCTCAAAACCGGGATTACAGCGACGGGAGCTGTAATATAAATGCGTAATTCATACTCGCTGTTATGCATCATCAGCCATGTATATGTGAAATGTTCCGAATGCGGCTCGCTTCGTCTCGGCGACTTCATCAGCCAATTGCTTGATGTAATCTGCAACTTCAAAGTTCTTTTGTCGCAGTTCAAATTTTTCAACATCGGTGAACTCAATCAACAAGGTGTCAGATTGCTCAAGACACTCCGCAGCCTTCGCCGCGTAATCTTCCACACTATCAGCCCATGCAAGCACGGAAACTACGGCACCTTTTCCACCTTTAAGCAACTCGTCAGGAGTTGCCCGCACCTCAGCTAACCCTATCCAGACTTCCATGCGTTCTTCCTCTTCGATTTTAGAATTGAGGTGACATGACCGTAATCGAGAGCCAATGCGACCTGAGGGATAAACTATCTCCGCCAAACCATCGAAGAAGCAGAACCGTGGATGGTACCGCCCAGGATATTGAAAAAAACCCCGCGCCGAAGCGCGGGGTTTTCAATTCTTAGCTGTTGCCGTCCAGACGGCTACCAGTTCTTGAAGCTCCAGCGCAGGCCGACCCGAACGTCGTGAGACGTGATGTTGTCCACATCAAGCGTATCGGGATCCCGGCCGGATCTCGCATCGCCGAAGTCGGCGTAACGATAGCCGACATCAAGCGCCAGGTTGCTGGTCAGGTCGACCGCCAGACCGGCCTGGACATTCCACGCAAAGCTTGTGTGCTGGCCCTCGGCGACCGATGCCGGCAGGCTGATATTGTTGACATTGTGGACCGCGAAGCCGACACCACCGCCTACATAAGGCGTCAGCCGGCCCCAGGTCATAATGTCGTAATAGACGTTCGCAAAGCCATAGAAGGTCGAGATATCGCCGTCGAGACCACCAAAGGCTTCATCCATATCCGCGCCCGCGCGATAGCCGAAAACACCATCTATGCGGAAATGGCTCCAGACATTACAGCCGATGCCGCCTTCGATGAAATAGGTATCATCGAGTTCCTCATCGGTTGCACTCGTGCTGCCGCCCCATGGCGCATAGGCCACACTCTTGGTGATATCGGGCTGTTGATGCCAGGCATAGCCGCCATCCACCCGCGCATACAAACAGGAATCACCTTCCGGCTCCGGCGGAGGCGGTGGAAGGTCAGCGCTCGTCGCCTGTCCGACACTCAAAAGGACAGCCGTCGCACATCCCACGATCAGCTTTTTACGAAAATTCATTGCGATTACTCCGTTAACACCACGCACCCACGCTGGACGGTCAACAGCGATCCTGTAACCACAAATTGCAGATTGCCCGTCCCGCTCGAACCACCCTGGAGAGCGCTGCCGATATCGGCATTCGCCTAAGCCCACCAGCTTCCTGGGTGTTTCGAATTCATTTTCAGTTATCGGTGAAACTGATTAAGAAGCGCTTAAATGGATCACCACAATTTGAACTACCCTGCCCGGTTCACGCCATTGGGCAGATATCACAAGACAATCCGTGGCAATCCCGATAAGCCTGTGGCACCGTTCCGACAGGATGTCGCCCCGGCCTGTAAGCCTGTCATTTAAGAGCAAGCGGATTTACTCCAAATGATTGAAAACCAAAGATATTTGTTCGACATACCGGACCGCGTCGCGTATTTGAATTGTGCCTATATGTCGCCGCTGATGAAGGCTGTTCAGAATGCTGGCCATGGCGGCATAGCGGCCAAGGCAGAACCCTGGGAACTGCACCCCGACGACTTCTTCTCCCGCTCATGGGAATGCCGAAGCCGGTTTGCCGAGCTGATAAACTCGCCTCCCGAAAACATCGCCATCGTGCCGGCAGCGTCTTATGGGCTATCGATCGCGGCGCAAAACCTGCCGGTCTCTCAAGGCCAGGAGATCATCGTTCTGGAGGACCAGTTTCCATCCAATCTTTATGTCTGGCGTGAACTGGCCAAACGCTCCGGCGCCACAATTTACACCATCAGCAGGGCTGAGGCGACCCGGCCGGACGATGGCGGGGTCGACTGGACATCCGCCCTTCTGGAACGCTTGAACGAACGCACCGCCATTGTGGCAGCAGCCCATTGCCACTGGACCGATGGGTCGTTGATCGATCTGGTGCAGGTCGCCGAACGCGCCAGAACCGTCGGTGCCGCAGTGGTTCTTGACGTCACCCAGTCAGGTGGCGCCTGGCCGCTCGATATCGCCGAGATACGACCCGATTTCCTGGTATGCGCCTGCTATAAGTGGCTTCTGGGCCCCTACTCCCTGGGGTTTTTGTATGTCGATCCCAAGTGGCATGATGGCGAACCGCTCGAATATAGCTGGATCGCACGTGCAAGGTCCGAGGATTTCAGTGGCCTCGTCGACTATCAGGACGACTACCAGCCCGGCGCCTTGCGCTATGACATGGGCGAGCGCGCCAACTTTCACCTGATGCCCATGGCGAACGCTGCGCTCACCCAGATCCTGGACTGGACGGTCGACGGTATTGCGGAAACCCTGAGCGCTAAGACTGCCGCAATCGCCAAGCGCGCAAATGCGCTCGGGCTCCAGACCGGACCATCAGATCTTCGTGCCGGACATTTCCTGGGTGTGAGATTTCCCGCGGGCCTGCCCGCCGACCTGCCCGCCAGGCTTGCCGAACAGAAGATCTATGTCAGCGTGCGCGGCGACGCCATGCGTATCACGCCGCATCTCTACAACACTGACCACGATGTCGACCGGCTGTTCGAAGCCCTGGAGAAAGAAGTTTAGGCCGCTGCACTTTGCAGGGCGGTGACGATTTCACCGACAACGGACTTGACCAGCCCGGCGTCATCGCCCTCGGCCATGACCCGGATGACCGGCTCCGTACCGGATGCACGGATCACCAGACGCCCTCCGCCGCCCAGACGCGCGGTCGCATCCTCGATCGCTTCACGCACCACCTTATCGTCGAGCGGCGCGCCGTTCTTGTAGCGCACATTCTCCAGTATCTGCGGCAGCGGCTCAAACAGCTTGCAGACTTCCGAGACCGGTTTGTTCCTGCCCACCACGACACCCAGCACCTGAAGTGCTGCAATGAGGCCGTCGCCGGTGGTTGAAAAATCGCTCAGCACGATATGGCCGGATTGCTCGCCGCCGACATTGAAGCCATGCTCACGCATGTGTTCCACGACATAACGGTCGCCAACTTTTGTACGTTCCAGGGACAATCCAAGGGATGTGAGGTAGCGTTCCAGACCGAGATTGGACATCACCGTTGCAACGATCCCCGATGCCGACAGCCGTTGCTCCTGATGCCAGGCCTGCGCAATCAGGGCCATCAACTGATCGCCATCGACGATGGCGCCGGTTTCATCGGCGATGATCACCCGGTCCGCATCACCGTCCAGCGCAATGCCGATATCGGCGCGCAGTTCGCGTACCTTGCCGCACATGAATTCGGGCCGGGTTGATCCGCATTTCTCGTTGATGTTGGTACCATTGGGCTCAACACCCAGTTCAAACACCTCCGCGCCAAGTTCCCACAATGCCGCGGGCGCCACCTTGTATGCCGCACCGTTGGCGCAATCGACGACGACCCGCAACCCTTCAAGCGAGAGGGCTCGCGGAAATGTTCTTTTGGCGAATTCGATGTACCGGGCCTGCGCATCTTCGATGCGTTTTGCGCGGCCAACCGCGTCCGGCTTGGCCAGCAAACGCCCCGGATCGCCCTGTACGAGTTCCTCGATCTCACGCTCGACCCCGTCGGAAAGCTTATATCCATCGGGACCGAACAGCTTTATGCCATTGTCATGATAGGCGTTGTGGGATGCCGAAATCATAACCCCCAGATCGGCACGCAGGGACCGCGTCAGCATGGCCACTGCCGGTGTTGGCAAAGGTCCAAACTGAAATACATCCATGCCAACGGAGGTGAAACCCGCCACCAGCGCGGATTCGATCATATAGCCGGACAGCCTGGTGTCCTTGCCGATCACCACCCGGTGGCGATGAGCCCCGCGGGTAAACACCGAGCCGGCCGCCATGCCGACACGCAAGGCGATCTCCGCCGTCATCGGCCAGGTGTTCGCCTCACCACGAATACCGTCAGTGCCAAAAAACTCTCTAACCATGGTTCCTATCCGAAAATCACCACACCGCACCTGTTTGGAACGTGCCGTTGTACTGCGCTGCCTGCTATCGTTCCGACCCCATTATAGGCCAGGGGGGCCAATATATCGTTAAACTTCATTCAGTGCGCGCTGGCCAGATCCCAGCCCAGGTACGCACCGCCTGGACCGTTTCCGCGACATCATGCACCCGCAACATCTGTACACCCTGCATTACACCGACAAGGCCCGCAGACACCGATCCCGAGGCCCTGCGGCCGGCCACTTTTTCGCCTGACAGCGCACCGATGAAGGCCTTTCTCGACACACCGAGCATGATACGCACACCGAGGCCGTGAAACACTGCTAACTCGCGCAACAAGGCATGATTATGCTGGAAGGTCTTGCCGAAACCTATGCCCGGGTCAGCAATGATCCGCGCGCGTGGGATACCGCCCTCCTCGCAGGCACGGATACGGCTCTCCAGTGCATCAAAAACATCGAGCACGACATCGTCATATTCCGGGTTCTGCTGCATGGTCTTCGGGTCTCCGGCACTGTGCATCAGCACCACCGGCAAGCCGAGTTCACGCGCGGTTTCGATCGCTTCGGGATCAAATTGCAACGCGGAGATATCATTGATCAGCAGAGCTCCAGCCGTAGCCGCCTTGCGCATGATGAAGGTTTTTCTGGTGTCGATGGAAATCGGCACGCCATGGTCGACCAGTCCCTCGATGACCGGCAGAACGCGGTCCAGTTCACAGGCCTTTGGCGTGGCATCCGAACCGGGCCGGGTCGACTCGCCGCCGATATCGAGCATATCCGCCCCTGCCGCGATCAGCGCCTCGCCCTGGGCAACAGCTGTGGCCGTGTCGGCATATTGCCCGCCATCGGAAAAACTGTCCGGTGTAACATTCACCACGCCCATCACCGCAACATCGGGAAGCGCAAGACCTGGAAGTGCCGCACGCACGCTGCCGACTGCTGCAAGTGCCTGGGCGATATCCCGGTCCTCACTGTCCCTGAGATCTGCATAGGGCAGGTGGCGCACCGTACGGCTGTCGCCTGAGCGTGCAACCAACCCCGCCTGGGTGTAGGCGACAGGACCGCCCGCCAGCCACCCTGCCCGGCCATCGGCAACCGCTTGAGCAGCATCAGGCCCATGCAACAGGGCCGATGGGTGCAGATAGAGGCGTTCAGTCATGACGATTGGCAGACAACGGTATAGTCTCTCATGCGAATGAAATACGGGCCGGCTCTTCTGGGAAAAGCCGGCCCGCTAAATCTATATCAGTGAACTGAGACAGTTCAAATGTCAGGTTTGAGGTTGCGGCTCCATATCACCGGCATCCTCGCCACCCGGGCTTCGATTGACATGTCCAGCGACCGGTACGGCAGATCCATTGTCCGATGACCTGTCGTCGTCGGATTCGCGCACCGGCTGCTTGCCATCCAGCAGACCCTGGATTTCCTCGCCCGTGAGCGTTTCATACTCAAGCAAGCCGTTGGCGATGGTGTGCAGATCGTCAATTTGCTTTTTCAGCATCTTCGTCGCCAAAGCATAGCCTTCATCGACGATCAAATGGATCTCGCTGTCGACTAGCTTCTGGGTCTCATCGCTCATGTTCTGGGTCCGCGCAACGGAATGTCCAAGGAACACTTCCTCTTCATTCTCGCCATATGCCAGCGGGCCCAGCTTGTCGCTCATGCCATATTGCGTAACCATGGCACGGGCCATCAAAGTTGCCATCTTGATGTCGGACGACGCACCGGAGGTCACCTTGTCGTGGCCGAAGATCAGTTCCTCCGCCACCCGTCCGCCCATGGCCACGGCGATATCCGCTTTCATCTTTGCCCGGGTGACCGACAAATGGTCACGCAGCGGCAGCCGCATCACCATGCCGAGTGCCCGGCCGCGCGGAATGATCGTGGCTTTGTGCACCGGATCGGATTCCGGCAGTTTGAGCGCGATCAGCGCATGCCCGCCCTCGTGATAAGCGGTCAGCTTCTTTTCTTCCTCGGACATCACCAGGGAACGCCGTTCGGCACCCATCAGGATCTTGTCCTTAGCCGCCTCGAACTCCGACTGGGTTACCATCCGCTTGGAGCGCCGGGCCGCCAGAAGTGCTGCCTCATTGACCAGGTTGGCAAGGTCGGCACCGGAGAAACCGGGCGTTCCACGGGCAATGATCTTGGCTTCCACATCCGGCGCCAGAGGCACTTTGCGCATATGCACCTTGAGGATTTTTTCACGGCCCAGAACATCCGGATTGGGCACCACCACCTGGCGGTCAAAACGTCCAGGCCGCAGCAGTGCCGGATCCAGCACATCGGGACGGTTGGTCGCGGCAATCAGAATCACGCCCTCATTGGCTTCAAAGCCGTCCATCTCGACCAGCAACTGGTTGAGCGTTTGCTCGCGCTCGTCATTGCCGCCGCCAAGACCGGCACCGCGATGACGGCCGACCGCATCAATTTCATCGATGAAGATGATGCAGGGCGCATTCTTTTTCGCCTGCTCGAACATGTCACGCACGCGGCTGGCGCCAACGCCGACGAACATTTCGACGAAGTCGGAACCTGAAATCGTAAAGAACGGCACATTTGCCTCGCCCGCAATGGCGCGCGCCAGCAGCGTCTTACCGGTGCCCGGAGGGCCAACCAGCAATGCACCTTTCGGAATCCGCCCGCCCAGTCTTTGAAACTTGTGCGGATCTTTGAGGAATTCGACCACTTCTTCGAGGTCTTCCTTGGCTTCGTCGATGCCGGCGACATCATCAAAGGTGACCCGGCCATGCCGTTCGGTCAAAAGTTTCGCCTTCGACTTGCCGAAGCCCATCGCCTTGCCGCCGCCTGATTGCATCTGGCGCATGAAGAAGATCCACACACCGATCAGCAACAGCATCGGGAACCACGACACGAACACATCGAGCAAAGACGGCACGCCGTCGGATGCCGGCTGCGCCTTGATCCGCACATCGTTCTCATACAGCCGGTTCACCAGGGTCGGATCCTGCGGCGCGGTTGTCTGAAAGGCCTGACCGTCCTTGAGGTGTCCCGTAATGGTATCACCGGCGATGATGACATCGCGGACATTCCGGTTTTCAACCTCTGACAACAGGTCCGAGAAGTCGATCGCGTTCGCCTGGCTCTTTTGCGTCGGCCCCTGGAACAGGTTGAACAGAGCCACCAGCAACAGCGCAATGATCACCCAAACGGCGAAATTCCTAAAATTGTTCACAAGCGGTCCTTTCGCAGTCGAAAACGCAAGCGCCCGCCGCTTCGTTTGAAGCAACCGGCTCGCTTAATCTCACTCACACCCTAAAATAGGGTTCCACAGGCCATTTGCCAAGGTTCCCTGAGGGTATTCACGCCACCTCACGCAAGGGATGTGCCAAATCAGCGCCAGTTTGTATGAAACTCCCAAAGATTTGGTTCACAACGGACTGGAATCTGTAATTGTTCTCGCCCCTTCCAGCAGCGGAAAATTGCAGAAATCCGCGGTAATTCTAACATTCTGGTCAAGCAGGTCGCTGCGGAAGTCAAAATGCGGAACCGCAACCAACTCTTTGCCGCACCAGAATGAAACCAGACCTTCACGCACAGGTCGCGGACACCGATAGCCATATTGCTTCATTTGCGCCCAACCTTGCGCCTGCAAGGGCTGCACGCACAATCCGGTGCGTGGCTTTAGCACAGCATTGTCCAAATCATAACCGACTTTAAAACGGCTGTCCCAAACCAGCCGCTCGCCGGGGCTCAGCGCAAGCGGCTCTCGCGCTACACGGCCTGGCTCGCGCACAATCATGATATGACCGTCATCATCCAGGATCTGGCACCCTCCCAGCGTACGGGTTTTCAGGTCACCTGCCTGCAATCCAGCGCACAGGTCTTCAAGAGCACTCTGCCGCGGCGCATAATACGTCCCGCCCACCGCCGTAAGACATCTGCCCAACACCCGTAATGCCACTTCCTCGGGATGCTCCCTCATCAGCCGTTTGTCAATCCGGCAATAGCCTGAACGATGTGCCTCAACATGATCTTCCATAGCCCGGTTCGCCATGGCATCGAGAGCGCTCCGGGCTCTTTGCAGGCGCCGCGCGGTCAACGCCAGGCGCTGCGGCGTCAGTCCCAAGGAGCCAAGGCTCTCCAGAGCAGCTCTCACCCGCACCCGTTCATAGGCTGTGTCTTCATTGCTTGGATCATCGATCCAGCTTTGACCAAGCCCCTCGAGATACTGCCGGAGCTGCGCCCGCGACACATCGAGAAACGGCCTGACGATCGCCACACCGTTCAACATTGTCATCGGTGCCATCGCAGACAATCCATCAACGCCACTGCCACGGCCCAGCCGCATCAAAACAGTTTCAGCCTGATCATCGAGGGTGTGGGCGATCAGCAAACGCCCAGCCCCTTGGGTTACACACCACTGTGTCATCAACCTGTAGCGGGCATCGCGTGCATGGGCTGCAAGCCCGCTCTTCGGCTTCGGCCCGTGCCAGACAAGCGTTGCATGTTTGAAGCCCAGCGTCCCGGCCCACCGCCCGACCTGCCTCGCCTCCTCAGCTGAGGCGTCACGCAGTTGGTGATCGACGGTCAACACGGTAACCGGACTGCTTGATGCATCGAAGGCCGTGCTCCGCGACTGCATCCATAACTGCATGACATGCATGAGGGCCAGACTGTCAGATCCACCCGACACGCCAAGCGCTACCGGACCGGCGCCATCGAGCACGTCAAGCCGGGCACATAGTTGTTCCGCGTCGAGGATGGTGTCTGGAATATCAGCCGCAGCTGCCACGCCTACGCTCTCGATCAGCAAGCCGTTTGACATTGGCCGAGGCCTTCGGGTACCGGGTTTTGATCTGCGCGAACGTTTCACAGGCATGCTTGGCCTGGCCAAGCTGCCGCAGGGACATGCCGAGCTTCAGCATGCTGTCCGGCGCCTTGGGGCTTTTCGAATAGCCGCGATAACCGGTTAGAAACGCCTTTGCCGCCCGTTTGTAATGGCCACGGGCATAATAGGATTCGCCCAGCCAATATTGGGCATTGCCGGCCAGCTTATGTTTTGAATATTGCTTGAGGAATTTCTTGAAGCCACTCTCGGCAACACCAAATCGGCGCTTCAGGAGGTTGTTGTAAGACGTTTCATAAAGCGCATCCGGACCGTTCGTACCGGCAACGCCATCCAGTGGCTGGGTTGAGACCGGATCAGGCACCGCACTTAGTGTGGCTGTGCCGGTTTCCAGCGAACTTTGCGGAATTGTCCCAAGTGTCTGCGTGCCTTGCGGCAGACTTGGATCCGCGTTTGCGTTGGATTCCTGAGGATACTGCCCAAGCTTGTCGAGGTCCCCCAGGTCGGGCAACTGATAACCGTTGTTTGCCGTTCGCGTGGACTGGGTTGCAGTCGTGTCTTCGTTGTTTTGACTGCGGTCGCTTTTCGATACGCCCAATTGCTGGAACCGGTAGTCAACATCGGAAGAAAACCGCTGCAGCCGGTCCGACAGCTGTTTGACCTGATACGCCAGTTCCTGGACCTGACCGAGCAGGGTTCGTAAATCGGCTTCGACCTGGTCGATCCGCAGTGACTGGGAAGCGCTCGATGCCGGATCCTGCGTGGTCGTCTCTGATTGCTGATATCCGCCCGCCTCAAGCGAGCGCAACTTGTGCTCAAGCCGGATGATCCGGTCATAGAGCGAATCCCATTGGGTGTTGGTCTGAGCCGCAACCTCACCCAAACCAAGGCCGGCAATGACCACCGCAGCGCCCAGACCGCACGCCATGGCCCGCCCGAAAAGCTTCGCCAACATCACGTTGTTTCTCCAATTTTGGCAGTCTGACCCTGTCCGAAATATACGACCACCGGTCGAATTCGAACAGCATTCAGATGTCTAGAGCATGCCATCATAAGCTCTATCCGGTCGAAACTGCGGCGTTACGTCAGCCCACAATGCGTATCATTTTGAGCTTATGACCTAAGACGCCGCACCGGACGTGATCAGGGTCACCGCACGCCGGTTCTGCGACCAGCACGATTCGGCGTCGCACAATGCCACCGGACGCTCCTTACCATAGGCGATCGTCGAAATTCTCGACGGTCCGATCCCCTGGCTCACCAGAAACGCTTTGGTGGTGCTGCCGCGCCGGGCGGAAAGCGCGATATTGTATTCCCGCGTACCGCGCTCGTCCGCATGTCCCTCGATCTGTATCTTGACCGATGGATAAAGCTTCAGCCATGCCGCCTGCCGCCGCAGGGTTTCCTTGGCCGAATCACTAAGTGTGGTGATGTCGGTCGGAAAGAACACCCGGTCGCCGACATTCACAATAAAATCTCGTTCCGAACCCGGCTTGGCCGGTTCGGAATTCGCAACATCATTGCCGGCCCGGTCATTCGAGCATGCCGTAATGGCAAAAAACGCGAACAAAACCGCTGCAAACTTAAGGCTTGCAAGACGACGCATCATGGAATCAAACTCCTCTCGCGACGGACACAACCAGTTTACAGAATCAATTCTGATATCAACACCGTCATCCTTGGCATGTTGTTCTTACTGAAATCAACTGCCTGGGAATGACATGATCGTGTGCTGACAATTTGGCCACTCGTCGCGTTACTAACACCCTACTTTGCAGGGTTCAATTCATCAAGGGTGACCAGGCAGGATCAGACGCGAAGTTTGACGTCGTGACTTCCTGCTCGTTATACCCCGTAAGATCCACGGACCAAAGCCTTGGTCCCCCACGCTCTCCCCGCGTTTCGCGGAAAAACAGCAACACGCGGCCGTTCGGCGCCCATGTTGGACCTTCATTGTGATAACCTTCGGTTAATATTCTCTCACCAGAACCGTCCGACTTCATCACCCCGATCAGAAAATTGCCTCGCAGCATCTTGGTAAAGGCGATCATATCGCCGCGCGGCGACCAGACCGGCGTGGAATAGCGGCCTTCATTGAAGCTGATACGCCGCTGTCCTGACCCGTCGGCATTCATGACATAGATCTGCTGCGACCCGCCCCGGTCGGATTCAAACACCACCATTTTGCCGTCCGGCGAAAACGACGGAGAGGTATCGATGGCCGGCGTATTGGTCAAACGTTTGGTCCGCCGGCTACGCAGATCCATAGTGTAGATATTGGCGTTGCCGCCCCGTTGCAGTGACATGATCACACTGCGCCCGTCCGGCGAAAATCGCGGCGCAAAGGTCATGCCCGGAAAATCGCCGACCACTTCGCGGTCGCCGGTTTCGATATTGTACAGATAGACCCGCGGATTGCCGCCGGCATAGGACATATAGGTGATCTGCTGGGTCTTCGGGCTGAAGCGCGGCGTCAACACGAGATGTGAACCATCGGTCAAACGGCGCAGATTGGCGCCATCCTGATCCATGATCGCAAGTTTCTTAACCCGCTTGTCCTTGGGCCCGGTTTCCTCGATGAACACCACCCGGCTGTCGAAATATCCCTTCTCGCCGGTCAGCCGCTCATAGACCGCATCCGAGATCAGGTGGCCGATCCGCCGCCAGTTGCGCGGCGTGGTAAAGAACTGGAAGCCTGCCAACTGCTTCTGCGCCAGCACGTCCCACAGCCGAAACTCCGCCTTGAGCCGGCCATCCGATTGCAGAGCGATCCTGCCGGTCACCAGCGCCTGCGCATTGATGATCCGCCAGTCGCCAAAACGCGGCGCTGTATCGAAGCTCGAGATCTTTTCGATATGGGCGTCGCGCGGCAGTGCCCGGAACAGGCCGGAACGCTGCAGATTCGCATTGATGACACCAACGATATCGGTGGCATATTGCTGATCCTGCCCACTGGATGCGAGGAAGTCCGAGATCGCCACCGGCATCGGCTCCACATTACCACGCGTGATGTCGATCTCGATCAGCGCCGCGACGCGGGGAACCGATGTCAGGGCAAAGCACAGGCTCACCGCCAACACCGCAACCGCTGTCCTGATCTTGCAAAATATCCCTGCGGGCATCTTTGTACTCTCTTGTTTCATCGTGCTTGCATTGACCTCAGAACATCGATTTCGGGTCGAAATTGAGAACCATTTCTTTCCATACATCATAAGTTTCCGACGGCAGGTTGTAGGGTGCGCATCGGATCAACGCCCGCTGGGCGCTTTCGACCGCGGACTGTGTCAGGGCATCGCCGGCGCGCGTCTGGCTCTGCGGGCTGCGCGCCAGCTCGCCATTGGGCTTCAGATTGATCTTGAACGACACCTGCAATGAACCAGCATTTTGAACGCCGATCGGCGGGTTCCAGCACTTGGCCATGCCGGCCTGAATGATCGCTGCAATATCATCGCGTTCGAACTTCGTGCCATTCTGATCGAACTGCGATGCGCTTGCGGTATCCGTCGGCTGTTGATCGTCTTCAGGCTCCGTTTCAGGCACCGGCGGCGGTGTTTCATCCGGCAGCTTATTGAGCAGCGCGTCGATCGTGTCGTCAAACTTCTTGGGCGGTTTTTTCGCCTTTGGCGGCTTGGGCTTGGTGCGCGGTATCGGATAGACCTTCTTAACCTGCTTTTTAGGCTCCACGGGCTTTTCCGGCTTGGCCACAGGCTCAGGTGGTTGTTCTTCGACCGGTTTTGCTTCCGGCGGCTTTTGCACCGGCACTGGGTCCGGTTCGGCCTTGGGAGGCAATGCGGCGACCTGCTGTTTGGGCTTCGGCTTTGGCGGTTCGGGTTTCTTTTCCGGCTCCGGCTCAGGCTTCTTCTCCGGCTCCTGCAGCTTCGCCAGGTCTTCCTCCGACAGAATTTCCACCGGCAGCGCTTCGGATTGCTTGACCTCGAACTTTTCCGGATCGGGCAAAGCAACCACCGCCGACAACAGGATTGCCAGATGCACGACAGTGGATATGGAGAGGCTCCAGCGCATGGTCCTACCGGGAATCGCTCTCCAGGTCTGTTACGAGTCCAATTCTCTTGAACCCGGCGGTGCTGATCATTGCCATCACTTTCGCCACCGTACCGTAGTCGACCCGCTTGTCACCCCGCACATAGATCCGTTCTTCATAATTGGCATTACTAATTTCAACCAATTTCGGCACCAGTTTGTCGAGTTCGACCTCGGTCTCCTGCAATAGCACGGTCCCTTCCGCGTTGACGGTGATCGCCAAAGGTTCCTTGTCACCCTGCAGAGGCGCTGCACTGGTCTCCGGCAGTTCAATCGGGACGCCGACGGTCAGCAGGGGTGCGGCAATCATAAACACGATAAGCAGCACCAGCATGACATCCACCAGCGGTGTAACATTAATTTCCGCCATCGGCACATAGCCCTGACGGCGGCGGCGTGAGCCCGATTGCGGACCGTTCATCGACATGCCCATGGTTCAAGCCCGATCGTCGAGTTGGCGCGAGACGATTGCCGTGAATTCGTCCGCGAAATTATCCAGCCGCCCGGCATGGCGGGCCAGGTCACTGGCAAACTTATTATAGAAGATAACCGACGGAATTGCAGCCAGCAGGCCCAGCGCTGTGGCGAACAGCGCCTCGGCAATGCCCGGCGCCACAACCGCAAGACTGGTGCTTTCGCTCACTGCGATCGCCTGGAAACTGTTCATGATGCCCCAGACCGTGCCGAACAGCCCGATGAACGGTGCGGTGGCACCGACGGTTGCCAGGAACAACAGGCGTTTTTCCAGCTTGGCCATTTCCTTCTGTATCGTGACTTCCATGACCTTTTGGATACGCATCTGGACGCCGGCAAAACCGTGCCGGATCGCCCCTTCCTGACTGCGTTTCCATTCGCGCATCGCAGCGATGAACATAGCCGCCATCGAGTGGTTCGATTTTTGACCCAATCCGGCATAGAGCTCTTCCAGAGACTGGCCGGACCAAAAGGTTTGTTCGAACTTGTTGGCCAGCCGTCGCATGCGGCGAAAAGTCACAAGTTTTTCAAAAATAATCGCCCAGGTCCACACCGACGCCAGCACGAGGCCGATCACCACAAGCTTAACGACAATGTGGGCCTGCAGAAACAGGGCCAAAAGCGACAAATCCCCTTGGGGCGCGTCCAACACCCCAGTGGTGAGCTGGCTAGGATCCATATAGCGGTCCCCGTATCTTCAATAAGTAAGTTAGTTCCAACCTGACGCACCTGCAGAACCTGCCATTCAGGACTTGTGGTTCCGGGTTATCCGCCATCCGCATCCCGCATATGCTGCGTGCCAGTTCAGCGACCTGCATAAGAGCTGATAAACTATGTTTAAACTTGGGCGCGAGATTGCAACACCACCGCGCACCACCCAATCCGCGAACTCAGGGCCCTTCTTGAACACAAGTCGCGCCTCATGACAACCCGCAGAACCTTAACAGAAGGTTACCAGGCCTGATCTTAGTGGTCAGAATCAGCTTTTCGCGATCACAAGTTCACAAAACTTCTGTTTCATGTCCACCGGCAGGCGGCGCGGGCGGCCATTGCCGTCGATCACCACGGCGGTCAAGGTTGCGCTGAACAGCAGGTCGTCCTGCCGGTAAATGTCCTGCCCCAGCTCGAAACGCGCGCCCTTAACCGCGATAAAGCGGGTATGAACTTCGATGACATCGTCAATTCGCGCCGGTTTGACGAATGAGCTCACCAGATCCTTGATCGCGAACCCCAGACGGTCGGTTGCCTCTAAGGCGTCGTACAGTTTGTGATGTTCGACACCGATCAGGCGCAGATAGTCGGAACGGCCGCGCTCGCAGTAACGCAGGTAATTGGCATAGTAGACGACACCGGAAAAATCCGTGTCCTCATAATAGATGCGGATCGGAAATCTGTGCACGCGGTCCTCGATCCGGCCGGCCAGATCAGGCCATTCACTTGGCACAACCGGGCGGTCAGTCATCTGCGTCCTCGTCGAACAATGCACCCTGACGTCCGGAAAAGCCTGACGGTGCCGCCAGATCCAGATGGGCAAATGCCGCCGGCATCAGCATGCGTCCGCGCGGCGTCCGGTTCACGAAGCCCTGCTGAATAAGATAGGGTTCGATGATCTCCTCGATGGCGTCACGCGGCTCACTCAGGGAGGCGGCGATGGTTTCAATGCCCACCGGTCCGCCGCCGAAATTGATCGCCACGCATTTGAGGTACCGGTGATCCAGTGCATCAAGACCCCGACTGTCGACCTCCAGGTTCTTGAGCGCCTTGTCGGCGGTTTGTGCGTCGATCCGGTCCGAGCCTGCAACCGAAGCAAAGTCACGCACCCGGCGCAGCAGGCGCCCAGCGATCCGTGGCGTACCGCGGGAACGCCGGGCGATCTCAGACGCACCGTCAGGCGTGAGCGCGACCTTCAACACCCGTGCCCCACGCGCGACGATGGTCTGCAGATCCTGTTCGGAATAGAAGTTCAGCCTGACCGGAATGCCAAACCGGTCCCGCAGCGGCGTGGTCAAGAGGCCGGTGCGGGTGGTTGCCCCGACCAGGGTGAACTTGGCAAGATCGATCCGCACCGAACGCGCCGCCGGCCCTTCGCCAATGATCAGGTCGAGCTGAAAATCCTCCATCGCTGGATAAAGGATTTCTTCCACCGCCGGGTTGAGCCTGTGAATCTCATCGATAAACAGGACATCGCGCTCTTCCAGATTGGTCAGGATCGCCGCCAGATCACCCGACTTGGCGATCACCGGTCCCGACGTGGCGCGAAAGCCGACGCCCAGTTCCCGGGCGACGATCTGCGCAAGGGTCGTCTTGCCCAATCCGGGAGGTCCTGCAAACAGCACATGATCAAGAGCGTCGCCGCGCGATTTGGCCGCCTCGATGAACACCTTCAAATTGGACCGTGCCTGTTCCTGACCGATAAACTCGTCCAGAACCAGAGGCCGCAGCGAGCTGTCGGACTCATCACCGGCAGCTTCCAGATGATCGACCAGCCGATCGTTCATCGTGCGATTTCCTTGAGTGCGTGGCGGATCAACTGTTCAGCCGGCGCATCGCTCCCGGCATGTTTAAGTGCAGCGGCAACGGCAGCTCCTGCCTGCGCCTGCCCATAGCCCAGATTGGTGAGCGCCGATACCGCATCCGACACCGGCGTGGCAGCCAGCGTCTCAACCTCCGCCTGAACCGCAGCAAGTGACGGATCGCCGGGGCTGAGGGCTGGAAACTTGTCCTTTAACTCGCTGACGATGCGCTGCGCCACTTTCGGCCCGACGCCTGGTGCCTGCGCCACCTGTACCTTGTCCTGCATGGCAACCGCGGTCATCAGGGCGCTCGGCTTCAGGGTCGATAGGATTGCCAGCGCCACTTTGGTGCCAACGCCCTGCACTGTGAGCAACAGGCGGAACCAGTCGCGCTCATGGTCGGATCCGAACCCAAACAGCCGCAATTGATCTTCACGCACATAGGTTTCCGTCGCCAGGGAAACCTCCTCGCCCTTGCCCGGCAGCCCGCCCAGCGTGTGCGCCGAACACTGCACCAGATAGCCGACCCCGCCGACGTCGATAATCACCCAATCATCGCCGAAGGAATCGACTACACCTCTGAGTTTGGCGATCATCCGCTCGCCGCCTGCATCTGCCGCTCCAGATCCTGGCGGCCGCGGTGATGGGCATGGGTAATGGCCACCGCCAAAGCATCGGCTGAGTCATCACTGTGCGGTTTGCATCTGGGCAGCAGCACCGCGATCATTGCACGGATCTGGTTCTTATCCGCATGGCCGACACCGACCACCGATTTTTTCACCAGGTTGGGCGCATATTCCGCAACCCGAAGACCGGCCTGTGCGGGCACCAGAAGAGCTATGCCGCGCGCCTGCCCGAGCTTGAGTGTCGAGGCACCGCTCTTGTTCACGAAGGTTTGCTCGACGGCTGCCTCATCCGGCTGCCACTCACCCAGCACCTCACTGAGCCGCTCATGCAGTTGAACCAGCCGTTCGGCCAGCGACAGGCGCGCGTCCGATGTTTCAGTGCCGTCGGCGATATAGGAAATTGAGTTACCCTTGCAGTCGATAACACCCCACCCGGTCCTGCGCAGTCCCGGATCGATGCCAATCAGGCGGATGCTTTGGGTCATGCGGTTTGAGTTTCGCGCAATAGTTTGTTGTCCCGAATCACGCGGCGGTCAGCTTTGCCATGATCTCGTCGGAAACCTCGAAATTAGCGTAAACATTCTGCACATCTTCGTCATCATCCAGTGTCGTGATGAGCTTCATCAGGGTCGCCGCCTGGTGCTCGTCGACCGGGTTCATGGTCTGCGGTTTCCAGACAGCACCGACCGATTCGGGCTCACCAAGTGCTGTCTCGAGCGCGGTGGCGACGTCCCCCAAATCCTCGAATGCACAGGTGATGGTATGCGCGTCATCACTCGACACCACGTCATCGGCACCTGCCTCGATAGCTGCTTCCAGCACTGTGTCCGCATCACCGGCAGTAGGTGGAAAGACCACCTCGCCGACTCGATCGAACATGAACGACACCGATCCGCTCTCACCCAGATTGCCGCCATGTTTGGAGAAGGTCGCCCGCACGGCACTTGCCGTCCGGTTGCGGTTGTCAGTCAGCGCCTCGACGATAATCGCCACACCGCCGGAGCCATAGCCCTCGTAGCGCATCTCTTCGTAATTATCCGCATCGCCGGCTTCCGACTTCTTGATCGCGCGCTCGATATTGTCCTTCGGCATGCTCTGCCCGCGCGCGTTCTGGATCGCCAGCCTGAGCCTGGGGTTCGAGGCCGCATCCGGACCACCGGTCTTGGCCGCAATGGTGATCTCCCGCGACAGTTTTGAAAACAACTTCGAGCGCTTTTTATCCTGCGCGCCCTTGCGGTACATGATGTTCTTGAACTGTGAATGTCCAGCCATGACGCTGGTACCTCCTGATCCCCTTGCCGGCTGCCAACGGCTACCGCACTGGCGGCACCGCGAACCGGCAATTATCGATTCTGCTGAGACTTATAGGGTGTTTTCGGGTGATATTGAAGCTCTACAGCGACACAAAGACGACACACTTTAAGACGGCCTTAACACTCAAGCGGCAATGTTACCGGGGTGAGTGAGTACAAGTACAGGACATGCGTAATGAGTGACGTCGATCAGATTGACGAAACCCTTGACCAGTTGGAACTGACAGTCGAAGGGTTGACCACCTCCACCAATCTCGATGCCCTGAGATATGTCTACGAACTCGGCACCACGCCCGGCTGTTCCCGGCATAGTGCGGAAGCGGTCAAATATATTGCAGAGATGTATCTCGAGGCGGAGGCCGATCTGTTGGCCGGCATCGGACACATCGAAGACGACCATGACGAAGACGCAAACGAGTATCTCGGCCAGGCCCTGGTGCATCTCGACCGGATCGCTGAAATCGTCAACTCGGTCACCGGCCGGAAGGCCGACACCCCTCAACGAAAACTGACGCGTTTCAAGGCCTGACCGCCAGCGATTACCAGAAATCAGGACTTTCCGGTTTGAGACAACCGCCGGTCCTGATCAGGCCGATATCCCTGGCAAGCCCGGTTTGATCGTCAATATCGAACGCCACGCCGCTTACCGTGGCCTCCCCCGAAGAAGGCGTCATACGCGCACTGTTGATGCGCTTGACGAACCGTGAAATCGGCTCGGTCTTGTCCATGCCCAGAACCGATTGATAATCGCCGCACATGCCCGCATCGCTAACATAAGCCGTGCCGCCCGGCAGCACCCGGTGATCGCAGGTCGGTGCATGAGTGTGGGTTCCAACCACAGCACTCACCCGGCCATCGAGGAAATAGCCCATGGACTGTTTCTCCGAAGTCGCCTCGGCATGAAAATCGACCAGAATAGCATCGCATTCCGTGCCCAGCGCGCACAGGCCGATCTGCCGTTCAATCTGGCCAAACGGATCATCGAGCGGATCCATGAAGATCCTTCCAAGAGCATTGATCACCTGGACGCGTTTGCCACTGGCGGTCTTGAAAATACCGGCTCCCTTGCCGGGCGTTGCCCTTGGATAATTCATCGGACGCAACAGGGCCGGCTGATTGCCGATGAAGTCGAGTGCTTCCTTCTGGTCCCATGAGTGGTTGCCAAGCGTTACCACATCGGCGCCGGCTGCCAGCAATTCCTTGAAGATTGCCTCCGTAATGCCGAAACCGCCGGCCGCATTTTCGCCATTGACTACCACCAGGTCCGGTTCATAGCGCGCCCTCAGGCGCGGCAGTTCCTCAAGCACCGCCTTGCGGCCCGAGCGGCCAACCACATCGCCCAGAAAAATCAAACGCATACGCGTCTCCCGTTATTGGCCGGACCATGCGGCTGTTTTTATAAAAAGCGCGTCAGCATTTGAACGCACCGGCCTCGGTTAGCATCCAGTCGAGCGGCTGGTCATGCTTACCGTGCGGCACTTTTTTTACTTTCTGGCCGGCAAATGCGACACCAACGGCGACAACTTCGCGTTTGCTGCGCGCCAGTTCGATTGTACGGTCATAGAAGCCACCGCCATAACCAAGCCGGTAGCCGGATTTATCGAACGCCAGAAGCGGCACCAGCATTACGTCCGGTTTGACGGTCTCGGCATCCACCTGCGGGGTCAGTATATCCCATGCCCCAGGCTCCAGCGGCTGATCACGCGTCCAGACCCTGAAACTCAGCGGCTGCGCCGGTCCCATCACAACCGGCAGGCAGGTCGTCCACCCCTCCCCGCCAAGCTTGTGCAGCAGCGCGGTGCAATCGATCTCGGTGCCATAGGGATGGAAGCCGGAGACAATACCGGGTTTTCCCAATTGCAGAAAATCCAGACCTATAGCTGCGATCAGGCCGGGCGCCACTGCCGCCAACTCGCCGTGCAGAGCCTTGCGTTTCTCGCCCGCTTTTTTGCGCAACTTGCGTTTCGCTTCCGCGGTCTTGTCGGCCGACACACCGCCCTCCTCCAATCCAGGTTCAAAAAAGATCCAGAAACGAAGCCGCCATGACCGGTGGTGCGTTACGATCCCGGGTGCCTACACTTGTAGGTGGGCGCCGAATGAAAGGACCCACGGGTCCAATCAGGGTCAGCTCCCGTTCGGATCGTTAAGGCCCCGGGGATGTTTGCTCCTGTCGTATCAGGCAGCCTCGCCACGCGATGTTTAGAGCATTAGAGCCCTGTTAAGCAACTGGCAGTCACGTTCGGGCGCACCACCCGGTCAGTCCGTACGATTTGCCAATCCTGCAGTAAAGCGTTCCAGCCGTTCGGCGGTTTTCGCCAGTCTTTCCGCGACCGTTGTCTCAAGCGTTCTGGAACGTTCTACCGCTGCTGTGCGGGCATCTTTCAAACCCTCGATCTCGCCTTCGAGCATCTCGATCCGCCGGACCGTTTCATCGAGTTTGTCGGCCACCACCAATCCGGCCATCAGCAAGAGCCGGCTGTCACCGACCTGGCCGAATGTTTTCTTCAGCTTGGTTACCTCGTTTTCCAACAGGCTCGCCAGTTCGGCAAGGTGTTCCTCTTCGCCCTCATCACAGACCATGTTGTAAGGGCGGTCATTGACCCGTACGACTACCGTCGGCATGTCCCCAAATACCTTGCTACCGGTTAAACGCGAAACATGAGAACTCCCTGGTCGTTTCAAACGCCTCCCAGGAGGGTTCTTATGTTGTGCATAACTCCGTCAACGCGCGCTGAAATCTGCTCATGGACTTCCGTCTGCGCGCGCAACTCAGCCCTTACTTCATCCAATTCCGCAGCCAATCGTGAACGATCTTCACTCAATGCCAGGACCTCGCGCTCGAGCGTTTCGTGTTTCTGATCGGATTCCGAGGCCCGCACAACCGCAACCTCAAAGGAATTCAATGCGTTATCGAGGCGTGCCAACGCCTCATCCATTATCGAGCTATCTGACATATCCGATCCGTCGCTTGCATACCCAAACGCGTCGCCAACCTGTAATTTGAAGCACTTGGGCACATTCTTTCAAGCATTCATTTGAGGAAAACGTACAAATCTGGGGATGATTCGTCGAACGGCACGGCGCATGGACGGATTGCCGGAGCACAATGCGGCGAGGTCAACACCCCCACACCCCGATACACTCGGCGAATCGTTCGGCCATTGACTCGTACAAGGCAGGTGGTATTTGTGGCCGCGTTCAAACCGGGACTCCACAAAAATGACCCCTGCGACCACCGCGGCTACGGCCGACGACGACCAACCGGCAAGTGAGCCGGCCACTGCAAATACTCTGAAACACAAGAAAATGGCCGACGCGCTACGTGTCCTGGCCATGGATGCCGTTCAGAAAGCGACATGCGGTCACCCGGGCATGCCCATGGGCATGGCCGACGTGGCGACCGTTTTGTTTTCCAGGTTCATCAAGATCGATCCGACCGAACCCAACTGGGCCGACCGCGACCGCTTTGTTTTGTCCGCCGGGCACGGCTCGATGCTGCTTTATGCCTGCCTCTATCTGCTGGGCTACGAAGACATCACCCTGGATGAAATCAAGAACTTCCGCCAGTTGGGTTCAAAAACCGCGGGCCATCCCGAATACGGCCATGCCGGCGGCATTGAAACCACCACCGGGCCGCTCGGTCAGGGCGTAGGCAACGCAGTCGGCATGGCGATCGCCGAACGACTGATGAACGCCCGCTTTGGTGACGAGATCGTCGACCACCGCACCTATGTGATCGCCAGCGATGGCGACCTGATGGAAGGTATCAGCCACGAAGCGATATCGCTTGCCGGTCACCTGGCGTTGTCGAAGTTGATTATATTGTTTGACGACAACGACATCTCCATCGACGGCCCGCTGAGCATGGCCGAATCCGGCGATCAGCTTAAGCGTTTTGAGGCAGCCGGCTGGAACACAACGCGGATTGACGGCCACGACCCGGAAGCGATTGCAAACGCCATCGAAGCCGCCCAGACATCGGACAAGCCGTCTCTGGTCGCCTGCAAGACCATTATCGGTTTTGGCGCACCCAACAAACAGGGCACGTCCGGCAGCCATGGTGCAGCACTCGGCGACAAGGAAATTGAAGCCGCCCGGGTGCAGCTTGACTGGCCCCACCCGCCGTTCGAAGTGCCAGCGGAAATCCGCGACGGCTGGCGTATCGCAGGCCTGCGGGGCTGCCGGGCGCATAAGGCCTGGCGCGATCGGCGCGATGCTGTTGACAGCCAGACCCGGGCGGAGTTCGAACGCCGCATGGACGGCCACCTGCCGGCAGCCTTCGCCTCAACCATCGAGACATTCAAGAAAGAGCTGGCAGAAGCGCCGCCATCCATCGCAACCCGTGTTGCCTCGCAACGGGTGCTCAATGTCATCAACCCCATTATACCCGAAACCATCGGCGGTTCTGCCGACCTGACCGGCTCGAACAACACCAAGTCGGAGGACATGACGGTCATTACGCCGGACGACTTCAGCGGTCGTTTCCTGCACTATGGGGTACGCGAGCACGCCATGGCCTCTGCCATGAACGGCATGGCGCTTCATGGCGGTGTCATTCCCTATAGCGGGACTTTTCTCGTGTTTTCCGACTATTGCCGTCCGGCGATCAGATTGGCGGCACTGATGCGGCAACGGGTTATCCACGTCATGACCCACGATTCAATCGGCCTTGGCGAAGACGGGCCGACCCATCAGCCGGTCGAACATCTGGCCGCCCTGCGCGCGATCCCGAACTTGAACGTGTTCCGCCCGGCAGACGTCACCGAAACCACGGAATGCTGGCAGCTGGCGCTTGAAGCCGACACCACCCCCAGTATCCTTGCCCTGACCCGCCAGGCCCTGGCGGCACAACGCACGGAGTTCGACAAGAACAATCTGTGCGCACGCGGCGCCTATGAAATCGCCGCGGCAAAAGGTGACGCACAGGTCTCGCTGTTTGCCTCGGGTTCAGAGGTGGAGATTGCCGTTGCCGCCAAAACGGAACTCGACAAGAAGGGCCACCCGACCCGGGTCGTATCGGTCCCCTGCATGGACCTGTTCGCGCAACAGCCTGCCGCCTATCGAGACGGCATTATCGGCGACAGCGCCGTCAGGATCGGTATCGAAGCGGCCATACGCATGGGCTGGGATCAGATCATCGGAACGGATGGTGTGTTTATCGGTATGGAAACGTTCGGCGCCAGTGCACCTCACACCGACCTCTACCGGCACTTCGGCATCACTGCGGAAGCGATCGTCGCATCAGCTGTGGAGCAACTGGAAAGCACCAGGCGGGGCTAGAGCATGTTCTCTTTATATCGGATCGATTTGACCTGGTTTTCGCGTCTGCTGGCAAGGCACGTTCCACGCCGTGGTCTGGTTGACCACAAGTGGGCCGTAACGCAGTCCAGCGGGCGCGAAAACCAGGCCTTCGGTGGGCCAAATCAGCCCACCGGCTGTGTTGCAGCGTTTGTGCGATGCACCACATCGCGCTGCACGCCGCGCCTGACCGGTGGGCTGATTTGGCACCATCAAATGACCCGATATAAAGAGATCATGCTCTAGAACACGATGTTACAATTTGGAAGACAACTCCCAGCTTTAACCTAAGAGGAGAATAAAAATGGCTGTTCGGGTAGCGATCAACGGTTTTGGCCGCATCGGACGCAACATATTGCGCGCGATCGCAGAAGCAAAGCGGACTGACATCGAAGTCGTCGCGATCAACGATCTGTGCTCTTATGAGACGGCGGCGCATTTGTTCAAATATGATTCCGTTCATGGCCGGTTCGATGGCACCGTGACCGTTGACAATGACGGCTTTGACATCGGATCGGGCAAGATCACCTGTTGCTCCGAACGCAATCCGGCAGACCTGCCCTGGGGGGATCTCGGTGTCGATGTGGCACTCGAATGCACCGGCTTCTTCACCAGCAAGGACAAGGCGTCCGCGCATCTGGAAGCAGGCGCAAAAAAGGTTCTGGTCTCCGCCCCGGCATCCGGCGCCGACTATACGGTGGTCTACGGCGTCAATCACGACAAGCTTGAAGCAGCCCACACGGTCGTCTCAAACGCCTCCTGCACAACCAATTGCCTCGCACCGGTAGCAAAGGTGCTGAACGACTTTTGCGGCATCGAACGTGGTTACATGACCACCATTCATGCCTATACGTCAGACCAGCGCCTGCTCGATACCGATCACAGCGATCCGCGTCGTGCCAGAGCTGCAGCACTGTCCCTGATACCCACATCCACCGGCGCTGCCAAGGCGGTCGGACTGGTACTTCCAGAACTTGCCGGCAAGCTCGACGGTACCGCCATCCGCGTGCCGACCCCCAATGTATCTCTGGTCGATCTGGTGTTCGTCCCCGGCCGGGAAGTCAGCGTGGACGACATCAACGGTGCCATCTCCACTGCAGCCGACGGGACCCTCAAGGGTATTCTGGAAACCAATGACGAAGATCTGGTGTCCATCGACTTCAATCACCGCGCGGCATCCTCCACATTCGATCTGACCCAGACCCAGATCGTCGATGGCGGACTGGTGCGGGTGGTCACCTGGTACGACAACGAGTGGGGCTTCTCAAACCGGATGAGCGACACCGCGGTGCATATGGGCGGGCTTTGATCGCAACAGACCGGGAGACCCCGTGGTGGCCGACTTCCGCACGCTCGATGATGTTGATGTCGCCGGCAAGCGCGTACTCGTCCGGGTTGATCTTAACGTGCCACTTGAAGCCGGCACAGTCGGTGACCGCACCCGCATCGCAAGAATTGCTCCAACCCTGAGGGAGCTGATCGGTAGCGGCGCCACAGTCATCGTGCTGTCCCACTTCGGTCGCCCCAAGGGCGTGGTGGTTCCGGAGATGTCGCTCGCACAGGTTACCGACGCCCTGGCTGAAGCCATCGGCAGTACGGTCACATTCCTCGCCACCGACTGGCACGACATCGAGGATGCCATGTCGCTCCTTGACCGGAGTGACCGCGGCACCGTTGTGCTCATGGAGAACACGCGGTTTCACCCGGGCGAGGAAACCAATGATCCAGCGTTTGCCCGGATACTCGCGGGGCTCGGCGATATATTCGTCAATGACGCATTTTCCGCCGCCCACCGGGCCCATGCCTCAACGGAAGGCGTGGCGCATCTTCTGCCGGCAGTGGCGGGCCGGGCCATGGAGGCCGAACTCAACGCCCTCCATCAGGCCCTGGAAGCTCCGGAAAGACCGGTCGCCGCGGTGGTCGGAGGTGCCAAGATCTCAACCAAGCTCGAGCTTCTGGGAGCCTTGTCCGAGAAAGTCGACAGTCTGATTGTCGGTGGCGGCATGGCCAACACCTTCCTTGCCGCACAAGGCAAGCCGGTCGGTAAATCCTTGTGCGAGCACGACTTGCTGGAGACCGCTCGCAACATGATCAAGACGGCGGGCGACAATGGATGCGAGATCGTACTGCCGCGCGATGTGGTCGCCGCGAAGGCATTTGAGGCCGACGGCGAGCATCGCGTCATAGCGGTCGGTGACATTGCCGCTGACGAGATGATATTGGATGTCGGGCCACTTTCATTGGGTGACATTGAACGGGTATTCGAGCAGTCGCGGACATTGGTCTGGAACGGCCCGCTTGGCGCCTTCGAGTTGACGCCTTATGATAACGGAACCAATTCCGCAGCGCGCAGTGCAGCTGTGCTCTGCAAGTCTGGAAAGCTACGCGCCGTGGCCGGCGGTGGAGATACGGTTGCGGCCATCAACAATGCCGGCGTCGCAGACGATTTCACATATATTTCCACAGCCGGCGGCGCGTTTCTCGAATGGCTGGAAGGCAAGGCCCTTCCTGGCGTATTAGTATTGCAATCTACTCAAACCAAGGTACAGGGCTGAACCTGGAGCAGGCACAATGACCGAACAACTGCAAGACATCGCCGAAGCACTGGTCGCGACAGGCCGCGGCATACTGGCCGCAGACGAAAGCTCCGGAACCATCAAAAAGCGTTTCGACTCAATTGGCGCTGCATCGACCGAAGACAGCCGGCGGGACTATCGCGAAATGCTGTTTCGCTGCACCGATGCCATGAAGGAACGTATTTCAGGCGTCATTCTTTACGACGAAACGATCCGCCAGAAAGCTGCCGATGGCACACCGCTGGTCGATATTCTGACCGCATGCAATTCGATCCCGGGTATCAAGGTCGATACCGGCGCCAAGGACCTGGCCGGTGGCCCCGGCGAAAAAGTCACCGAAGGCCTCGACGGCCTGCGCGAACGATTTGCCGAGTATCACGGTCTTGGCGCACGTTTTGCAAAGTGGCGCGCCGTGATCACCATCGGCAATAAAATACCCAGCGCCTATTGCATTCGCACCAACGCGCACGCCCTCGCCCGATATGCAGCACTTGCCCAGGAACAGAACATCGTGCCGATCGTCGAGCCCGAAGTCCTGATGGATGGCAACCACTCCATCGAGCAGTGTTTCGACGTTACCGAACATGCCCTGAAGACACTGTATGAAGAACTTTACGCCCAGGGCGTCACACTGGAAGGCACGATCCTCAAACCCAACATGGTGATCTCCGGCACGGACTGCCCGCAGCAGGCCAGCGTCGAACAGGTCGCCGAAATGACCGTCAGCTGCCTCAAGCGGTGTGTGCCATCCGCGGTTCCAGGCATCTGTTTCCTGTCTGGCGGACAGTCCGATGAGGCAGCCACAGCCCATCTATCGGCCATGAATAGCGGATTTGACGTGCCCTGGGCGCTCAGCTTCTCCTATGGCCGGGCGCTGCAGGCAGCAGCATTGAAGGCCTGGGGCGGCAAGCCGGAAAATGCCTTAGCCGCACAGACAGCCTTCACGCACCGGGCACGAATGAACGGACTGGCCGCCACCGGAGACTGGTCCGCGGAGATGGAACACGCGGCCTGACTTTGTGTTGGCCAGCGTTCAGGGATATGCGGCAAGGCAAATTCCGGGAATGCCAATTTGACATGCTCGAATTGGTCGAACCTGCAATGCGGTCTTGAGACCCGCTGCAATTTTCCGCGCCGGTGTTTTACCGGCTTGAACAAGTCTATAGGACCAAGGGATGAACGACGTGCGCTGCCGGCTGTTTCTCGCCAACCCGCCCGATCTGGACGCGGAAACCTTTCCAGCCATGTTCGAACATGCGGCAAAGGCGGGAGATATTGCATCCTTATTGGTCCATCCCCTGGCCGACCGCGGCGAAACCGCTGAACTGATCGCTGCAGTGCTGCCGGCGGGGTATGAGTACAACATCGCGGTGCTGGTTGAACAAGACGCCGGTCTGGCCGCGGAATGCGGTGCCGATGGTGTCCAGATCACCGGCTCACTGGAGCACTATCGCGAAGCGCGTGCATTGCTTGGGTCGGACCGCATCGTCGGCGCCCTGTCCACCGGCTCGCGCCATGCCGCCATGGAGTTGGCGGAAGCCGGCATTGACTATATTGCCTTTGACCAGAACACCCCGACCATCTTTGGCACCGGTGAAACCGCCGAAAGTAGCGACCCGATCTCGTGGTGGACCGAACTGTTTGAGACGCCGGCAGTGGCCTTTGCCCCCGCCGCAATCGACGATGTTGCAGCCCTGGTGAAAGCCGGCAGTAATTTCATCCGGCCGGAAGATGCCATGTGGTCGTCCGCCGAACGTGCAGCTGACACTGTAAAACGCTACAATGCCAAGATCGATGAGTGTGCATAGACGGCGAGAGCGTATCGCATCAGTATGGATCTTTTTTATGGTGCCAAATCAGTTCACCGGCCAGGCGCAGCCCGCAGTGCGATGTGGGACATCGCGCAAGCGCTGCAACGCATCCAGGGGGCTGATATGGCGCCATCAAGTGAGCCCATATTGATGCGACACGCTCTAGCAGTATTTCTCAGTGTTTTTGCCTTGTGGGTAATCATGGCGCCCGCTGGCGGTGGGCTGGCCCATGCAGGCTACGATCAGGCCTTCGAGGCATACGGAAAAAAGGACTTTTCCGCAGCCTTCAAACTGGCCCGTGAAGCCGCCACCAACGGCAAAGACTCCCGCGCCCAGGCCATGCTTGGCGGTTTATACGCCGAGGGCCTCGGCGTAGCGCGAGACCTGGGCGAAGCACGCAAATGGTTCTCCAGTGCAGCAGAACAGGGTCATGCAGGTGCGCAATATGATCTCGCACTGATGTTGATTGACGGGCGGGCGGGTCAGAAGGATCTGGCGTCCGCTTTCGAATATTTCCTCGCCGCCGCCAAGCAGAACCTTCCCTGGGCGCAACACTGGGTCGCCAACTTCTATGCCGGCTATGACGGCAGAACGCCCGACTGGGCCAAGACCGTCGAATGGCTGACCAAATCCGCAGAACAGAAATACGCCAAGGCGCAGTACGACCTGGGCGGCCTTTACTTCGAAGGCAAGGGTGTTGAGAAGAACCACATTAAGGCAGCACATTGGATCGGCAAGGCGGCCAGTCTCGGCTTGCCCGAAGCAGCGCTGGGTTACGGCGTCATGGTGCTCAGGGGCCAGGGCGTCAAACAGAACGAGGAATTCGGCGCCAAGTGGTTGCTGTTTGCCGCGGAAAAGGGCAATGCCGCCGCGCAAAATCTGCTTGCATCTCTCTATGAAAAAGGACGCGGCGTCCAGGCCAATGCGGTTGAAGCGGCAAAGTGGTATCTCATTTCCACACCGGGCGACCGCGTCGAACCTGAGATCCAGAAGTTCCTCGACTCATTGACGCCCGAGCAGATGAACAACGCCAAAACCCGCGCCGCAGACTGGATCAAGAACTACATCGCCGCTCAACGGCAAGGATAATCTGGCGGTGGGGCTTGACAACCAATCCCGCAAGCGCACATACCCCGCCTGAAACAGAGTGCCGCCATGCACACAACCGCGGCGGCAGGCAGCAATCGAAATCGGTTTTACGATCAACGAGGATCTCATGAAGATCAACGGAAATGAAATTCGGCCAGGCAACGTGATCCAGCACAAAGACGTGCTCTGGGTCGCCGTCAAGGTTCAGCACGTTAAGCCGGGCAAGGGCGGCGCCTATGCCCAGGTTGAATTGAAGGCCATTATCGAAGGCACCAAGCTCAACGAACGCTTCCGCTCTTCTGAAACCGTTGAACGGGTCAGGCTCGAGCAACAGGATTACCAGTTTCTCTTTGCCGAAGGCGACATGCTGACCTTTATGGACACCGAAACCTATGAACAGATTTCCCTTCCAGTCGAGTTCGTCGGCGAACGCGCCGCCTTCCTGCAGGACGGCATGGAAGTGAAGGTTGAGAGCTATGAAGGCAAACCTCTGGGAATATCGCTGCCCGAACACGTAACCCTCGAGGTTGTGGAAACCGAACCGACGATCAAGGGACAGACTGCATCGTCGTCCTACAAACCGGCAATGATGGACAACAGGGTGCGTGTAATGGTGCCGCCGTTCATTACAGTCGGCGAAAAAATCATCGTCGACACCAATGAAGCGACTTATGTGCGGCGCGCGGACTGAGCCCAGCACGCCCGCATCACACTCTCAGAAATCTAGAGCGGATTTTGTTTATGTTGAATCATTTGATGGCGCCAAATCAGTTCACCGGTCAGGCGCGGCGCGAAGCGCGATGTGGTGCATCGGGCAAGCGCTGCAACGCAGCCGGGGGGCTGATTTGGCCCACCGAAGGCCGGGTTTTCGCGCCCGCTGGACGCTGTTACGGCCCACTTGTGGTCACCCAGACCACAGCGTGGACCGTGCCTGGCCAGCAGACGCGAAAACCCGGTCAAGTGATCCAACATAAACAAAACCCGCTCTAGGCTGGAAAGTAATCGATGCGACGGACCGCGCTTGCAAATGTCATGATCGGCGCGGCCCGCAAAGCCGCGCGCACCATACAACGAGATTTCGGCGAAGTTGAAAACCTGCAGGTATCGCTCAAGGGTCCGTCCGACTTTGTCAGCGCCACCGACCGGCGGGTCGAGCAGATACTGCACGAAGAACTGGAGCGGGCCCGGCCGGGCTATGGATTTCTTATGGAGGAATCAGGCCGGCACGACGGCGACGACCGCACCCACCGCTGGATCGTCGATCCGATCGACGGCACCACGAATTTCCTGCACGGCATTCCCCTGTTTGCTGTATCGATCGCCCTCGAGCGCGACGGCGAGTTGGTCGCCGGCTTGATTTACAATCCGATCTCCGATGAAATTTTTTTCGCTGAAAAAGGCACCGGAGCCTTTCTGAATGACCGGCGCATACGGGTTGCAGCACGCCAGGACCTGTCCCATTCGGTTCTGACCTGCGGCATCCCGCACAATCAGCGCGGTGACACGGATCTGTTCGCGCGTGAAATTCAATCGGTGCAGTCTCAAGTCGCCGGTATCCGCAGGTCCGGCTCAGCAGCCCTTGATCTCGCCTGGCTCGCCGCCGGACGGTTCGACGGCTATTGGGAACGTGGCCTGAGCGCCTGGGACATTGCCGCCGGCATTATCCTGGTCCGCGAGGCGGGAGGCCTGGTGGGCGACATTGATGGTGCGGATGACGTCCTGAAAACCGGCAATATCCTTGCCGCCAATGGCGCGCTTTACCCGCAAATCGAGAAGTCTCTGCGCATAGCGACACGCTCTGGCCTGTCAAAATGACGGCCGCACTTTACAAAGGCCGGCTTGGTTTTGTCATAATTTACAGCGACTAGTATCAGGTTAACACCGCTGCTTGCGAGACCTCACCGGGAATTTTCTTTTTTGGTGGTAGATAGGGCTGTCGCATCAACGGCAATCGGGTAAGCTTTTGAGTCTCGACCATAAGCGGCAATTGGATTGTTGAATGACCACCGAAGCCCATCACCCCATTCTGGTGACCCCCCGTCTGTATCTGGCGCGCATGTGCGTGTTTCTGATACTTGTCGGCTTCATCGCCGCCATACTCAACAAGCAGATTCTGGAAGCCTTTGCCGCGAATCCGGGGTTGAACGGGCTGATACTCGGTGTTCTGATCCTTGGTATTGCCTATGCGTTCCGACAGATTTTCAGACTGTTTCCGGAGGTCAACTGGGTCAACAGTTTCAGGATTGCCGATCCGGGCCTGGAAATAGCGCACACGCCGGTGCTGCTGGCGCCCATGGCCGCGCTTCTGCGGGACCGCCAGGGCCGCATGTCGTTGTCGACCATGTCCATGCGGTCGCTACTGGAATCGCTTGCCAGCCGTCTCGACGAAGCCCGCGACATTTCCCGCTACATGATCGGCCTGCTGGTTTTCCTCGGGCTGCTTGGCACATTCTGGGGTCTCTTGAACACGGTGACCGCTGTCGGCGGCATCATCGGATCGCTGGATATTTCGCAAAACGAGAGCGGTGTGGTGCTCGATCAGCTCAAGGACGGTCTGAAAGCGCCGCTGGACGGCATGGGAACCGCATTCTCGTCCTCGCTGTTCGGCCTCGCCGGCTCGCTGGTGCTTGGCTTCCTGGACCTTCAGGCAAGCCAGGCCCAGAACCGTTTTTACAATGATCTGGAGGACTGGTTGTCCACGGTGACCGACATCTCAGCAGGCGAAGGTGGTGACTTGTCTGTGCCGCATTATCTGCGCATGGATCTGCGCGACATGCAGACCAACATCGAACGCATCGACAATACGCTGCAGGACACACTGACATCAGAAACTTATGAACCGGTCGACATGGAAGCAATCGAGCTGCTGGCCGAAGCGGTCCACGGCCTGGTTAAACAAATGCGTGAGGAGCAAAAGGTCGTTCGCGAGTGGGCACAGGCACAGGCTGATCAGCAGACCGAGATTAGAGTAGCGCTTGAGAGACTGGTGGAAAACTCAGTGCAGAGGAGCCGTCCGAGAACCAAGAAGGGGGAAACCTGATCCATGGCGCTTGCCCGCCGCCAGCGCCGCGCCGCGGAGGCGTTCTATTGGCCAGGATTTGTCGACGCCATGGCCACATTGCTGCTGGTCATTATCTTCTTGTTGTCGATCTTCATGCTGGTTCAGTTCATGCTGGCGCGCGACATATCGGGTCAGGACTCAGCACTCACCCGGCTTCGGGCCCAGTTAGCCGAACTGTCTGAAATGCTGGCCCTGGAAAAAGTCGCATCCTCGGAACTCAAGGCATCGCTCTCCACGCTGGGCGAGGATCTGAGTTCGGCGGAGGACGAAAAAGCCCGCTTGTCCGGCCTGCTGGCGACCGAACAGGAAACAGCCTCTCAGTCCAACAGCGCGGTCGGCTCCCTAGAGACTGCACTTGACGATGAAAAAAGACTGCGGATCGAGGCGCTTGCCCAGGTTGAACTCCTTAATCAGCAGATCTCTGCGCTGCGCCGGCAACTGGCGTCCATTCAGGCTGCCCTGGAGATTGCCGAATCGCGCGATACAGAGTCCCAGGCGCAGATCGCCGACCTTGGCCGGCGTCTCAACGCAGCACTGGCCCAGCGGGTCCGCCAACTGGCCCGCTATAGATCCGAGTTTTTTGGCAGACTTCGCGAACTCCTGAGCCAGCGCTCCGACATTCAAATCGTTGGCGACCGGTTCGTGTTTCAGGCAGAAGTGTTCTTTGCCACCGGCCGGGCAAATCTCAATCCGGAGGGCCAGCGCGAATTGGACAAGCTCGCGACAGCGCTTCAGGAACTCCAGGGCGTCGTGCCCGAAGACATCAGCTGGGTATTGCGCGTCGACGGCCATACCGACAATGTGCCGATCCAATCAGCGCCTTTTCCATCCAACTGGGAATTGTCCACCGCACGGGCCATATCAGTGGTGCGCCATTTGATCGATCGCGGTGTTCCGCCCAACCGTCTGGTCGCCGCGGGGTTTGGAGAGTATCAGCCGCTCGAACCCGCCGACACGGTTGATGCCCGGCGCAAGAACCGCAGGATCGAGTTGAAACTGACCGAGCGCTAGAGCGTTTGGCTCACATGTCGAACTGCAGTTCCGCCAGGCGTGCATAGAGCCCGCCCTGGGTCATCAGCTCCTCATGCCGGCCTTCGGCAACCACCTTGCCGCCATCCAGGACGACAATGCGGTCGGCATTGCGCACAGTCGATAATCTGTGCGCGATCACCAGGGTTGTGCGGCCTTCCATCAAGCGTTCAAGCGCCTGCTGCACCAGCTGTTCGCTTTCCGCATCGAGCGCGCTGGTGGCCTCGTCAAGCAGCAACACAGGGGCATCTTTCAACAAAGCGCGTGCCACCGACATTCGCTGCCGCTGTCCGCCCGACAATGTCACCCCGCGCTCGCCAAACACGGTTTGGTATTTCTCCGGCGTCTGCGAGATGAATTCATGCGCAAGCGCCGCCCGCGCGGCAGCTTCAACGTCAAAGGCACTCGCCTCCGGGCGTCCATAGCGGATGTTCTCGGCAGCCGACATGGAAAAGATCACCGTGTCCTGGGGCACCAGCGCAATCCGCCCCCGCACCTCGTTGGGGTCGGCGATGGCGATGTCCACACCGTCCACCCTGATCGATCCCGAACGCGGGTCGTAGAACCGCAGAAGCAGGTTGAATATGGTGCTCTTGCCGGCGCCCGACGGCCCGACAATGGCCACCGTCTCGCCCGGCTTTACCGTGAAGGAAACATCCTGGAGTGCCGCCAGGTCGGGCCGCGACGGATAGAAGAACTCAACATGTTCAAACCGCAGTTCTCCCCGCGCAGGGTCCGGCAACGGGTGCGGATTGTCGAGCACCTTTATGTCCGGTTCGACCGCCAGCAATTCCGCCAACCGCTCTGAAGCGCCGGCCGCTGCCTGCACTTCTCCCCACACTTCCGAAAGCGCCCCCAGCGCACCGGCGGCAAAGGCTGCATAGAGCACGAACTGGGACAACTCGCCGGGTGTCAACCGGCCATCCAGAACATCGCGCGCGCCATACCACAAAATACCCACCACACTGGCAAACGTGATGAAGATGATACAGGCGGTCAGCAGGGCGCGCGCCCAGGCGCGCTGGCTGGCGGCGTCAAAGGCGGTCTCGGTTACCGCGGAGAAGGTATCCTGGTCGCGGAACTGACGGACAAAGGCCTGAACGGTCTGTATCGCCGTCAGCCGTTCCGTGGCAAACGCTGCCGTGTCGGCAAGACCATCCTGGGCCTTGCGCGACAATCGTCTGACCCAGCGTCCGAACACCACAAGCGGCAACACGATGATCGGCAGGGTCAGCAGCACCATGCCGCTCAGCTTCAGGCTGGTGATCACCATCATCACCACGGCGCCGGCCAGCAACACCACATTGCGTAACGCCACCGATGCGCTCGAGCCAAAGGCATCCTTGATCTGCGTCGTGTCCGCGGTCAGGCGCGACAACACCTCGCCGACCGGGGTTACTTCATAGAAGCTGAGGCTCTGTTCGGTCAGTTTCTGGAATATTTCACTGCGCAGATCGGCAACCACCCGCTCACCGATCCAGGTGACAAAATAATAGCGCGACGCACTGGCCACCGCGAGCACCAGGGCGACCACGATCAGCATGCCGAAATACTGGTCGATAAAAAGCGCATTTTCCCTGCTGAAACCGTGATCGATCATGCGGCGCACCGCAAGCGGTACGGCAAGGGTCGCGCTCGCGGCAGCCAACAGGGCCACCAGCGCACACAGGATCCGGGCGCGATAAGGCGCCAGAAACGGAAAAATACTCCGCAAGGGGCGAAGGTTTCCTAGGCGCGGACGCGATGGTCTTTCGGGCACAGCTGGAACCGGCTTCCCCGTGACCTGCACACCATCTTCAACTTTTTCCAACACGCGAACCCTTTTTTCACCCTAAGCCGGCAGAACTGCATCTGGCGCGGAGCCAAAACGTGCCGCATTCTACGGTCGCCCACAACCGCGACAAAAAGCCATGAACAACTTCGCTACAATCACCGGCCTTGCAACATGCGGCAAGCTTAAGTATACCCTGCCTCCGAATGAGCGCTCCGCCGTTATGTGATGCGCCATAAACCATTGCAACACATGAGGATCAGCGATGAAAAAAGAAATTCATCCTGACTACCATAACATCACTGTGGTGATGACGGACGGGACCACTTTCGAGACCCGCTCCACATGGGGATCAGACGGCGACAAGATGACGCTTGATATTGATCCAAATACGCACCCGGCTTGGACCGGCGGCGGCCAGCATCTCATCGACCGTGGCGGACGGCTGTCAAAATTCAAGAAGAAGTATGAGGGTTTCCTGGGCTGAGCGCGCCCGGGTAAGCAGCACCGCTCACCCTTTCACAACATCTTCTGCGTCGTCACCGAAGGCGGCGCGCAGCCGTGATATATGATCGGACACCGGATTGGCGGACACACGCTCTTGTGGCGTGTCCTCATTACGCAGCATTTCATCCAGATGAATCACCCGACGGTACAAACCGAAACTACGGTCAATCAGGTGGCCTAGTGCTTCCGGCAGCTCTTCGGTGCCGGCCTGATCCGATCTGGTCCCCACTTCAGACAGGTTGATGCGGTATTTTTCTTTCTGTGCCTCGCCGGCGGTCATTTCGCCGTCACGGACCGCGCGCTGCAGCAGCAGCCACGAGGCCAGTTGCATCAAACGGGTGGTCAGGCGCATGCTTTCGGTGGCATAGGTCATGGCGCTCATCCGCGCCAGCTGGCGAGATTCAGTGCGTCCCTGGCCATCAAGATAGGTCGCGGTCTGTTCGACAAGTTCCATACCCTCATGGAAAATCTTGTTGAACATATCCGACTCAGCAAAACGCGATCCAAAGTCGATTGTCGCGTCGCTTTCGAGCGATGGCCCGTTCGGTTTTTTTGACTCAGACATAACTCACTCGAACTCTTTGGTTTCGACTATACCTGAAACTGACGGCACACTTGGATTCCAGCACAGGTACAGCGGCAAATCAATGAGCCGTCCGATACAAGAACAGACCGGCCCCTGGTACTTTACCTGCAGCAAGACCGGTGCCAAACCGTTGGTCACAGCAATCATGCCGCCGATTATCCCGCGACGTCATTAACATAACGAAAATATGACTTTGTGATGTAGGCAAAAAAAAGGAGCCGCGGGGGGCGCGGCTCCAAGGTTTTAACAGGGAGGCGTCAAACAGAGTGGACAGGAGCCACTCAGAAAATCCAGATGACTGGATTACGCATGGTTAAGATAACGAAAAACATCCTAACGAAAGGTTAACGAATGCCCAGATTGGGTCACGCCTGCATGCAATTTATTAATTCTTCTGTCTCGTTTCGAAACAAAGCCCTGCCATATCAGTTACTTAACGTTAGGCATTTTTTTGTTGCTAATTTCGAAAAACCGCATCCGCGTCGTTCTTAACGTTGTGTTTCTGGTCGATCATTTGCCGCAATCTGTCAATTTCGACCCCATAGGCAGTGATTCTATCGTGCAGCTCTTCAATTGAAAGCGCATCGAGGTCTTCACCGATTCGATACTCCTCAACCGCCTTTTTCGCGTCTTCGTCGTCAATATCCATATCGCTCACCTTCGCCTGACCACATCCTGGAGGCTGCAACAACCATTGCGAGTCTGCGGCAGTCCCTGTAGATCATCAAGCCTAAATCCGCCCAGCCACGTTGACACGAATGTGAGAACCGTTCTTATGGCCGACGACCTCCCCGAACAGATGACAGCAATTGAGATCTCCGCCCCCGGGGGTCCCGAAGTCCTGCGACCCACGACAATGCGCCGGCCATATCCCGAACAAGGCGAGCTTTTGATCAAGGTTGCCGGCGCCGGTGTCAACCGACCGGACATATTGCAGCGCATGGGTCTCTATCCGCCCCCGCCCGGTGCGCCGGAGACCCCCGGCCTGGAGATTGCCGGCACTGTTGCGGTTGCGGGCCGCGACACCAAACGCTTTAAGGAAGGCGATCAAATCTGCGCACTCGTGCCCGGAGGCGGGTATGCGGAATACTGCCTGGTGCACGAGGATAACGCCCTGCCGGTTCCCAAGGCTCTGAGCCTGACCGAAGCAGCAGGTGTGCCGGAAACATTTTTCACCGTGTGGACCAATGTTTTTCAGCGCGGCGGCCTCAAATCCGGGGAAAACTTTCTCGTTCACGGCGGCTCGAGCGGCATCGGCACAACCGCGATCATGCTTGCCAAGGCATTCGGCGCAACGGTCTTCGCAACCGCCGGTTCCGACGAGAAATGCGCCGCCTGCACGAAACTTGGCGCCGATCGGGCGATCAATTACATGACCGAAGATTTTCCAAGCGTTATTAAGGAGGAAACCTCCGGCCGCGGCATTGACGTCACCCTGGATATGGTCGGCGGCGATTACATCGAACGAAACATCAAGGCCGCTGCCGTTAATGGCCGTATTGTCACGATCGCTTTCCTCAACGGCGCGACGGCGGAGGTGAACTTCATGCCCATGATGCTGAAAAAGCTGACCCTGACCGGCTCAACACTGCGCGCCCGCAGTGTGGCGGAAAAAGCTGTCATCGCCCGCGAACTGGAAGAAAAGGTGTGGCCGCTGCTCAATGCCGGCGACATCAAACCCATAATCGACAGCCAATTCCCTCTGGCAGAGGCAGCAGCCGCGCATGAGCGAATGGAGACCAGCAAGCACATTGGCAAGATCATTCTGACCTGTTGATAAGAAAGTCGTTTGCAGGCGGCGCGTTTCGACTTATATAAATGCTATTCCCCTGAATTCGGGTTGATAGCAGGACTGGTGGCTGATGCCCCTTGGTCTGGAGGTAATTTTCTTATGGCAAGCACTCCCTTAATGCCGAAGGCAACCGCTGTTTGGCTGGTTGACAACACAGCGCTTACATTCGACCAAATCGCTGACTTTTGTCAGCTTCACCAACTGGAAGTCAAAGGGATCGCCGACGGCGACGTCGCCCAAGGCATTCGTGGCATGGACCCCATGGTCAACGGCCAATTGGTCCGAGACGAACTGGAACGTGCCGAAGCCGATTCGACATACCGGATGAAGATTGCCGTATCGAAAGTTGAAATCCCGGAAGTCAAAACCAAACGTGGGCCCCGCTACACGCCGGTTTCGCGCCGGCAGGACCGTCCCGACGCGATTTCATGGCTTCTGCGATATCACCCCGAACTGACCGATGGACAGGTGATGAAACTGGTTGGCACCACCAAGCCCACGATCCAGGCGATCAGGGACCGCAGCCATTGGAACGCCCCTAACATCACGCCGAAGGATCCAGTGACCCTTGGCCTGTGCTCGCAGGGAGATCTGGACGGAGCTGTGCAGAAGGCGGCACAGCGGGTCGAGCGCGAACGCAAGAAGACCGAGCAGGAAGCGATCAAAGCGGGTACATTGTTGCCGACCCGGGAAACCGTCGAAGAGGTTGCGGCGAGTGCGGAACCCATTCACGCCCGGATTATTCCTGCCGAACCTCAGGCAAAACCCGAGCTGGATACCTTCTCGCCAGCCGCCAGCGCTGAACCCGCTGAGGCAGCGGAACAGGAATATGACGCGGATTCGGTGTTTTCCAAACTCAAGGACCTGAATCTGGACGCCGATGAGACCGACGACACAGCGACCGAGCAGGAGTAATCCGCCCGGAGTGTGTCGCATTAAGGGGCGCCCGATAACCGCTGTTCATTTTTTCGGGTCTGTACCGGTGCTTCAATCAGGCACCGGCACGGTATAGTTCAGAGGCAGGCGGCCGCCATCGGCATAGATTGTCTGTCCTGAAATATAGCTGGCGTTGTCAGACGCCAGGAAGGCCACCACCGACGCGATCTCTTCTGGTTCACCGATCCGCCCAAGCGGCGTGCGCGACAGGATGCGGCGGCGCATTTCTTCATCAGTTACCACCTTGGTCAGCATATCCGTCATAATGCTGCCGGGACCGACCGCATTGACCCGGATGCCGTGTGGCGCAAGCGAAAGCGCCATCGCTTTGGTCAGCTGGTTCACCCCACCCTTGGACACCGAATAGGGCAACTGGGTGGGGATAACGAACACTGCATTGACGGATGACATGTTGATGATCGTCCCCGGCGCGCCGTCAGCTTCGATCTGCACCACCATTTGCCGTGCCACTGCCTGGCTGACCATGAACACGCCTTTCAAATTGACCTGAATGACACGATCGAAGTCCTCTTCGGAGATATCCAGAAACTCACCACCGATAACGATGCCCGCATTGTTCACCAGAACATCGATACTGCCATAGGCTTCAACGGTATTGGCCACCAGATTGCGCACATCTAGGCGTTCCGTCACATCGCACGCCATAAAGCGCGCCTCATGACCGGCGTCGATAAGTTCCTCGGCAGCCGCGCCCCCTTCTGCCTCTTCCACATCGCACAGCACCACCTTGGCGCCCTCTTCTGCGAGCCGGCGCGCACAGGCCAACCCTATGCCGCGCGCAGCGCCGGTGACGATGGCGGTCTTGTTTGCCAGGGACATGGGCCTACTCCGTGTGGTTGGCTATGGTCAGGACGCGATACCGGCTGTTTTCAAAACTTCTGTGATCTCGTCCAGGATCGCCGGATCATCGATGGTCGCCGGCATGTTCCATTCTTCCCCGTCGGCAATATTGCGCATAGTGCCGCGCAAAATCTTGCCCGACCGGGTCTTCGGCAATCGGGGGACGGTCATGACAATTTTGAAAGCCGCCACCGGTCCGATTTTCTGACGGACCAATTGAACGACCTCCCGTTCGACCTCGTCAGTGTCCCGGTCCACGCCGCTGTTGAGCACAATAAAACCGGCTGGCAGCTGCCCCTTCAGCTGGTCTGCAATTCCAATGACCGCACATTCAGCGACATCGGGATGGCTGGCCAGCACCTCCTCCATACCACCGGTCGACAACCGGTGGCCGGCAACGTTGATGATGTCGTCGGTGCGGGCCATGATGTAGAGATAGCCGTTCTCGTCCTTGTAGCCCGCATCGGCGGTTTCGTAGTATCCCGGATAGGCCGCAAGATAGCTCTCCCTGAAGCGTTCATCGTTCTGCCAAAGCGTCGGCAGACAACTTGGCGGCAAGGGCTGCTTGACGCAGATCGCACCGATCTCCCCGTCCTCAACCTCGTTGCCCTGCTCGTCGAGAACGTGGATTTCATAACCGGGCATGGCCACGGTCGGCGACCCGTGAACCACCGGCAGTTTCCCAAGACCGACCGGATTGGCAGCAATCGACCAGCCGGTTTCGGTTTGCCACCAGTGATCGATAACCGGCACTTTGAGCTTATCCTCGGCCCATTGCAGGGTATCCGGATCGGCCCGTTCGCCCGCCAGAAACAGGACGCGGAAATGTGACAAGTCGTATTTCGCGATGAGTTCGCCCTGCGGGTCCTCTTTCTTGATCGCGCGAAACGCGGTTGGTGCGGTGAACAGGGACACCACATTGTGATCGCTGATCACCCGCCAGAACGTACCTGCATCGGGCGTCCCCACCGGCTTGCCCTCGAACAACAGTGTGGTGGCGCCGTGCAGCAATGGCGCATAGACGATATAGGAATGGCCAACCACCCAGCCGACATCCGACGCTGCCCAATAGACCTCGCCCGGTTCGATGTCATAGATGTTCTTCATGGTCCATTTGAGCGCCACCATGTGCCCGCCATTGTCGCGCACAACGCCTTTGGGGATACCTGTGGTACCCGACGTATAGAGTATATAAAGCGGGTCTGTCGCAGCGACCGGCACACATTCCGCCGCGCGTCCTTCCGCCTTTGCCTGGCTCACCAGTTCTGCCCAGTCATGGTCGCACCCCTCGACCAGCGTGGCCTGTTCCATCGGTCTCTGAAACACGATGCAGCCATCCGGTTTGTGCACCGACATCTCAATCGCCTGGTCGATCAGCGGTTTGTAGGCGATCACCCGCCCCGGCTCGATGCCGCAGGACGCACATAAGATGAGCTTTGGCTTGGCATCGTCGATCCGGGTTGCGAGTTCCTTCGGTGCAAAGCCGCCAAATACCACTGAGTGGATAGCCCCGATACGGGCACAGGCCAGCATTGAGATCAGCGCCTCCGGCACCATCGGCATATAGCAAACGATCCGGTCACCCTTGCCTGCCCCCTTGTCCTGGAGCACAGCGGCAAATGCTGCGACTTCATCGAGCAGTTCACGATAGGTGTAGGTTTTGACCTGACCGGTGACCGGGCTGTCATAGATCACCGCTGCCTGGTCGCCACGGCCGTTCTCAACATGCCGGTCGATGCAGTTGTAGCATGTGTTGCACTCCGCCCCGACGAACCACCGGTCAAGACCATTGACCACGTCAAACACCTTGTCCCACCGCTTGCTCCAGTCGATCGCCTCCGCAGCTTCAGCCCAGAACCCCTGCGGGTCCCGCTGCCAGCTTTCGTAAACCTCATGATACCGGCTCATAGTCTCTCCCTGTTACCGCCTACCGGACGGCTTGAACGCACCAACCGGGCACGACAACCACGTTATTGTCCCGGTGCGCTTACACCAATGCAAGGCCCTAAGTCTGCATTATCCCATTACGGCACCGCACGCCATATGACATTGGTCAAACACCCCGCACTCGCAGTGATCCGCAATCACACCCCAGCCGGTTCCATATCGTTGAAAAGCGCACCACAGCAACCCCGTCCTACCGGACGCGGACAAGTTGCTGTAATACTTTGAAGTCGATCAACTTTTCCGCCGAAAACCCATTCTGATTCTTGTCGGGTTGATCTAGATTAACCGGCCGGCAACAGCTCCAGACACCTTTTGGCCTGAGGGTAAATCCATGACCACGAATATGTATGACCGCGATCTCGACAAAACCCCCGCCAACTACCAGCCGCTGTCGCCGATCACATTCCTCGACCGGGCGGCCAAGATTTTTCCCGACCACACCGCGATCGTCCACGGCGCGCAGAGAACCAGTTACGCCGACTTTTATACCCGGGCGCGAAAGCTCGCTTCAGCCTTGTCTCGGCGCGGCATCTCCAAGGGGGACACGGTGTCGGTCATGCTGCCCAACACGCCGCCCATGCTGGAGGCCCATTACGGGGTGCCGATGACCGGCGCCGTGCTCAACTGCCTCAACACCCGGCTTGATGCCACCTCAATCGCCTTTATTCTCGACCATGCTGAAACCAAGTTCCTGATTACCGACCGCGAATTTGCAGCAACCATGAAACCGGCTCTGGAACAGGCCGGCGTATCACCCATCGTCATCGACTATGACGATCCGGAGTTCCCCCAGGACGGAGCACTGCTCGGTGAAGCGGAGTATGAAACCTTCATTGCCGGCGGTGATCCGGAATTTGCCTGGTCCCTGCCCGCAGACGAGTGGGATTCGATCTCCCTCAACTACACCTCCGGCACCACCGGCAATCCCAAGGGTGTCGTCTACTCCCACCGCGGCGCTTATCTCATGGTGACCTCCAATGTGATCGCTGCCGGAATGGCAAAACACCCGGTGTATTTGTGGACCCTGCCCATGTTCCACTGCAACGGCTGGTGCTTTCCATGGTCCCTGTCGGTGGTGGCAGGCACCCATATCTGCTTGCGCTGGGTCCGTGCCGGTGCGGTGTTCGATGCACTCGCCGATCACAAGGTGACCCACCTGTGCGGCGCACCGATCGTCATGTCGACCCTGCTGGATGCGCCCGATGCCGAAAAACGTGACCTGCCCCATGAAGTGCAGTTCGTCACCGCCGCAGCCCCCCCTCCCGAGGCAGTGCTCGCCGGCATGGCCGATGCCGGTTTCAACGTAGTCCATGTCTACGGCCTGACCGAAGTCTACGGACCCGCGGTGGTCAATGAATGGCGCGACAGCTGGAACGATGCCCCGCCGGCGGAGCGGGCGGCTCTGAAAGCGCGCCAGGGGGTGCGTTACCCTGCCCTCGAGGATCTGGCGGTGTACGACCCTGAAACCATGACACCGGTGCCCCAGGACGGTGAAACCATCGGCGAGGTGATGCTGCGCGGCAATATCGTCATGAAGGGCTATCTCAAAAACGCAAGCGCCTCGCAGGAAGCACTTGCCGGTGGCTGGTTCCATTCCGGTGACCTGGGCGTCTGGCACCCGGACGGCTATGTGCAGCTCAAGGATCGATCCAAGGACATCATCATTTCAGGTGGCGAGAATATTTCCTCGATCGAAGTGGAGGATGCCTTCTACAAGCATCCAGCCGTCGCCGCAGTTGCGGTGGTCGCCAAACCCGATGACCGGTGGGGCGAAACCCCGTGCGCTTTTGTTGAGCTGAAGCCGGGCAAGGATGTAAGTGCACAAGATCTTATTCAGTACGCCCGCGACAACCTCGCCGCTTACAAATGTCCACGCCATGTGGTGTTCGCCGAACTGCCGAAGACGTCGACAGGTAAGATCCAGAAGTTCAAACTGCGTACCATGGCCGAAGAGGTTTAGAGCGTGTCAGCCTTTCGGCCCCAGCACCATTTGCGTGCAGCGGAAATGGGCGATTACCTTGCCCGAAGCGTCCGAAATCACCTCGGCATCCCAGACCTGGGTCGAGCGGCCCAGATGGATCGGCCTGGCGACGCAGCGGATGGTGCCCTCACGCGTCGTACCAAGATAATTGGTCTTGAGTTCTACTGTCGTAAAGCCGGCCGCTTCCGCGGGCAGGCATTTGAGCGTGCCATAGCCGCAACAGGTATCGGCAATCGCTACGACCGTACCGCCGTGCAGAAATCCATTCCATGCCCGATGCGCTGTCTGGACATCAATATGCGCCACCACTTCATCGGTATCGACTTTTGAGAAACGCATTCCCAACAGCCCCGGCAGATAGTCCTGCCCGGCTGCATTCCACGCCTCAAGCGATTCGGGCAGCTCAATGTCCATTTAGAGAACTTTCTTTTCGCGCCAGGCCCGCATAAAAAAGCCGCGCGTCTCATACTTGGACAGCGCGGCATGACCATTTAACAGTAGTTTAGCGCGTTCAGGCGACTTGTTCCGTATCGCTTTTCAGGCGCGCGATTTCTTCCTTGATACGCAATTTCTGACGCTTGAGTTCGGTGATCTTAAGGGTATCCGCCAAAGGCCTTTCCATCTCAGTATCTATTTCGGCCTCCAGCACATGATGCTTCTCGATAAGCTCATCAAGATGCGCTTCAATGCTCATATGTACCCTCCTTCTAGCGGCGAATGGTAAGACGCAACAATACTGACACAAACGAGGCATTTTGTCGATGTTGGGGGCGGTTTTATCAAGACAAACCCGAATTTGTTGTCCATGCAGCTTGGAGCGCATACGGATTTGCGGCAAACTAGAGCGTGTTGCATTAATATGGAATCATGCAACCAACACACCGACGAGACAGGTCATGGCCGACCCAGATCAGGAACTGCTCAAACTACGCTTGAGCGAACTCAGACAACACCACCGTGATCTTGACGCGGCTATCGCTGGCCTCGAGCATGCAGGCACCGGCGATCAATTGCGCTTGCGCCGTCTGAAGAAACAGAAACTCTTGTTGAAAGACGAGATCGGCAAGATTGAAGATCAGCTTCTGCCGGATATCATTGCCTGATACTCAGATCCCGGCCTCATTCAAGCTGTAGCCGGCTTTTTTGCTCATACATCGCAAGATCGGCGCGCGCCAGCACAGTGGCCGCCTCGGTACCGGGTTCGATTGGCGCGGTCCCCGCAGACGAGGTCACACGCAGCGTCTGTCCGCTGAATGTAATATCCAGATCCTTGATCAGGTTTAACAACGTGCCCGCCTTGTCTTGCGCAAGTTCGGCAGGCGTCTGCATTAAAATTATGGCGAACTCGTCACCGCCGATCCGGCCGGCAATGTCTGAGTGCCGGACGTTCTCCAGCAGCAGATCCGCCACTCCGCGCAAAACCGCATCACCCGCAGCATGTCCATGCACGTCGTTAATCTGCTTGAAATGATCCAGATCGAGAAACACCAGGCTCGCATCGCCATCATAGCGTTTTGTATAGGAAATCACCCGGTCGAGTTCGCGCACAAAGGCACGGCGGTTGAGCATGGGCAGCAGCGGATCCTGATCGGCCATGTCTTCGGTTTCCCGAAGCCGTTTTTTGGAGTTCTCCAGATCCCGTTTCAGCTGATCGACCTCGGCCATCAGGGTGGTTACCGCCTGTTGAACCCGGGGTGACAGCTCTTCTGCTGGAATACCCATAATCGACGTCGTGTCACGCAACGTCCGGCCGGACCGCTCAGGTGCGGTCACGACATCCCTGGAGGCATGTTCCTGCGCCGGGGGCGCTCCCGTAATCCGTTCGGTTTCCCTGATTTTCATTGCACTCGCGCCGGCATCTCGCAAAGACGCCGCATCCGATCTCGAATCACGGGAAGTATAGCCTGTATTCTGGAGAATTGTAGTGACTTCTCAGCTCTTGCCTCCGCCCGGTAAATTCCTATAATCCGCCGCTTCCTGGCATCATCTCCATCAAGCACACCGAGGTCACCACCGTGAGCAATCCCCAAGTATCCGTGATCATGGGCAGCCAGTCCGATTGGCCAACCATGAAAAACGCTTCGACCACACTCGACGAACTGGGTGTCGCGCATGAATGTAAAATCATCTCGGCGCACCGCACGCTGAACCGGCTGATCGACTATATGGCCACTGCCCGTGAGCGGGGCATAAAGGTGGTGATCGCCGGTGCCGGTGGTGCTGCCCATCTGGCCGGCGTCACAGCGGCCATGACCACCCTGCCGGTTTTCGGTGTGCCGATAGAGACCAAATCTCTCGGCGGCCAGGATTCTTTGCTGTCCATCGTGCAGATGCCCGGCGGTATTCCGGTTGGAACCCTTGCCATCGGCCGGGCGGGTGCCGTCAATGCGGCACTCCTGGCGGTGGCTGTTCTGGCGCTCAGCGATGACGATCTCGAGAGCCGGCTGGCGGCCTGGCGCCAGGCGCGCGCGGATGCTGTCCCGTTCGAACCAAAAGACGAGTAAATCCACGCAGGATCAACCCGCGAAATAACTGAAGCAGTTCGCCGCGCCGGACAAACCGATTTGGCACCATCAAACGGTTCAATATGAAGATGAAAGGGTCTAACATGCCGGCCATGGAGGTTCTGCGTGGCCGAACGGCAATCGACAAGAAACTGGAGATCGGGCGGTCTCGCGGTCTTAAGCGCAACCTGCATCATCCTGATACCGGTGGCAGTTGACGGCGCCCGCGCTGCACCGAAATTCTCTACCAAGACGGTCTACTACACCGTACCCGGTTCGACGCCGAAAGAGATGTTGGCATACATGCGCCGGAACGGTCCGCATGGGAACAGCGGACGGCCACCCAGCACGTCCAGTGCTCATATCACCCAAACCATGAGGCTTTCACCGACCAGCAGCGGCTGCCGGATCAACAAACGCAAACTCACTGTAAAGATGACCCTGCACTTGCCCCGGCTCGCGGCGGGCCAGAAACTGAGTGCGGCTGTCCGCAGCACGTGGAACAATTTTACCGCCTATGCAAAACAACACGAAAACCATCACAAATCCTTGTATATCGCCTGCGCCAGGCGGATCGACCAGCGGGTGCGCGCCGTTAGCAACAAACAGTCCTGCCAAGCCATACGCACCAGGATCAAAGCCATATTTGCCGAAGAGAACAGGCTGTGCGAACGCTCGAACCAGGCTTTCGACCGTCTCGAAACCGAACGGGTCGCCAACTTGCCGTTCTTTCGCCAGGCAAACAGCGCACCGCAATTCACCTCCAAGCGAAGTATCCGCCGCCATGGGACGACCAAGATCATCCGGCTTGAACGCTAAAGCGTGTCAGTTTGATCTCATGCAGTATTTGCACACCATTTCGCCGTTCCCGCGAAAGCGGGAATCCAGAAAACAGCTTGGAATCAAATTCTTGTGAAGATTGCTGGATACCCGTTTTCACGGGTATGACGGGGAGGTGTTCGATTGTTCCAGAATCAAAGATTTGATTTGACAGAATATTCAGACTTGAAAACCGGATCCAACCACCCACATGGATGAATGAAGAGAATTGATACTCCCCTTCACCCCAAGCGCTCAGAAACACCCCCTCAAGCCCCGGCATTTTGGCCGGGGTTTTGTTTTGTAACCAGGTGTTGGTGTTAGAGCATGATCACAATAGGTCGTCGATGAACTGTTCGACCCGCGCCCGAACCTCTGGAACATCGAGCTCATTGTGCCCGACATCCGGCACCGCCATAAGGGATTTCGGATCGACTGCATCCGCGAACAGGCGTTCGCCGAGAGAAAACGGCACCACCTGATCTGCCTCACCATGGATGATCAGCAGTGGCGCACCGATGAACTTGATGTGGTTTATCGATTCAAACCTGTCCTTCATGAGCCATCTTGACGGCAGGTATGGATAGGCTTTGGCGGCAACATCGACGGCCGACGTGAACGGCGCTTCAAGGATCAGGGCCTTGATCTCGCGCTGGCTTGCCACCTGAACGGCAACCGCTGCACCGAGCGATTCACCGAATAATATGATCTGGTCACCAGATACATTGCGTTGGCCAAGGTACTTGTATGCAGCAAGGCCATCCGCCACCAGACCTTTCTCGTTCGGCTTGCCATCGCTGCCGCCATAGCCGCGATAGTTGAGGAACAGGAAGCCATAGCCCTTGGCGCCGATATACTTCATCCGCTCTGATCGCCATGCGACTGACCCGGCATTACCGGGATAGTACAGCACTGTCGGCTGCCCGGGAGCGGCCGGCCGGTGCCAGGCGACAAGCTGCACACCATCGCCTGAGGGAAAGCTGACCTCTTCGGCATCGTGCATTGCCACCGATACCGGCGCCACACGCTGGGTATCGGGGAAGTACATCATGCCGCGCTGGTTCAGATAAGCGACCAGTACCACCGCGGCATAGAGCGCGACTATGACGACAATGATGTTGATCATCCGGCGCATATCTCCAGCAATCACTCCGGTCCGCCGAGTGCCGATAATGGCTTAGGTCGCGTTAAACGCTCAAGACGGCTTGGTCTCGTATACATGAATGTCGCGCTGGGGAAAGGGAATAGATATGCCGGCGGCATCAAAACTTTGCTTGACCCGTTTGGTCATATCTGAGCTGAGCCCCCAAAAATCATCGGTGCTGGCCCAGGCACGAAGCGCGATGGTGACCGCGCTGTCATCGAGCGACTTGACCAACACCGCGGGTTCCGGGTCCTTGTGCACCCGGTCATCGGCGACCGCCAGATCGAGCAGGGTTTTCAGGGCGGCATCGATATCGTCCTGGTAGCCGATGCCGATCACCAGTTCCATGCGCCGCGTCTTGTGGCGCGAATAGTTGATGATCACGCTGTTCCAGAGTTGATTATTGGGCGCGGAAACATAGATGCCGTCTGCGGTTTTCAGTTGGGTCACGAACAGGCCAATTTCCTCAATCGTACCGGCTACACCGCCGGAATCGACAAAATCACCGACGCTAAAGGGTCTCAACACAAGCACCATCACGCCTGCCGCGATATTGGCAAGTGTGCCCTGCAATGCCAGGCCGATCGCCAGACCGGCTGCACCGAGAGCTGCAATGATGCTGGTGGTCTGAACGCCGAATTGCGCCAGTACAGTCACCAGCACCAGAATCAGCACGACATATTTGACCGCCTTGGCAATAAACAGCTGCAGAGTGTCGTCGAACCCTTTGATCTTGCCGAGCGCTGCCCGGGTCCAGCGTTGCAGAACCCCGGCTATGATCATGCCAATGATCAGCACCGCAATGGCGGATGCGATGTTCACCACATATTGCGCACTGAGCTGGGCAAATTGCTGCGCCATCGCGGCGTATTCTGGATTAACAAGCCCGGTTTCCATGATCCGTCCGCCTCACACCCCTTGGAAATCTGCAGCGGACAGTAAGCTGATTCGGGTCGAAGGACGAACGCCCTCAATTACCGAAATGATGGGCTGGTCAGTCGCCCGAAAGACCCCGCCGAGCAGTCATTGTGCGGTGCAGTTCGATGATCGTCTCACTCGCCGTATGCTCACACCAGAAAGGAAAGACCGCATGGACCATTGCAGCAGCGGCGGCCTTGAGCAGGACAAACCCGGTCCGCCCGGCAAAGCCGAAATGTTCCCAATAGCTTTCGCCAACAGTGGCCGGATGGGTTTCGAATGCGCTTGCGATGGATCTGATCATGGTGTCCTCCTGAATGTCCGGGCTTGGTCATATAGATATCCCTTCCATCACGGAATTTTTTCCTTTTCTTACAAGCGTAAATCAGTTCTTATGGGATAATTTTCGAAATTTATACAGAAACGACGAATTATGGACGACGCAGACAAGAGAATACTGAAACTCCTGCAGGCAAATTGCGATCTGAGCCTGAATGAAATCTCCGAAAAGGTGAACCTGTCACGCAACGCCTGCTGGAACCGGGTACGCCAGCTCGAAGCGCGCGGCGTGATCAAGCGCCGGGTCGCGCTGCTTGACCGGGAACAGCTCAATTTGGATCTGACCGTATTCATCGCAGTGCGTACCAACCACCATGAAGCCGACTGGCTTGCCGCATTCAAATCGGCGGTTAGCGACCTGCCGGAAATCCTGGCGATCTACCGCACCACCGGCGAGACCGACTACATGCTGCATGCCGTGGTGTCGAACATGAAAGCCTATGACGAGCTTTATCAGCGCCTCATCGCAAAAGTCGACCTGAGCGACGTCAGTTCCAGCTTTGTCATGGAGGAAATCAAGCAGACCACCGAACTGCCGCTCGGTTATGCGCGTTAAGCTGACGGGAACCTGCCATCGGGCCAGGCGAGGCCGCCGGGAAGCCCGCAAGTCGCATAATCCACGTGGATTACCCGCCGATGGCTCGGCGTCACCGCGGGCCGGGACCGGTGGACCGTTAATCCCCGCATGGCGACCACATCCCCCAATCCTGCTAGACAAGAAACACAATCCATTTCAGGTAACAGCTGTTTGATCTCGCTTTTCGGAAGCCTGCCGTGGCGATACGACCCCCTGGCAACCTCCAGAGGACCATTCTCCGGCCCGCAGTCATCCAGATGAAGCCTCAGGGCGACCATGCATTCAAGGACGTTCGCTGGGGCCTCGACATGCACAACCCCGCTTTTCACAGTCCAATGCTGGAACCCCGGCACCTCAACGCGCTGTTTAACCGCAATAGACCGGTCCTGATGCCAGGACAATCCCCAGTTTCGATCAGCACTTTTGTCGAACACCAAAACCCGCACCGCCCTGGCGGAGGCCCCCATCAGATCCGCAGCGATCACCGATAACGGTCCGCCTGGTTCGGTCAGGATTTCGATTTCTGGTGGAAATTCATGAACCCGCGCACCACCCCGGCCCTTTGAAAGTTGGGTCGCAGCTGCTGTCAGTGACGCCACAGATGAGCCCGGGATCACGCCACGCCTTATGCAAACGCCGTCGCTTTCAAAGTCGAACTGATCTGTCTGCAGATCCACCCGGTTTCACCTTAGTATCCGTTCAAGAATGCGCCGAAAAGCGCATCTTTATTCCGTAGCCGGCCCCCTTGAACAAACACTTAAGTCATAACCTAGAGCCCGCTGGCCGCACCCAGATGGACGAAATTGACTTCCGGCGGGCAACCGATACGCACGGGCATGATGCTTGTCCCGATGCCGTTTGACACATAGAGGTGCCGGTCCCCTTCGACAATATGTCCCGAGGTCCAGTGCATCGGTGCGGTGCTCGAATTCGTCAGGGCCCCGAAGCGCGGTAGACGGATTTGCCCGCCATGGGTATGGCCGGACACGGTCAGGTAGGGGCCCTCGGGCACATCTGCAAAGCTTGCTGGATCATGCGCCATGATGACACCAGGCAGGCCGGGCATCTGGGCACTCAGCAGACCCGGCAAAGCCGAACGGCCCTGGCTCGCATCCGCCAATCCATACAGCATGAAATCACCCTTTGAACATTCAATCAGACTGGCTGAGTTCTCCATGACATTGATGCCCGCCTGACCAAGCGCGCCGCTGATCCGGCCTTTGCCGTAACTGTAGTCATGATTGCCAAGCACCGCATGGATTCCCAGCGGCGCATCAAGCCGTTCCAGGATTGCAGCGATAACCGATGGTGGAATCCGCCCGCCTCCGAATGGCTGCATATTGACATAGTCGCCCAGCAACAAAACCAGATCGGGTCGGCGCTGATTGATCTTGGAAACGATCTTGATCAGCCGCTCGCAATCGTCCGTGTGACTGCCAAGATGAAGATCGGCCAGGATGGCGATATGCAGGTTTTGGTCACGCTCAGCCCAACCCGGCGGTGACAGCGAGACCGTCTTCCAGGCCAGATCCTGGGCGGTTGCGAACCGCGTCCACCAGCCCTTGGCGCCATAGGCATCGTCAAACGGCGCCGCGGGCACAAACCTCTTGAACAGCCAGTTCGGTGAAAACACCTTTCGTGGTCTGGGTACCGGTTCACGCCTGACCGTTGGATCCGCTGCACTCAACTTCACAATACGCCTCCACTCTACGCCACAAACCGCGGAACCCGGAACTCACTGGTACCCAGCCTACATGACAGGATAATTTCGGCCACAAGGTGGCACGTTTTACACTCCGGTGGGGGCCCAGGCCCGTTACCAGCATGTAGTGCTTTTATGTCAGGATGAAAGAGGGCGTCCGGACCAGCCTGCAGCCGCGCAGAACACCGCGCGATCTATAACGATTTGACGATCTGTTCGACCATTTTCTTGGCGTCCGAGAACAGCATCATCGTGTTGTCCCGGAAAAACAGCTCGTTCTCGACACCGGCATAGCCAGACCCCATGCCGCGTTTTACGAAGAGCACTGAATTTGCCCGCTCGACGTCAAGCACCGGCATGCCGAAAATCGGGCTTTGCGGATCCGTCTTGGCCGATGGATTGGTGACATCATTGGCGCCGATCACAAACGCCACATCGGCTTGCGAGAACTCCGAGTTGATGTCTTCCAGCTCGAACACCTCGTCATAGGGAACATTGGCTTCCGCCAGCAACACGTTCATGTGCCCGGGCATCCGTCCCGCCACCGGGTGGATGGCATAGGACACCTTGACCCCTTCTTTCTTGAGTTCGTCCGCCATCTCGCGCAGGGCGTGCTGTGCCTGGGCCACCGCCATGCCGTAGCCGGGCACGATGATCACCGAACCTGCGTTCTTCATGATGAAGGCTGCATCTTCCGCGCTGCCCTGTTTTACCGGCCGTGTCTCCACCGCCCCGGCAACGCCTGCGACCTCGCCGCCGAAGCCGCCCAGGATGACATTGAAGAACGACCGGTTCATGCCTTTGCACATGATATAGGACAGGATTGCACCGGATGATCCGACCAGGGCGCCGGTGATGATCAAGGCGGTATTACCGAGCGTAAAGCCGATGCCGGCCGCAGCCCAGCCGGAATAGGAATTCAGCATGGATACGACCACCGGCATATCCGCGCCGCCGATCGGTATGATGATCAAAACGCCAAGTACGAAGGAGAGTAAGACCAGCATCATGAAGGCTGTGTGGCTTTCCGTCAGACTGAACCACACGATGAGCACGACCAGCCCGATACCGAGGGCCAAATTCACCATGTGCTGTTGCGGAAAAACCACCGGTGCGCCAGACACCAGCCCCTGAAGCTTGGTGAACGCAATGATCGATCCGGTAAACGTGATCGCACCGATCGCTGCGCCGAGCGACATCTCGATCAGGCTGGCAATCTTTATGCTACCCACAGCACCAAGGTCGAAGGCGTGTGGTGCGAACAGCGCCGCCGCCGCGACCAGCACAGCCGCCATGCCGACCAGGCTGTGAAATGCCGCGACGAGCTGAGGCATGGCGGTCATTGGTATACGCCGGGCAATCATCGCACCCACGCCGCCGCCAAGCGCGATCCCGACCAAGATCAGCAACCACGTGGTGCCGGATTCCGGTTTTGCGACCAACAGCGTGGTCACGATGGCGATCACCATGCCCAGCATGCCGAACAGGTTTCCGCGGCGCGAGCTCTCCGGTGACGACAGGCCTCTCAGAGCCAGGATGAACAGCACTCCGGATATCAGGTAAAACAGCGCGGCAAAATTGGCGGACATTGATACGAACCCCTCAGCCCTTCTTCCGGTACATGGCGAGCATGCGCTGGGTAACGAGGAAACCGCCGAAAATATTGACCGAGGCAAGGACCAGGGCGGCAAACCCGAGATATGTGGCCAAGGGACCTTCACCCTCGAGAGCTTCGACGCCGACCGCAAGAAGCGCGCCGACCACAATGACCGAGCTGATCGCATTGGTGACCGACATCAACGGTGTGTGCAGTGCCGGCGTCACGCTCCACACAACATAGTAGCCAACAAAGATCGCCAGCACGAATATCGCCACCCTGAACACGAACGGATCGATACCACCGGCGACGCCGACCACTTGCGCGGTCGCTTCCGCAGCGGCGGCCGCCGCGTCGGCAAACGCCTGCGCCTGCTCCGATGCCTGCACCGCCTGTTCAGCCGCAAGCCTTGCCTGCTCCGCTGCTTCCTGTGCCGTTAGCGTCGCCATGGCCAACCCTCCCTCAAGTCACCGCCGGGTGGACGATCTTTCCGTCCCGGGTCAACGCAGTGCCGGTGATGATTTCGTCTTCCCAATCGATCGCGATCTTTGCGCTTTCCTTGTCAATCATCAGCTCGACAAAGTTCAACAGGTTCTTGGCATAGAGCTGTGAAGCGTTGCCAGAAACCTGGGCCGCCAGGTTCATTGCGCCGATAATCTTGACGCCACCATGGTCGACCGTCTCACCGGGCTTCGACAACGGGCAATTGCCGCCCCGTTCAACCGCCAGATCGACAATGATCGACCCCGGTTTCATGGTCTCGACCATATCCTGCGTCACCAGCACCGGCGCCGGCCGCCCCGGTATCAGTGCGGTGCAAATCACGATGTCCTGTTTTCTGATTGTATCGGCGACCAGTTCAGCCTGCCGGCGCTGATAGTCCTCGCTCATCTCCTTGGCATAGCCACCGGATGTCTCGGCGTCCTCTTCGGTCTCGACCATGACAAAACTGGCACCAAGGCTTTCAACCTGTTCGCCGGCGGCGCGGCGCACGTCGGTTGCACTGACAATCGCGCCAAGCCTCCGCGCAGTGGCAATCGCCTGCAGTCCCGCAACCCCGGCACCCATCACAAAGACCCGAGCCGGTGGAACGGTTCCCGCGGCAGTCATCATCATCGGCATGGCCCGGTTGAACAGGTTGGCCGCGTCGATCACCGCCTTGTAGCCGGCCAGATTTGATTGCGACGACAGCACGTCCATTGACTGGGCACGGCTGATGCGCGGCATAAGCTCCATGGCAAAGGCGGTTACGTCCTTGGCCGCGAACGGCTCAATTTCCGTGGCATTGCCGTAGGGGTCCATCTGTGCAACCGACACCGCACCTTTTTTCATGGATTTGACATTTTGCGCGGTTGGCCGGCCAACCGACAAGACGATATCGGCATTGCGCAGGACGGCAGCAGCGGTCTTTACGATGGCAGCGCCCGCGGCGCTGAACTCCTCGTCGGCGATGCTGGATGTCACACCAGCGCCCGCCTGCACCGAAACCGCGCAACCAAGTCCGATATATTTCTTGACCGTTTCCGGCGTCGCAGCAACACGCGACTCACCGGCAGCAGTCTCCGCGATTACGCCAATTTTCATCGTCGGGACCTATCAGCCTAGAACAGCGTCGCCGTCAGCAGGAAATAGAGAACAAACAAGACCGTGCACGGCAGCCAGTTGTTACCGCCGGTCATCAGGGTCACCGCGACGCTACCGATTCCTATAATCAGGCCACCGACCGCCACCGCCACGTTGAAGCTCTGGGCAAATCCCACAGCCAGAAGCGCCACAAGGATAAACCCGACGGCCAACATGGTCGCAATGACCAATTTGATGAAGTGAGTGTAGTCTTCTTTATGGGGCCCATATTCGTGAACCACCGGAGTATCTTCAGCCATCGCCACTTCCCCTTGCCAGTCTTTCTCGGCTCTGAACCGAGAGATATAACAAACTGTCCCAACCGACAAGCACGCACGCCCGCGACATGTTGCGCCAGAATGTTGGGTCGTCGAATCGGTTTAGGGGAAATTCAAAAATACCGTTGCCGGCCCTCTCCCCCGGCCCAACCACCCAATAATGGTACCCGTGTGGGTGGTTGGGCCGGGGGAGAGGGCCGGCTAGGGAATAGAAACGCGCCCTTTGGCGCAATTTAGAGAACGTGCCCGCAGTCGCCCTGCTCGAAGTCCCAGATGCCGGCCACCTGGCCTTCCCGCAGAAATACCAGCACGCTCTGAATGTCGACATGGCGCGGAACGTGGATCGAATAGAGTTCGGTTAATTCGCCCGGTGCCTGTTCAGCGGTGCAGCCCAGTTCCTCAAGCGGCTCCCAAACAGACAGGAATTCGTCCGCCCGGGTTTCCGGAAAGGTGAAGACGCGATAGGTCGAGTTTCCAGCCTTGACCAGCACGGCGCTGAAAACAAAGCGCCCGCCGGAAAGCGGCTGGGCGTCAACCACATCATGAAGGCTGACACCGGTCACATGAAAAGGCGTATTGAGTATGCGAAAGGTGGTTTCGCTCAGACCTACCGCCCACAGAGATTCGGTCGGCCCGCCGCGCTTTCTCTGGCGTTCGGGCAGCTCAAACACAAGTTCGACCAAATCTGGCTGGGCGGCGGTTTGACTTGCTGTGGTCATCTATTGGATCGCGTTGACGAACAGGTTCGGGGAAACGGACACACACGACACCATAGGAGCATAAATTGCGTGATTCGGGCTTGATTGTCCAAGGTTGCATTTCATCGAACTGCCGGGAGCGCTGCCGCATCAGCGGCTTTTTCGGCAATTCACGGTTTGGCCGGAATGTGGCGAAACGCACAGACTGCCGGTTTCAGAGCGCAGACAGTGCTCAAAGGTGATTGCGTCTCGCCGCGACCGTCGGTAAGACAGGGCTCGCGCGCGGCGGCACTGGGGCTTCAGGACATCGGTTATGACACAATTGAAACTCACAGCGCTTGATATCGAGGATCTGAACGTGATCTCTGCGCATATGCAGGACGCGGTCATTCTGGTCAGCGACATGAAGTTTCTGCCGTCCCGGCACCAGTTCGTGATCGTTGGCAACCGGTTCGACTGGGAACATGCGGACAATGGCGGTGCGGGCAAAGAACCCTATAAGCGCCAGCGTACCGGATTGCACTTCAATCGTGTGCTCACCGCAAAGGCATATGGCATCAACCAGAAGCGCGAAGACAATGTGCTTGAACTGCTGTCGATCACGTTTGAGGAAATCGACCCGCCATCGGGCACAATCACCTTGGCGCTGGCGGGTGGCGGCACCCTGCAGTTGGCGGTTGAATGTATCGAGGTCCAGATGAGCGACCTGGGTGTAGAATGGTCGACGAAAAGCAAACCCGAACACGATCTGCACGACCAGCCCTGATCGCGGCGCATCGAACTCCAAGGACAGATCATGGTCCATCGCCTTGACACAGCCGCCGGTGACTTCGAACACCGCTTTTCAGCGTTTCTGGGCGCCAAGCGCGAAGTGTCCGAGGATGTCAACGCGGTGGTCGCCGAGATCATTTCAGACATCCGCGCGCGTGGCGACCAGGCGCTGGTGGATCTGACACAGCGGTTCGACCGGTTTGACACAACGCCTGAGGCCTTGAGGTTTTCAGACGCGGAGATCGAGCGTGCGGCCGGCGACTGCGAGCCGCAGACAATCTCAGCACTCGAACTGGCGCGCGACCGGATCTGGGCCTATCATGAACGCCAGCGGCCGCGCGATGACTGGTTCACCGACAGCGCCGGCGTCGAACTCGGTCATAGGTGGACCGCGGTCGATGCGGTCGGCCTTTACGTGCCGGGCGGCACGGCGGCCTATCCAAGCTCGGTCTTGATGAATGCAGTGCCGGCGCGGGTAGCCGGTGTCGAGCGCATCGCCATGGTGGTGCCGACCCCGGACGGCACGGTCAATCCGCTGGTTCTGGCGGCAGCCCGCATTGCCGGTGTCAGTGAAATCTACCGTATCGGCGGCGCCCAGGCGATCGCGGCGCTCGCCTATGGCACCAAGACCGTCAAGCCGGTGTCGAAGATCGTCGGCCCCGGCAATGCCTATGTGGCGGCCGCCAAGCGCCAGGTGTTCGGCACTGTCGGCATTGACATGATTGCCGGTCCTTCGGAAGTTCTGGTGGTCGCCGACAGCGACAACGATCCGGCCTGGATCGCTGCCGATCTTCTGGCCCAGGCGGAGCATGATGTATCGGCACAATCGATCCTTCTGACCGATGACGCAGGCTTTGCCGAAGCGGTGGAGCGCGAGGTAAGTCGCCAGTTGCAGCGCCTGCCACGGGCCGAAATGGCGGGCGCCAGCTGGGCGGAGTTCGGTGCGCTGATCCTGGTGCGCAGCCTTGGTGAGGCACCGGCCCTGGTCAACCGGATCGCACCGGAGCATCTGGAACTGGCGGTCGCCGACCCGGATGCGCTGATCGGCGATATCCATAATGCCGGCGCTATTTTCCTGGGCGCGTGCACGCCCGAGGCAATCGGCGACTATGTCGCCGGCTCCAACCATGTGCTGCCGACTGCCCGCAGTGCCAGGTTTTCATCCGGCCTGGGCGTACTCGACTTCATGAAGCGCACCTCGCTGTTGCGCTGCTCTGCGGCAAGCCTTGAGGCGATCGGCCCGGCGGCAATCGCGCTTGGCCGCGCGGAAGGCCTTGAGGCGCATGCGCGGTCGGTCGAGATGCGCCTGGACCGCGTTGTCGAATAGGGCGGTCGCAATGGTGGATCAGGACAACAGCTCAAACGGTAACGGACAGACCCAGCGTCTGGCCGATATCACAATCGACGAGGCGAGCCTGGCGAGCCTCACGCCCGATATCGATCACGAGCGCAAGGTCGCCATTTTCGACCTGCTCGATGAAAACTCGTTCGAGGTGATCGAAAAGGGTACCGGACCGTTCCACCTGCACCTGTCGATCGCGGAAAACCGGCTGGTGTTCGACATTGCCGACCACGAGGAACGGCAATGCGCGGTGTTCGGGTTTTCATTGTCGCCGTTCCGCAAGATCGTGAAGGACTACTTTCTGGTGTGCGAGAGTTATTATGCGGCAATCAAGACGGCGCCGCCTAGCCGGATCGAAGCGATCGATATGGGCCGGCGCGGGCTGCACAACGAAGGCAGCAAGCTTCTGCAGGAACGCCTCAAGGGCAAGATTGTGATCGATTTCGACACCGCGCGGCGGCTGTTCACGCTGATCTGCGTGCTGCATTGGCGGGGGTAACAGTTTGACCGCGCACCTCGTCTTCAATTCCCTCAATATTAGAGCGGGTTTTACTTATATTGAATCGTTTGATGGTGCCAGATCCGCCCCCCGGTCAAACCGATCCAATAACAGTAAAACCCGCTCTAAGTGAGGGCATCAAACCGTGAGCAGCGAGCTTCCCGGCGCAGTGCTGTACGCATGTAGCGAGAACGTGGTGCGCTCGCCCGTTGCCTCCGGGCTGATGAAACATTTCTATGGACGCCGGCTGTTCGTGCAGTCGGCCGGCGTGCGCGCCGGCGAGCCCGACGCCTTCGCCATCGCGGTGATGGAGGAGCTCGGCATTGACATATCCATCCACAAGCCGATCAGTATCGATGAGCTGTTCGACACATCCTTCGACCTGGTGATCTCCCTGTCGCCCGAGGCGCACCACAAGGCGCTCGAGATGACCCGCACAATGGCGGTCGAATGCGAATACTGGCCGACAATTGACCCATCGCTCACTGAGGGTTCGCGAGAGCAGGTGATGGAGGCCTACCGCCGCATGCGCGACCAGCTGTCGACGCGGATTCGCGACAAGTTTGGTGGCGTCGGCGCGCCGGTGATATAAACGGTTTGAATTTGATTCCAAAACCGCCCACTTTCGCACCGTGGGTTTCCAATACGGATTGCCGCTGATGTTCCTGAAGGCTTGGCCCCCGGTGACGATACTATGACCGAAGAACACGTTAAGCTGGTACTGGCAAGCGGATCGCCGCGCCGGCTGGCTCTCCTCGAACAGGTGGGCCTGACCCCGGATCTGCTCAATCCGACCCTGGTGGATGAACTGCCGCGCAAGAACGAGGCGCCGCGGTCGCTGGCCAAGCGCCTGGCGCGGACCAAGGCGGAGGCGGCGATGCATTCACGCCAGGTTGCCGAGCTTGGGCCCAGCCGGTTCATCATCGCTGCCGACACGGTGGTGGCGGTCGGCCGCCGCATCGTGCCCAAGCCGGACAGCATCGATGAGGCTGCAGCCGCACTGCACCTCCTGTCGGGCCGCTCGCACCGGGTCTTTACCGGGGTCTGTATCGCCACGCCGCGCAACGCCCTGCGCGACCGTGTGGTGGAGACCAAGGTGCGCTTCAAGCGCCTGAGCCGGGAGGACGTGGAGAGCTATCTGACCAGCGGTGAATGGCGCGGCAAGGCCGGCGGGTATGCCATCCAGGGACGTGCCGATGCCTTTGTCCGGGCGATCAACGGCTCCTATTCCAATGTGGTCGGCCTGCCGCTCTATGAAACCGTGTCGATGCTCCAGGGAACGGGCTTCCCGGTCTATTTCAACTGGTTCAACCCGGCCTGACCGGACAGGTTGTCCCCAGCCTGCGGATCTCTCCATGACGACAGCGAAACCGGCCCCGAAAAAACGCACGCCACGGCCCTGCCCGATCTGCAACAAGATGTCGCTGGAGCGCTATCACCCGTTCTGTTCGGGCCGCTGCGCCAATATCGACCTGCACCGCTGGCTGGGCGGAAACTACCGGCTGCCGAGCCGCGAACTGCCTGATTTCGACGATGGCGACCGGCTGCGCGAAGACGGCGCGGAGGACTGAAAACGCGCGCGCCACACAGCCCGTGACGCAAAGGCCGCCGGCGCCGCCTCAACGCTGGACAGGGCGGTGCACATTCCATATAAGAATGCGCGGTTCGGCACGGCGGCACAGCCCGTCATGCAGCCCGAGATGCCCAGGTAGCTCAGTTGGTAGAGCAGCGGACTGAAAATCCGCGTGTCGGTGGTTCGATTCCGCCCCTGGGCACCACCTCTCCACGGTCCGTTCCGCCCGCCTCAGCCGTCAAAAACCCGCAGCACATCGTGCACCTCTTCGATATCGGCCATGGTGTGGTCGGCGGAGATCTGGAAGCGGATTTCTTCATCGCCTTTCGGCACGACTGGATGATTGAGGCCGGTCGCCAGGACGCCGTGGTCGCGCAGATGGGCGACCAGTGCGGCGGTGCGCTGGGTATCACGCACCATCAACGGTACAACCGGGTGGTCGCCCGGTATTGTCTCAAAGCCCAGTTCCACAAGGCCGGCCTCGAAACGGGCGGTCATTTTGCGCAAATGGTGCAGCAGGTCGCGCCCGCGCGGGCTGTCGACCAGGTCGACCGCACACAGGGCCGCTGCCGCTTCGCCGGGCGTGATCGGGTTTGAATAGATGTAGAAGGGCGAGGTTTCACGCAGGTAAGCGATGATGGTCCGGCTGGCGGCCACATAACCGCCATTGACGCCGAACGCCTTGCCCAGGGTTCCGACCAGAAGATCGACGGCTTCGCTCCGGACATGCTCCTCGGTTCCCCGGCCCGTAGCGCCGAACGCCCCGACGCCGTGGGAATCGTCTACCACAACCAGCAGGTTTTCTTCGAAGGCTTTGTCATAGCCTGTCGCCAGTTCCATGATGGTGTCGAGCGGCGCATGGTCGCCGCGCATGGAAAAAACGCCGTCGGTCACAATGATGGCGCGGCGCGCCTGGCCCGCCGCTGCATCCAGAGCGTGGCGCAGATCGTCCATGTTGAGGTGGCGATAGATGTGTTTTGATGCCGGTGCGGCAAGGCGCATGGCATTGATGATGCAATTGTGGTTCAACTCGTCGCTGATCACTGCGGTATCCGGGGTGATCAGCGCCGGCAGCACGCCCATGATGGTGGCATAGGCCGAACTGAAGATCATCGCCGCCTCGCGGCCATGGAACCGGGCGAGGCGGTCTTCAAGCTCCCTGTGCGGCCGCCATGTGCCGCTGATGAAGCGGACCGCGCCCGGACCCGTACCGTACTGCTTGACGGCTGCCTCGCCTGCGGCGATGACGTCGCTCTGAAAAGACAGGCCGAGATAGCTGTTCGAGTTCATGCGCAGGAACGGACGGGTGCCGTGACCTTCCAGCAGGAAGCGTGGCCCCTTGCCACCCGCCGGCGGCACAACGGAGGCAATAACGCTTTCTTTTCCCTTCAGCGCGCCTGTGCGCTCGAGGCCGTCCACCGCCCGTTCAAGAACAGTGTCCAATCGGTCATGGGGCATGTCGGTTTGCTCCGCCGTCCGCCCGGCCGATAAGCCTGGAACCGAGGCGCACCAGCATATCAGAGGTCATGGCTTCGATGGTATAATGCGGTGCCCAGTCCCAGTCGCCCCTGGCGGCGCTGTCGTCCATCGACCGTGGCCAGCTGTCAGCGATCGCCTGGCGCAGCGGGTCGACCTGATAGTCCATGGCAAAATCGGGAACATGCCTGGCGATTTCCACAGCAAGGTTCTCGGGCGCAAAACTCATGGCGGCAACATTATAGGCATTGCGGTGGTTCAGCCGCGCGGGGTCCGCCTCCATGAGCTTGATCATCGCCGCTATGGCGTCGGGCATATACATCATGTCGAGGCGGGTATCGTGCTCAAGAAAGCAGGTATAGTGACGATAGCGGATGGCGCCATAGAAAATATCCACCGCGTAATCCGTCGTGCCGCCTCCAGGCGGTGCTGTGAACGATATCAGGCCCGGCAACCGAAGCCCGCGGGTATCGACACCGAACCGCTGGGCGTAATAATCACACAGCAGTTCGCCGGATACCTTGGTCACACCATAGATCGTTGACGGGCGCTGCACAGTGACCTGTGGTGTCGCATCGCGCGGGGTGCCGGGTCCGAAGGCGCCGATCGAACTTGGAAAGAACACCGCAACGTCAAATTGGCGTGCAACCTCAAGGACATTGCGCAGGCCCCCCATATTGACAGCCCAGGCAAGTTGCGGCGTGTCTTCGGCCCTGGCCGAAAGCAGTGCCGCCAGATGATATATTGTGCCGACATCATAGCGGCGCACGATCTCCTGGATCTGGCTCAGCTGCGTGCAGTCTATCTGCTCGTGGCGGCTCTCCTGGTCACGCACACCGATGTGAGCCATTTTGATGTCTGAGGCTATGACACGGTCTGCTCCAAACCGGTCGCAAAGTGCTGGAACAAGTTCCGAGCCGATCTGACCATATGCCCCGGTCACCAGTATCTTGCGCATGTTTTTGCCCGTATCTTGAGGGCATAATATGAAGTCTCCACGGCACAGGCTTCTTGACATAGCGCAATCCAGGCAGTGCGGATCGGCAAATCCTTGATTTTTATAAAGAAAGCTCTATATTATGATCATCCTGGTCAGATGGTTGTGTACCATGGGTAATGTGGTGGTGGGAGTTTCTCTACCTCACATGGCCGGGAAAGGCTTGTAGCCATAGCGATCTGGCAGCGCTCTGGGGGCGTAAGATCCGGCTGCATATGATCATTATGGACTCCACGGATATACCGTGGACGCAATTGATCCCCGAATAACAAATCAAGTTGCCGCTCCAGATCCGGTGACGGCAATGTGGACCCAAACACCGCCCCTCATGCGCGGTGCGAACAGAATTAAGATGAGACAGAATCTCTACAAAAAACCGCAAAGCGAACCCGATCCTGATCGCAAGACCAGGCGATGCCTGGTATGTGAAACCGATTTTGAGAGTGAATGGGCCGGCGAGCGTGTTTGCCGGAAGTGCAAATCTACCGCCGCATGGCGCACCGGTTGACGGCGCAAGTGCCCTTTCGAACAATTCGAAACGGACTGACCGGATGCTTCTGACCCGCCGCATGACGCATTTTGTCATGGGATGCGGTGCATTACACGTGAACCGCCACAGCGCCACAGGCCAAGACACCAGGGATTTCGGTGCTCCAGTTCATTCGATTGAACCCCGGAAACCGAAATTCCGGCAGCCACACCAGATTTGATTTCCAGATCGAGACGTCGAGAACCCTGGAAGGGGAAAGCATGCCACATGAATCTACAAGACCTCGCGACGGAGCGCGTGGCCAGCGCGGACGCTCTCATTCGCGGACCCAGTCCCGTTCACGCTCACAGAACAACGGCCAATCCAAAAACAACCGCGGCAACAGTCTAAAAGCCCGCTTCGAGAGATGCCTGGAACTGGCCCAAAACGCCGCCCAGTCCGGGGATGAAGTCGCAGCGGAAGGCCATTATCAACATGCCGAACATTTTTTCAGGCTCATGAATGCCGGCACCGCCTAGACCGTTAGGCAAAACCGATTGCTTTTAACCAACGCTCCAACATTCTGATTTGCCGATAACCGGCCCACTTTTCAGACATTTACCGCCTATCCGCCGCCGGTCACCGGACGATCTTCCATGGCTGCATGTTGCGCCTAGAGCGTATCGCATCAATATGATAACCAGTGTTGCAGAAAATGCCTCCAGGGCGACTGCGCAACGATAAGGCTGATGATGCGAATGGCCGACACCGAAACATCGCCGAGAGGCACGGAAACAAAGGTCAGTGTCCGCGGGGTCACTAAATCCTTTGGAGACAAGGACGTGCTGTGTGGCGTCGACTTCGACCTGCCAAAAGGCATGAAGACGGTTCTCATCGGACCGGCGGCATCGGGAAAAACCGTGCTGATGAAATGCCTGGCCGGAATCTACCCGCCCGATGCCGGCACGATCGAAATCGACGGCCAGGACCTGGTGCAGCTCAAGGGCAGCGAACGGGCCGACCTGGTGGAAACCCTTGGCGTGTCGTTCCAGCAAGGAGGCTTGTTCGACAGCCTGCCGATCTGGGAGAATATCGCCTTCAAACTCACCCACCGGCAGGGCATGGCGGTCGACAAAGCCAAGGAAATCGCCCTTCAGAAACTGTCCATGGTGCATCTGCCGCCTGGAACAGCGGACCTGTTTCCCGTCGAGCTGTCCGGCGGCATGCAGAAAAGAGTGGGTATCGCCCGCGCCATTGCCGGCGCCCCTTCGCTTCTGCTGCTGGACGAGCCGACCGCGGGCCTTGACCCGATTACCACCAAAAAGATCAACGGGATGATCGGTGAAATCGTCGAGGAACTTCATTCCACCGCGTTCTGCATCACCAGCGACATGCAGGCCGCCCGCCACGATTACGACTATCTCCTGATGCTCAATGAAGGGGTCGTTGTGTGGGCGGGACCAACCAGCGAAATCGACGCCGCAGACAACCCCTATCTCCAGCAAATGATTAATGGCCGCGCCGAAGGGCCGATCAAAATGCGGCTCAAGGCCCGCGCGTAAGGCGTTCGTGAAGGGGTCGGTGTCTGTTCAAGAATACAGGCACATTCCTATTCCGTAGCCGGCCCTCTCCCCCGGCCCTACCACCCAATGATGGTACCCTTGTGGGTGGTTGGGCCGGGGGAGAGGGCCGGCCTGGGCATTCTTGAACAGACCCTTCGATTTTTAATCCCGGGGCGGCTGGACCAGGCCGCGCTCGACCGCTGGACGGGCAAGGCAACGCTCCAGATAGGCGGTGACGTTGGAATACTGGTCAAGGCCCAGCGCCTCGCCGGCCTCGTAGAAGCCGTCAAGCACACGGATCCAGGGGAAGGTTGCGATATCGGCGACGGTGTAACCGTCTCCCATCAGATAACTGCGGCCATCCAACCGTGCATCGAGCACGCTCAATAAGCGCTTGGTTTCGGCCTGATAGCGCTCGGTCGGATAGGGATCCGAGACCTTGTCGGCAGCAAATTTGTAGAAATGGCCGAACTGACCGAACATCGGTCCGACACCGCCCATCTGGAACATCAGCCACTGGATGCATTCGGCCCTGGCGGCCGGGTCTGTGGGGATCAGCTTGCCGGTTTTCTCCGCCAGATAGAGCAGGATCGCGCCGCTCTCAAACAATGGCAGCGGCCGGCCGCCGGGACCGTCAGGATCGATGATGGCGGGGATCTTGTTATTGGGATTGAGCGACAGGAACTCCGGTGTCATCTGGTCGTCGGTGCCGAACGACACAAGATGCGCCTCATAGGGCAATTCCATCTCTTCCAGGGCAATCGAGGCCTTGACGCCATTGGGCGTCGGCAGGGAATAGAGCTGGATGCGGTCTGGATGCATGGCCGGCCAACGTTTGGTGATTTCGAAATTCGACAGGTCGCTCATGGACTGTTCCCCTGAAAAGTATGATGTCCTGTGGATAGAGCAATGGCTCCCGCGGGACAAGCAGCGCTTGCTGGTGGGCAATGGAGTGTCACGCAGAAAATCCAGTGCCTTGGGACCGTGAACTTGAAGCGCACGGGACTTGAGTTCGTTTCAGGCTGCGGGCAGAGCCCGCTCGATGATCGTGTCGAAGTCCAGCCCTGCGGGCAGCGTGCCATAGGCACCGGTCCAGCGATCACCGAAACGCGACGCGCAAAAGGCTTCGGCCACCGCAGACGGTGCGTGCCGCACCAGCAATGCGCCCTGCAGGGTCAGGGCCATCTGCTCGGTAACCGCCCGCGCCCGGCTCTCGAGATCGCGCGGTTCATCAAGCTCCTGCTTCAGCCTATCAATGGCACGGTCCAGACCGGCATCGGCGCCGCGGGCGTCGTCAAGCTCGGCAAACAGGGCGGGGACCGCAGCCTCCTCCCTGTGCATGGCGCGCAGCACGTCCAGGCACATGACATTGCCCGAGCCTTCCCAGATGCTGTTGACCGGGGCTTCGCGGTAAAGACGGGGCATGATCGAATCTTCAATATAGCCGGGCCCGCCATGGCACTCCAAGGCTTCGAACACATGGCCCGGTGCACGCTTGCAGTTCCAATATTTGCCCACCGCCGTGCCAATCCGGGCCAGTGCCTGAGCCGCTTCATCCGCCTCCGCCTCATCCATCGCACGGGCGATGCGCAGGCCAAGGGCGAGCGCTGCTTCGGCCTCAAGTGCCAGATCCGCCAGCACGTTGCGCATCAACGGTTGCTGGACCAGACGTTTCTGAAAGGCGCTCCGGTTGGCGGTGTGGTGCAGCGCCTGGACCAGGCCCTGCCGCATCAGCCCGGCTGACGCCATAGCGCAATATATGCGGTTGCCCTGAACCATGCCGAGGATAGTACCGATACCACGGCCCTCCTCGCCAACCATGACGCCCCATGCGTCCTGAAATTCCATCTCCGTCGAGGCATTGGAACGGTTGCCGAGTTTGTCCTTGATGCGTTGCAGGAACAATGCGTTGCGTTCGCCGTCCGGCCGCCAGCGGGGCAGTAGAAAACATGACATGCCCTGGTCCGTATAAGCGAGCGTCAGAAATGCGTCGCACATGGGTGCTGAGCAGAAGAACTTGTGCCCGGTAAGAAGATATTCAGCGCCGATACCGGTTGCCGGCCCGGCCGGAACGGCGCGGGTTGAGTTGCTGCGCACATCCGAACCGCCCTGCTTTTCGGTCATGAACATGCCGATCGTGGCCCCGGTCTTCTCGGCAACAGGTATGTCGCGGGGATCATAGGAGGTCGACAGAAGCCGCGGGATCCACTCCTCGGCAATGGCGGGTGTCGAGCGCAGGGCCGGGATCGCGGAATAGGTCATGGCCATGGGACACATGACCCCGCCTTCGGGCTGGCAGAACATGTATGTCATTGCCGCGTGCACCACCTGGGCGCCGAGCCCGGTGTGGTTCCAAGCAAAGCTCGGCACCTCGTTCTCGATCGCGACCTTCATCAGGTCGTGATAGGCGGGATGGTAGTCGATCTGGTTGACCCGCATGCCGTAACGGTCGAACGCTTTCATCTGCGGGGTGTTCTGGTTGGCCTGATCGGCTTTTTCGAAGATATCGGCAGCGCCGGCCAACGGGCCAAAGCCGGCAAGTTTCTCTTCAGCCCAACCACCCCCCTCGCGGACCACCGCCTCACGCAAGGGCGTATCACTGCGCCACAAGTCCTGATCACCGAGATGCGGCGGCATATTGGTGACTTCATGAGTGGCAAGCTTGCCGATCGGGTTTCTCGGCTGCATGGTCCTGTCTCCGCGTTTTGGGCCTGTCCGATATTGCCTGTATGGATTTTCACCCATCAGGCAGTCATCATGCAATTTGAACTTATCGTCCTTGCAGGCCCGGCGGCAAGAAATAGACTTTGTCCAGGGAGTGCATGGCGCACGGAACCGAAACATGGCGGCATCGATGAACCAGGACATCATCCACACCGATTTCAGGGCCGAGCCCTACTGGTGGGAGGCGGTTCCGCGCCGGATGCGCAATGATCTGGACCTTCCGCACCGCGCCGACGTTGCAGTGGTCGGTTCCGGTTATACCGGCCTGTCGGCCGCGCTCACACTGGCGCGGGCCGGCCGCGAGGTGGTCGTTCTGGATCGCGACGCGCCCGGGCATGGTGCAAGTTCACGCAATGCCGGCTATGTGGGCACCGCACTGCTGGCGTCCTTCTCACAGCTTCTGGTCAAATATGGCGCCGCACAGGCGCTCGCCTATTACGGTCAGGCCGGGCATGCGTTCGACTACACAACCACCCTCATCGAACGCGAACAGATCGCCTGCGGCTATACCCGCTGCGGCAGGGTTTACTGGGCTTACACGCAACGTCAGCTTGACGGACTTGAACACGAGCTTGAAGCCATGAAGGCGCATCTTGGCATGGAAGGCACGATCCTGCGCGGTGAACCCATGGCCCGGGAAAGCGGATCGCGGCTTTACTGCGGCGGGCTCCTGATCCCCGGGACCGGCGCACTGCACCCGGCACTCTATCATCAAGGTCTGTTGGAGCGCGCCGAGGCGGCAGGCGCCAGGGTGATCGGGCATGCGGAAGCAGAGCGGATCTCGCCAGTGCCTTCTGGACACCGTGTGGAGACCTGCCGTGGTGCGATCGAGGTGCGCGATGTCGTGATCGCCACAAATGGTTATGCCGGCCGCGAGACCCCGTGGCACCAGCGGCGCGTGTTGCCGGTTACCGCGCAGATGATAGCCACCGAACCGCTTGACCCAGCAATCGCGAGACGTCTTGTTCCCAGCGGACGCACGCATCTGGATGCACGCGCCATGTTCCACTACTGGCGTGCCTCACCCGACGGTACCCGCATCCTGTTTGGTGGCCGCACCGGGATTGAAGACGGGGAGCCTGAGGCTGCCGCCCGGGCGCATCATGGCGAGATGGTCCAGGTGTTTCCAGAGCTGGAATGCACGAAGGTCAGCCATTTCTGGAGTGGCCAGGTCGGCTTTACCCGAGACCGGCTGCCCCATGTCGGCATCAGGGATGGTGTGCATTTCGCCATGGGTATGAACGGCGCCGGTCTACCCATGGGCACCTATCTTGGACACAAGGCTGCTCTGAATGTACTGGGAGATGCAACGGCAGGAACCGGTTTCGACGGCGTCAAGTTCAAGGCGATCCCGCTCCATTCCAGCCATCCCTGGTGGGTACCGCTGCTTGCCCGCTGGGCGCAGTTCCGCCATGCCAATGAGCGGCCGCCTAGAGCGTGAATCCAATTGCAAGGGCCGGCAAACGGCCGGCCCTGGTTTCTCGTTCAGCGCCCGGCGTTCAAACAGCCGGGCAAGCCATAAAGCTAGCTCATTCGCACCTGGGCTGATCGCCGGTCAGAATGAGAATCGGCAATGTGATAATGGTCAGTACGGCACAACCGACCGCTTTAACCGGGTCTCTCGGCTTGTCCGCTGCAGATGCTGTGATCGGGGCCATTACAAAGCCTGAAATCGCCAGAGCCGCCAGAACTGTTCTTGTCTTGTTCATTTTCTGTCCTCCAAACGTTACGCGAAGAGCCGCGCGGTCTTGTGCGCGGAAGCCGTCAGACTAGCACGCGCGCCAATGGTTATAAATTGTTTCAAATTTTACCGTAAACGCCGGCACGCTGCGGCGACAGGTCAGATGCCCGGTCCACCGACCAAAAAACACCGGTATTCAGGCAAAAAATAGGCGGTGAATACGATCCGCACCCATGGATTGCATAAAGTTTAACCTTGGCCATTAAATCGCCTTGGCTGCCTCAAGAAATCGTCACCGCGCCCGCAAGCGCACGCCCATATTTCCCGATATTCCTGACAATGGGACGTGTGATGGGGAATAGTTGGTATGTTGCGTCTGGTACGAGTTTCGATTCTTGCCTTTTTCACCTCAATTGGTGCCTCTCTGCTTTATGCATCCGACAGTGTCCGTGCCGGCGGCAACGCGCAGGTGGCCAACCCGGCTCACGATACGCGCAAGAACGAACGGCCGGATACAGATGGATCTGCGATTGCTGATCAATTACGCGCGTTCCTGAATGATCGTGCGTCCTCTCAACCAGGCCAAACCTATCGGGTCGCGCAAGCAAGTGACGATGAACTGCTTGAGACCGATGACCAGGCGCTGGATACGCAGCAAAACGACGACGAACTGCTTGAGACCGATACCGGACAAGACAATGACGATCTTCTGGTGCAGGAAACCACGGCCGAGGAAGCCGCGCAGGATGACGATCTGCTGAACCAGCCGGAACCGGAACAGCAAACGGAAAAGCCGGCCAGTACCGAGCAGGCTGAGGCTGAAACCGATGCGGAGACCGCAGCACTTTCGGCTGATGAGCAGCACCTGAACCTGTTTCTGGAAAACCGCTATCCGTCGGCTACCACCTGCGGGGTCTGCCATCCCAAACATTATGACGAATGGTCGGTGTCACAGCATGCCTATGCCCAGCTCAGCCCGGTCTATCTGTCGCTGAACAACCGCATCAATGAATTGTCCAACGGCTCGAACGGCGATTTTTGCCTGCGCTGCCACAGTCCGGTCGGGGCAAATCTGGGTGAAAGCTCGTTTATGTCCAATCTGGACCGGCACCCGGCTTCGCGTGAGGGCATCACTTGTGTGGTCTGCCACCGCATAGACAAGTCTTATAATAAGGCAAGCGGCCGCCTTGCCCTGGTTGAGGGCGGTCTGACCGAGGCGATTTTCGGCCCCACGGGCAATGCTGGTCTGAAGAATGTGCTGGATCAGCCCGACAAGTTCCGGGTTGTGACAGATCCGGAAGAACCAGGCCGCATGATCCATGCAGACGCCAAGCTGTTCAACACCATCTCGACGCCGACTTTCTGTGGAACCTGTCACGATGTGACGCTGTTCAACGGGTTCCGGCTGGAAGAAGCGTTCAGCGAATATCGCGTGTCACCGGCGGCTGCCAAAGGTATCACCTGCCAGGACTGCCATATGGGCAAGGTGCAGGGCAAACCGGCCGGCTATGATGTCGGGCCGGCAGCGGTCGTCGGTGACGTGCCGACCAAACCGCGAAAGATCACCAGTCACCTGTTCTCAGGCCCTGACTATCCGCTCATTCATCCCGGTATCTTTCCGCACAACAAGGAAGCAGCCGAATTCAAGACCCTGCGTGAATGGCTCCAGTTCAAGCACAAGGAAGGTTGGGGAACCGACAAGTTCGAGGACACGGTGTCCGCGAGTTACAAATTCCCACCGGCATGGCGGTCGATCGACGACAGGTATGACGCGCGCAAGATTCTCAAAAAGCAGTTCGCCAAGCTGGAGTTTGGCCGCAAGAAGCGCTTAGAGCTTTTGCGCAACGGCTTCCTGCTTGGCGACATCGTCACCGAACGGGCGGACAGGCGCGGCATTTCCTTCACTGCTGAGATCGTCAACGGCACCGATGGACATAACGTGCCGACCGGGTTCACCGGCGAGCGGTTGATCTGGCTCGATGTCACTGTCACCGACAGCGACGGTGCCGTGGTGTTCCGTTCCGGCGACAGGGATCCGAACGGCGATTTGCGTGACGGACACTCCTCATTCGTTCACGCCGGGAAAATCAAGCTCGATCGCTACCTGTTCAGCCTGCAATCCACCTTCGTGGTCCAGAACGGGCGCGGCGGTGAAATGGAGCAGGTGATACCGATCCCCTATCCGTCCTTCGCCCTGCCCCGCGTACTGCCCTCGGTAGCGTCTTTGGTGTTCACCGGAGAACCTGCCACGGAGCGGAATCACAAAAAGGGCATCGAACCGCTCGGCCGGAGATCTGCGACCTATAAGGTGAACGCCGATGCTCTGACCGGCAAGGGACCGTATCAAGCGACCATCAAGATGATGGCGCAGGCAGTTCCGATCAACCTGCTGGTGGCCATGCAGAATGTCGGCTTCGACTATGGCATGACACCCCGCGAACTGGGCAATGAACTCATCGCCGGCACCCAGATGCTTTGGGAAAAGAATCTGACCTTTGATGTCGATGCACCGGTTACCCCAGTCGCGGACACCGATCTGGGACCGATCGACATCACCCCGAAGCGACAGGAAACAACAAGCAACATCGAACTCAAATAACTTCGCATTTTTCGCCTGCGGGCGGTCCGTCAAGCCGTCCGCGGGCTCCTGGTAACGCGTTACCAGGACACCATGAAGAAGTCTGGTGGAGTCAAACCCAGGAGGGATAAGACGAAGACATGAGCAGCAGAAACGGCCGGAATTTTTTGCACTATGTATCAATCCTGCTGGCGACCATGGGGATGGTCCTGTGCCTGTTCGGCATCGCAACAGCTGGGGCTGGTGAAGCTCCCGAAAAAACCCATGATGACCCCTGGTACAGTTTCTTCTGGCCCCTGGGTGAGCGCACGGAAGTTCAAACCCTCAAGGATGAATATGTCCCGTTTCGGACCGAGCGGGGATCCGGCACGCCCGAGCAAGATGCCGCCGCAGGGGAGCCAAAAAACACCTGGTTTTCCACCCTGTTTGCCCTGGGCGGCGATCAGGACCAGCTGAAGGAAGACTTCTCGCCGCTCGACACCACACGCGATCTGCCGCCACGGCCAACCCTGATGGCGGAACTCGGCGACGGCTTTCTGGACACCGGCAAGCTGGATGCAGGTTTCGAAGTGCCGGTCATTGGCGCGGTCTGGCAACCCAGGCTCTGGTCATACCTCATCTATCGCACGGCAATTCAAACCTTTGATTCAGGGGCCCCCGGGGTCGAGCGCGAAACCGAGTGGGCACACCGCCTCGACCTGTTCGTCAATCTTCAATTGACCGGAACCGAGAAAATTCTGCTCGGCTTGCGCCCACTCGACAACAACCGGCCGAACCAGTTCACGCGCTACACGATTTCCGGCCGCAATGAGGGGTTCAATGACGAATTGAACTACATTCCCGAAACCCTGTTCTTCGAGGGCGACCTGGGCAGCCTTTTTCCGGTGCTTGACCGGGCCGGAGTAATCCCGCTTGATTTCGGTTTCACGGTTGGCCGCCAGCCGATCACCTTTCAGGAAGGCATCCTGATCAACGACACGCTCGATGCGGTCGGGCTGATCCGCAATAATATACCCTTTCCCGGGCTGTCGAACCTGCGGGTTGCAGGCCTGTGGGCCTGGAACCGGGTCGACCGGAACGATCTCAGCCGTAACTCGGACGAAGACCTGTTCGCGCTGTTTACCGGCGCCGACGCCCATGTCAGCACATACGCTCTCGACCTGATCTATGTGCGCGACGACGGCAATGGCGATGGTTTTTACTTCGGCGCTTCATCGATCCAGCGGATTGCGGCGTGGGACGGTATCAGCACGGCATTCCGGATCAACGGTTCGGTCGCCCTGGAAGATGAGATCCCGGGCAATCCGGGCAATGTGGTCGGCGACGGAGTGCTGCTCACAGCGGAATTCTCCAAACACCCTCACGGTTCCGACGACATCGTTTACTTCAACCCGTTTCTGGCGATCGGAAACTTCACCCAGGCGGGGCGCGAACCGGTGGTCGGCGGCCCCCTGGCAAACACCGGCATCCTGTTCGCCTCGCCGGCGCTGGCGAATTACGGTGCCGAGATCAACCCGTTCACCGATGACGATGTGGGTGCTGCAATCGGTTATCAGGCGTTCTGGGACAACAACCGGCGCAACCTGATCCTGGAAATTGCCGGCAAGCATAATTATGGCGGCGACGGCTTCGACAGCCTGGGATTCGGATTTCAGCTTCAACAGGCGGTTGGGCAGCATGTCCAGCTGCAATTTGAAGCCTTCTACACGCTCAACGAAGACAGGTCGGACGGCCTCGGCGCGCGTGCTGAGGTCCAGGTTGTCTATTGATCGCGCACTGATTGGAAATTCGCACGATATGAAATTGCAGGTGTTGAAATGCTAACAGAAACGATGACGGAAATTGGTGGGCTGATGATCATTACAGCGGTAACGCTGCAGATAGTCCTTGGTTTGCGGTGGGTTCTGGCGCGCACATCTCGCCACCAGCAGCCAGCATCCCCGAACCTTGTGCCGCTGGAAAGCCACAGCGCCCACATGGTCAAACCAGCCGAGCAGAAGCACGACGCCGAGCCACCCTCCTGGCTGGGCAAACGAAAGTTTCAGGTCGCCATGCGTGGTTTTGAAAACCATTGCCGCGACATCTGCTCATTTTATCTGGTGCCGGTCGACAAGAGACCCATTCCGCCGTACCGGCCCGGGCAGTTTCTGACATTCGAGTTGCCCGGCCTGGACCGGGGACAACCTGTGGTGCGCTGCTATTCGCTTTCCGAAAGCCCGGAGAACCAGAACTATTACCGGATTACCGTGAAGAAGCTGCCTGAGACGTCGAGTGCACCGCCAGGTCTGTCATCGTGTTATTTTCACGACCATGTCCAGGAAGGCGATGTGGTCGAAGTGCTTGCCCCGGCGGGAGAGTTCCACCTCGATCAGACATCCGATCGGCCGGTCGTTCTCATTGCCGGAGGTGTCGGCCTGACACCCCTGCTCAGCATGCTCAACTGGCTGGCAGAAACAAAATCTGAACGCGAGATCTGGTTTTTCTACGGTGTCCGCAACAAGGCCGAGCACGCGATGTATGATCACCTTGTGCGGATGCGGAAAGAAAACCCCCGGCTCCACATGTTCATCGCTTACAGCCAGCCCGGTGACAACTGCGTGCGCGGCACGGACTACAATGTCGACGGTCATGTCACCATCGACCTTCTGCAAGGGGTATTGGAGGCAAGCAATTACGAGTTTTATCTGTGCGGACCACCGACAATGATGGCCACCATGCGCCATGACCTGGCGGTCTGGGGCGTGCCTCCGGAGGACATCAAATACGAGGCGTTCGGACCGGCCCTGGTTGATAGCCGCCGCACATCCAAGCCGGAAAAAACGCACAATGAAACCAATGGATTTCGAGTAAAATTTGCCCGCTCCGGTCAGGTTGTGCAATGGACCGGTGGTGCTGATACCTTGCTCGAGCTCGCCGAAGCCAACGGCGTCAAGATGCCCTGCAGCTGCCGTAGCGGAAACTGCGGCACATGTCTGACCGCGCTTCGACAGGGTACCGTGGAATATATTCATCCGCCCAGCAAGGAGCATGATGAAGGTGCCTGCCTGCCGTGTATCGCGCGCCCCCGCTCCGACGTGGTGCTCGATATTTAGAGCGCTTTCTTTTCATACCCTATTGCTCGGGCACCTTGGTGGTCATGATCGGCGTCGTCACGTCGTACACATGATATTCGTGACAGGTCAGGCAGTCGGTACCGGCCATATCGTCGGTATGACAGTTTGTGCACTGATCTTTCCGAACAGGTTTGAAGTTCGATGAAAAACTCGAGGGGTCGTGATCGGCGAAGCCCTTTTGATAATCGGCGGTCTCATCGAGCTGGTGACAGGTCAGGCACCCTTTCCCACCGGGAAAACCGAAATGAGGTTCATGGGAAAAGCCGGTGAAGCGGCCGGTTTTTGTTGCGGATGTCGCCGGCCCCCAATTGATCTGACGGTTTCCCTGCCGGTTCTCGTCAATGCTATGGCATTTCGTACACTGGCCACGGGCATTCTTGTCTGTGAGAGATGTAAAGACTTTCGATGCGGCGTCATGCAACACCTCGCCGGGCTGGCCTGCGGTGAAATCGAGCCAGGCCTTGAAAAAGCCGTCCGCATGGCCCGTGGGCTTATAGAGGATTGCGAAGTCCTGGCGATACCAACCACCAAACTCAGCCCAGGTCTGCGCATCGATCTGGGATGCGCCCTGCTTCGGTGACGCCTCCGTTTCCGGTATGGCGGCGGCGGGTTCCTCGGGCGTTTCCTCGTCGGTGCCGTCCAGAATATCGGACTGATCGAGGTTTTCCTGATCGGGCTGACCGGTTTCGTCTTCTGATAGAATGTCGGACTGGTCCAGCCCGGCCGGGTCGGTCTGGTCCGTTGGCAAAGCATCCGGTGCATCCCCCAGAGACCGGGTGGCCTTGGACATCTGCTCTTTGAAGAGCGCATCCGCCGAGCGGTTGATTTCCACGACCCTGGCAAGTTCAATCGGCCGATGGCCGGCCAGTTCGGTGTCTAGATTGGGCAACCATTCACGGATTGCACTGGTCAGCACATCCCTTGGCAGATGTGCTGTAAGGCTCGCATGCAGATCCTGATCGGGTTTAGCATCATCGGTGGTGGCAATTTTTTGCAGCGTGTCGCTGGGTTTGGTTTTCGACAATTGATCGATCAGCGTCTTTACCTCCCAGGCCAACCACTCGACTGCCAGGATCTCCCCATCAGAGGCCTCGGACAGGTTCATCAAATCCAATCCACTGAGCAGGTCGAGTACAGCACCACGGTGTTCATCGCGCCCGATCAACAGTTTCATGAACGGCGTGAGTCTGGCTTCGGATTTGGCCGGCCACTCGCCGATCCTGACATTTCTCCGGGCAAGCGTTTCAATGTCCAGCCCCGGCAGGCTGAGAAAAGAAACACCCTGATGACCGGAAAGATTGTCGGTGCCGGCAATCTGATGCAGGTGACAGGCCGAGCACACCGTGTTGAACGGTTTTACGTCCATATGCCGGGCATCGCCCGATAGAACATGGCAGTCAGAACAGGCTTCCGGCGTTGGTTGAGACGGTGAATTCGTGGCCCGGTTCTTTGGAAAATGCTCACCGAAATGCGAGACATGGTCGAAATTCGTCCGGGTCCGGCGGACAAATGGATAGGTGCCGAAATCTGGATGCCCGTCCGCGAAACTGCGAAACTGGACCACATGACAGGCTTGGCACTTCTGCGAAGAAACCGCCGTCAGATCAGCGCCGTCGCCTTGATGTTCCTTGTGGCAGGTGGCGCAAAAAACCCCATCGGCAAACGCCGTTGCAGTTGGGAAAGCCGCGTTCCGGAGTGTTGCGGAAATCGGCGTCGAACGAGATACGGTGCCGGCTCGACGCCGGTCTGTGAGGGCCTTCAACTGGTCGAGCGCCTGTCCATGGGGCTGCAGCGCGGACGGGGTGACCTTGTGGCATGACTGGCAGGCGGTGGCATCCTGGCGGGTGGATGCAGGTTTGACCAGGGCATGCAGCCAGGCAAAACGGCCGTCTGAAATGTTCGAGTGGCACTGGCTGCAATTGGCAATGGTGCTGTGGCCGCTGGACAGGGGCCCGGGAATGAGTATGCGCGGGTCACCCGCATAGGTGATCGCCAGGACCACAAGTCCAAAGGTCAGAACCGCTGCCCATCTGGACACCATGCCACGGATTGTGCGGATGTTTCGTATCGGCCGGCAAGGCGGAATGGCGTGGCTGCAGCTGCCATCCTCCAACGGTCCTTCAGAACATTGGCCACCGCAGGACGCCACCCGCCGGCACTGCCACCGCCCGCCGGATCGCGCCGGTGCACATTCGAATGTGGCCCCGCACCGGCCACGCCGGTTAGGGCCCATGCGGCAGGGATGACCCGCTGCCATATGTCCGCAGATCCATTTTCGATGGGCCCTGCCATAGACGCCACTAGCCCGCATTTCTCACAGCCTCCATGGACAGTGTGAGAAACGCGGGCTGGCTGTCCGTGATCCCCGTGCGCACGTCACGGCTCAGGGCACTCCTGAGGAGAAAGCGTAAACAACCGCGACGTGAACCAGCGTCAGTATGATCATTCCGTAGGTCGCCGGGATATGAACAAACAGCCATGCCCTCAACAGCCATTGACCGGCATATTGCTGATCCAGCCGGTGTTTCTCGGCAATCAGTCCACGGATCGATTGCAGGGTCTCCCTGCCGCCGTCGTCAAGATGGCGTTCGACCGCTTCGATTTCGCCAAATACCCGGTTTACCGCCTGGTCCGAGACCTTCAAGTGAGCAAGAATGTTCCGCGGCCCTGTGAGAAAACCGTAAAGCGCCTTCGTGTAGAGCTCCGAGATGCTCAGCGACGCCGCACCGCCGGCTGCGCCAATTGCCAGGCTGTCGATCTGGCGCGTCAGTTCGAGCTGGGCGGCGGGGATGTCTTCAAGGTCAAGATGGCGGGCACTGTATGTGAGCTTTGCGGGAACGGAATGCGTCAGGTAAGCCCCGGTAATACCGCTTAGCACGAGGATCACGAACAACCCCCATAGAGCCGTTTCCACAACCCCGTCGGGCAGTTCGATCCGGGTGTGAAGCGCAAATACCGCGACGAGGAAATATCCGACATAGAGATGCGCCTGCATCCATGATGAAACCGCCCCCAGCGACAGCAGCGGAAATTTACGCCGTATGGAAAACAGCACTTGTACCAGGCACCCGATGGTCAGGATCCAGCCGTCCAGGTATCTTGGATCTCGAAGGGCTGTGTCATAGAGCGAAACCAACCAATACAGTAAGGCGATGGCCGTGGCGGTCATGGCGGTGCGGCGCAGTATCATGCTCTAGACCACTCCAGCAAGGTGCTGGTGTCGCGAATGTTGACGCGCTGCAATGCATCATGCGGGCATGCGCGTTCGCAGGCAGGACCGGCCTTATGCTTGATGCACAAATCGCATTTTTCGGCACGCAGCATTTGCACGCCGCTGCCGTCAATCAGAAACGCACCACTGTCGTCGCGCTGTTCCGCCATGTGAATGTTATCGTAAGGGCAGGCATTGGCGCAGGCCGCGCAGCCGATACAGGTTGCGTCATCTATGATCACCGTCCCGGTGGTCTTGTCGCGATGGATCGCGGCAGTCGGGCAATCGATGAGGCAGACCGGATCCGCGCAATGCATGCAGGCGCCGGCGATCATCAGGTTATGATGAGTGGCGCCACGACGTTCAAATCTCGGCACACCATCATGGGCCGCCGCGCAGGCACGAACACAGTCATCGCAATTCACACACCGATCAGTGTTGATCACCATCGCCTTGGCGCCATTGGTGAAGCGCCTGTCGATCAGGAACTCGGTAAACGAGCGCACCGGCACAGATGCACCCTCCGCCGATGGCCGCCTGCCCCGCAGATCGTAATTGCGCGGTAGTGACGGCAGGATATGGGCCTCGACAATCTCGGTTGGAATCCGAACCAGGTCGACATACCCAACAGTCCGTAAGCCGCTGGGAAAACGCAGAATGCCGCCGGCCCCGACACCGCCGGCAATTTCACTCAGGCCGATGACATCGTTCTTTGTGGCATAGTCCAGAGTAAGTTCTTCATGCCCGCTTTTTTCGGTCAGCCGCGCAAAGCCGGAATGTATGAGCAGCAGGCCATCCAGATAGTGGCCCTGCTCCGCTATGACCGGTTCCTGAGCTGCCATGACGCCGTGACCATTGACGCCGGACACGGCTTTCTGAAACCGGTGGGTCCACGCGAACTCACCATAACGCTCAAAATTTGAGCTCTCGCCGATGATATCGAGGGCATCGTCATCAACATGCTGAAACAACGCACAGCCCTGCAGGCAGCTCCAATAACCCCATTCACAATACAGTTCATCAATGCCGGTGCGGAAACTGTCAGACCATTGACACAGATCCCGAACCGCTGGCCATCGCAATTCCAGCAACTGCGTATCGTCTTCCGTGACCGTAACCGAGGCGCATCGGGGCGTTCGCGTCAACGCCCCGATCACGCCGAACACATCGTTGCGGACCAACGGCAATACCGGCGGACTGAACATGCCGGCAGGTGTCGACAGCTTACGCTTAGACAGGTCATTACTATCGGCGCCATGATCGGGCCTGGGTTCGGATTTTTGCCCGCTGCCGTGCCACAACCGGGACAATGATCTGAACATTGATGCCTTTTTCGGCCCGGCCTTGCGTTCGTGCCCGCCGCCCGGCGTCATGGAACTCTGCACGGAGCCGTTCAGGACCAGGAATATGGAGGTTCCGTATTCACCCTGCCGATAGATAACGTCATCGCGGTCAGCGCGGATGATGCGTGTGTCATTGGCAAGTATGCCGTCCAGGGCCAGATCTTCGGGGAAATCCCGGGGATCGATTTCGTTGAAAAAAGGCAGTGAAAGGAGCACATCCACTTCCCTGTCCGCAAGTGCAGTATCACCGAACGGCCGGCCCCATCGTCTGGGTTTTTCTGCCTGCTGCACCCGCACCAATGTGTGCTCCAATCTGTCTGTCCTGCCCCGCTTCCTCCACCGGCTGAACCTATTTGGCGGGCTTGCCTTTGTATTTATCCGGACCGGGGATCATCGCATCGACCTTGGCGAACTTGCTGCCGTCGTAACTCGTCACGAAGCTTACCGCTTCCACCGCAATCTGATCGGCCGCCTTGGACAAGGCGGTGTCATTGTTGAGTTTGAGGCCAGCCGATTTTGCCACCTGCATAATGTTTGCAAGTTCCGGAATGCCGGGCAGTAGCTTGGCAATTGCGGTGAGCCGTTTTCGCGCCGCTGCCGCGCGTTTGGCCATCTTGATGGCATAGGTCTTTTTCTGGGTCGCCTTGCCGACGGCACGCAGGGCGGTTTCGAATTCAACCACCATGCCGACGATGTACATCATGCGCTTCCGGTTGGCGGTCGCCTTTTTGTTCTCAGCGCCCTTGGTGTACCAGAGATTGTGCCGGACTTCGCCCTGCGACCACGACACCAGTTCAAACGCGCTGCCTGGCGTATGGCCGCCGACATTGACCAGTTTTTCCTGCGGCACCACGTGGCAGCCATAGCAGTTCTTGGCCAGTTTATAGAGCGCCTTCGGCCGGATCAGACCGAGCTGTTCCGACTTCTTCCAGCGGTCAGCGGCCTGTGCGGGCGATTCCAGATTTTTCTTCTTCATACCGCTGAATTCGGCGTGAAGCTTGATCCAGTCCTTGCCGACAGAATGGCACAGCTCACATGATATGCCGGCGATCGGCTCGATTACCGCGGCCTTTTTCTGGGTGGTGAAATGACAGTTGAGGCACAGGCTTTCGGACTTGATGCGTTTGATCTGCATCTTCTTTGCGATTTTTTCCGCATCCTCACTGCGTGGCATTTCCCGGAAGGTCGAGAAATGATGGGTCTTCTTCCAGACAATTGCCTCGTCGCGATGGCACTCCGCGCAGGCTTCTGGGCCCTCGATCTTACCTGGATCGGTGTCCGACAACGCCTCGCCCATTGATGCCGCGGCAAGGAACATTCCGAGGAAAACGACTTTCAAAATTCTATTTTTCATAGAGTTATCACTCGCAGCCATTAAACGTGACCTTATGATTTGTGGAATGTCGGGAGATCAGACTGCAGGGGAGTAGCGCCCCGAGATACCGGACGACATCAGCGTGGTGTCGCCGGAACTCGTTTTCAGAACCCTTCCGGCAACACCGTTTAAGCGCAGCAGATGATTTCAGGGAGAAACCGACTGCGAAAACGCCGATCGCGGACACGCCCGACACCTAAGGCCTGCTAACCGCGCCCCTCAATTCCTCGCTCCCCGTATCTGTACTTCCATAAAATTCAACCACGAGCCCGACCCATGCGGTAGTGCCGGCAGACCCGACAACCAAACCACCCCGATACCAAGGGCCGGGTTCACCGCCAATCTACTTTATGCCCAGTAAGGTCATGGCTTCCGCCAGAACCTTAACGGCTTCCGCATGGTTGCCGGACGTGTGCAGCTGTTCGCCCTGTGTGCGCAGGGCCATAACTTTCGCCTTGTCGTCGGCGCTGAGTTCCGCAGCCGGCAGGGCCGCATCGATTTTGCCCATGTCGACGGGGCAATGGAACGCCGATGCGGTAACGGTGAGATAGAGCAGAACCGCCATGGCGAGGACCGTCGCGGTTGCGATAAGGGGTCGTGCAAACATTTTTGAACTCCCTGATGAGAGAAACCGAATTCCAACGGCCGTTGTTTTATTGTTGCCCGGTGGATGGTAAAAATGATTGCGCAGATCTATGTCGAGAGTGTTTTCGAAACCTGCCGATTTGTGGGAATCATTGCGTTGAAACCACGGCAGACCATACCTTAGAGCGCTTCATCTTCGGTTCGCACCAGCTTGATGTCTTGTGCAGCAGCCCATGTGCCGATGTCATCGCGGCGCAGAGCATGCGCCATCAAATCGGGGAACTGATCGGGCGTACAGGCAAAAACCGGCACGCCCATGGCGGAGATCGTGCCGGCGAGACTTGGATCATAGGATGGCCGCCCGCTGTCGGTGAGCGCCAAAAGCACGATGACATTGACACCTAAATTGACCATGCGCGAGATGCGCCCCAACAAAGCCTTGGCATCGCCGCCTTCATAGAGATCGGTGATCAGTATGAAGTGGGACTTGGTCGGGCGTTCAATTTTCTCCTCACAATAGGCCACCGCCTGATTGATGTCGGTGCCGCCGCCAAGCTGTATTCCGAACAGCACCTCGACCGGATCCGACAGTTCTTCCGTGAGATCGAGGATGGTTGTGTCGAAGCAAATCAGCTTGGTCGCAACGACCGGCAGCGACGCCATCACCGCAGCGAAAATGGAAGCGTAGACGACGGATGACGCCATTGAACCGGACTGGTCGACGCACAACACAACTTCGTCCAGATCGACGATGCGGCGCTGGTGGCGCATGAAACCGATCAGGCGTTCTGGAATAATGGTGCGGTGGTCGGGTTGATAATGCCGCAGGTTGGCGGTGATTGTGCGGGGCCAGTCGATGTCGGAAAACCTTGGCCTGCTCGTACGCCGCGACCGGTCTATGGCGCCGCGCAGCGCTTCGGCGGTCTTGCGCTCAAGCCGTTCCATCAGTTCCGCCACGACCTTGCCGATCACCTCGCGGGCGGTTTCCTTGGTCTTTTCCGGCATGACCGATCGCAGACTGAGAAGATCGGCGACAAGGTTCACATCCGCTTCCATTACGGCGAGAAATTCCGGCTCCATCAGCATCTGATGGAGACCGAGCCTTTCAAAGGCGTCCTTCTGCACGATTTGGACGACGGATGAGGGAAAGAATTCCCGGATATCGCCCATCCAGCGCGCCACCTTCGGCGCCGACCGGCCCATGCCGCCACGGCCTTTCTTGGCGGTCCCGCCGCCGTCGCCATAGAGTTGTGACAGGGCGACCGACAGCCGTTTATCGGTCTCCGACAAAGTGGCATCGTCGTCCTCTGCGCCGATTGCCAGCCGCCAGCGGCGCTCGCGTTCCTGTTCAGCGGTCATTTAGATGCCCCCTTGTTCAGGATATCGGTAATGATCTGGAGATGTACCGCCCATCTGGCGCCGCCGTCGGATGTGGCTTCCTGGCCGGGCGCGGCGGTCTCGTCCGCGCCCAGAACAGCGTCGATCAGGCGTTTCCGTTCCATGCCGTCAAGGACCGAGAACACCCGGCGGAAAATCGGCAGGTTCTGTACGAAATCATCTTCATCAAGCGTGCACAGCCAGTCATCCACAGCACCGCGCAAAGCACCGTCATAGATCAAACGCTGGCCGGCACTGCTGAGAAATCCTTCAAAGAACCCGGCGGCATCGGCGCTGCTGGTACCCGGTGTCAGACGGCGCGCCACCAGATCCGCTGCTGCTGCCGCGTCCAACCGGTCAGCCTCGTATAAAAGCCGCGCCACGGTGCCAGCAATCAGGGCGGTGGCCTGGGTATCCGACAGGATTGCCTCGAGTGCCGCATACCAGGCGTGCAAATCGTCGCCGTCGACTTCAGCCAGCAGAACTGCGCCCTGCGCGGCGGTGATGCTGGATCCGAGCCCGGCGGCTGCTTCATTGTCGAGCCCGCGCGCAGCGTATGGCAGGGCAATCGCCGCCTGCACCACGATGCGCCGCATCAAGGCGCCAAGCTGTTCGCCACCGCCGGTGCGCGCCTGACCGTAGCGGATGACATCTGCCATGGGCGGTACCGCCGACAGCAGTTCGCCGCAGTCGCTGGTCTGGGCCGCCCGTCTGCCAAGAGCATGGGTGCCTTGTTCAGCGGCATCGTCAAGTTGGGCAGTCATGGCGGACTGAACCAGACCGGCAAGGGCGCCCAGATGGGTTTCCTGTCCGATGCGTGCGCTGAGGCGCCCGTTGGCAGCCTCGGATATGGTCGGGCCGAACACCAGATGTTCAACCAGCTGAACTGCAAATTCCGGTTCCCAGCGAAGCACCCAACGCTCGCGGAAGGTGCCACGGCTGCGGTCGGCATCCACCAACTGGCCCCAGGGAACGTCGAGAGCGGTGAGCCGGTGGAGCAAGGTAGAACGGAACAGACCGCTGTCGGACCGCAAATCGAGTGACAGCTCGCGGTCGAGGGCCTCGGGCTTGAGGCGCGCCTGCTTTTGCTGGCGCTGCAGGTCGTCCAGCAAGGGCGCCAGGGGAACATTTGTGGGGATCGAGCCGACATCGGCACCGACCAGCACCTCCGCTGCTATCTGTTCCCAGACCAGTGTTTCTCCGAAGCAAAGACAGGCGATCGCTGCCTCGCGGCATTCCTCGAAACCGGGCTGCGGCCGGTCGCGTAATGCCGCCAGCGCGCGCGCCAGCCGCTCGGCTTCGATCAGCGATGCAGTCGAAACCAGGTGGCCCTGGCTGCGCAAGGCAGCAGCGATCTTGGCCAGCCAGGTCGCCACGCCGGAGCCGCTTACGCCGGTTTGCCAGACATGCCGGCACCATCCAGGAGCGACCACGCCCGCGCCATAGCCTGAGGCATAAGCGAGCCGCGGTGCGGTCCAGGGCGCCCAGGTGGCTGCGACCTTGCGTTTGTTCAGGCCTTTCAACAGCGCCCGATCATCCTTTGCGGTGTGTCGTTCTTTCAGCGCCGGTACGTGCCAGGCGCCACAGACCACGGCCACAGGCCCGTCGACCTGCTTGGCGGCATCGGCAATGGCCAGGCGCATATGCGCCTCGCGTTGGGCTTCATGTTCATCAAGCGCCTGCGCCTCGGCGCGCAGTACTGTCATGGCGTCGGCGACAGCGGCAAAAATCGGTCCCGGCGACGGATTTTCCTCAATGACATCCGACCACCAGCTCTCGCCGTCTTCATAACCGGCGGCGCGCGCCAGGGTGCCAATCGGGTCGGCTGCTACCGGATCACGCGGCGTTCGCGCGACCGGCTCGGCCGGGTCATCCCCGCCGGCCTCCCCGGCACCTTCGTTTTTTGTCTGCTCACGCAGCCGCACCGATGCGGGCAGATCAATAAAACGCGGTGCAACTTCGTTGCGCACAGCCCAGAGCACCGCCTGATACTCCGGAGAAAAAGCGGCAAACGGCCAGAATACCGCATCCGAGGGGTTGTCGACAGCGTAAGACAAAAGGGCGACCGGCAGTTCCATTTCGGCATCGGCCAAAAGCGGCAGAAGCTCCGAGATATCGCTTGGACCTTCAATCAAGACCGCCTCAGGCTGCAGTTGGTCAAGCGCCTCGACCAGGCGCTTTGCCGAGCCCGGACCATGATGCCGGATGCCGAAGATCTGAACCTCAGACGACATTGCCGATTACACCAGGTCGGTCATTGCGGCGTAGTAGCCTGAAAAGTCACGGCGCTTTTTCAGGACGGTCTCGAGATATTCCTGCAATACCGCCTTGTCCTGAACCGGGTCCTTGACGATTGCACCAATCAGGTTTGCCGAAAGCCCGGTCTCGTCCAGCTTGCCGTTGTTAAACCATGCCGCATGGCTCAATCCGCCGACCATGACGGCGATCGCTTCCGCGGTGGACAGGGTGCTGGTGGGCGTTTTCAGGGTTACTTTGCCGTCCAGGGTTTCGCCACCGCGCAACTCACGGAAAATGGCAACCACCCGGGCGACCTCTTCGGCGACATTCTTCGGGGCCGGCAATTCAAGGCTGTCGGCCATCTCGCCGACCCGCTTGGTTACGATGGCGACTTCTTCGTTCATGTCATCGGGCAGCGGCAATACCACGACATTGAACCGGCGCTTGAGTGCTGACGACAATTCATTCACGCCCTTGTCCCGGTTGTTGGCGGTGGCGATGATGTTGAAGCCGCGGGTGGCATAGATCGTCTCGTTCAATTCGGGAACCGGCAGCATCTTCTCAGAAAGCACGGTGATCAGAGTGTCCTGAACGTCGGACCCCATGCGGGTCAGTTCTTCCAGACGGCACAGTTTGCCGGTCTGCATTGCCCGGAACAGCGGGGTCGGCACCAGGGCTTCGTTGCTTGGCCCATGGGCAAGCAAATGCGCGTAGTTCCAGCTGTAGCGTATCTGGTTTTCATCGGTGCCGGCGGTGCACTGAACGACCAGGGTTGAATCGCCGGATATGGCCGCTGCAAGATGTTCTGAAACCCAGGATTTGGCGGTTCCCGGTACACCGAGCAGAAGCAGAGCGCGGTCGGTCGCCAGGGTCGCAGCTGCGGTTTCGATCAGCCGCCGGTCGCCGACATATTTCGCCGAGATCACGGTGCCGTCGCCAGCCTTACCACCCAGGAGATAGGTGACAACCGCCTGGGGCGACAATTCCCATCCCGCCGGCTTCTGGCCGCTGTCGCCCGCTCTCAGGGCATCCAGTTCGGCCTTATACGTCTGCTCGGCCGGCAATCGCAGTATTTCGGTCATGGTTTTTCTTCCGTTATGTTTATTTGGTGTTTGGCCGCACGATTAATCTGAAAAACCGCTGCCGGTTTTTGCATCATGCTCCAGCAAGGCGTTGAGGCGTAACGTGTCGAGGCGAAGGTCGGCGGCAAGGAGGCCGCTGGATGTAAGGTCGTCGATCAGCGCGGCAGCGGCATCGTTTGAAGCCAGCAGGCCCAATTGAAAAAGGGAGGCAGCGATCGATCTGTCGACCGCAGCAGCTTTTGCACCGCCTTCGTCCTTGTTCGATTGCCTGATGTCGTTTTTCAAATCCTTCAATGCCGGTGACCCAAAGATCATCTCTCGTGGCAGCCACCCGACATCATCCCCGGAACAGCCGAGCGCAGTCGACAGGGGATTAGTTTTGGAGGCCATCACCGCTGCAGTGGATTGGCGCTGCATGTCGGAGCCAAGCCGTGGCGATACTGTTCCAAGCAAATCATCTGCTGCATTCCTGTCCTCTAATAGCCGTTCGAAGAGCGATGTGATCACATCATCGCCACCGGTCCGCACCGCCAATGCGACAAGATCCTGATCGGCGGTTTCATCGGTACCAAAATCCCACTGTGTGACGATGTCACGCTGTGAAGCGCCGAGCACCGAGGCGAGCCCGTCAAGGCTTGCCTGCTCGAACATTTCATGGCGACGGGCATGCTGTGCGGGCGTCTTCAGCGTGTTGGGCTGGTAGACCGCCTGCCGTCGCAACAGACCCGAGCGGCCCGATTTGAGGAACCCCGCCAGTTCCTGCTCCACGTCTCCGACAGCGGACCGTCCCAACCTGGCAAGGTAACCCGCAGCAAGCGCCCTCACCTTGCCGGAGCGATCGGTGGCGAGACTTTCAAGATATTCGGCGTCGGCATCAGACAGATTGAAGGCCATGATCTCGATCAGTGAAACCCGCTTCTCGGCCGGCTCGCCGCCGGCATTTGCCGCGAGCAGAGCACGCGCCTGGTCCGGTGCGGTGAGGCGGATCGCCTTCAGGTGCATCCGCCGCTCCGCTGGATAAAACAAATCCCAACTCTCATCCGTCAACTCGTCAAGAGCTGCCTCGGCACATTGATCGTTGGTTGTGACCCAGTCCTGCCAGGGGGCATAAAGATCGGGAATGTCGTCTGCGCTTGAAGCCGGCAGCCAGTCGGCGGGATGGGCGGCGTGGCCACGGACGGCAAGGAGCGCGAGAACACCTCGTTGCAGGTTTTGTTCATCGGCCTGTTTCAGTGCCCGGCGGAACAGCGGCCTTGCGGCGTCGGGGAGAACACCCAACGCGAGCTGCGGCAGGTCCTTGCGCGGCTGAAGTCCCGGGGGAGGCGATGGGCGGTAGGCCATCTGCAGGGCCTGTCCGGCAATTGCAACCAGCCGCAGTTCAGCTTCGCCGGTGGCAGCGTCGGCGACAGCATGGCGCCAGGCCGCGGGCGCGGCACCGGCAGCGCTGCCGCCGGTCATCCAGCTGGTCTTGAGGGCGGCAAGGGCTGCGCCCTCGTCACTGTTCATGGAAACCAATCCTTCCATAACAGGTCTGGGCGGCGAGCAACTGGACCCTGGTGCCGGTCCACATTGCAGCACAGGCATCGAGGTCGACACCTTGGGCTGCAAGCGGTATGTCACCGTCAACCGGCAGTCCTCCGTCGCCATCAAGACTGCGCCACCATAAGGGGCCTGATTCTTGCGCGCAGATGCGTCCTGCCGGCAGGATGATCGGTGCCGTCAGGGTCCATGGCGCTGCATCAAGGGCGTCGGCAAAGAGGCAAAGTGGATCGCCATGGTCACTGAAACCAGGCCAGGGCGCGTCGTGAACCTCTACGCAAACCGGTCCGCGCTCGGCGATCAGAGCCCGTAATGGCAGCGTCGCTGGATAGAACACAAGCTCTGCGTCAAACCGTTCGCCCGACGTGAAGGCGCTGCTGCGACGTCCTGCCGAAGCGGGAAAGAAGTCGAGCAGGAGTGCAAATCGCGGTGTATCGGACATCAGGTCCAGAAGCCAGGTCGACTGGCTGACCAGTCCGTCACGGCGGGTCTGGATGTCTTCGCCGAGAACCTCCCAGTTGCTGCGAATGCGCAGGGCATCAGGGTTGGCGAGTATCTGTTCACGGTTTTCGGCACTTGCGACCGAGCGCCGAATTTCGGGGTTGTCCGGTGTGGTGCGCCAGGCCCGGGCGAGCAGTACCAGCTTGCCAAGTTCGGTGACGGTTGCATCAAGCCTTTCTTCGCTGGGAAGAGCCATCAACCGCGCCGGCATTTCATCGACACGGCTTGCCAGGGCAGCGGCTTTTGCGTCCACCAGCCTGGCGGCAATGCGCCGGCACCTTGCATTGAAATCCTGGAGAAAACCGGACAATCCCAAACGCAGTTGATCGGCAATCCACTGTTCCAGTTCATCCAGGCCGTCGCGGATGGTGCGTTCGGTGTCGGCCGCGCGCTTCAAGGCGGCTTGTTCGCGCCGGGCGATCACCTTTGGATCAAGCGCTTCTTCGGGTTCTTTTTCCTGCGCCTCGGCGAGGCTCTTCGACGCGACCGGCGCATCGCCGGCCGGGCGTGCGGCAGCCGTCGTCTTGCGCCGCCGCCCCAACCAGTCAGTTACCCATTCGGGTGTATCCTGGTCGGTGAAGTCCGCTGCGCTGTCGGCATACATCCACATGAGCGCGAGAGTATGCTTGCACGGGAATTTGCGTGACGGACAGGTGCATTTGTAGCCGTGATCATTGACGTCGCCGATTACACGATAAGGATTGGCGCCTGATCCCTGGCATTCTCCCCAGATCAATCCGGCCCCGTTATTTTGGGCGCGAAGCGGCCACTTGCCCGGCTTCATCAGCTTGGCAGCCGCCTTCAGCGATGCCTGATCAGGTGAAAGCGCCTCAACCGTCTTGAGATCCAAAACCATGATTACCACGCCCGGAATACGAATCGTGAACCGTTTCGCAGACAAATCCAGCGAAAACAAGTTATTCCATTTCGATGACGGCTTGTCGGTGCACGGCTCAAGCAGAATCGGCCGCCAGGTCCGCGGCCACTTCGTCTACAATCCATTGCCTGAACGCCATGACCTTGGGGTTGGTGGCGTTTGCCAGCGGGTAGACAATGTAATAGCTGAACGCGGTTGCCTCGCAGACGGTTGGGGCGAACGGCCGCACCAAGCGCCCGGCCTTCAGGTCGTCAGCGACTAGTGAACCGCTGGCAAGCGCCACCCCATGCCCCTCGATGGCGGCCTGGACAACCATGCCTTCGATGCTGAAGCGTGGACCGCGTTCCGGGTCGACGCCCTCGACACCAGCGGCGCGCAGCCACATGCGCCAGTTGGGTGCGGCATCGCTTTCCATCTTCCACTGCACATGGAGCAATGTGTGGTGGCTGAGGTCGTTGGGCCCGCGCAACGGGTCAGGCCCGTCCAGAAGTGCCGGGCTGCAAACCGGAAACGCCACTTCCGACATTAATCTCTCGACATGCAGATTTTCATAATCACCGCGGCCGTAGCGCAGCGCCACATCGACATCGTCGAACCCCACCAGCTCATCATTTGCATCGATGCGCAGGTCAAACTCGGGGTGAGCGGTTCGGAAACGGTCAAGCCTGGGCACCAGCCATTTGGCACCGAAGGATGGCGGCACGCTGATGGTGAGAATACCACCTGCCTCATGGGCTTTGAGCTTTTCGGCCGCCTCCGCCAGCTTGTCGAACCCCTCGCGCAAAGACGGTAGGGCTGCCTGGGCAGCGTCAGTGAGCATCAAGGCGCGGGTCAGACGGCGGAACAGGCGCACGCCGTAATAGTCTTCAAGAACCTTGATCTGCTGACTAACCGCTGCCGGTGTTACGTGGAGTTCGTCTGCAGCCTTTGTGAAACTCAAGTGACGCGCGGCTGCATCGAAAGCACGCAAACTGTTGAGCGGGGGAAGTTGGCGGGCCAATTCAGCCTCTCCTATGAATTAGATTTCCTAATTTATATGTCTACTAATTCTCGTTTGTAAAGAGCCGATGACGGGGCCAAATATCTATTACGAAACGCGATTAACACTGAGTGCGCAGGGAAACGCCAAAACCTTAGCTAACTCATATGAGAGACGAACTGGTACTTCACAAGGAGGACGGTCATGATTCACTACTACATCTGGAAGAACTCAAATCCCGAACTCGAAGACACGTTGCGCAGGGTCAATGAAGAACGTTCAGCGGCGTTCTACGCAGCCCTTGTGTCGTTATGGAAGGGTGCTGTGGCCGGTCTTTCGGCGGTCTCCCGATTGGTCGAACGGGCCCAGCAAAGAGCCCGTGAACGCGCTGCCATCCACGAACTGAGCGCCCTTAGCGACCGGACCCTCAGCGATATCGGCGTACCGCGCGGCGAGATCCACGGGATCGCAAGAGCGCTCTCGGAAGGCGTTGTCGAACCTCGCCCAGTGGCAGCGTTGCGGAAACAGGCGCTATTCGCACATCACGATGCGGTGCTTGGCGTGACGAAGAGGCCTGCCTGGCTGAGCGGCGTTGTTGAAGGCGGGCGCTCAGGCACAACCAGTCCTGTGCACAGGCGGCCAGCCAATCCGCTCTTGGAGAAGGCCGAAGCCAGCTGCGGCTAATGGGCTGAGGCACCATTACAGCAACCCGCCAAAACCGAAACTGAGTTTTGGCGGGTTGATCGAGACACCCAGATTTTCAAGGAGACGCAAATGCCATACCCCCTCACGGAAACCATCCTGCAAGCCGTACCGGCGGGCACCATCACTGCCCATATGGCGCTGCCTGCGCATGTCGATGCACCTCTTTCCTATCTCATGCCGACTGGCGAAAAACCGGTGGTCGATCTTACCCAACCGGGCCACAGAGAAGATCGTAACGGGTATTTTGCCCCAGCGCCGGTGACAATTGCCAATGGCAGACTGCAGCGCGAGCCTCACTCGCTCGACCGCGAGGGCTTTGCCCTTACCGAACACCAGACATCGGTATCGGATTTCTCCGACGATGATCAGATCAAGCGCATCTACTACCCGGAGATGGAGCAGCTTTTGAAACAGGAAACCGGCGGGTCGCGGGTACTGGTGTTCGATCACAATGTGCGCATGGACGGCGGCAGCCCGGACGCCGGAACCGCTGTGCGGCAACCGGTGCGCCGGGTGCATAATGACTACACTGCCAAGTCCGCACCGCGCCGGGTGGCGGACCTCCTGGGAGAAGACGAGGCGGGCGGATTGCCGGACAGCCGATATGCCATCATCAATGTATGGCGGCCGATCAGTGGGCCGGTGCAGACCGCGCCGCTGGCGCTGGCCGATGCCCGCAGTGTCGCGCATCAAGACATCATTGCCGCCGACCTTGTGTATCAGGACCGCACCGGCGAAATCTATTACGCCGCCTACAGCCCGCAGCACCAATGGGTCTATTTCCCTTTGATGGAACGGGATGAAGCGCTGCTGATCAAGGGCTACGACTCAGCCAATGACGGTCGTGCCAAGTTTTCTCTGCACACCGCTTTTGATGACCCGACAACACCGGTGAACGCCGCACCGCGCGAGAGCATTGAAGTGCGCGCACTGGTGTTCTTCGATTAGGGAACGGATACACGCGAAGTCCCCTCCCTTCGCGGGCCAGGGCTGCTAACACGGTGACTATGCCGGTTGGCAGTCCTGGGCTGTTCGTTCTCTAAGATCGTTCTTCAGGATCTTGCCATTGGCGTTGCGCGGCAGCGGCGTCTCAAGGAAGGTTACAAAGTCGGGCACTTTGTAGTCCGCCAGGTGCTGCGCACAGAATTGGCGCAGAGCGTCGGCACTCAAGTCCGGGGTCCTGACGCAGACAAAAACATGGATCTTTTCTCCCAGCACAGGATCCGGATGGGCAATCGCTGCACATTCGATGACGTCTTGATGATGGCTCAGCGTATCTTCCAGTTCAGCACTGTAGATGTTGTAACCGCCGCGGATGATCATATCCTTCTTGCGGTCATGCAGCCGAACGTAGCCGTCCTCGTCCATGGAGCCGATATCACCGGACTTCCAGAAACCATTCTCGAATGATGCTGCCGTTGTCTCTTGGTTGTTCCAGTAGCCAGGCACGGTCATGGGTCCGGCGATCCAGATTTCGCCCGCCTCGCCGGGCGCCACCTTGCAACCGTCCTCATCCATTATGGCGATTTCACCGCAGGGCACGGTCTTGCCCACACTATCGGGCCGGAGCGCCGTCTCACCCATGGGCATCAGTGTTGCCGGTGACGTAACCTCGGTTGCGCCATAGGCATTGACCAGAACCAAATCCGGAAGTTTCTCGGCCAGTGCGGCAATCGTTGCCTCGGGCATGGGTGCGCCACCATAGCCACCGATGCGCCAGCAACCGAGATCGAATTTTTCGAAGTCGGCGCGCAACAGACACAGATTATACATGGCCGGTACGATCAGGGTGTGGGTCATGCGCTCGCGGACGGCAAGCTCAAGGAACGCCTCGGCGTCGAATTGCGGCAGGACAAGATTGCAGCCCGCTACCCGTATCATGGTCAGGATATTGGCCACCAGGCCGGTGACATGGGATGCGGGCACCGCAAGCACCGAACGCTCTTCCCGGGTCAATGCCATGCACATCTCGAAATGCATGACCGAGTGGCAGATATTGAAGTGGGTGAGCATGGCGCCCTTGGGGCGGCCGGTGGTGCCCGATGTATAGAGAATGACGGCGATATCCTCTTCGCCGGTCTCACAAACCGGCGGGGGCGGTCCGGGGTCGGCCAGCAGGTCGTCAAAACTGCGCGCGCCATCGGTAACATGGCCGACGGAATACCGGTGAACCAGGTCCGGCAAGTCCTGCGACTTCGGCAAACGGCCGGCGACAGCGGCATCATGAACCAGCAGCCGGGCGCTGCAGTGGTTCAGAATATAGGCAAACTCCGGTGTCTGTTCGCGCACATTGACCGGCACTGCGATGGCGCCAATGCGTATCGCTGCCATGAGGACCTGGATGAATTCGGCGCTGTTGCCGAGCACAAGGGCGACACGGTCGCCCGGGGCAATGCCCAGTGCCGACAGGTTTGAGGCAATCCGGTTTACCGTTGCATCAAGATCGCGATAGGACAACCTGACATCGCCGGCGACGACGGCATCGCCTCCGCCGTTTCGGGCAACGGCTTCGCGCAGCAACTGATCGACGCTGCGCGGCCGCTCGCTGAAACAGCGCATGTGACGGTCCGTGAAGTGAACCTCTTCGCCAATCGGCGCTACTGTCTCAATGTGCCATGACACTGAAGCTGCTCCCAACTCAGGCCTGCGCGGGGGGCGCTGGATCCACTATTTCGCCGCGCTCGATTACATATTCCCGGTCGAGCAGCGATACCGAATGGGACAACTCGGACTGCGCAATCAAGGCTGAACGATTCTCGGCCTTGAGCGTCGATATCACTTCAGCCAGGCGCTGGGCCAGGGCCGGCGCCACGCCCTCGAAAGGTTCATCGAGAAGCAACAGTCTGGTCCCGCCCAGGAGGGCGCGGCCGAGTGCCACCATTTTCTGCTGCCCACCGGACAGCAAAAGCGCCTTGCGGTCGCGCATCTCCTGGAGTTCGGGCATCAGGTCATAGGCAAATTTCAGGCCGGCCGCCTGATCGAGCTGTTTGTTGACCCAGGCCGGCAGCAGCATGTTTTCTTCGACGGTTAGCTGCGGCACCAACCGGCGGTCTTCAGGCATATAGCCCAGGCCCAGTGCCGGCCGCCGGTAGGCTTCAAGCCGGGTGACATCATCGCCATCCACCCTTATGGCGCCCGACACCGGTTTGGTCAGGCCCATAATGGTGCGCATGGTGGTGGTCTTGCCGGCACCGTTGCGGCCGACAAGGCCGACGATCTCGCCTTCTTCGATGTCGAAACTGAGGCCGCGCAGGATCGGCACGGACTGGATTTTCACATCAATCGCATCGACCGACAGGATCATTTTGCCGTCCCCGTTACATAACGCTGGACGGCTTCGTCGGAGAGCACTTCGTCGGGCGCATCATTGGCGATGATCTGACCGTCATAAAAGGCTAAAATCCGCTGCGAATACCGGGTCACGATGTCCATGTCGTGCTCCACATACAAGATCGTGACATCGGCGGCGGACAATGCCTCCATGACCAGATCCATGAGTGGGAACTTTTCCTCCGCGGCCACACCGCTGGTCGGCTCATCCAGCAGCATGACCCGCGGGGTACCGGATATGGCCATGGCGATGTCGAGCAGCTTGCGGACCCCGGCCGACAGTTCGCCCATGAGCCTTTCGCGATGGTCGGCGATCTTGAACCTGTGCAGGATTTCCATGGCCTGATCGACATCGGCCGGCGACCGGGCGTGGCGCCAGAATGACGGCGGTTCAGGATCATTGATGCTGAGCGAAACCAGCATGTTCTCCAATACCGAAAGCTCGGCACACAGTTGCGGGATCTGAAACGACCGGCGAATACCCAGCCGGGTGATCTGGCGCGGCGACAAGGCGGTGATGTCCTTGCCTTCGAACAAGATGTGGCCGTGATCCGGCTTGACGTAACCGGTGACCATGTTGACGAAGGTGGTCTTGCCGGCGCCGTTTGAACCGATCAGGCTCCAGACCGCGCCCTTCGGCACCGCGACGGAAACATCCTGGGCAGCGGTGACAGCACCGAACTTCTTGGTGACCGCTTCGGCGACCAGCACAGCCTCACTCATGACGAGCGTTCCGATTTTTTCAGCCGGGACAGGATCGATCCAAGACCGTTGGGAAGAACCAGAATGACCACCACCAGGAAAATTCCAAGCGACAGCTGCCAGGTGTTGGGGAAATAGAGATTGGAGAACGAGCGGACAACCTCAAGCACCACGGAAGCGATGAAAACGGCGCCGATGGAAAAATAACCGCTGAGGATGGCAACGAAAACGAATTCGCCGGATGTGGTCCAGTAGGAGAATTCCGGATCGACGTGACCGATGGCAAGGCCTGCGATGACACCGCCGAGACCGCCAAGGATGGCGGCAAATCCATAACTCACGGCAATCTCCGTGCGCACCGAGGCGCCGAGATACTCGACCCGAAGCTCATTGTCCCTGATCGCCAGCGCGATGAGGCCGTGTTCGGAATCGAAAAAGGTGCGCATCAGGCCGCCGGCAATCACAACGATGGTGCAGGTGAAGCCGTAAAGCGCCAGCCCCAGGGCCCTGCCCTCAGGCGCATAGCCGAGGAATGTCGGGGCGGTCACGTTGAGCCCGTCAGTACCGCCCAAGACCGACAGCTTGGAGAGGAAGCCGTAAAGGATCATCGACAGCGACAGGGTCAGCATGGCGAAGAATATGCCGCGATAGGTGGCAAGCAGGGGACCAAAAATGGCCGCCACGATGCCGGCGGCGAGAATGCCCAGAACGCTCAACAGAAAAATGTCGGAGATGCCCGTCCAGCTTGCCATCAGTCCCGAAACATAGGCGCCAATGCAGAAATATAGCCCCTGGCCGAAGGACACCAGCCCGGCGCGCATGAGGCACACAATACCGAGCGCCACCAGGCCCTTTGCAAAGGCCATGGTGGTCAGGAACATCGCCCATTCCGGCAAAACGAGGCCGATTGCGATCAGTATGAGCATGGCGCCGACACAGGCAACCGGAACGGATCGCAGCATGGTCATATCTTCCTCGCCTGGACCTTCTGGAACAGACCCTCGGGCCGGAACACCAGAACCGCCGCCATGACCAGATAGATGATGAACAGCTCGGCTTCGGGCAGCAGGTGAACCGAGGCCGCGCGCGCGATGCCGACGAATAGGGCGCCGATGGCGGCACCCTCGATCGACCCCAGACCACCGATGATCACCACCGCAAAGGCGATGATGATGACATTGACGCCGATGCCGGCCGAGACCGAGATCATAGGCGCTGTCAATGCGCCGCCCAGAGCCGCCAGAAACACGCCGATGGTGAACGACACCATGAACACACGGTCGACATTGACGCCCATGGTCTGGCTCATTTCGCGGTCGTGGATGACCGCAAGCACCACTTTGCCCTGGCGGGTGCGGTTGAGCACGAACCAGACCGCGAGCCCAACCACAATGGCGACCGCGATGACGAGAAAGTCATAGGCGACATAGAACAGCGGTCCGACCTCGACATTGCCGAGCAGTGAATAGGGTTCGGACACAAACAGCGGCGTGACGCCCCAGATCAGCTTCATGACATCTTCGAGAATGAGAAATACGCCATAGGTGACAAGCACCACGATGACATGGTCACGATCGTAGAAATGGCGCAGCAGGCCGCGTTCAAGCAGCGGACCGAGCACCAGCGCCACGATCAGGGCACCGCCGATCATCGCCGCATAACTGCCCAGGGGAAAGGCATCTCCGCCAAGGGCGAAATAGGCACCGACGGCGCTCGCGGTGGCATAAGCGCCAATCGCATAGAGGCTGCCATGGGCCATATTCAGGATGTTCAGAACACCGAACACCAGGGTCAGACCGACGGAAACGATGAACAGCCAAGCGCCGTAGATCAGGCCGTCCACCAGAATAAACGCGAGAAGCTCCATGAGCGCCTTCCGCTATTGCCGCTTTTACGATGCGAACCGCCCACCACCAATGGCGGCAGGCGGTTCAAATCGAACCAACTAACGAACTAACGCTAGTTGCATTTTGCTCCCGGGAAACCGGCCTTGATCCAGTCAACAGCCTTGGTTCCGTTCGGGGGATTGACGCATTCGGCACCATAATATTCGATGTCGATCAGCGTCATTTTGTTGGTCGCCTTATCCCACTTGGTGGTGCCGATGGCGTTCGGCTGGATTGCCTGATGGCCATCACCCAACACCATCTGGATCTTGCCGGAGGGTGCTTCCCATTCCAGCCCCTTCATGGCTGCGGCGAGTTCCTCATTATTGGGCTTCTTGCCGCCATTGGCCGCCATGGCTTTTTCGACCGCGGTCTTGAGACCAAGGAGACCCTGCCACATGCGGAAGGGTGCCTGCACCGGGAATGTGCCGTATTCCTTTTCATAGGCGTCCCACAGGATGTTGGTGAGAGCGCTGGCCTTTGGTTTGGCGGCCAGGCCGTTCATGCCACGTGCGCCGATGATCACGCCGTCCGGCATCTTGTTGCCGAGCTGCGGAATGACATGGTCGCCGGCGGCAAGCGCCACCTGGCTGCGGTCAAACAGGCCGCGAGGACCGGCCTGCAGAACGAAGGCCTGCAGATCGCCGCCCCAGAGGCTTGAATGGACAATATCGGCTTTTTCGCGGATCAGTGCGGAAATTTCGGTTCCGTACTGGCCGGCAAAGATTTTCGGGAACAGAGCCGTCTTTGCTTTTGAGCTAGGCGACAGGTTCGACATCGAGGCGACAAAGTCGGCCCATGAATCCTGACCCCAGGCATAATCCTGATTGATGCCGGCGAAGGTATCGGCCTTGATGCCGCGGGATTTCATGTATTTTGCCAGCGAGATGTTGTCCATGGCCGCGTGCGAGGCGGTACGGAACACATAAGTGTAAGAACCTTCTTCAAACACGCGCGGTGTGCCGCAGTCATAAAGGATGGTGAATGCCTTCAACTCGTCGGCCACCGGCGGGATCGCCAAGCAGTCGCCGGAGCTGACATAGCCGAGAACCGTGTTGACCTTTTCGCGCTGCACCAGGTTGCGGAATTCCTGAACCTGTTTGGTGGCGCCGCCGGCTTCATCGACCGGGATGGCTTCGATGGTCATGCCGCCGAAACCCTTTTTGTCGTAAGGAGCAGGCAGTACGCCGCCCTTGTTCATCATCTCGATCAGCAGCTTGCCGCCGTTCCAAGCGGGAACGCCGAAACTTTCCGCAGCACCGCCCGACAGGAAGGTGACCACACCGATTTTGAAGGTTTCTTCCGCCTTCGCCGCGCCAAAGCCCGCGATACCGAGTATCGCTGCAGCCGCCAGCAGGCCCGATGCGGTCCTGCCGGTAACACGTCGCCATAATTTGTTACTCATCTGACTTCCTCCCTTAGATGGGTTTTTCTGTTCATGTGCGGCGTAGATCCGCAAGATCGTTTGGTGTCAAGCATTCCTCCCCAAGGGGACCATCGGATCTGGATACAGACCGCGACGGGATCCTCAGGCTTACACGGCGAGACAAGGCATGCAACTGCTGAAGTATCAATCCTGAGCCCGCTCGCCGCCGCCGGCGTTCGATTTGTCGGCGTCTCAGGCGCACACATGGAGGGGCGAAATGGCGGCCCAAGCAGCACTTATGCCCGGTTCCCAAAGGTGAAACGGGCCGCTAGTCGGTAATTCTATATGGGCCAAAGCCCGCCGACGGATCCAGACAACAACCGATGCACCGGATCGGCAGCCACTTTTTTTCCCGCGTGGCGGAATGGATTTTTCTGATGGGACAGGAGAATTGATTTAGCGATCCTGCAAACTGGACCGCCAGTTGCTTCTGAAAGACCGGCCAGAAGTCTGTCGGCATTGTCTGGAGCGCTGTTCGCACTCCGGAATGTTGCATCAACCGCAGATAAGATACATGCGGTCCATGGCGTTCACCCGACCTTTTTCAATTCTCCGATGAACGCCGACATATCTGTGCGCAAACCTTCCAGCACATCTGTTTGTTGTGTCAGGTTGTTGGTCGATTTGTTCACTAAAGACACCGCCTGTTTTGTCTCTTCGGTGCATCCTTGAACACTGCTGATGCTCGAGCTGACGTCCGCGGTGCCAAGTGCGGCCTGCTCCACATTGCGGGCAATTTCTCCAGTTGCTGCGCTCTGTTGCTCGACTGCGGTCGCGATCGATGTGGATATTTCCTGCACCTGCCGGATTGTACTGCTGATTTCAACATTAGCGCTGACAGCCTGATTGGTGGCCGTTTGGATGTCACTAATCTGCGTGGCAATTTCATCAGTCGCCTTTTCAGTTTGCGCGGCAAGAGCCTTCACTTCCGATGCCACCACCGCGAACCCCTTTCCGGCATCGCCTGTGCGGGCTGCTTCTATGGTGGCATTGAGTGCGAGTAGATTGGTCTGTCCCGCTACATCGTTAATCAATTGAACGACCTGGCTGATTTTCTCAGAAGCTCCGGCCAGTGATTTCACTTGCTCGCTCATCGCTTCTGCTTTGGTCACCGCTTTTGTGGCTGTATCGGCGGAATGGACGACTTGACGATTGATTTCACCGATCGCGCTGGTGAGTTGCTCCGTCGCGGAGGCCACTCCGTTCATGTTCGCAGATGCCTGCTCAGCGCCGGCCGCAACCGTAATAGATTGCTCATTGGCAGCGGTCGATGACTTGTCAACGGTCTCTGTCACTCCTTGAAGATCAGTTACAGCGGACGATACAGATTCGACCACGACCTGCATCTTCTCTTCGAAATCGGTTGCAATTTTTCCGAAGTCTTCGTTCTTTTGCCGGATTTTAATTGTGGCACTGTTGATGGTTTGGGCAGCCTCTGCGAACGAACCAACCATGCCTTTTTCAGCGATCAACCGAAAATACTGGTTCCGGCAAACATAATCGAGACAGGCCTTGGATTCCCGGATGTAAGCGTCCGTGCGGTCAATCAGGAGATTGATCGCATGCATTAAGTCTCCCATCTCACCTTTTGCCGTGATGTTCAGGATACGCGCTTCAAAGTCTCCCTGACTGACCGCATTGCACACTTGCAACGCATCAAAAATTGCAGTTTTGTCTTTACCCGTAATCATCATTCGACACCTTTCAACTCTGGCACATCATGGTGGAAAGTGCCTGTCTCCGGACAGGCGCTCTCGCGAAGCGGCGCCTCTGCCACTACGTCTGACCAACGGTTGCGATAAATTCGTCGTACGCGATGCCCTGCTGGCTCAGGAACGCGGTAACCATGGTCTCTGAACTGTTCAGACCGTCCTTGCGGTTAGAGTAGCGCTCTTCCTCCGCCTTAAGGTCTCTGTAAAGTGGGATGATGGCATCATCTATGATCTTACGGTCCGGAACCCTGCGGTTGGAGTGATAGCCGATATAGTCTCCCGACGCGTTACGACTCGGGGTGACATGAGCATAGACCCAGTAGTGGTCGCCGTTTTTGCAGCGATTGATCACATAGGCGAATATTTCGCTGCCTGAGTGAATGGTGTCCCACAGCAGCTTGAATATGCAGCGCGGCATTTCGGGATGCCGGATTAAGCTGTGCTGCTTACCGAGGCATTCCTGTTCTGTATAGCCTGCGACATCCAAAAACACCTTGTTGGCGTAGGTAAGGCGACCTTTAAGATCCGTCTTGCTGACGATGATGTCATTTTCGTCGAAAAAGCGCTCTACGCCGGTTAATTTTGCATGTTCAGCCATTTAGTCTCCCGCCCGATTGTTCCGGTTCCAGCGTGTTCAGGATTGAATGCTGTGACCGTCCGCATGGTGCCCAACGCGATTATGGAGAGTATTCAAGATCGCTACCGGCAATGTCAGCGCGCTTCATGCCAGTCCCCCTCATCGATTGCCGCCTGAGCCAAAGTTTCACGTTGAACTCAGACGACTCATGAAACTTTATACGTGTTTAAACTTAATCGTTTCAACTTTAAGTTATTGTTAATGATTAGTTACGATACGTAATCATCTCTGATTGATTACCGAGAGGTGTCGAGCAGCATATGAACTACCAAACCGATTGCGCAGCATGACCGCCGAAAACAAGCTCGAGGCCACGCACACAGCTGAATTAGTCGCCCATATTGTACGGCTTGCGAACGTAGATGGACATGTTTGCGACTTGACCAGTGCACAATGGGCAGCGCTTAGGTTCTTTGGGCGGGCCGGCAGGTTCTCACGCACGGTCTCGGCTTTTGCCGACTATCATGCCACGACACGGGGCAGTGCGTCGCAGACCGTCAAGGGTCTTGTGGCTAAGGATCTGGCAACCCGCACGCAGTGCGAGAACGACAAGCGGAGCTGCCGCATTGATTTGACGGAGAAGGGGCGCTTGTTATGCGATAAGGACCCGTTCGAAGAGCTGGTCCGGGCGATTGCAGCCCTGCCGAAAAGCCGACTGGACCATTTGACGGCAACTATCGAGGATGTGTCATTGTTCATGAGCGGGCGCCGGCAAGCTCACATATTGGGTACCTGTTTGAAGTGTCGATCTCTCAAGGAACACCTTGATTACAAAAACAAAAAAACCGGCTACTTCTGCGTTCGCGTCGGCGCGGAATTATCCGATTTGGATCTCAATGATATGTGTATGAAGTATCGCCCGAAGAAGTCCGGCGAACTCGGCTATTGTTGATTTTCCCAGTATCTGGCGCCTTCCAATCATGCACAGTATCAAATCGATCGATCCCTTCGTCTGGGCACATTTCCTCAACAGGCCGGGACCTCGCCGGAAGAGAAATGTCCGACCATGATCATCTCGAACCAATGATCCCAGTCAGCCTTGCCGGTCAATGGCGCGAGTTCGATCATCTCGTCGTAGAAGATCGCACCCGGCTCAAGCGCAACCTGTGTGGCGGCCTTGCCTTTCCTGGTCAGCGTTACCGTGGGCTTTGAACCTTCCAGGACGATCGTTGCTGTCCAGGATCGCCCGTTACGCGCCCAGGCGAATGACCACGCACCATCCTGGCTGTCCAGCGACCCCAGAAGTATCGGCTGGACGATCGGGTTCATTCTGCCATGTACCAGCGGCGCGAAGATGCCGACCGCATAAAGCCGCGTAGCTTCGCGCCAGAGCCAGAGCTGGCGGACATCGGCGTGATTGCCACGGCATTGCATCTGTATGAACCGCCCGAGATACTTCAGCGGCTCACCAATGGGTGCCGGTCCGACCGGCGGTGGCGACTTGGTGAATGTCGTCGGCTGCCCACGGCCCTCGATCGTCAGGTGTTGAGGGTCGGGCTGCGCGATGCGGACGGCCACCGGCAGACCGGTGGACGGCTTGAGGGTAAGGTTCCATTGGCGCTTGGGCGGGTCACCGTTTGGTTGCATGCCCGGGGCGGCCGACCGATAGTCGCACTCCGTTTCACCACACGGAAAGAATGCCCAGACGCGGCCTTGCGGGTTGACGATCAGGCGTGAGAAATACCCCCCGCCCCGGGCTTCCCAATGGCCCACGGGAAACACGCTCGCAGCGCCATCGGTCATCCCGAAATATGAATTATAGATGTCCGGGTTGCGGAATTTTGCCTTGAATACAAGTGCGTTGCGGACCTCAAACACCTCACTCAGGCGTTTTGTTTCGCGTGTCGCATCGATCCACAGATAGGCGATGGCACCGGCAATCAGCGCGACGACAAGACCCAATATTGCCGCCGACCAGCGCCAACCGCGGGCAAACAACAGTGCTGCTGCGGTTAAATAAAGAAAAGTGAGTGCGATGGCGATCAGTGGAATATCGAGCCGGATGGCACTCGTCGTGCCATAGACCATGCGGAATTCATGGACAGACGCCAGCAATCCGGCACAGGCCACGAGGCACAGCCAAGCGCGCGGCCAGCCCGGCAGCTTAAGTGCCGGCAACAGCAGCAGCGGCCAGATCGCGAGCAATGCGTAGTAGATAAAATACGCCATCGCCCACCATCTTTACTGAAGCGGGGAACGATTCGATAGCAATGAGGCTGCCGGATCAGATCTCGTAATGGCGTGCTTTGACCGAAATTATCGCTAGTGCGGTCAAATCCCCAATTACTGCATAGTTCTTGCTTCCCTGAAACGATAGCCGACGCCATAAAGCGTCTCGATGGCATCAAAGCCATCATCGACCGCCTGCAGTTTCAGTCTCAGTCGTTTGATGTGGGCATCGATTGCGCGGTCGCTGACATATGCCTGATGTTCATAGGCTGCGGTTGCTATGACTTGACGGTTCTTTACCACTCCCGGGCGCTCCGCCAGGGCCTGCAGGATGAGAAACTCGGTGACCGACAAACTGACCTGGTTGCCGTTCCAGGAACAGACGAAACGATCGGGATCCATCAGCAATCCGCCATGCTCGATGATCGTGGTCGTACCGGCATCACCGGCACCAGCCTTGCCCAATCCGGCGCGCCGCAGGACCGCGCTGAGCCGCTCCAGCAAAAGACGCTGGGAAAACGGCTTGCGGATGAAATCATCGGCGCCCATGCGAAGGCCGAACAGTTCATCTATTTCCTGGTCTTTCGAGGTCAGAAATATGACCGGCAAATCCGAACTCTGCCGCAGCCGCCGCAGCAGCTCCAAGCCGTCCATGCGGGGCATCTTGATGTCGAGGATTGCAGCGTCCGGAGGGTTTGTCTGCATAGCCCTAAGTGCGGCGGCGCCGTCGCTGTAAGTTTGCGTGCCATAGCCTTCCGCTTCAAGCGCCATGCTTACCGACGTCAGAATATGACAGTCATCATCTACAAGCGCGATCGTTGGCATGATTTTTTCCCTATGTGCCCCCGCGGTCTACGGTGTGGCCGCCAAATGCGGCACCAGCCCTAATCTTGGGCAACCAGGACGTCCCAAAGATATCTGGCCCGGCGCTGTGCCCTGGCCATTGACGGGTTCGAATAGCGCCACGCTGCCCTGGATGAAGGGTTCGATGCTTCAGGTTCACTGGTGACATTGGTCGATGTCTCAGGGGCACTCGATGCGGGTTCAATAACCACGTTTGCTTCATCCGTGTTGGTCGCAGGCGATGTGGTGTCCGGTTTCGGGGCCGGGGGATCGTTCACGGCGACAGTTGCAACGGTATCTTCCGTGGTCACAGGCGTTGTCTTGCTGTTACGGGGCGATGTTGCGGTGTCCGCTGAGATGTCGGCTCGCGGTGACTTGACCACAGTTTGAGGCACTGCGGTCTGATGCAAAAGATCAGATTTCCGGTCTCTCGCCACCATCGATGTCACATCTGGAAATGCAAACGGCTCGGTCTTGGCGGTTCGGTGTACGCCTTCAGTCGGGACGATTATCGAGTTGTTGGCCAGATTGAATGTGGCAATGGCGCTCGCGGCACCGGCCACCACGGTGACGGCCAATGATGCGCACCAAATTACAATCTTGTTCCGTGTTGTTGGTTTCATTGCTTTATTCCCTGTTTTTCCTGTTTCGGCTGCGTGGCGCCTCGAACGCTCAGGTGAGGCAGGTTTTTTTTCCTACGTCGCCGATGGTAATTCGCTGTCGAACCGGTTTTCCGCTTGCAGTGCGGTGTTGTGAACCAGAAGACGGTGCTTCGACCTTGTTATGGTCGCCAGCTTACGGTGCGGTTTCACGCAACGATGTGAGTTTTGGCACTCCTCATGCGCTTTTCACCGCGGTCCGGCTTTCCAACGCTACAGCGTCACCGGTGGTGTCGAGGTTGCGAAAACCGAAAAGAGCAATTTTGTTTTGCGGCACTCCTTCCGTTTTCCGTTCTGCGCCCAGTGGTGAACGGTCCTCCGTGCCCGCTGCCGACCGGTCCATTTGTGCAACTAGCTTGAACATTCTACTGCTCCAGATCCCTCACCTGCTGCATTCAGCAGGTGTTACATTCCAACCATGAAGACGGGTGACAACAACACCGCGAAAGGCGTGGCGAACAATGCCGTGGCCAGGCCAACGACAATGGCGCCGACGGTTTGGTCGATTATGTTGAATTGCGTATCGGTCATTTCCCACTCCCTGTAGCCCTTAGTGTCAGACATGGTGAGAAACGCGCGATATTAAAGTGATATATATCACTATGTTTCTTGTTTTATAGATTTTTAACAGAAAGTTACGCTGAATTTATACCTATTGAGGGAGGGCCGGCAGGTTTCAGCAAGACCGCCGCTCGATATGGAATGATGTCTTGACACAATGGTGGTTTTTACATAATCACTGTTATGCCAAAACGCGTAGACATCGCCATGCAGCGAAGATTGATCACTGATGCGGCGATCGCGGTCATAAATAACACCGGTCTGGAGGGCACGCGGCTGCGCGATGTCGCACGCGCGGGAAACGTGACGACCGGTGCGGTGACACACTATTTCGACGGCAAGGATGCCGTGCTGGAAGCTGCATTAGGGGAAATCGTTCGCCGAACCCTGGAACGGATCGACACGCCCATCGGAATCAAAACGCCCGGGGACGTTGCAGCTTTTATCGACCGGGTGTGTTGCTATCTTCCGATCGACCAAGAAAGCCGGGGGGAATGGCGGGTCTGGCTCGCCTTCTGGGGACGGGCAATCGCGGATGAACGGCTTCGATCTGTGCACAAAGACTACTATCGGGCATTTGTTGACCGGCTGGTTCAACATCTGCAATCGCTCAGAAAACCTGCGCGCAAGGCTTCCACGCAAAAAGCGCGAGGATGCGCGGACGCGCTGATTGCAGCGATTGACGGCGTCGGCACGCGCGCCACGCTGGAGCCGGACGACTGGCCGCCAAAGCGTCAGCGGGAAACGCTCACATTAATGCTGACGCCGATGCTGACCGACTTCACCAATGATGAAGACCCTGCGTGAGCGCGGGACGTCATAATAAAAGGTTACGAAACTGATGCCACATCGCAGCATGGCAATTGACGATCCGCTGGAAGACTTCACCGGGCGTGAAATCACTCTGGATGGCGTCACCAAAGTGGTCCATGTCGCCGGTGCGGGGCCGGCGGTGATCGTAATGACCGAGATGCCCGGCATCAGCCCGCATGTTGCGCGGTTCAGCCGCTGGGTACGGGATGCAGGCTTCACCGTCTACATGCCCTCTCTGTTTGGCCGCGATGGCGCTGTGCCGGATGCCGAGGAAGGTGCTGCAGTCTTTCAGCGTGCCTGTGTCAGCGCCGAATTCCGTGCTTTCGCAGGCAAGGGCTCCAGCCCTGTAACGCTATGGCTCCGGGCCCTTGCAAGGCTGGCGCATGAGGAATGCGGTGGTCCAGGCGTTGGCGCCATAGGCATGTGCTTCACCGGCAATTTTGCACTCACCATGATGCTTGAGCCGGCGATGCTGGCACCGGTTCTGTCGCAGCCGTCTCTGCCGATGGACGATCCAGCAGGGATCGAAAGTTCCGCGGACGAAATCGAGGCAGTCCGGCAACGCCTTGAAAAGGACGATCTCACAGTCCTCGCCTACCGCTTTGAGGGAGACAAGTTCTGCATGGCCCAGCGGTTCGCCGCCTATGCGGAAGAGCTTGGTGACCGCTTCGTGCCACGGGTGCTGCCGGACAGCGCGGCCAACACCGATGTGGCACCATTCTTCAGGCAGCATGTGGCGAGCCCCCACAGCGTGTTCACCGCACACCTGATCGACGAGGCCGGCCAGCCGACACTCGCTGCCCGCGATGAAATCCTGTCTTTTTTTAAACAGCGCCTGGCCTGATAACGGGAGGCCCCTGCCGTTCAGGACGCGGCGAGCCAGTTCCGCCAGCGCTTCTCAAGATCCGCGGCGGTGGTATTGAGCGCTGCAAAGAGCGCCTGATCGAATGTCGGCTCGGGACTGAGCCAGATGTTCTGCACCGCCTCGCGGCCAAAACTGTCATGGAGGAATTCCACCAGCACGGCGCCATCGGCATAGGGGTTGCGCACCTGGATGTTGGTACCGATTTGGACCCGCCCGGGATCCTGCCGGATCATTCCACGGTAGGATTTGAGCGTTGTATCCTCGGCACGGCGGCCAAGGATGCCGGACAGATACTCGTCATATCCCTGCAGGAACCAGGGGGCTGCCTGGTCGTAGCGCCAGCCCTTGGGTTTGCCGAGGATCAGGCGCTGAACATAAACCGCCGACACCTCGTGGACCACTTGGCGAAACATGTAATCGGTCGCCCGCGCGCTTGGGGCGGCACCTGGATCGCCTTCCACATAGGCCGCCGGGGTTAGCATATGGATCGCCGCCTTGTAACCATCCTTCTGCAGGTTGCTGGTCATGGTGGCGTGCTGTGCAGAGGCCATTTCGCCCGCCTCGGGGTGGAGATAGACGTCAAGCTCGATACCCTCGAGAAGCTGCTCCGGCCGGTGCTTTTGGAATTCATCGGCGATCCGGGCATAAGCGGTGTCAATGAACTTACCGATCACCACGGCGTCGGCTGCCTTGCCCTGGCCGAAATGAAGCTGATAGCTGTCGGTGCGGGCGGTCTGCCAGCCCTGGGTCGTATTGGTCGGGACAAACCATGCGATCACCGTCAGCACAATGGTGCCGGCCAGACTTTTGAGTGCAAGGATAAGTTTCGGATGCATTGCTCGGTTCAGCTCTGATTTTAGCGGGGTGATTTATCTGAGATGAGTGGTGGCTAATGAATCACGGTATTCCCCAACCGGTATTCCATATGATGCCACCATACGCAAATCTACCTGTCAGGAAGATGGAGGGCACATTACAGAAATGTTAGGTTGTGCTTCGTACCGGGGCCTGTTGAGTAACATAACACGCACAATGCAACCATCGGCGAGAGCGAACAGTGGCAAACAGCCCAAGACGGGTGACCATCACCGGCATCGACGAACGAACGGAAATTCGCCGGGTGAAGGCGCTGTGCAAACGGTATCCGGTCGAATTCGCGATCCTGTGTGATCCCGCCCGAATGGGGCACGATGCCCGTGTGCCCGAACCGGGCATTGTCCGCCGGGCAACCAAAAGCCTCGATCGGGCTGATCTGGCGTTTCATCTGTGCGGCACCTATAGCGACCTTGCCAAACACCTGGATGTGACCGACCTGAAAAGGCATGCCGACTTCACAAAGGTGCACCGGCTGCAGGTCAATTCACCGGACTATTCCGCACGGGACATTCTCAATTTGCAGAAACTGCATCTGGCGACCGGCTGTGAAATCATTGTCCAGAACCGGGCACGGGTGATTCCGGCGATCCGCGGATTGTTCTTCCTCGACGATGACAGTTCCGGGCGTGGCCTCACGCCGCTGAAGCGTGCGCGCCCGCACCGGAACTACCTGCATGCGGGTGCCGGGGACCATGTTGGCTATGCCGGCGGCCTGTCGCCCGAAAACCTGACCGAACAGCTTCACGGCATCAACGAGGTCAATCCTTGCGTGCCTTACTGGATAGATGTGGCAAGCGGTGTGCGGGACAAGGACAACTTTTTGGACCTGGATCGGGTCGAGGCGTTTCTTGCACTGGCCTTTCCCGACCTCAGCGCCAAAAGACCTGCTAAACCTTCGCCTCGACGTGAAAGACCTTCGAAATGATCTTCCATTCTCCGTCGAGGCGAATGAGCGTCAGCAGATCGATATAATCGCTGGACAGCATGGAACAGCGCATCCGGGCAAAGGCGGTTACGGGGCCTGCAAATTCCATCGAAACGATATGAAATTAATAGGCCTCTCCCCGGCTCTGCGGTGAGTTCCGTGCTTCGACGACTGGCAAATAGGTTTCCATGTCGAGATGAAGCAGTTTGCCCTGTGATGCGGTGAAGTAATGTGCTTCGGGATGGAATACGGCCCGCAACAGATCCGTGTCGCATCGGTACAATCCTTCCGCATAACGCTCGAGCACGTCGATGAGCGCCGGGAATTCCTGGTTCATTGTCCTGTCCAACAATATTGATCAGTTGAGCAGACCTTCGGCACGCATGGCGGCTTGCGCTGCGGGACGGCTTGCGATGCGGCCGACATAGGCGGCAAGGTTTGGCCATTGGCCAAGGTCTATGCCGGTTGGCCTGGTCCAGCTTGAAACCACGAACAGATAGGCGTCCGCGACCGTAAAGCTATCGCCCAGAAGATATTGCCTGCCATCCGACAGGATGGTCTCAAAGGTGTTGAATTTCTTGCCGATATTGGCAACCACCGCATCCCTGGCCGGGCCTGCGGGCTGCTCGGCGGCAAACAATGGTGAAAACGCCTTGTGCAGTTCGGAGCCGACAAAACTCAGATGCTGCTGCAGGCGCGCCCGCTCTAGGGTTCCCGATTTTGGCGCAAGGCCTGCTTCGGGCTTTTGGTCGGCCAGATATTGCAGGATGGCCGGGCCTTCGGTCAGGATTTCACCGCTCTTGAGCGCCAGTGCTGGCACATAACCATTTGGATTGATGGTTGTGTAGTCGGCACCGCTTTCCGTGGTCCCAGCATTGGTGTCGACCTTCTGCAGGCCGAAATCCGCACCAATTTCGTGAAGCGTGATGTGGGAGGCGAGGGAACAGGCGCCGGGCTTGTAGTAAAGTTGCATCGTTGTGTCTCCTGATTGCATGACAATAATGTTCTGCGATGAGGGGACATGTATGAACGGTGGTTACTTTTGTAAACTTGATATCTTTATGTTATATGATTATCTAGTTTCCTTCTGGTAACCTAATGTAATCAATGCCCCTGAAAGTCAGAAAAAACAAGAGCTCGGCGCCACCTTACGACTGTCCGCTGGCGGAATGCATGTCGGTTATCGGTGGTGCGTGGACAGCGAACATCATCTGGTACCTGAGCGGCGGGCCCCGCCGGTTCAGCGAGCTGAGGGTCGATATTCCGCCGGTCTCGCCCAAGATGCTGACGGCCAGGCTGCGGGAACTTGAAGACAAAGGTATTGTTGCCCGTCAGGTCAAACCGACGTCACCACCATCCGTGGAATACTCTCTCACCGAGCTCGGCAAAGAGCTGCTGCCGGCGATCGAGGCGATCGTCGAGGTTGGCCACAAGCTGAAACAACGAAGCCCGGTGGCTGCTACCAGTTGACCATGGCCCTGGCCTGTTCGATCCATTGTTCACGTTCGATGCGGCCGGGGAAGTCCAGTTCTGCGTTCACCCGTTCAATGTCGGCTTGCGTGAAATCGGCGATCTGCCGGAAGGTGGTGACCCCAAGAGCCGCCAACTTGCCCTTCAAGACCGGACCGATGCCCTTGATCTTGGTCAGATCGTCGGCAGGACCGTCCGGCACCAGGGCAATGTCTGCTGCCGGTGCTTCGTGAGCAGCAGACGGCGCCTCATGCGGGACCGGCGGGGCCTCTTGCAGAACCGGTGACGCATCGTGCGAAACCGATGGTGCTTCCTCTGGCTGTGGCGTAGCCGGTGCAGCAGCGCTCACATTCTCGGCCTGAAGCCTGGCGATTTCAGCTTCCAGCTCCCGAACATCGCCATCACGTTTAACGAGACTTTCCTGCAAGTCGCTGATCCGGGTGTCGATCGCTTCACTTGCAGCAATTCGTTCGGCTTCGGTTTCCTTGAGCCGGGCATCAAGGCTGGCTCCAAGTGTCTCCGCATTGTCCAGTCGGGAGGTAAGCTCCGTGTTCAGTGATTGCTGCTCGCCGAGTTTGGCGGCGTTGTCGGCTTCGCCGGCTTCCGCGCGCTCCAGTTGCTGGCGGATCGCAGCCATTTCCGATTGCAGGGATTCAGCGCGCTCGCTTGCTGCGTTTTTGGCTGCCGTGGCCTCAGACAGCTGTTGCTGCGCGGTCTGGTGCTCGGTGCGCACCCGCCCGAGTTCGGCGATTTGGGTGTCCAACTGCGATGTCGCCGCAGCGACCTGTTCGCGTGCCTCCGCCTCCTGTGCGGCCAACCGCGCGGTGCATTGTCTGTTGAGATAGAACCATACCGCCAGCGCACCGATGACCAGACCGATCAAAAACCATAAAATTTCCATACTGCCCTCCTTATCCGAGACGGGTCTCGAATTTGACGAATAGCCGTCGTTCCCCAGGTGGCCGAGCAAGTAAGAGAATCACTATAACATTGCCGGGCGAAAGGGCGAACCACCAACCGCTGACCATGAAGGGGTTTTGGCGTGGTCTTCGTGGCGACGACGCGGTATCAATTGGCCGGACGAAAACCTGCGATTCCACCTGAACAAAGGGTGCCCGTGACGTGGAACCGGCCTTAAACCGCCAGAACATCCTGCTTGTCGATGACGAGCCCGATCTGCGCGACACCATGCGTGAGTATCTGGAGCAAAAGGGATTTGCCGTCATCGAGGCCCATGACGCGGCATCGTGCCGGCAGGCGCTCGATGAATCGAGGATCGATCTGGCGATCCTGGACATCGGTCTGCCGGGCGAAGATGGCCTGAGCCTGTGCCGGGACCTGCGCCAGCGCTCCACCATGGGGCTGATCGTGGTGACCGGCTCAATCGACAGTGTCGACCGGGTGGTCAGCCTGGAGCTGGGAGCCGATGACTTCATTTCAAAGCCGGTCAATCTGCGTGAACTGGTGGCGCGGGTGCGGTCTGTGCTGCGGCGGATTGCGGCACACCGCCCGGCATGGGGTGACACCACAGACCCGGTGGAAAAACTGGACCGGTTCGCAGCTGATCTTCTTGGCCGGCCACACCGCCGGAGAGTATTGCTGAGCGTGTTGTTCACCGACATTGTCGATTCCACGATAACCGCCTCGAAGCTCGGTGACCGGCAATGGTCGGCACTTCTGGAAAAGCATGACGAAACCGTGCGCGCCCATCTGGCGGATGCGGGCGGCCTTGAGGTCAAAACCACCGGCGATGGGTTCCTCGCGGCCTTTCACAGTCCAAGCCGGGCGATCCAGTGTGCGCTCGATCTGCGCGACCGGATCGCAGAACACGGAATTCGCATACGGGCCGGCATCCACACCGGCGAGTGTGAATTGCGCGAGGGCGACCTGGCCGGCATTGCCGTGCATCTCGCTGCACGTATCGTGTCGCTCGCCGCATCCGACGAAGTCCTTGTGTCCAGCACGGTCAAGGACCTGACCATCGGGGCGCCGGTGCGGTTCGAGGACCGCGGCCATGCGGAGTTGAAGGGGTTTGACCGCCAGTGGCAGGTATATGCGGTCGGCCTGTCGTCCGACGAGTGAAGGCGATTTCCGGTGCAATGCCGATACCGGTCAGGCTTTGGTGTTGGTGCCCGGCTGAACCTGTACCACCGGGGTGTTCGAGCATCAGATTGCGGCATTTTCCAAATCCAACCGGGTGATCACTTTTGATCCGCGCAGCCACGGCCGCTCGACGGTTTCTGTGGACAGTAACGACGACACCACCCAGGGCACCGATCTAAGGTCGAGTCCTTCGGCGGGCACATGATGTTCTGGGAGCACCACGAAAAATTCAACGCCATTCTGTCTGAGGTCATGACGCAGGCGAAGTAGCGGCATTGCGAGCTGAGAGACGCAGGAACCGCACCGCGAGCAGCGATCCGGTGGCGATCAGCCCGAGCGCCATGCCCCACCACAGGCCGGAAAAACCAAGGTCCATGGGGTAGGCCAGGAGACAGCCGCCGCCGATGCCGAGCACCCAATAGCCAAAGCCGGCAATCCATAGGGGCGCCATGGTGTCCTTGTAGCCGCGCAGGGCCCGTGTCGCGATGGCCTGCAACCCGTCGAACACCTGGAAAATGGCGACCACCAGCAACAGCGACGTGGCAAGTTGAGCGACTGTTTCAAAGCCCGGGTCGTCAGGTTCCAGGAAGATGCGCACGATCACTTCGGGAACAGCCACCGGCGGAATAACCAGGATCAACAGGAGTGCCACTCCAATCGCCATGCCCAGCAGTCCGGCCCGGCGCGCCGAAGCGAGTGCGCCCTGACCGATACAGGTGGCAACCCTGACCATGGTCGCTTCGGCAAATCCAAGGCCGAACACAAAGGCGATGGCAACCCAGGCAAGCAGGATTTCCGCTGCCGCCAGGGCTTCGGCGCCAAATGTGCCGGACAATATGGAGACCACCATGAACAACCCGGATTCGAAAACAACCACGCCGGCGACCGGCAGGCCCAAGCGGAAGATTTCGGCGCATACGGCTGGATCAAATCTCAGTCTGCTGCGAAACAAGCCATAGCCCCTGAAGCCCGAGCTGAAATAGGTGTAGGCCACAAGTGCTGCAAACATCACCCAGGTCACAATCGTCATCGCCCAGCCAGCGCCTTCAAGACCCAGGACCGGCAGGCCGAACGCGCCTTCGACGAACCCCAGGGTCAGGACGTAATTGAGGCCGACGGCTGAGACCGTGATGACCATGATGGCATTTGTCTTAGCCAGCGCGGACACGAAACCGCGCAGTACCGCAAACCACAATGCTGGAAGCATGAAGCCTGAGAGGGTGTGGAGATAAGGTCCGGCCAGTTCCACAACACGGGGGTCCTGGCCGGTCACGGACATCACCCAATCGAGGTTCCAAACCACCACTGTCGCCGGCCCGGCCACGGCGGTTGCCATGATCAGGCCTTGCCGGGCGCTGTGGCCGGCATCGCTCTTGCGCCCGCCTCCATCCGCCTGGGCGACCAGAACACCGACGATGGAGAGCACGCCCATGACAATGAACAAAAGCTCCATGGCAAGTTCGCCCGCCAACCCGACGGCGGCAAGTTCATGATAGCCAAGCCGGCCGACAACGATTTTCGTGGTCAGAAACATCGCCACTTCGGCAAGATAAGCGGCAACCAGAGGCAGGGCGATGCGGGACAGCAGGACAGCCTCTGTCCCGCGCACAGGCGCAGGTGCGCACGGATCGCGATGCGGCCCGGTAGTTGGCGTGGTTGGTTTCATTGGCGTCCAGCGTGATGGGTCAGGCATTCGCCCCGCCAAGTATCACACCTGAACTGATTTTGCAGGAATTCAGTCGTCTGCCGGGATCGGCTTTTCGGCGCGTTCGATGTGGACTGCCAGGAGACAACCATTGGGCGCATGCGATGTGTGCTGGGTGCCCTGTTTCAGCCACACCAGATCACCCTGCTTGTAGACCGTGCCGTCACACTCCACGAGCTCACCTTCGAGCACCAGAAACTGTTCGGCACCAGTGTGTTCATGGGGCTCGCTCCACACGCCCGGCTCCATGCGGTAGACATGGAAACCAACGCCAAGTTTATGGGATCTGTCCAGTTGCAGCGCCGATGTCCTGGTCGGTTGACCGTCATCATCCAGCCAGGGTTCATATTCAGCGGTGTGAATATTGGCGATGCGCCGTTCATCCGGCTGGATCTTCTTCATGGCAACTGCTCCGTGGAAATGTCCACGGTGATTGAACAATGTTACGGCTGCTGGATCAATCCGATTTCGGGCCGGCACGCCGTTGTTGTGATCAAGCCTTGGCTAAGAGATCCAAGCCGGCGTTTTTTTCTCAAGTCTTCAAAGCAAGCCACAGGGCCCTCGGCAAAGCCGTGCGGCATGAACGGGCTTTTCAAGAGGTTGCGTTCAATCCTGTCCCACCCCTTCCCGGCACCAAGATCAAAGGCTGCAAGCCCTTTTTCAACCCGTTCTTCGGCACTGGAGAAATCGCGAAAATTCAAACTGCGCCCAAAACGGAAATAGGAGAACCAGACCCATGGACGAAGACACAGAGTTCGCATCAGCGGCCAGTTGAACTGCGCCATGGCTTCTTCAACCGCCGGGCCGACAACGCGCACCTGTTCCCAACGGAAAAAATCTTCATACGACCGGCGCATTTGCGCAGTCGTCATAACCACGCCGGTATCTGCCAGGTGGTGGCAGCCGATAATCTGATCGAGAAGCGCTTCGGGGATAATTGCGCGGATCAACGGGTGGCGGCCATAGCGCCGGGTAAAATGAAAGGCCGTGTAGGTCTCGATCATCACGCGGCGGTTAATGTCCTGCAAACTGTCGACATAAGCATCGAATGCCGCACATTTTTGTTTTCTTGTGAGGGGCGAGAAAACATCCAGTATAGCCAGAACGAAGGCAGCACAGCGGGCGGCAACCAAATACCAATGCGCCCACAACGCACCATGGGCGGCGATCAGCGCGAATGAAAAGTTTCCACCGGATGTAGCGAAGATCCGGTGATAGACCATGGCGCGCTGCGGAAGATCCTTTAAGCCGCCGGCCAGATGAACGGCTTCGGCGTGAATTTCATCATAGAAATTCCCGGCTTCGTCATTCAGCTTTGAATTTGACATTTCCTGTAAGTCGCCCCGAGTGGTGAAATCGGGCCGGCGTTAAAGCCGCCGCCCAGGCCCCTAACCTAGGCGATATATCTTTCCCATTCATCAGCGCCCGGTGCTTGTTTTGCGTGTAATGGCGTGCGAATTGCACAGATTTTGGTGTTACGCCTAAGAAACCCTTCGGCACTGTACCGGTTTGGCACAGACGGACAGGTTCTTAGGCCAAAGTGCAATAATACAGATGTGCACCACAGCGCGCGATGCACGGCTGCTTCTCCTGGAGCGACCTTGTCCACTGTGGTGTTGGGAAGGAGACAGTTTCGGATATGTCGACACGAACACTCGAGCTCAGAACCGAAAACAGCTCAGGCAACATTTTCTATATGGTGTGTTTTCTGACCTGTTTTGTAGCCGCCGCCATCGTTTCTCAGGTCTATAGCGGTATAGCTCCCACCATGGACCACAGCCCGCTTGACTATTTCACCGGCGGCGCCCTTTGGATGGCGAGCGCCGTCTGTCTGATCATGGCAACCGCTTACACACGCACATTGTGGAAGACGATGTTCTGGCTTGCCGGCTGTGTTGCCCTGTCGCTTCTTGCCATTGACGAGTTCATGGGCATACACGAAGCCACCGAGATGGTGGTCGGCGACGACGACCACAGCAAGGTGGCGCTGTGGGCCTGCACGCCGATCGCCCTGTATCTGATCCATCGGGTGGAGCGTCTAACCCCTGCTATCGCCATGGTGTTCGCGTTAGGTTTTCTGCTGCAAACCACCTATCTCACGGTGGATGTTGGAGACGGCGACTATTTCACGTTGCCCTTCGCACTCACCACATTGCAATGGACGGAAGACATCTGCGAATTGCTTTTCGTCTGCACCTATCTGTTTGGTTTCCTCATGATGCTCAGCCGCGAGACACTGTCCAGTAAGATCCCGCTGGTGCTGGCCGGCCGGAGAGCCGACTGACTAAGGCCGGCCAGGGCATTCTTGAGCAGACACTGAGAGAATTGGGTGCTTTTGCACCCATTTTTCTGCCTAATCCACACTGAACGCCGCCTTTTGCGCTTCGGCAACCCTTTGTTGTCAGATCTGCTGTTATAATCAAATTCAGGGTGAAGACGAATGTCCAGCGGTTCGAATTGTCGAACACGGCACCAGTCGACGGCTGGGTGGAGGAGCAGGAAATGTTTGTAAGAGTTTGTGTAAACGGGGCTGACGGGCAGTCGAATTGTCCGGTCACTGCATCGGATGTCGAAGACATCGCGGAACGGCTTAAGACTATGCGCAGCGCCCCTCAGGGGTCGGCCGGCCAGCCCTATGACTTTCTCGATTCCGGCACATCGACTGCGGACCCTGACGAAACCATTCACGAACCGGTCAACGACACTATGTGGTGGCTGAAATAAGCCCGAAAGCCCGGTAATCCCCGATCCCGGGGCCGCATTTTTGCAAAGCGCCCCCTTTTTTCTCCGATGAACTGCTTCCTGTGGCCGCCTGGCGTCGCACAACAGTTGCGTGACCGATAACCGGTAGGCTTCTGGCCAAAAGTGCTGGCCGGGCTTGCCATCAAAAGAGTGTTTTGCTATATTGAATAGTCATTCGATAATAATTGAACAACTATTTAGATATGCCAAATGCTCGATAAAGCAACCCCAAACGAACCGTCCCGCCAACCACCTGAAGTGCGCCGGGAACAGCTGATCCAAGCAATGATTTCCGCCATTGCGGAACATGGCCTGTCCCATGTGACCCTGAGCAAGGTGGGCGCGGAAATCGGCCTCACAGCAGGCATGATCAATTTTCATTTCGACGGCAAGCAGGCGCTCCTGACGGCGACACTGCAGTTCATAGCGGATGAATTCGCCGATGCCTGCGAAGCCGCCATGGCGGATGCGGGCGACGATCCGGCAGCCGGCCTTGCCGCACTGATTGCTGCGAGCTTCGACCCGCATATCTGCGAGCCGGGCCGGGTTTCGGTCTGGTATTCGTTCTGGGGTGAAAGCCGTGCCCGGCTGGACTATCTGGCGATCTGCGGACAGGCCGACAAGGCCTTTGACCTGGCGGTCAGCCAGTTGCTGGAACAACTGGCCGAGCGGTCAGGCAGTTCGATAAACATCAGGGCGGCATCACTGGGACTGACCGGCATGGTCGATGCCTTTTGGCAGGAACTGCTGGTCGATCCGAAGGGCTTCGACCATGGCGCGGCGATCGCCACCTGCCGGGCCTATCTTGGCAATTTGTTTCCGTCATTCGCCGAGGCGGCACCGATTGCCAAAACCGACATCACACAGACCGACGATCTTCCGCGCACCCTGCCCGCCTGGACCTATGGGTCGGCGCGGTTCTTTCAGGCCGAAATTGAACAGGTGCACAAACCGGCCTGGCAACTGGTCTGCCATGTCAGCGACGTGGCCGAGACCGGTGATTATTTCACCTTTTCAGGACTTGGCGAGCGGGCCTTTGTGATCCGCGGGGAAGACGGTGCACTGCGCGCATTTCACAATGTCTGCCCGCACCGCGCCCATGCGGTGGTTGGGGGAACGTCAGGCTCCTGCGAACACCGGCTGCGCTGCCCCTATCACGCCTGGACGTTCGATTTCACCGGCGACCTGGTTGCCATCGCCTCACGCAAGACCTTTCCGCCGTTTGACGATGGCCAGTTCGGATTGAAACCGCTTGAACTTGAAATCTTTATGGGCCTGGTGTTCATCCGCTTTGTTGCCGGCGGTCCATCGGTCGCTGAACGCTATGGGCCTTACGCGCAGGAACTGGCGCATTACCGGTTTGAAGACATGGAACCGATTGCACCGTTCCATGACGAGGAAATGGCTGCCGACTGGAAAAACGTCTGGGACAATTATCTGGAGGACTATCACTTTCCAACCGGACATCCGGGCCTTTACGGCCTGATGTCACCGGATTATGACCGCGAACCGGACGATGAAACCCGCACGGTCAGACTGTCCCATACCATGCGAGACAAGCCCAAGGGCGGCTGGTCGGTCAATCACTATACAAAGCTGTTGCCCGAGCAGACCCATCTGCCCGCCACCTTGCGCAAACGATGGAGCTACTTTTTCCTCTATCCGTCCGTGTCGCTTGATGTCTATCCGGAAAAAATGGACTTCTTCCAACTGGTGCCCGTAGCGCCCGGTAAAACACGGCTCAGATGCGGCACCTACGGGCATCCCGACGCCAGCCGGGAGATCAGTGCAGCCCGCTTTCTTGGCAGCCGGATCAATTGGCAGGTCCACCAGGAAGATTGTGACCTGATCGCATCGGTTCAGGGCGGACTTGCAACCTCTGCCTATGACACAGGCGTGCTGGGCAACAAGGAAGTGGCGCCACTGGCGTTCCAGAGATGGGTGCACGAAGATGTGCCCGAGGTGGACGGACCGGTTCTGCCTTAACCCGCTTTTCTGGTCCATAAGCCGGCCCTCTCCCCGGCCCAAGCCGGCACTTCAACAGCGGCTAAACATGTCGTGAGAGCTTGCCTGGTGTCCATGCGTTCTGAATGAACGTTCAGAAAGAAATTGTGCTAGACAGCATGAGCCGTTAGCCTGAATGGCGAACAACACGGACGCAAGAAATGGCTGTCATTGAAAGTCAGACAACCAAACCCGTGAGGCGCAAGGCGTCCAAAGACGTGCGGCGGCGGCAGTTGATCGACGCAACCATCGACTCCATTGCAAAGCGCGGGTTTGCTGCAACGACCATGGCCGATGTCGCCGATGGGGCCGGCCTGTCGCGTGGCATTGTCAACTTCCATTTCGAGAGCAAGGAAAAGCTCCTGGCCGAGACCTTGCGGTTCATGGTCGATGTCTACGCCACTCACTGGCGCGGTGCGCTTGAAGCCGCGGCGCCGACACCTGCTGAGCGGTTATGGGCGCTGGTGGCGTCGGACTTCAGCCGCAAGGTCTGCAATCGGCGCTATATTGCCGCCTGGTTCGGCCTGCGCGCAGAGGCACTGTCGCGGCCGACCTACCGGCGCATCTGCGGACATCACGACGAAGCCTTCGAGGCGACGCTCACGCAACTGTGCACGGAACTTGTCGAGGATGGCGGCTATGATGCCGATCCGGTGAAACTCGGCTCCGGCCTGGATGCAACCCTGGAAGGGCTGTGGCTGCAGGTGCTGATGAGCCCTGACCGTATGAGCCGGCAACGGGCTCATGCCTGCGCCGTGGAGCAGCTTGTCACGGTATTTCCAAAACATTTTACGAGAGACGGCCCGATCGGCGCGAACGGTTGAGCGCCGTATTGGCCGCATATTCCATGCGCTTGCCGTACAGGATGCAAGGCATATTAATTGAACGGTCGTTCAATAATGTTGATTGAACAAGGATTCAATACTAGGCTGCGCGAAATCTTGAAAGGATAGACCAATGGCCGCCGATCAATCGCTGAGCACCGAACGCCTGAATGACGACCTTGCCCCCGATATTGCGGAAAAGGCCAAGCGGCACCTGTTGCAGCCCTGGCCAATGGTCTCCGCGGTGGGCGATGACCTGCGCACAGTCATTCGCAGCTCCGATGGCATTCTGGTCTATGACGAGGCGGGTAATCCGCTGATCGACGGGCCGGCGGGCATGTGGTGCGTCAATGTCGGCCACCGGCGCCGTGAAATCGCCGACGCGATTTCCGATCAGCTGACCAACCTGCCCTATGTTTCTCCCTGGTACACAACCAGTGGGCCGGCGGCTGAGCTGGCGTCGCGGATCGCCGATTATGCACCTGGCGACCTGCAGCATGTGTTCCTGACCACCGGCGGTTCGACGGCGGTCGAAACCGCTTTGCGGTTTGCCATGTTCTTCAACAATGTTCTGGGCCGGCCGGACAAGAAGGTGATCCTGAGCCGGGCTGACGCCTATCATGGCAGCACCTATCTGACAGCGGCGATCTGCGGCAAGGTGCGCGACAAGAACTGGATGGACAGCCCCGAAGGCATGGCTGAATTCCTGTCCTCGCCCAACCCCTACCGGCGGCCGCGGGGCCAGTCGGTGGAGGACTATGAGGATCATCTGATCCAGGAACTTGAGGACAAGATCGCAGAACTCGGTGCAGACAGGATCGCCGCCTTCGTGGGCGAACCGGTCCTTGCCTCCGGTGGGGTGGTGGTGCCGCCCGACGGCTACTTCAAACGCGCGCGCGAAGTCTGCCGAAAGCACGACATCCTGTTCGTCTCCGATGAAGTGGTCACCGGTTTCGGCCGGCTGGGTCACATGTTCGCCTCCAAGCATGTGTTCGACACGGAACCCGATATGATCACTTTTGCCAAAGGTGTGACATCGGGCTACTTCCCGCTTGGCGGCGTGATCATCTCGCACGCCCTGTTTGAGCGCATGAAGGTGACGGACGCAGCAGATGCCATGTTCTCCCATGGCTACACCTATACAAGCCACCCGGCTGGATGTGCCGCGGCACTGGCCAATTTCGATATCATGGAGAACGAGAAAATCCTGGAACACGTCCGCGAGGTGGGCCCCTATTTCCAGGAACAGCTGGAAACCCTCAAGGAACTTCCCCTGGTGGGCGATGTGCGCGGCAAGGGTCTGATGGCCTGTGTGGAATGTGTGCTCGATCATGAATCGCGCGCACCGCTCGAACTCGACTATGATGTCGGTAAGCGTATCGACCGCCATTGTCAGGACCTTGGGCTCCTGGTGCGCCCGCTGGTCAATATGTGCGTGATGTCGCCGCCCCTGATCATCACCAGGGAGCAGATCGACAAGATGGTTTCGATCCTGCGTGAAGGCATCTCGCGCACCATGGCCGACCTGCGCAAAGAAGGATCGTGGAACGGCTGAAGCCGGGGAGACGAGGCAGCACAATGAAAATCGGATTTGTCGGGCTGGGCAATATCGGAGGCCCCCTGGCCGCACGGCTGCTCGGCGGCGGACGCGACCTTGTGGTGCACGATCTGCAGCAGGAAAACGCAAAGGGCCTCTTGGCAGACGGTGCGGTATGGGCCGACAGCCCGTTTGAGGCAGCCCAGGCGTGCGACTGCCTGATCACCTCGCTGCCATCGCCGGAGGCTGCCTGTGCGGTCATCGAGGGCAAGGATGGTGCGCTTGAAGGCTTCCAAGAAGGTGCCACCTGGATTGAAACCAGCACAAACGATGTGGAGCAGGTCAAACGGCTGGCCGGCCTTTTGGCCGCCAAGGGCGTCAATACCCTTGAAGCCACATTGACGCTTGGCGGCCACAAGATCTCAACTGGTGAAGGCACCATATTTGCCGGTGGCGACAAACAGGTGTTCGATGCCCATAAGCCGGTGTTCGATGCCCTGGGCGGTCGGGTTTTCTACATGGGCGAACTGGGCAAGGCGACGGTGATCAAGGTGATCACCAACCTGGTCGCCTTCGTCAACATGGTCGGCATCGCGGAAGGCATGATGCTGGCGCAGCGCGCCGGCATTGACACCGGCGATGCCTGGAAGGCGATCGGAGCGAGCTACGGCACCAGCTATGCACTGGAGACCGCCATGGCGGTGGTGCTGGGCGGAACCTATGACGATGATTTCGCCATCGAGCTTGCCTGCAAGGATCTGCGGCTCGGCCGCGACATCGCAGAAGCAGCAGGCGTCGAGCCGGCGCTGATCAACAAGGTCCAGGAGATCTATGAATGGGCGCGGCAAACCTATGGCGACCGCGCCTTTTCATCAGAAGCGGTCCGCTATATCGAAGAACAGACGGGTGAAAAACTGCGGGCAGAGGGCTTCCCGGAAAAACTCACCACAGAAGGCAGCGTGCCCGACCTGTGAGCACACCCAGACTTTGCGGTCTTGCTGTGCGGGCCCGGACGTAGCATCATCGTGGCGCCCGATTGCACATGTGAGGCCCGCCATCAAACTTGCACCCGACATCACGCTTGAAGATGACTGGTACGCCGTACAGCCGATAGACGAACGTACATTCGCCATCGGCGAGCCCGGCTATCACCAGCAGAACTGGAGCTACCTTCTGTGCGGTGATGAGCGCGCCTTGTTGTTCGACACTGGTTCCTTTTGCCGGGACATCACCGGCGTTGTCGGCCGGCATGCACAACAGCCCCTCACCGTTCTGCCGTCTCACATGCATTTCGATCACCTGGGCAACATCACCCGGTTCGATGACATTGCCATTGCCGATCTGCCGATCCTGCGCGCTTGTGTCGCCGATGGCCTTCTGACCCCACCGGAGGAGATGTTCCTGGGCGCCTGGGAAGACACCGAAGCACCCAGCTTTCCAGTGCGCCAATGGCTGCCGATCGACAGCGAAATCGATCTCGGCGGCCGCCGCCTCAAGGTGCTCCATACACCGGGCCATTCGCCCGATTCGATCTCGCTTCTGGAACCTGAGGCGAACCGCCTGTTTTCGGCGGACTTCATCTATCCGGGCGATCTCTACGGCCAGGTACCGGGCGCCAATCTGCCGGGCTATCTGGAGGCGGCGGCAATGCTGCCAGGCCTTATCGATGGTAAGACCATGATCTATTGCGCCCATGGCAACACGGCGGACGGTGAAGCCCACTCAGCACCGCTGCTGCACCTGGGCGATGTCGAGGCACTGGTCGGTGCGCTTGAGAAAATCAGATCGGAGGCATCGAGCTGGTCAGACCAGCCACAATGGACAGTGCGGATCTCCGACAATCTATCGCTGATCATCAGCGCGGATGCGCTCGGCGGCTGGCGCTAAAGCGGAGACAGGTTCACGTGTCATTGGATTTTCACGCCACCGACCTCATGTCGCAGGAGCACAAGTCTGATCCTTTTCCATTCTATGCCCGCCTGCGCGCCGAAGCGCCGGTGGCCAAATGGTCGATCATGGGGGTTGGCGAGATCTGGCTGGTGACCCGCTATGACGATGTTGTTGCGGTCCTGAAAGACAAGCGCTTTGCCAAGGACCCGCGCAATGGCGGCCGCAAAGTCAGGGAAGCCACGGACTGGGTGTTGAAAATCATGAGCAACAATCTGCTCAGATATGACGACCCGGAGCATTTGAGGCTTCGCACACTGGCGGCAAAGGCGTTCAGGCGCTGTGGTGTCGATCATTTGAAGCCATGTATCGATGCGGTGGTGGAACAGCATCTCGATCTTCTGGCGCAGTCAAGCGACCCGGAACTGGTGAGGGATTTCGCCTTTCCGGTTCCACTCATGGTGATTGCCGAGCTGATGGGGATTCCGCAAGACGATCAGCACCGGATGCACCACTGGATCGAAGCGGCCGCCTCACCGTCCGGTCCGCCTGACATGACCGCATTGTCGGCGTTTCTGCACTATCTCAAGGACCTGATCGAGGAGCGTAGCCGTGCGCCCCGTGACGACCTGATTTCAGCACTGATCCTGGCGGAGGCCGACGGCGACAGGATGTCGGTGGACGATCTTGTGGCAACATCGGTGGCACTGATCATTGCCGGCCACGAAACCGCGGTGAACCTGCTGGCGTCGGGCGCGCTGACGCTCATGCAACATCCCGAACAAAAGGACCGGCTGATACGCGAACCGGATCTTGCCGCTTTGGCAGTTGAGGAGCTGCTGCGGTTTTCAGCGCCGGTCGAATCGGCCACGGAGCGGTTTGCCACCGAAGACATGGAACTCAACGGCGTGGCGATCAAACGAGGCGACCTCGTGCTGGCGGTACTGGCGTCCGCCAACCGTGACGATGCCTATTTCACCGCGCCCGACGTGCTTGACCTTGGGCGCGACCCAAATCCCCATGTGGCATTCGGCTCGGGTCCCCATTACTGCATGGGCGCACCACTTGCCCTGCTCGAGGGACAGGCAGCCTTCACCCGGCTGTTTACAAGGTTTCCCGATATTCAGCCCGCCGTGCCCGAACATCGCCTGCGCTGGAAACAGATGCCGATCCTGCGCGGGCTCGAAGCGCTGCCGGTCAAACTGGGAGATCCCAGATGACGGTGCTGCCGATCGTCTATGAAACCCGTGTCGACCCTGAATGGGTCGATTATAACGGCCATATGCGCGACGCCTATTACGGGTTGGTGTTCAGCTATGCGATCGATGCGCTGATGGTCGATCTGGGCATGGATGAAACCTACCGGTCGGAAATCAGGGGCACGCTCTATGTGGTCGAGATGCACCAGTTCTTCCTGAAAGAAGCCCATCAGGGCGCACCGTTGCAGGTTGGCGTCCGGCTGCTTGATGCGGACCACAAACGCCTGCATGTATGGTTCGACATGCGCCATGGCGAAACCGGCGACCAGCTTGCCGTCCAGGAAAACCTGCAACTCCATGTGATCCAGGGCGATGCGCCGCAATCGGCACCGTTCAGGGCCGACGTGCAATCAAAGATCGATGCCATGGTGACAGGCCAGGCCGACAGCCCCAGGCCGGATCTGCGCTCGGGCGCAATTGCTATCCGGCGGCGCTAGAGCGTTTCAGCTCATTGCCTCGTTTACCCGTTGCAAAGTGCCGGGTGCCGGTTCGTTGTCTTCGTTCAAAACCGGCATCAAGTGGCGCAGTTCGTCATGGTAGCACTTCACGCCATATTCCAGGTCCGACAGGATGATGCCGTCATAACCGCTGGACGCAGTTGCTTCCTGCGACCAGATGGTCAGTTGAACGTCTTCGGCCGATGTATCCCGGTTGATGCGGTTACCGAGGTAACGCGCCAGGGCAGTCTGCCGGCATTCATCGGGCCACCTGTACTCGGCGCCGCGATGCAAAGTCCGGTCGACCCCGTCGGGGAACTCCTGATAGTAGGAAACACATTCAGGGTGAAACTCGATGACCGAATTCGGAAAGATGCCGATATAGAACCACGCACGGCGATGGCTCTCGGGCAGTGGACATGTTTCCGGCAAGGCCTTCTTGTATTCCCGGACACTCCACGATTTGCCATCTCCCTCATTAAACACGCCGGCCGAGCGGGAGGTGCCGTTCACAAATGCCTCGTCGAAATAATGCTTGCCGTAGAGATCCTGCAGGCCGGGGTGGGCCATGGGCACGTGATAGCCTTCATTGTCGACGTCACGGACGCACTTCCAGTTGACGGCAATCTGGTCATCCCAGAACGGGTCGGCAGACATCAGATCATCGAGCTTGTATGGCGCCACCTCGGCTTCATGGCGCGCCATGATATCGGCAATGGCGGGCTGGGGGCCCGGTTTGAAGCGAATGAAAATGAAACCGTGCCAGAGTTCCATCTCGACGAGCTTCAACCCATGTTTTACGGGATCAAGATCCGGCAGGCTGCGCGGGAAAGGTGCTGAACGGAAAGTGCCGTCAAGATTGAACGACCAGCCGTGAAACGGGCACACCATGGCGGACGAGCATGAACCCTGGGGCTCCGCCACGACACGCGAACCACGGTGACGGCAGACATTGTGAAACGCCCGCACCTGGCCGTCGCGACCGCGAATGATCAAAGCCCGCTCGCCGACGATATCGAAGCAGAAGAAGTCTCCCGGCTCGGGAATATTGCTGACATGACCGGCAAGCTGCCAATGGCGGCGGAACAGGATTTCGCGCTCAAGCTCGAACAGTTCCAGGTTGGAATAAGCCCATGGCGGCAGGCCGCTGCGGTCCCAGTCCTCAGGCACGGCTGCATGTTGCGGGTTCGCCAATGGGGATAAGGTGGTCATGGGTGATCTTTCGGCTGAATCATATTGAACGAACGTTCAATATACAACAAGGCCAGCCGGGCCGCAAGCACACCTTCCCGGCTGTTCGATAATCTACGTGGCCAGCTTGAACAGCACATCCTGCTGGACTTCACATGGAAGCAACCTAAGATCGCTGCTCATCCTTGGATCTGCACGGACCTGACTTGTTATGGCTCAACTTGCGGCACCCCTGCCCGCCGACGACATCACCGAAATCCGCCGGTCGGTCAAGGCGATCTGCGACCGGTTTCCGGGCGCCTATTGGCGCGAGAAGGACCGGGAACGCGCCTATCCGAGCGAGTTTGTCCAAGCTCTGACCCAAGATGGATTTCTTTCCGTGCTGGTGCCGGAGGCTTATGGCGGCAGCGGCCTTGGACTGCGCGCAGCGGTTGCCATTCTGGAGGAAGTTCACAAGAACGGCTGCAATGCAGCGGCTTGTCATGCTCAGATGTACACCATGGGGACCTTACTCAACCATGGCAGTGAAGAACAGAAATCGAAATGGCTGCCGGGGATCGCTGCGGGCGATCTCAGGCTTCAGGCGTTCGGCGTAACCGAACCCACGAGCGGGACCGATACGCTCAGCCTGCGCACCACCGCGACACGCGACAGCGACGACTTTGTGGTCAATGGTCAGAAAGTCTGGACGTCGCGGGCGGAGCATTCCGACCTGATGCTGCTGCTTGCGCGCACCACGCCGAAAGACAAGACCGCAAAACGCAGCGATGGTCTGTCTGTACTGGTCGTCGATATGCGCGAAGCACTTGGCAACGGCCTGACGATCACGCCGATCCGGGCGATGATCAATCATTCCTCGACAGAAGTGTTTTTTGAAAACGTCCGGGTGCCGGCAGAAAACCTGATCGGTGAGGAAGGCAAAGGCTTCCGGTACATCCTTGACGGCATGAACGCGGAACGTACCCTGATTGCCGCGGAATGCCTGGGCGATGCCTCCTGGTTCATCGACACAGCGGTCGCCTATGCCAATGAGCGGAATGTGTTCGGTGGGCCGATCGGTAAAAATCAGGGTGTGCAGTTTCCAATCGCCAAATGCTATGCGGCAACCGAAGCCGCGCGGTTGATGGTCTATCATGCAGCCGAAATGTTCGATGCCGGCGAACGCTGCGGGGCGGAGGCGAACATGGCCAAGCTTCTGGCCGCGGATGCATCCTGGGCGGCGGCCGACATGTGCCTGCAGACCCATGGCGGCTTCGGCTTTGCTGAAGAATATGACGTGGAACGCAAGTTCCGCGAAACCCGGCTCTACCAGATCGCGCCAATCTCCACCAACCTGATCCTGTCCTATATCGCCGAGCATGTGCTTGGTCTGCCAAGGTCATATTAGGGCACGACATGATGGCTGAAAATGCACAGGATTTCAGCGCCTGGATCGGCAGGACAGATACCGTGGCCGATCTGGTGACCGCATCTGCGGTGAGCGGCATGTCTGCCACGCTGGACCGAGATGACCCGCCACCACGCGATGGCGATCCGCTGCCGCCGCTGTGGCACTTTATGCTGTTCGCATCCAAAGCGCGCCAGTCGGAACTAGGTCCTGACGGCCATCCTACCCGTGGCGGGTTCATGCCGCCGATTGCCCTGCCCAGGCGCATGTTTGCCGGCGCCCGTTACCGCTTTCACCAGCCTGTGCATGTGGGCGAGCAGGTACGCCGGGACGCGGAAATAATCGACATTGCCCACAAGACCGGAAAAACCGGTGAACTCGTTTTCGTCAAGATCAAATACGCAATCAGTGGCGGAAACGGCGTGGCGATAGAGGAAGAACATGATGTGGTTTATCGCGGCGCCACCGCGCCCGCACAGGGACCCCTGGGCGAACCCCCCGAACCAATCGACGCCGAATGGCGCGCCACGGTGACGCCTGATCCGGTAATGCTGTTCCGATATTCGGCTCTGACCTTCAACAGCCACCGCATTCACTATGACCGCGCCTATACAACCGAGCAGGAGGGCTATCTGGGGCTGGTCGTACATGGGCCGCTGATCGCAACGGCCCTGGTGGAGCTTGCGCGCAGGGAAACCGGAGACAGGCCTCTTGCCAGCTTCGCGTTCACAGCGAAACGCGCCTTGTTCGACCTGGATCCGTTTGAAACCGTGGGAGGCCTGGAACGGGACGGTTCAGGCTTCTGGGCCAGGGCTGTAGATCACCAGCGTGCCCTCGCCATGGACGCCAAAGGCCGTTTTTCCGGTTAATCTGGCTTTCTCCTTCACACGGCAAGGTTTTGTTCATCATAAAACAAAACAGACCGTACACTTTGCCGCACTTAAAGCAGCCTTAAGACCGGCAGTGTACACAGATATCAACGAATTCTGCATTCTGACGCCGTGCCGCCCGAGCGGAGACGGCGTGTTACGCCAAGTACCGGGGGAACTATCATGTACACACTTTACGCCACCATTGGGTCCGGCAACTGCTACAAGGTGCAACTGTTAATGCACCAGTTGAGCATGCCGTTTCGCGTCGTCTCGATTGATGTCCTGAAGGGTGAAACCCAAAGTCCTGAGTATCTTGCCATCAATCCGAACGGCAAGGTGCCTTATCTGGTGTTGCCGGATGGGCAGGGACTGGGTGAATCCAACGCCATGCTATTGCACCTGGCGGAAGGATCTCATCTGATGCCGCGCGATGCAGCAGAGCGCATGCGGGTCAATGAGTGGCTGTTCTGGGAGCAGTCGAGCCATGAGCCTTACATTTCGCCGGCACGCTTCTGGATCGCGATCATGCCGGAAGGACGGGCGGACAAAGCCGACCAGATCGCCATGTGGCACGAACGCGGCGCCAAATCACTCGCACTGCTCGACAATCACCTTTCCGATAACGACTTCCTTGTGGGCAACCGCTACACGGTCGCCGATATCGGTCTCTACGGCTACACCCATGTTGCCGGCGAAGGTGAGTTCGACATGACACTATATCCGGCGGTTTGCGCGTGGATCGAGCGTGTGCAGGCATGTGAACGTCATGTCGCCATGATGGAATTTGCGGAGGCGGCATAAGCCGAAACGGGGGCACAGGCTGGTTTCCGGGCAGAGGTGCCGGAGCAGCCTGACCGCAGGCTTGATTCAAAATGGAAATCGCAGACAACATAACTGATCTCAACGCCGTTCTTGAACAGATCGATGTCGCCCCATGCTGCCCTGAACGGAAGGGCGACATTCCGCTGGCAGACTACCTGGAAAGCTTCAATCGTATCGTGACGCCAATCTGGGTGTTCGACACGGACAAGAGCCGTGTGCATTGGGCCAACCCAGCAGCACTCAAATTGTGGCGCGCAGACACACTGGAAGAACTAACCACACGTGACATGGGACAGGAAATGTCGCCCACCGTCGCGCAGCGCCTGAAACAGTATCAGCAGGATTTTGTGAACGGCTCCTCGTTCACTGAACTGTGGACGCTTTATCCCAATGGAGAGCCAAGCGCCACACGCTGTATCTTCAGCGGCATCTGCCTGGACGATGGCCGGCTGGCCATGTTCTGCCAAGGCATCGAAGAGCGGCCCGATGCGCCCGAAACCGTGCGCAGTGCCCAGGCGCTTTTGCATACCACGGTGATGATTTCGCTATTCGATCTCGACGGCAACTCGTTGTACCACAATCCAGCCGCACGGGCGTCACTGGGTGATGCGGGTCAAAACCTGCCCAACCGGTTCATGGACAGGTGGGATCACGAAGCCCTCAAGAGCATGTTGCGCAAGGACGGTATTGCCAATCTGGTGGCCCGGGTCGATACCGCCACAGGCCCACGCTGGCACGAGATCAACGCGCGCGAAAGCCGCGATGCGGTCAACGGCCAGCCCGCCATCCTGATCAGCGAGATCGACATTTCCGACCTCAAGGAAACCGAACGAAAGGCGCAGTATCTCGCCCTTCATGACGTCCTGACTGGCCTGCCCAACCGGACATATCTGCAGAACGAACTTGCGGACCTTCTGGATAAGGCGGCGGCTAATGGGCAGAAGCGCGGTCTCGTGTTCATCGACCTCGACAATTTCAAAACGATCAATGACTCTCTCGGCCACGCTGTCGGAGACAAGCTGTTGATAGAGGTTGCGGCACGGTTGCGCAGCCACTCGCGCAACGAGGACATGGTCACCCGGCTCGGTGGCGACGAATTCGTGGTCTTTCTGCACGATGTCAAAGGCCGAGAAAGCGTTTTGACGCTGGTCGAGCGTATCCGCACTCTGCTGGTCGATCCGATTTACGTCGGCGAGCACGCACTCCAGATTACCCCCAGCATGGGTATCAGCATTTATCCCGACGACGGGGAGGACATGGAAACGCTGATGAAGCATGCCGACCTGGCGATGTACCAGGCCAAGGATTTGGGGCGCAATCGATTTTGCTTTTTTTCCTCGGATATGAAGGAGCGGGCGGAAACGCGGCTGGAGCTGGAATCACATCTCCGTTCGGCCGTCGAAAACAACGAATTCGAACTGTTTTATCAGCCTCAAGTGTCGATAGATGACGACAAGGTTACCGGGGCGGAAGCTCTGGTCCGGTGGCGCCATCCGACCCGTGGCCTGCTCGCACCGGGTGCATTCATCACGGTTGCAGAGGAAACCGGCCTGGTCGAGCCGATCGGTGAATGGGTCATCGCACAAGCCGCCTTCCAGCAAAAACGCTGGGAGGAGCAGGGCCACAACATCAAGGTTTCGATTAATCTGTCGCCGCGCCAGTTCCGGAGCGACGACTTGATATCCACCATTGAACGGGCGATCCGGAAGGAAGGATGCGATCCGGCGAAGATCGAACTTGAAATCACCGAATCCATGCTGATGGGTGACAACCTGAAAATCATCTCCGCTCTCGAGAAGTTGCATGAAATGGGTTTCAACATTGCGGTCGACGACTTCGGCACCGGCTATTCGAACCTGGCCTATTTGCAGCGCTATCCGATCAGCTGTCTGAAGATTGACAAATCGTTCATCACCGATCTCAACAAGACCAGTGCCATCGCCGAGTTGATTATCTCCATGTGCAAGCTGCTGCGCGTGAACATTGTCGCGGAAGGCGTTGAGGAAATTCAACAACTCAACTGGCTAAGAGAAAAAGGCTGTCATCAATATCAGGGCTATTATTTCAGCCCGCCGGTACCAGCTGTGGAGTTCGAGCGTTTCCTGAACGGACAGCCGACGCAGGCCGTGCATGAGTTGACCACCCGACTACGCAACGCCGCCAACTGAAGCCCATTTGTGCTCTTCAGATCCTTGGATTACGGGATGCTGCGCGCGCACGGCTGGAATATGATCTGGCCAGGCGCGGATTCCCATGCCCTTTCTTGCCCGCGCCTGAAGCTTCGGCGAACTCCATCACGATCTTGTCCAACACTTCTTCGACCACGGGCTCGATAATCGGCTGTGGGAGCGCACCGATTTGGTCAACCTCGGCGTCGGCATGTGCCGACGGCATCAAAGTACCGAGTGGTTGCGACAGTTTTGAACCATCCCGATAGAGCGCGTTGGCTTTCAGGCCGAGATGCCAGGACAGCATATAGGCCTGGGCGCACTGATCGATTGATGCGGTTGCAGGCATGTTGATGGTTTTGGAGATTGCACCGGAGACAAATGGCTGAGCGGCGGCGATCATCAGGATATGGCTCATGACCGGAAGACTACGAGTACCGCGGCGTCCACCTGAAGAGGCGCAGTCAAACACACCGATATGCTGTGGTAACAAACCAGGGGCGCCCTCAAGCGTCATGGCGCCACAGCAATATGCGTTGGCCTGTTCAACTTCAGACGCTTCGAAGCCAAGTTCCGACAACATATCGAATGCTGGTGTGAATAACTGCTGATCTGTAAATTTTAGTGTTTCTCGACAGAATGTCTCGCCGAGTGTCCAGACATTGAACGCGTTTCTGATTTCCGAGACGCCCCAGAGTGCGGTTTCCAAACGCTCCAGATCCTGGCTTTCAAAGCCCTTCCCGCGCAGCGCCCGATGATCGATGCCAGGAGCATCGCGGAGGGTGTTATGGCCTGTTGCATAAGCAACAATACTCTCGATCGCCGCCGGCGCGTAGCCGAGCGCCTGCAAGCCATCGGTAACAACGCGGTTGACGATTTTCAGATGCCCCCCGCCGGCAAGCTGTTTGAATTTCACCAATGCGAAATCCGGCTCGATGCCCAAGGTATCGCAATCCATAACCAGACCGATGGTACCGGTCGGGGCGATAACCGTTGCCTGGGCGTTGCGGTAACCATGCGCTTCACCAAGAGCAAGTGCCCGGTCCCAGCATGCCCGTGCACAACTGACCAACGCCGGGTCGGGACAGGCTTCGGTGTCAAGCGGCACGGGGTCGATGTGCAGGTCTTCATAGGTCCCGTTCTCGCCATAAGCCGCCCGCCGATGATTGCGGATCACCCTGAGCATGTGCCGGGCGTTGCGCCTGTAACCGCGGAAAGCACCAACCTCCGCGGCGATTTCCGCCGACGTTGCATAGGCGGTGCCGCCCAGTATCGCTGTGAGAGCGCCGCACAGGGCGCGACCTGGCCGTGAATCATAGGAAATACCGGATGCCATAAGCAGACCTCCCAGATTGGCATACCCCAATCCGATCGGCCGGTAGTCGTGGGTTCTTTGGGCAATGGCGCGCGATGGGTATTGCGCCATGGCAACGGAGATTTCCAGGACAAGCGTCCATAGTCGGGCCGCGTGAATGAAGGCGTCAGTGTCGAAGCCTGTGCCAGGATGGTGAAACTTCATCAGATTGAGTGATGCAAGCGTGCTCCCGGTGTCGTTCAGGAACATGAACTCTGAACATGAGTTCGACGCCTCGATCGGCTCTGTCGCCGGACAGGTGTGCCAATCGTTGATGGTTGTGTGGAAATGGATACCGGGATCGGCCGAAGCCCAGGCGGCATGCGCAATGCTGTGCCACAAGTCGCGGGCCGCGACCGAGCGCATAGTCTGGCCAGTTGTGCGCGACTTCAAATCCCACTTGCTGCCGTGCTCGACTGCTTCGAGAAACGCGTGAGGGACGCGTACGGAATTGTTCGAATTCTGTCCCGATACGGTAGCATAAGCGTCCGAATCCCAGTTTGCGTCGCATATGGCGAAGTCGAAGGAATGGTGCCCCTGCCTGGCCAAATGTATCACGCGGTGGATGTAGCTCTCGGGAACCTTGGCGGCGATGGCCGTCTCAATGGCCGCCCGCAGGCCCTGATTTGTGTCCGGGTTGACGCCGCCATTCGAAGCTTTTGGGACCCGGATGCAGGCCTGGACGACGTTGCTCAGATGGTGGGCAGCGACCGCTGATCCGGTGATCAGCGAAACAACCTTCTGCTCTTCATCCACCTTCCAGGCAATGTAATCCTCGATATCTGGATGATCGATGTCGACGACAACCATCTTCGCGGCGCGGCGCGTCACACCATTTAGTTTCAAAACACCGGCCGAGCAATCACCCACCTTGAGGAGCGCCACCAGGCCCGGAGCAGTACCGCCGCCGGACAGAGGCTCGCCCTTGGCGCGGACCTTTGAGAAATTCGTACCGGTGCCCGAACCGTGTTTGAACAAGCGTGCCTCGCGGAGCCATAGATCCATAACGCCGCCGTCATTCAGCAGGTTGTCGCTGACCGACTGAATGAAACAGGAATGGGTTTGCGGATTGAGATATTGCGATTTTGACAAACGGGCCCGCCCGGTTACCGGATTTACATGGTAGTGACCATCGCTGACACCTTGAATTCCGTAAGCCCAGTGCAGGCCGGTGTTGAACCACTGAGGAGAGTTGGGCGCCGCGCGCTGGGTCGCCAGCATGAAGCGCACTTCATCAAAAAACCCCCGGGCATCGTCTTCGGTGTCGAAGTAGCGGCATTTCCAGCCCCAGTAGGTCCAAGCGCCGGCCAACCTGTCGAACACCCGGCGAGCGTCTCGTTCAGCGCCGAAACGCTGGTCCGCCGGCAAGGATTCCAGGCAGTCCATGTCGGCTTCAGACGGCCATAGCCAGACCGGCACGCCAGGTTCTTCGACACGGCGCAATCGTGCGGGTACGCCTGCTTTTCGGAAGTATTTTTGAGCCAGAATGTCAGTGGCGACCTTACTCCAGGCCGCCGGCACCATCACATCGTCAAGCTGAAAGACAATCGATCCGTCCGGATTTCTGATTTCACTCGCGGTTTTCTTGAAATCAACTAACTCATATGGTGAATCACAGTCGGTCGTGAACCGCCGTTCGATCCTCATTACATGCCCCTCACTCACTCAAACAAACGCCTGTGCGCGGAAAACGCACAGCCTACGGACGACCGACATGTGGATGAGGTTCTGCTGAACAGGGCGATGCCCGCCATGTTTGCAGTTATGATACTCGTCCCCGGTCCGTACCGCAAAGCAACAGTAACGCTAAGTACTCGTTTGCGAAAGCCCCGTTTAAGTATTTGGTTAACATTAACGCGAAACCATAAGCCGCCTCTGCCACTTGCGTAGGCGGCCTTACGGGACTTCGGTGATCTTTTCGAAAGCGGTAGCAAAGCCCTTGAGCGTCACGGGAATGCCCACAGCTTGTCCGCTGGATGTCACCACAGTGACCTTAAGCGTATCACCGGTTTTAAGGGCATTGAGCATCTGTTCCGACAGCACCGTGGAGGCGAACACACCGGTCTCATCACTCAGGCGGTAGTTCAGGACGACAGGCTCGATAGCGTCAAACCGCAAGCGCATGCCCGGCGCAAGCAATACGCCGTGGGGAACCTTCAGCAAAAGTGACAAGGCCCGGTCTCCCGGGCGCCGTTCGATCATGGCGGTCAGGAGCGGCGACCCGGTTTCCTTGATCAGGACGGTCTGCATCATACGACAGGTGGTTTGTAAAAACCCTCCCTTCTCACCGCAGTCGAGCCTCCAGGCACCCTGTTCCTGATGGCTTTTTGGCGCCGCGAAATCGCCTTTCGGTGTGGTACTGGCCTGGGCCAGTGCGGGTGTCGGGCCGTAGACCGCATGGTACAGTACGGCAATCGACAAGAAACCCGCCGTCCAAAAGGCGACCAGCCGGAGTTTAAACGTCACCGAGTTCATGATGCCTGGTTTCCGCTCATACGTTCATTTTCCGCGATGAGGCGGATTATCCGATCTTGCGGATCCAGTCCGCAAATGCCTGTAACTGGGCCCCGATGATGTCGGCTGTCGCCTCGTCCGTGATCGATCCGTCATCGCCCAGGATCTCATGAACCGATGACACCATGACCTCCGGTTTGTTCATGACCATGGCGTTCAAAAAGATGAACACCTGGCGCAGGTGATACTGCGCGCGTGCCGTTCCCAAACGCCCGGGACTTGCGCCGAGAATTGCCACCGGCTTGCCGTCAAACGGTTGATCAGGCGGGCGCGAGGCCCAGTCGATGGCGTTTTTGAGAACGCCCGGCATCGAATAGTTGTATTCCGGTGTGGCGATCAGAACCCCATCAGCCTGGGCAATGCGCCCGCGCAAATCATCGACGGCTGGCGGGTTGCCGGCGGCGCGGTCATCTTCATTGTAGAGCGGTACCCCGGCAATATCGCAAATGTCGATCGTCATACCATCCGGTGCCAGGTCCCGTGCGGCGGCTGCCAGCACCGCCCGGTTGTATGATTTTTCGCGCAGGCTGCCGGCAATACCGACTATCCTGAGGTTTGAGCTTGTCATGTGCGGCATCCTTGCTGGCTTTTTGTGGAGGATATGTCACCTTTGCCACATGGTCATCCCCTGTGGCAAAACAATCGTATCGTGCATGGTGCTGATCGAGCTTGCGCGGGCCCCTTTCCACGTGCCGGAAAGCTGTTGGACTTTACTTCAAACTGCTTGAAGTAAAACATTGATTTTGTTGACAGTACATCGCCGCCTCGTGTAAAAATCGGTTAGATTTGGTCTTTAATTTGTACACGTTTGAATTATGAATATAACACGCAATATATTAGCGCTAGCAATTTACACCGTTGCTGCGGCTTTCTCAGTTTCTGCGCACGCCGCAACCGTTGGTGTCGCAGTTGAGGGTGTAAGCAATACCCCTGTGCTTGTCGGGAACACCCTGGTATCCCGGCCGCTGCTCGGTGGCCGCGACGCTATTGAGTATTTCATTCCACTGAACGGTGTATCCGGTGTTTACGGTGCCGGTGGCGTTGACAACAACAGTGGATTTGGACAAGTCTCGGACAGTGGCAATGGTGGCGGTGTCCTGAGTATGTTCTTGATGTTCACACCGGTCTCAACCTCGACACCATCGCAGCTCGATATCTATTTTGAGGACCTCGACCTGATCGGGGTTAACGACCCAAATGGATTCCTGGAAACCATCAACGTATTGGATGCCAACGGGTCGACCCTCGTTGGGGGTCCGATCACGAATATTGGCAATTTGCTTGTGACAGGGATCGACGATACCCAAACGCTTAGTATGGCGCTCGGCGTATTGGCGACCGATCCGTTCTTCCTGCAGCTTGATTTCACCGCAGGCTTTACCAACTACCGGAGGCACGGAACCAATACCGCTGAATATCTGATCGCTGAAGTGACCCCGGTACCGCTTCCAGCAGCGCTTCCGTTGTTTGCCGGTGGCCTTGGTCTGATGGGCCTTTTGGGCTGGCGCAGGAAGCGTCGAACCGCGGCATAGGGTTTTCATCGAACCCGCAAGACGTCACGGCGATCCACTGGATCGCCGTTTTCATTGCGGCCCCGATCAGGCCTCTTTGCGGCCGGCTGTCGCTTCATAGATTTTGGCGCCGTCTTCATTGTTAACGCCTTCCAGACGCACAGCGAAACCCCAAAGCCGGTGAATGTGCTTGACCACTTCGTCGCGGTCCTTTTCAGCGGTGATGGCACCATTGCGGATATTGTGCCGGAGAACCAGTTCGCGGTTGCCCTGCAGATCGACATCAGCGACCTGGAGGTCGGGCTCAAGAGCGGTGATGTCGTACTGTGCGGCAAGGGCGGCGCGCACTTTCCGATAGCCCTCCTCGTCATGGATCGCATCGACCAGAATATGAGGGGCCGAGGCCTTGTCCGATATCATGAACAGCTTGAACTCGCGGATCAGACGGGGGCTGAGATACTGGCTGACGAAGGATTCATCGCGATAGTTCGCCCAGATGTGCTTGAGCGTGCCGCGCCAGTCGCCATTGCCGGCGATGTCAGGGAACCAGTCGCGGTCCTCGTCTTCCGGTTCGGTGCAGATCCGCCTGATATCCTGCATCATGGCAAAGCCGAGTGCATAAGGATTGATGCCCGAGAACCGTTGATCGTCGAATGTCGGCTGAAACACCACGTTTGAGTGGCTGTGCAGAATTTCAAGAAGCACACCTTCGGTGATCAATCCCCGGTCGTACATTTCGTTGACAATGTAATAATGCACGAATGTGGCACAGCCCTCGTTCATCAGCTTGGTCTGCTTCTGAGGGTAGAAATACTGCGCCGCGTTGCGCACGATGCGCAACAACTCGCGCTGCCAGGGTTCGAGAACGGGGCTGTTCTTTTCCAGGAAATACAGCAGGTTTTCTTCCGGCAGATTGAGCCGCTGCTTGCGCTCGGCCAGTTCCAGCTCACTGTCTTCAACCTCGGCCTGGCGTTTCGGGTTCGGGACGGTGCGCCACAGGTCCTGGTAGTTCTGTTCCTCGTATTTGCGACGCTCCTTCTTCCGCCTTTCGATTTCGCCGACTTTCGGCTTGGACGGCCGCTTGTAGCGGAAGACGCTTTGATCCATGAGCGCGTGGGCGGCGTCGAGAATATCTTCCACGGCCGGTATGCCGTGGAGTTCTTCGCACTCGGCAATGTAGCGTTTGGAGAACTCGAAATAGTCCAATATGGATTCCGCGCAGGTCCATTGCTTGAACAGGTAATTGTTCTTGAAAAAATGATTGTGGCCGAAGGCTGCATGGGCAATCACCAGGGTCTGCATGGCCATGGTGTTTTCTTCCATGCAGTAGCTGATGCACGGGCTTGAATTGATCACGATTTCATAGGCGAGGCCCCGGAAACCCTTGCGATACATCGCCTCTTCGGCAACGAACCGCTTGCCGTAGGACCAGTGGCTGTACATCACCGGCATGCCGACCGAGCAATAGGCATCGAGCATCTGTTCAGACGAGATGATCTCGATCTGGTTGGGATAAACATCAAGGCCGAGATCTTCCAGTGCGATCTCCTCGATCGCCTGCATTGTCTGGTCGAGTTTCTTGAAGTCCCAGTCGGCTTCTTCGAACAACAGGTTGGGCGACAACGGTGCTGGCCGATCGTCCTGTGTGTGGGAATGGCCCAGCGTCATGACTGCCCCTGAAGTTCGCGGCGTGAAAACAACTCGCGGAAAACCGGATAGATGTCGGCCCGCGACGACACATGCCGGATTGAGAGGTTGGACCATTTCTCGGTCAGCCCCATGTAACCGCGCCATACCTCCTTGCCGGTGCCGGCGGGCACATGCTGGCTCATTTCATGCTCCGTGAGGATCTCGATATAGGCGTAGAACTGGCTGATCGGCAGAATGTCTGTATCCAGCATCTGCACACAGCGCGCGGTATCGCTCGACAGGTTATCGCCGTCTGACGCCTGGGCAACATAGATGTTCCAGTCGGACACCGGGAACCTCTTGCCGACAATCTCGGTCATGGTTTCAAGAGCGGTTGAGACGATAGTTCCACCGGATTCGCGGCTGTAGAAAAATTCCTCCTCACCCACCTCCCGGGCAATATGGGTGTGGCGGACGAACACCATTTCAACCCGTTCATACTGGCGTTGCAGGAACAGGTTCAAAAGGATGAAGAACCGCTTGGCGATATCTTTCTCATGCTCTCCCATGGAACCCGACACATCCATGAGGCAGAACATGACGGCCTTGGTCTTGGGGATCGGCCGCTCTTCGAAACGGTTATAGCGGATATCGATAGGATCAATGAACGGCACCGCCCTGGTGCGCCGTTTCAGTTCTTCGATTTCGGCATAGAGCTCAACCAGCCGCTTGCGCTGAGTGACATCCAGAAAATTCAGGCTTTCCAACGCAGTGTGTTCGGCCTCGAGCGCTGCCAGGCGGCTCTTGCCGGGCCGTCCCAGGGCCAGTCTTCGGCCAAAGCTGTTGCGCATGGTGCGCAGGACGTTGAGATTGGATGTGGTGCCGTAGTTCGAATAGCCGGCACGGCGGGGTTCGCTGGCGGTGGTATCCTTGAGCGCCGACTTGATCAGGTCCGGCAGTTCGAGGTCTTCGAACAAAATATCAAAGAACTCATTCTGGGTGAGCGAAAATACGAACTCGTCCTCGCCCTCGCCGCTGTCAGAGGCATCCTTGCCGCCTCCGCCGGCGCCACCTTTCGGCTTTTCAATCTTGTCGCCGCGCACGAATTCCTTGTTACCAGGGGTTACGCGCTCCCGGTCGCCATGTTTGGGAGAGTGATAGAACCGCGGTTCGCTGATGCCGCGCGACGGGATCGATATGTCGCCGGCATTACCGGCGTCCGTAATGCTGCGCTCGTTGACAGCCTTGTCCACCGCCCGCTTGATCTCTTCACGGGACCGACGCAGAAAGCGCTGCCGGTTTCCAAGGCTTTTTTCGCGCGGGTTTAATCGCCGGTCTATGAAATAGGGCATGGTTCAGCCGAGTGTTGGATCAATCCGCCCGGTTACCCCGCTTTCTCGACGCGCATGTACCATTCCACGAGCCGGCGCACCTGGCGCTCGGTGTAGCCGCGCGCCTTCATGCGATCCAGAAACTCCTCATGCTGCAAGTCGGTCTTGGAGTCCTTCTTGGTACCGAAGCTGATGATCGGCAACAGATCCTCGACCTGTCCGAACATGCGCTTTTCGATGACCTCCCGGATCTTCTCATAGCTGTTCCATGCGGGGTTCTTGCCGGCATTGTTGGCCCGGGCCCGCAGGGCAAACTTGACCACCTCGTTGCGGAAATCCTTCGGATTGGCGATGCCCGCCGGCTTTTCGATCTTGGACAGCTCGGCATCCAGGATCTGCCGGTCGAACACCTGGCCGGTGTCTGGATCCTTGAAATCCTGCTCTTCGATCCAGGCATCGGCATAGGCGATGTAGCGGTCGAACAGGTTCTGGCCATATTCACTATAGGATTCGATATAGGCCTTCTGGATTTCCCGGCCGATGAAGTCGGCATAACGAGGTGCGATTTCCGATTTGATGTAGTCGAGATACTTGTCCTCGATTTCCTTAGGGAACTGTTCGCGCTTGATCGCCTGTTCGAGCACATACATGAGATGAACCGGATCTGCGGCAATCTCATCGGTGTCGTAATTCAGGGTCTCGGACAGCACCTTGAAGGCGAACCGGGTCGAGATGCCGGACATGCCCTCGGTAACACCGGCAAGGTCGCGATATTCCTGGATCGATTTCGCCTTCGGGTCGGTGTCCTTGAGGTTTTCAGCGTCATAGATCCGCATCTTGGAATAGAGCGAGGAGTTCTCAGGTACATGGAGCCTGGACAGGATGCTGAACCTGCTGAGGATGTTGAGCACTTCCGGCGCACATGAGGCATCGCCCAGATTGCTGGTTTCCAGCAGCTTGGCGTATATCTTCGCTTCGTCGGTAACGCGCAGGCAATAGGGAACCTTGACGACGCAGATGCGGTCGAGGAAGGCTTCGTTGTTCTTGTTGTTCTTGAAGTGCTCCCACTCGGATTCGTTCGAATGGGCCAGGATCAGGCCCTGATAGGGCAGCACGCCGATATTTTCCGTGCCGGCATAGTTGCTTTCCTGGGTGGCGGTGAGCAGCGGATGCAAGACCTTGATCGGCGCCTTGAACATTTCGACAAACTCGAGCAGGCCCTGGGTCGTGCGGTTGAGGCCGCCGGAATAGCTGTAGGCATCCGGATCGTGCTGGCTGAAATGCTCAAGCTTGCGGATGTCGATCTTGCCGACCAGGGTGGAAATGTCCTGATTGTTGTCGTCGCCGGGCTCGGTCTTGGCAATGCCGATCTGGCGAAGCCGGGAGGGAAAAAGCCTGACCACGGTGAATTCGGAAATATCGCCGCCGAACTTGTCCAGCCGTTTCATCGCCCAAGGCGAACACAGTCCTGTCAGGCGGCGTGTTTCAATGCCGTATTTGCTCTCCAGAACCGCGCCCATGCGATCGGGATTGAACAGGCCAAGGGGCGATTCGAAAATCGGGCTGATCTCGTCGCCGGCGCGCAGCACGTAGATTGGTTGGGTTTCCATGAGTAGCTTGAGGCGCTCGGCCAGCGATGACTTGCCGCCACCCACAGGTCCAAGCAGATAGAGCACCTGCTTGCGCTCCTCGAGACCCTGCGCTGCATGCTGGAAATAGCTGACCACCCGCTGGATGGTGTCTTCCATCCCGTAAAAGCCGTCCATGGTCGGGTAGATCTTAATCGTCCGGTTCATGAAGATCCGGCCGAGTCGCGGATCCGCGCTGGTGTCGACCAATTGCGGTTCACCAATCGCCGTCACCATCCGCTCGGCGGCGGTGGCATACATGCTTGGATCATCGCGGCACCCCTCCAGGTAATCCTGAAGGGTCATGTCCTGGCGCTTCTCGCGGTCGTAAATCTCGGAAAAGATGCTGAAAATATCACCCTGAGGGATATCTTCGGCGGTTTCCGTCATACGCTCGTCGTTTCGAGCAAAGGCGCTTGGTTCGCCCAGTGTATTCATGCGTGCCTCCTCACAATAAATGCGGTTCAGAACGCCTCTCCAGTTCGAGTGTCGTCTTATAATAGTTAACAGATGGTTAGTCTGCGCAAGCGATTCCAATCACTTTTGCCGTGAAAGCGATGTGATTGCCTCAAACTAGGTTCAATCATCTCCCGCGTGGCGTGCAATATTGAGGCAAATGCCATCTCGCGCTGCGCGAATAGGGCGGGAACAGCCTGTCTTCCAGTTTCATTCGCACGGCGAATCGGTAAGTTTCGGGAATTCCGGCTATTTCAAAGTACCGTTTCTGCTCTGATTCGCTTTGCGCTTGGCCAGCTTTTTCACGGCGGTTGTGGCGCGTTGGCCTTTATAGATGACGGTTGCCCTGGTGTGGATCCATGTGATCGCAGCCCAGGCATTTTGGAAATTGACCCGGAATTTAACCCCTGAGCCGGAACGCTTGAGCGGAAAGGTACCGAGTGGTGTGGAGACGACAAAGCGGTTGCCGCGCCATTTGACCTGCACCGTAAGCGTTCCCCTGTAGCCCGCAAAAGATCCACTGACACTGTAGTAATCGCCGTGTTTGAGCCATTTTGCATACCCAGCGCGGGCTTCCGCCTGCTGGCTCGGCCAGGCGATGGCAAAGCACATAATCATGAGCAGGGTCAAAACGGACTTCTGCAGTGTTTGTTTGGCTGATTTCAAGCTGGTCTGTGCGTAAAGCATCGGTTTGTTACCTTCGCTGTGACGATGTGGCCTCGCAGCTCTTTTGACCGAGCTGGTCCGCGTCTGCCAGTCCATCTCTCCACTAAGACCATTGGATCTGGCGGGGTTCCTTGGTTACTTACTTCAATTTAGGCATTCCAAAGGACATTGTTAGTGATCTATATCACGAATCTGGCTGTTTTGCCCATTATGACAATCTCTAGCCCGGGACGGACGTGAATTAATCAGTACCTGGCCTATGACAACTGATGCATCGTCTCTCTTGACAGTTACACGCTGAGGCCGGTCAGATGACGCTCAAGCCATCCTGTCCTGCTGATCGAGGGCGCAATCGGTATGTCCGACTATACGGTCTCCGATCTGATTTCGGAGTTTCTCGCGCGCATCGGCGCATCGACCGTGTTCGGCATCGCCTCGGTCCATAATATTCCCATTCTGGATGCGATTTCGCGTCGCAATGAGATCAGGTTCGTAATGGCCCGCGGTGAAGTTGGAGCAGCCCATATGGCGGATGGCTATGCCCGGGCCTCGAACAATCTCGGCGTGGTAATGACAAGCACCGGCCCGGGAGCTGCCAATGCGGTTGCAGGCCTTGTGGAAGCTCGAACCGCCTCGACACCGGTGCTGCACATTACCGGCCAGAACCCGCTTGGCGTGATTGGCCGTGACACAGGTGCGGTACACGACGTGTATGACCAGCTGGGCATGCTCGAATGCATCAGCAAAGCAGCATTCCGGATAAGGTCGGCTGCCGAGGCACTGGGTGTTCTCACGCGCGCGGCAATGACCGCCCTGACCGCGCCGCGTGGACCGGTCAGCATCGAGGTGCCGATCGATGTCCAGAAATGCTGCATCGAACGGCCCCTGAACCTGGACACTTTCAGCCTCGAGCTGCCGCCACCTGTGGCACCGCGCGGGCAGGTACTCGACCAGCTCGCCGACATGGCGGCGGCGGCCAAACGGCCGATGCTGTGGCTTGGTAATGGCGCAGCCGGTGCCGGCGCGCCGGCCAGCGCACTGCTCGACATGGGTTTTGGCATGGTGACAAGCTGGAACGGACGCGGCGTGGTGTCGGAAGATCACCCGATGAACCTCGGTTCGCTTAACGGATCGGGTCTGGTGCCGGTCGAGGCGTTTTATGAAACGGTCGATCTGATGGTCGTGGCGGGTTCGCGTCTGCGCGGCCACGAAACCGCACAGTTTTCCGTGCCTTTGCCGGCAACGCGCGCCCAGATCGACATCGACCCGATGGCTGACGGGCGGACCTACGACAATGCCCTGTTCGTGCTCGGCGATGCCGGGCTCGCGTTGGCCGGACTGGCCGACCGGCTTGCCGGGCGATTTGTTCCAGACCCGGTATTTGCCACCGACTTCCAAGCCATGAAACGTGAAACCCAGGCCGCCTTTCGCGCGACCCTTGGGCCTTATGCAAGCATCCCCGAACAGCTCCGCGCGGTCATGCCCGATGACGCCATATGGGCGCGCGACTTGACGATCAGCAATTCCACCTGGGGCAATCGCCTGTTCCCGCTGCACGATGCGTGCTGCAACATCTATCCGGTCGGTGCCGGCATCGGACAGGGATTGTGTATGGGAATAGGTGCCGCCCTGGCGCCCGGTGGACGCAAGACCGTGATCATGACCGGCGATGGCGGGTTCTTTCTGAATGTCGGGGAATTGTGGACCGCGGTCCAGGAACAGCCTGATCTGGTGGTTCTGGTGATGAACGACCGGGGTTATGGCGTGATCCGTCACATCCAGGACGCACAGGCCGGCGGCCGGCGGCGCTATGACAATTTGCTGGGTCCCGACCTCGAGGCCCTTGCCAGCCTTGCTGGCCTGCCGTTCTGGCGGGTATCGGCAGCGCCCGCATTTGGCAATGCCATGGCCGAAGCCCTGGCAACCGCCGGCCCAACACTGGTGGAGGTGGACATGACCGCGATTGGCGCGCACCCGCCCTATTATCCGTTCGGGCCAAAGGCCGGCGAAGAACGCTGAAAGGCCTCCGATCATCACATTCGATGACGATGCAACGGGTTCACCGTGACATGGCCGCAAGACCGACGCAACGGAACGGTATTGCGACGTTTTTGTGTCGTGCCGTCAGCGCAGCAGCGCATAGGTTCCACTGGGATCGGTTGATGCGCGTGCAAAACGATATTGAGCGCCATCCACCGACTGAGAACTTGAACAGAGTGACAAGACAAGGTGCCCGGCAAGGGCATGGACCAGGCAAGAGGGAATGAGGCGCGATGACCAGCATAGAAGAGCTCAAGAAACAGCGAGATGCATCCCGCAAGGCGACCGCCGGTGGCCCGCCGCCAAGGACCTCAAACCCGTTTTTCGGCGTCGGCCCGATTACCGACCTGACCACCGATGAAGTGGATGCCCGGCTGACCCGGTTCGAATTCGAAACCTGGCTTGAGCGCACCTATCGTAAGGTCGACGACAAAGGCCAGGACATCGGTGCCTTCACGTCGGGCGAAATCGGCCGCTCCATGCACCGGGGCTATCCAGCGGACAAGGTCCTGGTGGACATGATGCGTGAGATCCACCGCTATTTCGAGTTCCCCAAGACCAACAAGATGGCAGTCGGTCTTGGCGGCGGCCATAGCGGTTTCACGGTCTGCGTGCTGCATATGATGAATGCCAATGATGCCGATCAGCACATATTCGTCGATACGCCCAGGCCGGAATCAGACGCAGCACAGGCCGGCGGGTTCTTTCGCCAGTCATGGGGCGCCCAGATGATCGAGATGCAGCGCTATGCCCGGAACGGCGATGAAGCGCGCATCCACTTCAGCGATGCCGAAGGCACGATCCCGTCAGCGGATGTGCTCGAGGAGATGGGCATCAAACTGTTTGTCGGTGTCGGCCACGAAACCACCGGCGCCACCACCTATACCGAACGCGATGTGCGCAATCTTCTCGAATGGATCGACCGTGACCCGCCTCATCATCACGCGGTGCTGGATGCAACCTCGATGCTCGGCGCCATGCCGTGGGGGCCTGAACTGGTCGGTCAACTGGTATCGAAATGCTGCATGTTCATGCCGTTTCAAAAAGCGATTGGCGGCATTTCGGGCTATTTCGTGGTGTCATGCACGCCACAGGTGCTCAACCTGATCGAGACAAATCTCAGCGATCCGTCCTGGGCCATACCACGCCAGCTAAAGATCGCCGTACCGCGCGATCCCCAGCGCCCGCTGAGCGGTGAGAAAACAACCGGCCTCGGTCCGCTTTATGATCCAGAGCAAGACCAGATGCTGGGCGGCATCATCAACACCTATTCAACGCTTGCCTTTGCTGAGACCACATTCGGCCTGTTGCGGTCGGAACGAAATATCGGACCGGTGGGCACGCTCAACACCCGTTCGATCGCCAACCGGCAGGCGATCAACGACTGGGTTGCCTCAAAACCGCTGTTCGAACTGGGTGTCACGGAGGAGGAGCGGCGAGGCGCTGCGGTGACCCTGCTCAAGGTCGCCGATCCAGATATCACCGACGCTGAAACCCACGGTGCAATCATTGCCAGGTCGAAGCAAATTCTCGGCTATGAGGGTCTTACCCATCCAAATGGAGATTATGAGCACGGCCTCGACGTGGCGCGCTATGTCAACGCCTTTCCGGGTACGCCGGGCGACTATCGCGCCTGGATCGGGGGGATCCGGACGGTGGCAGACATAACAGCACTTTTGGATAATCTGGAATATGCCTATCACCGCGCCAAGATCGTGGTGCTGGAAGAGAAACTTGCAGAGTTTGGAGAGATGTTTGAGCGTTCAAGCGCCAGCACAGAGCGGTTGCGCAAGGACGATCCCGACCGGGCCTACAAAGTCCTGGTGGCCGATCTGGTGGGCCTCAAATTCGATGCTGACGGGAACCCGGATTATTCCGCCGTGCGCGCCCATATCGAAGCCAGAGGCGGCGTCTTCCACGAAGGCCCGATCGGCAAGGTAAGCGCGCTTGAGACCGGCAAGGTCCACTTTTTCTATCAGCCCGACCTGAGCACGGCAGAAGAGCTACTGCCGCAAACCGGCAAGGGCCAGTATGATGCGGTTATTGCCGCTGCAACATTTCTACCAGAAGACGCCTTGTTCGCCGAGGGCGGTGTGCGGATCGGCGCCGGCACCGGCAATATGGCGTGCAAATGCTGGGGCGGCGGCAATGGCGGCGGTTCGGCCCCTTTGATGAACACGCCCAGCTTCAATTCGCGCGCCACGGCGCAAATGGCCATCAAGGCGCTTCTTAAGGTGGCACCTGATCTACCGGTCGAAACACTCCATGACAGGGTCGTGGCCGGCGCATTCGACACCGGCAGGAACCTGCGCGAGTTCCCCACCGAAAAACTCGAAGGCAAGAAGATCGCAGTTCTTGGGTATGGCAATATCGGCCGCGAAGTAGCCAAGCTGGCGCAGGCCTTCGGCATGCATGTTGCTGTCCACGCCCGGCCTCAACACATGGAGTGGATCCTGTCGGAAGGCTTCGAGTATGCGCCAACCGCGGAGGACGCGGCACGGGGCGCAGATGTCATCAGCCCACATACAGGCCTCGGCGCCCTTAACGCCGAAACCGGCCGTTTCGCCAATGCGGGCTTCATCGACGAGACGGTGCTCAACGCCCTCAATGACGGTGCGATCGTGGTCAATTATGATCGCGGCGAGGTCATCGATGTGGATGCTCTCGACAGAGCGCTGAGCAGCGGCAAAGTGCGGTATGCAGCGATCGATGCCGATATTTTCCAGGATGCCGATGGCAACATCACCGGCCCAATGGCACCCTATCGCGAGGTTGAAGTCCGCCACAGCGGCAAGCTGGAACTTCTGCCCCATGCAGCGGCCGACACGGAACATCTGAGCCGGGTCGACGGCGCCAAACAGGCGGTCGACCAGATCCTTGACTGCATTCACTACAATTCCGTGACCAACCTCAAGGGCGGGTTGCCCAAGGGATATAGCGACGCAGGCGCCAGGACGGTAGACGGGGTCGGCAAAGTCACCGGCAGCCGCCTGGCGGAAGCTGTGTCTGATGATCACACACTCGAGCGCGCAAGACAGAGTGCCGAACAGATCGCCGCCATCTGGGGGGCGCTGGCCGCCATCGAGGATCCGGACCGGCGGCAGGAACTGATTGCCCGCCATGGCGCACAGCTGGTTTTAAACTCAAACCGCTATGCGGGTTTGATGGACGAGCTGGGATTGAAGGGGCCGTACGGATAAGGGGCCGCGCAATGGGGCGTAATGTCAGTCTGCTCCGGTGGACGCCGGTTTGCTCCGTGCGCCTTCAGCGAACAGCCACTGCCGGAAAGCCTTGACCTTGGGGCGGCTGAGATTGGCCTCGGGACAAACCACGTAATAGGCGTAGTTGGCCGGCAACGATACATCAAACGGTTTCACCAGCCGTCCGGAGGCCAGGGAATCCCCGACCAGAACGCTGCGCGCCAAGGCGACCCCGTCGCCCTGCTTGGCTGCCTGGATCACGAGATTTGAGTGCTGGTATCCAAGGCCTCGGGTTGCATCAACGCCGGTCTCACCTGCTGCCATCAGCCACATACGCCAGTCTTCCCGCATGTCATCGTGCAGGAGTGTGTGATGCCTGAGATCAGCCGGCTTTTCCAGTGGTGGGCCGGATCTCAGAAGGGCCGGCGCGCAGACCGGAAACACTTCCTCCGTCATCAACCGTTCGACGCTCAAACCGGGCCAGTCGCCACTGCCGTAGCGGATCGCCAGATCGACATTTTCACGGTCAAAATCGATGCTGTGATCGGATGTGGTGATACGCAGATCGATCTCCGCATGGGCCTTGCGGAACCGCCCCAGGCGCGGCACCAGCCACGTGACCGCAAACGAGTCCATGGTGGTTACCGTCAGTTCGCCGGTACGGTCGTCACGGTGCAGCCGATCGACCGCGGTCGCCATGATATCCAGCGCTTCATTGACCGCAGGGAACAGCGCCTGGCCTGCATCTGTCAGCATCAAGGCCCGGTTGAGGCGCCGGAACACCGGCACGCCGAGCGTTTCCTCAAGGGATTTGATCTGGTGGCTCACCGCCGCCTGAGTGACATGCAGCTCTTGTGCAGCACGGGTAAAGCTCAAATGCCGCGCTGCGGCTTCGAAAGCACGCATGGCGTTCAGGGAGGGCAGACGGCGGGTCATTGTTTTGGATAATAATTTATTATCTTTTCGTCAACCGTAGAAAGCCCAGCAATCGTCATAAATTCCCTAACAGGTCGGTTTTCCGCCAACTCATCACTTTTTTTGGATTATATTTTCTAATCTGAATAACAATAAAGATCGTTTGTGGATATGAGCATTCACTCTTAGATCTTGGTCATGCGAAACGCCCTTCCGGTGGATCAAGAACCACTCGAAGCGCAGACAGATCAGGAGCCAGACGATGAAGCACGCACACACCAACTCTCTCCCCCTTTCCAGCACGACCACAGGTGCGAAGGCGTTGACGACGGCCCTTGGTGAGTGGTCGTTGGGGATCATCAACACGCTCTTGACATGGCAGCAGCGTGCCGATGAACGCCGTCATTTAAGCGAAATCGATGACCGTCTGCTGAAGGATATGGGCCTGTCCCGCGCCGACGCCTTCAACGAGAGCCGCAAGCCGTTCTGGCTCGCCTGACCAACGATAACTCTTGGAGACTGACCCATGACCGATACACAATATTCATCCGCCTTCATCCCGTCGCAGACCGAAACCACGCGGCGCGTTACGTGGGGATCGTTTGTTGCAGCCTTCATCCTTGCCGCGATGCTCGGGCTGAGCGCTGTCGACATTAATCGCCAGAGTGCAGCAACCGCTGATAGTTCTCCGTCCGTTGAACTCGACGGGCGCGGAAAATGGGGCGGTTATCTGTAGCTTCCAGCTCACAAAAAAACCCGGCCGCGGCGATACTCGCCGGGCCGGGTTCGTGTTTTACGGGTTTACTTGATTTTCTTGATTTCACCCGATGCCAGTTTTGCCTGGTAATCAGCCAAAAGCGCCTTGACCTTGGGCATCAGAAAGTAGAGGCCGATGATGTTGGCGATGGCCATGGCAAAGATCATCGCGTCGGAGAAGTCGATCACGGGCCCCAGGCTCATGGACGCGCCGATCACCACGAAGACGCAGAAGATCGCCTTGAACACCAACTCCTTGGCCTTGCCTTCGCCGAACATGTAGGTCCAGGCCTTGAGGCCGTAATAGGACCAGGAAATCATGGTCGAGAAGGCAAACAACACGGCGGCGATCGCCAGGATGTAGCCAAAACCGGCGATATCGGCTTCGAATGCCTTTGATGTCAGGGCAATGCCCGTGACGCCGCTGTCAGGCACCCAGGATCCGGTGATGGTGATCACCAGCGAGGTCATGGTGCAGATGACCACGGTGTCGATGAACGGCTCGAGCAGAGCAACATAGCCTTCCGTGACCGGATGCTTGGTGACAACCGCGGAGTGGGCGATGGAGGCCGAACCGATGCCCGCTTCGTTCGAGAAGGCGGCCCGTTTGAAGCCCTGGATCAACGCACCGATGGCACCGCCGGCAACTGCTGAAGGCGCGAAGGCACCGGTGAAGATGGCGCTGACCGCCGCCGGCAGGCTTCCGATGTTCATCAGAATGATGATCAAGGCCGCACCGACATAGATGAATGCCATGCCGGGCACGATCTTTTCCGTCACCCGGGCGATCGACTTGATGCCGCCGATGATGACGATACCGACAACAGCTGCCATGATCAGACCGAACAGCCAGCCCTTGCCCTCGAAGAACGGGATGATCGAGGAGATCTGGGCGAAGGACTGGTTGGCCTGGAACATGTTGCCGCCACCGAGCGCGCCGCCGATGCAGCAGATCGAAAAGAAGATGGCGAGGAACTTGCCAAGTGCTGCCTTGCCGTCTTCCGACAGGCCCTTGCTCAGATAATACATCGGGCCACCGGACACGGTGCCGTCTTCATATTCATTGCGGTAGCGGACGCCAAGAATACATTCGGTGAACTTGGAAGCCATGCCGAGCAAGCCGGCCAGGATCATCCAGAATGTGGCACCGGGCCCGCCGAGATAGACGGCGACACCGACACCGGCGATATTGCCCAGACCGACAGTGCCTGACAAAGCGGTTGCCAGAGCCTGGAACGGGGTGACTTCACCGGCATCCTTGGGGTCGAAATAATCGCCGCGCACAAGCTCGATGGAGTGTTTAAAGCCGCGAAACTGGATAAAGCCGAAATACAGCGTGAACACCACCGCTGCAATCACCAGCCAGCCAACGATCAGTGGAAACTGGGTGCCGAACACCGGCACCGAATAGAACACCAGGCCGACAATCGGATTGACGATCGGTCCGATCGCATCAGTGATTGCCTTGTCGATGCCGTCCGATTGGGCATAGGCAAGAGTGGTCATCAGGGGCAAGCCGACGGCCGCCCCGATAATGGGTTTCAACATTTTAGGTTCCCCTCGATTAAGTCATGGTCGCCAGATTACCGATCACGCCCTTATGGAACGATCGTCACCGGTACCGGTGCTGCCTGGGCGAGCGTAATCGCCAGGCTGCCAAGCAGGCGGTTGGCGAGCCCCGATCCACCCGAACGTCCGACGATGATCTGGACGGCGCCCTTCTCCTCGGCAATCGAGGACAGGAGTTCGCCGGCATTGCCGTGACGTGCTTCACAGGTGGTGGTGATCCCACCCGCGTTCATCTCGTCGGCGACCGGTTGTACGATGGCCTTTGCCCGGGTCAGCTCCTGTTCGCGCCGCTTGTGCCGCTCGGCCAGTTCTTCGGGCGTATAGAAACTATAGGGTGACCATTCCAGCACCTGAACAAGGTGCAGATTGGCATTGGCCAGCTTGGCCCGGGCTGCCGCAAAATCGACGGCGCGCCGTCCTGCATCCGAACCGTCGAAGCCGACGATGAAAGTGTCGGTCATTTCGTTTCCTCCCATTGCCGCTGCACTGTGCCCCGCCTGAAGGAAGACCGGTGCGCACTTGTTTTCAAGACGCAGATCAGGTGTCGGGCACCCCGCCAACGGCCGGGTTTTCGTCTAGCCTTCCGACTTCTATTATAGGCATTTTGGCTAGACTTTGGCCCTTTTATGGAATAAAAACCAGTCATATACACTGATTTACCCCTGTTACTAGGCAATAAGACTGCGTGAAGAAAAATTTCGACCAGATCGACCGGCGCATTCTTGCGGAGCTTCAGGACAACGGACGGATGCCGATTGTCGAACTGGCAAACCGCATCAATCTGACCAAAACGCCCTGTGCGGAACGGGTGCGCCGCCTGGAACGCGATGGTGTCATCATGCAGTACCGGGCCGAGTTGGATCCCCTGCCACTTGGTGCCGGCTTCGTCATGGTGGTGCTGGTGACCCTGAACCAGACCAGCGACAATGCACTGGAACTGTTCAACGAGGCGGTGAAGCGGATACCGGAAATCCAGACCTGCTACATGGTTGCTGGCCATTTCGATTATCTGCTGTTGGTCCGCACCTCGGACATCGGCCATTATCGCAGTGTGCTTGGCGACCAGATCGGCAAGCTTCCCGGCGTACAGCAGACGCATTCCTATGTGGTGATGGAAGAAGTCAGCAACCGGAAAACGCTACCGGTTTGAAGGTCTAGCCAGACACCTCCTTGCAGATGTCGTTGAACGCAACGCACTCCGCGCGCAGGCGGTCGACCACGGCTTTCAGGCCCTCTTCGGTGGCAAGGCGCGGCAGCAGCGGTTCAACCGCATAGAGCTGGGCCTCGTACCGGACATCGGGGAACAAGGCCTTGATTTCGTTTATCAGTTCATCCTTTTGGATGCCTGCGGCGGCAAATCTGATGAGCAGCTCAATGGCGTTACCCTGGGTCCAATCATAGGGACCCCATGCAATCGGCTTCAGGAACGGCAGGGCAGGCTCGCCGATCGCGTAAATCAGCTCGAAAGCAGCGAACTGGCAGGCACTCAACCAACCGCCAAGTCCGTGGACTGCCGTGTCGAAGTCTGCGGGCTCGGGCGGCGGGTTATGGAACAGGTATTTGAACTCATCGATGTCGTCTGCATCGACCATCTTTGCTGCATCTTGCGCCTTGCGCCGGAACGCCGGGCACAGGCCCTCCCGAAGCACCAGCTCCGCCAGACCGGCAACAAGATCCTCGATATCAACATCGTCATTCATGACAGGCCATTATGGGTCTTGGGGTACCGGCGGCGCAATCGCAAAACCCCGGTCTGAAGCCGCAGGCCTTTTACGGACCGCTCCGGGGCGGCATGGTTCTGGGGTTTTCGCCATCGACCACCCGTGCAACGCTTCTGTTTGGCGGGGCCGGCAAAGCTGATATACCACCGCAGCACACGCACACCACCTGGACGCCACCTGCATGGACCCCATGATTTCGATCTCCCGACTGTCGAAGACCTATGCGTCCGGTTTCCATGCCCTGAAAGACATCACCCTCGATATAAAGCGCGGCGAGATCTTCGCGCTGCTCGGCCCCAATGGCGCCGGCAAGACGACGCTGATCTCGATCATCTGCGGCATCGTCACGCCATCCAAAGGCACGGTCACGGTCGATGGTTATGACATCGTGCGCCAGTACCGCAAGACCCGGTCGCTTATCGGGCTGGTGCCACAGGAACTGACCACCGACACTTTCGAGACCGTGTGGAACACGGTGAAGTATAGCCGCGGGCTGTTCGGCAAGCGCGCCGACCCGGCGTTCATTGAAAAAACCATCAAGGACCTCAGCCTGTGGGACAAGAAAGACACCCAGATCATGTCCCTGTCGGGCGGCATGAAACGGCGCGTCCTGATCGCCAAGGCGTTGTCGCACGAACCGCAGGTGCTGTTTCTCGACGAACCGACGGCGGGTGTCGATGTCGAGCTGCGCAAGGATATGTGGGAGCTGGTGCGCGGACTTCGCGCGTCCGGCGTCACCATCATCTTGACCACGCACTACATCGAAGAAGCCGAGGAGATCGCCGACCGGGTCGGCGTTATCAATAATGGCGAGCTGATCGAGGTCGAGCGCACCGCCGAACTGATGCGCAAGCTCGGCAAGAAACAGCTCACTTTGGAATTGCACGGCAGGATCGATGCGGTACCCGATGTGCTGTCACAGCATCATCTTGAGCTTGCTGCCGATGGCCGGTCCCTTGTCTACACCTATGACACCCAGGCCGAGCGCACCGGCATCACCGCCCTGCTTGCCGACCTGAACGAAGCCGGTATCAGGTTCAAGGACCTGCAGACCACACAGAGTTCGCTTGAGGAAATCTTCGTCAGCCTGTTGAGGACGGACACATGAATTTTTTCGCGGTCTGGATGATCTACAAACAGGAGATGGCGCGCACCAGGCGCACGCTTTTTCAAAGCGTCGTCTCGCCGATAATCTCGACCTGCCTCTATTTCGTGGTGTTCGGCTCGGCGATCGGTTCACGCATCACCGAGATCGATGGAGTGAGCTATGGCGCGTTCATCGTGCCCGGCCTGATCATGCTGTCACTGCTGACCCAGAGTGTCACCAATGCGTCGTTCGGCATCTATTTTCCAAAGTTCATTGGCACCATATATGAATTGCTCTCGGCGCCGATTTCATTCTTCGAAATCGTGCTCGGTTTTGTCGGCGCGGCGGCAACCAAGGCGGTGTTCCTGGCGCTGATCATCCTGGCCACGGCACATCTCTTCGTGCCGCTCGAGATCGCACATCCCTTCTGGATGATGCTGTTCCTGGTGTTGACCGCGATCACCTTCGCCCTGCTCGGCTTCATCATCGGCATCTGGGCCGACAATTTCGAAAAGCTGCAGGTCGTGCCGCTCCTGATCATAACCCCGTTCGCCTTTCTCGGCGGCACATTCTACTCAATCTCCATGCTGCCACCGGCATGGCAGACTGTGTCGATGTTCAATCCGGTGGTCTATCTGGTGAGTGGTTTTCGCTGGAGCTTCTACGAAATCTCCGACGTCGGTGTCGGCATCAGCCTGGCCATGGTCGCCCTGTTCCTTGGCCTGTGCCTTGTGGTGGTGTGGTGGATCTTCCGCACCGGCTACCAGCTAAAGAGTTAGGGCAGCTCTGAACGCTGATACCTGAGTGGGACCGTGCCATTCGGGGAGGACTTTGGGGTCTTCACCACGCGCCACATGGGCAACGCAGAGTGTCGGGCCGGCGGCGGCATAGAGCGTGTCGATCATGGCATCGACGTCATGTTCCGTCTCGACCCGTTCAACCCTCATGATACCGGCACCGCGTGCCATTGCGGCGATGTCGGCGGGACCGGCGGTCAGGCTCACCTGTTCACCGGTCTCACCAAAACGTTGATTGTCGAGCACCAGGATTGCCAGATTTTCCGGCGCGACCTTGGCGATGGTCGCAAGGCTGCCAATCCCCATCATCATTTCACCATCGCCGGTGACAACCAGTACCCGCGCCTTGGGCTGCGCGAGCGCAAGCCCGAGGCCGGCCATGGCGGCAAGGCCCATGGCGCCCCATAAATGGAAGGTGCGCGGGTTTTCTCCTGCGGCAGCGACATCATAGGTCGGTGCACCGAGGCCGGTGATGACGAGTGCCGCGCCGCGTTGTTGCATGACGCGCGCCACCAGCGGCCGTCGCAGGAGTTCGCCGTCCGCGTTGGTCAATGCACCGGTCATTTGGCAAACTCCTTGGTGCCGATGATGTGCTGGTGCACAAGCACTGCTGCACGGCCGCCCTGGTCGAACGCAAAGGCTGCGGCTTCGGCAAACACCGGCCCTACCTGGGCGGCATTTTCGGGCGAAAAACATTTCACACCCATGGCTTCCAGTGCTGGCCGGGTGCCCTCACCCATGGGCACCTGCCAGGGATTATGCTCACCCGCCTCGCCGCGCATGGTGACCAGCATCAGGCAGGGGGTCTCGGTGATCGCCGGCAGGGACAGTGCATTTATGCAGTTGCCGGTGCCACTGCTCTGCAGGAACAGGGCACTGCGCTTGCCGCCGAGCCAAAGACCGAACAGCAGTCCGATCCCCTCTTGTTCGGAACTCAGGGTGACAACGCGGATCGCGGTATCGTCCTCACACAGGTCCAGCAGCTCGATCAGGCCGCCGTCGGGCACGGTGGCGACCGTTTCGACCTGCCTGGCCTTCAATTCCTCATAGACATCTTGTGACCAGTGGGGTGGCATTTCCCGGCGCATCGCGTGCAGCTTTGTTGGCGATAGTAGAACACAATCAGCGCAACAGACAGTGCCGCTTGTTCCAGGACGCTGATTTGACGGTGTCAAACCGGCGCCCTGGTTCTTCGACAGACTATTGGGCAGCCGCCGCGGCCGGTCCGGGATCACCCTTGGGACCCTGCGGTCCAGGATCACCCTTGGCACCCGCCGGACCGACGTCACCGCGGGCGCCTTGCGGGCCCGGATCGCCTTTGGCGCCCTGTGGTCCCGGATCGCCCTTGGAGCCTTGCGGCCCGGGATCGCCCTTGGGACCTTGTGGTCCCGGATCGCCCTTGGAGCCCTGCGGACCAAGGTCACCCCGAACGCCCTGCGGTCCCAGATCACCCTTGGCACCCGCCGGTCCGACATCACCCTTTGGTCCAGGATCGCCTTTCTGGCCCTTCAACGCAGCACCATGGTTTGCCACCAGATCCTTGGCGACCGCGTCGACGGAAATGTTACTTCGCTCCACCACGTCCAGCCTGTTGGACAGGCTGTTGATATAGGCAATGGATATGATGGTCGGGATGGCCGCCCCGATGACCGCTGCGCCAACCAATTTACCAATGCCACCTTGTTGTGCTTCACTCATATGACACTCCCGATTCGGAATTCAGTTTCCAGAAACCACCCGCATAACCTCGCCCCGCACGCCATGCATCGATGGTCTAACCCAACGTCCCGGTTTCCCATGCCATGATGTACACGTGATGTCGACTGCAAGTTGGCCTGGTTGGCTGATCAAGGCCACAATGATCGCCTGTGCAGGCCGTGGAGGGTGTGAGAAATTCGGGTCAACCGCGCGTTTAAATTTCCGGGGGTATTGGGTGATGCGCGCATGAGTGCTTAAGCATGATCGCTGGCACAGTTTGCGCCCGCCGGCAAATCCCGCAAGCTCACTGCGGGCACATACAGTATTGCTCCCCACAATCCCACAATAAACGCCCCAAAATCAATCTATAATTACAATAACCATGCAAATAAACTATAAATTTTCTTTCAGTTTACGACCATACTAGATTTATTCATATATAGATTTGGTTCATCCACTTTGTATGCACAATAATTACTTAGCATCATTTTTTTTAGCCCAAAATCCCGATATTATCTTTCATGAATTGGTATGTGTTCCTATATGATAACCCAACACAAGGCGAAAACTTGAGGGAGTGCACAAGCCGTGGTTTCGACACAGAAATTTGATCAGGAGATCGAAAAAACCCAGACGATGGTCGAAGAAATGCGCTCGAAAATCGAGCAAAGCGGCCAGGTTCTCGATCGTATTGCGGAATCCGAATCCTTCGGCGATGTCGATTTCGACATCGAAAATGCGCGCATCGAAGACGTGCTCTCCCAGCAGAAAGTGATGGAAGGCAATATCGCCGACCTGATCATCGGGCTCGAAGACGTTACCAATTCCTTCGGTTCGGAATTCAACAGCATGCAGGCCTTCAGTTTCAGCGAAAAACTGGTCGGGATATTTTCCAAGACCAAGGCCAAGGCCATGCGCAATGATCGTGTACGCACCACATCGCTGGCCGGCAACCTGCAGGACCTGCTGGCCAAGTCGGATACCATCGTGCGCATCCTCAAAGCGCAGAGAGAAGTGCTCGATCAGCGTTACGCCGCCTCCGAGGAGAGCCTCAAAACCGTCATCGCCCGCCGCCAGTCGGTGACTGAGGAGTTACAGGCGACCCAGGCCCGCATCGAAGAGCTTAATCCGATGCTGCTGGACGTTGAAAACGAGATCGCCGCTTCGACCGATCAGGCCGCGCGGTCCCAGCTCGAAGGCCAGCGCTCTACACTCGCCACTGAATACAACCAGGCGCAAGCCAGAGAGCAGGAGTTGCTCGCCGCCTCGCAGACGCTGGAACGCTATACATCCATGTTCCAGACCTTCGTCGACAGTCTGAACAACCAGATTGCCGCACAGAAAACACTGATCAACAAGCTGTCGATCGATACCGAGCAGCGAATTGTTCTTTACAAGTCGCTCGAAGATTCGTTGAAAACGGCAGCGCAGCAGGATGTGGCGCACCAGATCAACACCCTTGGCACCAAAGTCGACACGGCCGCGGAACAGACCATGGCCGGCATCGGCGCCGCCGCCCAGTCGCATATCGCCGATCTTCTGGAACTGCATGAACAGAACATGCTGAGCACCCAGGAAATCCAGCGGCGCAAGAAACTGGCGGACGACGCCTTCAACCGGCGTTTCTCCGAGGTCATGGAAAAACACCAGACCTCGTCATACGCACAGTAAAAGCAGCGTAGGATCTGTTACCTATTATGACGCAGATGCGGGCGGACATTGAGCGCTACTTTGGCGCCGTCGAGGCCGCCATTAACGGCCTTGTGCGTGTGTTCGACACCGATGACGACACGGCCAAACGCAACAATGTGATGCACAGCATCTGCAAGATGCATCTGGACCGGTTGCGCGTTTCGCACGAATGCTGGGAACTGTCGACGCGTTTCATGGATGCCTTCAAGATCGATACCCGCGATTCCGGCTTTCCCATCTTCCAGCACATGTTGCAACTGGAGAACGACCGGAAAAAAGCAGGCGCAAAACTGCAAGGACTGGCGACAGCCCATGAGATCCGCAGCGAGATGACGGATTATCTGCTGCGGCATCGTAAGTTTCCCTCAGATCAGCAGCGCAGAATGGCGGAGCGGCTGTATTATGAAACGCTCTCGGACTATGACATCTTCTTCACCCACCATGCGCCGGAAACCGTCCGCCAAGGGGTCAACCGCAAAACCGGCCGGCCCTATTATGTGGTTCAGTGGGCAAGCTATGACGGCAGTGCAAACCTGCCTCTGATCTATGTTGCCGTGATAGAGGATTCTTCCGACGACGCCGCACCGACGGCTGACGGCAGAAAAGGTAGCTCTAAGCCCTGGCCCGCCGGCAAGGCGGTTGCGGGGTTGCCCAACACATATTTGAGTGCCGCGTTCGATCAGTTCGTTGCCGCGCATTCAAGCTACAGTCTGACGTTGACCACCATTGCAACCGCACTTGACAAGGATTTTCCAAACCTGCACCCCAAACAGCTTCGCCGCTTCGTCATGGGACCGTTCTTTGCCGGCGGATTCACCTCCCACAATGACGAGGTCCAGGGAATCCTGGACAAGGTGGATGATCCAGAAGACATGTGGCTGATGACCTGGACCGCACAGGAACTTTATTCAAAGGAAGAACGGCCGGGGAGTTGGGGACTATGGGGAAAATCCTCTACGGAAGAAATATTCCACATCGATACGGAGAGTATCGATTGTGTCCAGCAAGGGGTCAGTGCGGTCGAACGCCACGCGCTGATCCCGCATGAGGCCTATCAGGCGGTGTTCGCCAAGGGCCGGGTAGAAGAAATTCTGGGCGATTACGAATGCTACATCGCCAGCGGCGATCACATCATCAGAAATGTGTGAGGGTTGAATGGATATCGGACTGACCACCCTGCAGGAAGACGACATTGCAAAGCATATTCCTGCAGCACATGCACTGCTGCAACGCGCAACCGTCACGGTTGATGACGACGACGACCGGTCCAAAGTGGAACTGGCTGGAACGCGGCGGCGCTTTGTCAGCACGGTTTCGACATCGTCCCTGAAGCGGACCGCGGAGGTCAAAATCCTGAACAGTATTTCGGGTGTCAAACCAGACGACGAAATGCTGTCGGTCGAACAGCACAGGCTGGCATTCAAGCTGCGGCGTGCGCTGGCGGTGGGACTGGCGGTGGTCGATGTGTTCGCCCGCCAGACCGAGCTTGAACTCCTGACCGACCGCAACAGAGGCTCGGCGCTGGCCGGTGACGATGCCACCCGCTACCACAAGCTGCTTGGGTCGGCGGCCTTCGTGGCGCTGTTCACCGCGGCCAGCTATCTGCTGCAAACCATCGAGACCGAAGCAGAGGCAACGGCAGACACTCCCGATCCATCGTTCAACTTCGACACCCCCCATGATGCTGCCAAGAGCCTGCTCTACGGGCTCGACAAGGCAATCGACGGTGTGCCCGACGATGCCCAGCTTCTTGCCCGGGCCAAGGCATTTGCCCGTGCCACACTTGAAGGCCTGATGGCACGGCACGCCCGGTTCGACGACATCAAGACATTCGATCAGTTGCGGATCAGGCTCGACAGCGACGACTTCACGCTCAGCGGTCTGGAGATCGAGGAGCGGGCAAGCCGCAAACCACTGATCATGACGTTCAAGAAACCGGACGAAGTGGTCGGTAATCACATCGCCAAATACCAGTCCATCAAACTGGCCAAGATGCTGATGGCCTATGATTTCGACAAGCAGCTCAATCCGTTTGTCGAGCTCGGCGGGTTCCTGTTCACGTTTATCGGCGATGGTTTTCCCGGCACCGGCAAGACGACACTGATCCAGATGATCGCAGGCCTGATAAAGGATTACTGCGACATGGCCAATTACACATTCCACTACGAGAATTTCGGCATCGATCAGATCAGTTCCTATCAGGGCAAGTCGGGGCAGAACTGCAAGCAGTTCGTGTCCAACGTGCTCGATCCAAGGGTGATCGGTTTCGGCACGGTGGACGATATCGACCAGGTCGCCGCCAAACGCAGCGACGACCGGGCGTCCGCCGGGCAGCAGGAGGTAACCGGCGTGTTGATGGAAAGCCTTTCAGGCGCCAACACCGTGGTGCGCGGCAACTGCTCGTTCGGCATGTTTTCCAACTATCCCGAAAATGTCGACGATGCGCTGCGTCAACGGGCCGGTGCTCGCTGGCTGGTGGACGGACCGCAAACGCCCGAAGACTACATTGATATCTTCGCCCTCCTGGCGGGCAAGAACCACAAGGTGCCGCTTGGCGACCACGAGCTCTATGCCGCCCAGGAAATCGCCCGCGCCGTGAGCACCGCCTATGAAAAGAACAACGAGCCGCAGGAACCCCGACTTGCCAAGGTGCACGACAAGTTCATCCAAAATCACGGCAAGCCGGAGACCCTGCGCGATATCGGCCTCTATCTGCACGCCATTAAAGTCGCGGAGCCAAGGTTCACCGGCCGTGCTATCAAGAACATCACCGATGCGGCAAAGATGCGCGCCATGGATATTGAACTGCCGGACGAATGGTTCGAGGGGCCTGATGTGTTCGTACGCCAGCCTTATGACACCAAGAAAGACATGATCGCGGAGCTGCGCGGCCCGATCACACTTGATATGATCATCCAGGAAATTCACCGTTACGCCGATTCCGAGTTCCGCTATACGGAGAAATCCGATTCGACAGCGGTAGAAGAAGTGGTTCGCAATCAAAGGGTGCGCGAACGGGCGGTGTCGGAAATCGAGGCGCTCAAGGAAAAAGGGCAATGGAACGCCTGATTCACAACGCCCTGATGTATGGCGGCCTTCTGCCTGTCAACCAGCCGCATATGGTCGCGCGTTACAACGCGGCCCTGAAAGCATTGGGGCTGCGCGAAACCAAGCTCAAATCGTTCAGCGTGGATGCAACCGGATACTCGCCCGAGGTCGCAAGTGAGCTGGATGACGAGTTTTACCTCGATCCCCATGGGGTCAATCGGCGGTTTATCATTCTGAACCCGGACCAGGGCAGCCTGCCGGTCACCAACATAAATTTCTCCTACACCACGGACCTGGTGCACGCTTTCTTTGAGAAAAACGAGGAAGCCCTGAAAGTGCTGACCCTCAAGGACGTGGTCTATGGAGAGATCGACAATTCAACCTACCGGATCGGCGATCTGGAAGACATCCTGTCGATCAAGCGGGTTGAATTTATCGTCAGGACCGCCGAGAGCCTGCTCGATAAGGCGAAGCTTCTGAACAAACTGATCGAACGCTTCCACGCCGACCCCGACGCCTGGCGCGACAACGACCTGTTGAACGAAATTCTGACCCTGGCGAATGCCTGCGGCGACCCGCGCAACAATGCCCTGGTGCCGCGTGTGACCAGGTTCGAGCAACGGTCGTTCTGGACCCGGCATTTCGGCGGCATCTATGTGTTTCACGACGATGACAACGGCGCCATCGTGATCGGCAACCAGGACAAGCCGAAATTCGCGCTCGGGCAATCCGGGCTTAAACGGTACCTGCCTCTGGCCGCACATGAGGATATTTACGCCTATCTCTACAATACCGACCGGATCGAGCTGTGGAATTCCGCCTGGCTTGAACGCACCGATATCCTGGACCTGAGGATCAAGCAATATGTCTACGCAGCGATTGCGCGGGCGAATCCGAAGAAAGATCTGCTCAAGGTGGACGACACCTGGGTCAAGCACTGGATGCGGGATAATTTCGACAGTCTCGCCGAAGACGGCGCGTTTCCGTTTCTCACCCGCATGCGCAAAAACGCCTTCAACGGTTCCAAGATCCACCTGGACGAGGTCCGGCCGGATCTTCGCTTTCTGACCATGCGGGCCAATCCCGATCATCCCGACCACTGGGTGGTCAACCGCCTGTTGTCGGAATATGTTCCGTTCGACTTTCTGACCCGCTTCATCGTCAACAAGGAAGCGTTCTACGACGACTACCAGACGTTCGAATCGAAGTTCAGGGACTATGTGATCCATTCGGTGACGACGACATATTTCCCTGAACGCGAGGCGTTTCTTGCCCGCATGTTCGATAAGTAGGAGCTAAGAATTTGCTTGATCCCATCTTTGAATGGTTTGGCCGCCTGTTCACGGCAATCGGCACATGGATAAAGGCGACGATCCTGGCCATCATCTGGCCGTTCACGGCAACTTATGCCTTCTACAAACGCTCGGGCCTTTTGATCAAACTGACGCTGGGGGTCCTGATCATTCCGTTCGTGCTGGGTTATGCATGGTTCTTCTGGCACGCCGCCTGGATCCGCGATTATGACGTGGACTACCCGGACAAATACAAATTTGCCGAAGACCTGCGACCGGCAGGCGAACAGGTTGCGCCCGAAGGCGGTGTGGACACAACCCGAACCTGCGGGCGCTCGCGCATCGTCGATGTGACGTCAGACCTGATCGACTTCAACGTCAACCGCAATCTCTGGATGTCAAGCAATCCGCTGTACAAGGCGGGTCTGTTCTGGATGCTCGAATGGGACCAGACGTGGTTCCTCGACAACAAGGCGAACTTCCAGCGCGGTGTGCATCAGGCGGCATCGCGCACCGCAATCGAGTTGGCCGATGCACTTGGCCGGGTGCGCGGAACGTCTGAAATAGACCCCGATCTCAAGGTCGCCAAGGGCAATGTGCAGTTCGACCAGTTCACCTGGTATTTCAATGTCTTTGACCAGCAGCCCTTTGGTCCAACCACGCCGACGCCGAACTATTTCCGCAACGCCTTCAGGGCGCTCGAGCGCTACAACGACCGGCTTTCCAGCTGCAAGGCGACCTTCGATGCCCGTGCCGACAATCTGCTGCAGTTTCTCGACCGGGTGGCGAAAGACATCGGCTCGGCGTCCGCCGTCATCAAGGAACGGGCCGAGGGCTATAATTCCGGTTGGTTTGACACCCGTGCCGACGACATCTTCATGTACTCCAAGGGTCAGCTTTACGCTTACTACGGCATTATGAAAGCAACCCGCGCCGACTTCGCAGGAGTGATAAAAACGCGCGGCGTTTCCGACATCTGGGATCTTATGGAAGAGCATTTGTACCGTGCCATCACGCTCGAACCGTTCATTATTTCCAATGGCCGCGAAGACGGCTGGATGATGCCGACCCATCTTACAACTCTTGGCTTCTATATCCTGCGCGCCCGCTCCAATTTGGTGGAAATCCGCTCGGTGCTGGACCGGTAGCGCATCGCCGCCCTAAGTCATTCCCATGAAAATGGGAATCCAGGACGCGCTTTGAGTAACAGGCTTTATTCGGAGGGACTGGATGCCCGTTATTAAGGGCATGACGGTTGGTGGTGGCTGTGTGTTCCCTGTCCGATGGTGCCCTTGGGCATCTGTTGGCCCGCATACGATCCTGCTATGAATGGCTCAAGGATATCCATGGGAGAGCCTCATGAGCGTCGGGCTTGACGACATCGCCGAGATCAAATCGGGTTACGATCCAGCGCCGGAGAGATCGTTCTCACTGCCGAGCCGGTTCTATATCGAGCCGGGCTGCATGGAGTTTGAAAAACGTGCGATCTTCCAGCGTTCCTGGCAGTTCGTATGCCACATGGAAAAACTCGCCGAGCCGGGCAGCTACATTGCCTTCGACATTCAGGGGCAAAGTGTCTTTGCGGTGCGCGATGGCGACGGGGTGTTGCGCGCCTTTTACAATGTCTGCCGGCACCGGGCGCATGAGTTGTTGTCGGGCACAGGCCGCACCAAAATCATCACCTGCCCCTACCATGCCTGGGCCTATCGGCTCGACGGCCGCCTGCATGCGGTGCGGCGTGAGGAACACATCGAAAATTTCGACAAGGCCGACTTCTGTCTGATGCCGGTGCGGATCGAGGAATTCTGCAATCTGGTGTTCGTCAATCTCGATGCCGATGCGCAATCGCTCAAAGAACAATCGGGGGGGCTCGAAGCGGAGATCCTCTCCTACGCCCCAGACATTGCACATCTCACCCATGCGCACCGGCTGACCTACAGGATCAAGGCCAACTGGAAGGCGGTGGTCGATAATTTCCTTGAGTGCTACCACTGCCCGGTGGCGCATAAGGACTTCTGCTCGCTGGTCGAAATGGACACCTATAAGGTTACCACCCACGGCATTTATTCCAGCCATATGGCCAAGGCGGGACGGTCGGAAAACTCAGCCTATTCCGTCAGCGATGCAAGCGTCCAGGAACATGCGGTCTGGTGGCTGTGGCCCAATATGACGCTGATGCGGTATCCAGGTGCCGGCAATTTCATGGTCTGGCAGTTCATCCCGGCAGGACCCGAGGAGACCTATGAGATTTTCGATTTCTTCTTTGAAAATCCTGAACCGTCGGACACCGAAATGGAGGCGATCCGCTATATCGACGAGGTGCTGCAGCAAGAAGACATCGGACTGTGCGAGAGCGTCCAGCGGGGCATGCGCACACCGGCCTTCGAGCGCGGCCGCTATATGGCCGACCCGGCGGGCTCGGGCATGAGCGAGCACGCCGTGCATCATTTTCACGGGCTGGTGCTGCAAGCCTATGAAGCGATGGCCGGCAGCACCACCAATGGCGCTGGTTAAGGCATATGGGCAGACTTGACGGCAAGACCGCCCTGATTACCGGTGCTGCCGGCGGCATCGGAAGCGCCACGGCAAACCTATTGGCAATGGAAGGCGCGCAGGTAATGGCGAGCGGCCTGGCCGGCCCCCATGAGAGCTATGCAGACGGGGTCACATTTCGCGCGCTCGACGTTACGCTGTCCGACCAGGTGCAATCGGTCATGAACGATATTGACCGAAGCCATGGGCGGCTCGACATTCTGGTCAATGCGGCAGGCATCGAGATCGAAAAAACCATCGAAGACACGTCCGAAGAGGAATGGGACCGGCTGATCGATATCAACCTCAAGGGGACCTTCCTTTTGTGTAAATACGCCCTGCCGCTTTTGCGCAAATCCGCCGGCGGCTCGATCATCAATTTCGGTTCCTATGACGGCTTTATTGCCGATCCGAAACTGGCGGCCTATTGCGCATCCAAAGGCGGCGTGCATGCCCTGACCCGTGCCATCGCCTGCGATCACGGGTCTGAAGGCATCCGCTGCAACGCGGTCTGTCCGGGGTTTATCGACACACCGATGATGCAGTCTTTCCTGGGCGAGGCAGGTACCACCGAGGCAGTGGCCGGCGAGATTGCGCGGGTGACCCCAATCGGCCGGGTCGGCAAACCTCAAGATGTGGCCAATATGGTGTTGTGGCTGGCCTCCGATGAAGCGCAGTTCGCAACCGGCCAGTTGTTCGTGATCGATGGCGGCTTGTCCGCCCAGATCCAGCAGATGCGGCTTTAGAGCACTTTCTTTTCATACGGAATCGGTTTGACCGGTTTTTCGCGTCTGCTGGCAAGGCAGGGTCCACGTCGTGGTCCGGGTGGCCACAAGTGGAGTTTAACGCTGTCCAGCGGGCGCGAAAAACCGGCCTTCGGTGGGCCATACAGGCTCATCGTCGGCGTTGCAAAGCTTGCCCGATGTCCCACATCGCGCTGCGCTTTGCGCCTGGTCGAGTGAGCCTGTATGGCGCCATCAAACTGCTTCCGTATGAAAAGAAAGCGCTCTAGAAATTCGTCTCCATACCCTTCTTGACTTACATCAAGGCGCGACCGCATCGGTGTGCGCAATGCTGCAAACAGATAGTTCTGGATGTTCTTTCAGATTTGGCAGTGAGGCGCGGCGATAGGCTGCAAACCACTGTCCTACACTACCCGCCGTGCTTTTTGATCATGGCCGACGGGATGGTGGGCGTTTCCGGTGGGTTGTATGCCGTTCGCTCCGGCGTTTGACCCATTGCTTCTTGGTTTCCCCCGGCAGCGGGACGCCCACCTCTTTTCCCATTCTTGATGTAAGTCAAAGCGGCGGCTTTCGTGCAACGCTAGCTTTGCCACCATCGAAGATCATCGCCACGCATGAGGTGCTTCATGAGCTACAAAACCATTCTTGCAAGTTTCCAGGACACGGAACGTGCGCCGCAACTCGTCGAGTTTGCAACGGCTCTGGCAGCCGAACACGACGCACATCTGATCGGCCTCTTTGTGGTGCCGGTGATCCAGACCTATTCGATTTATGCGCCTGCGCCGGTCCAAATCTCAACGGAGCTGGTTGAGTCGCAGCGTGAGAACTTCCTGGAAGCGGCCTCAGCGCTTGAACAGCAGTTCATCGCCGCCTCGGAAAACGCCGGTGTTAAATTTGAGTGGCGGTGCGCTGACGCGCAAAGCCCGCTTCTGGCGGAAACCGTGGTCGAACATGCGCGCAGCGTGGATCTGGTGCTTGTGGCCCAGCCCGAACCGGACAGCCGCTGGGAAGCCTGGGCGGCAATTCCAGAGCAGGTTCTAACCGAGAGCGGCAGGCCGGTCATGGTGATGCCCTATGTCGGGCACTATAAGCCAAAGCCCGACCAGGTTCTGGTGGCATGGAACGGCACGCGCGAATCCGCACGCGCCACCTTCGATGCCCTGCCGCTGCTGCAGGCGGCAGACAAGGTAAAAGTCCTGTCGGTAAACATCACCGGCAGTGACGATGAGATGGGATTTACGCCGGGCGACGACATCGCCATCAATCTGGCGCGGCATGACGTCAAGATCGAATCCGGACGTACCATAAGCGGTGATGTATCGGTCGGCGACGAACTCCTGTCGCGGGCGGCCGATTATGGCACCGACCTTCTGGTCATGGGCGGGTACGGCCACAGCAAGGTCTATGAATCCCTGTTCGGCGGCGCCACGCGCCACATTCTCAGACACATGACCATGCCCGTATTGATGGCGCATTAGAACCACGAAGGATTTGCCCCCATGAGCTTGAACAAGATCCGGCTTGAGCTGGCCCGCAGCCACGACTTTCCCGAAGGCAGCAACGGTCGAGGGTATGAATTTGTCGCCCCCCTGGACGACGATAGCCACATCGACGCGGCCGGATGGCGCACATCCCGCGAGCGGTGCAAGGTCCGTCGTTTCTGGCAGGGTGAAGACGACGAAATCGGTCACTTGGTGCATAAACCGGGTGGCGCCTGGGCGTTCCACTATGACATTCATGGCGACCAGGACGACGACGAAACCGGCTACCGCTTTGCCTCCCACGCTTTCGCACCCAGTGAATATGTCTCGATCCGGGAGCATGACGAGACGTTGCAGACTTTTCGCGTGGTTGCCGTGCAGCAGCTGGCCTGACGCACAGTTGCCGGGGTTCAGCCGCGACGATAGCCCTCGTCAGGGCAACACGACCTGTTACACTGCATACCGGTTCTAGCAAGTGATGGTGTTTGCCTGATGCACATGCCGGGCCTGAAGCCATGGGAGGCAGTTGCAATGGGTTTCTTCAAGACCGCCGTGATCGCATGTACGGCCCTGGCCGCCACGGGCTTCATGGCGGATGCCGCCGAACTGACGCCGTTTCAGGAAAACGTCAAGGCAGCGCTCCTGATGGAACACAGAAGCGATGCGAACCGGGCGCGCGACGATAACCGCGATCCGGTGCGAGCCCTTCATTTCTGCCGGATGGACGCGGATATGACCGTGCTTGAATTCGGCCCCGGCAGCGGCTGGTACACGGAACTGCTTGGTCCGCTTCTCAAGGATAACGGCCGGCTGATCTCCGCCTATAAGGAAAAATGGCTGAAGCGGCTGGACAAATTGCTGGCGCTCGATGCCATGACGGCGGTCGAAAAGCGCCCAATCGACATCGACTGGAACCCGGAAAAACGCAAATTCTCCGTCGGCATGCTCGACTTTGGTGTGCACGACGCTGATCTCGCGCTCAACATCCGCGAGTATCACAATTTCCACGAGGACGGTGCCGCCAAGCTGAACGCTGCAACCTTCAAAGCACTGAAACCCGGCGGTTATTACTGCATCATCGACCACACCCGCCGGCACATGCAGGGCGACAGTCCGGAAAACCGTCGCCGGGCCGATCCGGTCAAGACCATCCTGCAGGTTCAGGCGGCGGGATTTGTGCTGGTTGACTATACGGACCTGTTTTACCGGGCGGACGACGAGTTGCGCTACGAAGTCGGCCGCAAGACGGTCAAGGGCAACACTGACCGCTTCTCACTGCTGTTCCGCAAGCCTGAATAGACAGATGCCCGGCACGGGATCAGATCACCACCTCTCCCGACAACTGTTCGGTTGAATTTCCACTCGATCACTGATCAGATTTGATCCGGCCAGTCAGCGGGGCACGCAAGGCACTTTGGAGGTTTCATGCCGGACGACCTGTATGGAGAGTTGAACGAGCGTATCGGCCGGCCACTGGAGCAGTCCAGCTCCATGCCGCCTGAGGTCTATACCAGCGAAGAGTTCCATGACCGCGAGATCGAGACGATTTTCAGGCAGGGCTGGAACTGTGTCGGCCGGCTCGATGAGGTTGCTGAGGCCGGGCAGTTTATCGCCTTCAGGATCGCCAATGAATCGATCTTCGTGATCCGCGGAACCGATGGAACCGTGCGGGCCTTTTCCAATATCTGCAAACACCGGATGGCCGAACTGGTGCAGGGCACCGGCCGGGCGGGCAGGATCGTTTGCCCCTACCACGCCTGGGTCTATGACCATGAAGGCCGGTTGGTCTCGGCCAAGCATATGCCTGATGATTTCGATTTTTCGACCTGCAAGCTTGCTGAACATAAAGTCGCGACCTGGGGTGGCTGGCTCTATGTGTCGCTGGCACAGAACCCTGAGCCGCTGGAAGAAACGCTTGCGCCACTGACTGCGGAAATGGCCAATTACGAGGCGGAAAAATACGAGCTGCTGTTCGTCCAGGAAGATGTTTGGGACGCCAACTGGAAATGCATGATCGAAAATTTTTCCGAGGCCTATCATGTGTTTTGCGTGCACACCAAGTCGATCGAACCGTTCACCCCGTCGGAGCTGATCCGCTATGAACCGGGCGGCAGCGGTTTTTTCCGCTTCACCCAGATACGCATCACCGATATCGCGGGCACGATCTATCAGGGCGCGGATCTTGCCGACCGGGCGGTCACCGAACAGCAGGAGGCGGAGATCCCGATTATCTGCGTGTTTCCGAGCCACCTGATTTCGCTGTCCGCACACCGTACCTTCTGGCTGTGCGTGCAGCCCCAGGGGGTTTCGCAGACCCGGCTCAGATGGGGCATTTCGGTCTATCCGGGCACGGTGTCCGATGAGGAGCGCGACGACTATATCGCCGCCATGAAGGCCAGCCACCAACAGATAAACGAAGAGGACCGCGGCATCGTCGAAAGCATCTACCGCGGCTCCCAATCAGCCTTTGCGACAGGTGGCCGGCTGGCGACAATGGAACTGTCCCTGTGGGAGTTCCAGCAATATATCGCGAAAATGGTGACGAGTGCTGCGCGGAAGAGCGCTGGAACGTGAGTTAGAGACCGCTGAACCAGTTGTATCCCTGGTTTTCCCAGAAACCGCCTGGATTGTCGTTGGTGACGAAGATCTCATACACGTGTTTGGGGTTCTTGAAGCCGAGTTTCGTTGGAACCCGGATCTTCAGGGGGTAGCCATATTGGCGCGGCAGGGTGCCGTCGTCGAAGCCCACGGTCATCTGGGTCTGCGGGTGCAGGGCGGTCGCCATGTCGAGGCTCGTGGAATAGCGGTCCTCACATCTGAAACCGACATATTTCGCCGTCAGATCGGCCCCGACCAGCTTCAGGAAATGAGCAAGATTTGGGCCCGTCCACTTGCCGATCGCGCTCCAGCCTTCGATGCAGATGTGCTTGGTGATTTGCGTCTCTTGGGGCAGGGAAATCAGCCGCTCCAGGGACCACGGCGTTTTGTCGGCGACCAGCCCGCCAACCATTAGCTGCCAGTCCGCGGCATCGACCTCGGGCGCATCTTCGGCTGGATAAAACGCATTGAACGGGAACGGCCGGACGATGTCGGCCTCGGTGTAGACCGGGGCCAGCCTTTGCGGATTGAACAAGGTCGCCTGCACATCGTCATTGAAACGCGACACCACTTTGAGCAGGTTCTCAGCAGAGGTGCCGTCGACGACATCACAACCGGTCAGCAACAACAAAGCGCCGATGCTGCCGGTGCCCGACAGAAAGGCCCGCCTGGTCAAAGGGCTCATCAGGCGCGCTGCGTCCTTGACCACCAGGTCGGTATCGACACCTGGAATGAACAACTTCTTTTTCATGACACCACTCCCTTCAGCGTCCGATAATCATGGCGCGGATGGTCCTGGGCACGAGCAGCGCCATGACCACGTGCAGAAACAAGAACCCGACGATCAGAACCATGGCGCCAAAATGCACGATGCGCGCGCCTTCAAAACCGCCCATGAGATTTGTGAAGAACTGCAGTTGAACCGGCTTCCACAGGACAAAGCCTGATGCCACGGCGAACGCAATCACCAGCAGCACACCGGCATAAAGCAGCTTCTGCACCGCATTGTAGCGGCTCAGGTCGCCGTGCTGGAGCCTGCCGGACAAGGCTGCACGTGTATCCCTGACGATGTCTTTCACCCGTATCGGCCAGAGTTTGGTGCGCAACCGACCGCTCCAGAAGCCATAGGCCAGGTAGGCGGCAAAGTTGATCATGAGAAGCCACATTGCCGCGAAATGCCATAAAAGTGCACCTCCAAGCCAGCCGCCAAGCGTAATGGCGCTCGGGAAGTAGAACGGCAAAATCGGAAAGGCATTATAGATCTGCAGCCCGCTTGCAATCATCACCAGTATGGCGACGGCATTGACCCAATGAGTCAGCCGGACAATGACGGGATGGATCAAGGCTGCATTTGAGTTTTGTCGGGCCATGAGGAAATCCTTCACGGTGGGGGGCGGGGAAAAGGCCAGACAACCGGCAGACCTTTTCCCCATGGACGGCGGCTACTTGGGAAGCAGCACCTTGTCGATCGAGTGTATGACACCGTTCGACTGCAACACGTCATAGACGCTGACGTTGGCAACTCCGCCCATATCGTCCTTGATGACGATGTTGTTTGAGCCGTTGAGCATGGCAGTCAGCTTGCCGCCGGAAGCGGTCTTGAGCTGCGCCTTGCCATTACCCTTGTTGATCATCTTCTTGATCTTGACGAAGGTCAGACGGCCCGGCACCACGTGGTAGGTGAGCACCTTGGTGAGCTGTGCCTTGTTCTCAGGCTTAAGCAGGGTGTCGACCGTGCCGGCCGGCAAAGACCCGAATGCAGCGTTAACCGGTGCAAAGACCGTAAACGGTCCTTTCTGATTGAGGGTGTCGACCAGACCGGCGGCCTTGACCGCTGCGACCAGGGTCGTGTGGTCCGCCGAGTTGACCGCGTTCTGCACGATCGTCTTGGTCTGGAACATCGGCTGGCCGCCGACAATGACGGCAGCAAAGGCCGGGGCGGCAAAGGCCATGGCGGTGGCCAGGGCAACTGTCCGGATGGTGTTTTTGGTGGTGAACTTCATGATATTTCTCCTGATGTATCGTGTTGGTTGAACTGGAACCGACCCCCCTCTTGGGAATTCGTCGGGTCATCTGGTGAATGTGATCGGCACACTCACAGGCAATAACGATGCTGCGGCCCAATTCGGATGCAGAAAAATCAGATTTTCCGGGACACAAAAATGTGAGGAATTTTTTGCAGAAAAAGTGCATCCAAATCCGCCGCTGCCCCGTTAACACTGATGTATCGGTGCGTTTTCAGCTCACAGGCGCGTGCTGGCGGAAGGTAGTTCACCATGGTACTTGTCGATGCATTAGCGATCGACGAACTGGAGCGGCCGATGGCCGATCATCAGGCAGCGCAACAAGCGCAAGCCGACAATGATCGCGAGCCGGATCGACTGGCCCGGTTGCTGGAGGCAACCGCGGCGGGAGACCGGAACGCGTTTGCACAGATCTACCAGGCGACCGCAAGCCGTTTACTCGGTATTGCGGTTAAAATGCTTGGACAGCGGGATCTGGCCGAGGAAGTCCTGCAGGAAACCTTTCTGACGGTTTGGCAAAAGGCCGGCCAGCACAATGCCGAACTCGGTTCAGCCATCGGCTGGCTGACCACGATCCTGCGCCACAAGGCGATCGACCGCATGCGCTCCATCGGCGCCTCTCCGGAAATCGCAGTGGGTGCGGATGCGGATCTCGAAGAGATGACCGGCAGCGGCGCGGCGACAGAAACCGATACAGGCATGGTTGTTGGCCAGGCGGTCCTTCGATGCCTTAAGGGGATCAAGGAAACCCGGCGCGAGTATATTCTGCTCGCGTTCTATTATGGCTTTACCCACGAAGAACTGGCCGACCGCACCGGCATGCCGCTTGGCACCATAAAGAGCGATGTCAGGCGCGGCCTTGCGGATTTGAGGACGTGCCTGGAACGATGACCAGCGAGAATGACAATAGCGATGGCGCCGACGTTATGCACACACGGGACACCAAAGCCGCGGAATATGTAATCGGTCTGCTGAGCGCTGAAGACCGGGCGGCGTTCGAGCAGGCTGCGGCGGAAAATCCGGAGATGATGCGCGATCTGGCGTTCTGGCGCGACAGCCTGCAGCCGCTGGCCGATGCGGTAGACCCGGTCGCGCCAAGCGATGACCTGTTCGCGGCGATTGAGGCAGCGGTCGAAGGTGAACCGCAACCGGGCTCAACGACGATCCGGCAGAATGATGGCGAATGGCTGCAATTGTTTGAGGGCGTGTTTAAAAAGTCGCTTCTGGTGGATCATTCCGAGGGTGCGGAAAGCTTCCTGCTGCGCCTCGAACCGGGCGCCTCCTGCCCTGCGCACAGCCATAGCAAGACCGAAGAATGCCTGGTCATGGAGGGCGAAATGATCATCGGCAACGCGCGTTTTCGCGCCGGCGACTATCACGCGGCACCAGCGACGATACCGCACCTGCCGATCACCTCGGAGATTGGCGTCCTGCTGTTCGTCAGAGGCGAATTGCACGCCTGAGCAACACTTGATAGTTCAACCTCCACCGTCCAGGCGCTGCGCCGCCGCGCGGGCTTGATCACGTTCCAGGTCCGGTGCAACAACCACTTTTCCCGTTGTGTCGATGACGCCCCAGCGGGTACCTTCCATCATTGCGTGTTCGCCGCTGCGCTGGAGGTGGCAGTCCTCACAAATGAGCGCATATCCGCGCTCGAACGGTTCGGCATAGGCGAAGGTTGCCTTGATGGCGATACGGGCGCGTGTGTCCATAAATCCGAACTTGCCGTGCGACACGAAGCGCGCCAGGCCCTCGCGAAAATAATCAGGTCCGTTGTCGACCACATGCGGGCGTATCAACTGCTTACCGGTGCGGTCGATGTAAACCCATCCGTCTTGGTCCACGACGGCAGCGATGCCTTCGGCGGAAAACGCCATGGCATGAGCATATACGGGTTCGATCATCGTCACGCCGTCGGCCATGCGGTAGCCGTATTTTCCACCCTGCTCGAACGGTTCGAGTGCGGCCTTGCCCAGCTCCAGACGGCATGGGTCAGCCTCCTGCGCAGTCAGCGGACCTGTGAGCAGCGTGTATACTCCAACCAATACGGCAAGCGCATGCGGCCACCGGTGATAGCTGTACTTTCCAAGCATCATTGCACCTCTTTACCTGTTAGACGCACGGCAGAGGCAATTCCTTGGTTGGACAGTAACCGCGTTGACAATTCCCGCTAAAATCCGACCGTGTCACCGCCCTTGAGACCAAGCGTGGCACGGGCATCGTCAGGCGTTGCAATCTCGAGCGACAGGCCCTCGAGGATCTGGCGTGCAAGCGTCACCTGTTCCGCATTGCTTTCCGCCAGCCGGCCTTTCTTCAGATAGATCGAATCTTCCAGGCCGACGCGCACATGGCCGCCAAGGATGGCGGATGTGGTCACCAGGCTCATCTGATGACGCCCAGCGCCGAGCACGGAAAACTCGTAATCCGTGCCGAACAGCTTGTCGGCGATGCGCTTCATATGCATGAGGTTTTCCGGGTCCGCTCCGATGCCGCCCATGATGCCGATAACGAATTGCAGAAAGATCGGCGTCTTGACCAGGCCCCGGTCGACGAAATGAGCGACCGTGTAGAGATGGCCGACATCGTAGCATTCCATTTCGAAGCGGGCATTGAAGCTGGCGCCTGTGGTGAGGATTTCCTCGATGTCGGCAAAGGTGTTCTTGAACACGTAGTTGCGGCTGGCTTCGAGATGCTCGGGCTCCCAGTCATATTTCCATTCGCTGTACCGCGCGGCTGCTGGAAACAAGCCGAAATTCATCGACCCCATATTGAGTGAGCAAACCTCGGGCATGGCCCGCCTGGGCGCCGCCAGCCGTTCCTCGATAGTCATGGCCGGCCCGCCACCAGTGGTGATGTTGACCACCGCATCTGTCGACTGCTTGATGCGCGGCAGGAATTCGTAAAACACATCCGGGTCCGGTGTCGGCCGGCCGTCTTTCGGGTCGCGTGCGTGCAGATGCAGGATGGCGGCACCCGCTTCGGCAGCGCCGATCGCGCCTTCGGCAATTTCCGACGGTGTAATCGGCAGGAACTCGCTCATGGTCGGGGTGTGGATCGAACCGGTCACCGCGCAGGTGATGATTACTTTCTTGGCCATGTGCGTATTTCTCCTTGATGCCTGGTTGCGGTAATTATGACCGATGCGCTTCACAGGCCAAGGGGTTTTTGCTGGAGCGCCCAAATGCCTGTGCTAATTTGCCATAGCTCAACTAAACCTTACGGGAACATTGGGCCATGGAGGGCAACATTCCGTGACGAAGGGTCGGCGACGTCATACCTGCCGATCGGTATCGTGACCGGTTACACGATCCGGGCTGGAACAGGTGCTGATCTGCCGGAGCTTGGGAAAATCGAACGTGATGCAGCCCAACTCTACCGACAAGCCGGTTATGATTTCTGTGCCGACGGGCCAGTGCGTAACGACGCGGAAAAGCTGCGGGCTTTGGAAACGGGTGCTGTAATTGTCGCCTGCACCACCGCCAATAAATTGTGCGGCTTCGTGCTGCTTTGGCAAGTCGATAACTGCGCTCATATCCTTGAACTGGCCGTGCTGCGCACCCATCAGGGTCATGGGCTTGGCCGGCGGCTGATGGCGCAGGCAGAAGCGTGGGCGTCTTCGCGCGGTTTTAAGGAAATCACGCTGACGACCTATCGCGACATTGCCTGGAACGCACCGCTTTATGAGCGCCTGGGATATCTCGGGTTTGAGCCTGACCCCTGGCGCACCGGGCTTGCGGAAATCCAGCGGGAGGAAGCCGACAGCGGCTATGCAATAAAGCCGCGCATTGCCATGCGCAAACCGCTTAAGGATGCTTGACGCCATGGCCCGCAGCATCGAACATCGCAGAGCAGATACAGGGGGCCACAAAGGAATGACAGATGGCGACATCCACCCAGCGCAGTAACGCCAATGACCAGGCATTTGACCGTCTGACCAAGGCCGATCCGGTTCTTATAGATGTAGGCCCGGCGATCGAGGTTGTGCCCGGCATGACCGAGAACACGGTTTTGACCTCGGGTCCGCCCCTGCCCTGGGAAGGCTATCAGGGCGGACAGCGCGATGCGGTGATCGGCGGGGCCTTGTTTGAAGGCCTGGCCAAGACCGCCGAGCAGGCAGCAGAAGGTTTTGCCAGCGGCAGGCTGAAGGTGGACGGCTGCCATGACTATGGCTGTGTCGGCTCACTTGCCGGCATTTACACCGCCTCCATGCCGGTGTTCGTGGTGCGCAATGAGACCAACGGCAATGTCGGCTATTGCAACATCTATGAAGGCACATCGCCGAAGCGGCTCAATTACGGGGTCTATGACGAGGAGGTGCGCGAACGGCTGGAATTCGTCGGCAGCCGGATCGCGCCGGTCATCGGGGCGGCCACCCGCGCGCTTGGCGGCGTGCCGCTAAAATCGATCATGAGCCGGGCGCTGCATATGGGTGATGAACTGCACTCGCGCAATACCGCTGCCTCATTGCTGTTTGCCCGCGAACTGATCCCGGCGATGTTCGACCTGCCGGAGACGCCCACCGGCGACATCAAAGAGACAATCGATATCCTGACCAAGGACCATTACTTCTTCCTGCGGCTGTCCATGGCGGCCGCCAAATGCATCGCTGACGCAGCACATGGCATCGAACACTCCTCGATCGTCACAGCCATGTGCTTCAGTTGTGCGGAATTCGGCATCCGGGTCTCGGGCCTTGGCGACGAGTGGATCCGCGGGCCCCATGCAAGCGTCACCGCCAAGCTGTTCGAAGGCCACACCGAAGATGAAATCTCATGGATGGGCGGCGAAAGCCCGATCACCGAGACGGTTGGCCTTGGCGGCTTTGCGCAGGCCGCAGCCTTCCCGCTACAGAACTATCAGGGCGGCGATCCCCAGGCCATGGTCGACCGCAATGTCGAGCTCTACGGCATCACCCATGGCGAGCATCCCGACTTTCACATTCCGTTCCTGAAATACCGCGGCACACCAACCGGCATCGACGTTTTCAAGGTGGCCGAAACCGGCATTCTGCCGATGATGGACATCGGCATCGCCGGCTCAGGCGGCGGACAGATCGGCGCCGGCACGGTGCGCGCGCCGCTGGAATGTTTTGAGGCGGCGGTCGCGAAATTCAACGGGGTTTAGACTGTGCGCTCACCAATATGAACCGGCCAATCCACTCCCTCGATTGTCCGGTTGGGCCCCGATTGCTATTGGCATGTCCATTTTCTTCAGAATTGGATGTTTTGAAGTAGCCAAATGGGCGTTACTCCCACACGCAATCGACATTCCCACCGGCGCCGGGGGTGACCGCCCCAAAGGAGCAGCAAATATGATCGAGCGGCTCAACTATCTGGAGATCAATTCGAAGGCGCTTAATGGCATCGCCTCCGCCAGCAAACATGTTGCTTCGATTGACAATAAGTTACGGGCAATTGTGGAGGTACGAATCTCCCAGATTAACGGATGCGTTTACTGCGTTGACCTTCATACCACCCAGGCAAGGGATGCCGGTGAAACCCAGCAGCGCCTTGATTGCCTTGCTGTTTGGCACGAATGCAAATTCTTTGAAGAAAGCGAACGGGCAGCCCTTGCCTGGGCGGAAGCTGTGACGCTCCTTCCGGATACGAACGCACCGGACGACCTGTACAAACACCTGAAGGACCACTTTTCCGAGCAGCAGATTGTCGATCTTACTCTTATTATCTCATTGATGAATGCGTGGAACCGCCTTGCTGTTGGTTTTCGGCACCTGCCCGATGCCCGAGACTGATCGGTGACTTGGATGAGAACGCAGTCGACGAGATAGGACTGAAATTACTTCGGCTTTATCGGGCATGCGACCCTCTCCGCTCGGGGTCACGAATGCCCTTTTTCGGGCTGCCAAATTATCGGTGCCGACCGCTATTGGTGATCCGACGCCAACACGGTCTCTGGTTGATCCACATCAACGCCCCCTGCGAACCTTACAATCTATAAATGAGATTACTGGAGTCGTTTTCGTAGAGATCGTTTTACACCGACCTGCTCGAACAGAAGCATTTTCTGAGTGCAGCAGGACGAAAGAAGACCGGCTCCTATCCGCCCAGCAAAGGAGACCCGGAATGATCCGGACCATTGTCACACCGATCGATGGCTCACTGCATGCGCTAACGGCCTTGGACCTGAGCACAGACCTTGCCGCGAGATACGATGCTCAGCTGGTTCTGCTGAACATCGGTGTTCGCGACGACAATGTGCCGGAGGAACTTTACAACGCGGCGTCCCGCGAACTTAAGGAGGCAGAAAGCAGCGGCAAAGAGACAGGTGTCCCGCCGCACCAATCGCAACGCCTTCGGGTTTTGGGATACCTGGGGCATATGCTCCTGGACAATGCGCGGCGGCACGCCGAAAGCAAGGGCGTCCAACGCGTCGAGACGGTTGTCGATCTCGGCAATGCTGGTGAACGGATTGTCCATCATGCAAAGCAAAGATCTGCGGACCTCATCGTCATGGGAAGTCGCGGTTTCGGGGAACTCGAGGGGCTGGTCCTGGGCAGTGTCTCGCACAAGGTGTTCCACCTCGCTCCCTGCTCCTGCGTGACCGTAGAGCATAAGGGCGGGCAACCGGCTCTGGACGGGTTCAAACACATCCTGGTGCCAACCGACGGTTCGGATCAGGCAGACAAGGCGGTCGATCTGGCGAGTGACATTGCTGCCAAGACCGGATCGAAATTGTTTCTCATGTATGTGATGTCGCGCGGCCCTTCCCTCGAAAAGCTGCGCGCCTCGATCGACATGGATCAGCTCAGCGAGAGCGCTCGTGATGAGCTCGACCCGGCGCTCCATCCAATCGCCGAGCATGTGAGCAGCGCTTTCATTCCGCCGGTTGTCTCGAGGAACGCGCTCAACGAAATCGGCGAACAAGTGCTCGCACGCGGGCAACAAACCGCCGAGGCAAAAGGCGTTGAGGTTGCAGGCCTGAACGTGATCGACGGCGACCCGGCGCGCAAGATTATCCAGATCGCCAAGCGCGAGAAGGCGGATTTGATCGCCATGGGCAGCCGCGGTCTCGGAGGCGCTGAAGGACTGCTGAACGGCAGCGTTTCGTACAAGGTTAGCCATGCAGCGCCCTGCAGCTGCATGGTTGTTCGTTAACGTCCATCAATAACGTTACAAGGCGTCGTGGATGGTGGTCTCCACATGGCCCGCCAGGGAGACTTCGAGCAGTTCCAGATCGTCTGAGCAATTGGTGTAGGCGGTCTTCATGGCGGGCGGGATGACGAAGGCGTCACCGGCGCGCAGATCCTGCGGATCGCGGCCCTCTCCGCTCAGGGTCATGGTGCCATCCATGACGAAGGTGAACAGGATGTCGGTCTCATGGCTGGTCACCTGATGCTCTGCACCGCCCTGCCATTTAGCAACCTGCACATTGGCAACACCTTTGGTGGCGTCACCGATGCCGGTATCGCGGGCGCTGAAGCCGGCAATCCGCCAGGGCGCCCAATGCGCTTCGGCAACCTTGTGATGACAGAAGCGCTGGCCGCTGAAATCCCGCTCTGGAACCAACCTCCCCGTGGGCAGTTCCATGTCATGATCGATGGTGGTGACATGTTCGGCAGGCACGCCGATTTCGATCACCTGGAGATTTTCGGAGGCCTCTAGAACCCGATGGCGGATCTCGGGTGGCTGGATCACGCAATCGCCGGCTCCCAGGATGAATGGCGGGCCCTGGTCCTCATAGACCAGCCTGACCCAACCGCGGTAACAGAAGATCAACTGAAAACCGACGGTGTGATAATGCACCATGTCGGGCACCGGACCGGCGTCAGGAATGCGGATGTGGGATGCGATGATGCTGCCGCCCAGTCGGTCCGGGATCAGGTCGCGGTACTGCATGCCGGCACGGCCGATCACCCAGGGCTCGGCGTCTTTGAGGTGGCGTACCACGAAGGCGTGCTGTGTCTCAGGTGTTTCAAGCGGCGGGTTGGCATCGATGATTTCGATCCGTGTGCCGTTCGGGGCTGTGAGTTCGGTCCGGCCATCGGCGAAAGCGGCAGGATCGCCGCACATGAGGCGGATCGTGCCCGGCGCCTCCGGCGCGCCGCGCTCCAGGCGTATGCGCACCCCATGGCCGGACATGACCGCAACCGCTGGATCGTCCGCGGGAAAGATCGTATCGAGCCGGAAGCCGAGCGTCTTGCTGAAGAACGGCAGGTCCTGTTTGAGGTCTGCGGTCGGCAACCGAACCTCAGCGTAGACCGGCTTTTCGGCCGTTTCATTGCCTGAGGGCTGGTTGCCATCAGAGTGTGCGGGTTCGCTCATGAGTTGGGTCCTCCGGCAGATGTGACGGCGCAGGATTTGTGCCTGATCATAGTTTGCGCTCATTTAAACGGCCTCCCCGGCGCCGTGGCAAGGCGCGTTTTGCAGCAGGCAACGGTCAGGAACCAAGCAGAACCGGGATCATCGACCCGACCAGCAGAAGCGCCATGATCGTATTGAACACGGCAACCCTTCGCCCGTGCCCGATGATGCCGCGCAGGGCAACGCCTGACACCGCCCAGACGCTGATTGACGGCAGATTGACCACAGCGAAAATCAGGATCATCAGGACAAGGCTTGCAAGATAGTTGTCCGGATCGGTGTAAGACACCGTCACGATCAGGGCGACGGCCCAGGCTTTCGGGTTGACCAGTTGGAACAGGGCGGCCTGGAGGAATGATATGGGTTTGTCCATATCGTCGCTGTTTCCAGAATTCAAGGCGCGGCTCCGCGCGATCTTCCAGGCGAGCCAGAAGACGTAAGCTGCACAGACGGCCTTCAATATGGTGTAGACGATAGGCGTGCTGTTGAGCAGCTGGCCGAGGCCAATGCCGACAAAAAACACCATTGTCAGAAAGCCCAGGCTGATGCCGAGCACCAGGGGAACAGACCGTACGAAACCAAAATTTACGCCCGAGGCGAGCAGCAGGAAATTAGCCGGGCCTGGGGAAACCGACATGACGAAGGCAAACCCCACCAGGGCGAACATGGTATCGAGCGGCATCGGGATCTCCATGTGCTGACCCGGGAGAACTTGACACGGCTGACGCAGCCCCGCATTCTGACTTCATCTCATTTTCTTATTCATTCGTCTCATAATGAGGAAGTAATGGATAATAACGACGTTCTTTCTGACATTTTTTCGACCCTGAGGCTCACCAGCGGCCTGTATTTTCAAACGGAATTGAGGGGCGGTTTCTCGATAGAAATTCCACCTGAGCGGCGGCACATTCGCTGCCATCTGGTGCGCCAGGGACATTGCTGGCTGGCCTCAGCAGGCGGCGAGCCAACGGAATTGCGAGAGGGAGATATCGCTGTCGTTCCCAATGGAGCCGGACAGGTTTTGTCGGGCGCACCGGATGCCGTGCCGGTTCCGCTCGCCGGCATTGTTACCCAGGGAGCGCTCCATCAGGGCGTCCTGCGCTATGGCACAGGTGATCGGACGGTCAGGCTGTTATGCGGCTTCTGCCAGTTCGACGAAGCTGTCGACCACCCGGTTCTCATCAATCTGCCCGCCCTCATTGTTATTCGTCCGGGGGACCTGGGAGCAGAACCATGGGTGAGTGCAACCCTGCGTCTCTTGTCACTGGAGACGGACCTCAACGCGCAAGGCACGACGGGAATTCTCACCCGGCTCCTGGAGATCTTTTTCATCCAGGTGGTGCGCCGCATGACAGCGCTGCCCGATGAGCGCACCAATGGTTTCATGGCGGCGCTGACAGACAGCCATCTGTCAAAAGCCTTGCTGGCGATACATAGTGAACCGCATGTCGCCTGGAAAATCCGGGACCTGGCCAAACTGGCGGGCATGTCCCGGGCGCGCTTTGCGGATCGTTTCAATGCGGTGGTCGGTGTCCCGCCGATAGGCTATCTGACAAACTGGCGGTTGATGAAGGCGCGTTCCCTGCTGGCCGGATCTGACCTGGACATGGCGGAAATTGCTGCCCGGTGCGGCTATGCCTCCGTTCCGTCATTTTCGAACCGGTTCAAAAGAATGTTCAATATCGGACCCGGCGCTTTCCGCCGGTTGTCACGTTCCTCATGAGGTGGTGGTTTGCCATCGATCGACCGTTCAGTTATGACAGGGCGGTGGGGTCGAGCGGCTCAGCGGCACACTTTGACGGACCGCTTTCACTGGACAACGGCATCTGAAATGATGGGCATGGAAAGACGTGCGGAGACACCGGATATGGATTTGCAGCAGTTCACGGCATTGATGAAACCGGTCATGGAGACCATTGCGACGGCACGGATTGATACCGATCTGGAAACCACGCTGAACACCGCATTTCCAGCTTCAAGCGATACCTTCCGCACGATCGAAAGCGCCTGCCATGACGCAATCACGGCTGGATGGATGTGCACGCAGGGCGGCGAAGGGCGCCGTTTTGGACGGGTGGTTGAACCATCAGCCGAGACCGGCGACCTCAGTATCGACGTGGTCGACCTCACCGATATTGTCGGGCCCCATCACCGTCACCCGACCGGCGAGGTATGTATGGTCATGCCGGTGGCGGACGGGGCACAGTTTGACGGCCACGGTGCCGGCTGGTGCGTAAACCCGCCCGGCTCGGCGCATCATCCGACCGTGACCAATGGCCGGGCGCTGGTTCTGTATCTTCTGCCTGAAGGCAAAATCGAATTCACCGGATAGCCCCGCTGTCGTGCCTGTCGGTTGCGGTGTACCCAACAGCTCTGCAATCGCCTGATCGAGGAAACGCTCGAATTCCGGCACATTGCCCGGACCGGTAATGCTGTGGCCCATCGCTGTGGCGCATATGCACCATGTTCACCATTCGATCGTCCCACCCCTGACACAAATATGTGTTTTTCAACCACATGTCTGAACGGTCACTTCGACATCGGCTGGGGTGCTTCTTGATGTTTCTTGGGAGGTTGTGATGAACTGGGTCATAGGCATTGCGGTGGTCGCGATGGTTTTCATGCATTCGGCCGTTGATACGATGGCTGGCGAAGTCAATATCGGCGGTGGCCTGATCACCATATCGCCGGACGGGGTGAAGGTCGGCCCGGTCGAGATCGACAACAACAATAGTTCGAGCGGCAATGACGACGCCCCTGCAGCCACTTCCGGGCAATACTCAGGGCGGTCACTTCAGCACAGCGATTTTTCGAATGCCGACCTGAGAGGGCAGAATTTTTCCAACAGCAACCTTGTCAGCGTGGACTTTTCCAACGCCAATCTGGAAGGTGCGGACTTTTCCGGGGCAAAACTGCTCGGCGTTGATCTGTCCAACGCCAATCTCATCGGTGCGAATTTCAAGGGCGCGGCACTGCAGGGGGTCGATTTGGGCAATGCTGAACTGCAGAAAGCCTGTCTGGTCAACGCCACACTGGCAGGGGTCGACTTCTCCAATGCCGATCTGTCCAACGCAGTGCTAACCGGGTCGAAGAACCTGGGCTCGGATTTTGGCAACGCCAATACCGCGGGCACGGTGTGGAAGGGCACGCGGACCTGTCCGGGCAAGGCCGCGTCCAATGCGAGGCCGGACTTCACACCTGCGGCCGCCATTCAAAAGGCCCTCACGGTCGGGCCAAATGCGAAAGTCGATTTGACGGTCAATTTCGAACTGGATTCGGACAAGATACTGGGAGCCGCCCACGCCCAGGTGCATGAAATCGCGAAGGCATTGAAAACGCCGGAGCTGCAATCAAGCAAGATCCTGATCGAGGGCCACACGGACAGCACCGGCGCCAACGACTATAATATGGACCTCTCCTACCGGCGCGCGATCAGTGTCGTCAGGACGCTAACCGAAGAGTATCGTGTGGATGCCGGTCAGCTACAGGTCCGCGGTCACGGCGAAAATCAACCCGTGGCGTCAAACGATTCCGAACGCGGACGGGCGCTGAACCGCCGTGTGACATTGATCAATACGGGAAGCTAGAGCGCTTCTGCAATCGCCTGATCGAGGAAACGCTCGAATTCCGGCACGTTGCCCGGATTGGCAACGCAATGGCCCCAGGGCGAGGCGAAGGACCGGCATTCGCCGTTACGCATATGGGCTACTTCGAGCTGGTTGTCTTCCGGTGGAAAATAGAGATCTGTCGTGCAAGGGATGACGATGCAGCGTGCCTTGATGGCGCCGAGGGCTTTTTCGAAGTCGCCGCCATACAGCGCATTGTCGGAGATATCACCATGCTGCCAGGTCCAGATCTTGGCGATCAGATTATTGGCATCCCAATTCGCCACATGGTCGTCCTCCCAATCGACCAGCAGGTCTTCGAAGGTCTCAAAGCCCAGTTGGCGGTGCAGGCGGTCACGGTAGAAGGCCTGGGAGAAGGCCCAACCGGCATAAACCCGGCCAAAGGCACGCAAGCCCTTTTCCGGCTGTTCTGTATAATCGCCGTCCATCCATGCGGCATCGGCCTGAAGAGCTGCCTTCACCCCTTCAAGGAAGACGATGTTGTGCGGCGAGGCCCTGGCGGAGCCGCAGAACGGCACGATGGCATCGACCATGTCGGGATATTGAGCTGCCCACTGATAGCTCTGAAGGGCTGCCATGGACCAGCCGGCGACCAGGGCAATGCGCTTGACGCCGAGACGCTCGGTCAGGAGCCGGTGCTGGCAGAAGACATTGTCCCACAAGGTGACATGGGGAAAGCGCGGGCCATCATGAGGTGGGGCAGCATTGGATGGCGACGACGACAGGCCGTTGCCGAACAAGTTGACCGAGACAATGAAGTGGCGCGCCGGGTCGATTGCCCGGCCAGCGCCAAAGAAACCCTCATTGCGATAGTGGGTGCCGGTGTAAAAGGTCGGCAGGACTACGACGTTGTCTTGTCCTGCATTGAGCGTGCCATAGGTCTTGTAGGCAAGGAAGGCCGAGGCCAAGGTCGCGCCGGACTGCAGCGCGACATCGCCAAGCTCGAAGACATCAAAATCCTGCGTCATACTTGGAGCCTCTGCCTTTTAAACCCCGCGTCAGTATAGACGCAGATACTCCTCCAGCTCCCATTCGGAAATAGCCACCGAATAGCGCTCCCATTCGTCGTCCTTATAGGCACAATAAGATTTGTGCAGCTGTTCGCCCATGGCGTCGCGCAGCACTTCGTCGCCCTTCAGGAGTTCGATCGCCTCGCCCAGACTGCGCGGCAGGCGCTGGATACCGGCGGCATCGAACTCTTCTTCCGTCATCCGGTAAAGATCCTTGCCGAGCGGCGGGCCGGGTTCGATCTTTTCCGTCAAGCCCCTGACCGTCGCAGCCGTGGTACAGGCAAGCGCCAGATAGGTATTCATGCACATATCAACGGCGCGGTTTTCAATACAAAAACGGTTCTGCGGCAGGCGCAGCATGGCGGACCGGTTGTTGGGCCCGTAGGTCACATGGGTCGGTGCCCAGGTGTAGACCCCGCCTTCGAAGCCGGGCACGCGGGCAACCAGCCCCTTATAGGAATTGACAGTGGAGCAGGTAATCGCGGTCAGTGCGCCGCCATGTTGAAGCATGCCGCCGACCGCATGGTTGACCGGATCACTCCAGCCGTCCTTGGAATTTCCGAACTGGTTCTCCCCCGAATTCACATCCTGGATCGAGAAGTTGATATGGGCGCCCGAGCGCCAGTCGCCCAATGTGACCTTCGGCATGAAGGTGACGAACATGCCGTAGTTCTTGGCGACCTCCTTAAGAAACACCCTGAGGAAGGTCAGGCGGTCGGCCATTTCAACCGCATGGGTATAGCCGAAATCAAGTTCGAATTGCGAGTAGGCGCCCTCGCAGACCACGTCATGGAGATCCCAGTCGAGCTTGCCCAGGATATCGATCAGATCGCCCAGAAAACCCATAGAGTCGACACACGCCTCGATGTCATAGCCCCAGGCCTGACGGCGCGGCTTGCGGCCATGGGGCAGGAGCGGATCATTATCGAACGCCTTGACCGGTTGGTCGTTCTCATCATAGCGCATGACGATAAACTCCGGCTCAATCCCGGCCATGGGCCGGTAGCCGGCTTCGGCTGCCTGGGCAACCTGACGCTTAAGCGCCATACGCGGGCAGACATTGTATGGTTTGCCCTGCCAGTAGAGATCGGCAAAGAACCACGCCTGGGTCGGATCCCACGGGCAGATATAGACCGCATCGAGATCCGGGATCATGATCTGGTCGGGGTCTGCCGGTCCAAGTTCGGGAACGAATGACACTGAATGCACGGCGAATTGCGGGCCCTTGCCAAGACACAGTTGTTCGAAGTCCCACATGGGCACCGGCTTGGTCTTGGGCATGCCGAGGAGATCAATCCAGCAGGACAGAAGATATTTGACGCCGGCTTTTTCCAGCCGTGCCTTGACCTCGGGCATCTTCTCCCGGTTGCGTTCGATCGCCTCTTCCATGGATTCGTAGTAAAGCTTGCTCATTGTCCGTTCTCCCTGTGACAGGCCGCATCGTTTTGCGCGGCTTTTGGGTTCAGCTCCAGTTTCGCTTCAAAAGAAATTGGTTCTTGAAATTCTTCAGGCCGGTCATGGTCTCCACAGACGCAATGTCGGTCTGGCCGTGAATGTGGCTGTCCAGAAACGCCAGAAACTGATCCCTGTCGTCATTGACCACTTCAACCAGGAGGTTGTAGCGGCCGGCGGTCCACAGCACATAGACCACTTCGGCGTGAACGCCCAACCGGCTGGCCACCTCTTCCGGCGTGTGGCCGGGCGCCACTTCAATGCCGAGCATGGCTTCGGTGCGGTACTCAACAGCACTTGGATCGGCAATCGCTACAATGCGCAAGAGCCCTGAGCGCTTCATACCGTTGACGCGGTTGCGGATCGTGCCCTCCGACACATCAAGTGCTGCGGCAATTTCCGCATAGGGCATGCGGCCGTCTTCCTGCAGCATGCGGATGATATCGCGATTGAGGGAATCCTGCGGCGAGGCGACCTCCTGGCTGCGCGTCGACACGGCATCCTGCGTCCGGTCCCTGCCGGCTTGCCGTGCCGTGGTTTGCTCCGCCATTGTCCCTCACCCGTCGCCGTGCTTTGAGGACCTGCCAATAGGTTACGAAATGAGCAGGTTTCGAGGTTCATTTTGCTGATTGCGCAACAAAATAGACATATGCTACGATTTCGTCAATCCTAAGAGATGATCGTTGCGCATATCGTAAGCACATTAGATTAGTGCGGTGAAGTGAGGGAGCCATGACGGACGTCATAGAACAAACACCTGCGAACAGCTTTTCCGGTTATTACCAGTCCCAGCCCGCCGGTATCGACGACGAACTGGCGCGGGTCGGACCGGGGTCACCGTGCGGTGAATATTTTCGCCGGTTCTGGCATCCAGTGCAGATCACGCAAGAACTGGGCGATCTGCCCAAGCTGATCCGTGTGCTGGGTGAAGACCTGGTGCTGTTCCGCTATGACGGTGACAAGTATGGCCTGGTGCACAAGCATTGCCCGCACCGGCGCGCCTCGCTGGAATATGGCAAATGCGAGCCGCGCGGCATCCGCTGTTGCTACCATGGCTGGCTGTTTGCAGCCGATGGCGAGATCCTCGAGACACCCGGGGAAGCCCCGGACGCGGAGCCGGCCGCAAAGGTGCGCGCCCGCACCCGGCTTGGCGCCTATCCGGTGATCGAATTCAACGGGCTGATCTTCGCCTATCTGGGCCCGCCGGAGCAAATCCCGGAGTTCCCGGTCTATGACGCCTTTCGCATCCCCGACATCGTCACCCGGCCCTATCAGGCACCCTATGAATGCAACTGGCTTCAGGTGCTCGATGCGATCATGGACCCGGTGCACACGACTTTTCTGCACAGCCAGATCAGCCGGGCGCAGTTTTCCGAAGGCATGGGAGAACTGGGCGAACTGACGTTTTACGAACGCCATGAAAACCACTTTCTGGGGTCAAGTACACGCCGGGTCGACGACAATGTCTGGGTGCGCGTCAACGAGCTGATCCTGCCCAACTTCACCCAGGCGGGTTCAGCCTTTGCCGCGGACGGCACACAGTCGCGGTATTTCGGGCGCAGCGCCTTTACCCGCTGGGTGGTGCCGATCGACGATGAGAACTCGATCGCCTTCGGCTGGGGCAATTTCGGCGAACGCGGCGATCCCCATGAATATAACAGCAAGGAAGGCTGCGAGCAGATCGAACAGGGCGAAGTGCTCGACCGGACACCGGAGGAGCGGCAACGGAACCCCGCCGACTCGGAGGCGGTCGAAGGCATGGGGGCCATTTCGACCCATAAGGGCGAAAACCTGATGCCGACGGACAGGGGCATATCCCTTTACCGCCGCCGGATCCGCCGGCAGTTGAAGGAACTGGCCGATGGACAGGAACCACCGCAACCGCGCAGGACTGATTCAGCCACGGTGCACACCTATGGCCAGGACACGGTCTTGAAGTTGCCTGCCGATGGCAGCAATGACGACCGGGCGTTCCTGCGGCGCGTTGGAGAGACGGTGATGGACCTGCAGTTCGGCTATGAAGAGCTGGACGATGCGGCGCGCGACGGCGCTATCATGGAAAAGCTCAAAGAGCTCGAAGCAAGTGGATTGGGCAAAGGCGCATGACAGAAAAGCGATCCGTCAAGGTTCACATCAAGAACAACCACGCAGCCCCCGACACCTTTCCCAACACAGCGGAAGGCGAAGAGGTTTTCACCATTACGCGTGCGCGGTTTGACGCAGCGGCTGCGGCCTATCCAGACGTTGCCGAACAGCTCGATGTGTTCATCGACTGGGACACGGATAACTTCGAAACCTCCATGGCGAGTGCCGAAGTGCTGCTCACCTGGAACTTTCCAACCGACCGGCTCGCTGCCGTGGCACCCAATCTCAAATGGATCCATTGCATTGGCGCAGGCGTCGAGCATCTGGCGCCCATGGACTGGCTGCCGGGCGGGGTCACCCTGGTCAACAACAAGGGTGTGCATGCAGCAAAGGCCGGCGAGTTCGGGCTGATGGGCGTGCTCATGCTGCACAATCATGTGCCCGCACTCATGACCAATCAGCATGCCGGTATCTATGACTCGCTTTATTCCACACCGATCAGTGGCAAGACGCTACTGGTGATCGGCGTCGGCAGCATCGGTGGGGCTGTGGCGCAACATTGTGCGCAGCTTGGCCTGCATGTGATCGGGGTGTCGCGGCACGGGCATGCCAGCGATGGGGTCGCGCGCATGGTGACGCCGGACGCACTGGATGAGGTCCTGCCGCAGGCCGACTTCGTGTTCGTTTCCACGCCGCTGACGCCTGAGACCGAAGACCTGCTCGATGCGCGCCGGCTCGACCTCCTGAAGCCGACCGCCGGGCTGATCAATGTGGGCCGCGCAGGCGTGATCGATTATGGCCATCTTGCCGCCAAGCTGGAAGCCGGCAGTCTGGCAGGCGCCATTCTCGATGTGTTCGACCCGGAGCCTTTGCCCAAGGATTCGCCGCTGTGGTCGACCAAAAACCTTGTGGTGACTCCTCATGTGTCCGCCGATGACGGCAATTCCTATGTGCCGCTGACGCTCGACCTGTTCTTCCGCAACATGGCGCGTTACCTCAATGGCGAACCGCTGCTCAATCAGGTCCGCCCGGATTTGGGCTATTAGGCCAGGCAATTAGGGCACGTGTCCCGCACTTGATGCTGGACCCAGGGCAATTCGCGCCGGCTGCCGCATTTGGCCCTGGGCCCCGGATCAAGTCCGGGGCACTGATACGGAATCGGCATCTGTCTGATCCGTATCGGTGCGACAATCCCCGGCCGAAAAATCGCGCTTTCCCCGAAAAATGCCACACCTTACACTGCGCCAGTCACAAAACGGACTTCGAGCATGTCAGATCACACGAACGAACCCAAACGCGGCTTCACACGGGGCGAATTCAAAACCCGGCTGATGCGCGCACAGGCCGCCATGACCGCAAACGACATGGACGCCCTGGTGGTCACGGCACCGCCCAATGTGCGCTATTTCTCAGGCTTTGCCACCCAGTTCTGGGAAAGCCCGACGCGGCCGTGGTTCGTGGTCGTGCCGCGCGAGGGCGATGTGATTGCGGTGATCCCGGAAATCGGCGCACCGGGCATGGCTCTCACCTGGGTCGATGATATCCGTACCTGGTCCTCGCCGCAGCCGGAGGACGACGGCCTGTCCCTCCTTGGCGGCGTGCTTGAGGGCCTGCCCCGCCGGTTTGGGCGGATCGGCTGGGAGATGGGCCGCGAGCAGGTGATCCGTATGCCGATCAAGGATTTCGATAAGTTGCGAAACCAGGTGTCGAGCCTTGAATTCGTTGACGGCTCACCGACCATTTGGTCGCTGCGCATGGTCAAGTCGCCGGCCGAAGTGGCTCATATCCGGCATATCTGCCAGATCGCCAGCGGTGCATTCGAAGCTCTGCCGCAGACGCTCAAAATTGGTGAGACGGAGCTTGATGCATCCCGCAAAATCAGACTTGAGCTGATGCAGGGCGGGGCCGACAGCGTGCCGTTTGCCGCAACCATCTCCGGCTCCGGCGGCTACGACCAGATCATCGTTGGACCAACCGACAGGGTGCTCGGTGACGGCGACGTTCTGTTCATCGATCTGGGCGCGCTATTTGACGGCTATTCCTGCGATTTCGACCGCAATTACGCCATCGGCGCGATCTCGGACGAGGTGGCGCGCGCCCATGAGGCGTGCTGGCAGGCGACCGAGGCGGGTATTGCCGCAGCACGCCCCGGCGCGACCACGACCGATCTGTGGCGCGCCATGGCAAATGTCATGGAAGAGGCCGGATCGCAAGGCCTCAATGTGGGCCGCATGGGCCACGGGCTGGGCATGCAACTGACCGAACCACCGTCCAACATGCCCGGCGATGACACAGCACTTGTGCCCGGCATGGTGATGACCATCGAACCGGGCATGGAGTTCGTGCCGGGCCGGATGCTGGTGCATGAGGAAAATGTGGTGATCACCGAAGACGGCTGCGAACTACTGACCCATCGCGCGCCACGGGAAATGTGGGTGATTGGATCGTAGCTTAACCGCCTGCGATTTCGCGCGGTTTGATCTTCGGCTTTTCCCAGTGGAATTTTTGGACTTCCTTGTCGGGCGGCGTGCCGGCGATCGAGTTGGTGTAGTTGCTCATCAGTTTCATTGCCAGGCCGAGCACCACTTCCAAGGCCTGGGCGTCGGTGAAGCCGGCGTCCATGAATGCGGCGACGTCCGCATGGGCCACCTTACCTCGATTGTGGATCAGTTCCCTGGCAAAACACCGGAGTGCTTCGAGTTTAGGGGTGCTCAGGCGCGACCCGGTTCTGAGCGCCTCGATGTCCTTGGGGTCCATGCCCGCCTGCTGCGAGAGAAGCGTGTGCCAGGGCACACAGTAGTCGCATTCGTTCTCGAAGTTTGCCGTCTGGCACACCACTTCGCGCTCAACCGGGGTGAGCGTGGTTTCAGCGAACAGTTCCGAGAGCTGTTCATAGGCTTTCAGGATCGGTGGCGCCGAGGCCATGATCCGTTCCATGTTGGGGATCACCCCATAGGCTTGCCGCGTGGCGGTCAAAACCTCCCGGGCGGCTTCGGGCGCACTGGTTTCGTTATGCAAATCGAACGTCATATTGTTCTCCCGTTTGGAGACAGTATGCGTTAGGGCGCCGGTGGGGGAAAGGCCTGGCCGACCACCCCAATCGCCTTGGTCGCGGTAACAAACCCGCGAAACCATAACAATCTCGTGTCCCGGACCTGATCCGGGACCCAGGGCGGCAATTTCGTTGGAAACGTACATCCCTGGACCCCGCATCAAGTGCGGGGCACGATGTCTTTTTCTTAGATCATGTTTTGACCGGCTCAGGATTAAGGCGTGCGCGAATGCAGTCGCTTCGGCGCAGGCGGCGGCCTACATCAACGGCGGCGGAAGTTGCGGCGGGCCTGGCCGCGGGTGGCGGGGGCGTGTTCGTCCTTGTGACGGTAGGTGATGCGGCCCTTATCGAGGTCGTAGGGCGTCATTTCTACGGTCACGCGGTCGCCGACCAGGGTGCGGATGCGGTGCTTTTTCATGCGTCCGGCGGTATAGGCAATGATTTCGTGGCCGTTCTCCAACTGAACACGAAAGCGCGCATCGGGCAGGACGTCGCTCACGACGCCTTCGATTTCGAGCACTTCTTCTTTGGCCACTATTCCACGTTCCTTACGGTTTGTCGGTGGCGCCACCGGGCATGAAGCCCGGTGGTGCTGTGGGTGTTCTTAACCGCTTCGCCTGCGCGCATCAAGTTTGCATCGCGGAAAACGGTCGGGTTTGCTTAAGCAAGCTGGATGTTCGTTGCCTGCTTGCCGCGGCCGCGCGGGTCGTCTTCAATGTCGAAGGTGATGGTGTCACCTTCGTTGACCGCCGGCACACCGGAACGCTCAAGAGCGGTGGCGTGCACGAAAACGTCCTTACTGCCGTCTTCGGGCGCAACAAAGCCGAAGCCGCGCGAATGATTGAAGAATTTAATTGTGCCTTTAATAGACATGATCGGGAGTCCTTTCCCCATTGGTTGTTTGGAATTTCCAGGTCGTAAGACGCAAATATGCGCTGCTCACTGCTGTCTCAGAATGTCGGGGAAAGGGTGCGTGGTCCATCTCTGGTCCTGGCGTCTCCGCCAAACTCCGAGGATGCGTCTCTTCCAAGTCACGACGCATCGATGGCGCTAACATAAGGTTTTCGCCTGAATTGACAAGCCCAAAGTGAAGGCCTTGGCGCTGTCACGCGTCTTGGTTACCAAAATGTTGTTGCACCGGCAGCGGTGTTTTTTCCACGTTTTCCGCCGAAATTACCTCTCGACCTGCCCCGTAGACCTTGAGAAAAGCCAGCAAGCTATTGTGCCAGATGATCGATCAGCGCGAATGTCTCGCCACCGGCCTTGAGCACCTTAAGCCAGGAATTGATCAAATCGACATCATTGGGGGCGGCACTCACGCCGGGTTCGATCTTGCCGTCAAGAACCGCCTCAATGGCCAGGCTCAAGGGCACCGAGACCAAGCGGGCCATGGCGGTACCGTCCGCATTGCCGATGGAATCGAGCGCATAGCTCTTATGCCACACGGACTTGCCGTCATGGCTTGCCTCCAGTTCGACGCATAACACCACCCGGTCCGGTTCGCCTTCGTCATAGGCATGGGCGGTCCAAAACTGATCGCTCATTTCCGCAAGACGGGTATCACCTGCCTCGCCGGACAAGGTCTCGATCTCAGCGAAGATATCGGCCCAGGCTTCCGACCAGCCATTCAGCCGCAAGGTGCCGCGGACGAATTCCTGCACGTTCCAATCAGCGCTGATGCCGTATTCCGGCATGAACGGGGTCGAATCACGGTTGGGATAGGCCTGGAACGTTTCTTCTCCACCGGGCAGGTGGGCATTGTAGGAACTGAGCGCATCCCACGGACGGGCGGTGTCCACGACCTCGCCGCCGGCGATGCTGCGGGACGGAGACTTGAGCGCCTTGAGGACGCCAAGCGGCGACCAGGAGAACTTGTAGCGGAAGTCATTTGGGATTTTCGGGAAGCCGCCGCAATAAGACCGGAAGGCGTGGGCATTGCCGGTATCGTATGTCCCGGAGGTGCGGTAATCCGCCATCAGGAGATGAGCAAGCAGGTGGTCGAGACCCGGATCGAGGCCGACCTCGTTGACCAGACAGAGCCCGGCTGCACGGCCACGCTCATCGAGTGCGCGCATCTCGTCGGATATATAGGAACTGGACACGAAGTGGGCGCCATGGTCGAGCGCCAGTTCGGCAATGTGCGCATGCCAGGTGCCCGGCAGCATTGACACCACCACGTCTTTCGGCTGCACCGAAGACCCAAGCGCTTCCATGGAAAATTCACGGATATCGAAATCACCGGTGAGCCCGGCGGCGGCTTCGTGCGCCTTTTCCACCGTGCGGTTCCACAAGGTGATCGAACGGCCCTGTTCGATCAGACGGCGAATGCCGGGTACGGTCGAGAGCCCGGTTCCAATCCAGTGAATGCGTGCCATGATGTCAGTCTCCCTGATTTGCTGTGAGGCTCAAAGCCCCTCGGCTCTTGTCCCTGAATATCTGAAGCGCCCTGCCCCAGACGCCTTGATCCGGTGCGCCAAGCTGCAGCAATGTCGGCAGGAGCTGGGCGGAAAAATCCTCGCTCGATTCCATCGGCAGCATGGATGGCAGATGATCGATCGCCACCAGGTCGAGCGGCGGGTCGCCATCCAACAGCCGCCGTGCGGGCTGTTCGAAACTGGTGCATTCGGAATAAAGCGGCACCGGATTATAATCGCCGAAGGGATCGCAGCTGACATCGCTGACAACACGGAGACGGCGGCCCGGTTCAGCCACCGTATCTTGCGTAACAAAGGGCGGGATCGATGAAAACACCAGCACGCAGTTGATAAAGATATCGTGCTGCAGCACTGCATCGAACGGCCCGCCCGGCGCGGTCTCGGCCATGTCCCATTTGCTTGTCTCAAGGTCGAGCGCTTCTGCCAGGTCGACGGCACCCGCACCGCTGCGCCCGAGCGCGCCGATGACGATGGTGTTGGGGCGCCGGCCGGCGGCGGCTTCGGCTTGTGAAAGTTCAGCCTTAAGTTCAGCAATCAGCGCGTCCCTATTGGCATAGTCACCCAGCACGGGAACCACGGGATCGCGGCCAAGCATCTGCCCGCACCAGGTCTTGACTGCCACGGCAGCGCCGGCAAAGCCTGCCCAATAACCGAAGGCTGCAACCCGGCGGCCGGTTTCATCAACCAGGAATTCGAGGTCGAACAGCGCGCCGCCGCCTTGGGTAAAACGGCGCAAGACATCCTGCCAGCCGGCCTGTTCCTTAAAGGCATGGGCGAAGTAAATATGGCGGTGGCTGAGCGGTTCGGTGCTCTCGGGAAGTTCCTTCAGCCCCATGATAAAGGCATCGGAAGGTGCGTTCGGCCAGCTGCCCTCTTCGACCAGGTGGCAACCGCTGGCGGCATAAGCATCGCTTGGAAAGCAGCTCTGGGAGGAGCGCTCGACATTCACATCGAACCCCGCAAGCACAAGAGCAGCGGCACTTTTCGGTGTCAGCGCGGTGCGCCTCTCAAGCGGTTTGGTTTCAGACCTAAGCCATATACTGGTACTCATTGACGCCACCCAGCACGGTCATCGTGCGATAAATCCCCTGGAGCGAAAGTCTTAGTGTCCGTTCAGGAATGCGCGAAAAAAGCGCATTCCTATTCCGTAGCCAACCCTCTCCCTGAGCCCAACCACCCAATAATGGTACCCTTGTGGGTGGTTGGGCCGGGGGAGAGGGCCGGCCAGGGCATTCTTAAACGGACTCTTACTTTATGGCATGGGCCGCGCAAATGTTTTTCTTTGCGGGCCGCGCGCCGGTTCTGCATGATAGAAACCGCGTCGCTGGTTCGCCCGCGCCACAATGGAGACATCAATGATCGCCCGTACCCTGTCTAACGTGTTGCGCATCGTGCTCCTGGCCGCAGCGGCCATGGTATTGTCCGGCTGTATTGTGAACACCAAAACCTGGCTCAGCGAACGTGCCTCGTCCGAAGCTGACAAGCGGCTGCTCGGGGTCTGGAGCGTGCCGGCTGGAAATGACAAGTTCAATCTGGTGTTCCTCAGCAAGTCCAAAGACGGCGGCATGGAAATGCTCACGCTGGAAATGGACGAACAGACAGGTGACGAACCGCCGACCGCTGAATGGGGCACATCGGTTTTATGGCCTACAAAAATTGCCGGCCGCGACTACCTCAATATCGAAATCGACGGTGGTCAATATATCGTCGCTTACAATGTCACAGCACCCGACGCTTTTGAATTCGGGTTGATGAAAGTGGAACCGCTGCATAAGGCGGTCAAGGCGGGCCGGCTCAAAGGCGATGTGGTCAAAGGTCTGGGCGGCCCTTCGGTGACGCTGACCGACAGTGCGGAGAACATCGTAGCCTTTATCCGCGACAATGGCGGGCACGACCTGTTCACTTTTGGCGAAGACGGCAAACGCATGACGCTGACGCGGTTTCAGTTGAAGAAGTAAAGCCGTGGCGCGGGCGCTGCCACGGGCAGACCCTGCTCAATCACAGTACAAGCACTGCCGCCGAGGCGATGAGTGTCACTCCCATGGCGCGGTCGTACCAACGCCGGGGCCGCGGATGTTTCAACAGTCCGGCCAGCGCCGCTCCAGCGGACGCCCAAAGCGTGAGGCAGGCACATGTCACCACAACGAAGATCAGTGCCAGCGCTGACAAAGACGCTTGCCAAGAGAGCCCGGCGGGTACCGCAGCAGTGGCGGTCATGACCAGGAGCCAGCTCTTGGGATTGAGGAACTGAAAGACCGCCAATCCGACAACGCCGGACGGCAGGGCAGGGTTTGAATGTTGCACCTTGTGTGCGGCTCCACCAGAGCGCCAAACCAGTGACGCACCCAACCAGGCGAGATAAAGACAGCCCGCGACCATCAATGCCGTGCGAAGGCGGGGTTCGGCTGAAAAGGCGATACCGGCACCCGCCGATACCACGCAGAGCAGGCCCAAAGAGCCGGTCACCACACCGGTGATTGCCGGCAGCGTTGCCGCAAAGCCGCCGCGGGACGCCGTGCCCAGAACCACGAAATTATTCGGTCCCGGGGTGATCGCTGCGACTGCAACAAATCCGATAATGGCGAGGAACGATTCCATGGCGGACCTCAGTGCCTCTTGAGTAGCTTGAGGGTTGCCGGATCGACTTCAACCCGGCTGCCACTGCGAAGGGTGATCTGTGCGGGGCCGAGGGCGGTGCGGTTGTGGGGGGCGGTCCAGTCCGCATCCGGACAGACCGCGACGATGCGGTGGGGATTGCCGGTAGTGTCGTTCTCATAACTGCCCGCACGCATGGCGGCAAAGTCAACGGTCCCCGACACACCGTTCCATTGGTAGAGATCGCGGCCATAGGCCCACAGGCTTGGATAGTCGATCAGCCTGCGCCGGCAGCATTTGTGCAGCACGTGGTAGATGGCATCGAACCTGAGCAGTGTCGGCAACAGCTGCCAGTCGACTTCCGTGACTGCCGGGCCGAAAAGATGGCGCTGACCGGTGAGGCGCATTTCAAGCTCATCGAGCATTGTGAAGACGCCGTGAACCGCTGTGTCATATGCCCGTTGCTGTTCGGCAAACCCTGCCCGATAGACGCCGTTTGAAAGCTGGTCATAGATGCGGGCACCAAGCATATCGATTTCTTCTGCCAGCGCTTCTGGACGCAAGGTGAAGTCGGGGTGACCGTCGATTGTTGCAACAGCATCGAACGCGCGCATGATTCCTAAGGAGCTGTTGCTGACAATGCGCTTGCTCGTGCTGTCCCACAGCACCGGCACGGTGGAACGGCCGGTATAGGCCGGGTCGCTCAATGTGTAGAGCTCATGCAAATGCCGGATCGCTTCACCGGTTCCCGGTACCGTCCACGGCACACTGCCGTTGATGGCGTACCCCTGGACGCGCAGCCCATGGGCAAGCTGCACGGGCACAAAGGCTTCCAGCCGTTTTAACGCTCTTACGATCAGGGCTCGGTGTGACCACGGGCAACTGAGTGATGCGATCAGATGGAAACGGCCAGGTTCCGCTGACATGGCATCGATCAGATCGTGTGGCACCTCAGATCCAAAGACGCTCGGTTCCCGTACAAATATTCCGCGTTCGACAAACCGGTCTTCATCTGTCCATGTGCCGTCAATCACCATGCCCATTGTCGAACCTCCTTAGCCCCACCGTTGAGAACATAGACACCGCCCGGCCAAATTAATGGTCTCAAATTCGAATGTTTTGGTCTAATTTAAGCACCATGCGTGATTTACCCCTGAATGCCCTGAGAGCGTTCGCCATGGTCTATGACACTGGCGGCATCCGGCCGGCGGCGCGTGCGCTCCAGGTCAGCCATTCCTCGGTCAGCCGCCATGTGCGTGAGCTGGAAGCATGGATCGGGATTACCCTGGTGCAGACCGGGAACGGCTCGCGTCCGCTGGTCTTCACGGTGCAAGGGGAAGCGCTGGGGCGGGCCGGTCTTGCCAGCCTGCGGGAGCTTGACAGCGCCGTTACGGGGCTCAGGGAGCGCCGCCGCGGCAACGCTGTGACTGTGTCAACCACATCGTCCTTTGCCACAAGATGGCTGTTACCGCGTTTGGCGGAGTTCGAACAGGCCCATCCATGGGTCGAGCTGTCGGTCATGGTCGATCAGAAACTGAATGACCCTTCGGCCCAGGGTATTGATATCGCCTTGCGCATGGGACAAGGGCCATGGCCACCGCTTGCCTGCGAGGCGCTTATGGACGATGCGCTCTATCCGGTCATGAGCCCGGCTTTTTGGGAGAAGGTGGGCCGGCCGGGTTCTCCCGACGATCTCGCGGGCTTGCGGCTGCTGCATGACCGCGACCCGCAGGCATCGTGGGAACAGTGGCACAAGGCGTTCCCGGTCAAGGGGCTGGATATGCGCGCGGGCCCGAGGTTTGCATCATCCGATCTGGTGTTGAAGGCAGCAGCACAAGGCCTCGGCGTGGCGCTCGCCCGCCACCGGCTGGTTACCGACGATATCGCAGCGCAAACCCTGATCCGCCCCTGTAGCGACCTGCATGTTCCCGTGCCTGGTGCTTACTGGATCGTGATGTCTGAAGGATCGGCACCCGGTGTGGCGGTAACCGCAGTGGTCGAGTGGCTTAAGGGGCAGGCTGCTGCCTGACGCTCACCACCCCAAATTCTGCCGGCGATTTCTTCGATTATGCGGTTTGACAGAATCAGGCCCGGAAGAACGGTGCGCGCAAGCTGGGCGATGGCCGGAATGCTGAAAATACGAGAGAACAATACTGAGAATACGAGAGAGTAAGGAGTTCGGTAAACCGTCACCGTAATTCCAAGCTTTTCGCTTAGCAGCCTATCCAACGGCATTCACCTACCTTAGATTGCATGTTCATTACGAATCATGTTTACGTGTTGCGATATGCAATATCGCATGATATTCATGTTTTGTTCTTTATTTTTAGGGCTCGAAAAACATGTCAAACACTAAGAGTTATTGGACTAGCAAACGCTCCGAGGGCTGGGCCGTTAAGCGTGAAGGAGCTACGAAAGCCTCTTCGGTTCATTCGACACAACAAGAGGCGTGGACAGAGACGAGACGATTGGCGCGAGGTTCAGGAGGTGAGGCTTACTTGAAGGGCACGGACGGTAAAATTCGAGCCAGGAATACTTACGGCAAAGACCCGTTTCCACCCAAAGGCTGACGTTTTATGCCAGAAAAAAAGGCACCGTTAGCGATAGTCTATGACTTTGATGGAACACTCGCTCCAGGGAATATGCAAGAGCGAGATCTTATTCCTGCTCTCGGATTGAAACCGAAGGAATTCTGGAAGCTTGTAAAAGAGAACTCTAAGAAGCACGAGGCTGATGAAATTCTTTCATACATGCGTCTAATGTTGGAGCATGCACAATCCAAGCATGTTCAAGTTCGAAAGACAGACTTCGAAAGCTTTGGGAAAAATTTAAATTTGTTTCAGGGACTGCTTGCTTATCAGGATAAAAATGGTGATCAGCATGACGGTTGGTTTGATCGAATTAATGTTTATGCGAGAGCGAGCGGCGTCAAAATTGATCACTTTATAGTCTCATCAGGCATGCGCGAAATGGTCAGTGGAACGGAAATCGCGAAATACTTTAGGATGATTTACGCCTCGGCGTTTATGTATGATCATCACGGGGTGGCAGTATGGCCTGCTTTAGCATTGAATTACACAACAAAAACTCAGTATCTATTTCGAATTAATAAGGGCAGCCTACACGTCTACGATCACTCCGTAATAAACAAATTTGTTGAACACAAAGACCGACCAATACCTTTCACTAACATCGCATTTATAGGAGATGGCGAAACAGATGTTCCGTGTTTTAGGCTAGTTACCGAGCAAGGCGGGAATGCTATCGCTGTTTACAAACCGAACACTTCAGGTGCAAAAGCACGTTGCCAAAAGTATGTGACCCAAGGCCGGGCGAAGTTCATTGCACCTGCTGATTATCGTGATCAGACCGAAATTGATAGAATCATCAAGGCTTTAATCGACAAACTGTCAATTGATCTACATCTTGAGAATTTGACACCTAAGTTGAGCCCTTCTTGAAATAATATATTTTTGCGATTTACGGTGACGGTTTACTAAACCCTTTTTTTTGCTTCGACTTCGGCCCTCTCTTGCCGGACGCGAGCGCCTTTCCGGTCTGCCGCTCCCGTTGCTCAAGCCAGCCCGTCAATCTCTTCGATGATGCGGTCCGAGAGGATGATGTCGAAGTGGTTGAGGCCCTCAAGAACCGCATGGGACACGTGGCGGCCCTCCTCCCGCAGCCGTTCGGCATACGTGCGTGACTGGCGGTGGAATTCGGAGGTTTCGTTTTCACCGACCACCACATGCACCGGACAGGATGGTGGGTCGGCGGCAAAGAGCGGGCTCATGGAGCGGGCGGTTTCGGCATCCAGGCCAAGCGGCTCGTTGATATAGGTGTGGCGCAGGGGTTCCAGATCGTAAATCCCGCTGATCAGGAGGGCGCTCGCAATCCCCTCACAGCCTTGGCTTAAGACCATGGCGGCAAGTTGCGCGCCGGCACTGTGGCCGGACAGGCTGATGCGGTCCGGGTCGATGCCGTAATCCGCTCCATGGTGCTGCAGCCAGGCGATGGCGCGGGCGCATTGGTCGATCATTTCGGCAATTGTCGCATCCGGTGCGAGCGTGTAGTTGACCACTGCAAGCGCGATGCCTCGGGCACCAAGCCCCGGCGCCATGGCGGCGGATGCCTTGTGGCTCAGTTCCTGCCAGTAGCCGCCATGAATGAATATGTGGAGCGGGTGTGGACCGGGGCCTTGGGGCAGAAACAGGTCGAGGACTTCGTCGGGTGCTTCGCCATAGGGCAGGTCTTCATGGACGCGGCAGGTCCGCCGGGCTTCCGCGCTTTCGGCGACGTAACGCTCGATCAGCGCGGAGATGTCGCCGCCAAGACAGGAGCTTGGTGAATATTCCCGTTCCAGCTCTTCGCGGGTGAAGCTCCTGTAAAGCTTCAACGGATCAGTCCCCCCGCACCACGGCGTTGCGCACTTCATAGAGGTCATGGAAGAAGCGCAGGTTGAGGGCAGCCTTCAGGTAGCCGACGCCGGACGAGCCGCCGGTTCCCGGCTGATGGCCGATGATGCGTTGTACCGCCGACATGTGATCGAAACGCCAGCGCTGGAACAAGCCTTCGACATCCATGAGCTTTTCGGCAAGATCATAAAGGTCCCAGTGATCCTCAGGCCGGGTGTAGACGGTGCGCCAGATTTCCACCACGCCGTCATGGCCGCCATAGGGCTCGCGCAGGTCCCTCACCAGAAGCTCGCTTGGCACGTTCCAGCCGTTGCGCGCCAGAAGCGCCAGCACTTCGTCGTAAAGGGCGGGTTCGGCCAGCACCTTCTCAAGCTCTTTCACGGCCGTAGCATCGTGGGCGTGGGTCTTGATGTGGGCGGCATCCTTGTTGCCCATGATGAACTCGACGCGCCGATAGCCCCAGCTCTGGAAACCGGAGCCTACCCCTAAGGCATCGCGAAATGCCACATAGTCGGTGACGGTCATGGTGAGCAACACCTTCCAGGCATCGATCAACTGCTCGAGGATCGCCTTGACCCGCGCCAGGCTCTTGTGGGCGCCGTTCAGGTCGCCTTCATGCAGGCAGGTGCGGATCGCGCGCAGCTCGTGATACATCAGCTTGAGCCACAGCTCGCAGACCTGGTGAATGACGATGAACAACAGCTCATCGCGCTCAGGCGGGTCCTGAAACGTCTCCTGAAGATTGAGCAGGGTGTCGAGCTTGAGAAAATCGCCATAGGTCTGCCGTGTACCGTCACGCTGAAACTCGGTCTTGATACCGGCTTCCATTTCGCGCTTCAGGGTGCGGGTGACTTTTTCAGCATCATCGGACATGGCGGAGCTTTTTTCCTTACCTCGGCTTCATTTGGTATAACGCAGGTTCACCAGCAGGGAAACGACCGGAACGCGGATACCATGTCACATGTCACACTCGATGATGTCAGGCGGCTTGATGCAGAGGATCCGCTGAGATCGTTTCGCGACCGGTTCCACCTGCCCGACGGCGTGATCTATCTCGACGGCAATTCGTTAGGTGCTGCACCCAAGGCGGCGTTCGCGGAGATCGACCAGGCCGCCAGACAAGAATGGGCGCAGGACCTGATCACCAGCTGGAACAAGGCCGGCTGGTTCATGCTGACCGACACCCTCGGCGCACTGGTCGCAAAGCTTGTGGGTGCCGGCGACAACGAGGTGGTGGTCTGCGACACCACATCGGTCAATATCTACAAGACGCTTTATGCGGCACTGTCGCTCAGACCTGATCGCCAGGTGATCGTGTCGGAGGGCGGCAGCTTCCCGACCGACCTTTATATCCTCGAAGGGGTGGCGTCGTTTGCGACGGATATCTCCCTGAAGCTTGAAGGGGTCGATGCGGATCAAATCGAAGAGCTGATCGATGGCAACACCGCGGTGGTGCTGGCCAATCAGGTGGACTACCGTACCGGTGAGATCAGGGACATGGCCGCACTGACCGCAAAGGCCCACGAAGCGGGTGCGCTGATCGTCTGGGACCTGTGCCACTCGGCTGGTGTCATGCCGGTCGACCTCAATGGCTGTGATGCGGATTTTGCGGTCGGCTGCAGCTACAAATATCTCAATGGCGGACCCGGAGCGCCAGCCTTCCTGTTCGCTGCTACACGCCACCACGCGGCCTGCCGGCAACCGCTGTCGGGCTGGTGGGGGCACCAGAGCCCGTTCGCGTTCGATCCCTCCTACACACCCGATCCCGGCATCCGCAAGTTCCTGTGCGGTACCCAGCCGGTGCTGTCGCTGCGTGGCATGAAGGCGGGGCTCGAGCTCTATCAGGAAGTCGATCTTGATGCCGTGCGGGCCAAGAGCATGGCGCTCACCGACCTGTTCATCGCCCTGCTCGAACAGCACTGTCCTGGCACTTTCGAGCTGGCCTGTCCGCAGCGCGCGGCGCAGCGCGGAAGCCAGGTGTCGGTGCGCCATGGAGACGGCTTTGCGCTCATGCAGGCGTTGATCGAGGACGGTGTCATCGGCGACTTCCGCGCCCCCGACATCATGCGCTTCGGCTTCGCGCCGCTTTATGTGGGTTATGAAGATGTTTGGACGGCGGTTGAACGGCTGAGCCGGATTCTTTCATCGGAAATCTGGCGTGAGGCGCGTTTCACAACCCGCACCGCGGTAACTTAATGCGTAATTTCAATGGGTTATTATGGTTAATGTAATGTTAAGAATCCGATTCAAGATAGTTGGCGACATTATGTCGACATTTACTTGCGCAAGGCCTAAGACTTGCCAGCATGAATTTGTGCGGACAACGTAGTATCGCCGCCGCCACGACATGCGCGGGGCGATAGTTGAGGGAGAGGATCAATGAGCAGAGCACAGGTTGACTGGCACGGTGTCTATGCAGTCATCGTGACACCGTTCACACAAGCCGGTGAACTCGATGAAGCCGGCTACCGGCAGGTGGTCGAGTTCGTGATCGAGGCCGGATGCCATGGTGTGATCTCGGCGGGCTCGACCGGTGAATTCTATCTGATGGACGACGAGGAACGCGGCCGGGTGTTCGACATCGCGGTCGACCAGGCCGCAGGCCGGGTGCCGGTGATTGGCTGTCCGGCCGCCATGCGCACCGAGCATGTGGCCGCCCTGACACGCCGGGCAGCGGACGCCGGATGTGCCGGTGTAATGTGCCTGACGCCACTCTACATCTCGCTGAGCGACCAGGAGATCAAGGAATATTACCGGCGCATCTCGAGCGAAGGCGGGCTGCCGATCATGCTCTATAACTCGCCCAAGCTGGTGAACAACAACCTGCCCGCCTCACTGGTCGCCGAGCTGATGGAAAACGACAATGTGGTGGCGATCAAGGACACCACCTGGGACCTCTACACGACCATGGCGCTGGTCAGGGAATGCGGTCCCGAACTGCGGGTGTTTGTCGGCCTTGAAGACCTGTTCCTGCCGGCACTTTCGGTCGGCGCCAAGGGAGCGGTCGCGATGATGCCGCAGGTGGTCGGGCGCATGACGCGGGACCTCTATGACGCCGCCCTTAACGGCGAGCGGGACCGGGCGCAGGCACTGCATGAAAAGATGATACGCGCCTATGACATCTTCAAAGTCGGTTCGGCCTATATCGGCATCAAGGAGGCGATGAACCTGCTTGGACGACCGGGCGGCCATTCGCGCCCACCCATGCTGCCTTATACGGATGATCAGAAACAACAGTTGCGGGCGATACTGACTGACCTGGAACTGCTATGAGACTGGGCTTCATCGGCACCGGCGCCATCACCGAGGCGATGATCGAAGGCTTCGTTACGGTCGGCGGGTTCGCTGATCCGATCATGGTCTCGGAGCGTTCGAAAGAACGCTCCGCACGACTTGCGGCACGGCATGAAAACATCACCGTCTCACCCGACAATCAGGCGATCGTCGATGGCAGTGACTGGGTGTTCCTCGCACCGTTGCCGGTCCAAGCAATCGAGGTTGCCTCCGCCCTCACCTTCCGCGCTGACCAGCGGATCATCTCAGCGGTTGCCGGTATCAGGCTTGAGACCTGGGCGCCTGTTCTCGCGCCGGCCACCGACATCCATCGCGTTGTTCCCCTGCCACCGATTGAGCGCGGGCTGGGGCCAACGGCGATCTGTCCACCCGACCCGGGCGTCGAGGCGTTGTTCGCAAGCACCGGCACGGCGGTGGCGGTCGATGACGAGCGCCAGTTCCAGGCGCTGGCCGTGGCCACTTCGCTCATGGCCTGCTTTTTCGAAACCGTCGCCACCTCGGCAAACTGGCTTGAGAACGAAGGCGTGCCGGACGCACAGGCCGCAGCTTATGCCTCGTCCATGTTCCAGGCGCTGGCAAGTCTCGCCACCCAGGAAGACGCCGCCGGCCTCAGGACCATGGCGGATGATTGCCTGACCGCAGGCGGCGTCAACGAGCAGGTATTGTACGAGTTGCGCGAGGCGGGCTGGTTCGACACCTACCGCAAACGCCTCGACCGCATCATGGAGCGGTTTGACGGGGCATAGATCTGAACAACCTGCCACGATCTCCTCATGCTGAGGAGGCGCGAAGCGCCGTCTCGAAGCATGGGTTCCACGGCGCAACAGTGCGATATCCTTCGAGACCGCCCCTGTGGGGCCTCCTCAGGATGAGGAGATGGAAAGCTCGCGGCAATCGTCCGCGACCTGTGGCATCATCACCGCGTGAGTGGTTACTCCGACGGCGGCTTGGCGGCGTAGGCGTCGTAGGCGGTGTAGGCGAGCCAGCCGGCATCGATCGGCAGGGTGACGCCGGTGATTGCGCCGGCTTCCTTAGAGCACAGGAAATAGACCGCGTGGGCGACATCTTCCGGGGTAACGAACTTCCGCAAGGCGGATGCGTTGATGATTGCGGCTGGATCGCGTTCGCCGGCATCGATGCGCGCCTGCATGGCGGGTGTCAGCGTATAGCCGGGCGCCACCGCGTTGACCCGGATGCCATGGGGTCCAAGCTCGGCTGCCATGGATTCGGTGAGCGAGACCATTGCCGCCTTGGTGGCGTTATAGGCGACCTGGGCGGAGGCGCGGGTGCTGGTGAGCGAGGCGATGGTGACGATGTTGCCAGCACCCTGATCCTTCATGGTGCGGCCGAACAGCTGGCAGGTTGAGACCACGCCCAGATAATTGACGCGCAGCAATTTCTCCGCCTCATCGAGCGACATATCGAGCACCCTCACAGCGTTCTGCAGGATACCGGCACAGGGCACCAGCACGTCAACCCGGCCATCGCTGCTGAGGATCTCTCCGGCAACCCGTTCCAGGCTCGAGCGGTCAGTGGTGTCGACACCGTGAAACGAGACGGTATCGCCAAGTGCTGACGCCACCTTGGGCCCGCGCTCTTCATTGACATCAAGGATGCGCACCCGGTCGCCGGCTGCGGCAAACCGCGTGGCGATGCCTTCACCGATACCGCTTGCGCCGCCGGTTACGACGACCACTCGTGGATCTCCCATCACTTTGTCCTTTCAGTCCGCGGCCCGACAAACGGTGCGCAGCGTTCGATGGCGATCTTCACCACTTCGTCTGGATCGCGCTGCCACCAGTCCAGTTCGGAAAACAGTTCCAGTTCGATCGGCCCGTCATATTCCACGTCGTCAAGCCATGAGCGGATCGCTGCGATATCGGCGACGCCATCGCCTACCATGGCGCGGTCGCGCATATTACGGGTCGGCACGCGCCAGTCGCAGATGTGGAAGGTGCTGACCCGTTCGCCGCCGCCGCGTGTGATCTCGGCCTTAAGGTCTGGATCCCACCAGCAATGATAAACATCGACCACGGTGGAAAACCCCTCGCCCAACTCGTCGCACAGATCATTGGCCTGTTTGAGCGTATTGAGGCAGGAACGCTCGGCGGCATACATGGGGTGCAGGGGTTCAAGCCCCATGGTCACACCGGTGCTGATTGCGTGGGCTTGCAGTTCAGCCAGTCCGTCACCCACTCTCTGGCGTTGCCCGGCAAGATCCTTTGATCCGTCCGGCAGACCACCGACCACCATGACCACACAGGGGCTGCCGATTTCTGCCGCCTGGTCGAGGATTGCCCGGTTGTCGTCGATGGCTGAACTCAAACCTGCCTCATCGGTTGCGTTGAACCAGGCACCGGTGCACAGACAGGCGACCTTAAGGCCCGCCGCCTTCAGGTGCTTTGCCGTGCGCTGGGTGCCGTAATCGTCGATGAAATGCCGCCAGGCGCCGATGCCCGGAACGCCGTGCCGCACCAGGCCTTCGATGGCTTCGCCCATGGACCATTTGGGCGTGGTGATCTGGTTGAGCGCGAAACGGGAGAGATCGGCCATGGTCAGCGCGCAGCGATCATCTCGGCGCGCCGTGCAGCTGTTGCGGCAAGATCCGGCTCGATGCCGTCTTCGGCGAAGACAACACCGAACTGCTCGGCGGCAAACTGCGTTGAGATCTTCTGGTTGAACACATCCGCTGCCACCGCCTCGATGGAACGTTCCGCCGCGTCGCCATAGCCGCCGCCGCCCGGTTGTTCGTGGCGCAGCACATCGCCTGAATAAACCGTTCTTGTGACCTTGCTCGGCAGGGCTTCGGGATCGCCATCCGGGTTGAAGGTGTTGCGCGCGGGCGCTGCAGGGCCGCCGCCATCCAGACCATAAGGCGGATTTACATAGCGGTCGGAACGCAATTGCAGAATGGCTTCATCCGCCAGCAACCGGTATTGCCGGATCAGTCCCAGGCCGCCGCGATGGCGGCCGGGCCCACAGGAATCCTCGCGATAGGCATAGCATTCCATGCGCACCGGATAGCGCGCCTCAAGGGTTTCAATGGGCATGTTGGACATGTTCTGGGACGGGTTGGTCACGCCCTCGATGCCGTCCGCATTGGCGCGCCCGCCCCAGGCGCCGTTGATCATGTCGACCATGATGAAGGGCTCGCGGGTCTCCTTGTCATAACCACCGAAGCAGATCACCGTGTTGCCACCCTCACCGGCGGCGCGCACCTTACCGGGTACGATCTGGGCGAGTGCGCCCATCACGGTGTCGACCGTGCGGTAGCCGGTGAGTGCACGGGCTGCGACCGGGGCCGGCATTTGCGGGTTGAGGATCGAGCCGAGCGGTGCCTTGACTGAAATGCAGCGATAGACGCCGGCATTGTTGGGCACCTTCTGCTCGAGCACACATCTGATCGCCAGATAGGTCGAGGATTTGGTGAACGACATGGTGGAGTTGATGGCGCCACGCACCTGGGGCGAGCTGCCGGTGAAGTCAACGGTCAGGTGATCGCCGGTAACGGTGACACAGCAGGTGATCGGGATCTGTTCCCGGGTGAAACCATCGCCGTCAATATAGTCGGTGAAGGTGTAGTCGCCGTCCGGCCATGTGGCGATCGCCTTGCGGGTCAGGGTCTCGCCATAGTCAATCAGTTCATCGAAATAATCCGTTAGCGCTTCCTCACCATAACGCTCCAGAAGTTCGAGATAGTTGCGCTCGCCGATATTGCAGGTGGCGATCTGGGATTCGATATCGCCGACCACCAGATCCGGCACCCGAACGTTCTTTCTGATCATGTCGAACAGGGTGTCGTTGGCTTTGCCCGCGTCATAGAGCTTGAGCGGGGGGATACGCAGGCCTTCCTGGAAGATTTCTGTTGAATCGGCCGCATTCGATCCCGGCACCCGGCCACCCATGTCGCAATGATGGGTGATCACCACGGCAAATCCGTGCAGAACGCCACCGGTGAAAATCGGCTTGAACATGAAGATATCGGGCAGGTGCATGCCGCCCTGGTAGGGATCGTTCAGGATGACGATGTCGCCGGGAACAAAACTGCCGCCATATTTCTCCAGCACCGCCTCGATGGCGTCCGGCACAGCACCCAGATGGAGCGCCACGGTCTTGGCCTGGGTCAGGATGCGGCCATCGGCATCGCAGATGGTGCAGGAATAATCGAGCACATCGCGCACCAAAGGCGAACGCGACGTGCGCATCACCGTATAGGCCATTTCATCGACAATGGTATCGAGTGCGCTGGCGACAACCGCCAGGGTGATCGGATCGAGGTTACGCTTTGCCATGGCTTATTCGAGCCCCAGTTCTACGACAATGTTTCCGGCCTCATCGAGCATGGCGCGGGCACCCGGCGGCACCACGATGGTGGAATCGCTGCTCTCGATGATCGCAGGTCCCGCCTGTTCGCCCTCGAAGGTTTCGCGCCACAAAACCGGCGCATCGGCCCAGCCTGTGTCCCGGCTGAAATAAGCCGACCGGCTGGCGGCGCCGGCGCCACCGGTTGATCCGGGTGCTGTGCGGACATGGGCGAAATCGACCTTGTTGGGCCGCAAGCCGCGGCCGATCAAACGGATGTTGACGATTTCGACTTCATCGTCGGAGGCATATTGGTAGATGCTGCGATAGGCCTCGATGAAGGCTGAACGCAATGTTTCGGCATCGAGTGCGTCCGTTGACACCGGGATCGCCACTTCATTATCCTGATCCTCGAACCTCAGGTCGATTTCGAAATCGAGACTGATCGCGGCAGCATCATACCCTTCCTCTGCAAGGGTCGCCCGGGCGCGATCGGCAAGGGCCGACATGACGCCGTCGAGTTCTGATTTGTCCATCTTGCGCAACAGGCCAGGCCAAGCCTGGATGAAGTAGCGTTCCACATCGCCCGCCAACATGCCCATGGCGGTGAACACACCCGGCATGGGTGGAAACAGGACCCTGCTTATGTTGAGCACCCGGGCAAGATCACAGGCGTGCACCGGGCCGCTGCCGCCGAACCCCAGAAGCGTAAACTCACGCGGATCGACGCCACGTTCAACGGTTACCGCACGGATCGCCCGGGCCATGTTGACATTGGCGACATCGCGGATTCCACGCGCTGCATCTTCGAGACCAAGGCCCAGCGGTTCAGCGACATGGCGCTGTATGGCGGTGCGGGCGGCCTCGACATCAAGATGTAGTGACCCGCCCGCCAGATTATCGGGCAACAGACCCAACACCACATTGGCGTCGGTGACGGTTGGCCGATCGCCACCAATGGCGTAGCAGGCCGGGCCCGGTTCGGCGCCGGCTGAAATCGGACCGATATTGAGCAGACCGCCTTCATCGACCCAGGCGATAGACCCGCCGCCGGAGCCGACTTCCGCAACATCGACAGTCGGCACCCGCATCATATAGCCGCCCGCCTTGATGAACCGGCTTGGTGTCGAGATACCGGCGCGGAATTCATATTCGTTGGTGCGCGAAAGCTCGCCATTGTGAACCAGCGCTGCCGAGGCGGTGGTGCCGCCCATATCGAATACGATCAGGTTCCGTTCGCCGACAGCACTACCCATATGGGTGGCGCCGACCACGCCGGCTGACCGGCCGGACGATATGAAGAACACCGGTTTTTCCCGGGCGGTTGCGGCTGCTGCAAGACCGCCATTGGAATTACTCACCAGAAGCGGGGCGTCGATACCGGCAGCACGCAGCCCGTCTTCCAGACGCGCCAGATAGGATTGCAATACCGGCAGCACATAGGCGTTGACCACCGCTGTCGAGACCCGTTCATACTCCTTGATCTCCGGCAGGACGGAAACGGAAGACGTTACCGCCAGATCCGGCAAGGCGTCCCGGATTGCGGCTTCGGCCGCCTGTTCATGTTGGGGATTGCGGTAGCTGTTGAGAAAGCAGATGGCAATCGAGTGCACGCCGTCACCGGCCAGATCGCGCGCAACCGACACAACCTCACCCACATCGAGCGGTGTCAGCACCTCGCCGTCGGTGGTAATGCGCTCATTGACTTCGCGTCGGAAGCGGCGCGCCACCAGGGGCTCGGGCTTCGACCAGGTCAGATCGAACATGTCGGGTGTGCGTACGCGGCCGATTTCGAGCACGTCGCGAAAGCCTTTTGTTGTGATCAGTCCGGTCGTGGCGCCGAGTTTTTGCAGCAATGTGTTGGAGCCGACCGTGGTGCCATGGAGCACCTCGGCGACATCCGCCGGTTCAAGTCCTGCCGTCTCAAGGATCTCGGCGATGCCGTCAATGACTGCCCGCTCGGGATGGTCAGGCGTGGACGCCAGTTTCAGATAATGAGTCTGCCCCTCGCCACTCAACAGCACGAGATCGGTGAACGTACCCCCGATATCGACCGCAACCCGCGCGTTTCCAATCATGTCACTCTTGGCCCAGGTTTCGTCCGGCTTGGGTCGGATTTGGATGTTGTATCTTTGTCGACATACTGTCGACTTACCTGAGAGTCAAGGGCAAGAATCCACCGGGGAGACCGCAAATGCAGCGGTTCGTCGTACTGCGGCAGTGCAGACTGCGCGTTTGGCCTATCCGCCATCGATATCTGCGATCTGTATGGTCGAGGTGAGGCTGCGGGACACGAACTCCATGAACCGGCCTCGGAACTGTGCGGCATGGGCATGCGCAACCTGTTCGGCCTTGTCCGCGTCGCGGGCCTCAATCGCGCGGATCAGTTCGATATGGTCCGTGGTGAGGTCTGCTGGATGTTTCCGGTCTTCGCGCTGATAGATGAAATGCAAATGCAGCATGCGCCGGCCCTCATCCAGCAAACGCCGATAGAAGCCTTCGAAATAGGGGTTCTTCGAGGCGTGGGCGACGGCCATGTGAAAATTGTAATTGCTGTCGATGATCGGCAGGGAGACATCGACCTTGAAGGCTTCATCGACGGCGTGCTCGAACGACACCTGCATGGACTTGATGGCGGTCAGATCGTCATCGTCACGTTGCAGCGCGGCCAGCCGGTGGGTGATCCGTTGCATCATGTCGAGGGCATCGAGATAGTTGGGCATCTTCTGGACATCGATCGGCGCAACGATGGTCGAGCGGTTGGGCAGGATTTCAACCAGCCCTTCACCGGACAGGCGGATCAATGCCTCGCGCACCGGCGAGCGGGACAAACCGAACCGTTCACTCAGGCCCATTTCGTCAAGGGCCGAGCCCGGCCTGACCTTGAGCTGCAGGATCTCGTCGCGCAGGGCCTGATAGATATGCAAACCTCCAGTGCCGCGCGCCTGTTTAGCTTTACGCTTAGTCTTAACCGTCTCAACCATGGTCGTCCTCGTGTTGCCCCCTCGACGCTGGCCTGCTCAAGCGGAGGATCATGACCTATTCTGACATTGCAGAAACATTCTGTCGACATAACACCGACAAATGATATTTACTCGTCCATATAGGGCGTTAGCCCCCGTTCCAAGAGATGGCTGTTTATGCGCTGGAAGAAAGTTCTGAACCTGATCGACGTACATTGCGAAGGTGAGGTCGGCAAAGTCATCACGTCCGGCGTGCTCGACCTGCCGGGCGCGACCATGCTTGAGAAAATGGATTACATCAACAAGGTCGACGACAGTCTGCGCCGTTTTGTGGTGTTTGAACCCAGAGGTTGCGTGCAGGCCTCGGTCAACCTCCTGCTGCCGCCATGCGACCCGGCGGCGGACGCTGCCTTCATGATTTTCCAGGCCGATGAGGCACATCCAATGTCCGGCTCGAACGCCATTTGCGTAACCACGGCACTTCTGGAAACCGGTATGATCGAGATGTGTGAACCGGAGACCAAGTTGGTGCTCGACACACCGGCCGGGCTGGTCACAGCGACAGGCACCTGCCGTGATGGAAAATGCGAACGGGTCAGCCTCGACATGCCGGCATCCTTCGTTGAACATCTTGATCTTGAGATTAGGACCGAGACATGGGGCACGGTGCGCGGCGATATCGCCTTTGGCGGCTGCTATTATGCCGTCGTCGATGTCGGCCAACTGGGCCTCAAGATAGAACCGCACGCGGCGCGGGATTTGGTGGCGCACGGGGTTTCGCTCAGAACGTCGTTCAACGCTGCAGTCGACCTCAAACACCCGGAATTTCCAAGCCTCGATCACATCGCCTATGTCATGTTCCGCGACCGGGACGAAGATGGAGCGGTGCGTACCTGCACAACCCTCAAGCCCGGACGGGCCGACCGCTCGCCCTGCGGCACGGGCAGTTCGGCAAATCTGGCAGTGATGCATGCACGCGGAGAGATTGATGTGGGTGGCAAGACCAAGTCACGTTCGATCATCGGCAGCGAATTCGATGTCGAGCTGATTGCCGCCACCATGGTCGGAGACAAGCCGGCCGTGTGTCCGCGCATCACCGGCCGGGCCTGGATCTACGGAACCCAGCAATTGGGTCTTGATCCATCCGATCCCTATCCCCTGGGCTATGCCCTGTCGGACGCCTGGGGACCTTATCTCGACGGCATTTAGAGCATGCTCTAAAATTTTTCTGCGGGAGACCCCGATGACCGAAATTACCGGAACCACCCGGATCTATTACATGATGGCTCACCCGATCGATCATGTCACCACGCCGGAAGCAATGAACCCGATGTTTGAGGCGCGCGGGATCGATGCGGTCATGATCCCCATGCATGTGCATCCCGATAACCTGGCGCAGGCCTGGGAGACGTTCCGGTACACCCGCAATCTCGACGGCATCGTGGTCAGCGTTCCAATAAAGCAACGGGTACTCGAACTCTGCGACGAGGCCCATGAAAGAGCTGTTCAACTGGGTGCTGCAAATTGTGTGAGGCGCGGGCGTGACGGCCGCATGATGGGAGATAATTTCGACGGTGCCGGTTTCATGGCCGGCATGGCGAAGCACGGCTACGGTTTCAAGGGTGAACGGGTGCTGCTCGCCGGTGCCGGAGGTGCTGGTACGGCACTCGCCTTTGCGATTGCCGGAGAACACCCGGCCGCAATCACACTGTCGGACCGCGACCGGTCCCGTGCCGAAGCGCTTGGCGCCAGGGTGAGGTCAGCCTATCCCGAATGCGAAGTGAGGGTGAGCGACGCGCCGGCGAGCCCGCTCGGCGACAGCATCGCCATCAACGCCACTGACAGCGGCCTTCATGAAGGTGATCCGTTGCCGCTGGATGCCCAGGCGCTCGAAGCTGGAACCATCGTGTGCGATATCATCATGAAACCACGCGAAACCGCATTGCTCAGGATCGCAGGCGAGCGCAAATGCCGCCTGCATCACGGCCGCAACATGCTGGATGGACAGATGGAACTGTTCTGGAGCTTCTTCGGCCTGCCGGATTAATCAGAAGAGGAATCCCGGCGGGTCGTATCCACTCAGCCGATCAGTTTTGCCACCTCGGCACCAAGGCCTTCTTCAACCGTATCGCAGAAATCGATGATGTCCTCGGCACTCAGGTTCACAAAGCAAAGCGCCAGAGAGTTGTTATGTTCGGGATCGAATCGAACAACCTCTGCTCTTACTGGAAGACCTTCGTGATCGTGGTCGATGTTCAGGTACAGTTCAATCAGAGCGGACGTTCCCGGCCGCCATTGCCCCTGGTAATTCGAAATACGACACCCACCCAAGCCCCAGTCTTCTGTGATGTACAAATCGCCATCACATCGAATTTCAATCGATGGGACGTTGGTCCGCGGGCTGGTTCGCCGATCCGGTTGCGCCATACCGGCGTTCTGCGCAGAATCCAAACTCATGGTTCGCCTACTTGTTTGCACGATACAAGAACTCAGAAAACTACAAAAAAATGGTGGTTAAATGCTTAACAGGCATTCGATCTTTTTCAGCAATTCTCACAATGGAGTGTGCAAACAAGAAAAGACGGGCCCCTGAGAGCCCGTCTTTCATGTTCCTCAAACCGGTTTAACGCGGCTTATTTCATCAGCACGCCGGCCCATTTGCCGTTTTCGCCGACTGTGTTGACCGAGAAGATGCCCGTGACGTCGCCTTTTGCGTCGAAATCATTGTTTCCGACGGCGCCTTCATAGTTGATGTCTTCGCCGGCAGCGATAGCCTTCTTGGCCTTGGCCCATTCACCAGGACGGATGACCATGCCGGGACCCGACGCAACACTGCGCAGGGCGGCCGCAATCTTGGTGCGGTCGGCGGAGCCTGCCTTCTCGATCGCCAGGGCAATCAGGAAGGTCGCGTCATAGCCGTGTGCGGCATAAGGCGCTTGCGGATTGCCGCCGGCAGCTTTGAACGCATCGGAGAACAGCTGATAGGACTTGTTCTCGGGGTCGGAAGCCGCCTGGGTGATCTGGATATTGCCACGCAGAGGATCGGCACCGATCTGATCGATCACCGACTGGTCGAACATGCCATCGGCCGCCAGGAACTTCGAGAACAGACCGTTTTCAAGGCTGTTCCGGACAATGGTGATGCCGCTGCCGCCGTAATAGGCGAACACCGCCAGGGCTTCGGCGCCCTTGCCCGACAGGGTCGACAGTTCGGAGCGGTAGGAAGCCTTCTTCTGCTCATGGGCCTGGTTGGCGGTAATCTCGCCGCCAAGGGCCTTGAAGGATGCTTCGAAAACCCCGGCAATGCCGGCATTGTAGTCGTCATTGGCGTAGGTCATCGCCAGCTTGCGATAACCGGTGTCCCATGCGAGCTGAGCGATCGCTTTGCCCTGATAGGCATCGGACGCAGACACCCGGAAAACCGTATCATTGTCCTGGAGATCGGTGATCGAGGGTGCGGTGGCCGAATCGGAGACCGCAACCACGCCGGCCGGGATCGTTACCGACTGAACCATGCCATTGGTCGCACCGGAGCAGCTTGCACCGACAATGGCGACGACCTGTTCGACATTGACGACCTTGCCACCGGCGTCAACACCGGCCTTGGGATCGCATTGCGAATCGGCAAGCACCATCTTCAAGGTGTCACCGCTCAGCAATCCGCCCTGATCGTTGACGTGTTTCGCAGCCAGACTGCGCGCTGACACAATAGCTGCCACCAGTTCCGCGATCGGACCGGTTACACCGGCGACCGAACCAACCTTGACTTCTCCCGCAGAGGCACCTGCTGCGGCAACCGCGAGCATGGTTGCGGCTAGAGCCGTTTTCTTCAAAGTTCTCAACATTCAAACCTCCCAAATACACAAATACTCCGGCGTACGGTTAAACCGTCGCCGCCTTGGTCCGTATGATGACCGCAGGTGCAAATATGTCAATTGCTATCACGCTTTGAGCGGATTCATGGGTGTTTACGTTAACCGCGCCGCAGCACGAACCGTGCCCCTGAAACGATGTCATACCGGCATTTCCCCGACCCGAAAACCAGGTTCGGTAGGCTATGTTTCCGCGACGGATTTCAGCCTCTTTTCCGGCAGTATTCCACTGGAAAACCGTTGGAGCACAAATTGCAGAACAAGACCGATCAAGAACACCCTGATATAGGCGGTGCGCACCGCCAATTCGTCGGGCAAACGGCTGGTCAGCAGTTCCGTGGCCGACCAGATGGTCCACATCAGCATGGCGCCGAGGATGGCACCCTTGTTGTTGGCGCTGCCACCGACCACCAGCATCACCCAGACCAGGAAAGTCGCGGTCAGCGGATCGGCGACCTGCGGATCGGTGAATTTCAGGTAATGCGACATCATCGCACCACCCAGACCCATGATCGCGGCGCCTACGACAAATGCCTCGATCCGGAACCGTTCAACATTTTTGCCGGCGGCAAGGGCTGCCGGTTCATTGTCGCGGATCGCCGACATTACCCGGCCCCAGGGGGACTTTCGCGCGCGCTCCAAAAGGAAGTAGAGCAGCGCCACAACGAGCAGGATCGACGCCATGAAGGCCAATTGGTTCCAGGGCTCAGACCAGGTCTCGAACTGCTTGGGCACATAGGACACGCCACGTGCGCCATTGGTTGCCCAGCTTTCGTTTTTCAGTATCAAGCGGAAAATCTCGGCGATGCCGAGCGTGGCAATGGCAAGGTAATCCGCCCGCAGGCGAATGCAGATACGGCCCATGGCCCAGGCAATCAGGCCGGCGATGATCATGGCGACAATTGCGGCAAGCGGAATGGGAAAGTCGAAACCACCCAGATGCCGCTCGGACGGCGCTGTAGTGAGGATGGCGCTGACATAGGCGCCAATGGCGAAAAACCCGGCAATGCCGGCATTGAACAGGCCGGTAAACCCCCACTGGATGTTAAGGCCCAGGGTGAGTATCGAATAGATGCCGCCAAAGGTCAGCAAGCTGATCACGTATAAAAAGATACCGTAAGCCTGGTCCATTTCTAAAACACCCTTCCCCGGAACAGTCCGCTCGGCCGCCAGATAAGCATCCCGACCATTATGGCAAATGAGACACCTGCCTTGTAGCCCGGCGATATCAAAGGTTCGTCACCAATCCACGGATATGTGGAAAGCTCTTCAGCCACACCGATGATCAGGCCGCCAACCATGGCGCCATAAGGTCGCCCGATACCGCCCAGAACGGCGGATGCAAACACCGGCAGCAGGATAAAGAACCCCATCATGGTGTCGACGTGGCTGTCGATCGCCAGAAACACACCGGCGGCAGCAGCGGTGCAGGCACCGACGATCCAGGTCGCCCTGATCACCATTTCTGTATCAATGCCGGTCAGCCGCGCCAATTCGGGGGAATCCGACATGGCACGCATGGCCTTGCCGATCTTGGTGCTGGACAGCAACCAATGAACTGCTGCCATGATCGCCAGGGCGAAGATGAAGATTAGTATATGTTTCGGCGAGATGCGCAGTGAATCAAAGAACACATAAGGGTATTGAATGCCCGGACTGACCGATTGCAATTGCACGCCCCAACTGAACTGGGTGACCGACCGGACCATCAGCATCATGCCGAAGGAGGCGATCACCAGGATAATCACCGGGCTGTTCCGGAACGGCTTGTAGAACACCCGGTCGATGCCCAGCACGACGACGGACGTCAGAGCCATGGCGATCGGCAGCAGCGCGATCGGATGCCATCCGGTGATCCAGATCAGCGACAAGGTGATATAGGCGCCGAGCGTCATGATCTCGCCATGGGCGAAATTGGCAAAGCGGAGAATGCCGAATGTGAGCGAGATACCGATCGCCCCCAACGCATAGATGCTGCCAAGGACCAGGCCGGGGATCAGGTGAAAGCTCAGGAAATCCATCATGATGCTCAACAGGCCCTAGGCCTTTCCTCCGCCAAGAAACATTTCCCCGACTTCCTTATTTGCCAGCAGGGCCGCACCGGTATCGTCGATCCGGTTCTGCCCGTCGACCAGCACATAACCGCGGTCGGCAATATTGAGCGCCTGCTTGGCGTTCTGCTCGACCATCAGGATCGGCACGCCAGTGGCGTTGATGTCGCGCACCACGCGGAAAATTTCGCCGCGAAATTTGGGCGAGAGACCGGCAGTCGGCTCATCCAGCAGCAGGATCTTGGGTTCCAGCATCAAAGCCTTGCCCATGGCAACCATCTGGCGCTGGCCGCCAGACAGGGTGCCGGCCGGCTGCTGCTTTTTTTCCAACAAGGGCGGGAACAACTCGTAGATTTCGCGCAGCCTGGGCTGATAATCGTCGTTGCGCAAATAGGCGCCCATCTCGAGGTTTTCGTTGACCGACAGGTTGGGAAAAACATTTTCGGTCTGCGGCACATAGCAGACACCGTGGCGCACAACGTTTTGCGGCGGGCTTCCGGTAATGTCCTTGCCATCGAGCAGCACGGAGCCCGCGGTCAGGTTCAACAGCCCGAACACCGCCTTCATGGCGGTCGACTTTCCGGCCCCGTTCGGGCCGATAATGACGACGATTTCTTCCGGATCCACCTTGAGCGAAACCCCATGCAGGATTTCGGTCTCGCCATATCCCCCGGTAACGGCGTTCAGTTCCAGAACCGACATTACGCCGCCTCCTCACCGTCTTCGCCGCCGCCGAGATAGGCGTCCAACACACGCTCGTCGCGGCGCACATCGGCCATCTTGCCCTGGGTCAGAACCGACCCTTCGGCAAGCACGATGACCGGATCACACAAGCTGGCAATCATATCCATATCGTGTTCGATGATGCAGAAAGTGTAGCCGCGCTCCTTGTTGAGGCGGCGGATCATTTCTGCCAGCTTCTGCAGCAAGGTGGGATTGACGCCGGCGCCGGGTTCATCAAGCAGCACCAGCTTGGCATCCGTCATCATGGTGCGGCCGAGTTCCAGAAGCTTCTTCTGACCACCGGATAGATTCTGGGCCAATTCGTCGCGCAGATGCTCCAGGGACAGAAACTTCAAGGCATCTTCGGCGCGGGCCAGAACCTCGCGCTCGCGTTCGCGTACCGATGATGGTGAAATCCAGTTCTTGAACAGGTTTTCGCCGTGCTGGCCGGCAGGCACCACCATCAGGTTTTCCAGCACGGTGAGTTTGGAAAATTCATGAGGGATCTGAAAGGTGCGCACAATACCGAGATGAAACATCTTGTAGGTTGGCAGGCCGGCAATATCATTGCCTTCAAATATGATCCGGCCCGAAGTCGGTGTCAGGGCACCGGCGATCATGTTGAAGATAGTGGTCTTGCCGGCGCCATTGGGGCCGATCAGGCCGGTGACGCTACCCTTTTCAATCTCCAGACTGCAGTCGTTGACCGCATAGAGACCGCCGAATGTCTTCGTCAGGTGTTCAAGCTTCAGCATCCCGCCTTGGTCCCCCCAATGCGCTCACTCATTTGGCCCACATTGCCTCCAGCCTATCCTGACCTCTCCCCGGGAGCCAGGACGGCAACTAAAGAGCTACCGTATCGCGTGAACGGCGGGTAGCGCAATGGCGGTTCGGGAAGGACCACACAAATTCAACCCTTTATCCTTAACCGGTGAGCTCATCCTGGAGCCGGATGCAGTTCCTGCTAAGGTTGAGCAAGAAGAACCGCGATCGGGTCATCGTCACCGCGACGTTGCGCATAGTCGAGTGCCGTCCGTGCCCACTTGTCGCGCACCTCCCGGTCAGCACTTCTGGACAAAAGCAGCCGCACGATATCAATGTGGTTTTTGTGGCTGGCCAGAATCAACGGCGTGACATTTTCGCCATCGACCCAATTGACATCGGCACCACCGGCGATCAGGGCGCGGGCGATTTCCAACCTGCCGTCGCGGGCGGCATAGATAAGTGCTGTGTTGCGCAGGCGGTCATGGCCGTTCGGGTCGGCACCTTCGCCGAGCAGTCTGGCGACTGCTGCGACATTGTTCGTCTTGGCTGCCTGAACCAGAGGCGGATCGGATGCTTGCGCCGAGACGAAGTGGATCAGGGCGGCAAAGCCGATCACAATGGCGAACAGCAATGCAGGCGGTGCAGCACCACCCCGCATCACGCAAACGCGCTGATTACGCGCACCATGTTGGTGCCAAGGTCTGGAGCGACATAGCCGCCTTCCTGCAGGATCGCGGTCGGCAGACCGGCGGCCTCGACCGCCGTTCCGATGGCGGAAAAACCGTCGGCTGTGACTTCCAATGCGGCATAGGGATCATTGATTGAGATATCGATACCAAGCGAGAGGATGAGCAGGCCTGGATCGAAGGATGCAATGCGCTCGAGCGCATGACCGAGCGCCTCCATAAAGACAATCTCGCCGGAGCCCAGGGGCAGTGGATAATTGGCGGTAAATCCTTCACCTGCCCCCTCGCCTGTCTGGTCTTCATAGCCCCAGAAGAACGGATAGAACTCGGCCGGATCGCCATGAAGCGAGGCAAAAAATACGTCTGACCGGTCATAGAAGATGTCCTGGGTGCCATTGCCGTGGTGGACATCGACATCGAGGATGGCGACCCGTTCGGTGCCCTGGTCGCGGGCATATTGGGCTGCGACCGCGGCATTGTTCAAAAAGCAGAAGCCTGCGGCCCGGTCGGCGAAAGCGTGGTGGCCAGGCGGTCGGCAGAGCGCATAGGCAGCGCGCGCGCCCTGGCGTACCAGCTTGGTGGCGGTGAGTGCCGAATTGGCGGCCCCGCGGGCTGCAGCCCAGGTGCCGGCATTGATCGGACAGGCCATGTCGCCCATGTGAAATCCGGCGCGGCCGACGATCGACCCGGGGTAGCCGGCATGAGGATTTACGGGAAAGGCGTTCGGGATGATCTCGGGCGCGGCGTTCTCGAGAGCCGACCATTGGCTATGACCGGTTTCCAGGAATTCGAGATAACGGTCAGTGTGAACCGCCTTGAGGGGCGCCATGCCGAAAGGTTCCGGTAGCGCCACGGAAAAGCCCGCCTGGTCCAGCGCTGACAACATCAATTCGGTGCGCTCCGGCACCTCCTTGTTTTGCTGGCGTACCCCGCGCACAACGAAGTTATCAGGCGAATGGTTCTTTTCTGCCGGATCGTAGATCACAGGGATCATGGCCGTTTTACCTCACCGTGTTAGATGTCTTCCAACGCGTTGCCGACCGCGTCGATCGTGGCATCGATATCTTCCTGTGTATGGGCAATGCAGCTCAGATTATGCAAGATCGTGTTACCGGTGATGAAGATACCCTGCTCCCGCATACGGGCGGAGAATTTGCGGTAAAGATCCAGATCCACATGCTGGCAGAAATCCCGGTAGTTAGAGATCTCGTCCAGCTCGGTGAACACCGGATGGAACATGGAGCCGGCATTCTGCACCAGCATGCGTGCCTTGTTTGCACCCTTTGCGGTGCGGGCAACCTCGTTCATGCGGCGGGTCACCTCCTCACCGATCGCGCGGATCTTCTTGAAACCCGCATGATCGTCTTTGGTCATTTCCTCCAGCATGGTCTTGCAGGCATAGAGCCCCAGGCGCGGTGCATTGTGGCTGCCGAAATGAAGCACCTTGCCATATTCGATCGATTCCATGATGTGATCGGGACCGGCGATCGCTGCAACGGGGAACCCCTGACCGAGCGCCTTGCCGAAAGTGACGATGTCGGGCTGGAGGTCATATTCCGCCATGGCACCGCCGGCGCCCAGGCGAAAGCCGGTGACAGTTTCGTCCAGGTAAAACAGCACATCATGGGCGCGGCAAAGCTCCTGCACATGTTTGAGGTAACCGTCCTTTGGCAAAATTACGCCCATATTCGACATCACCGGTTCGGTCACCACGCAGGCGATCTCATGGCCATGGGTTTTGAGTGCGCGTTCGATGGCGTCCGCGTCATTCCAGACACAGACCAGCGTATCTTCCACGGAACCGGGTGTGAGACCGGAGCTGTCGGTGATCTTGACCGGATCATTGGGATGGCCCAGCGTCGAGACGTGCTGCGGGTTGGAGCTGACCAGAAGCCCGTCATACCAGCCATGATAATGGCCTTCGAATTTGAGCACCTTGCGCTTGCCGGTGATGCCGCGGGCCATGCGCACGGCGGTCATGCAGGCTTCGGTGCCGGTATTGGCAAATCGCACCTTGTCGACATTGGGCAACAGCGACACCATGAGTTCCGCGGTTTCCACCTCGACTTCTAGGGCTGAGGCGAAATGAGTGCCGCCCTCGACCATTTGTTGGACGATTTCAACGACTTTCGGGTGTGCATGACCCAAAGGCAGGCAGCCGAAGGACAATTGCCAGTCGATATATTCGTTGCCGTCGACATCCCATATGCGGGCGCCCCTGGCCTCGCGCATATAGGCGGGATAGGGCTTGTAGTTCAGGGGCCCGCGTGAGCCGGAACTGACGCCGTCGACCAGAACCTTGCTGGCGCGCTGAAAAAGTTCACCCGATTTTTGCATTTTAAGGGACATAACCTGCCTGCTCCGGACTACCTGTTGCATTATTGTTCAGACGCGGCTTAGCGGATTAGGCGCGCTCAGGCAACGCTGCCGGATGGCACGGCCCGCGCATATGAATAGAACGCGCCGTTTCAACAACCCAATAATGACATTTTGCCATGCAGCCTGCCCTGACCCGGTCAGAGTGCAAAATTTGAACACAAATGTCTGGACAGCGTTAATCATACTAGGATATTTGCTAGCCGCAGAGCTCTGTTTCATGCAACCAAGACAATTGCATTGGGCTCTTAAAGGTGCTCAGATAGCAACCATGGTCGCACGTTCGCGGGGCAAGGCGTAATTGTTCGTGTGCTAAGGTTAGATCGACCGCAAGAAGGCAATTGTCTTGTCGCGGCTAAAATAACAGCGGAGGAATTGGGAGATATGTTAAATCGATTGTTACCTGTCGTGGGACTTACCCTCGGTGTTTCACTTGGCGCTCTGATGGCGCCGGCGAATGCCGCCGATCAGGTTGAGATCAACTTTGTGTCCTGGGGTGGTGCCTACACCAAGAGCCAGGTCAAAGGCATGATCGAGCCTTATCAGCAGGAAAACCCCAACGTTAAGATCAACGTGATCGACTACACGGGCGGCCTGGCACAGATCAAGGCGCAGATCGAAGCGAAAAACGTGACCTGGCAGATCGTCGACATGACGCCTGACACAGCCACTGCCGGCTGCGATGAAGGCCTGTTCGAAGAGATGTCGGTAGATAACTGGGCGCCCGCCGATGACGGCACGCCTGCTGCTGAAGACTTTGTCGAAGGCGCCACGGGCGAATGCTTCGTCGGCAACATCGCCTACACCACGGTGATGGCCTACAACTCCAAGAAAGTGTCGGGCAACCCCTCGACCGTTGCCGATTTTTGGAATGTCGAAAAGTTCCCCGGCAAGCGCTCCTTACGCAACAAGCCGGACGTCAATCTGGAATGGGGCGCGGAAGCCATGGGCGTGCCGCGCGAGAAGGTCTACGAAGTTCTGTCGACACCTGAAGGTCTCGACAAGGCTTTTGCCGGCCTCGACAAGATCAAGGCCCACACCGTGTTCTGGGAAGCCGGTGCGCAACCGCCGCAACTTCTGGCTGACGGCGAAGTCGCCATGGCCAGTGCCTGGAACGGCCGTCTCTACAATGCGATCGTGACGGAAAAGCAACCGATCGTCATCATGTGGGATACCCAGGTGTTTGACCTTGACGGTTTCGTGATCCCCAAGGGTGCACCGAACATGCCGGAGGTCCTGAAGTTCCTGCGCTATGCGACCGGCACCAAGCCGCTTGCGGAAACGACCAAATATATTTCCTATGGTCCGCTGCGCAAGTCGTCGATGGCGTTGGTGTCCGCAGACGTTCTGCCGCACCTGCCGACCGCTCCGGATAACTTCAAGAATGCGATCCAGCTGGACACCGACTGGTGGGCTGACCGCACTGTTGAGTTGAACGAGCGCTATGCGGCCTGGTTGGCGCAGTAATCAGCGCACACAGGACTGAGCGTGCAGTAAGCCGGAAAATCGACGGCGGCTGACACGGTCAAAATAAACACGTACAAAGCCAGACCGGTGAAAACCGGTCTGGCTTTTTCTTGTTCTACACGAACTTTTCCGCCAAAAACCGATTTCGATTCTAGGCGGGTTGATCTAATGGAGCGTGTCATGACGGTGCAGGGGGTTTACAGATATCTCGCCCAGGAGCGCGTTCATTTCGGCAAACCGGCCGCAGAGGCGGTGCTGGAAGAGGCTGATCTGCGCGGCGCTGAACGGGTGCTGATCGTTTCCGGCAACACCTTGACGCACAAAACCGATGTGGTGACCAAGGTCGCGGAAGCACTTGGTGAGCGCCATGCGGGTACGTTCTCCCGCACTGTGGAACATGTCCCGCGGGCAAGCGTTGTCGACCTGATCGGCGAGATCAAATCGGTTTCTCCCGATCTGATCGTCACCATCGGCGGCGGAACCGCCATAGACACGGTGAAAGTGGCCCTGGTCGGTCTGGCCGAAGGAGTGCAGACGCCGGACGATCTCGAACCTTTCTATATTCGCGTGGAACCCGGTGGTGTTCTGAACATTCCGGCAGTCAAATCGCCGCCGACGCGCCAGATCCTGGTGCCGACCACCCTGTCGGGCGCGGACTTCAGCGCGATCGGCGCGGCAATCGACGAGCACACCCGGATCAAGCATCTTTACACCGGCCGTGAAATCTGCGGCGACGCGGTGATCCTTGATCCAGCGGTGACCGTGCACACGCCGGAGTGGCTGTGGCTCTCAACCGGCATGCGGGCGGTTGACCATGCAGTCGAAACCCTGTGCTCGAAGGCGCCTCAACCACTGACCGATGCAACCGCCATCCATGCATTGGGAATGCTGGCAAGATCCTTGCGCGCGACAAGACGGGATCCGAATGATCTGGACGCCCGATTGGACAGCCAGATGGGGGTGTGGCTGGCATCCGCGGGACTGGGCCGTGTGCCCTGGGGCGCCAGTCACGGTATTGGCCATCAACTGGGCGCTGTCGCAAACGTGCCGCATGGTCACTGCACCTGTGTCATGCTGCCAAGCGTGCTGGCCTACAATCTCAGTGTTAATGAAGACCGGCAAAAGACAGTGGCCGCAGCGCTCGGCCGTCCGGAAGTGAGTGCCGCGGATGCGGTACGTGAATTGATTACAGACCTTGGCCAACCTTCCCGTCTGCGCGATGTCGGCGTGACGCGCGAACAGTTTCAGAGGATTGCCGATGGCAGCGTTTCAAATGTATTTGTGAGCCAGAACCCCCGAAAAATTGATACTCCCGAGCAGATCCTGGAAATTCTGGATCTGGCCTGGTGAGCAATAGGAACGACCCATGAGATTGAAAGACAAGGTTGCCATCGTCACAGGTGCCGCATCAGGCTTCGGTGCCGGTATTGCAGAGCTGTTTGCCCGGGAGGGCGCCAAAGTGGTGTGCGCCGATGTCAATTCGCAGGGCGCTGAACACATATCGGAAAAGCTGAACGCCGCGGGTGGATCGTCAACACCGGTGAATGTGGACGTAACGGTCAGCTCCGAAGTTGCAGCGATGGTCGAAACCGCTGTGAGCACGTTCGGCGGGCTCGACATCATCGTCAATAATGCGGGCATGCCACAGCGCAACCAGCCGATGCTCGATGTCGATGAAGAGACCTTCGACCGCCTGTTCGAGGTCAATTGCAAAAGCCTCTATCTGGCAGCCATCCATGGGGTTCCAGCCCTGCGTGCGCGTGGCGGCGGGGTGGTGATCAACACCGCCTCCACCGCCGGCCTGAGACCGCGCCCCGGGCTTACCTGGTACAATGGCTCGAAGGGCGCAGCCATCGTGCTGACCAAATCAATGGCGGTCGAATTGGCGCCGGACAACATCCGCGTCAACGCGCTGTGCCCGGTTGCCGGCGACACGCCGATGCTGGGTGAATTCCTGGGCGGAGAAGTGACCAACGAAATGTATGCCAAGTTCGTCGACACCGTACCCTTGGGACGACTGTCGACACCGCTCGACATCGCTAATGCATCATTGTTTCTTGCCTCGGATGAAGCAGCGTTCCTGACCGGCGTCTGCCTCGAGGTCGATGGCGGGCGGTGTATCTAGAGCGCTTCATGTTCATACGGAATCAGTTTGACCGGGTTTTCACGTTTGCTGGCAAGGCACGGGTCCCGCCGTGGACTGCCTGTCCACAAGGGGGACGTAACGTAGTCAGCGGGCGTGAAAACCCGGCCTTCGGTGGGCCAAACCGGCTCGCCGGCGGTGTTGCGATGCTTGCCCGATGCACCGCATCGCGCTTCTCATCGCGCCTTGCCG